>Ga0326727_10000096_pt1 | contig 378603 bp, 318 predicted proteins | sample MB2enrmetagenome_FD_207643 | JGI IMG/M metagenome (GOLD analysis project Ga0326727, IMG submission 207643) | Lab enriched peat soil microbial communities from McLean, Ithaca, NY, United States - MB29MY | ecosystem: Environmental > Terrestrial > Soil > Wetlands > Peat | place: USA: New York...
GATGCTTATGTTGTTTTTGTGAAAAGTTCGATGGTTCACGCGTTCTTTTCGGAAATTATTTCGTAACGCCCTTGACAATCCTCATAGCAGGCGCTCTGGCTGCCGCGCCGGGCAGCGTGGCGATGCTCGCGCATCGCCTGCTATATCCTCTTGTCACGCACTGTCCCTTGCCGTCACATTGTATTGCTGATCGTTGCTTTTTTTGTGAACGCCAATCCCGGCATCTTGTCAAATTGTCGCCTTCTTAGGCCAGGTAGGATACCTGAAATTCCCTCAATTGAGGCTTCATTGGTGAGAGTTTGACCGCCAGTTTGCGGTCGGCTTGATGACCCCATACTTAAATCAATTTCCAAAGGCGTGGATTGTTCCGCCTTGGAAGTGTTTTTGTGCCAACGATTTTGACCGTTGACATTGCAAGAAACAAGGAGGCTCGAAGCCATGTGCCGACAACAGAAACGCCAACGCTGCCCCATGAAGGTGATTTTAACTGGCACCTACTCCCTAACGCCGGACTGGCGGCACTGCTAAAATGGCCGGTTGGGAAGTGAAGAAGACGCTAAACATCGTTGGCCGACAGGTCAGCAAGTTCCGCAACCAGCGTGACTGGTCGCAGGAGGACTTGGCGGGCCGGTTACAACGGACCGGCTGGGCCATCTCACGCAGCGGCGTTTCCAAGATCGAAGGCGGCACGGTTTATGTCCATGACTTCCAAGTCACCTGGCTGGCCGCCGTATTGGGCGTGCCCAGGGACGCTTTATATCCCCAATTGGATTCAGGCCGGCCAATTCAAGACGCCATTCTTCGTTACATCCATAACGCCAAACGTGGTCTCGTGCTGCCGCTGGCTTCATTTTCTCGCCCGTCGTAACTGTGAAACACCCGTATATAAAGGAGGAACGTATGGAACCGATCCCAAAAACCGAAGAACAGCCCGCCGTCACGCCAACCGAGCGGTTGGCCTATTCCGTCCAGGAATCTGCCGACCTGCTTGGCGTGAATTATTTCAGCGTTTACCGGCTCATCCAGCGTGGTAAACTTAAGGTGTGCCGGGCCTTGCGTGGCAAGTTGCTGGTGCCGCGCACGGAATTGCTGAAACTGCTGGGAACCCAATGAGGCCAATATGAGCAACCGATTCGACGACCGCCGACCGACGGCGCTGGAGGACCAAGCCCACGCCGAGGCCAGACAGCATTTTGCCGAACACCTGAAACAATTTCCGGTCAGCCGCCAGGCCGTTGAACGGCTGGAGCGGAACATTGCTAAAGCAGCACTGGCAGCGAACATAACCTCATCAAAGCCAACACCCAAAGAGAATATCATCCAAGTTGACGGCGACGGGCAATGGCACAAAAGCGTTGATCTGATGGACAACATTTGCCTTTGCCACCGCCCCATCACGGGCGGGGCGGAATATGCGGTGGTGGAGCATTTCCCGGCGCGCGGCACGAACGAAATCTGGAACCGCGGCTTGAATGCAGTGGAGGTATTGAAGGCGTTTGCACAAGAGCAACGGCAGGCGTTGCAGATTTGGACGGAAGATATGACGGCGCAGGTGAAAGAATTTCTGGTGGATAAATATCCCGGCCAGGACATGAGCCGAGTTGCCGATGCCGTCATGCACCGATTCACTCACGCGAGCTCACAGCAGCACTCCCCATCTCACGAACAAAATCATAACCGAGGAATTCGGATTTGAGTCGGAATTTTTGACGGAATCAAAAGTAAACACGCAACAGTTGGGTTGAAGCCAATTTTGTCCATTGTATCCCGTATTGTATCCCGGAACCAATTTTCAAAGCCAAAAGCAGCCAATGGTAGTAAAAGTTGAAACAAATAGAACCACTGTGAACATTGAGCGAATCAGTGATTGCACCCCAAAGCAAAACATAGCAAAAACTGCGTTTTGGGATTTTCAGTCCTCTGCTCTACCAACTGAGCTACCCAGCCAACTGCGGTTGGATATTAAACCCTGCACTCAGCCCGCTGGCAAGGTGAAACATAAACAGACACGTTCACAGGTTTATGCGTCACCGGCACAGTTGATTTTTGGGACATGAAAAATTTGGGACAGCAAAAGGGCCGGAAACTTGTCCCAAATGTCCGCCCGCGGACACTTTTGGTTGGTATGCACGATGCTGGGTAACGGGCATGCCAAAAACCAAAGCTTTCGGCACGTCGCTCCTCGTATCCGGAACAAAAAATTTCAATCGCCTGCTTGTGCTTCTCCTGGTGTTGGCTGCGACTTTGGCGCTCGGACAGGAATCGGCGCTGACCCTGGCACTGGCCCAGGCCAATCATATCCCCGCGCGAAAATCCACCGTCAGGCACATTGGCCCTGCGGCCAACCCCATCAGTTCCAATGTTCCCGTTCACGCTCGCCCGCACCAGACGACAACAATAGGGTTCGTCGGGCAAAACGCCACCGATGTTCAATTCGATTCCCGTCTCGAAAAACAGGGCGATCCCAATTCGCGCAATTTGTTTCAATTCGTTCACCGGAAATTGTACACCGACGGGCGGGCAGGCACACAGGTGGATGTCGCAGCCGGATTCGGACGGACGGATGAGGTTGAAGCGGGCATCTGGAAAAATTCGGGAGATCTGGAACATCCCGGCTGCGCTTACTTCAAAGCCAGCTTCAGCTTTTAATTATCCCCATTAACCCTGCCGCACTAATTCGCTGTCGTCAACGAAGTGCTTTACGTATCCCATCCAGATGCTTGTCACGTGTCACGCGTCACTTGCCACCTCGCTCGCGTTTTTCATCGCGCCGGCGGCGCATCCGTGTTAATTCGTGTGCATCCGTGACCGGGATTCCCGACAACAACGCGCGCCATTTTCTGAATACCGCCGGTTGGGGCAATGCCGCCAGTGAACCGCTCACCGGCGATGCCTCCACCCGGAAATATTTCCGCCTGCGGCGTGACCGGCAAACCGCCGTTTTGATGGATGCGTCGCGAAACCGGGACTGTGTGCCGCCGTTCATCCGCATCAACGAACATCTCCAACAGCTCGGTTTCAGCGCGCCCAAAATTCTGGCCCGGGACGAGCAACGGGGCTTCCTGTTGCTGGAAGATTTCGGCGATGACATTTTTTCCCGCCTGCTGGACAGCGCCGGCGATGCGGAAAAGCTTTTTGCACTGGGCACCGATGTCTTGATTGCCTTGCACCAGCATCCCCGGGCCATTCCTCAAAATCTGCGGGCTTATCATCCTGAAAAAATGCTGGCTGACATCGAGTTGTTCCTCGAATGGCGCACGCCGGCTATCACTGAAACCGGGCGGAAGGAATTCCGGACCGTTTGGCGTGAGGTCCTGCCGGTGGCGCATCAGGTGCCCGTTTCGCTTCTCCTTCGTGATTACCACGTGGCCAATCTCATGTGGCTGCCCGACCGCGAAGGCATCCGGCAGGCAGGGTTGCTGGATTTCCAGGATGCGTATCAAGGCCCGATTACGTATGACCTGGTGTCGTTGCTGGAAGATGCGCGGCACGATGTTCCGGCTGAACTGCGGGAGAAGATGCTGGCGCGGTATCTGGCCCGATTCCCAGCCCTCGACCGGGAGGCTTTTGAAACTTCCCTGGCTATTCTGGCGGCGTTGCGACACACGCGCGTGCTGGCCATCTTCGAGCGGTTAAGCCGGCAGGACAAAAAGCACGATTACAAAAAGCTGCATTCGCCGCGCGTGGAACGCCTATTGCAAAGGGCTTTGCGCCATCCCATGCTGGCCGGGGTTAAACAGTGGATGGAACGTTATGCGCGCTAAAATCAAAACAGCCATGGTCCTGGCGGCGGGTTACGGCACGCGACTGAAGCCGTTGACGGACCGGATGCCCAAGCCGTTGATACCCGTGGCGGGCAAACCGATGATTGAATATGCGCTCGACAAACTGCGGGCGTACGGCATCAAGGAAATTGTCATCAACGTTTCGCATCTCAAGGAGCAATTGACTGCTTATTTTGCCAATTGCCGTGACCTGACGGTTAAAATTTCAGAAGAACCCGAACCGCTGGAAACCGGCGGCGGTTTGAAGCAGGCGCTGCCGCTTTTGGGCGCCGAACCCATTTTCACCATCAACAGCGACATCATCTGGACGGATGAACCGGAAGGCGCGCTGGATCGTCTGGCCCGGCATTGGGACGATGCCACAATGGATTTTCTGCTCCTCGCCCAATCCAAGGCCAAAGCCATCGGGCATGACAAGGGCGAAGACCATCTGTTTATCAAACGCGACAACACGATTGGCTGGGTGGAGCGGGAGGCGCCTTACATCATCGCCGGCGTCGGGATTTTGCATCCGCGCGTTCTGGCCAACGCGCCCGGCGGAAAATTCACCGTCAAAATCCTCTGGCACGAGGCGCTCAAACGAAACCGCCTGGTGTGCCTGCCGCATCATGGCCGGTGGTTCCAGACCGGCACGCTGGCGGACATCAAAACAGCAGAAAAATATATTGTATTGTAACAGGTGTTGAATGACCGAGCATGGAAACTCCATCGCCATCACCGCAAACGTCGAACAAAGTTTCCGCCGGTAAAAAATGGCTCCGGGTGGCGGTCCCTGGTTTGTTGCTGTGTTTTGTTGTCTTGTGTGTTACGAGCGTCCGGCAGAAATCCGCCACCTGGGACGAAACCCATTATCTGGGCGCCGGAAATTATCTCCTGAGAACCCACTGTTGGACTCCGCTCGACAGTCAGTTGCATCCGGTTTTCTGGACTGTCTGGCATGACCTGCCGCTGTTAATGGTTTCCGGTCCCAGGGATGTCTGGAACGAACTGGACGGCACCAAACGCGGCCAGAAAATCATCGCTTTGCGTCCGGATGACATTTTGTTAAACGCCTGCCGGTTCACCCTGCTGCCATTTGCCATCGCGCTCGGCCTGGTTGTCTTCCGCTGGTCGCAGAAGCTTTACGGGGACGCAGGCGGATTGGTATCGCTCGGATTTTTTTGCTTTTGTCCGAACCTTCTCGCGCATGCGCCGTTGATCACGCCGGACGTGACCCTGAGTTGCTTCACGGCGCTGACCGCCTGGCGGTTGTGGTGTCTGGCAAAGAGTCCGGTCCGCCGGAATGTGTGGTTTGCCGGGCTGGCGTTGGGGCTGATGCTGTTGAGCAAATTCACCGCCCTGCTCCTGATTCCATTATTGGCCGCCGACGACGTTGTGTACCGGCTGTCAACCGGCCGGATTCGTTGGCGATCGCTTCGCAGCTTGTGGCTGGGATTGTGTCACTGGCCGGCGTTGCTGGGCATCGGTTTTCTTCTGGTCTGGGCGGCCTACGGATTCCAAGTCGGCGGATTTGCGCTGCCTTCTGGCAAATGGCTCATCATGCCGGCCGCTCCATACTTTCAGGGAGCACTCTTTCAATACTCGGAATCGCGGGCAGCACATTCTTTTTTCCTGATGGGTATGCATTCCGGCACGGGCTGGTGGTATTATTTTCTGGTCGTTTGCCTCATCAAAATTCCCATCCCTATTCTCATCCTGCTCGCCGGCCTCGCGCTGGGCCGGCGGAAGCTGGGGATGCCTTGGCGACCAGATGAACTTTATCTGATCGCGCCGTTTGTTCTGATGTTCGCTTATCTCTCCTTTTTCAACACCATTCAAAACGGGTTCCGCTATCTGTTACCGGTTTACCCGCTGCTCCTTATCTGGCTCGGCAATTATGGAATTGCTCTGCGGCGGAGCGTTTGGATGCGTTGGGTTGTCGGCTTGCTGATTGCATGGAACATTGTTGGCTCGCTCCGGGCCTGGCCCGACTATATCGCCTATTTCAATGAATTCATCGGCGGACCGCGGAATGGATATCATTGGCTGGGCGATTCAAATGTGGATTGGGGTCAGGACCTGAAGGAACTGAAACGCTACATGGTTCAGTACGGCATTGACCGCGTTCGACTCAGTTATTTCGGCACGGCGGATCCTGCTCACTACGGCATTAATTACGAGCATCTTCCTTCCCCGCATGGCAGCTTGCCGCCGGTACCTCACCCCAAGGAAGGCGACCCACCACTCCGCTTCGTCGCCCTCAGCGCCACCGAGTATCAGGGAAACAGTTTCCCGGACACGGGCAACTACCGGACGTATTATCAATTTGAGCCTAATGCCCTGATTGGCCATTCGATACTTTTGTTTGACCTCGATTCTTTGATTCCTCGAACCCACGCGCCTTGGCCGCTCAAAATACGTGAACTGGTGGGGCTGGCGGACCATGACGCTCCGATTGATTCCTGTCCCTGAAATGCGGGCGCAGTTTTCCCGGTTGACTCGCTGCCGGGGCGGAATAGTCTTGGCCAAAATGGGCCGGGTCGGCGCAGGCGTGTCCGAACCGCGGCAAATATGACATGATTTTAAACCGGCTTATTCCTGCCAAGGGCAACCGCATTCAATACCTCGCATGGGGGATCGTGTTGTTGACGTTGACTCATCTTTGCTGGTTACAATCGCGGTCGGAATCGGAAACGCAACGCCTTTGCGCTTTCGCCATGCAATCGCCGGCCAGCCGGGCCGCATTGACGCCTTATGAGCAGCTCGACCGGATTGCAGAGCAAACGGGCAACGACAACGTACTGTTGGAACTCGCCGGATATGCCAAAACCAATCCCGCCGTCCAGGATTCCTTGAGTTTTATTTACTACCGAACCAGCTACGCTTTATACCCCAGGCGGATGTATGTTGCTCCGGCGGACCGGGTGATCAATCGCGGGCGGGATATCATGCAGACCGGATTCAGCCCCACCCCGCAATGGTTGCACGAGCATAATGTCGGCTTCGTGTTGATGTTTGGCAACGACGACCCCAACGGAGAACCATTGCGCCTGGCCCCCCTGCCTGTTCGGGAAAATGAGTCGCAAACATCAACCCAAAAAGCGGGAGGCAATCCATGATGCTCATTGCCTGCTGCCTCTATCTGGCGTTGATGGTGTTGATAGGATACACCCTGCTCTCGGTCATCCGTCTCGCGGACCGAATTACCGTCGTCCAACTGTTTGGGCTGGCTCCGGCTCTCGGGGCCGGAACCATGAGCTTATTGCTCTTCTGGGCATCGTTGATCGGATTCGCACCCACACGAACATTGCTGGCAATCATCGGAGTCATCACGCTGGTTGTTTTGCTGGCTCTAAAAAAAAGGAACCGGCGGGCGCAGATTGTATTACTGGCAGACAATTGGGAGAAAAGCGATGGATGGGTCGTGGTGCCGCTGGTCATAAGCGTTGCCGGACTGACGGTCATTGCCGCTGCCGCCCTCTCCACGCCGCTGACAGAGTGGGATGCCTTCGCCATCTGGGGATTCAAGGCGAAAGTATTGGCCAACGAAGCGTTGCTTCCAGTTCCCGGCTATTTCCACGACCTGACTCTGAGTTACAGCCATCTGGATTATCCGTTGATGTTTCCGTTTCTGACGGCAGGCGCTTATGCCGCGATGGGAACGATCGACGACCAAACCGGAAAAATGGTGTCGGCGTTTCTGGATGTACTGCTGGTGCCGATGGTGTATCTGGGATTGCGCTGGAAATTGCGGCGGTTGCCGGCAGCCTGCCTGAGCGCAATCCTTGCCTTGCTGCCGGTGATGTTCCGATACGCGGGTGTCGGTTGCGCGGACCTGCCGCTGGCGCTCTTTTATGCCGGCAGCATATTTTATCTGGCTAAATGGATTGACGGACAGAAATGGCCCGACTTTATCCTGGCCATCCTGTTCAGCGCCTTCCTGGCCTTCACAAAAAACGAAGGGGCCGTGCTGGCTTTGATTAACGGTGCGGTTATTCTGATTTTCGGACTTTGGCGCTGTCCACGGCGAGGCTGGATTGGAGTTGTGGCCTTTTTCGCTGGTTTGCTGGTATTGGATGCGCCGTGGCTGGCCTGGAACCACAATCTGCCGCGCACCCATGAAGATTACGGATCAAAATTATTATCACCGGCTTTGGTGACCCATTTGCCCAGATTGCAGGAAATCATCCCCGCGATGCTGATGCAAACAGTCGAACTCCACACTTGGGGTCTGGTGTGGCTCATGGCAATGCTATTGGCATTGCTGGGCGGGCGGGCACTGGCACGGCGCTATGTACTGGCTCTATGGATTTTACTGGGATTGCACCTGACGAGCTATGCGCTGGCGTACAGTGTGACGCCGTGGGATTTGTCCGTACTGATGCCGATGACGATGGATCGGTTGCTGCTGCACGCGGTCCCAGCAGTGTTTTTTCTGGCCGGCTGGCATTGGGCTGAAATGGAAGCAGGCCGTCCTCGCGTTGAACGTTTCGAAACCGGCAACGCAAGCGAACCTTCGGCGGTTCATCAGTAATTAAAAGCTCAAACTATCTGCGGCGACAGTTTCTCGGGATTAAGGTTCAAATCCTTGATGGCTTTGGCCACCAGTTGTCGCTCGACCTGTCCCTTTTCCGCCAGCGCATAAAGCGTGGCGATGACGGTGCTCTCGGCATCCACTTCAAAAAACCGGCGCAGGCGGGCCCGGGTGTCGCTGCGGCCAAATCCGTCCGTGCCCAGCGTCATCAATCCGCCCGGCACCCACGGCGCAATCTGGTCAGGCACCAGCCGCATGTAATCCGATACCGCGACGAACACCCCCTGCTCCTTCGCCAGTAGGGTCTCGACGTAGGATATTTTCGGTGGTTCCGTTGGATGCAACATATTCCAGCGCTTGCAATGGATGGCCTCCGTACGCAGCAATTTATAGCTCGTTGCACTCCACACATCGGCGCTCACGCCATAACGTTCCGCCAGAATTTCCTGCGCCTTCAGCGCCGAGTTGATGATTGGCCCGCTGCCGAAAATGTGGGTCTTCAATTTTTTGCCTTCCGGGCCGGGCTTGAATTTATACAACCCTTTCAAAATACCGTCCTCAACTCCCGTCGGCATCGGCGGCATGGGATAATTTTCGTTGTAGAGCGAAAGGTAATAAAAAATGTCCTCGCCCTCGGCATACATCCGCCGCAGACCGTCGGCGATGATGACGGCGGTTTCGTAAGCAAACGCGGGATCGTAAGCCAGCAACGTCGGCACGGTGCCGGCGTGGAGCAGACTGTGACCGTCCTGATGCTGGAGTCCTTCGCCGTTGAGCGTGGTGCGACCAGCCGTCGCGCCGAGCAAAAAGCCTTTTGCCCGGATGTCACCCGCCAGCCAGAACAAATCGCCGACGCGTTGCGGTCCGAACATCGAATAGTAAATGTAAAACGGTACCATCGGCACGCCGTGCGTCGCGTAACTGGTGGCGGCGGAAACAAACGACGACATCGCCCCCGCCTCGGTAATGCCTTCTTCAAGAATCTGCCCTTCCTTGGTTTCGTGGTAATAAAGCAACGACTGGCTGTCCACCGGCTCGTAAAGCTGTCCCTTGGACGAGTAAATGCCGATGTCCTTGAACAGCGCGTCAAGGCCGAAGGTGCGCGCCTCGTCGGGAATGATGGGCACAATGTGCCGGTTCAGACCTTTGTGCCGCAGTAAAATGCTGATGAGCCGCACAAACGCCATCGTCGTCGAAACTCCTGTAGCTGAGCCTTTGAAAAATTCGGCGAATGCCTCCAGTTTCGGCACGTCGAGTTTCGCTGAATCCGAGCTGTGCTTGCGCGCGGGCAAAAAGCCGCCCAACGTCTGGCGCCGTTCGAGCAGGTATTTCGATTCCGGACTGTCGGCGGGCGGACGGTAAAACGGCGTCTCGGCGATCACATCGTCGCTGATGGGAATGTTGAACCGCGCCCGGAATTCGCGCAGTTCCTTCTCGTTCATCTTTTTCTGCTGATGCGAAATGTTGCGGCCTTCACCGGCTTCGCCCAGGCCGTAGCCCTTCACCGTCTTCGCCAGAATCACCGTCGGCTGTTCCTGATGCGCCATCGCCGCCTTGAATGCGGCATAAACCTTGCGCGTGTCGTGGCCGCCGCGTTGCAGCTTGCGAATCTGGTCGTCGCTGAGATGGTTTACCAGTTCGAGCAATTCCGGATATTTGCCGAAGAAATGCCGGCGCGTGTAGCTGCCGGGCTCCACGGAATATTTCTGGTAATCGCCGTCCACCGCCTCTGCCATGCGTTTGACGAGCAAGCCGGACTTGTCGCGCGCCAGCAAATCGTCCCAATCGCTGCCCCAGATGACTTTGATGACGTTCCAGCCGGCGCCCAGAAAGGCGGCTTCAAGTTCCTGGATAATCTTGCCGTTGCCGCGCACCGGACCGTCCAGCCGTTGCAGGTTGCAATTCACGACCCAGATAAGATTGTCGAGATTCTCGCGCGCCGCGAGCGTGAGCGAACCCAGCGTCTCCGGTTCGTCCGACTCGCCGTCGCCGACAAAACACCAGACCTTCGGTTCCGCCGTCCACTTCGCCAGGCCGCGCGCCTGGAGATAGCGATTGAACCGCGCCTGGTAAATGGACAGGAGCGGGCCGAGTCCCATCGAGACCGTCGGAAATTGCCAGAAGTCCGGCATCAGATACGGATGCGGATACGACGACAGCCCGCCGCCTTCGGCGAGTTCCTGCCGGAAATTTTGCAGATGCTTTTCATCCAGCCGGCCTTCGAGAAAAGCGCGCGCATAAATGCCGGGCGCCGCGTGACCCTGAAAATAAACCATGTCGCCGGGGAAATTTTCCGTGCGGCCGCGAAAGAAATGGTTAAACCCGACCTCATAAAGCGTCGCCGCCGAGGCGTACGTGGAGATGTGGCCGCCGACGTTGGTGGTGGAGTTGGCCTTGACGACCATCGCCATGGCGTTCCAACGGATGTAACTCTTGATCCGGCGCTCCATCTGCCAGTCGCCCGGAAATGCCGGTTGTTGTTCCGGGGGAATCGTGTTGACGTAGGGCGTGTTGACGCCGCACGGCAGGTCGGGCTGCGCCGCCCGCAACCGGTCGCCCAGCCTTCTCAACAATTGCGCCGTCCGTTCCGGCCCCTGGTTTTCCAGGGCCAGATCAAAAACCGACTGGAGCGACTCCGTCCACTTGTCGCTCGAACCGTGATTTTCCTTTTTCTCCATGGTCGCTGGTTCCTCCGTTATTCTTCTATTCCACAAAAAAGCTCGGTAACATTAGACCGAAAATATACACTCAACGCCAGTAAAAATCAGCACAACCGTAAAATGAAATTACTGGATCTGACGCTCCCCTCGCCCGCCGAAAATCTGGCGTGCGACGAGGCATTGCTCGACAATGCGGAAGCCGGCGACGGCGGCGAAGCGTTGCGTTTCTGGGAATCGAGTGAGTTCTTTATCGTGGTCGGATATGCGAACAAGGTGGCGACAGAGGTGAATCTTGCGACGTGCGAAGCACGCGGCGTCCCGGTTCTGCGACGCTGTTCCGGCGGCGGTACTGTGGTGCAAGGCCCCGGTTGCCTTAATTACACGCTGATTTTGAGAATCACCGCCGACGGCCCGCTCCACAACATCGCCGTGGCCAACCAGTTCATCATGCGCCGGAACCGCGCTGCCATCGAATCCGCAGTTCGCAATCCGCAATCCGCAATTGCTATTCGTGGCCACACCGACCTAGCGATAGGCGACCGGAAATTTTCCGGCAACTCGCAGCGTCGCCGTAAACATTTCCTGCTCTTTCATGGAACATTTCTCTTGAACTTCGATCTGGCGGTGGTTTCCAAACTTTTGCCGATGCCATCGAAACAGCCTGATTACCGGGAGCACCGTCCGCACAACAAATTTCTGACGAACCTGAACGTTCCGGTGGAGTCAGTGAAAGCGGCGCTGCAAAAAACCTGGAAGGCGGAAGAATTGTTGAATAATCCGCCGCTGGACAAGATTGCGACGCTCGCGAAGGAGAAATACTCCACGCGGGAATGGAACTTCAAATTCTAAACTGGTAGGGCTGCGCTGCCGCGCAGCCAGGCCGAGCGGCAGCCCGGCCCTACCGTTAAAATTACACTCGCTTTGCCAATTCCGCCTGGCTTCTCGCGAACACTTCCTTGTGCAACGAATCGCCATGGGCGTCCATCGTCACTACGGCGGGAAAATCCTGCACTTCAAATTCCCAGACGGCCTCCGGCGCGCCGAACTTTTCCATCAGGTAAACGTTGCGCACCTTTTTGATGCACTCGGCCAGCACCTGCGCCGCGCCGCCCACCGCGTGCAGATACACGCAGCCGCATTCCTTGCACGCCGCCAGCGTCTTGTCGCCCATGCCGCCTTTGCCGATGACACCGCGCAAACCGAATTCCTTGATGATGTGCGCCTGATACGGCTCCTCGCGGATGGAAGTCGTCGGGCCGGCGGCCGTGGCCTTCCAGGTGCCGTCGTCCTGTTTCATCACCACCGGACCGCAATGGTAAAGAATTCCGTCACGGAAATTCACGCCCGGCGGCAGCTTGCCGCCTTCGTGCAGGTATTTGTGGACGGCGTCGCGGCCGGTAAACACGACGCCGGAAATCAAAACCTCGTCGCCAACTTTGAGCGCCCGGATTTTGTCTTCGGTGAAGGGAAAAGTTAATTTGGTCATTGGTCCAATCTCCTCAATACAACCACTTCACTACTTTCCCCTCTCCATCCAGCAAAACCCCTTGCCTACGGTACGCCCAGCACATGTAGCTGATGCTGACGAAATACGACGCCGGGAGCCGGTTCGCCGCGCAGATTTTCACCCCCAGCAGCGTCGTCTTGCCGCCGAAACCCATCGGGCCGATGCCGAGTTCGTTCGCCGTCTTCAAAACGTCCTGCTCCAGCTTGTCGAGCTCCGGATTCGGATTCCGGTCGGGAATTTTTCTCAGGAATTGCGTCTTGCTCAACTCGTAACCCGTGGCCCGGTCACCACCGATGCACACGCCCAGGATGCCTGGACCGCAGCCCTTTCCCTGCGCCTGCAATACCGCGTCCAGAATCGCCTTGCGACAACCGGCCAGATCGCGGTTGGCGTTGAGTTTGCCGTCCGGCAGCGAATATTGCGCGCCGACGTTTTCGCAGCCGCCGCCCTTGAGCACCAGCCGCACGCTGATTTCCGGCGAACGGTGCTGATGAAAATGAAACGTGGGCGCACCGGGTCCGACGTTCGTGCCATCGTTCTTGCCGGTGAGCGAATCCACCGAGTTCTGGCGGAGAAAACCCTTCTTCGTCGCCAGCTTCACCGCTTCCCTGGCCGCTTCTTCAAACGCAATCTGGTCGTAGCCGACCGGACAATCCACGTAAAACAAAATGCTGCCGGTGTCCTGGCAGATGGGTTGCGACTTGCGTTTGGCAAGCTGGATGTTCTGGTCGATGATTTTCAGCGCGCTTTCGGCAATGGTACCCTGCTTTTCCTGTTCCAGCGATGCGAGGATGGCTTGGTTGACGTCGTCGGGAATTTCCGCCGAGGTGCGCCGGATCAATTCCAGCAGTGAATTTTGCAATTCGCTCATAAAACTCCGTGAAGCCTAAATCCTGCCGGTGCCAGCGTCAACCACCTCGCGACGGTAGGCAGTGAATTGGATGAAGAGTGAAATAACTAAATCCTAAATCCGAATGACTAAAGAATTCCTCAATGACCAAATACCTAATGCGTTGGTCTGGTTGCTCATTTGGACTTCGGGCTTCTTTCGTCATTATGGTTTAGTCATTCGTCATTCCGTGAAGCGGCATTGCATTTCACACTGACGCTGGTTTAATCGTGTCGGGATGCAACAAGCCATCAGCAAAAACGCGAATCCGATTGCCTTATGCGCGCGATGATTCTGGAAGCGCCGCGGCAGCCATTGCGGATGGCCAGCCTGCCGACACCGAAACCCGGGGCAGCCCAGGTCCTGCTGAAGGTCGCCGCGTGCGCCGTCTGCCGCACGGATTTGCACGTGGTGGACGGCGAGTTGCCCCATCCCAAATTGCCGCTCGTGCCCGGTCATGAAATCGTCGGTACGATTGCGGAAAAAGGCCCGCGCGCCCGGTGCTTCAACATCGGCGACCGCGTGGGTGTTCCGTGGCTGGGCTGGACGTGTGGCAAGTGCGAATACTGCCGCAGCGGACGGGAGAACCTTTGCGAACAGGCGCGTTTCACCGGCTACACCCTCGACGGCGGTTACGCGGAATTTGCCGTTGCCGACGAGCGGTTTTGTTTTCCCGTCCCGAAAAATTATTCCGACACCGAGGCCGCCCCTCTCCTCTGCGCCGGATTGATCGGGTACCGTTCACTCACTAAGACCGGGACCGCAAAACGGCTTGGCATCTACGGTTTCGGCGCCGCGGCACACATCGTCGCCCAGGTGGCCAAATTTCAAGGCCGCGAAATCTACGCTTTCACCCGGCGGGGCGATGAAGCAGCGCAGCAATTCGCCAAATCACTCGGCGCGGTTTGGGCCGGCGATTCCGAAACCGCGCCGCCAACGCCGCTGGATGCGGCCATCATTTTTGCGCCCGTCGGCGGGCTGGTTCCGCTGGCACTGAAAGCCGTGGCCAAAGGTGGGACGGTTGTTTGCGGTGGCATCCACATGAGCGACATTCCGTCGTTTCCATACGATTTGCTCTGGCACGAGCGGACGCTTTGTTCCGTGGCCAATCTGACGCGCCGCGACGGCGAGGAATTCTTCGCACTGGCGCCCAAAGTGCCGGTGCGGACGGCGGTGCAAACATTTCCGCTGGTCGAAGCCAATGAGGCGCTGACGCGACTGCGCACCGGCAAGTTGCAGGGCGCCGCCGTGCTTGTGCCTTGAATTGACGGAAACCTGATATAACGTCGAGGTATGCAAGGGCCTGTCCACGTCATAACACCGCCATCAAAACCATTGATGGTTTTTGACGGCGATTGCAATTTCTGCACGCTGTGGGTTCGCCGATGGGAGCAAATTACCGGCGATTGCGTGGATTATCTGCCCGCCCAAGACCCGGCCGTCGCCAGCCGGTTTCCCGAAATTCCCGCCAAACAATTTGCGACTGCCGTCCAACTGATTGAAACCGACGGTGTGGTTTACTCCGGCGCGGAAGCCGTCTTTCGCACCCTGGCCTGTAACCCGCACCGGCAATGGCCATGGCACTGGTACAAACACTCAAAACTTTTCGCCAATTTCTCCGATTGGGCCTACCGGTTGGCCGCTGATCATCGAACTCTTTTCTCCCGGTTAACGCGGTGGTTCTGGGATCGACACATCGGGCCTTCAGAATATTTTCTCACGCGCTGGATTTTCCTCCGATTGCTGGGTGCGATTTACCTTGTTGCCTTCATTTCACTGTGGACCCAAATCAGCGGTTTGATCGGGCATGAAGGCATTTTGCCCGCCGACCGGTTCATGTCCTCTGTCCGACAACAATGCGACCAGCAAGGCATCGGGCTGGACCGATTTTATCTGTGTCCGACGTTATGCTGGCTCAATGCGTCCAACGGCTTCCTCCATTTTCAGTGCGCGGCGGGCTCGGTTCTGGCGGCGCTGCTGATTCTGGGGATTGCGCCCGTGCCGTGTCTGGCCCTGCTCTGGTTGCTGTACCTTTCGCTGGTGACGGTGAGCCGTATATTTCTGGGCTTCCAATGGGACAGTTTGTTGCTGGAAGCCGGCTTTCTCGCCATTTTCTTCGCGCCGTGGCAGTGGTGGCCACGCCCGTCCCGGGAATCGCCGCCGTCGCGCATCGCGCTCTGGCTGCTGCGATTGCTTCTGTTCAAACTCCTGTTCTCATCCGGGTGCGTCAAAGCGACAAGCGGCGACCCGGCCTGGCACGATTTCACCGCGCTCACGTATCACTACCAGACGCAGCCGCTGCCGACATGGCTGGGTTGGTATGCAAACCAGTTGCCGTTGTGGTTCCAAAAATTTTCCTGCGCCGCCGTGTTTGGCATCGAACTCGGCGCGCCTTTCCTGATTTTTGCGCCGCGCCATCTGCGGTTTTACGGAGGCACCGCGTTTGCCTTTCTCCAAATCCTGATTCTGTTGACCGGCAATTACACCTTTTTCAACTGGCTGACGCTGGCGCTCTGTCTCCTGTTGCTCGACGATTCCGCGCTGGCGAAATTTGCGCCACTGAAATTTCACCGCCCGCCCGCCTTTAGCCTTCAGCCTTCAGCCTTCAGCCTTTCTTTTCGCTGGCCTCGATCCGTCCTCGTCCCGCTGGCCGTAGTGGTCCTGGCCGTTGACCTCCTCCAGGTTAATCTGGCGATGGGTTTGCGGCCGCTCTGGCTTTTTCCTGTCGCCGTTGCGGAATCCTTGCTTTCGCCATTGCACTCTCTGAACAGCTACGGCTTGTTTGCCGTGATGACCACCGGCCGGCGCGAAATCGTTGTCGAAGGCAGCGACGACGGTACGAACTGGCTGGCCTACGAATTCAAATACAAACCCGGCAACGTCAACCGCCGGCCGGAATTTGTGGCGCCGCATCAGCCGCGTTTGGACTGGCAGATGTGGTTTGCTGCGCTCGGGGACTACCGGGATAACCCGTGGTTCGTGAATTTCTGCCAACGGCTGTTGCAGGGTTCGCCGGACGTTTTGGCGCTGCTGGCAAAAAATCCGTTCCCCGGCAAGCCGCCGCGCTATATCCGCGCCGAATTTTACGATTACCGGTTCACCAGCGCCGCCGAACGCCGCGCCACCGGCGCCTGGTGGAAACGCGAATTCATCGGTGAATACTTGCCGCCACTCTCGCTCCGGGAATAGACTCCGGCCATAAACTCATGAGCGAGACATCCGAATCCCGCGCGTTCAACTGGTTCGCGCCGCTGCGTTTTGGAATTTTGCTCGCCCTGCTCGTCTTCGCCATCTTCCCGCAGGTCCTGCTCGGGCTGGAAACGTTCGTCATCCGCGACTACGGATTTTTCGCGTATCCCCTCGCCTTGTTTCAGCGCGAATGTTTCTGGCACGGCGAATTGCCATTCTGGAATCCCTACAACAACTGCGGCGTGCCGTTTCTCGCCCAATGGAACACCATGCCGCTTTATCCGCCGTCGCTGATTTACCTCATCCTGCCGCTGCCATGGTCGCTGGGGTTTTTCTGCCTGCTGCACCTGTGGTTTGCCGGGTTCGGCATGTACCAACTCGCGCGCCGATGGACGCATAATGACTTTGCTGCCGCGTTTGCCGGGATGGTCTTCGCGTTCAACGGCCTGACGCTCAATCTGCTCATGTGGCCGAGCCATATCGCCACCTTGAGCTGGGCACCCTGGGTCGTGCTCGGCGTGGAAGGCGCGTGGCGCGAGGGCGGACGAAAAATTATTCTGGCCGCGTTTGCCGGCGCACTGCAAATGCTGGCCGGCGGTCCGGAAATTATTCTTCTCACCTGGATTCTGCTGCTCGCGTTGTGGATTCAACAATTCGTAAAAGGCGAATCGCCCCGCGCCGCCGCGTGCTGGCGGTTTCCACTGGTGGTGGTGCTGGTGATGGCGCTGGCGGCGGCGCAATTGCTGCCGTTCCTCGATCTGGCCGCCCATTCACAACGGAGCACCGGCTACGCAGACACCCGCTGGTCCATGCCCGGCTGGGGCTGGGCAAATTTTCTCGTGCCGATGGCTTTCGGCCGCACCATAACCGAAGGGGTGTTCCTCCAATACGACCAAGCGTGGACGTCGTCTTACTACCTCGGCATCGGCGCGCTTTGGCTGGCGTTGCTGGCGGTCTGGACGGTCCGGAAGAGCCGCGTGCGGCTGCTCGGCGCGCTGGCAATCGTTGCGCTGATTTTTGCGTTTGGCGGGAACACGTTCGTTTATCCGGCCCTGCGCAAAATCATCCCGCAATTGAGCTTCATGACCTACCCGGTCAAGTACATGCTCCTGGTGGCCTTGCTGGCACCCTTGCTCGCCGCATTTGCCCTCGCGCATTGGCAGAACCTGCGAGCCGAAGACAAACCGGCCTTTAACCGGCGCCTCATCCTCATGGGAGCCATCTTGCTGGTATTCATCTTGGGAATTCTTTTTTGGGTACGGCAATTCCCGTTTCCCGACGACGACGTTCAGGCGACTTTGCTCAACGGCTGGTCGCGCGTAGTCTTCCTGATTTTGACTGGTGCAATTCTTTGGTTCCTGAAAGAGTGCAAACCCGGCTTTAGGCTTTGGACTTTGGGCTTTGGACTCATCCTCGTCGCCTGGCTCGATGTTTACACGCACGAACCGACGCAAAACCCGACGGTCACGCCGAACGTGTACGAACCGAACCTCGCCCGCGCCAAACTGGCCATGCAGCCGCAACCGGCGCTCGGCCAATCCCGCGCGATGGTGTCACCGGCGGCAGCGTTGAATTTCATCCATTTCGCGCTGCGCGACCCGAAAAACAATTACCTGGTTAAACGGCTGGGTTATTGCGCCAACTGCAACCTGCTCGATGCCGTGCCGAAAGTGGACGGTTTCTTCTCACTCACGCCACGCGAGGGCGACGACGCGCTGTCGCTGTTTTACACCACCACCAACGCGGATTATCCGCGGCTGGAGGATTTCCTGGGCGTCTCGCAAATCTCCGCACCAGACCAATTCTTCCATTGGCAACCACGCAAAACCTTTTTGCCGTTGGTAACCGCCGGACAAAAGCCCGTATTTTTGGATGACGCCAGTATATTGCGTGCCCTGACGCAGCAGGATTTCGACGGTAGCAAAATCGTCTTCCTGCCGCCGGAGGCAAAACCGCTGGTGACGGTCACAAATCCAACTGTCGCCCATGTGCTCGGTTCAAAATTCACGACGCAGCAGGTGGACATCCAGGTGGAAGCTGCCGCGCCGTCACTCGTCGTCGTGGCGCAGACGTGGTATCACGATTGGCGGGCGTTCGTGGACGGCAAGCCCGTGCCTTTGTTGCGGGCGAACCACGCTTTTCAGGCCGTTCAAGTTCCGCAGGGGCGTCATGACCTTCGGCTGACCTACAAGGACCGCGCGTTTGAATTCGGCGCGGCGGTTTCAATTTGCATGGCGGCGAACTGTTTGCTTTGCCTGTACCTGTTGAAAAAGGGAAAACCCCGGCCGCTATCCTGAGCAGATTATTATCACCGGGCTTCAGCCCGGTGTTAGCGAGCTCCCATCGCTTCACCAAAAAGTTGTGCTCGACAAATTGCCGCTTTTTTCCGATTGAATTGGGCGGAGACCATGGCTAAGACCAAGCGCATTGGGATTCTGACAGCCGGCGGCGACAGCCCCGGCTTGAATGCCGCCATCCGCGGCGTCGGTAAAACCGCGCTCGGCTTCTACGGCATGGAAATCATCGGCTTCCGCGACGGTTTCCGCGGCCTGGTCACCGGACATCAGTTGCGCCTCGACCGCACTACGCTGGCCGGCATCCTCACCGTCGGCGGCACCATCCTCGGCACCAGCCGCGACAAACCGCATCGCATGACGATTGACGGCCGGACGCGCGACATGACCACGGCCATCGCCAACAATTACGAGAAATATGGCCTCGACGCGCTCGTGTGCCTCGGCGGCGGCGGCACAAAAAAAAACGCCCTGCGCCTTTCGGAAGCCGGACTCAACGTCATTTCCATTCCCAAAACCATCGACAATGACGTGGCGATGACGGATTCGTCCGTGGGTTTCGCCACCGCGCTGGACATCGCCACCGAAACCATTGACCGCCTGCACAGCACCGCGCACAGCCATCATCGCATCGTCGTCGCCGAAATCATGGGGCATCGTGCCGGCTGGCTGGCGCTGGGCGCGGGTATTGCCGGGGGCGCGGACGTGATTTTGATCCCCGAAATTCCTTATCACGTGGACAAAATTGTCGAGGCCATCAAACGGCGCAGCCGGCACGGAACCAATTTCAGCATCGTGGCCGTGGCCGAAGGCGCGATGAGCGTGGAAGACGCGCGCGCTTTTGCCGCTGCGGAAGCCCGCAGGGAAAAGGCCCGCAACCCGCGCGAGCGGAACGACGCCAAGCTGGAACTGGCCGCCATCGAAGCCCGGCACGCCGGCAACACGCTACGGCTCGCCCACCAACTCGAGGAACTCACCCATCTCGAATCGCGCGTGACCATCCTCGGTTACGTGCAACGCGGCGGCACGCCGTCGCCGGCGGATCGGCTGCTGGCCACGCGGCTGGGCAGCGCGTGCGCGGATTTGATTCAGGAAAATGTTTTTGGCGTGATGGTGGCGGCGCGCGGTGAAAACACGGAGCCGGTGCCGCTGGTGAAGGTGGCCGGCAAACGCAAGACCGTTCCGCCCAATCATTCGTGGGTGGAAACCGCCCGGCGCGTGGGAACCTGCCTGGGTGATTGATTTTTCAAAGGCAGAATTTTAACCACGAAATACACGAAATACGCGAAACTCTTTAACCACGGATGAGGGGATTCTATATGCCGAAATGATGTTACAATTATTGTAACAGCTATTACATTTATTGTAACACTTTCCAAAACACCAAACCGCAGATGACGCCGATTAACGCAGATTCACTCCTGACTCCTGCCTTCATTGGTGGGGCGAGTGACAGGCGCAGAAATAGTTTGACCGGCGGTACAAAAGTTTGGGTCGCCGGTTTTTTGTTTTCCTGAGATTCAATCCGTATCCGATGGGTTTCTTTGCAGTTGACATAGTTGCTTCGACGTGTCTTTGTAAACGGTCATGGTGGTTGTGAGATGCACCTTTGGTTAAATCGTAACCACGGACAACGATAATGAGGTGACCAATGAAAGCAGCACCACTGGAACACATCGAGGCGAAGATTATCAACTTCCTGCGGGACGAGAATGCTCCCTGCCCGATCAGCCAAATTGCCGTTCATATTCAGGAGACCAGAGAAAACACGCTTCTGGCCATCCAAAAGCTGGTGAAAAACCGGACCGTCAAGACCGTTCAGGATCTCTCCCTTTTCAACTCGACCGGCGAGACAGTGGCGTATGATTTAGCCGACCCATCATTGCTGCCGGCGGCGACAATGCCTTTTATTCCGCCCTCACGATTGACCCATTCACATCGACGCGGTTCGCACCCCGGGCGATAGATGAGTTGCCAGCGTTGTTTAAACCGGACGTTCAGTTCGTAATTGAGTTTTCAACTTTCCGTTTTTCGTTACACTGCCGTCAATGCACTGGCTGCAAACGCTCGACACTCGACTGTTTGATTTCATCAACCAGTCGCTGGTCAATTCGTTCTTCGACTGGCTCATGCCGATTTTGAGCGGCGACCACGGGGTGAAGACCGCGTTCCTCGTGCTGGCGATCACCACGGGCGTCGCCCTGCTCTGCTGGGGCAACTGGCGCGCGCGGTTGTGCGCGTTGTTTCTGGTCCTGATCGTACCCACCAACGATGGATTGATTTGTAACACCCTCAAACACGCCGTCGCCCGTCCACGTCCTTTCCTGGTGCTGCCGGAAGCGCGGGTGTTCGGGGTTGTCGGCAAAGGTTACGTCCCGCCGCAAATCAATGAACAGGGTATGGACATGGCGGCCAATAAAGGCAGCCGCAACAGCATGCCTTCCTCGCACGCCGCCAACATGTTCGCCGCAACGATGGTGCTGTTTCTGTTCTACCGGAAAAGCTTCTGGTTCATGCTGCCGTTGGCAATTGCCGTCTCGTTTTCCCGCGTTTACAACGGCGTGCATTATCCCAGCGACGTGCTGGCCGGCGCCATCATCGGCGCCGGTTATGCCGCAGCGGTGGCGGTCGCCATTGAAAGCGCATGGCAATTTCTCGGAAAAAAATGGTTCCCGCGCTGGCATGCCCAATTGCCGGCGCTCGTACCCAATCTGAAAATCGGGAACACCCCCTTCGTTGAATAATGGCCGCAACGAAAACCCTTCTGCGGGTCCACCACTACGACCTGGCTGCGACGCTGGACTCCGGCCAGGCTTTCCGCTGGCAATTCCAGGACGGTTCCTGGACAGGCGTCATTGGCCGACATTGGGTGCGTCTGACGCAAACGCGCGACGGTATTCTTACCGAAACCGCCGGACCGGTTGCCGACTGGCAATGGTTGCGCGATTATCTGCAAACCGATGTGGATTTGGAGGCGGTGCTGAAAACTTTTCCCGATGACGCGCCGATGCGCGCGGCGGTGGCGGCGTGCCGAGGACTACGCGTGTTGCGCCAGGACCCGTGGGAATGTCTCGCGTCGTTCATCTTGTCCTCGACCAAACAAATCGTCCAAATCCGGCAAATTATCGCCCGACTCTGCGAACGGTTTGGCGACCCTATCACTACGAACTTTGCAGCTTGGAGCGCCGCCCTCTGGCACGGCGAAATAGTTGATCAAAAATGCGCGCCGGGTCGGAGACCGGCGTTCCTAAATTACTCCTTCCCCACGCCGCAACGCATCGCGGCGGCGAGTGAAACCGAATTACGCGCCTGCAAGATGGGTTTTCGCGCGCCGCATCTGCTCGCCGCTGCGCGTCGGGTTGCCGTTGGGAAATTCGATCTGGACCGGTTGCGGCATCTGCGGCTGGCGGAAGCGCGTGCGGAATTGATGACCCTGCGCGGCGTCGGCGGCAAAATTGCCGATTGCGTCCTGCTGTTCGCGTACGGCTTCGACAGCGCATTTCCGGTGGACGTGTGGGTGGAACGCGCGTTGCGCGAACTGTATTTTCCCCGCCGCCGGGTCAGCCCCAAACGGCTGCAACATTTTGCGGCGACGCATTTCGGGCCGCACGCGGGTTACGCCCAGCAATATCTTTTCCATTACATGCGGACGAAAATGAAATGAACCATTTAATTCGATACCGGTGTAGCCAAAAAGCGGCGGAGGGCCGCCGCACTCCAAAACCTTACAGACGCCTAACGATGACAAATTGCGCGCCAGCGTCCTGGAGTGCGCCAGTCCTCTGGCGCTTTGCCAAACGAAAGCATCTGGAATTTCTTTTCCTTGCTGGAAATCGGCGCGCTTGCTTTCATAAATCCATGCTGACAAAGTCCGCGGCGAAAATAACCGTGCATGCTCCTGTGCAAAGGCCGCGGTCTGCTCCCTGTTAATCGGCATCACGCACATGAAGACTTGGCACATAGCATTGATTGGTGCAGTTGGTGGAACACTGATAGGTCTTCCGATTGTTTTTGCCATCCACCACTCAAGAGACAATCTGTTCTTTTATCCAGCGGCGGCTTGCATAGCTTTTCTCAGTCACGTTTTCTTTCCCAACCCAAGGGCTGGCTTGTTTTTCTTTCAGCTACCGGTGCTGGCTTTGTATTTCGCCATCATCGGCGGAGGTGTTGCTCTCGCGACTAGATTTTTTTGGAGGAAGTTATTAGGCGACCTTTGCGCTATGAGCGACAAGACCAAAGTTCGATCCAGGGTTTTAGCTCTCCTGCTGGTTATTGCAGGTTTGGGTGCGGGCTATTCGGCTAGAAATGTTATCCTGCAAAAGTATGATGCCGCATGCCTCGCGATTTACGCTCGCCAGATAGCCGATGCTGACCGTGTCGTCGTGACTTTGGAGGGCGGTTCGGTCACCTTGTCATTTGCGGGTGATGACGCGCGGAAGGTTGTTCGAGCGGTATCCTCGGCTGCTTCAGTCAGAAATAAGGAGTTCGCATTTTCATATCCCGAGAGAGCTACATTTTACACCGGCACGAATGTTTTGGGACAGATTGATATGTTTGGTCCGTTGTTTCTTCTTAAGTCGAGCCACATTCCCTTTGGTTCTGAATTGCTGGACACTGTGGTTTCCAAGCCGCTCTATGAAGCAGAAAATGAGTTTTGGCGGACGCATGGCTTCACGAAGCAGTCAGCTATTCAGATTTCTGACCGTTTTGCCGAGCATTTGGGTTACCGTCTTTCGGATTATTATGAGCCGAAGGTTGAGGGGCCGGCGGACTATTATCCCCCGGCGTTTCAGGAGCAGGCGATTGGAGCATATTGGATTAGATATGAGCCAAGAGTTCCGATGCTAAGGACAAATATGCATGGCGTATGGACGACAAACTGCCTAGACATCTTTATAGATCTCAAGACGGGAGCGGCCAAGAAAGCCGTTGTTCGGGCGTGGGAAGAGATAGTTGACTGATGCTGCAAATTTCTTCGTCACATTCGCGCTCTTTGCCGAACCAAAATGAAAATTGATACCGTCCTATCACCAATGGAACTGCCCGCGCTGGCCAAACGCGATTTGCGCGCTACGACGTGCGTCGTGTTCGACGTGCTGCGCGCCACGAGCACGATTATAACGGCGCTACACAACGGAGCGAAGGCGGTGATTCCGGTCGCTGAAATTTCCGAGGCGCTGACCCTACGTCAGAAACAGCCGGACATCCTGCTGGGCGGCGAACGTGACGGTGTGAGACTTCGCGCCGCGCAGACCGGCGGCGTTGATTTTGACCTGGGCAATTCGCCGCGCGAATACGCGCCGGAAAAGGTCCGCGGCAAAACGATTGTTTCGACGACGACGAACGGCACCCGCGCATTGCGCGCGAGTGCAGGCGCGCAAGTGGCTCTGGCGGCATCGTTTTTAAATCTCACCGTAACGTCAAAATTCATTCAAAAACTCCAGCCGACGGAAATCGTGCTCGTGTGTGCAGGCACGCGCGAAAATGTGGCCACCGAGGACGTGCTGGCAGCGGGAGCGTTGGCAGAGATGCTGATTCGGTGGGGCGAGACTACTGGCGAGTCGAACGAAAATAAGGCGGAGACCGGCTCGCGGGTACGCTCGCCCCACCAACAAGAAATTTGCGAGTGTTCAGAGTCTGCCAAATCCGCCCTGAGCACCTGGCGGAAGTCGAAGGCTAATCTGCTCGAAGTGGTTTCGGCGGCGGAGAATGCGCGGCGATTGCTGGCCATTCCCGAATTGCGCGACGACGTGGCGTTCTGTCTGCAACGGGACGTTTATAATCTGGTGGCCGCGCTTGGCCGCGACGGCGCCATCCGGATTTCAATTTGAGACCGGCGCGCCCAGCGCCTGCAGTTTCGCTTTGAGTCGGGCGTCGTCGGGGTTGAGCCGCAGCGCCTGCTGATAACACTGCACCGCCTCGTTGGTTTGTCCCTGCTTCATCAGCGCGTCGCCCAGGTTGCCGTAAATCTGCGGGCTGTCCGGCATAAGGCGGGCGGCGGCGCGGAAATGCCGGGCGGCGGCATCGAAGTCTTTCTGGATGAACAAGACCGTGGCCAGATTGTTGTGGGCGTCGGCATAATCCGGTTTTAGTTTCAAGGCCGTCTCGAAACTCACGATGGCGTTGGTGTATTGTTTTTGTGCCGCCAGCGCAAAGCCCAGGTTGTTCAGGATGTCGGGTTCGTTCGAGGCGATTTGCAAAGCGTGACGGTAGGCGGCGATGGCGTTATCCCAATAACCGATTTTGGCGTAGGCATTGCCCACGTCATACAACACGCTGGGGTCCGACGGATTCATTTGCAGCGCCCGGTAATAGCATTGCAATGTTTCCTCGATCTGTCCGTTTTTCGAGAACCAGGTCCCCAGGTTTACACAGGCCACATAATTATTTTGCGTGGTGCTCAACGCGTGAAAGAAAAGCGTCCCATCGTTTTGCCAGAGCATCACCTGATTTCGCGTCCGTGCCGCACAAGCGGCCAGCACCATCACAATCAGCAAAGTTGTTACCCTCCAGCGCAACCGCCATCGGGCGAAGATTTCCGCGCCTCCCCAGCTTAAAATAATGAAAATGCCGAGCAACGGCAGGTAGGTGTACCGGTCGGCCATGGCCTGAGCTCCAACCTGAACCAGACCGATGACGGGAACGAGCGTGCCCACGTACCAGAACCAACCAACCGCCACAAAAGGAAATTTCCGCCAGCACCGGATGGCGACGGCGCTCAAAATCACCAGGAGCACCGCGGCCAGCCACACCAGCCCGGCCGGCCAGAACCCCGGATGCGGATTTGACGGGGCGAAACCGGGATGGGGATACGGATTGGCGAGGTCGAACGGCCAGAAAGTTTTGCCCAGATAGCGGGCATAGGAAACGACCGCATTTTCGATGCGGGCCAGAGCGGAATACCTTGCCAATGTCGCCACCGCGCCCGCCTCATGCTGTACTGTAAAAGTCACAACACTGGACGCCGCGCTCAGAACCAAAAAGGGAACCTTTTCCCAAATCAAACCCTGAACTCCGAACCTTGAACCTTGAACCTTGAACCTCTTCAACGGCCAGTAATCCAGCAGCAACATCACGAACGGCCACGTTACCAGCATCGCCTTGCTCATCAAACCTAACGCAAAAAAAAATAGTGACCAACAGTAAGGAGAAAGGATTAAGGAGACAAATGCTCCTTGCTGCTTACTCCTTGCTTCTTTCTGCCGCACGAAACGAACATAAAAGATGAGCGCGAGTAATCCGAAGAACGCGCTCAACACATCCTTGCGTTCCGCCACCCACGCCACGGATTCCACGTGCAGCGGATGCAGAGCAAACAACGCCGCGACAAACGCGCAGCGCCACGTCGTCGCCGCCGGTGGGGCCGTAGCCCGGGAATTTTCACCGGGGCGAAGGTTCATCAGGCGTCGCAGCAGCAGAAAAACCAAGATGGTGTTGGCCACATGAAGCAACAGATTGGTCAAATGCGGGCCGGTGGGACCTTTGCCAAACACCGTCGCGTCCAGCATCAACGAAAGCCACGTCAGCGGATGCCAATTTGCGGCGGACCCCGTGGTGAAAGCCCATTGAAGATTTGCCCAAGACAAACCGGCCAGCACATGATTATTAGAGAAGAAATAACCTGGGTCGTCGTAATTGACGAAATCGCAGCGCAGAACCGGCCAGTAAACCGCCAGCGTCACCGCCGCCAGCAGCAGGCCAAGGACGACCGGGCGGGCAAACACGTTGGGTTTGCCGGCGGGTTTCAAATCATCCGGTGTCATCCGTTCGTTCACGTCGTTATTCCCGCAGGGATGCAGACAACCTGCGGGCGCATGCGGAATTGAATTTTACGTTTTAGTCTGTCTTCCCGACAAGCTGAAGGTTGGGCTCCGCTTTCATCCTACAAATTCCAGCTCTGGTTGGCGCGGGATCAGGCCGCGCTCGAACGCCCGGCCGAGAAACCGGCGGATGGCTTCCCGCCCCCTTTCGCCGTAATCCAGGGTCCAGTGGTTCACATACATTCCCACGAATTTGTCGGCGAGGTCGCGTCCCATGTCGCGGGCATACTGCAAGGCGTGTTGTACCGCTTCTTTCCGGTGGTCCAGGCTGAATTGAATGCTCGCGGTGAGAACATCGGAAATTTTCCGGCGAACGTCAGGGGGAAATTTCTTGTGAATGACATTCCCCCCGAGCGGCAACGGAAGGCCGTCGTTCTGGCGGTTCCACCAAACACCCAAATCTTCGCAAACGACCAGCCCCTCATTTTGATACGTCAACTGGCCTTCGTGAATGACAAGCCCGACCTCCGCGGCACCGGAGCGGACGGCCCGGAAGATTTGATCAAAGGGCACGACCACGTAATTGAAGTCCTTCGCCGGTCGGTCGAGCCAGAGTTGCAACGCCAGAAACGCGCTGGTCATGGTGCCAGGGACGGCGATTTTTTTCTTCGCTGTTTCCGCGCGGGAAAATTTCTGTTTGGCCACCAGCATCGGGCCATAACCGTCGCCCATGCTTGCGCCACTGGGCAACAACGCGTAGTTATCGCTCACGTGGGCATAGGCGTGAATACTGACGGCGGTAATGTCGAGTTCGCCGCGCGTGGCGCGCTCGTTGAGCGTCTGGATGTCCTGGAGAATGTGCTCGAACCGGAAGCCGGCCGTGGGAATCAATCTCTTCGCCAGCGCGTAAAACATGAAGGCGTCGTCAGGATCCGGCGAATGGCCGAGCGTCAACGTCGTTGGCTGCATGAGCGCAGGCTAAACCACCCTGCTCCGACTGTCACGACGAGAAGCGTTCTAATGGCTCGGCGGAATGGTTTCTGTCTGAATTTGGGGTTGGGAACCGACACTCGGGTTATCAGCAGCCTGGTGAAGCGCTTTCATTTCCAATGCGTGAGCGAGATTGTTTCGCGCGTCGGCATAATCAGGTTTACGTCGCACGGCTTCCTGAAAGTGGTAAATGGCGATGTCAAGCTGGCCTTTCCGGGCGAGAATGGCGCCGAGGTTGTTATGGGCTTCGGCACTATCAGGTTGCGAGCGGAGAGCTTCCTGGAACTGGACGAGGGCTGCATCGGTCTGGCCTTTCATGGCCAGAGCAGCGCCAAGGCCGCAACGAGCGTCGGTGAAGTCAGGTTTCAGACGGATAGCTTCCTGAAATTGGTAGATGGCCGCGTCAATTTGGCCCTTCCGGTTGTAATCGGCACCAAGCCCGCAATGAGGCTCGGCGAGATCCGGTTTCAAGCGAATGGCCTCCTGAAATTGACTGATAGCTTTTTCGGTTTGACCTTTATTGTCGAGGCAGAAACCGAGATTGTTGTGAGCCTCGGCGAGATCAGGTTTCAGGCGAATGGCTTCCTGATACTGGCTGATTGCCTCATCGGTTCGACCTTTGATATTCAAGAGGTTGCCAAGGTTGTAGTTGGCCTCAGCCATATCAGGTTTGAGGTGGATGGCTTCCTGGAATTGATTGATCGCTGCATCAGTTTGGCCCTTTTTGCTGAAGGCAATACCAAGATTATAGTTAGCGGAACCAATCAACGGCAACATCTTGGCCTCCAAATAAGATTTCATACCCAAAACATGGCGATAGTGATCAATGGCGTCCGAATCGCGCCCGCTGTTCTCCAACGAATCGGCCAGCTTTAACTCGGCCACAGCATATGCCCAGCCATACCAACCACAGATATATCGCCATTTGTCAGTTTCTTCCCGGTTGGTTACTCCAACAGTTTGATTGGCGAGTGTGCTGTTCAACCTGGTCCGGATATCGTTAAATCCATTCTTGTACCAGCCACAGGCCGTTTCGAGAAACTTGATGTCCCCTCCGCCTCCGTTCCTGAGCACCGCCTGATAGCACCAGCCCACCAGAACAGTGGACAACCCGATCAACCCCACCGCTACGACAATCAACGCCGGCAGCCCATTGCGCACCGCCCAGCCTGGAACCGTTGCCGCCGGGTATTTCTCTGGCTGGTCAGGCAAAGGGGATTTGACACCCTCCCGCCATCGTTCGCTCAGCAGAATCAGGCTCAACGGCAGAATTTGCATGAAAATCCGGAACTCGTTGAATGCGCCATACAGGAACTGCCCCGCCAAGAAAAATAGAATCACCGTCATGTACGGCAGGAACCGCCGCCGCCAGCCCAGCACCAGCACCGCCGTCAGGGTCCCCGCGTTGATGAAAAAAATATACAAGGCAAATGGCGAAAACAGCAGCCGCAGATTCCCCAGAAAAATCCTCGGATTCAGCAAATCGGCCAAGCTCCGGGCATCGCTCATGGACAAGGCGGCTGCCTGGATATGCAGTTCACCCAGCAGCAACTTCTTTCCCACCACATACACCGCCACCATGCCCGCAAATACCAGCACGCGTTTCCACCATTGCCATTGGCCGACAAACAACACCAGCAAGGCACACACCAGAACGGTCTCTTTGAAAAAACAGCCGGCGCATATGGCCGCCACCATCAGCCACACCTGTCGGCGTTCAAACAGCAGGACTGCCAGGGTGAAAAACAACGTGGCCGGAATGTCCCACGGATAAAAATACAGCCCGGAGACGGGCAGAAAATTATACATCAATCCGGCAAAGATGCCGAAATTGATGAACAACGATTGGCGCAAGGTCAGGATGACGACTATAAACAACAGGAAGAGCCACAAGCTGTGATACAATCCAAAAATGTACTGGAATTGATCCATCTTGCCGGTGCTGTGGCCGACCAACAGATCGAACAAACCTCCCGAAAGCAACATGCCGGACAGCCGCCCTTTCCAGACGTCGTAGATTTGATCCGGCTGGAAATTTGAAAGGGAACAGGAGATGAAAACAAAGCCGTTGGTGTTGTCGCCGGGAATCCCCACGGCGTAGCTTTTCACAAAATGGAAATACCCCGCGCTCAGCAAAAGGGCCACAAATAACTCAAATATAAACCGACGCGACGACATGCTACTCTTTGCAGCGCTACAAGCACCATCCGTCGCATGCCATCGGTTTAAAGGCATCATATTGGCCGGATTCAGCTCGGAATTTGTGAATCAAAATGTGCCCCTTAACTTTTCCGAGCTTTAAGCATGCTGAAACTTCTGAATTTTGGGAAGGCAAAAATGGAAATTTACGCCCGCCCCGGCCGGGTACGGCGGCAACCGATGGTCACCTCTTTGTCGCTTCCATTTACCGTCCGATTTGCCAGCCAACCCGGCCCGGTGCGTGCGTCGTGTTCCTCCCTTCACTACTGCGAGTTTTCCTGCATTCAGAAACAAATTGTCACTCTCGTCGGCTTACCTCCTTTCCTTTGAATCAACTCCGTCGAGGTTCCCCACCCCAACACAACAAACAAAATTTTCACAACCGTCGGCACTTAAGCACCTGCTGTGCCGACGCCGTTTTCCAGGAAAAATTGTCTGAATTTGCCACAATTTGCCGGTTCTCCGGCAAACGAGAAATGAAAACTGCTGTTGATTTTTTCCCAATCTGGCCAAAACGCGTGCCTGATAAATGGCGGTAACGGTGCGTCAGATTGTTGCTACCAAAACGAAAGCTAATTGACCTATGAAAACACTCTCCAAAAATAGGCTTGTCATTGGAATGGATTGGAACCAGTTTTGCGGTCAAACAATCACCTTGTTTGGCCTTATGAAAGAGCTGGATGCCAGCGGCCTTATCATAATTTCTAAATTTTTAGATGATAAAATTGATTTCCTTAAATCAAAACCAATTGGATACATTTTAAGCAAAAAAGATAAAAGCGGATTTGATCATCTTTTCAAAGTTTGCATTATAAATACCTTTTACCACCTTGGGTGGACACGAGCACACGGCAATGTGATGCTGGCGCGGGGTTGGATTTATGAGGGGGGTTCAAAAGTAAGCGCAGAAAAAGTATTACACGAGCTAGTTGATTTGAGATCGGAAATTGATATAGAGCTTTTACGCAGACACTTCCTAATTATTGACCCTCAAAAGGTGGAACATTTCAGACTTGCCGAAAACCTTTTGGGAGAAAATGTTTTAAAATCTTTTCCGCCAGCCGAAAATGATATTAAAAGTGCGGCGCATTGCTTGGCGGTTGATTTTAACACTGCCGCTATTTTCCATTTAATTCGAGCAGCCGAAATTGCAATGCGGCAACTTGCCTCCCGTTTACAGGTGGTAGTTGAAAGGAAGAAAATAAAAATATCAATCGACGATTCGACCTGGGAGGAACTTATCAGGGAAATTAAAAAAATAATCGAATCTGAGAAGAAGATAAAAACAAAATCAGAGAGGAAAATAATTAAGAGTCACTTTAGGGAATATGAAATCTTGGTGGGCCAGATGAACAGGCTAAAGGATGATAGAAATGAAATCATGCATACGCATTCCGATTTCAAATATTTTGGAGCATTGGCCGTATTTGAGCGCGTGCGGGATTTCATGGAAAGACTGGCAAAAATAAATTCACTGAAATAATCTAAAAATAAACAAAGAAGCCGCCGTGCGACTAACACAGCGGCTTCGCAACCAAAGGCCATAGACCTAAAGTTGCGTATCTTGCGATACACGCAAAATTTATGTCTTGGCCGAGAAAGGTCAAGTGAACTGTTACTGCTGTAAGGGGAATGCCAAAAAATTCGGAAGTTTTCGGAATAAGAATCGAATCGTGCAACGATACCGCTGTTTGAAGTGCGGTAAAACCATGAGTGAATCGCAACCACTGGACGGGTTGCGCGTGGACTTTGACAAAGCCTGCCAAGTCATTCACTTGCTTGTTGAGGGAATGGGCATCCGAGCCTGTGAACGTCTCACAGGGCTTAACCGGCGCACAGTCTTGGGCATCTTGGAAACGGCAGGGGGAAAATGCGCCCGCCTGTTGGACGCCAAGGTGCGTTATGTGAGGGCTGCTTTTGTCCAGACCGATGAAATCCACACTTTTGTCGGTTGCAAGCAAAGGCACACAACTTTGGACGATGCTGATCGCGGCGATTTCTTCACATTCCTATCCATTGACCGTGACAGCAAGCTCATCATCAACTGGAAAACGGACAAGCGCACATTTGAGACAACCGATGACTTTCTCCGCGACCTGAAATCCAGAGTGTTAGACCGCTTCCAACTCACGACGGATGCTTTCTCCGGTTATTGCCGCAAGTTTGGCGGGGTGCGATGGATTTTGGGGGATTCGGTTGATTATGCCACCGAAGTCAAAGTTTATGGGCAAGAAAAAATCGCCCCTTTCCGATACGTTCCAAAAGTTATCGAAATAAAGCGTCAGCCTCGTTTAGGCAATCCCGATATGGCACACGCTACAACCTGCCATTGTGAACGCACTAATCTATCGGTCCGGCAGTTCACCAAAAGATTCAACCGTTCCACGCTCGGATATTCTAAAACTCTCAAAAATCTTCGCTATGCTATTGCCCTGTTTGTGTGGCATTTCAATTATTGCCGCGTCCATTCAGCACATGGCAAGACTCCGGCAGTAGCGGCAAACCTGACAAGCCATCAATGGACAATTAAGGAAATGCTGGCGGAAAAGAATTGATAGCACGGGGGAAAATCAGACTTGCAAAACATAACTACTGGGCGTTTGATTTATTCCGCGTGAGTGAAAACGAACTTAAACAATTCGGGATGCGTGTTATTTCCCTTTTGACCTTAATTCAGAAAGATTTGGAAAAAAACAAAGAAGTTGCGGAAGCAGTGGAGTTGCCTGTGGATTGGATCGCAACACAAGATGTCTTGCGAACCGTTGCGGAAGATTTAATGCTTTCCGTGAGCGTAGATGAGGCCATGCACCGGCTGCAACGGGATCGAAAAGCAGCATTAACCTTCGTGTTAGTGGCCAGGAAGTTGACACCGGAGAACGCGAGGAAATTAATAAGGCTCGCAGCCGCAAAAGCACCTGCCGACTTTTCGACTTTACCCTTATCTCCATTGGCAACTTTTCTGATTGAGATATGTGATAGTTTAGTATTAACAAAACCAGATTGAAAATTTTTAACTTCACACCAACCGCGCCAAGTCAAAACTTTCGTGCAGTGTCTTAATTTGAAAAGCTCAACCTATGATAAGCCACCAACCATGCTAATGCCGCGAACACTCCAAATATCAATGATAGTTTAATCTTCGCCCTTTTAATTTCTTTTATGTAATTCTCAAGTTCACTGTTTTCAATCTTGGGTTTTGGGCGTTCAGATTCGTAATAGTCTAGGAAAATAAATGACACCATCCACCCGACAAATCCTGCCAGTATGAATTCAATAAGAATTATCATTTTTCCCCTTTCACGTCTTTGACGATTTGAACCCGCCTGGCGGTTTACGCTGCTACCACTGGCGGGATTGCTGTTTTCCCAATCAAATGCCTTTTATTGGCCGTTTGCAAGCCTTTGACAGCAACAATCTGACGCACCGTTACCATAAATGGCGTGCCAACTGTGCCCTCTCACTGATAATTTTTGCTGCGTACCATGCGCAGTCCCGAGTTGAAATCCATCTCCCAACCGGTCCCGGCCCGGCCGCAGATTCCCGTGTGGCTGTTGGCCGCGTTGCTGGCCTTGGTGACAGTGGCGCTGTACTGGCCCGCGCTGCACTGTGACTTCGTCAACTACGACGACAATGTCTATGTCACCGAGAATCCCCATGTCCAAGGTGGCTCGTCGTGGACGACAACAAAATGGGCGTTCAGCAACACGCAACAAGCCGCTTACTGGGCGCCGATGCTGTGGCTGTCGCATGAACTGGCCTGCCAGCTCTTCAACTTGAACCCCTGGGGTCATCATCTCATCAACGTACTGTTACACGCTGCCAACACGGCACTGGTATTTCTGTTGTTCCGGCGGCTGACGGGGGCGACGTGGCGGAGCTTTTTGATGGCGGCGTTATTCGGCTGGCATCCGTTACGGGTGGAATCGGTGGCGTGGATCACCGAACGCAAGGATGTGTTGAGCGCGTTCTTCGGGTTGCTCGCGCTCATTGCTTATGTGCGCTATGTGGAGCAGTCCAGAGTCCAAGGTCCAAAGTCCAAAGTATTTTACGGGCTGGCATTGTTGTTTTTTGCCCTGGGCTTGATGAGCAAACCGATGCTGGTGACGTGGCCATTCGTCATGTTGCTGCTGGATTACTGGCCGTTGCAACGCCTTGCCTCCGGCGCTCGATTCTCAACCCTCGACTTTCGGCTCTTTCGGGAAAAGATTCCCTTCTTCGGGTTGAGCGTGGTTTCGTGCGTGGTGACCTATCTGATGCAGCAGCGCGGGCATACGGTGGTGCAATTCGGAAGTCTGCCCTTAAGTGCGCGGATGGGGAACGCGCTGATTTCATATTGCCGTTACCTCGGGAAACTGTTCTGGCCGGTGGACCTGGCGGTGTTTTATCCCCATCCGGGTTATTGGCCGACGATCCAAGTATTGTTGGCAGGCAGCGGGGTTCTGGTTATTACGGTATTGTTTGTCCTGGCGTGGCGGCGATATCCGTTCTTGCTCATGGGTTGGCTGTGGTTTGTCGGAACGCTGGTGCCGGTGATTGGGCTGGTGCAAGCGGGGGCGGTGGCGATGGCCGATCGGTTCACGTATCTGCCATCACTGGGGATACTGATCCCGGTTATTTGGAGTGTAAACGAATTGACCTGGCGGTGGCGGCAACGGCGGGTAGTGTTATTGGTAGCGGGGGGGGCGGCGACGCTTCTTTGCATCGGGATGACTCAACAACAACTTGGCTATTGGCGGGACAGTGAAACACTTTTCCGGCATGCGCTCGCGGTCACCAGGAACAATTACTTCGCGCACAACAATCTTGGCACCGCCCTTGACGAGAAAGGCCGGACCGCAGAGGCGATCAGTCAATTTCAGGAAGCCATACAGCTGGCTCCCGATTTCGTGGAAGCCCATTACAATCTGGGCATCGCTCTGCTCGAGCAAGGGCAAATCGACGAGGCCATCGGCCAATTTCAGGAAGCCCTCCGGCTGAAACCCGACTATACGGAAGCTTATTATAATCTCGGCAATGCCTTCCTCAGCCGCGGCCGGATCGATTCAGCGATCCACCAATTTCAGGAAGCTATCCGGTTGAAGCCCGATTACGCCGAAGCTCACAACAATCTCGGCACTGCCTTGGGCATGAAAGATCAAATCGACGAGGCCATCGGCCAATTTCAGGAAGCCCTCCGGCTGAAGCCTGACGATACCAAAGCCCGCAATAATCTCGCCCATGCATTGGAAATCAAAAACGCTCCGGCAGGCCGTTGATTCATGGGCCAGCTTTCTCAAATCCGAAGCTCCCGTCACAAAATAGGCGTGCTAAAATTCCCATCCTTTTGATAGTCTGAAGCCGCCTATGCGAAAGCCGAAGACAAAACTTAAACCCATCCCCGTAAGTGCCTCCGTCCCGGTCTCGCCCCGGTCGCAGATTCCGGTGTGGCTGCTGGTTGCTTTGCTGGTCTTGGTGACGATTGCCCTTTTCTGGCCGGCGACACGCTTCGGTTTCGTCAACTACGACGACAACGTTTATGTCACTGAAAATCCCCATGTCCAAGGCGGGTTGACCTGGGAAGGTGTAAAATGGGCGCTTTTCAGCACGGAACAAGCAGCCTATTGGGCACCGGTAATGTGGTTGTCACATATGCTGGCCTGCCAGTTCTTCGGGTTGAATCCATGGGGCCATCATCTCGTCAATGTGCTGTTGCATTCCCTCAATGTCGCTTTGGTATTTCTGCTGTTCCGGCGGCTGAGCGGGGCAACGTGGCGGAGCTTTTTTGTGGCGGCGTTGTTCGGATGGCATCCGTTGCGGGTGGAATCAGTGGCCTGGGTGGCGGAATGCAAGGACATGCTGAGCACATTCTTTGGGCTGCTGTCACTCATCTTTTATGTTCGTTTCGTGCAGCAGCAAGGAGCAAGAGGCAAGAAGCAAGGAGCGCCTGTCTCTTTAATCCTTTCTCCTTACTTCTGGTCGTTATTTTTCTTCGCGTTGGGCTTGATGAGTAAACCGATGCTGGTGACGTGGCCGTTTGTGATGTTGCTGCTGGATTACTGGCCACTCAAACGATTTCCGATTTCCGATTTCCGATTTCCGATTTTCCGGCTGGTGGTTGAGAAACTGCCGTTTTTCGCCCTCGCGGCGGTAATGAGCACTGTGACCTATATCACGCAGAAACACGGCGGGGCGGTAATGTCGATTGATAACCTGCCGTTGGACGCACGCTGCGGGAACGCGCTGATTTCCTATTGCCGCTATCTCGAAAAACTGTTCTGGCCGGCGAATCTGGCCATCTTTTATCCTCACCGGGGATATTGGCCGACCGGAGAAGTGGCAGCGGCAGGCTGCCTGTGCGCGGGCATGACCGCGCTGTTTTTACTGGTGCGGCGGCGTTATCCGTTTCTGTTGACGGGCTGGCTATGGTTCGTCGGGACGCTGGTACCCGTAATCCAACTGGTGCAGTCCGGCGAACAGGCAATGGCTGACCGGTTCAGTTATATACCGTCGCTGGGGATGGCGGTCCTGGTCGTCTGGGGGACATATGAATTGATCAAGCGCCGACAACATCGGATGATGATGTCATCACTGGCCGGCGGTGCGGCAGTCATCGTATGTTTTGTGCTGACGCAGCATCAACTCGGGTATTGGCGGGACGATGAAACGCTTTTCCGGCACACACTTGCGGTTACAAAGGAAAATTATTTCGCCCACAAATCCCTCGGCGACGCTTTTTCCGAGCAAGGCCGGTTCGGGGAGGCGATGGATCAATATCAGGAAGCTTTTCGCCTGAATCCACAGTATGCCGATGCCCATTACAATCTGGGCATTACGCTCCTGAAGGAAGGCCGGATCGATGAGGCCATCAACCAGTTTCAGGAAGCCATCCGCGAGAAACCGAATTACGCCGACCCCCATAACAATCTCGGTTTCTGCCTCGATAAGAAAGGTCAAACCGATGAAGCGATCAGCCAACTTCAGGAAGCCATCCGCCTGAAACCGGATCTCGCCGAGGCCCATTACAACCTCGGCACTGCCCTGGGCCGGAAAGGCCAAGTTGACGAGGCCATCCACCAATTCCAGGAAGCCGTCCGCCTGAAACCCGATTATGCCGAGGCCCACTACAACCTCGGCACCGCCTTGGGCATGAAAGGCCGGATCGACGAAGCGTTGATTCAATATCAGGAGGCCGTCCGGCTGAAGCCCGATTATGCCGAGGCTCACAATAATCTCGGCACCATCCTCGGCCGGAAAGGCCGGGTTGACGAGGCCATCCACCAATTCCAGGAAGCCATCCGCCTGAAACCCGATTATGCTGAAGCCCGCAGCAATCTTGCTCGCGCACTGGAAATGAAGAATGCCCCGGCGAGCCATTGATCACCTGAAAAGTTCACGCTTCCATTTACCAAAATACAGGGTTAGCGTCTTGGGGAATGCCGGTGTGGCGAAATGGCAGACGCACAGGACTTAAAATCCTGGGACCGTAAAAAGTCGTGTGAGTTCGAGTCTCACCACCGGCACCAATTTCATTGGGTTTTCCAAAAAAATCTACAACGGCCAACACCATTCCCTGACGCTGATGAACACGGACAGCACCTGCAGAGCAACGGCTTTTACTTTTGCGACAACTCGTCTTCGTCGCGGGCAATAACACGGTAAAGCCGGTTGATTTCCAGCATCTCGGCCTCGGTCAGTTTCTTTTTGGGCAATGAGCGATTCGTATAAAAATACTTGGTCTTGGAATTAAATTCGAGTTCCTGGCCGAGAAAGACCACGCCGGGATTCAGGTCAGACGTGACATATTGATTCTTCGCATAATTCAAATCCTGGGTGGCGCGAATATCAACCGTTTTGAAATCCGGTCTTTCGGCTCCGGGATGAAACCAGCCGGGGCTGTAGGTTGACACTGACATTTCGGGGGTGAGAGCAAGCTGGGTCACCGGCTGATTTACGATTTGTTCGACCCGCAAGACGGCATTATTCAACTCCGTTTTGACCGCCGCCCGGCCGGAAGCCTTGTCCGCCTCGGTAATGACCTGAAGCTGGTAAAGCGCAGCACTGGTCGCCGGTTTTTGTTCCGGCGCGTGAACCTTGGCCGGCTGATAATGGAATTGTTTCTGCAACGCGGGATCAAGGTCCTTCAATTTCGCATTGCCCATCCCCTGACTGGAGACGAAGTAGATGTCCGTGGCGGTTACCGTGGTCACAGTAACGTTGCTGTAAGTTTGACTGCCGACCTTGAGCAACGGCAGCTTTTCATCGGCAAGAGCCGGCAAGGTCAATCCGGCCAGACAAAGGACGAGGAGATCCATGCGCATGATTTATTTGATTAAACCCTGGCAACCGCCAGCTCAAGAACTTTCACACTGCGTTATTGCGCAGCGCATTCTTTGCCTCTGACCCATGGTTGCTGCGAGTTTCAGCTTGGCGGACCGATTTGAACCGTAAATCTTATCAGTCCCGGCCCGCGAGCACGCCTGCCTCCCCAATCAGCCCGCCATCAACGACGGTGTCAGGCAAACAAAAGTCAAATTAGAAGCTTTACGAATCAGGCAGGTTCGAGGATGCTCGGGCTATGTCAGTAATCAAACGATTCTGGCGTTATTGGAGCGGGAATTTTGAATCCGCCAGGAAAGGATTCGATCTGACGGCCCTGGTAATTACGGTTCTGCTGGCAGCGGTTTGTGTGCTTTTCAAGGTGGTCAATTTCCCCAGTCCCTTCAAAGGTTTCATTTCCAACTCCCAATTTGCCGGCGGTTGCGAAATTGTCGCCGTCATCGTTTTCCTGGGCTGGTGCTTCCTGTGGCTCCCGTTTCGCACCCATGAAGCCCAGCAAAAAATCCACAAGACGGAAAAGGAAAACCTCATCTCCCAGGTCCAACAAGCCGAAGCGCTCTTCAACACGGTCACTGGCGCCGAAGACAAACCGGCTGAACTCGCCAGCCCAAAACAAAAAACCAAGGCTTCAATGGAAGCCTACCTCGTTCAAGTGGAAGAACGCGTCGTCGCAATAAAAAAGATGACTTTGCTGGAATACAATAAGAGCCTGAAAAACGACGAAGACGCAGAGTCCATCGACCTGCTGAATGAGATTTATTTTTTTCTGGATTTAAACCTGGGCAAAGACAAGTCCGCCAGCTTCAAGAGCCGGCCCGGCGTCACTTTCGTTTCCGTCAACGACTGGGGACAATCTTCCCTCAAGGCGGACAAATGGCAGGGCATGATCGATTGTCTGAATCATTACGCGAACCAGTTGAAAAAAATCATCGAGAAACAGGATTGAAGTTCCGTGCACTTGCAACGCAGCCATCCTCTCAGCGAAGCGGACAATTCCGGCAAGGATTATTCCGCGGATGAATTCCTACTTCGCCATCGCCATTTCGGCGCCTGGCTCGCCAGCTTCCGCCAACGGCATGGCCTCGGCGGCCTTGTGGAATTTCACGCTGACGATCTTGCTCACGCCCCGCTCCTCCATCGTCACCCCGTAAAGCACATCGGCCATGCCGATAGTGCGTTTGTTGTGCGTGATGATGATGAACTGTGAGTGCGTCAGGAACCGCTGCAGGATGCGCACAAAGCGGTTGATGTTCGCCTCGTCCAGCGGCGCGTCCAACTCATCCAATAGGCAAAACGGACTGGGCCGGACCTGGTAAATCGAGAACAACAGCGCCACGGCGGTCATCGTCTGTTCGCCGCCCGACAGCAACGAAATACTCTGCAATTGTTTGCCCGGCGGTCGCGCCATGATTTCAATGCCGCTCTCCAGCACGTCGTTCTGGTCCGACAGGATCAGGTCCGCTTTACCGCCGCCGAAGACCTCGGTGAACATCGTGCGGAAATTCTCGCGGATTTTCTCAAAAGTCTCGGTGAACATCTGCCGCGTTTGCACGTTGATGCGGTTGATGACCTCGAGCAGTTGTGCCTTGGCTGTGACCAGGTCGTCGTTCTGCTTCGTCAAAAATTGATACCGTTGTTCAGTTTCCTCGTATTCCTCGATGGCCACGAGATTCACCGGGCCGATTTCATCAAGCCGCTGTTGTAGCGCCTCAATCTGCTGCGCCACGGTGGTCCAGTCCGTGGCCGCGCCGCTCGCGGCCATCTCTTCCGGCGTCATCACATGCACCTTGGCCGCGCCCTCGTCGGCAAACGTGATGGTGATGCACTCGCTGTGCACGTCGTCGAGGTTGACGTGATATTTCTGCTGGATGCGCTCGCGCAGGTTCTGGACGGACATGTTTTTCTGCGCCAGTTCAACGTCCAGGGCACCGCGTTGTTCCTGCAATTGCGTCAGGCGGCTGCGCTGTCCGCGCAAGTGTTCCTCGCGCGCCGTCACATCGGTTTCCTGCGCCTGTTTCCGCGCCGACAATTCGGCGGCCAGTGTATTCACCTGTTCGCGTTCGTGTTGCAAACGTTCGATTTGCGACCGCGAATCCTGAATTTCCGATTCCGCCTGTTCTTTCCGTCCAACAAAGGACGCCATCTCGTTGCGCCGCTGGTCGAGCAATTGGGTCAATTCGCCGATGCGCTGCCGCAGCGATTGCTGTTGCTGGCGGAACGACGCCAGAAGCTGTTCCTCCGCCGCGAGCGCCACTTTGCTTTCGGTGAGCGCGGCATGGGCCGCGTCGCGCTGCTGGCGCAGATTTTCCAGTTCGGCCGTGAGCGCGGCCACCTGTTCCTGGCCGGCGCGTTCGCGAGCTTCCAGTTCAGCCAGTTGCGCGGCCAGCGCCTGGCGTTTCTGCAAACCTTCCTGTTCCTGCGCCGCCAGGCTTTGAATCTCAAAAACGACCGTCTCGATCTTCTGGTGCAACAGCCGGTTGGAACTTTGCAGCGCGTTGAATTCGCCTTCGCGCGTGGCGATGGCCACTTCCTGCTCGCGCAATTCCGTCTGCGCCTGCTGCAAACCGGCCTGCAATTCCGTTTGCTCGCTCACCAGCGCGCCGCGCTGGCGGCTCATCTCGGCCACGCGCAGTTGGACTTCGGTCAATTCTCCGTGCAATTCGGAAATCTGGTTTTTGCGGCCCAGAATCGAAGCCGGGGCCTTGGGGTTACCGTTGCCGTTCAAATAGCCGCCAGTGTAGATGCCGTGCCGGCTCAGCAAATCGCCACTCAACGTCACGAAGTCGCATCCCGCGTGGCCGTTTTGGGCCTGGGCCGTGGCCGTGCCGAGGTCGGACGCGATGAACGTGCGACCCAACAAGGCCTTCAGAAGTTTTTCCACCGACGGCTCAGCCTGGACGACGCTCAAGGCGTGAATCACCTGGCCCGGCTGCAGGCCTTTCTGCAGCACGTCCAAACCGCCACCCGGTGCCATGTCGCCTTCAAACGCCAGTTGTTTGGAGTCGATTTCCATCGCCAGAGCCGCCACGCTGGCGCGTCCGACCTTGTTGGCGCTGAGGTCGGCGATGATTTGCTGCGCGGATTCCGGCTGCTCAGTCAAAACGAGTTGCAGGTGATGGCCCAGCGCGTTTTCGATGGCCACGACATACGTTTCCGGCACGCGAATGCGGTCGGCGAGCGACCCGATGACCTTGCGCGACTGGCGCAGGGCGGCCTGGGTACCCGCGCTGAAACCTTCGTGCGCCCCTTCGAGTTGTTCGAGCACGTTCAGGCGCGACCGTTTCTCGGCCTGCGCCTGCAAAAACTGGTCCTGTTCAGCCGCCGCTGCCTGCAACTCCTCTTGAAGTTCGCGCAAACGGTTCTGCCGCTGCTCGACCGAGCCGCGTTTGGTCTGCGCGTTCAATTTCTCAGCCTCAACGCTGGCGGTGAATTCCTGCAATCGCGCTTCGAGCCGGCTGCGTTCCTCCTCAAGCTGGATTTTTTCGGCGGAAAGTTTCTCCAGCCGGATACTATTGCCCTGCTTTTGCAAGTCGAGGGCGGTGATTTCGTTGCGGATGCGCGTCAAATCCTGCGCCGCGGTGAAAGCCGCGGACTGCGCCTGGCGCAATGCTTCCTGCCGCCGGCGCAGGTCTTCTTCGACCGCGTTCAATGCCTGCTGTTTCTGTTCCAGCGTCAGACGATGTTGCTGGACGGCATTTTCCGACGCGGTCAGCCGCTCCGTCACCGCCGCCAATTCGGCGGACGCGGCGTGACAGCGTTCCTCGGCTTGCGTGATGTCCGCCAGCGCCTTGGTGTTTTGTCCCGCCAGTTCACGCAGGCGTTCCTCGTTAAATTGAATCTGGCTTTCGTGCCGGTCCGTCTCACCCTTCAATTCCAGACTGTGCTGCTGTTTTTCGGCGACTTCGTGTTCGAGCTCCGCAAGCCGCTCGCGCAATTGCTTGATTTCATCCTCGCACCGCAAGACGTCCGCCGAACCGGTTTCAATTTCACCGCGCAGCTTTTCGGCGGCGGCCTGTTTCTCGGCGATTTCGGCCAGCAACACGTCAAACTGATGGCGCGCCAGCTGTGTGTCAAGGTGTTGGAGTTCCTGCGAAATTTGTTTGTACCGGCGCGCTTTGCCGGCCTGGCGCTGGAGCGACCCGATCTGCCGCTTCACCTCACGGATGAGATCGGCGATGCGCAAAAGGTTCTGGTCGGTGTATTCCAGTTTGCGGAGCGCCTCCTTTTTCTGGCTCTTGTATTTCGTGATGCCGGCGGCTTCCTCGAAAATCAGCCGGCGATCTTCCGGCTTGCTGGACAGGATTTGCGTGATGTGGCCCTGCGCGAGGATGCTGTAACTGGTGCGCCCCACGCCGGTGCCCATGAACAATTGCTGGATATCTTTGAGCCGGCACGAAGTGCGATTGATGAAGTACTCGCTGTTGCCGTCGCGGAAAATCCGGCGGGTGAGCGTAACTTCGTTGTAAGCCATCTCGACCCCGGCCGCCCGCAGGTGGTCTTCGTCCATGTCGCCCAGCGTCATCGAGACTTCGGCCATGCCCATGGGCTTGCGTCCGTCGGTGCCGGTGAAAATCACATCGGCCATTTCGCCACCGCGCAACGCCTTGGCAGACTGCTCGCCAAGCACCCAGCGGATGGCGTCGGAAACATTGGATTTTCCGCAGCCGTTGGGGCCGACGATGGCGGTTACACCGGGCTGAAAATTGAGGGCGGTTTTGTCCGCAAAGGACTTAAAGCCAAAAACCGTGAGATTCTTGAGATACATAACTTTTGTTTAAACAACCAAAATTATCGGTTAAAGTAAAGTAAAAACCACAATATAAAGCACACAATTTCACTTGTGGCACAACTAATTGGTGAGGAACCATGACTTGCTTTGTGCCACTGACTGCAATGTTACTTAACTATCAAATCGTCTGGATTTATACGCCCGGCTTCAGAATTGTCAACTGGTTTTCTGCAACTGTTTTCCTGCAATGAAAAATAAGTTGACAGAATATCGCCATTGAATCAGCTTATGTGCATCCGTTGAACAACGGACTCATGAAGAGTGGCTGAGGGACTGGCCCAATGACGCCACGGCAACCGGTTGAACGCGAGTTCAGCGCCAGGTGCCAAATCCAGCCCCGACGTGTGTCGGGGGAAAATGAGAAGAGCAAATAAAATTTGTCAGCCCCTTCTCTCCATGAGTCGGGGCCTTTTGTTTGTAAATCGTCCTCGTCGTCGTCCTCGTTCTCGTAATCGAAAATGAAAAGCCGAGGACGAGGAGGAGAACGAGGACGAGAAAGAATTGGATTTTATGAGTGAACAGCACGGTTTTATGAAAGCGCTCCGGTGCCGCGAGTGCGGACGGGAGTATCCACTCACCGCGACGCACGTCTGCGAATTCGACTTCGGCCCGCTCGAAGTCGTTTATGACTACGACCGCATCAAAAAGTCGCTGACGAAAACGGCCATCGAATCGCGCCCGAAATCCATGTGGCGTTATCGCGAATTACTGCCCGTGGCAAACAACCCGACGGTCGGTTTGCAGGTCGGTTTCACCCCACTGGTGAAGGCCGACCGTCTGGCTAAAAAGCTCGGCATTCGCGAATTGTGGATCAAGAACGACACGGTCAACTACCCCACCCTGTCATTCAAGGACCGCGTGGTGAGCGTGGCATTGAGCCGGGCGCGGGAATTTGGATACGACACCGTCGCCTGTGCCTCGACCGGCAATCTGGCAAATTCCGTCGCTGCCAACGCCGCGTCTGCGGGATTGAAATCCTACGTTTTCATCCCGTCGGATTTGGAGCAGGGCAAAATCGTCAACTCGCTCATTTACGGCGCGCACGTCATCGGCATCAAAGGCCATTACGACGAGGTGAACCGGCTTTGCGCCGAGATCGCCGGCAAATTCGGCTGGGCGTTTGTGAATGTGAACATGCGGCCGTATTACGCCGAGGGTTCCAAGAGCATGGCGTATGAAATTGCCGAACAACTCGGCTGGCGCCTGCCGCAGCACACGATCGTGCCCATGGCATCCGGCTCGTTACTGACGAAAATCCAGAAAGGGTACCAGGAATTGCTCAAGCTCGGGCTGGTGGCAGAAGCGAAATATTCCGTTCATGGCGCACAAGCGACGGGGTGTTCGCCTATCTCTACCGCGCAAAAGGCAGGCATGGATTTCTTCAAGCCGGTCAAGCCCGACACGATTGCCAAGTCGCTGGCCATCGGGACGCCCGCCGACGGTTTTTACGCGCTCAAGGTGATGCGCGACACGAACGCCGCGGCGGATGACGTGACCGATGACGAAATCCGCGACGCCATCAAGCTGCTGGCGGAGACAGAAGGCATTTTTGCCGAGACGGCCGGCGGCGTGACCGTGGGCGTGGCGCAGAAACTCATTGCGTCGGGCAAAATTCCGCACGATGCTTCCGCCGTCCTCTGCGTGACCGGCAACGGATTGAAAACTCTGGACGCCGTGAATGGTTATGTGGGCCGGACGCGTGAGATCAAGCCCAGCCTGCGCGAGTTCGAAGACCTGCTGGCGCATGAAGAAAAAGTGAATGCGTGATTTGGTAGGGACGCGCGGCAGCGCGTCCGGCTGACCGGCAAGTCAGCCCTACCGCAAACAAAGGATTTTATGCCAAAAAAAGTACGAATTCCGACTCCGCTCCGGAAGTTGACGAACAACGAGGAGCTGATTGAAATCAACGCCACCACCATCGGCGAAGCGATTCATCTCTTGACGGTTGGTAGCTTATAAGCTACAGTATGCCGGCATTTAACGCGCCCAAAGAAGTCGTCGCGTTCCGCGCGAGAGACGGGCGGGTGCCGTTTGAGGAGTGGCTGGACGGTTTGAAGGACCAGCGGGCGGTGGCGCGGGTTCTCGCCCGGCTGGCGCGGGTGCGGCTGGGCAACTTGGGCGATTGCAAACCGGTGGGCGAAGGAGTTTCGGAATTGCGGGTGGATTACGGGCCGGGCTATCGCGTGTATTTCGGCCAGAAAGGGAGCACGCTGGTCGTGCTGCTCTGCGGCGGCGACAAGCGAACGCAAGACCGCGACATCCGGCTGGCCAAACAGTTTTGGCAAGAATTTAAGGAAAGCGAGTTATGAAAACCGCGAGTTACAAAAAAATGCTGCATGAGAAATTGGAAGACCCCGGACAGGCGGCGGAATATCTCACTGCCTGCTACGAGGAAGGCCCGGATGTTTTTCTGTTGGGGTTGCGTGACGTGGTTGAAGCCCAGGGCGGCGTGGCCCGCGCCGCCGAGTTGAGCAAGTTGAACCGCGAAAACCTGTATCGTCTCGTTTCACGCAAAGGCAATCCGCGTTTGACGAGCCTCAACTCCGTGCTGTCGGCGCTCGGACTCAAGGTCGTATTTGAAGCAGCTTGAGTCCTCAACTATTCCCAATCCAAATTTAATTTATGCCAAAAAAAGTACGAATTCCGACTCCGCTCCGGAAGTTGACGAACAACGAGGAGCTGATTGAAATCAACGCCGCCACCATCGGCGAGGCCATCACCGAATTGCAGAACCGGTTCCCGGGCATCCAGGAACGGCTCGTGGACGACAAGGGCGAGGTGCGCCGCTTCGTGAACGTTTATGTGAACGAGGAGGACATCCGCTTTTTGAAAAACCGCGAAACACCGTTGAAAGACGGCGACGAAATCAGCATTATTCCTGCTATCGCAGGTGGCTGAAAATTTAACGGTTGAGGCGAGGCTGCTGACGAGCCGGCTCGCGAGTACGCTCGCCCCACCAAAACAGATTCAAATCATAAATCCTTGCACCATGGCCAAAGCTTCCAAAAAAGCGAGGTCTTTCACCAAACCGACCACTCCCAATCAACGACGATTGTGGCTGATGTTTCCGCCCCGGCTCATCAAGGAGCCGCTCATCTGGAAACTCGGCCAGAAATTCAAGGTGATCACCAACATCCGCCAGGCCAGCGTGACCGATGAAGTCGGCATCGTGTGCCTGGAACTGGACGGCAAACGCGAAGAAGTGAAGGCCGCGATTGCCTGGATGGAAAAACTCGGCGTCAATGTCGAGCCGGTGGAAATCAGCGTGATTGAAAGCTGAGGTAAGTAGGAGACGACGTAAGGAGTCTCAAACTTTTGTATTTAAAACGAGACTCGTCACCTCGTCTCCTACAGCCGAATGAATTACTTCCGTCGGCGGTGTTTGACCTTGAGTTGGGTGGTGGCGTGAACCAGGGCACCCTGGATGCGGGCGGCTTCCTCGTCGGTAATCTTTTCCCTGAGCCGCGCCTCGGCGCGCAAGCGCGCCTCCTGGGCCTTGGCTTCATCAATGTTTTCGGCGCGAATCGCCATGTCAGTGAGGACGGCCACCCGGTCGCCGGTTATCTGCACGAACCCGTCGCCGACCGCGAGGAAAATCGTTTCCAGCCCCTTCTGCGCCACGATTTCGCCCGCCAGCAGTTGCGTCATCAGCGGCACGTGATTGGGCATGATGCCCATCTCGCCCTCGGCGCCGGTCAACGTGACCATGTCCACGTCGTCGGAGTAAATCTTCGCCTCCGGCGTGACGATTTCGAGTTTGAGCGTATTGGCCATTGGTTAAAGTATTAACGCGTGAACGTGGCAACAGTTCAACGGTTCACGCCTTTTCTACGACCTCTTCGATGCCGCCTTTCATGTAAAAGTTTTGTTCCGGCACGTCGTCGTGTTTGCCTTCCAGAATTTCCTTGAAGCCGCGCACGGTATCGGCCACCGCCACCTGCCGTCCCGGCCGGCCGGTGAACACTTCCGCCACCGAGAACGGCTGGCTGAGGAAACGCTGGATTTTGCGCGCGCGATAAACGGTAAGCTTGTCGTCGGGCGACAGTTCATCCATGCCAAGGATCGCGATGATGTCCTGCAAATCCTTGTAACGCTGCAAAACTTTTTGCACGCCGCGGGCGGTTTCATAGTGTTCCTGCCCCACAATTTCCGGCGCGAGCGCGCGGCTGGTCGAAGCCAGCGGGTCCACGGCGGGATAAATGCCGAGCTCGGCAATGGCGCGTTCCAGCACGATGGTCGCGTCCAGGTGCGCGAACGTCGTTGCCGGCGCCGGGTCCGTCAGATCGTCCGCCGGCACGTACACGGCCTGAAACGAGGTGATGGAGCCTTTCTTGGTGGACGTGATACGTTCCTGCAAATCGCCCATTTCGGCGGCGAGCGTCGGTTGATAACCGACGGCGCTGGGCGTGCGGCCCAGGAGCGCCGAAACTTCCGAGCCGGCCTGCGAGAAGCGGAAAATATTGTCAATGAACAGCAGCACGTCCTGGTTTTTTTCGTCGCGGAAATATTCCGTGACGGCGAGGGCGGACAGCGCCACGCGCAACCGCGCGCCGGGCGGCTCGTTCATCTGGCCATAGACGAGCGCGATTTTGGATTTGCCCAGGTCTTTCTGGTTGATGACGCCGGCTTCGGACATTTCGGTGTAGAGATCGTTGCCCTCGCGCGAACGTTCGCCCACGCCCGCGAACACGGACACGCCGCCGTGCAGCTTGGCGATGTTGTTGATCAATTCCATGATGACGACGGTTTTGCCAACGCCGGCGCCGCCGAAGGCGCCAACTTTGCCGCCCTTCAGGAACGGGCAGAAGAGATCGATGACCTTGATGCCGGTGACGAGCACCTGCGGCGAAGTGGATTGGTCCACCAGCGCCGGCGCGGGCCGGTGGATGGGGTAAACCTTGTCGGCGCTGACCGGACCGCGTTCGTCCACCACATCGCCAACGACATTGAACACGCGGCCCAGCACGCCGTCGCCGACCGGCATGGATATCGGCCGGCCGGTGTCGGTGACTTCGTAGCCGCGTTTCAAGCCTTCGGTGGAGCCCATGCAAACGCAGCGCACCCAGTTGTCGCCGAGGTGCTGTTCCACTTCGAGGATCCGTTTGGCGCGGCCCTGGCCAGGCACGTTGAATTCGACGGCCACGGCGTTGTAAATGGCGGGGAGCGGATCGGGGAATTCCACGTCCACGACCGGTCCGATGACTTGAACGATTTTGCCTTTGTTCATGCGAATGATTGATTAACCCACCGCCATTTGCGCGGTGGCGATTTCCAACAATTCCTTCGTGATGTTCGACTGGCGCAGCTTGTTGTATTGCAGCGTCAGGTCCTTGATGAGCTGTTGCGCGTTGTCGGTGGCGTTCTTCATCGCCACCATGCGCGCGCTGTGCTCGCTGGCTTTGGCTTCCAGTAAAATCTGGTAAATCTTGAAATTCAAACTGTGCGGCAGCAATTCGCCCAGCACCGTCTCCTCATCCGGCTCAAACATATACGGCACGTCGCCGCCCGCCGGCAATTCCTCCGCCGTCGCGTAGCCGTGAACGCCGGCGGTGACGGTCTGGATTTTTCCCACCGGCAGGAACGGGACGATGGCCGGGCGCTGAACCAGCGTGGAAATGTAGTTGTTGAACAAAATATCCACCGCGTCGGCTTCGTGCCGGAGGTACAGGTCCTGGGCAAATCTGGAAATGGCCCGCGCCTCGGCAAATTGCGGCGTCTCGGCGTAAGTGAACTCCGCCACCAGGGACCGTTTTGTGCGCGCGATGAATTGCGACGCTTTGCGTCCCGCCGTGAGGTATTGGGTCATATCGCGGTCGAATTTCACCGTTTCGCGGAACAAATTGCTGTTGAGCGCGCCGCACAAACCGCGGTCGGTGCTCACCAGGATGACCGCCCGCCGCCGCACGTCGCGGGTTTCCATGAACGGATGCCGGAAATCTCCCGCGCGCGCTGTTGCCTCGGCCAGCACCTCGTTCATCAATGCCGCGTAAGGCCGGCCGGCCAGCGCGGCCTGCTGGGCCTTGCGCATCTTGGCCGCCGCCACCATCTGCATCGCCTTGGTGATTTGGGCGGTGTTCTTGACCGACTTGATGCGCCGGCGGATGTCGCGGGTCGTGGCCATGAATTATCGGTACGTCTGTTTGAATTCCATTACGGCCGCCTTCAAATCGTTGGCCGTGGCTTCCTTCAATTCCTTGTCCTTCACGATGCGCGCCATCAATTCGCCTTTGCGCGTCGTCATGAAATCCGTGAACTTGTGCTGGAAATCCTTGATTTTGTCCACCGGCACGTCGTCCACAAATCCGTTTTGCCCCGCCCACAACACCACCACCTGCACTTCCACCGGCAACGGGTTGTATTGAATCTGGTTGAACAACTCGACGATGCGTTTGCCGCGCTCCAGTTGCGCCTGCGTCTTGGCGTCCAGGTCGGAACCGAATTGCGCAAACGCCGCCAGCTCGCGAAATTGCGCCAGGTCGCCCTTGATGCGGCCGGCGACCTGTTTCATCGCCTTGACCTGCGCCGCCGAACCGACGCGCGACACGGACAAGCCCACCGAAATCGCCGGCCGGATGCCCTGGTAAAACAAATCCGTTTCCAGATAAATCTGGCCGTCGGTGATGGAAATCACGTTGGTGGGAATGTAAGCCGAAACGTCGCCCGCCTGGGTTTCGATGATGGGCAAGGCCGTGAGCGAACCGTTGCCGTATTGTTCGGCCACCCGCGCGCTGCGTTCCAGCAGGCGGCTGTGCAGATAAAACACGTCGCCCGGATATGCTTCGCGGCCCGACGGCCGCTTGAGCACCAGCGACACCTGCCGGTAGGCCACGGCGTGCTTGGACAAATCGTCGTAAATAATCAGCGCATCCATACCGTTGTCCATGAACCATTCGCCCATGGCCGCGCCCGCGAACGGCGCGAGATACTGGTTGGTGGCCGAATCCGACGCGGCGGCCACGACGACAATCGTGTAAGGCAGGGCGCCGGCTTCCTCCAGAACGCTGATGACCCGCGCGACATTCGACTGTTTCTGGCCGATGGCAACGTAGATGCAATAGAGCGGACGATAATTGGTGTCGCCGGCCTGCTGCGCGGCCTGGTTGAGCCGCGCGTTGTTGATGATGGTGTCGATGCCGATGGTCGTCTTGCCGGTAGAACGATCGCCGATGATCAATTCCCGCTGGCCTCGGCCGATGGGAATCATCGCGTCAATGGCCATGATGCCCGTCTGTACCGGCTGGCTGACGGATTTGCGTTTGATGATGCCCGGCGCGATTTTTTCGACCGGATAGACGGCGTCACTTTTCACCGGTCCTTTGCCGTCGAGCGGCTGGCCCAGGGCGTTGACGACGCGGCCCAGCAGGCCCTTGCCGACCGGCACCTGGAGCAGCTTGCCGGTTGTGCGGACTTCGCTGCCTTCCTTGATTGCCGTATAATCGCCGAGAATGATGGCGCCGACCTCGGTTTCTTCCAGATTCAAGGCCAGGCCGGTGATGCCGTCGCCGAAATCCAGCATTTCGTTGAGCATCGCGTCGGTCAGACCCTCGATTTTGGCCACGCCGTCGCCGATTTCGCGGACCACGCCGATGTTTTGTTTGGCCGGCGCGGCCTTGGCTCCCGCAATTTGGGCTTCAATTTCCTGCAATAGATTGCTCATAAACTTCGTAAATGACGAATGACTAAGTCATAATGACTAACGAATAACGAAGCACAAATGACCAATGTGCTTCAAAAAGAGGGCTGTTTCGGAATTGAGTCATTTGGAATTTTTTAGTCATTCGGTTTTAGGAATTAGTCATTTGTTTGGTTTGTTGTTCCATGCGCTCTTCGCATCAATCAAAAACTCGACGCCAGTCGCTCCAGTTTTGCCGAAATGCTGCCGTCATAAACGTCGCAGCCCACCCGGACGCGCAATCCGCCGATCAACGCGGGGTTTTGCTCGAACATCAGGCTCAAGCCCTCGCCGTAAATTTTTCTGATCCGGTTGGCCACGTCCGCCTGCAAATCGGCCGGCAGAGCCATGACACTTTCGACGCGCGCGGTGCGGCGCTCCACGTCCAGTTTCACCAGCCGGTGCAGGCGTGACAAAATTTCGAGATACCGGCGCGGCTTTTTCGCCAGCACGAGCGACACCGCCTGCCGGACGCGGTTCTCGTTCAGCAAACCGTTGACCTGGCAACTGCGGAACAGTTGCCGGGCGTCGTGTTGTGCCCGTTTGGATATTTTCATCTTTCGGCTGGTAGGGACGCGCTGCTGCGCGTCCGGCTGACCGGCAGGTCAGCCCTACCGATTATCATCCTGCCAGTTGTTTCTCCGTTTCCTCGGCGAGCCGTCGCTGATCTCCCGGCGTCAGAACCTTGCCGGTGACCGTCGCGGTGGTTTGCACCACCAGCCGCCCGACTTCACGTTTCAATCCGGCGAGCATCTCTTCGTGTTCCCGGGCAGCGGCTTCGCGTGCCCGGATCATGATTTGTTCCGCCGCCGCCACGGCTTTCTGGGTTTCCTGCTCGCGCACGCGCGCGGCGGCGACCCGGGCTTCCTCAATCAGCCGGGTGGCCAGCTCGTTGGTCTGGTCCAGGATTTTCCGGCGCGCGGCTTCGGTGCGAGCCAGTTCTTCCTTGATTCGCTCGGCGTTCTGAAGTCCTTCGGCGATGCGCTGGCGGCGTGCTTCCAGTACGTTCAGGATCGGCTTGTAGGCAAACCGGTGGAGCAAGGCGGCGACAATCAGGAAACTGATGACTTGCGCAATGAAATGCGGCACGTCCAACCCGAACCGCTCCGCCGTCTGCTGGGCGGTCTGGGCCAGGTTGCTGCCGATGCTGGCGAACAAAATAGACTGGTTCATAAATCCGGCCTGGGGCTGGGCGGCGGAGCGTCAAACGGCCTCCGCGCGCTTGGCCTCAGTGAACAAGGAAGAGAGCGTAAAACACGATGGCTTCCGCCAGGGCCATGCCCAGCAGGCTCATCGCCATGATTTTTCCGAAGGCGCCGGGATTGCGCCCGACCGCCACGCAAGCTCCCATGCCCACCAGGCCGATGCCGATGGCCGAACCCAGGCCGGCCAGGCCGACGTGGATGCTGCCGCTCATTTCTCCCAACATAGGTGTCAACATAATGTCAATGTATCCTTTCATCCTCAACGGCTCCCGCATTTGGGCGGGATCAAACCGTCGAAATTCTCAAACGTTAATGCCGCGCTTTTTCCGGTTCATCCTCGTGCGTGCAAATCACCCCGGTGAACACCGCGGTCAACAACATGAACACCAGCGCTTGCACGAAACCCACCAGCAGTTCCATGAAATAAAACGGCAGCGGCAGGACCACCGCGAAAACCGACCTTGCCCAGGCCGGATGTTGAACCATCCGCGACATGGATTCCAGCAGGTTCTCGCCCGCAAACAGGTTGCCGTAAAGACGGAAGCTCAACGAAATCGGGCGGAACGAAATCGAGATGACCTCCAGAAATCCAACCAGAAAAAAAAGCACAATCATCAAATACTTGATGCCGCCGGGGCTTTCCCCTTTGGGGCCGAAGATGTGAAGCAGGAATCCCTTGATGCCATTGTACCGAAGGGCCCAGAACAGCCAGCAAACCATGAAGATCATGGCCATCGCGAACGTCATGTTGAGATCAGCATTGCCGCCGCGCAACAGCGGCCGCGTGACTTCAAATCCGTGCTCCCCGCGCACGCCCCAACCAATCGTGCCCACGCCGGGAATCAGGCCGAACCAGTTGGTCGCCAGGATGAAGATGAAAATGGTCGCAAAAAACCAAAACGCCTTCTTCACCAGATCCGGCCCGACGACACTTTCCAGAAAGCCGTAAAGTCCCTCCACCACCGATTCCCAGAAGTTCTGCGCGCCGGATGGAATTTCCTGAATTTTCCTCGTGGCAAACCGGGCAAACAAAATAATCCCCAGGGCCACAATCCAGGTCACCAGCATGGAATTGGTGACAAAACCGCCGCCAAAGCGGAGCGATTGGGCGCTTTGGGGCAGGCCGTGTTCCGCAGAAGGGGCTGGCGGCGTGCCGGGCGTTTCCGAGACCGCCGGCTGGGCCGGAGCCGGAGCGGTTTCGCCCCTTGCCGCACCGGGCGCGGCAATCAAGGTGCAAATAAAAAAAGCACCGACAATTATCAGTCTGAGTAATTGCATCTGACCTCAATTAAACCATCCGCCGAACTTAACCTCTTTGTTCCCCGGCAGTATCGGTCGGAAGCTTAAAGACACTGCCGAAACGCGGGTAAATCTCAAGCATTTTTTGGGGATTTTTCACACGGATTTTGTCCAGACAAAACGCCAAAATCAAAATTGGCGTAGTTGTTCCGGCGTTTTTCCCTGCTCCCGCAACGAGCGCAGACTCAATGCGTCGTGGCGTTTGGCCAGCCGCTTCCCTTTTTCGTCTCGCATCAATTCGCAATGATAAAACGCCGGCGGTATCAAACCCAACGCCCGGTAAAGCAGAATCTGCCGCGCCGTGCTCAACAACAAATCCGCCCCGCGCACCACCTCGGTAATTTGCATCGCCGCGTCGTCCACCACACACGCCAGTTGATACGCCGGCACGTCGTCGCCGCGCCAGACGACGAAATCACCGAAATCCTTTCCGGCCACAAATTGTTGCGGACCGAAATTACCGTCCATGAACGAAATGGTTTCGCCATCGGCAACGCGAAAACGCCAGGCGAAGCGGGTTGAGGGTTGAGCGTTGAGCGTTGAGGGTTTCTTGTTGCGGCACGTTCCGGGGTAGATCACTTCGTCGTCTTCCGCGTGCGGGGCACGGGCGGCGTCCCGGATGTCCTTGCGCGAACAGGTGCAGGGATAAACAAAACCGCCTCCGCGGAGCTTTTCCAGCGCGGCAGCGTAAAACGACCGCCGTTCACTTTGCGAATAAGGTCCAAAAGGCCCGCCGCAATCCGGTCCTTCCTGCCATTCAAAACCGAACCAGCGCAGGTCTTCGAGCATTTGCGGGACGAACTCCAGCTTGAAGCGCGTGGAGTCAATATCCTCGTTCCGCAAAACCAGCGTCCCACCATTCGCCCGAGCCCGCTCCTGCGCCACCCAGAACGTCCGCGCGTGGCCCAGATGCAACAGGCCCGTCGGCGACGGCGCCAGCCGGCCACGGTAATTCGGATTCCCGATTGCGGCCTGCCCTCCGGGGCCTCCGGGCGAAGGATGGGATTGCGGATTCACGGAATGGAATTAACAACAAAGCAACCAGGCAACAAAGAATTCTTTTATTTGAAACCCCGGCAAAACTACAAGCCATCGCAGCGGCAGTCGGCAGACCGCCGCATTTTCCAACGAAATCACAGATGCGGTTCTCTGCCGAGGAGCCGCTACGCCCGTTTTGCAGAAGTTTCTATTTGTATCTTCGTTTCTTGGTTGTTCAAAATGGCTCGTTTGGATTTGCCGCCAGCCATTCGCCCAGGCAGGGCAAAGGAACAGATAAAACACCCTGGACTTTGGCGATGTTCAATGACGTGTCCAGCGCGCGCGGCGGACCGGGAAAATTTTTCGCCGAGCCGGGCGTGAGTTTGGGATTGAGTTGCGGCCAGCGCGCCGCGATGAGCTGGCCGATCTGCCAGCGCGACAGTTTTTCCGCGCCCGCAACGTGATAAAGCCCGGTGCGCTCCTGATTCAACAATTCCCAGACCGCACGCGCCGTTTCGCCGGCAAAAATCGGGCAGCGAAATTCGTCCGTGAACAGGTCCATCCCCTGCCCTTTTTGCCAGAGCAGCCGCAATTCCTCGTTGAAACCGCGGGTGCCCGCGCGCGAAATGCCGGCATTGAGGGAAGTGCGTATGACAGTGTGGCGCGGATTTTTCAAAATGAATTGCTCGGCGGCCAGTTTGGTTTCGCCATAGACATGAATCGGGTTCACCACGTCGGTCTCGACGTAATTGCCTTTGCGCCCGTCAAAGACCAGGTCCGTGGAAAAAAACATGAATTGAATGTCCGCGGCGAGACCGGCCAGATGCGCGGTCGCGTCCACATTCACGCGCCGGGCCAGGTCGGGATTCTTGTGCGCGGCAGCCAGGGTGCTGATGGCGGCGCAGTGGATGACGAGCTGCGGTTTGTCTTTGGCGAACTCGCGCTCGACAGCGGCAAAGTCGAGCAGGTCAAAATCGGCGCGCGTCAGCGCCCGCACGCGCCAGTACGGGGCCAGCTTCGGTGCGGATTGGACGACATAATTTCCAATCAGTCCGTTCGAGCCGGTGATCCAAACAAGTTTCATGGAGCGGATTTTACCGTTTGGGAACCTGTTTGCAAATGTTCGCGTTTTTGGCTAGATTCCAACCATGAAACGCAGCTTTACCGCGGTCGTCAAACAGGACGAAGGCTGGTGGATCGGCTGGGTGGAAGAGATTCCCGGCGTGAATTCACAGGGCAAAGCCCGCGCGGAACTTTTGAAGAATTTGCGTTCCGCCTTGAAAGAGGCGTTGCAATTTCACTGTAATCAAACAGCAAACTTATGAAATACCGAGTCACGTTGATTGAGCATGAGGATGGCGTATCGGTAAGTTGCCCCGCGCTGCGCGGTTGTCATTCCCAGGGTAAAACCCGCGCCGAAGCCTTGACCAACATTCAGGAGGCCATTCGCGAATGGCTCGCGGCGGAAGCGGACGAAGCCAAGCTCTTCAAGGTCAGCGAAGCCGAGGTGGCCATTTGAATTATGCCCAAGCTCCCTGGAGTCCGTCATCAGGACGCGGTGCGAGTTTTTGAAAAACTGGGCTACCACATCATCCGGCAAAGCGGACATATCGTTATGTCCAACGGCGAAACCCGGCTGGTTATCCCGCGCGCCAACCCGGTTGACCCTTACACGATGGGCGCGATTGCGCGCGATGCCGGACTGACCCCGGACGAATTCCGACGATTATTGTGAACCCACTCCGGCGCCCGCACGCGCCAGCGTGGGGCAAACTTCGGCGCGGATTAGAACCGTAAAGAGAATCCTAGTCAACAAACTGCTTCGTCAAGTCTCCATAGACATCAATCCGGCGGTCGCGCAGGAACGGCCAGTGCGTGCGTGTGTCGTCCACGGCGGCAAGGTCAACGGGCACAATCAAAATTTCCTCCTTGTCCGCACCGGCTTTGGCGAGAATTTCACCCGATGTTCCCGCCACGAAACTTTGGCCCCAGAATTCGATGCCCTGGCCCGCGAGTTTTTCGTGCCCGATGCGATTGACCGCGACCACGTAGCAGCCGTTGGCGATTGCATGGCTGCGCTGGATGGTTTCCCAGGCATCGTGCTGGCGCGCGCCCAGTTTCTTTTTCTCGCGCGGATGCCAGCCGATGGCCGTGGGATAAAACAGGATTTGCGCGCCTTGCAACGCCGTCAGCCGGGCGGCTTCCGGATACCACTGGTCCCAGCAAATCAACACACCGATTTTGCCGTAGCGCGTCTGCCACGCCTTGAAGCCGAGGTCGCCGGGCGTGAAATAAAATTTCTCGTAGTACAGCGGATCATCCGGAATGTGCATCTTGCGGTAGCGGCCCAGCAGCGAGCCATCGGCGTCGATGATCGCGGCGGTGTTGTGGTAAACGCCGGCGGTGCGTATCTCAAAAAGCGACGCGATGACAACCACCTTGTGTTTCCGGGCCAATTTGCCGAAAGCATCGGTGGTGGGTCCGGGAATGGATTCGGCAAGCCGGAAATTTTTATAATCCTCGCTCTGGCAGAAATACTGTGACCGGAACAATTCCTGGGTGCAGATGATTTGCGCGCCGCGCCGGGCCGCGCGTTCGGCGAGCGCCAGGGTTTTCTTCAAGTTCGCGTCCGGATCGGCGGCAGCAGCGGTTTGAATCAGCCCAAGTTTGACGGTTTGGGCGGAAGCGCGTTTCATTTAATTGGCGCGTTCGTGCAGGCGCGCGGTTTCTTCCAGAATGATGGTTTTGACGTGCGTGTCTTCGGCCTGATGCGGAGCGTTCATGCCGTACAGTTCGCGGATGAATTTGCCGAGCGTCTCGTTGGTGGGGCCGTAACCGCTGTGGTAAATGTAATACTCGAGGTCGTACATCAACTGGTCGGCGGTCGCGTAACGGCGGGTCAAATCCCGCGCCAGACAATGATGCAGAATGTCGTTGAGCTTGCTGTCGATCCGCGGGTCGAGCGCGCAGAAATCGGGAATCGGCTGGTTCAGGATACGGCTGCGCGATTCCGCGGAGTTTTCGCCCTTGAACAGATTCCGTCCCAACAACAGGTGCGCCAGCACCACGCCGGTGGAAAAAAGGTCGGACCGCTTGTCGGTGACCTGAAAATCGGCCTGCTCGGGGCTCATGTAATCGGCCTTGCCGGCGATGACTTCGCCTTCCTGATCGGTCAGGAAACCGCGCGCCTTGGCCACGCCGAAATCGGTCAGCTTCACGTCGCCTTCAAAGGCAATCATGATGTTTTTGAAGCTCACGTCGCGGTGGACGATGCCCAGCGGCTTGCCGTCCTTGTCGGTTTTGGCATGGGCGTAGGCCAGGCCGCGCGCGACGCGGCTGGTGATGAACACGGCGAGTTCCTTTGGCAAGACGCGGCGTTTGTCGATCAATTGCCGGGTGAATTGCTCCAGGTTCACGCCGCGAATCAATTCCATGGTGATGAAATAGACGCCGTTGGCCTCGCCGAGATGATAGGTCTGGACGATGTTGGTGTGGATCAGGTCGGCGACGAGTTTGGCCTCGCCGATGAAATTTTCGATGAACGTCTTCTGGCTGGCGTAATTGGAGCGGATGATTTTGATGGCGACGCGCTTGACGAAATTGCGCGCGCCTTTCTGCTCGGCCTCATAGACGATTCCCATGCCGCCCTCGAAGATTTTGCGGACGACTTCGTAGTGAAACTCACTTTGAATCGTGAAGAGTGCCACGGGCGGATGGTGTGAAATTGTTCCATGAAGTCAAGTCCGGGTCGCAGCGGTGGGGGAAAGCCTTTATTTTTTATGTTTTTTTTGCTTGCACAACGCGGGCGAAGTTCTTTAATTCCCCCAAGTCAAATGACTTTTTAACTAAAACTGTAAAACCGTAAAACAACAACCATCAAGGAAACCGATATGGCAAACGCACTCTCGAAATCTCAACTCGCCGCGGCAATTGCTGAAAAGGCTGAAATCTCCAAGAAGCAGGCCGTGGAAATTCTCGAACACATCGCCGCCCTTGCCTACAAGCACGCGAAGGACACTTTCACCCTGCCCGGCATCGGCAAGCTCGTGCTGAAGAACCGCGCCGCCCGCATGGGCCGTAACCCCAAGACTGGCGAAACCATCCAAATCCCGGCCAAGCGCGTCGTGAAGTTCCGCGTCGCCAAAGCCGCCAAGGACGCCATCCTCGGCGCCAAGTAATTTCCGGATTTAGCCAAGGCGCTTCGATCAGTCGGAGCGCCTTTTTTATTTCAAAATCCTCCTCGTCCTCGTCGTCGTCCTCGTAATCGGATCGAAAACGCGAGGATAATGGGAACGAAAACAATTTCGAAAATGAAAATAGCCGTTGTCGGTTGCGGAGCCGTGGGCAGTTATTACGGCGCCAAACTCGGTCACGCCGGGCAGGACGTCCATTTCCTGCTCCGTTCCGATTACGATGCCGTGCGACAGGATGGCGTGGCCGTCCGCAGTCCCGCCGGCGATTTCACCGTCTGCCCGCACACCGCCAAAACACCGGACGAAATCGGTCCGAGCGACGTGGTGTTGATTGGACTCAAGACGACCGCCAACGACCAATTTCCCAAATTGTTGCCACCGTTGGTCGGACCCCGGACGGCCATCGTCACGTTGCAAAACGGCCTGGGCAACTCCGAGCAATTGGCGCGGTTGTTTCCGGCGGAACAGATTCTCAACGGCCTTTGCTTTGTCTGCCTCAATCGTATCGCCCCCGGCGTCATTCATCACCTGAAATACGGGCCCATCGTGCTGGGCGAATTTCAGCGTCCGGTCGGGCCGCGCACGCAGGAACTGGCCGCAATGTTTCAGGAGGCCGGCGTGCCGTGCAAAGTCACCGACAACCTGGCGCAGGCGCAATGGGAAAAACTGGTCTGGAACATTCCGTTTAACGGCGTCGGCGTCGCCGGCACGGTCGGCTACGAAGCGCTGACTTCTCCTCACGCCCCTGCCGCGCCACGCACTTCGGTTCTTGCAACCGACAAAATTCTGACCGACCCGCGTTGGACAACATTTTTGCGCGAATTGATGTTGGAAGTCATCGCTGCCGCTGCCGGGCTGGGTTACCCAATCCCCGCCGCGTTCGCCGACCAAAACATCGAGCGGACCCGAACGATGGGCGCTTACAAGGCGTCCACGCTGCTGGACTTCGAACACGGCCAGCCGTTGGAACTGGAAAGCATGTTCCTCGAACCGTTGCGCCGCGCGCAGCAGGCCGGGGTGTCCGTGCCGCGGCTGGCCCGGCTCTGCGAAGTGTTAAAGCAGTTGGATCAAAAGAGGTGAGTCCGGAAAGCCATGGCGCCGGGTTTGAATTCGCCAGACCAATGGCAGTGTGCGGGAATGAATTCCCAAACCCTAAATCCGAATGACGAAAGAATACCCAATAACAAATCGTCAACGCCCCTGAGTATCTCATTTGCTCATTTGAGCTTTGTCATTCTTTAGGTATTAGTGCTTAGTCATTCGTCATTCGAGGCACAGCTTGCCTGCCATCAAAACTCCAGGTCACACAATTTTATCCGTGTTCATCCGTGTAATCCGTGGTTAAATCAATCCCATGAAACCGCGTGTTCGATTTGCTCCTTCGCCGACCGGTTATTTGCACATCGGCGGCGCCCGCACGGCGCTATTTAACTGGCTTTATGCCCGCCATACCGGCGGCACGTTCATTCTCCGCATCGAGGACACCGACACCGCGCGCAATACCCAGGAAGCCGTGGACGTCATCCTCAACGGCCTGCGCTGGCTCGGGCTGGACTGGGACGAAGGCCCGCTCACCGGCGACGCCACCGGCCCGGCCAAGGGCAACTTCGGTCCGTATTATCAGAGCCAGCGGAAGGAAAATTACCAGCGGCGCGTCGAAGCGTTGTTGTCGCGCGGTCTTGCCTACGAACACGAAGGCGCGGTTAAATTCAAGATGCAGCGCGAGCCTATCACGATTCACGACCTCGTCGTGGGCGAAGTCGTCCGCAAACTGACCGACCGCGAGGAAGTTGAACCTGATTTTGTCATCCAACGTTCGGACGGCCAGCCGGTGTTTCATCTGGTCAATGTGATTGACGATCTGGAGATGGACGTCACGCACGTCATCCGGGGCGAGGACCATCTGAGCAACACGGCCAAGCACATCGCGCTGTTCCAGGCGTTCGGCGTGAAGCCGCCGCATTACGCGCACATCCCGCTCATCCTGAACAACGACGGCACCAAGATGAGCAAACGCGACAAAGGCGCGTCGCTCACAACTTATCTCGATGAAGGATTTCTGCCCGAAGCCGTGGTGAATTATCTCTGCCTGCTCGGCTGGTCGCCCAAGGACAATCGCGAAAAGTTGACCCGCGACGAAGTGGTGGAGCGGTTCGATTTGCCACAAATCCTCCGGCACAACGCGCGGTTCGATTACGAGAAATTGCTCTGGTTGCAGGGCGAATATGCCCGTGAATTGAGCGACGACCGGTTTTATGAACTGGCCGTGCACACTTTTGCCAGGGCCGGGCTGAACACCAATGCCTTTCCCCTGCCCTACGTCAAAGCCGCGCTCGACACCTGCAAAGGCAAATTCAAGCTGTTCAGCGAGCTGCCCGGTTACGCCGGATTTTATTTCACCGACAAAATTGAATACGACGCCGAGGCGGCGAAAAAAGACTTCACGCCCGAGAACAAACCACGGCTGGAAAAACTCCGCGACGCGTTTGCGTCAGCGCCGAAATTCGATGCCGCGAGTTTGGAAGCCGCGCTCAAAGAAACCGCCAAGGCACTGAGCGTGAAAGCCGGTGTGCTGGTGCATCCGTGTCGCCTGGCTGTGACCGGCAAACCCGCCGGCCCGAGCCTGTATCATCTGCTCGAAGTGCTGGGGAAGGAAAAGGTGATGGGGAGGATTGAGCGAGCGATGGGAAGTTTTTAGCCACAGATGAAACACGGATTTTTCGAGAGCGTGGATTTAAGCGCCGTAGGCGTGAAATCTTTGTAGAATCAAAACAAAAAAAGATTTCCAACCTCCGTCAGGAGCGACATATCCAGAGAGTCGAGGCTATCTCATCAGCCGGCTCGCGAGTACGCTCGCCCCACCAGGTTTGCAGAATATGCCGCCCCACTGGGGCTTGAGAATTTTTAGGTTCCTGGTTCTACAAATATGTCGCGCCTACGGCGCTGACAAATCACCGGGCTGAATGATTAAATCCCGGTGGGATTTCTTCTCTGCGTCTCTGCGGTTCAAAATGAAAGCTTTCAGGTTTATATCGCGCCCGGAAATGGCTTCCATTAGACTTCGGGCACCGTGCTCAACCCTTTCATTCATTGGATTGAAGCCAAAGGACCTTACGCGCCGTGGCTGTTCCTGGCGTTGTTTCTCGCGGCGTCGTTCCTGATGCTCTGGCGGCTGGAGGTTTTGAGCGCCAACGGTTTCGAAGGCACGGTGCTCGGCACGCTGGTCATGCCGTATTGCACCGGCATGGGCAATCTCATCTTCGCCTTCATCATTGGACGCACCGGCGGCAACGGCGCGGACGTGATGACGAACTCGCTGGTGAACAACGTTACGAACATGACGTTGGTGCTGGGGTTGCCGGCAATTCTCTGGCGTATGAGCATCTTGCCCCGGCAAAAGAAACCCGGCAAGACCGGCAGCAAGGCGCATGAACTCAACCGGCTTTCGTTGCTGCTCACGCTGACGGCGATTTTGTTTTTCACCGGCGCGGTTTGGGCGCTCGGGCGCAAGGGCGAATTAAACTTCAACGACGGTCTGGTGCTGGTGGGCCTGTTTTTGTTCTGGCAATGCTTCCACTTTTTTGAAGTGCTCAAGACCAACGTGCGTCAGGGCCGGTCGTTGGGCTGGACGCTGCCATTTGACCTGGCCATTCTGGCGGTTTGTGCTTATGGCATCTACATCAGCACGAGCTGGCTGGTGACGTGGATTTCCGGCATCCAAACCGGTTTTATCAGCGTCAAATACCTGGGCTGGCTCAGCGGCTGGGTGATGGTGCTGCCCAACGCCACCCTGGCCGTTTACTACGCCTGGCGCGGTCAGCCGGAAACGGTCTATGCCTCGCAGGTGGGTGACGCGCACGTTTCCATCCCGCTGTGCCTTGGCGTTTACGTGCTGTATCACACTATGCCCATGCCGCCGTTCTTCCAAATGGGCATGTTCATCCTGCTCGGGGCGACGCTGGTGCATTTCTTCTTCGTCGCGCTGTTCGGACAATTGCCGCGGTTCATCGGCTGGGTGCTGGTGGGAGCCTACGGCTATTTTCTCTGGAAAGGTCTGCTGAGCTGAAACGGCCGGCAAATCTTTTAACCGTCGGTCAGAGACATCTGTCAAATTGGAACGCCGAGCACTGCCTCGGCGTGAGGCAGTCAAATTTTACAGCGGGCCGGAACGGTGCCCGGCGCTCCGGTCACTCGGGCTTTCTGAAGAACTGCGTGTCGCCGGAAACCGTCAGGGGATTGTCCCGCACCTTGTCGCTCAACTCGGCAAACGGCACCTGGGCGCTGAGCCAGCGCGGATTTTTCGCGATGGATTCCATGGATTCGACGGTGTTGTTGCAGATGAGATAGGCGCCGGGGCCCAAAACCATGAACGATTCAAAGCCGGTGCCGGCGCCATACCGCGCAAATTCAAAATCGCCCACGCCGTATCGGCCGCCCACCAGCTCCGAACGCAACGTGCCCAAATCCTTCACGAAATTTTTCAGAAAATCGTCGTTGCGCGGACCGTAATAGACCAGCACCCGCGCCTTGTTTTCCGCGAGGGACACAACCGCCCATTCGTTGAAGACGGTCCGGCCGTAACGCGCGTTCATCTGGTTCGCGCAGGTCCGGATGTGATCTTTGGCTTCGTCGAGCGTCATTGGTAGATGCTTTGAGCCCAAAGCAAAGCAGGTTCGCCGCCGGCGAACAAGCGAAATTGGAATCGAGATTTGTTTTAGGCGCAGATCACTTTCGCGTATTCATTAACACCGGGCTTCAGCCCGGTGTGGCTGGCGGAAAGGCGCGGTTGAGCCGTTTTAACGGCTTTAACGGCGGGTGCGGTGTGCGCAAGAAAAACGGTTGAAACCGTTTCCGCTTTTTCCATTGACGCGGTCCACCCGGCTGAAGCCGGGTGTTATTGAGAGCATAAAATCCCATTGCGAGAAATTGAGATTTGCCCTCTGTTCCACCGGTGATGGTCATAAAAAATTTAACTGCACCGACCGCAGTAAAGTCATACGCTAGGGACGCATGCAACCGTCCGTCATACCGGAAAATCAGCCGGAAACCATACCCACTGAGAAAAGGATGGCGGGGTTTCACCGGCTTTTTACCGTGCTGCTCGTCGCTGCCTACGTGCTGGTGCTCACGACGAACGGTCTGTCGCTGAACCAGCCCGGTCGGACAGGCTGGGCGGAGGCGCTGCTGATCCTGCTGGTCACGGTGAACACCATCACCGCGCTCGCCCGGCAGTTGCCGCTGCAAAACGTTTTGCTCGCCGCGTTCGTCATCGCGCTCATGGGCGGCGCGGTCCACGCCCTCGGAGTGACAACGGGCATTCCGTTCGGCCCGTTTTTCTTCGGCGCGGACGCCGGGCCGCAATTGTTCAAAACGCTGCCGTGGGCGATGCCGCTGATCTGGGTTGCGGCCATTTTAAATGCGCGCGGCGTGGTGCGCCTGATTTTGCGGCCGTGGCGGAGACTGCACACGTACGGTTTCTGGCTCATGGGCTTGACGGCGCTGTTGACTATGCTGTTCGACCTCGTCTTTGACCCCTTTGCCTCGCGGGTTAAACATTACTGGCTTTGGGTGCCGACGAAATTTCCGCTGACCTGGCAGGGTGCACCGCTGGTGAATTTTTTGAGCTGGGCGGTGGTGGCGTTGCTGATGCTGGCATTTGTCACCCCGGCGCTCATCAATAAAAACCCGGTCCGCCGGCCGGCGGATTTTCATCCGCTCGTCGTATGGCTCGGTGCCATTCTGCTGTTCATGATCGGATCCGCGTTGCATGGAATGTGGCTGGCCGTCGGGCTGGACGGCGTTATTGCCATGGTGACAGCCACGTTTGCCATCCGGGGCGGGAGATGGTGAACTGGTATTCCAGAATTACGATTCACGATTTACGCGGCTGGCGGGATTCCCGAGGGATTCGTAATTCGTAAATCGTATATCGTAAATTCAGCCGGAGCCTGGTCGCTCCGGTTTCTACAACGAATCCGGCGCTTCCAAAACGGGACGGCGGGTGATTTTCAAGCGGGCCACACGCGGGCCGTCCACGTCCTCGACGCGCAATTCGCAGGCGCCGACCGTCAATGTGTCGCCGGCCTTCGGAAAACCGCCGAGTTTTTGCGTCATCCAGCCGCTCACGGTGGCCACCGATTCGTCGTGTTGCATTTCACCGACGATTTTTTCCAATTCATGCAACGGCAGCGTCCCGGCGGCTTCCCAGACGTTCTCGCTCACGAGCGTCAATTCCGATTTTTCCTGGTCGAACTCATCCTGAATCTGGCCCACGATTTCTTCGAGCACGTTTTCGAGCGTCGCGATGCCGGTGGTGCCGCCGTACTCGTCCACCACGATGGCGAAGTGCAATTTTCGTTCGAGAAACAACTGGAGCAATTTTTCCAGACGTCCGGTTTCCGGCACATAAATCAACGGGCGCACCACCGGCAGCAAATCCGCCGCCGTCCGCGCCTTGTCGCGCAGGGCGTAAAGGTCCTTGATATGCACAATGCCGCGGGTCCGGTCCAGATTGCCGCTCGGGCACAGTGGAAAACGCGAATATCGCGTCTTTTCCGCCAGCGCCAGACATTCGGCCAGGCTGGCATCGGTGTCGAAGGCGACGATTTCGTGGCGCGGGCGCATGATTTCGCGCACGACGCGATGGCGCAAGTCCAGCGCGTTCAGGATGATGTTGCGTCCGCCGGCCGTGCCCGGCGCCGACGTGAGCATGAGGCGCAACTCCTCCTCCGAATGGACGGTGCGCAATTCCTCCACGGAAAAACCCAGCCGCCGCACCACAAACTGGGACGAGTGATGCAGCAGCCAGATAAACGGGAAGGAGAAGCGATAGAACCAGTTCAGGGGACTGGCGGTCCACAACGACGCCCACAAGGTGCGCCGGATGGCAATCGCCTTCGGCACCAGTTCGCCAACGACAATCAGCAAATAACAGTTCACAAAAAAGCCGACGCCGATGGCAATGCCCCGCTGGACATGGTCCGAAGCGATTCCCAGCACCTGGAACAGGGGGTCGAGCAAATCCCGGAAGACCGGCTCAATCACGACACCCAGTCCGAGGCTGGCGAGCGTGATGCCGAATTGGGTGGCGCTGATGTAAGCATCGATGTGGGCGCTGATGTGCCGGGCCATTTTCGCCCGGCGGTTGCCTTTGGCCGCCAGCGCGTCCAATTGGGTGTCCCGGATGCGTATCATGGCCAGTTCCGCCGCGACAAAAAACGCGTTCAGCAGCACCAGCACCGCCACGGCCAGCAGGTTCAAACTGTCATGGATGATTCCGGACCAGTTCACAATTTCACCTCGCCGAACATCAGTTTCAGAATATCCTCCAGGCTCACGACGCCCATTTCACTTCCGTCGTGCGCGAGTACGATGGCCAGCCGCTCGCCGGCGCGCTGCATCCGGCGCAATGCGACTTCCAGCCGCGTGTCCTCGCCCAGGAACAACGCCGGCGTCATGTGCGCCGCCGCGGGCTTTTGCAGATCGAGATCGTCCCGGTACAACAACGGCCCGAGCATGAGCAGACCGGCAATGCGCGGACGGCCTTCGCGCGTTTCCCAGACCGGGAGGCGCGATAATTTCCGTTCGCGCGCCTGCGCCAGCGCCTCGGCGATGGCGGTCTGCTTCTGGATGGTCACCGTTTGTGCGAGTGGTTTGGCGATCTGACGGACGGTAATGGTTTGCAGACCCAGCACCCGATTGATCATCGCGCGCTCGTCGGTGGTCAGCGCCTGCGCGGATTCCTGCATGACGGCGAGCATTTCCTCGCGATTGCCGAACAGCCGGCCCGTCAATGCCTGCCCGCCCGTCCAGCGCAACATCGTCCCGGAGAGGTCGGCCAGGACCGACACGAGCGGCCGCAGAACAAAATGGATGGGCCGGAAAAGGTTGGCCGCGGACAGGCACAGTTGATTGGGATAAGCGCGGAACAGCATTTTGGGCAGCAAATCGAACAGCGCGTAAAACAAAAAAACGGCCACAGCGAAAACGACGATGCTCCAGGCGCGGTATCCCAGAAACCATTCGTGCAGCTTGACCACCGTCCAGCCGAGGATGAGGAAATTGGCGAGGGTGTTGCCGACGAGGATCGTCCACATGAATTTTTCCGGATTCTCCAGGAAACCATGCAATAGTTTTGCCGAAGGCTTGCCGGCGCGCGCCAGCCGCCGCACCCGCAACCGGTTCAGCGCGAACACGCCCGCTTCCATGCCGGACAGCAGAAACGACGGCCCCAGGCACGCGGCGAAAATAATCCAGATGAGAATATCAGTGTTCATTTATTTCACCCGTTGGACAATCAACTGGCGCACGCGCCGTTCGTCGGCGACTTCCGCGGTAAGTTTCAGGCCTTTAAACGTCGCCGAGTCGCCCGCTGCCGGCACCACGCTGAGCAAATGCGCCAGCAATCCCCCCATCGTTTCCACTTCGCCCACCTCCCCGAGCGCGGGAAATTCGCGGCGAAAATCGTCCAGTCGCATGGTCCCGTTCACCCGCCATCGGTCCGCCGCGAGTTTCTCCATCACGAACCCTTCCGCGGCCGCCCCGATGCGGATTTTGCCAACCAACAGACCGAGAATGTCCTCCATCGTCACCAAGCCTGCCGTGCCGCCGAATTCGTCGAGCACGATAGCCAGGCCGCGCTGCTGTTTTTGCAGGCTCTTGAACAGTTGCAGCAGATTCATCGTCTCCGGCACGAACGAGGGAAATTCAATCGCGTCGGCCAGGTCAATGGCCGGGTCCAGCAACAGGGCGCGGGTATTGAGAATACCCACGATGGTGTCGGGCGTTTCATCGTAAATCGGCAGCCGGCGGTGCTTGAATTTTTTGGCCGCCGCGATCATTTCCGGGATCGGCGTGTCGTCCGAAATGCACGCCATGCCGGCGCGCGGGCGCATTACGTCGCGCGCCGTGCGCTGGTCGAGGCTGATGATTTGCAGGATGATTTCCTTTTCCGACTCTTCGAGGGTGCCCTGGCGCCAGGCCATTTCGAGTAATTCCTGATATTCGGCGTCCGTCAACACCCCGACGCCCTGGGTAAGATCGGTTTGCGGCACGATGATTTTCAAAATGGCCGTGTCGATCTGCTGCGCCACGCGGTGCAACGGCTTCGTGGTTTTTTCAAAGATCAACATCAGCCAGGCAACCCGCAAGGCCCAGCGTTCGGGCCGCCGCACGGCGAGGGTTTTGGGCAGCACCTCGGCGCCCAGAAGTGTCAACACCAGCAAGGCCAGCATCGTCAGCGCCAGCGCCCAATGCGCGTTGAAGACCATGCGGAGGGCCACCGCGAGCATGGCGGCGTTGGCAAAAGTGTTGCCCAGCGCCAGCGTGGCCAGCAAATCCTGCGGACGCTCGAGCAGTTGCGCGACCATTTTGCCCGCGCCTGGGTGCCGTTCGGCCAGTTGCCGCACCTGCCATTTGCTCAGCGAAAACAACGCCGTCTCCGCCAGCGCGAAAAAGAAACTTGCGCCCGCAAAAACCAGTATCGCCGTGACCGCCGTCCCCATACGGTCATTTTGCAGCAAATTGCCCGCCAAATAAAGCGGAAAGGAGTATTTGAATTGTTCATGAGTTGAACGCTCGTCCTCACCCCGGCCCTCTCCTTCGAGGAGAGGGAGAATGATTCGCCGCTCCCTGAAAATTCGCGCGACTGGAGTTGCCGGAAGCTGATCCGGAAAAACAGAATTGCCGAAAGCCATTTCCTCTCCTGGGGGAGAGGAAAAAGGTGAGGGCGGTTCAAAACACAAAATTGATGCGAATTCAATTCGTGAGAATTCGCGTCAGCCCCAGTTTACCGTTCCAGTACCGCCGTGGCGGCCGCGTAATTGGCCGTGTGGCTGAGGCTGACGAGTAATCGTTTGGCACGGCGGGACTTGAACAATTTTTTTCCCTTGCCGTGCAGCACCACGAACGGTTCGCCGGATTCCTTCTTGCGAATCTCCATGTCCTGCCAGCCGAGTTGGGCGCCGATGCCCGTGCCGAACGCCTTGGAGATGGCTTCCTTGGCCGCAAACCGCGCGGCGAGAAACGGCGCGGGATTTTTGTGCGTGAGACAATAGGCAATTTCGTCTGCGTGCAGGATGCGGTTCACAAACCGCTCGCCGAATTTTTCGTACGACGACGCGATGCGCGCGACTTCGATGATGTCAATGCCAGTGCCCAGGATCATTCGCGATTTACGATTTACGATTTGCGATTGACGCGCAAGCAAACTCGGAACACGTCATCCGCGATACTTTTTCATCGACCGCAGCATTTCCTTGACGGCTTTTCCCAGACCGACTGACACCGCGCGGCTGATGATGCTGTGGCCGATGTTCAATTCCACCAGATGTGGAACCGAATACAGCGTGGGCAGGTTCACGTAGTTTAATCCGTGTCCGGCGTTCACCTTCAAACCGAGCGCGTGCGCCTGTTTCGCGCCGGCGATAAGGCGGTCAAGCTCGGGAAAACTGGTGGGGCGAGCGTACCCGCGAGCCGTTTTCGCCCCATTTCGTCGTGCTGAAGCCGGCTCGTCAGTAGCCTCGCCCCACCTTGCATGAAATTCCTCCGCGAACCGGCCGGTGTGCAATTCGATGAACTGGCTGCCGATGCGCGCGGCGGCTTCAATCTGTTTCTCATCCGGCGCGATGAACAGGCTTACCTCGATGCCGGCGTCGTTCATTTTTTTGCGCGTGTCGGTGATGACCTTTTCCTGAGCCACCACGTCGAGGCCGCCTTCGGTGGTCACTTCCAGTCGCCGTTCGGGCACGATGCAAACGATGTCCGGTTTCAATTTCAGCGCGATGGCAACGATTTCGGGGGCCACGGCCATTTCCAGGTTCAGCCGCGTCTTGACGATTTCGCGCAGTTTCCAGACATCGCGGTCCTGCATGTGCCGGCGGTCTTCGCGCAGGTGCGCGGTGATGCCGTGGGCGCCGGCGGCTTCGCAGATCCGTGCGGCCGCGACGGGATCGGGTTCGCCAAATCCACGTCCCCGATACCGCGCCTCACGGAGCGTGGCGACGTGATCAATGTTGACGCCGAGTTTGAGCATATCAGTGCGGCGGCGCCGGTACGGCAGGTGAGGGAGCATTTGTTTGCGCCGCCGGTGACGGAGTGTTTGTTTGTGCCGCCGCTGAGACCGGAGTTTTCGCGTGCGAACGCCGGCGGTTGGGCGGCGGCAGGCGCAAATCGCATCCCGGAAAATTCGGCGCTTCGAGCCAGTTGGCCAGCGCGGTGAGTTCAACCGCCGTGAGCCCGCCGGGCGCGGTGCGAGTGAACGACAATTCATTCGGCGCAGTCTGGGTAACTTCGGTCAGCGAACTGCCCAACGTGGGGCCGACACGATTCAACCATTGGCCAGCGGCGGATTGGATATCGAGTTGCCGGCGGTCGGTAAACATGAGCGCCAACTGCGACAGTTGGGGCAGCAGTCTCAACCGTTCCGCGGTGATTTCCCAGTGGTAATAAACCAGATTGGACCGGGCAAACTGGGCGAGCAACGCCGGCGGCAACGGTTTGCTTCTGGGACTGTTGGGAGAAACACTGGCAAACAGGAAGTCACCGGACGGCTCATGCACCGCCTCGAGGCGCGGCGCGACAAAAGGCAGGCCGCTCCAGGCGATCTGGTTGCTCGTCGCGTTCATGGTGATGGGCAATATGAAATTATTCTGCCAGTTGGTGGTGGCGGTCAGCTTTTGTTCCAGTTCCTTCAACGCCGCCGCACCGTCGGGCGCCGGCAGGGCCGCAAACGTCTGGAGCGGCAAACCCGCCAACGCCCAAATGAACATCTGGTTGGGCGCCGGCGAAATTTCGTAAGGCTGCGTCCTGCTTTGCTTCGCCAGCCACGGCGCGATGCCGCGCACCGCGGTAAGGCTGATGAACGGCTGGTGAATCGTGTTCGTCGGCATCCGCCATGGTTCAAGGTTCAATGCCAGCGGCTGCGGGAAAATCAATCGGCCATCAAGGTGTAAATTGCCGGCGCAACCGGCGAAGTGCCATTGCGTTTCCGGCAAATCAATGGCACTCAATGCGGGATACCAGCGCGCCAGGCGCGGCCAATCCAGATCCGCGGTCAGCCAGTCTTGCTCCACGGGTGCCGGCCGTTTTTCGGTCTGCGCGTGCCGGACCAGTTCGTCGTTCAACGGCAGCTTGTCCTGGCCCCAGCCGAAAACGATCCAGTCGCCGGCGCGGACGAAACGGATCAGATTGGGCGGGCGATGTTTTTGCAGTTCCCAGCCGTCCCGGTTCTTCTCCGCGGATAGTGTCGTCCATGTCTCCAGAATATTTTCCAGGTTGGTCTGCCAGAGCCGGGCGCGGCCGGCATCCAGCCGGATGGCCAGCGCCAGTTCCGGCGAGCCGTTCGTCGTGTCGCGCATTTGCAAAAACCATTCCGCGCTCAACAAATCGTCAAGCAACGGCTTAATCAGGCCGGCTTCGTCGTCGGTGCTGGAAAAAATTCTGGATTTAAGCCAGCGGTACGGCGCGTGGGAGAGTTTGTTCAGCGTTTGCTCGCGCAGCGCCTCTGCCTCGGGCGAACACCAAAGATTGGTGAACGCCACGGCATTGGTGTCGGCCGAAATCTGTCCGGCACCCGCGAAATGGATTTGGGCGATCAGGTCCGGGGCTGGCGCTGGCGCCGAGGCCGCAACGACAGTCAGCATGGCCGCGCAAAACAGAAGCGTTAAAAACTTGCACATATGAACGTATTTTTTTGCCAAATGCGCCGGTTCTTGGCAAACTCAATCATATTCGGATTGCTCCGGGCGCGGAATCCGGTTTTGCTTCGTCGTGCCTAAATTCCGCCTGTCTCTCAAATACTGGCTGCCGGTGCTGATTTGGATGGCGTTGATTTTTCTGGCTTCCAGCGACCAACGGTCTTACGAACATTCCGCGCGTTTGGTCGAACCATTACTGCGCTGGCTGTTTCCGCGGATGCCCCAGGCACGGGTCGAAACTATCCATCATTTCATGCGCAAAGGCGCGCACCTGATCGAATATGCCGTGCTGGCGCTGCTGCTCTGGCGCGCGGTACGCCAGCCGGTGAAAAATGATTCCCGGCCCTGGGTCTGGCCGGAAGCCGGCCTCGCTCTCGCCCTCGTTTTTCTTTACGCCGCCAGCGATGAATTCCACCAGATTTTCGTGCCGACGCGCACGGCCCTGGTGTCCGACGTGTTCATTGACACCGCCGGAGGCGCGGCCAGCCTGCTTGCGCTCTGGACTTTTGGCCGCTGGCGAAAATACTGGTAAGCATCCGCCATGAAACGTCCGCTGGTCGCCATCGTTTCGGGTTACGTCATTGGCCTGTTGCTGGCCGGAATATTCCGGCCACCGCTTATCGCGCTTTTTGGATGTACCTTTGCCGTCCTCGCCCTTGCCCTCGTTCGCAAAAAATTCCGGCCCGGGTTGCTCTGGCTCCTCATCGTGCTGGCCGGCTGGACAAATCTCGCCTGCCGGACGGCCCTCGTCTCGCCCAACGATTTGCGTGCGTTGCTCGGCGACACCGATGCCATCGTGGCAGTGCGCGGGGTTTTGATCGAAACGCCGCACTGGCGCATCACTGAACACGACGGGCAGCCAACCGAACGCTCGATCGCCCGGGTCCGGGTCACCGCGTTGCGCCGCGGCGCGGATTGGCAGGCGGCTGACGGCTCAATCGTCGTGACAACGCCCGGCACGCTCGCCGGTGATTTTTTCGCCGGTCAGCCGGTGGAAATCAGCGGTGTCATCGGCCGGCCGGCGCTGCCCCTGGCCGAAGGGCTCTTTGATTATCGTGATTACCTCCAGACCCGCGGAATTTATTACCAGCTCAAAACCGGTTCCACCAACGATTGGCGGCTTTGCTCGCGCGAAGCGGAGTTGGGGGCATCACCGTTGACCCAACCGCCGCTGACCGACCGTTTTTTAAACTGGTCGCGGCGCACGTTGGCGCTCGGGTTGCCGGCGGAGGACCAGCCGCTGCAATTGCTCTGGGCCATGACCCTCGGCTGGCGAACGGCCCTGACGCCTGACATCAGCGAACCCTTCCTGCGCGCGGGCACGATAGTTGACTTCGTTTTCCAATAGACGGATAGTGGCCCCGTGAAAACAGCATACAGTTACGTCAGGTGGTCAACCGTTTCACAAGGGGAATCAGGCCGCGATTCCCAAACACGTCAAACCACATCCGCTAAAAGATGGATTCAAGAACATGGGAACGGCGAATATGTTTTGTCGGATGAAGTCTTTATTGACGCGGGGAAGTCCGCGTTTAAGGGAAAGAATATTGCCAAGGATGAATTCGGCAGAGCCAAAGGTGAACTACAACGGTTCATTCAGTTGGTTGAAGATGGAAAAATCAAACGGGACTCCATTTTGTTGATTGACGATTTTTCGAGATTTTCACGTCTTGAACCATTCAAGTCTTTGAAACTTTTCACGGATGTCATTGAATCAGGAATTGGTCTGGTGTTCACCGGCAGTTATGAAAAACGCATTATCAATGCCGACCTGATAAACAAAGAAGGGAACGTTTTACAATTTATCATTGGTGAACTGATACGCAGCTACATGGAGTCGGCAGAACGTGGCCGTAAAATTAAGGCAGCAAAACAATCTCTGTTCACCAATATCAAGAACGGAGTCGTTCAACGGAACAACCTGCCCAAATATTTTACTTTCGTTCCGAACCCCGGACAAAAGAGCATCGGCAAATATATCCACAATGACAGGACACCAATTGTAAATGAATTGGTGAAAATGTTTCTTGCGGGCAAGTCTCTTTACGCGATTGCCGATTCACTGAATGAACGAAAGGTCAAGACGTTCAAGGGATATTCATGGAGTGGGAACGGGGTTAACAAAATTCTCCGCAACCGTCTTTTGATTGGAGAATATAAAGGCGTTAAAAACTTTGTTCCAAAAATCATTGATGCGGATGAATTCAACAAGGTTCAGAACATCCTTAATCAAAACAAATTCAATCGCGGGCAAAAGGGAACAATCATAAACATCTTTCGCGGTGTTTGTTTCTGTGCTGACCCTAATTGTGGCAAGTCAATGACAGTTGCGGCTCAATACAAAATCAATGGTGTTACCCTAAAGACTCCATACAGATATTTGAAATGTTCTGCTCAAGGAAAACATTGCGGATGTAAAAACCGTGGCTCATTTCGATTGGCTGATATGGAAGATGAATTTTTTACAGAGTTTCTTTTCAAGAATCCGTCACAGTTAATCAATGACGGCGATAGCAAGGAATTGAATGAATTGAACAAAGCGATTTCCACCGCACAGACGCGGTTAAACAAACTGAATTCTGAAATCAAAGTTCTGGTCACCCTTGACGCGGCTGTTAAGGGCGTTGACGAACTGAAAGAACAATTGACCAAGTTGAACAAACAACGGGACACCGTTAAAGGTGAACTGGACAACCTTAATTCCCAAAAATTAAATGTTCAGGATTCACCCCACGATTTCACAGACTTAAAAGGGTTGCTCCTATCGGCTAAACAGGAGAAGAAACCAAATGAGACTTTTGCGGATTTGGTTGCCGAAGCAAAAACAATTTCAAAACATTTAACAAATTACCTGTTGGAAGTTAGGAAGTCGTTACAGGATGAATTCGTCAGGGAAGGTGTCCGCGTTATGCTTCCTTCACTGATTGGAAAAATAACCATTGATACAAACAAGGGGCAATTCTTTGTGTTTAATCGTATGGGCAAAATGGTTTACGAATCGTTTGTCTATGAATCCAATCGAAACAATACGGAGAAATGGTTATCTTCACTAAAGAGAGCCAAGAAAACGTCCTAAACGCAAAACTGGCGCAAAACAACCCCGTGAGAGATTAACAGTCTGTCACCCCACCGCTTCCGTTTCCAGACCACGAAACATATTTCGCCTTTGCTGTTGCCGGGGTGCGGCTCCCGTGTCAGCGATCCAGAATGCCGAATGAATCGGCACAAAAAACAAAAAAACAACGTATGAAAAACGACACGAAGAAAACTGGCAACGCAACCAAAAACGCACAGTCGGCTTTGGCCGACATCAACAACCGCATCGCGGAACTTCAACAGCAACGGGTCGGTTTGGCCGAACCATTGAAAATCCGTTACGCGGAACTCCGCAAGGAACTGGCCGACATGGAGACGGAGATTCGCTCACTCGATGGCAACTGGCGTCCATCTTTGCTCCGACCCAAGGCGGAAACCAAGATTGCGGAGATTTTGACCGCCAATAATGGTCAACCGATGACCACAGATGAAATCGTCAAGGCGGTGGGCGGCGCCTTTACCCCGTGGAAAACCAAAAACGTGTTGAAGAAGAAATCCACCGGCGCAAAGGCAATTTTCGTCGTGAATGACGGCAAATATGCGGTGAAAACGTAACGTTTTCCATCAAATCAGACACCCCGGCCATTTTGTGCCGGGTTTTTTTATTGTTGAATATTCAGATAAAATATTTGCCTTCGCTCTAAATGATTGTCCATCAGGTAAGTGCACGAAAAAAACCGCCAAGCGAAAAAAAACCGCCTTTTTGGGAGCGGCGCTGACTCCCCCGATTTAAGTTGCTCACTTACAGCAATCTGGCTCAGGGGTTGACAAAGCTCGACAGCTTGATATTCTGCGTCTATGATTAGCCCGGCAGGCGACGGGGAATCCAGTAGCGACTGAGAGAAAAAATACCGCTCCCGGTCAAAGAAAAACATCCAAAAACAACAGGCGCATGAACTATGCCCACGCATGGTCCATGCCCAAAAACAAAAAGGAAAAATGAGTACTAAACGTAATACCAAACTAACCGAAACCGAGATTCAACAGCTCAAGCAATACGCTGAGCAGGTGAATCAGCTTCAAACGGAAATTCAGTCCAATGACAAACTTTCCGCCCAACACAGCAAGGTGGCTTTAGAACTTGCCATCAAGGCGGGTGGATTTCTGAATGAAGCCAAGGGACTTCTCAAACATGGAACATGGGTGAAATGGCTGGCCGAAAATGTGGCTTGTATCAGCAAACGCACGGCGGAGAACTACATGAGATTGGCGAAAAAGGCAGCAGAAACGCAACATGTTGCGCTTTTGACCGAAGCCGAAAGCCTCCGTCAGGCTTACATCCGTGTTGGCATCATCAACGGAAAACCAAAAACGGAAGAACCCGTCGCGGAACCGGTCAACACAGATCCAGCCAAGAAGGCGATGTCGCCCAAAATAATGAAGGAGAAGGACAAGGTTCAATACGATGCGAAATGGAACGAAGCTCGTCAAACCGCCATCTTGCATGTCCGCAAAACAATCGAATCCTCAAATAAGGTCAATTGGAGCCTTTCAAAGTGGACAGTAAAGAATAACAAACCCTGTTCCGATGATGAGGCAAATTACGGGGCTGCCCTTTTCAATGAATTGAAGGTATGGGTAGCGAAACGTGAATATGAGGCTGTGACCCTTGAGGATGAAATTAGCACCAAGGCGGGCATCGTGTTGTCTGAAGTTGTGAAGTCATTCATTTTGGCAAACACAACGACTGCGACAGAAGCCCCTCTCGTTCCACCGCTCGCTGAAATCGCTCCCAACTATGGGATGGAGTTCAACCGTCAACCCGTTGAAGTTGCCGAACTGAAACCCGCGTAACCAAACAGTGAAAAGTTCACGTGCCTAGTAGCCCGTCAAGAAGCGGCCGGCGGGCTGCTAGGCCAAACAACCAGCTAAACATTGAATCATTATGAATTCAGCAACTATTGTGCGGTTCATCAAAAAATACCACCTGAACGGTTTAATCAACTCGGTGGTATGGAAAAAATATGGAGAGAACATTCAGGTCAACGCGATGAGTCCTAAAAAGGAGATTTTCGTTACTGTTACATTGAAGGACGTGGCAGGTCTTGAAAATGGCGATATGGGCATCGGTGACACGAAATCGCTTCTTAAATCATTGTGTGCATTCTCGTCAGAGGAAATCTCACCGTCCGTTGAGAAGCATCCTACAGGCGAAGTGTCCGCTTTGACGTTTTCCGCAGCAGGCAGAGTTGTGCGATATGTGACAAATTGCCTAGATGATTTCGATTCAATTCCACCGGCAATAAATTCTCATGCTTGGAATGTCGCCATTATCTTGGATGAATCATTCAGAAGGTTTTTTACGAAGGGACACAGAGCCTTCAAAAACGACCCTGACTTGTTGTTCACGATTGTCATGTCCAAAAGGACTGGAAAACTGAATGTGGTTTTCAATTATCGTGAAAAACGTCTCAGCGACAGTATCTCCATGCGAGCATCCTGCGTGGACGGGATGGATACCGTGAACGCTCCGATATATTTTCCGGTCCGGCCATTGAAAGAAGTGTTGAAAGCAAACTCTGAGATCAAAGACCCGATTTTGAAAGTGGCTGATGTTGGTCTGGCATCCATTGCGTTTTCGGATAACGATTTTGAGGCTCAGTATCACTTGGCAAAAATAGAAACGGAGGAATGAAACCCTTTCGACATGGCAAAAGCAGGAGCGCAGAAAGACCCGCCACAACATGACGGGTCTTTTTTCTGCAATGTCGCAACACGTTTACCGACCAAAAACCACGTTCAAATACTTTTCCACCAATTCAGGTTTTCTTCCCTTCCATTTCTTAACCGTTCGGCACGCCTCGGCAATTCGTATCCGCTCCGCCAGTTCGCCGGGACGGTCAAAGACGCTGAAAGGATATTGTGCCCGTTGGTTGGGCAATACTGTATCCGTTGGGCGTCGTTTGAGTCCGTGCCGGGGTCGTTCTGGCTGGTTGGCCTGAAAATGGTGAGGGACATTTTTCCCAAAGGCTCCGGCGAAGTCCCTGAAACCGCCAATGATTTTATCAAAGGCGGTGGAGCCGGTGGCGTGGCAATTGGACTCTCAAAGATTGGCAAAGTAATCCTCGAACGCCTTTGTCCACCTTACATCTTTGCCATTGCGCAAGTCCCTGACCAAAGTTTTATTGGCCTCCACGTCATCAAGCCACTCCACTTGTTCTTTGGAGCTTTTGCTCAAAAGCTCTTCTGCAATTGCAGGAAGTTGGGGCACGGTGTTTTTCTTGGTATGTAGTTTACTGGAATCTAGTTTTCTAGAATTTAGATCACTAGAATGTATCGCAACGGATTCCGACGCATCCGTATCAGATTCCGATACATTGGCGTCGTTTTCCGATGGATACGCATCGGAATCCGATACGTTGCAATAATAAAGCTCTTCCATTTTTTGACGGTTCAACTTGTAAAAGGATTTCCCCCTTCGGTTCAGCACGCCTTCGTCAACGAGTTCCTTCATGTATTGGCGCACTACGGTTTTTCCGATGTTGGTTTGATTGGAGATGTCCGTCTGGTTGAACGTGTATTTTTTTAATCCACCCCTCAAATTCAGATACGCAATGATGAGCGCCTTGGAGTGATTCATTTGGAACATTTTCAGCGAGACCATCCCGCACGGGATACGGTCGCCGCCTGTCTTGGTTGTCGTTTTCATAAACTGATTTTCCCTTCAAATTGGTGATGGAGTAACAGGTGCTTCCAGTTGGTCGTGAAGTAAGGGAAAATCAGTCGGAACACATCCTGTTACACCATCAAATTGTTTTATCGGATTCTGATTCTCCCTTTCCCATACATATCGGGGACTCCCGCGCGAACGTAATTTTAATTTGGGGAACCAGTATTTATATGCGGTGACACTTGAACCGTCACCGGAATGGAAAATCAGAAATATGAATCAGATTATAGAAACCCAAACCGCCAGCGGTTCCGTTGACCCGTTGGCCCAAATCTGTGCCGCGCTGGGGCACTGGCCCCCGACAGCCGAGGAAATCGAAAAAAACAGGGCTCGGAAAGCGGAGATAGAATTTCAATCCCAAAAAAGACGGCTGGAAAACCAAGACCGAAAAAGGGCGGAGTTGAAAAAGAGAGCACGTGAGGTCATCCAGCGGAACAGAGACGAGCAAGTTTGACCATTGCCCAGCCAGCCCCTCCCCCACCCGTCATAGGGGCGATGCCCTTCTGATCGTGGGGCCAAAAACGAGGACCACCCCCCAAGTATCATTGCGCTTATCGGGATGTCAGGAATTTCTTGGAAAAATCCGCATGTATTCAATTACGCCCGTTTACGTTTTGGCAGTTCGGTTCAGACTGAGGATGTTTCCACCGTTCTCGCGTCCAAATCCACCATCCTGACCGTCTGGCGAACGCCGTGCGGCCGTCCTGTGCGGTTTCTATTATTAAAAGGAAGTGCGGCTGGCTAAAATTCAGCATCAAGTCAGGAGAAAGAACCATACCAACATCCCGACAAAGCAGCGATTTTCGCTCGGTTTTACAGGACGAAACGACCGTTTCATTTTGTAAAAATCTCGTCGCCGGGTCGCGGCTGGACGTGATACCGGGTTGTCCATGAATAAAAAATTCGTTTCGTATTTGAGAGTTTCCACCGCTCGCCAAGGTGAATCGGGTTTAGGGCTGGAAGCACAACGCGCCGCCGTGGTCAATTATGTCAAGTCGTTGTCAGGCGGTGCCGAAATCGTTCGGGAGTTCCTTGAAATTGAAACCGGCAAACGGGCTGACCGTCCGGTGTTGGCCGAAGCCATCCGCGAATGCAAGGCCAACGGATACACGCTGCTGGTCGCCAAACTTGACCGCCTCTCCCGCAATCTTCACTTCATCACCGCACTCCAAAACTCCAAAGTGGATTTCGTTGCCGCCGACAATCCGCACGCCAACACATTTTTGATACATATTCTTGTCGCGGTCGCCGAACACGAACGGAACATGATTTCCAGCCGAACCAAGGCCGCTTTGGAAGCCGCCAAACATCGCGGGGTAAAATTGGGAAATCCTGAATACGAAGACGCCATTTCCAAGGCTGTTGAAGCCCGCCAGAAGATTGCCGCCGACCGTAACGCCGGACTCCGCAAGGTGGTTCAGGAGACGATGCAAAAAACCGGATTGACCAAACTTGCGGACATCGCCGAAGCGATGAATTTACGCGGGCTTCGCACAAGTCGCGGTTGTGAATTCAACCCGACCACCATTCACCGTCTGCTCAAAGCCGTGTAACCTTTTTGCCGATGGCCCGACGACGCCTGGCGTCGTCGGGCATCAAACCAAAACAATATGAATGACGGCTAACCGCCTTCGTTCGTTGTGCAACAGGTGAGTCAACTTTGTGCCTCTGAAATTGTCGCTATAAGCAGTATTACGCTTTTTTACGGGGTGGTTTTTTACCTTCTGAATATGCCATAGCACAATTCCACGAATTCATTTCACCCTCCAAATCTCCTTCCAATGTATATCGGTATTTAACTTTTTCACCGGGTCTTATTTTTTGATATGATATATTAAATCCATACTTCCTTAAATCAGGCCCCTTGTAATATAGAAATGTTTCCGGTTCCCAACCCCGCATACCGCAGTCAACCATTTCCGTTTTTTCAAAAAAATTATCACTAAACCATTTTTTGGGGTTGCGATAATACGGTGGCTTGGAGAAGTCAGCTTCTTCTTTTACCACAATTGCTGGGTTTGTTTTTTCTGGTGGTTCTGGGGGAATCGTCTCAAGGTGAATCGTCTCTTCATCAATTCTCCGCACCACTCTGCGGGTGATGAGCAGTGAAATAACGAAAGCGATAACCACATCCGACCATGTGACAACACCGTTGACAAATTCTTGTTCAGGGGTTGCCGGATTTAGTTCTGAAAAATTCGCCAATCCCGTCATTGACATCAATATGATGCCAATAATCTGCACCGGCACGAAAACCAGCGGCCACAACAAAATGGGCACGCATACCCAAGCCCGTTTTCGATTTGCCGTCGCACATTTCCAAAGCCCGGTTACAATCGCATACAATGCGGCGGTCAGAACTGCCGCGATTGCTAAAATGGCCACCGTTTCCCCCAGACTCGGTTTTTTGTCTTTGTCAGCCATTGTTTTGTGATTTGCCGGTTCTCCGTCAGTTTTCTGGGAGCCGACTCCTTTCCCCGTCTCCCGTCAAGACAAAACTAGTCGTTAACGACATGGTGGTTTTTTGCAGTTTTTGCTCTTTAGGCGGTGATGCTGACCAGCCAAAAACACCGCCGCCTCTTAGGTGAGGCCGTTAGGACCACACGCAAAGAAGCAGGATTCAGTCAGGAGAAATTGGCCGAAAAGGCTGGCCTCTCCACCGTGTTTATCAGCCGAATCGAGCGGGGTGTCGAATCACCCTCGGTGGACAATCTGGCGAAGATCGCCAAGGCTCTTGGCGTTCGGGTGCGGGATTTGGTTGCGGGGTTTTAATCGGGGTCAAATTGGGTTAATCGGACACGCGACCAGAGACTCCGGGCTTTGGGTGAAAGCCGAACAGCTCGTTATGCCGAAAGCGGATGGGGGCGGATGCGCCGAACTTGCCAGCCGATTGAAATCAACTATTCTCGTGGCAAGATAGAAACGATGAAAGTTCCGCTTCAAAACAAGTTCGGAATTGTCCCCAACAGCATACCAGATTCTGTTAAACAAGAGCTTTTGTGCGACAAAAAACCGAATTTTTTCTTGGTAAGACTGCCCGAACCATTCTCGCAAGATGGGCACAATTTTTCCTACATCGTTGCGCCGTTCAAACTCGCCCCCCAAATGAAGTTTGAACAAACTGGGCGTGGCGTTGCCTGCCAAACCGAAGAAGAGGCACAAGAAACTTGCAATTATTCGCGCGAAATTGGTGACAATTGTGCTCGGATTATTAGCTACAAAACCGTAGCGCGTTTCGCCGACACAAACAAAATTGAATACATCCGCTACAAGCTCAAACAGCCATCACCGAGTAGCAAGACACTCTCGAAAGCCGACCACTTTGGCGTCGCATCGTTTCCCGGCTTTTGTGTCGTTGCTGTGATTCCAGATTCCGGCGTTAAAAATAAATTCCACTGGGGCATCAAGGTTAAGAAGTTCAATCCACTACGTATGATAGATGGCGAGCCGATGCTTTACCGTGTTGACTTATTCAGCGGTGAGACTAAGCCGACGGACCGCGAGGAAATTTTTTTCTTTGCCACTGTTGCGAAAGAATTAAAAACGAAACAGCAAAAAGCCGACTGGTTGGCGGAAAAAATCCGAGATTTGCATGAACGTGAAAACCTAGAGAATAGAAAGAAGGGCGCGGACTTGGAACGAAACCGGCTGGAAAAGATACCAACACGGCTTCCGTTTGAGGCGCAGACAATTGACCATTATGAAAATTGGCGACAAGTTGGAACAGGACTTTTACGCAAAGAGTGGCCTTGTTTTTTTGAGGCAAACGACAAATTGCTGGCAGCAAAAGATGGCCCTGAAATTGCACGGCTGCGAATTGAAGTTTGGAAAGCATATATTATTGACCACAAAGCCATTCATGGGACATTGCCCAAATTATCTGAAAGTGACCAAGCGGAACTGTTGGCAGACAACGAGTTTATTCGATTGTTAAACGAAGCCATAAACCGGCCAAAAACGCCAGTGGCTGTTGTGACATGGCGGATTTTTTGCGGGTGGTTAGAAAAAAACTATTATCGGATGAACGAAAGCCAACTTGAAACTGCCTTCGCATCGGATTGGAACTGCAAACCCGCCCAGCATAAAGGCAACACACTCGCCAAACACGCACGCGACATTGGACTTCTGTTCGCATTGAAACGCGGACGCCCGGAAAAACCAAACTCTCTCCCGCCCGGATAAATTCGGACAATTTTTCCGAACCGCGTCCGCATTTCAGACGCCTTCCTCTCACCCTGTAATAGTGGGTAGGTATGAAAACTGAATTGCAAAAAGCCCCGCCGAGTGTGGATTTGTTATCGTTTCCGTTTTCGTTGGACAATTGTGAGCGTAACCTAAAACAAGAATCACGCCGAAATAAGAAATTACGTTTTCACAAATTTAATAAGCATCGCCGAGCAGAAAAGTGGATTTCACATGGTTCAGTTTGAAAATCGCCAAGGCTCTTGGCGTCCGGGTGCAGGATTTGGTTGACGGATTTTAATGCGGTGAGAGAGGATGAAAAACTTTTCTTTGATGAAATTATTGAGCGCATTATCATTATTCTCGTATGACTCATTCGGATTTTTTGCCCATCGCGCGGCGCGAGCTACAAAAGCTTGGATTCGTTGTCGAAGAAATTCCAACGCAGGCTTCACGTCAGCAAAAAACTCCAGATTTCAACGTGATTGGTAAATCATCTAGTTATCTTGTCGAACTCAAGGTCAAAGGTGACGATCCTACGGAGCTTGAAAAAGACCGAATGGAATTGGAATCCGGCAAGATTGTCATGAAGTCCACGCCGACTGGTCCAAGGAGCCGAATGGACAACATTATTTGCGAAGGCTCTGACCAAATGGATGATGAAGATTCCACTCACGCAAAGTTTCATGTTTTGTGGCTGCACTCGTGGGGCTTCGATGCCGAGCTTCTTTACAAACGATTTTTTGCGACTCTTTTTGGCTCTATACAGATGACTTGGCCGCCTTACGCTCCCAACACTTCCCCGATTTGCTATTATTTCTATGCCGGTTCGTTTCTTCGTCTTCGAGACACACTGGATGCTGCGATACTGAGTTTCAACGGCAACCTCCAGCTCTGTGTCAACACTTTGTCGCCGCGCCTTGGCGATTTTAGAAACTCAGAGCTTTATCAGGCATTGCTTGAATGTGTCTGTGATCCAGACAGCGAGGAGAAGAATCATCGGGGCTTGATTATGGATGCCCTAATTGACCGTCACGATAAAAACGAAGTGTTGGAATATCTAAAGAAGAAGTATGGCTTGAAACAACTGATTGACCTCGATTTTACAAAACATTCGGCTATGATCGCCGCACCTCGATTTGAAAAACGTTGACCAACGAATTGCACTAACTGACTCCTGCCGCAAACCGAACAGCGAATTTACGCAATTGCTCATAGTGTGGGTCTGACATTTCGCAGAGGTTGGTGATAGTCCAGCGGGTCGCTGAAGCAAATTGAAGCGTGTTGGAAACAAAGGACAAACTTGCCATACAAACTATTACCCCAAACACATTCGGTTGTTTGACCATAGAACGAATACGACGGCTATTCAATTGAACGAAGCGATCTGCAATCCGTTGAACTGTTTTAATATCATCGCCTTGTTTATCAAACAGCAAAATTTTGTTTTCTGGATTATGTATCAGGCTTAAGTCAATTGCCACAATACCCGGCATACCTGAACCATCAATCTGATGACTTCCCTTTCTGATATGACGCTCAAGGGTCTTGGCTGATTTCGGCCTTTTCGCTGCGATACCAAAGTCTCCGCATTCGTCCCGAACTAAAACATCGGGTTCTTTAGGTTCGACTACATACCCAGAGGCTTGACAATGCGCCGCAACGAACAACTCAAATTGAATGTCTCTGGCTTTAGATTGTTCTTTTCCAGTTTGTGGTAAAGGCCGACCTGATATGAGTTCTAAAACACGTGAATGCCATTCGGGCGATACAGGTGGCTTCAAAAATTCCTCGACAATAGTTTCAATTTGCCCGACCTCGAAAATTGCCTGATGCAAAAGACGCCAGTCCATGTGAGTTTGCCGCTGTCTTCCAGTGGCAATATCCAAAAATGATTCAATGATTTTTCGGTATTGGGAAATACGCGAATTTAACACCGGAGATACACCGGATTGTGCGAGTCTTTCTTCGATTCGATTGGCGTCTTTGATTATTTTTTCGTAAGCGACAAGGGGGCGCCGAACAAAGTCAAAATGATCAGGATGCTTCATTTCAACTTCGATAGACCTGACTCACACCAGCTTACTCGCAATCTGCACGTCTAAAATCATTTTGGTGCGTTTCGCCGAAATTTAGTTTTGAACACGCCGTCCACCACATTTTTGAGGTCAGCTTCAAACGCCAGCACCGGTTCAATTTGCGTTCCTTTCATTCCTAGTGCTTCAAGGCGGACGAGGCCGGGAATGTTCGGGTGCATAGTTTCATGTACTAAAAACCCTACTTCACGACAATGGTCCTGTAGTCGCACCGCCAAGTTAATGCAATATCCCACATAATCAGATGGAGGATATTTAATTATGACACTGCCCGGTTCACGCAAGGCATAAACCAAACCGGCGGAAATTCCAAATCTGGCGCGCTTTGGCAAACCGACAACGCGCCATTTCTTTTCCCATTCAGGAACGATTGTGGCAATCCGAGTTTGTAGCGCGCGCATTGCGATTACTAAATCCGTGCAAAATTGATCGCTGAATTCTCCGCTATCATTCGCAAGCCAAATCATTATCGCACCATCACCTGTATATTTGATAAAGTTTGGTTCTTGCAATTTGCCATTACTGCTTCTGTCTGAAGTAAACAAATCTTCAATTACTCCCATAAAAAAACGATTCAATTCCTCGAAAAGGTTGGAAACAAACCGAGGAATTACAACATGAGCGTTGGGGTGATTACAAAAGGCTGAAAAACCCGATAGATCAAAAGATACAACAATTGCTTCTTTGGGTTCAGATTTTAGAGACTCAAAATTGACCTTTGACATATAAATTTTCGGCTAAACCAATTTCTTCGCAATCTGCTCGTCGAGGATTTCCTTCACTGTCAAAGCGACGATGACTTTGTGGCTGCGCTTGAAAAATGATTCGATCTCGCGCAGGGCGTCGTCGGAATAATCGAAGGACACGAAGAAACCTTTCTCGCAATCTTCGCGCATCATCATCGCTTCAAAGGAATCTATGTCGGGACGACCGGCCTTGTCTTTCTGTTTCACTTGAATGGGATACCAGCGTTCTTTCAAGGCCAGTTCGCCTTCCTGCTTCTTGCGCGGCGTGGCGGCGGATGAAACAGGATAGATGCGGCCATCCACGCCCATGTCGCCGACCTGCACCTTGTTCGGGATGCCCCCGAGGGCAATGACGGCCCAGTTCTCAAATTCAAACGGCGGAATGGCGCGCAATTTTTCTTCCGTCCACGGTAAATCGCGGACGACGAAGCCGCGTCCGGCTTTCCAAAGCGGCTCGCTTTCCGGCAGACCGCAAACGTCGCGCAGGCGTTTGGCCATGACACGGCAAGACGTTGGCGAAATATCAATGCCAATCCATTGCCGTTTCAAATTCTGCGCCGCTACGAGTGCCGTGCCACAACCGCAAAAAGCATCAAGCACGATGTCGTTCTCATTGCTGCTGGCTTTAACAATGCGTTCAAGTAACGCAAGCGGCTTTTGAGTCGGATAGCCAAGACGTTCTTCGCTACCGGAAATAACGGGCATGATGTCGTCCCAAAAAGTTTGAAGTGGAACACCGGGCATTTCTTCCAAGTAATGTTTCAGCATCGGCATTCCAGTGCTGCGATAGTAAATCTGTCCAGCGTCTTCCATCTGCTTCATCTTTTCTTTCGAGTAAGCCCAATAACGCCCTTTGTATGGCTTCACGATTTTTCCGTCGGGTGTTTTCCATTCATAAGAAACGTCACCGCCGGGTTTGTTGGCCGTCATGTCGGAAACTCGAAAGCGCCCCTTTTCATCGCTGTAGCGATAATTTTGTTCGAGGTATTGGCCGTCGTAAGCGGTGAATTGTTTGTTCCAAATCCATTCATTTGCACCTCCGGTGTAAAAGAAAATTGAATCGTGGTTCGCTCCGTATCTTTTTGAATCGCTATGTGCGCTGCTTCGCTTCCAAACGATTTCGTTTTGAAAATTATTTTCGCCGAAAATCTGGTCGAGCATGACTTTGACGTAGTGGCTGGCGTGCCAGTCGCAGTGGTAATAAAAGCTGCCGGTCTTTTTGAGGACGCGGGCGAGTTGCACGCAGCGCGGGCGCATGTAGTCAATGTAGGCGCGGGTGGATTCGTGGCGGTCTTCAAAGGCGCGCTTCTCCTTGGTCTCGCCCCAGAAGACTTCGTAGTTGCGGTTGGAGTTGAAGGGCGGATCTATGTAAATGAGGTCAACGCAGGCGTCGGGCAGTTTGGCGAGTTGTTCCAGATTGTCGCCGCAGTAGATGACGCGGGTGTCGAGAAGGGACGATGATTTTGACCGGGGTGAAGCAGCGGTTGGTTTCGCGGCGGCCTTTTTTGCCATGACGCGATAATAGTTGTTTTCAATCGGCTTGCAAGTTCGCGTCGTTGTCCGGTGCGCAGGATGACCCGCGCTATTTTCAAAACCGCTTTCGTAATCTGATACGCCATCGCCGTCCCCAAACCGATAATTTCAGCGCGTCCATTCAGGAACGAGGGGGAGCCGATTGAGTGTCGGTAACGCCAGACCGATTGATGATGTTGACGACTAAATGGTCGGGAAATCAGGGGAAAGAGGATATACAATCCATTGTGTGAAAAACGAAGTGGATTATGCATCTATTCGCGATTGACGGCCTGCGCATCGCGCTGATTTCCGGGATGCTCGTCGCGCTGTTGCGCGTGTTGCAGGTCTCGCGGGCGTGGTGCGGCGCGGTGGCCATCCCGCTCATCTGGTTTTACACCGCCGCGACCGGCTGGGAATCTTCCGCCATCCGCGCATCGGTGATGATGACCATCGTCCTCGGCGGCTGGGCGCTGAAACGGCCGGGTGACACGGTCAACTCGCTGGCCGCCGCCGCCTTCGTGATTTTGTTGGGGGAACCGCGGCAGCTGTTTGAAGCCAGCTTCCAGCTTTCCTTTTTCGTGGTGCTCGTCATCGCTTTGATGCTGCCGCCACTGAACAAAATTCCCGACCGGCTTTGGCAGGCCGATCCCCTGCTCCCCGCTGAATTGCTCCCGCGCTGGCGTCGGGCGCTCAACGCGACGTTGCGGATGTTGTCGCGGTACTGCGCGCTTTCGTTTGCGGCGTGGGTCGGATCGATTCCGTTGTGCGCGAAATATTTTCACCTGTTCAATCCGGTTTCAACGCCGGCGAACATCGTCGCCGTGCCGCTTGGCACGCTGGCGCTCATGAGCAATCTCGGCAGTCTCGTGTGCGGCGCCTGGTTCCCGGGGGCGACGGAATTGTTCAATCACAGCGCGTGGTTTTTCATGCGGGCAATGACGGCGGTGAGCGAACTCGCGACCCGGATTCCCGGCGCCTTTTTTTACGTGCCGGCGCCGTCCTGGCTGGAAATCGGCATTTATTACGCCGTGCTCGTCGGCGCCTTGAGCGGCTGGCTGTTTGCGCCCAAACAAAGAATCTGGAGCATTCCCGTTCTGGTTCTGGTAGCCGTCGGCGGGCTGTGGCAATGGCAAACCAGCCGCGGTGAAATCAAATTGACCGTTCTGCCACTCAACGGCGGTCAAGCGGTTTTTGTGGACGCCGCCGGGCGGAGCAACGACTGGCTGGTGAATTGCGGTGATGAAAATGCCGTGGATTTCACGCTCAAACCCTTTCTCCGCGCGCAGGGCGTGAACCGCGTGCCAAGGCTCGTGCTGACCCACGGCGATTCGCGGAGCTGCGGCGGAGCGGAATTGCTCGACGAACTTTTCGGCGTCGGCGAAATCTACACCGGTCCGGCGCATTTCCGCTCGACGGTGTACCGCGAAATCATAGCGGAATTCGAAAGACCATCAGCCGGAACATCCAATCGGTGGGGTGAGGCTACTGACGAGCCGTCCACCAAAAACAATTCGGCTCGCGAGTACGCTCGCCCCACCAAAATGCCTTCGCGGCACAAAATTTTGAATTGCGGCGACATGGTCGGCGGCTGGCAGGTGCTTCATCCCGACGCCGCGGACGATTTTGAGCATGCCGACGACGGGTCGCTGGTGTTGCTGGGAAATTTTTGCGGCACGCGGGTCCTCCTAGTGTCCGACCTGGGCCGCGCAGGCCAAAGCGTGCTGCTTTCGCGCACGAACGATCTGCGAGCGGACATTGTGATTGCCGGTTTGCCCGACAAAGGCGAGCCGCTGTGCGAGGCGTTGCTCGACGCGGTGCGACCCAAGGTCATTGTCATCGCCGATGCGGAACGGCCGGCTACCCGCCGGGCCGGGCCTCAACTGCGCGCCCGGTTGGAGCAAAGGGGAATTCCGGTCATTTACACGCGCACGGCGGGCGCGGTGACCATTGTTACCCGGCGCGGCGGTTGGGATTGGAGCACGATGGGCGGGCAAAAGAATTCAAACCGGACCGCGGCCGAAGACTGAGCCGGACGGTTACCAGCGCTGCCACCACCACATGGGCCGTTTGTAGGTGTCGGGCACGGGCCGTTGTTTGGTGAGGCTGACGGAAACATAGCGGGCTTCCGGCACGGAAAATTTCTTCACCTCCACCGTCACGTTTTCGGCGTGGAACTCCGTCAAGATTTTGTCGGCGATGTCCGTGGCCACGGACTCGATCAGCCGCCAGTTCCGGGTTTCGCCTAATTTCAGCAATCGTTGCGCCACCTCATAATAATCGATCGTCCGCCCGATGCGGCCGCTGACGGCGGCGGAGGAAAAATCGAATTTGATATCCAGCGTGAGCAGCAGGCGCTGCGGCTTGGAGCGTTCCTCGTCAGAAATGCCGACGCGATAAAAGACTTCCAAATCAACGATGGTGATGAATGACATGACGGTTCTTCTGAAATGATTCTCAACAGCAACCGGACATTTTTATTTTGTGTCTTTGATTTTCGCCCCGCCCCGCCGTTTCAAAACGGCGTTGACCAGGACTCGCGTCGGCATATTAAGTTGCATTTTGCGGCTTTCGGCAAGCGTAACCCATCGAAATTCTCGGGCTTCCTCGTTGAGCTTTACCCGCGGCCGGCCCCGGCAACGGCAGGTGTAATTCAACAGGACGAAATGAGCATCGCGGTAAAACTCGCGGGAATGGATGCAATCCTGCACCAGCACAAATTCGATGTCCGTCACGGTCAGGCCGGTTTCCTCCTTGATTTCGCGGCGGAGGGCGGCCGCGGAGGTCTCGCCCCATTTGATTTTGCCGCCGGGAATACCCCAGCGATCCGACCATTTGTGCGTGTGAATCATGAGCACCCGGCCCCGACCGTCGAAAATCAAGGCGCCGACGGTGGCTTCAGGTAAATGGCTTCCCTCGGATTGTTCGGTCCCCGGCTTGAGGCAAAAATGGTTCCGTTCCAGGACGCGGCACAGTTCGCCAAGATGTTCAACGATCAAATCCGGCTGCGCGGCGCGCAATTGTTCCAGCGTGTTGTAGCCGGTCAGCACGGCGCAGGAATGGATGCCGCCGTGGCGCGCGGTTTCGATGTCGTGCTGCATGTCGCCGATGAACAGCGTCTCGTCCGCGACCAGATGATTTTCGGCGAGGATTTCGTGGATTTTTTCCCGTTTGTCCCAGACGTCCGTGTAGGGCTTGTCGAGATAGGCGTCGAAGCCGGTGACGCGGCATTGCGCGACGAAGTGGTCGTGATGCACGGTGCTCAGGAGAAAAGTCCGCAACTTCCGGGCGCGGCAAAATTCGAGGAACTCGCGTGCATATGGCAGCGCGGTCACAGAATCCTGCACCTGCCGGTAACTGCTGTGAAACCAGTTTTCAAGCTGGGCCATCGGCACGTGCGGAGTGTGGCGGTCGTAAAAATTTGTGAACGGCAGGGAAAACTCGGCGCGAAATTCGTCCATCGACATTTCCGGGCGCCCCGCCTGGGTGAGAACAAAATTCGACGCCTTCAAGACGGCGGGCAAATCGTCCACGAGCGTGCCGGACCAGTCGAAGATGATATTGCGAATCACGAAGCTGATTTAACCACAAAGAACACAAAGAACACAAAGAGAAACGAATCCTCCCCGTTCTCTTTTTCGTCCTCGATTCCATGGCTCAATCATGATTACGAGGAGGAGGATTTGCTTGAAACTTGAAACCTGACACTTGAAACTTTATTGGTGCTCATTGCCTTTCATAAACCCTACAGCGTGGTTTCGCAATTCAGCCGCGACTTGCCGCGCGGAAGCGCAGCATCGGTGGGCGGCTCGCCGAGCCGGACGCTGGCGGAATTCGGTTTTCCGAAAAATGTCTATCCCATCGGGCGGCTGGACGCGGATTCGGAGGGCCTGCTGCTGTTGAGTGACGAACCGGAATGGAACGAGCGGCTGCTGCATCCGTGTCACGCCCACGAGCGCGAATACTGGGCGCAGGTGGAACGCATTCCGACTCCGGACAGTTTGAAAAGACTGGAAAAAGGCGTCCCGATTCAAGGCCGGAAGACCCTGCCCTGCCGCGCGTGGATGTTGGAACCACAGCCGGAGGTTGTAGTGTCGAGCCTGCGGCTCGAAAAAATCGGCGCACAGCGCCGACGCTACATGATTTCCCCGCGCAATCCGCCGATTCGCTTTCGCAAGAGCGTGCCGGATTGCTGGATTGGGTTGGAATTGATTGAAGGCAAAAACCGGCAGGTGCGCCGCATGACCGCCGCCATTGGCCACCCGACGCTGCGGTTGCTCCGCGTACGCATCGGGAATTTCTGGCTCGGTGATTTGCCGCCCGGCCAGTGGCGGATTTTGACGATGGCAGAAACCAAACTGATTTAAACGAGACAGATTTTCAACACAAAGCTGGAAAACTGCCAAGTGGTAGTATTATTTACTTAGCCAGTTGCTCATCCAACTTCCGAAAGTCGGCATAGTTGAGCAACTCAAGGATTTTGTCAGATGGAACCACATGGCTCAAACCAGAGTTTTCCTCAAAAGTAATTCTTGGCCGTTTTGTTTGGGGGCTAACGGCAACATCTACGTAGGGAATATAATCAACGACAACACCGATAATCCGTTCATCATTAATAAGAGGTGAATTTAAATTGGCACCAACTTTTATAACTGGAGAGTAAATAGCTGGGCCACCGCTATTGCCTGGAAACACAAAGGCATCAAGAGTTATATCTTCATCAGCCGCTGAAGCAACAATACCATGTCGTGCAATAGGAGTTGCATATTTTTCTGAGCGCAAACCCATAGGGAACCCAAGGACGAGAACTGGAGTAGCAGCATGGACATACATTTTTGGCAACAAGTGATCCAATGGAATTGTTGCAAAATCAGATTCATTGCCGAAAGCGATAATTCGACATGCTAAATCAGCATTTGTTGATAAGAACCAGTTGCCCACAATGTTGGTTATACCACTGTCAGACACCAGATCGCTGGCCGTATTTTTTTCATTAAGCCGGTATGCTAGGTTTTGTTTTATACTTCCATCTTCATTAAGCACAACATGTTTAGCAGTTATCAGCACCACATGTCTATTTGTACTCAAAAGTAAAAATCCAGTCCCAATTGAATGAGCCGTTGTGAGGGATTCCTTTTGTTCCACTGATACAACAGCCTTTAATCAACTCTCATTAAAGGTCGATGTTTGATTCGCGTCTTCGGCCCACAATTTGCATACAAAACAGCTTGCAAGAAGAACAATTCCTGCTCGACCCATAACTTGCATTAAATGCCACGAAATGAAGTTTGTTCTATTCATAAATCACGCAAGATTGCGTTTCGATGTTTAATTTTATAATGGCCTTTTTACCATGCATTATGATTGCCACGGCGAGCAAAAAAAGAGAAATCAAATTTCAAACTGATACACTACGAATTTTTGCCTTCATTGACGCCACCGGCCCGCAACGGTAACTTGGAATGATGATTGATGTCGCAGAAATTCATCCGCGGGAAATGATGGCGAAAAAGCGGTTTGCGCCGCTGGCGAAGGAAATTTTTGCGCTTAAAAGGCAGCTTAACGCCGTCATCCTCGCCCATAATTACCAGGTGCCGGAAATCCAGGACGTGGCGGATTTCGTGGGCGACTCGCTCGGCCTGTCCCAACAAGCTGCCGGGACCAAGGCCGACGTCATCGTATTCTGCGGCGTGCATTTCATGGCTGAGACGGCGAAAATTTTGAATCCGAACAAAATCGTCGTGCTGCCGGACAAGGATGCCGGCTGTTCGCTCGAAGAAAGCTGTCCGGCGGACAAGCTGGCCGAATTACAGAAAACGAATCCGAATTTCTGGACCATCGCCTACATCAATTGCAGCGCGGCGGTGAAGGCGTTGAGCGACGTGATCGTCACCAGCGGCAACGCGGAGAAAATCGTCCGCGCCGCGCCGCGGGACAAGGACCTGCTGTTCGTGCCGGACGAAAACCTGGGCGCGTGGGTGATGGAACAGACCGGCCGGAAGATGACGTTGTGGCGCGGTGATTGTTACGCGCACGTGGAGTTCAAGCGCGATCAGATTTTGAAGCTGCGCGAAAAATTCCCCGACGCCAAAGTGGTGGTGCATCCGGAAAGTTTGCGCGAAGTACGCGACCTGGCGGACGCGGTCTGCTCAACGGAGAAAATGATTTCGTTCTGCAAGACGAACCCGGCCAAACGGTTCGTCATCGTGACCGAGTCGGGCATCATCCACCGGTTGCAGAAGGAATGTCCGGGCAAGGAATTCCTGTGCGCGCCGGTATTCGACGTGATGCGGATGCCGACGGACCACTGCCGGTGCAGCGAGTGCAAGTACATGAAGTTGAACACGCTCGAAAAGGTGCGCGACTGCATGAAAAAACTCGCGCCGCGCATCGAGTTGCCGGCGGAAATTTTAAAGCGCGCGCGGCTGCCCATCGAACGAATGCTGGAAATTTCCACGAAGCCGGCTTGAAGCTTCCGTGGTTTGATCGGATAGCATTCATAGAAAATCAAAAACCCGCCCGGGCTTGAAATTACCTGAGCGGGTATCGCAATCTTCAGGATCGGTTAGAATCTCCAGGTCAGGTCGGCTTGCACCACGTGATAATTCTTTATCGGGTTGATGCCCGGGATATCCAGGTTGTTGCCGCCGGTGCCGAGGTTGTCTTTAATCTGGGTGGCGTAACCGAAGCGGAGGGTGCCGATGATGCAATCGGTGATGCTGTAGGCAAACGCCGAGTAAAAGCCCTGCAAATTGGCCCGGCCTTCGAAGAAGTCGGAGTCGATCATATTCACGTCCAGGGCGTATTGTTCGATGTGCTGCCAATAGAATCGGGCTTCCCAGGTATTCCGTTTGGAAGTGGAGCCATAGACCAGCCCCTGGGTCGGACCATAGAGCGGACCGGCGCTGCCGATGCCGATGCCGGCCTGCCAGGCTTTGACCTGGCTGGTTTGCGGGCCGGCCGCGCCGGGAAAAGCGGCCGGGCCACCGGCGGTGAAGGCAGCCCGCGCACGATCGGCGCCATCGAGGTTATAGGCAAAATCGCCAAAGACCCGGGCCTGCAAATCTCCCAGCGGAGTATTCCGGATTTTGACATTGAACTCCGCGGGAATTTCGAGCACCAGCAGGTCGTTGATGCCATCCTGGTTGTATTGTGGCGTGTAAGAGGAAGCGCTCCCAAAGTTGGGATTGTAACCAAGGGAACCTTGCCCGACGTACGGAATGTTCAATCCGTTGGGGCCGGCGCCGATACCGTTGGTGCTGCCCATGCCGGTGTACGTGTAAAGCATGGGGGCAACCTTGAAGGACACGTCTTTGCCCAGCCGCACATTGGCGCCACCCTGCCAGGTCAGCATGAACGTGTCGCTGGACGGAAAATCGCCGGCCTCGTTCGGATCCTGGTAGTCCCATTGACCGAAATCCAGAAACCAATCCACGTCACCGGTTGTGAATTTGAATTTTTCAAAGGCGCCTTCCGGGTTGATGTCCGAATCCCAAACCATCGGCGTGGTATAAAGCGGCATCGGCATCCGTCCCACGGTCATCTCATACCAATCGGACAAGTGCCAGCCGATATAGGCCTGGCCGAGATAAATACTGCTCTGACTCTTGTCCGCCGGCGTGGCCGAGCCGCTGGTGGTATTGTTGCCAAAAGTGGACCAGGGCGAGCGCGGGTTGCTGGAGGTTTCCAGCCGCAAGCCGTAATTAAAATCATCCGCCAGATCGCCGCGCAAGCCGATGCGGAGGGCATAGCGAAACCGCTCGCGATAATACGTGTCCGGGTGAAAAGCGCCCACCGTGAGAGGCGGAGGATTGTCCACGCCACGATATTCGTAACGGAGGCGAAGGTCGCCGTACAGTTGGATGCTCTTGATGGTGTCGGAAACCTTCCATTTTGAAATGGAGGGGCCGCCGGGCAGGTTGGTTTGCCGCGCCACCGTCTCGGCTTCGATTTTTTTGGCCTCGGCCTCGGTTAAAATTCCCTTTTGGATGAGCGTGTCCAGCAGCGGATTATCTGATGCTGCTGGCGGCGGCGGGGACGCGGGCGGCGTTTGCGCGCCAACGTTCAGAGTCAAAACAGCCAGGGTTCCTGCCGCAAATAATATTGCCCGATTGAATTTCGTTTTTTTCATTTTTATTGGATGTTGGTTCCGAATCAATGCGGCGGCAGCCTGAAGCACCCATGTTACAAAAATAATTCGGATTTGTTACATTCAGGTGACAAATCCGAATTGAAGAAACAAGAAAACCAGCTTATCGACGGTTGTTGACTTAACTGTAGCTTCGGAAGCCTTAACGCAATCCGCCGATCTGGTAATTCAAATCGGCTTCCTGAATCAGCAGGTCATACCGGGCGTTGGTGTTGGCAATTTGCGCGGAGGTCAGGTTCAATTGCGCCTGGCTCAATTCGACGATGGAACTGATGCCGTTCTGATAACGCGCGCTGGCCAGTTCATAGGCCTCGGTCGCGTGTTTGAGCAACTGATCGGTGGTGCGCAATTGTTCCAGCGCATTGTTGACGTTGAGCCAGGCGATGCGCACGTCGCGGACGACGTCGTCCTCCAGCGTGCGCAACATTTCCGCGGCGGCCTGCGCCCTCAATTCCGCTTCACGCTGGCGGGCCAGATAGAGACCTCCCGCAAATATCGGCAGACTGAGCTGGACGCCGCCGGCGAGGTAATTGTCCGGCAATCGGCGGTCATGGGTAGGAGCATTGCCGGCCACGCCGATGGCGGCAACCGTCGGCAACCGTGCGTCCCGTTGAGATTTGGCGTACCGCGACGCGGCGTCGCGTTCATCGCGCAGACTCGACAATTCCGGGCGTTGGGCCAAAGCAATTTGAATCAATCCCGAAACGTCGTTGGTGACAGCGGCGGTGGGCGGGGATAGTTCAACCAGTTGAAACTGGTGGTATTCATGATAGCCCAGCGCCGTGGATAGCGTGGCCATGGCGGCGGCGGCATCGCTCTGGGATTTTTGAAGCAACAGACGAGCCTGTTCAAGTTCGACCTGCGCGAAGCTCACGTCCAGTTCGGACCGCAGTTTGTTCGTGGCCAGCGCCATGACCTGTTCCAGCAGCAACTGGCGCGTGTCAAAGGTCTGTTGGGCGACGTGCAGCACCGCTTGCGCCTGGAGCGCGCCAAAATAACCGGCGTCCACCTGCAACAAAACCTGCTCCCGCGTGGCCTGGGCGCTTTGGTTTTCAGCCCGGGCCTGAAACCGGGAGCTGGCGGTGAGATTGGCCGTGCGACCGAAGTCGGTGATCAGCTGGTTGACCTGCACGCCCCCGGCGGCGCGGTCCAGAACACTCGGATTGTTCAGTCCGCCGGCCAGAATGCGCGTATCGCTGTCATCCGCCCCGGCGGCGGTGGCGTACAGATTGGCCGTCGGGAAATAGCCGGCACGGGTTTCCTTGACCACTTCTTCCGCAGCGAGGGCGCGGTAATTTGCCGCGGCGAGCTGCGGATGGTTGTGCAGCGCCAGCGCCTGTGCGTCCGCCAGCGTCAGCGTCGGCCAGGCGTTGGTCTCACCGGCCAGCGCCAGATTGGCGCCCAGGGCGCCGCTCAACAGGATGAAAGACAATCGATGCATGGTTAAAATTTTCAGTGCGCGGGAATGGCGGGGATTGTTCCTACCCCCGCCGCGCCGGCCGGCTTTTCTTTTCGCCGGTAAATGAGGTAATACGCGCACGGCACGATGAAAACCGTCAACACCACGGACACCGCCAGGCCGCCGATGATGGCCCGGGCCAGCGGCGCGTAAGCTTCGCTGCCGGTGCCCAGTTTCGTCGCCAGCGGAATCAAGCCGATCAGCGTCGCCAGTGACGTCATCAACACCGGGCGCAAGCGGACGCGACAGGCCAAAGATACGGCTTCACGCAATGGCCGACCTTCCTCGCGCAGGCGATTGGTGAACTCGACAATCAAAATGCTATTGGACACGACGATGCCAACCATCATCACCACACCCATGAGCGACATCACGTTGAGCGTCGTGCCGGTGGCGAAGAGGATGAGCAGCACGCCGGTCAATCCCGTGGGAATGGCCAACAGGATAAGGAACGGATCCAGGAACGACTGAAATTGCGCGACCAGGATCAGATACACGAGCACGGTGGAAAGAATCAGGCCCAGGCCGAAGCTGCGGAATGACCGCTGCATCGCCTCGGCCGAGCCGCGAATCGTGACGCGGATGTTGGATGGCAGCTTCATCTGTTTGACGATGTTCTGCACGCCGTGCAGCACCTTGCCGAGATCCTCGCCGGCAGGCGCCACGTAAACGTCCATCGTCCGCAAAAGCTGATAATGGTCAACCTCCGTGGGCGAGTTCAGGTGAACAAAATGACTGACGGTATCGAGCCGGGTGGGCATGAGGGAATTTTCACCCCGCAACGGCACCGCCCCGAGCGCGGCGAGATTTTTCGGAAGCAGGTCTTCCGGATATTGGACGGTGAGAAAGTAATCATTGCCGCTCCGGGGGTCCACCCAGTAGCTGGGCGCAATCATCTGGTCGGACGTCAGGGCGGTGATGACGTCGCCGACGACTTCCTTTTCGTTCAAGCCGAGTTCGCTGGCGCGGAGCCGGTCAATGTTCAATTGCAACGCCGGATAATCCACGTCCTGCGGCACCAGCACGTCGCTGACACCCGGCAGTGCCCGGGCCTGGCGGGCGATTTCGGTGGCAATCTCATGCGCCTTGTCCATGTTATTGCCGGTCACCTGCACGTCCAGCGGCGCAGGCATGCCGAGGTTGAGAATCGCGTCCACGAGTCCGCCGGTCTGAAAATAGGCGGCGACCTGCGGCAATTGCTTTCGCAACCGGGCGCGCACCAGAGCCATGTATTGAAAACTGCTCAACCGGTGGCCGGCATTCAATCCCACCTGGACAAACGCCGTGTGCGGCCCCGAGTTCGGCGTGTAAATCGAGGAGAATCCCGCCTGAACGCCGATGTTGGAAACGATGATTTTCAAATCCTTGGGCGGAACCACTTCGCGGACAATCTGCTCAACCTGTTGCACCAATCGGTCGGTCAACTCAATGCGCGTGCCGATCGGCGCTTTGAGATTGATGACGAACTGGCCGGGGTCGGTGCGCGGGAAATAGGCTTCGCCGATGAACGGATAAAGGCCGAGGCTCAAAATGAAAACGCCGGTGATGCCGAGCACCGTTGCCGCCGGCCGGAGCAGCGCCAGTTTCAGATAGCCTTCGTAACGGTCGAGCATCTGGTGGAACCGGTGCTTGAACCAACGGTTGAAGCGCGCGCCCCAGCTTTTGGACTCGGCCGATTCATCGTCATGGCCGTGTTGCAGCTTGATGAGTTTCGCGCAGAACAACGGCACCACCGTCATGGCCACCAGATAAGACGCGAACAGCGACAGAATCACCGCCAGCGCCAGCGCCGTGAACAGGAACCGGCTGACGCCATACAGGAACGTGACCGGGAAGAAAACGATGACCGTCGTCAGCGTCGCCGCCAGCACCGCCAACTGCACTTCCTTGCCGCCGCGCTCAGCGGCGATTTCCGGCGGTTCGCCCATCTCCATGTGGCGGAAAATGTTTTCGAGCACGACCACCGAGTTGTCAATCAGCCGGGAAAACGCCAGCGCGAGACCGCCCAGAATCATCGCGTTGACGGTGCTGCCGCCGATTTGCAGCGCGATGAACGCCGCCAGCGCCGAGAGCGGAATGGAAAGAAAAACGGCGACGGTCGCCCGCAGGCTGCCCAGAAAGACCAGAATCATGACGCCGGTGAGCACGAGGCCGATGAGTCCTTCGTGGACCAGGTTATCAATGGCGTTGCGCACGAAGACGGACTGGTCGAAGACGACTTTGGTCACCAGTTGTTTGGGCACGTCGAACAAGTTGGCGATGGATTTTTTGATGCCATCGACCACGGCGATGGTATTGGCGTCGCCGCCCTGTTTGAGCACGGGCAGATAGACCGACGGCTGGCTGTCCACGCGCACGACATTGTATTGAATTTCCGCGCCGTCCACCGCCCTGCCGACATCGCCCACCACCACCGGCTGATTGTTGATGGTCTTCAACGGCACCTGGTCGAGGTCTTTCATGTCGTTGACCTGGCTGTTCACGTAAAGGTTGTAATCGTAGGGCCCGATTTTCACGTCGCCGGCCGGCAGGATGAGGTTGGCGTTGTTCACGGTGCGGACCACGTCCATGACGCTCAACTGGTGCGCTTCGAGTTTGAGCGGGTCCACATACACCATGATTTGCCGGTAACGCCCGCCGAACGGCATGGGCACCGAGGCGCCGGGCACATTAGCGATCTGGTTGCGCACGTCGAACTGGCCGAGGTCGCGGAGTTTGGATTCACTCAACCCCTCGCCCTTGAGCGTAATCAGGCAGACCGGCAGGCTGGAGGCGTCAAATTTCAACACCACCGGCGGCAAGGTGCCGGGCGGCAGCCGGCGCAGGTCGGCCATGGCAAGATTGGCGATGCTGGTGACGGCAGAATCGGCATTGAAACCCGGCTGAAAATAAATCTTGATGAGGCTTACGCCCGGCAACGAGCGGGACTCGATATGGTCCACGCCGCTGGCGAGCGTGAAGAACCGCTCGAACCGGCCGGTAATGTCGGTTTCGATTTGTTCCGGCGGCATGCCGTTGAAAAAGGTGGCAACGACGACGACGGGGATTTTGATCGGTGGAAACAAATCCACCGGCATCCGCACCAGGCTGGTCATCCCGACAACGCAGGTGATCAGGCAGATGACAACAATCAGATAAGGATAGCGAAGGGCAAATCGCGACATGATGAGAATGGGGAATGGTTTACGTCCGGTCTTTCAGGACGGCGGTCCGCAATTTCTCGACCGAAAAGTCCGGAGACTGGCACAAGGCAATCAATTCCTGTTCCTTCGCCACGATGCGCGCCGCCACCGAGGAAATCCGGCCGACGACGGCGGGCGGCACGGATTGCACCCCGTGCAAATCGCCGTGGAGCAGATCGCCGGACTGAATTTTAAGCCCGGCGATCTCCACCTGACCCCCCACCTCCACTATGTGCACGTAGGCGTGTGAAACCGAAATATTGCCGGCAAAGAGATGAAACCCCAGCTTCTCCGCCGCCGGAATGTCACGCACGGAGCCGTTGGTCACCGCGCCCACACAACCCAGCGCGCGCAGGATGTTGACGTGCACCGCGCCCAGCAATGTGCCGAGCCCGGGCCGAGTGGCGATGTCGTGCACCACCAGCACGCGCGGCGCCGGCAGCGAAAGAATGTAATTCCACCAATCGGTGCGGTCGGGATAAAGGCTGTCAGCGGTGGGCGGCGCCGAGCCGCGGACTTTGACGGTGGCGGCGTAACCGACCATGGGCGGAAGTTGCGGAAAGAGGCAGCGCACGGTGCCGTCGGTGAAACCTTCATTGCGCAGCCGCTCGTGAAACGTTTCGATGGCGTTGGCCAGGGTGCAGGCATCCAAACGCCGCAGGGTTTCCAATTGGTCCGGGGTCAGAGGCGCATTCATGGGTTGATCAGTTCAAAAGTCTTCCGCGAGGCGGGAGAACCTTTCCCGGTGCTGGCCGTTCAAAGGAAACGGAAGGCCGATGTCCCGCCGGCAGCCGCCCGGCTAGCGGGTGGACACACCCGTGTCCCAAATTCCCCGAATCGGCAGGTGTGCCGCGATCGGGGCAGCCGCCCTTCACAATCGGGGGAACGAATTCGGCCCCATCGGCAAATGGTTGAATTTTGATCTTCATTGCTGTGAAAGCAGCGTAGTGGATTCCGGCTCGACTTTTTGGCCGGGTTGAAACTGGGCGCGGTTGCCAACCACCACCCATTCGCCTTTGTGCAAACCTGAAATCACCTCGTATTTGTCTGGCGTTTCCATGCCCAGGGTTACGTTCCGCTCCTCAATTTCATGATTCGGGGTAACGACATAGACGGTCTTCGTTTTGTCGCCGGAGACCGCTTCGATGGGAATGGCCAGCGCGCCGGGGCGCTTTTCCACCTGCAAGACCACCGTTGCATACATCCCCGGCATCAGTTCCAGGTTCGGATTCGGCACTTCGATTTCCGCGATCATTTTCCGGGTATTGTCGCTGACATCGCGGGTAAAGCGCGAGATGGCGCCGGTGAAGGTTTTGTCGTTGAACGATTGGACGTGCACTTCAACCGGATCACCAACCTGGATGTCCTGCACGTAATCAACGTCCACGGGAAAATCGAGCCGCAGGTGATAATTGTCCGAGACGCGCAACAAGGGCAGCGATTGGGTGTCGGAAGCCGTTCCGGCCTGGATCAGCGCGCCGGGGTCGGCATAGCGGTGGGTGATGACGCCGTCGAACGGGGCGGTGATTTGGGTATAGGCCACCAGGGTTTGATACTTCTCCCGCTCGGCCTTGGCCGCGGCAATGGCCGCGGCAGTGGTGTGATCATTCGCCTCGGCCGTATCGAGATCCTGTTGGGCCACCAGGTTGGGATGGTCCCGGTTCACCGCGGTCAGCCGGGTATAAATCAGGTTCGCATTGGTGTAATCCGCCTCCGCTTTCTGCTCCGTGGCAAATGCGTTGCGCAATTCATCGTGCAACTCGGGCACTTCGAGCGTGGCCAGCAGCTGGCCGGCCTTGACCTTGTCGCCGAAATCCACGTTCATCTGATCCACGTAACCGGAAACCTTGGCGTGCAATTCCACTTCAACATAAGGCCGGAACTCGGCGGGAACGGTGACTTCCTTGAACAGGTCTTCACGGGTGACTTTGGCCACGGCCACGGACGGCACGGAAGCCGTCATCTCCGGGGCGCCGGCGGCGTGCGTGCCGCGGAAGAACCAAAGCGCAACCAGGACGCCCGTGACGATTGCCACTGAGATGCCGAGTGTCCGGGGTTTCCGGAAAAACTGAAAATGGCCAAGGTGGCGGAGAAAGTTGATGCTCATAAACCGGTCAGGGGTTGTCGGGACAACGGCAATTTAACGCGAAACCGGCTGCCGCCGCCGAGAGTACTCTTCACTTCCACTTCCGCGCCGTGTGCCGTGCAGATGGACTTCACGATGGCCAGGCCCAGGCCGGCGCTGCCCGAATCGCCGGAGCGGGTCTGGTCCACACGGTAAAAACGTTCGAAGACATGGGGCAACGCGTCCGGCGGAATGCCGATGCCGTTGTCGGCCACTTCGAGGAAAGCAACGCCGTTTTCGGTCCGGACGCTCAACTGGATGGCGCCATGCTCGGGTGTGTATTTGATGGCGTTGTCGAGCAGGTTCACCACCACCTGTTTGAGTCGCGCCTGGTCGCCTTCCACCGGTACTTTCCGGTCGGCGTCGCAAGCGATGTCAATGCTCTTATCCTCGGCCAGCAGACTCATCTGTTCCGCGGTGGTCTTGGCCAGGTCGGCCAGATCAAATCGCGTCCATTCGGACTGCGCTTCGCCGGCGTCGAGCCGCGACAACGCGAACAACTGTTCCACGATTTTGCCCAGGCGTTCGACTTCTTCCAGCAGGCTGCCCAGCTGGTCGCGCAAATCCGGCCCCAGATGCGGGTCTTCGGTAAGGTTCTCCAGTTCGCCGCGGAGGATGGTGAGGGGCGTGCGCAATTCGTGCGAAGCATCGGCCACGAAGCGTTTGGAATTTTTAAAGGCATCGTCAAGCCGCGTAATCATGCGGTTGAGCGAGTGGGAAAGCCGTTCCAATTCGTCGCCGGTGTGTGCCACAGGCAGCCGTTCGCTCAGGTTGTATTGCGTGATCTGCTCGGCTTTATGCGTGATTTGTTCGACGGGTTGCAACGCCCGGCGCACCAAGAGGTAGCCGCCCGTCACCGCTACCAGCACGGCGATCGGCAATCCCAGCGCCAGTTGCAGGAACAAATGGTTCAGCATCGTTTCCACCGGGTCCAGCAGCACGCCAAATTCCACCAGGTAACCGGCACGGTCCGGCGGTTTGAAATTCACTGTGGAAACCAGCAGGGTTTTGTTCCCCGGCAACTTCAATTTGCGGGAAAATTCCATTTGCGGTGTCGGCGCCAAGGCCGGCACCTGTGCAGGATCGAAGCTGCCGTCCTTCGGTGCGCCCGACCTGTAAATTACCGTGCCATCGGCGCGGGTGATGCGGATGAAACGGTCGTTGATCTCCGGCTCATACCAATCCTTCGCCTGGCTGGCGACATACGCTTCACCGGTTTGCCCGACATGAACGAGCAGGGTTTGGGCAATCTGGCGTGCGCGGCGCGCCTGGGATTCACGCAGGTCGTTTTCCAGGAAATGCCTCAGGTTGAGATACAACAGCGCGCACAACAGCAGGAAGATGCCGGTGAGCAGGCCGGCATACCAGGCCACCAGCCGAAATCGGATGGAGCGTGTGTTCATGCCTGCTCCTCGTCACTCAAGCTATAACCCACGCCGCGCACGGTGCGCAGCAGCTTGGCGGGGAACGGATCATCCACTTTGGCACGCAGATGCCGGACGTAAACGTCCACAATGTTGGTCAGCCCTTCAAAGCTCTGGTCCCAGACGTGCTCGATGATCATGGTGCGGGAAAACACGCGGCCGGGATGGGTCGCCAGGTATTCGAGCAGGGAATATTCCTTGGCCGTCAGCTCAATTTTCCGGCCGCCGCGCCGGACCTGCTGGGAAAGCCGGTCCACTTCGAGGTCGCCGACACGCAGCACGCTGGAGCGATTGACCGGCCCGCGCCGCAGGAGCGCCTTGACGCGCACCAGCAGTTCGGCAAAGGCAAAAGGCTTGGTCAAATAATCGTCCGCGCCGACTTCGAAATTTTTGACCTTGTCGTCCATGCCATCCCGGGCCGTAAGGATCAGAATCGGCACCTGCTGATTTTTGCGCCGGACTTTTTCGAGAATCTCCGTGCCAGTCAGTCCAGGCAGCATCAGATCCAGAATGATGAGGTCGTAATTGTAAGCGTCGGCCATCTCCCAGCCGTTCTGGCCGTCATGGGAAACATCCACAGCAAACCGTTCCGCCTTGAGACCGCGGGCGATGATGTCGGCTACTTTCTTTTCGTCTTCAACCAGTAAAATTCTCATGTGAATGTTTGACACCAGATTAGAGCATGCGTTGATTAAAAAGCATCGAAGGATTGATTAAAATTCATTCAGAAAGGCCGGTACCACACATTTCACTTATTTTCAACCCGTTATCAATCCGGAAGGAAGCCGGTTTCCAGCCTGCCCCGGCGCCGGGTTTTAACGTAATTTTCAGGCCGCTTTAATGTGGGCAACGGTCAAATAAAATGGTTGGAGAGGTATGGCCAGACGCCGGGTTGGCGCGTTGAGGTTCAATGGAACATTTCCTGGCCGAGATGCGCGAGCCGGACGCCAGCCTTTCCTGTGAGAACGTCTTCACGCTCATCATCCGGATCTCTCCGTCTGGAAAGGAACAGGTTATGAAAAACATTCATGTAATTCTGGGCGCCGTCGGGGCGGTCATGTTGGCGGGATGCGCCTCGGCGCCGATTGCTCTGGCGCCGGTGGGACCCGACCCGACCGCTTATACCGGCGCGGGTCCAACCGGGCGGTTGGTCGTCTATTCCGCCTGGCAGGGACACGGCGAAGGCAATAATCCATCTTTTTATCAACATGCGGATTATTACATTTACAATCCCCAGGGCAGGCTGATCCGGCATGTGGACAACACCATTGGACATTACGAACAGGTTCCCCGTCCGGTTTCCCTGCCGGCCGGGAAATATGTGGTGCAATCGTGGGCCAAGGGTTTTGGCAATGAGTGGGTCAAGGTGCCAGTAGTGATTCGTCCGGGCGAAACAACCAAAATCCATCTGGACGATGGCTGGAGCATCCCCTCGGGCGTTTCGCCTATGGAAGTGGTGAGCGTGCCCCACGGCTATCCCGTTGGCTGGCGGGCGGATTGACCGGTGAACGGGACCAACAGCGGTGTTTTCTTTTTTTAATTCCCCGTTCATGGCGCATTAATCTTCAGCCTGTCTATCCTTGTGATGGATGGAACGGCATGAACAACGTGAAGACCGTCCGGTCCATCGGCACGCAGCCGGTTGAAAAACAAAGGAGCCGGGTGCCAACAACAACGAAAGGATTTATATGCCCAAAGTCGACAGAAACCAACCGGAGCGAACCTTCCGCTCCGCCGCCAGGCCGGCACGCCGGGAGGTGGCTTTCATTTTGAGCAGTCGCGAAGCGGAGGAGGTTTATCTCTGCGGCGACTTCAATGAATGGGCTCCCGACAGCCTGCCCATGATCCGGCACGGCCAGGATCATTGGTGGGAAAAGCGGCTGATGCTGACGCCCGGCCGTTACGAATACAAGTTCATCGTGAATGGAGTCTGGATTCACAATCCCGATGCCCCGGAGAATGTGCCGAATGCTTACGGCTCACTCAATTCGGTCATGGAGGTGCAATCATGAACGCGCAACTCGAACCCGCCCCGCGGCGAATGTGCCGGAGGCCTTTCGTCCGGGCGCAATTTGACAATCGCCGCCGGGAACAGCGCCGGAATCACCGCGAAGAAAGCATCCAATTGATCTACGCCCACCTTCCTCCGGCGACTGTCCTGGCCACGGAACAACATCTCCGGGCACAGACTCAAATCGAGCAACGCGCGCACCAACTCTGGTTTGCCAAGGGCGGCCACCCCAGCGGTGCCTTGAACGACTGGCTCCGCGCGGAACGTGAAGTGGTGCAAAAACTCTGCGATGCCCTTCTGCACCGCGACAACCGGGAACCGGAATCGGTCCCCGCTTTACAATGATTCTATGAATGCCATCCAGGAAACATCCGGCAGTGGAATTTATTCCGCCAACAGTTTCATCAAGCCGATCAATTTTTATTGCTCCGCGCGCGGGGCAAAAACCGTCCATTTGGCGGGTGATTTCAATCACTGGCATCCCATTTTAATGTCGCAACGGGAGGATGGCTGGTGGTACATTCAGATCTGGCTGCCTCACGGCCATCATCAATACCGGTTCCTGGTGGATGGCCATCCCACCCTGGATGCGCACGCCACCGGCACGACCCGTGACGCACATAACGAACCGGTATCACTCATCGCCGTGAGTTGATCAGCACCCTCAACCAATCCGAACCATAATGCCCAGCCAAACCAAATTCACCGACCCAGAGGGGCCGAAGTTGTCCGGGGTTGAAGCAGTCGAGGAACCGCAGCAGGTTGGTCGGTTCCAGGCCAGAAAATATCAGCGAACATTTCTATCGTTCGCATTGTTCGCAGGTCTGCTGTTGTCCCGGCCAGCGCGCGCCGGGCCGTCAGCCTCTATTCTCGTTCCCCGGGAAAAACATAAAATCCATTGGCTCACGCCTGTCCGGCCGACGGAAAGCGGGGATGATTTGCAAAGCATCGAAGGGCTGAGTCTGCGGTCGTGGACGACGACAGCGGGCTGGCATCCGGGTGTTTCCCTCTTTCCGAATGCTGAAACCGGCGGATCCCGAATGTGCCTGTTCTGGATTGGCCATAAACCCTGGCCGCAAACGACATGTCCTTTCGACGATTGAATATGCAGCTCAGGAAGACCCGGATTATTTTTGCCGTGTCAGGGACAGCCGCACTGCTCGCCGGCTGTGTCATTTCCGAAAAAGAAATGGTGCTGGCTCCGGTGGGACCGGCACCGACCGCCCCTCCAATCCCCGGCACCACCAACGGCGTCTTGAAGGTCTATTCCGCTTTTCAAACGAGCGCCGCGTTCAACCAGCGCGATCCTTACCGCCGGGAGTTTTCGGATTACAGAATTTTTTTCCCGGCCGGAAAACTCCTGCAGGTGGTACACAATGATTCGGGCATGAAGGCGGGAAGTCCAGTGCTGGCAGAATTGCCGGCGGGAAACTATCGAGTGGTTGCCCGCGCCAACGGATATGGAACCGTAATCATTCCTGTGCTGATTGAGCCCGGCCGGGTCACGACGATACATCTCGAGGGTGGCTCATGGCCGGAAGAATCCGCCTTTGAAAAAACCAATGCCGTGCGCCTGCCGGACGGGCAGTTCGTCGGCTGGCGGGCCGCCGGATAAACAAAGCGGAAATCCTCGCAAGACCGGGCGCAGCTACGTCAGATTTACGGCTTTGTCACACAAACGTAACAATTTTGTCGCCGGGTTGTAATAGGATGATTCCAATCTATCATTGCATTTTTAAACCATGTCTATGAAAAGAATGATTCTTATCCTGCTGGCCGCCGGCGGCCTGTTTGCCCTGCAAACCGGTGTGCGGGCGCAACTGCTCATTAACGGCGCGGGCGCAACCTTTCCCTACCCGATCTACTCGAAATGGTTCGACGAATACGCCAAGGTGGACCCCTCCGTCCGCTTCAATTACCAATCCATCGGCTCCGGCGGCGGCCAGAAGCAAATCATCGCCCAGACCGTGGATTTCGGCGCTTCCGACGGCCCGATGAGCGATGAGAACCTAGCCAAGGCTCCGGCTAAAATCCTGCATATTCCCACGGTGGCCGGCGCGGATGTCATTACTTACAACCTGCCGGGCAATCCCAGGCTCAAATTTGACGGCAATACCATCGCCAATATTTATCTGGGCAACATCACCAAATGGAACGACCCCAAAATTGTCGCGCAAAATCCGGGCGTGGAATTGCCCGATTTACCTATCGTCGTGGTGCATCGTTCCGACGGCAGTGGCACCACTTTCATTTTCACCGATTATCTGAGCAGCGTGAATCCGGCCTGGGCGGATTCGGTGGGCAAAGGCACGTCGGTCAAATGGCCCGTTGGTCTTGGCGGCAAGGGTAATGAAGGCGTCGCCGGCCAGGTCAAACAGCTTTCCGGAGCCATCGGCTACGTGGAACTGATTTATGCCAAACAAAATCAGATGCCTTATGCAGACGTGAAAAACGCCGCCGGCAATTTTATCACCCCCACGATTGAATCCGTCACTGCGGCGCTCGCCACGGCGAAAATTCCCGACGATTTCCGCTTTTCCATGGTCAACCCGCCGGGCGACAAGGCGTATCCGATTGCCGGCACCACCTGGCTGCTGGTTTATGAAAAACAAAAGGACGCAACCAAGGGCAAAAAACTGGTTGAATTCCTGAACTGGGCCATGACCAGGGGCGAAGGCATGGCGGCGGCGTTGGATTACGCCTGCCTGCCGGAGAGCGTTCAGCAACGCGTCCTGGAGCGGATCAAGACAATAAAATACTGACTTCGCTCCGCCGTCGGATAATTTTCCGGTGTCGGCCGGGCGAAGAGCGTTGTTCTCCCGCTCTTCGTTCTTTTCAAGGAGACGAAGGAACGGAATACCGGGGTGCTGGAGTATTGGAGTGTCGGAACGGTGAAATGTTTCTCCGCCACTCCCTCATTTCACCACGCCGTTTTGAACTGAAAACCTTGAGCCAGACTATTGCCATGCCGTCAGCTGCGACCGCGCCATCGCGCGGCAGCCCCCACTTTGGCGACCGCGCCTTCAAGTGGCTCACCCTGTTCATGGCGCTGTCCGTCTTTGCGCTCATCGTGTTGATCGGGTTTGAGCTGGCAAAAGGTTCGCACCTGGCGCTGCAAAAATTTGGCTGGCGTTTCCTGGCCAGCAGCGATTGGGACCCGGTCAATGAGCAGTTCGGCGCGTTGCCGTTCATTTTCGGCACGCTGGTTTCCTCCGCCATCGCGTTGCTCATCGCCGTACCCGTCAGCATCGGTACCGCCGTTTATCTCACCGAACTCGCCCCGCTTTGGCTGCGCCAGCCTTTGATTATGTTCATTGAACTGCTCGCTGCTGTGCCGAGCGTCATTCTCGGCCTGTGGGGAATTTTTGTGATGGTCCCGTGGTTGCGCGAACATTTGTTCCCCTGGCTGCAAAAGACGCTGGGTTTTCTCCCGCTGTTTCAAGGTCCGATTTACGGCGTCAGCATGCTGGCCGGCGGCATCATCGTCGCCATCATGATCGTGCCCATCATCACGTCGGTCTCGCGCGAAATTCTGCGGTCCGTACCGGGTCTGCAGCGCGAAGCCGCCTATGCGCTCGGCGCCACGCGCTGGGAAGTCACGCGCATCGCCGTGTTGAGTTACGCCAAAAAAGGTTTGTTCGGCGCGGTGATTCTGGGACTGGGCCGCGCGCTCGGCGAAACGATGGCCGTGACCATGGTCATCGGCAACCGTCCGGAAATTGCCAAATCCCTTTTCGCTCCCGGCTACACGCTGGCCAGTGTCATCGCCAACGAATTCACCGAAGCCACCACCGACACGTATTTGAGCGCGCTGTTCGAAATCGGCCTGGTGCTGCTGGGCGTGACCGTGCTGGTCAACGCGCTGGCGCAATTGCTGTTGAAAACATTCGCCGGGCCGGGCGTCAAACCACAAAACTGACAAGACATTTATGATTTGCGATTTGCGATTTACGATTGAATCTGCAAAAGGAAGCTGTCCTTCCACTGCGGCGCAATCGGCAATCGGCAATCGGCAATCGGCAATTCGATGACTGCCCCCAACCATCGCTGGCGCAAATTCAAGAACGGCCTGATGCAGGTCGTCACCCTGTTGTGCGCCGTTCTGGTCGTCACGCCGCTGGTGCTGGTGTTCGCTCATCTGGTCAGCTTCGGTTTCGGCTCCCTCAACTGGGCGTTCTTCACCCAATTGCCGAAACCCGTTGGCGAAACCGGCGGCGGCATGGCCAACGCCATCGTCGGCACGTTCATTTTGCTCGGTCAGGCCGCCGTGCTCGGCGTGCCCGTCGGCGTGCTCGGCGGCGTGTTCCTTTCCGAATACGGTTCCTCCCGTCTCAACTGGTGGATCCGTTTTATGGCGGACATTCTCAACGGCGTGCCGTCCATCACCTGGGGCATTGTCGTCTATGCACTGCTGGTGGTACCGATGAAGGGATTTTCCGCGTTGGCCGGCGGGGTGGTGCTGGGCATGATGATGGTTCCGCTGGTGATGCGGACGACCGAGGAGGTCCTGCAACTCGTGCCCAATGGCTATCGCGAAGCCGCGCTGGCGCTGGGCATTGCCAAGTGGCGCGCCACCGTCCAGATTGTCATGCGCACTGCGCTCAAAGGCATTGCCACCGGTGTCCTGCTGGCGATGGCGCGGGTCGCGGGTGAAACCGCACCGCTCCTGTTCACGGCCTTTGGCAACCGGTTCTGGACCCATCAATTGACCGAACCCATCTCGGCCATGCCGCTCCAGATTTTCACCTACGCCATTTCACCGTACGATGATTGGCACCGGCAGGCTTGGGCCGGCGCGCTCGTGCTTCTTTTGTTCGTCCTTTTCATCAACATCGGCGTGCGCTTTTTGACGCGCGACCGTTACCAGCGCAACACTTGATTTTGCCATGACCGCCACCGAGAACCAGCTTGCTAACCCGCCCGTGACGACGCCCGTCGCTCAGGTCATCGCTTTGAACGTGCACCATCTCTCGGTCTTCTTTGGCAACAATCACGCCCTGAAGGATGTCTCGCTCGATATCGCCGCGCGCGCCGTCACGGCCATCATCGGACCGAGCGGCTGCGGCAAATCCACCTTTTTGCGCGCCCTCAACCGGATGCACGAACTGGTACCCGAAGCGCGCATGACCGGCGAAATCCGGCTGTTCGGCAACGACATTTACGCACCCGGCATCGAGCCGGTCGTCGTCCGCCGCCGCGTGGGCATGGTGTTTCAAAAATCAAACCCCTTCCCGACCATGTCCATCGCCGACAACGTCACGGTGGGCCTGCGGTTGAACGGTTTGCGCGACCGGAAACAGCTTGCCGAACACACCGAACAATCATTGCGCATGGCCGCGTTGTGGGACGAGGTGAAGGACCGCCTGCACGCGCCGGCCATCAGCCTGTCCGGCGGCCAGCAGCAGCGGTTGTGCATCGCGCGCGCGCTCGCCGTGCAGCCCGAGGTGTTGCTCATGGACGAACCGGCTTCAGCGCTCGATCCGCTGGCCACGTCGAAAATCGAGGACTTGATTCTGGAATTGAAAAAGGACTATACGATTGTCATCGTCACGCACAATATGCAGCAGGCCGCGCGCATGTCGGATTTCACGGCGTTCTTTTACCTGGGCGAGCTGGTGGAGTTTGACACGACCCGGAAAATTTTCACCAGCCCGGCGAAGAAACAAACGGAGGATTACGTGACCGGCCGGTTTGGTTGATTTTAATCTTAATCTTAATCTTGATCTTAATCATTCACAGGTTACTACGGCAGTTTAAGATTAAGAACGGGATTACGAATAAGAGCAGGAATTGAATAAATTATGGAACATCACTTCGACACCGAACTGGACGTGCTGAAGCAAAAGCTGCTGACGATGGCGAGCCACGCCGAGACGGCGGTCAACGAGGCGCTTCAGGCACTCGCCCAACGTGACCAGGACCTCGCCCAGCGCGTCAAGGAAAACGACCGCGTCATCGACCAGTTTGAAGTGGAGATTGACGATCTGGTCATTCAACTGCTCACCAAGGCGCCGCTCGCCAGCAACCTGCGGCTGGTCACCACGGCCATGAAAATTTCCCAGAACCTCGAACGCATCGGCGATGAAGCCTCCAAAATCGCCAAACGCGCCCGCGATCTGGCACAGGAAGCCCCGGTGAAGATTGTGCTCGACCTGCCGCGCATGGCCAGCCTGTCGCTCAGCATGCTCAAAGGCGCGCTGGACGCGTTTGTGAACCAGGACCCCGTCGCCGCCCGTGCTCTCATTCCGCACGACAAGGAAGTGGATGCGCTCAACAAACAAATCCACAACGCTCTCGTACAGCACATGGTTGAAAACCCGGACACGATCGGCCGTTGCCTTCATCTGATGGTGGTTTCCAAGAGTCTCGAACGCATCGCCGACCACGCGACCAACGTGGCGGAGGACGTCGTTTATCTCTGCGAAGCGCAGGACATCCGGCACACCGGCGCCAAAAGCCAGCCCGTACCCACCGTTGCCGAGTCCGGATTGAATGATTCCGCGACGGGCGGCGGGCCGGGCAAAAATTTATGAAACCAAGAATTCTGGTAGTGGATGACGAACCGGAGGCGGTCGAACTGGTGGAGTTCAACCTCAAGCAGGCCGGCTATGCGGTGATGACGGCGGCGGACGGCGCGGAGGCGTTGAAGAAAACGCGCGCGCAAACGCCGGATTTGATTGTGCTGGACGTGATGCTGCCGGAAATGGACGGGTTCGAGATTTGCAAGGCATTGCGGCTCGACCCCGCCACCGGCAAAATTCCCATCATCATGCTCACCGCCAAGGCCGCGGAGATTGACCGCGTGCTCGGCCTGGAATTGGGCGCGGACGATTACCTGACCAAGCCGTTCAGCCCGCGCGAACTGCTGCTCCGCATTAAAAACATCCTGGCCCGGGGCGAGCCGGCTGAGAAACCGCGTGACCAGATGCGGTTCGGGGACCTGCTGATTGACGTGCCGCGGCACGTGGCAAGCTGGAAGGGCAAGTCGTTCGACTTGACCGCCACCGAGTTCAAGCTGCTCACCACCCTCGCCCAGCGCTCCGGCCGCGTTCAGTCCCGCGACCATCTATTGCGCGACGTGTGGGAATACGACAGTCTCATCGACACGCGCACCGTGGATACGCACATGCGCCGCCTGCGCGAAAAGCTCGGCCCCGCCGCAAAGCATCTGGACACCGTCCGCGGCGTCGGTTATCGGTTTGTGGAGTGAAAACAAGTTGGGAACATCGAACGCTGAACATCGAACGCCGAACGCCGAATGATTTGCCGCTTCTGACCGTTCGATGTTCAAAGTTCGATGTTCGATGTTCGATGTTTTTTTCATTTGAATTTCGGATTCTCAACCCATGTGGCTGTTCCTGACCATCCTTGCCGTTGCCGCCGTAGTGGGTGTGCACTTTCGCTGGCGGCAAAAATGCCTGCGCCAGGAACGGCGCGCACAGGCGGAAATCGAGACGCTGCAACGGCAGCATCAGCAAACGACGATTGACGCCAAGGCACAGCAACAGGTCCTCTTCAACAGCATGCTGGAGGGATTACTGTTGCTCGACCGCAACCGCCGGATTTATCTCGCCAACCGCGCGTTTAAAAACCTGTTCGGCCTGAAAACCGAGTTGCGCGGCAAAACCATCATGGAAGCTCTGCGTGTGCACGAACTCGCCGCGCTGGTCGAACGCGCCGAAAATGACGGCCAGGTGTTTGATTATGAATTGAAACTGCCTGACTTGAGCGAACGCTGGCTCCAGGTCAACGCCGCCGCCATTTCCAACTCCACCGGCGAACGCGAAGGCACCATCCTCGTCTTCCACGATCTGACCCGCCTCAAACAACTGGAACGCACCCGCGAGGAATTTGTGGCCAACGTCAGCCACGAATTACGCACGCCGCTCTCGCTCATCAAAGGCTATGTCGAGACCCTGCTCGACGGCGCCCACCAGGACCCCGAGGTCGCCGAACGTTTCCTCAAAATCATCGAACGCAACGCCAGTCGGCTCGACCTGCTCATCCAGGATTTGCTTGCCATTTCCGCGCTCGAGTCCGGCCGGGTCACCCTGGATTTACAGCCGCTCCCGTTGCGGCCGCTGGGCGACAAGGTCCTGGCCGACCTGAAAACACGCGCCGACGCGAAGGGCGTGAAACTGGTCAATCTCCTGCCCGAACTCACGGCGCGGGCGGATGCGAACCGGCTCGAACAGGTCCTCGCCAATCTCGTGGACAACGCCATCAAATATGGCCGGGCCGAGGGCATGGTCACAATTGGCGGACGCCAGGCGGAAGCCGACAAGCTGGAAATTTTCGTGCAGGACGACGGCCCGGGCATTCCGTCGGAATCACTGGAGCGCATCTTCGAGCGGTTTTATCGCGTGGACAAGGCGCGGTCGCGCGAGCAGGGCGGCACGGGCCTGGGTTTGTCCATCGTCAAACACATTGTGCAAAACCACGGCGGCAAGGTGTGGGTAAAAAGTGAGCCGGGCAAGGGCGCCACATTTTTCTTCACGTTGTCGCCGGCCGGTTCCTAGAGTCACGGTCCCGCCGTCCGCTGCTTCGGGATTTGGTCATCGATCCTGAAATATTTCTCCTTCAGTACATCAGCAGCAGAGCTTGGACAGCTGTTTGACATTGTCAGCGCGTCTGTTGGGTGGTAAAAAGGTGCTGTTCCGTCCGGAGGCTTCAACTTGACATGAATGTATTTCCAGCCCGAGTGAAGTGGGTCGTGATTCTGGCGGTCCTGGTGCTGTTGGCAGGGGGCAGTGGGTTCTATCGCATCCAAGAGGGGCAGATTCGCCGCACGGTTGAGAATAATCTCCAGTCCATTGCCAAACTCAAGGCAAACCAGATTGCCGATTGGCGGGCCAACCAGTTGGAAGAAGGGAATGAATTGACGGGCGACACGTTGCTTTGCCAGGACTTTGCCCGATGGCTGGCGAACCCGCAGCAGTTCGGCTCTCCCGAAGAATTCCTCAGCGGCCTCCGCAGCCTTCAGAAACACTATCACTATTGGGATATTTTGCTGGTGGACACAAACGGGCAGGTGCGCCTGAGTCTGGAGGGCAATAAAACGGGATATCTCGAAGTGGAGACACTTCCAGCGTTGTCTGCCGCCCTGCGCTACCACCAGCCGGTGCTCACCGACCTGCACCGGGACGGAATGGTCCCGGTACCTAACATTCACACGGTGGCTCCGTTCTTTGTCACCGAGGGAGAAATCCAAAAGCCCGTCGGCGCGGCGATCCTCGTCGCCGATGAGCATTGTTTCCTCTATCCGCTGACTTCCGTGTGGCCCACGCCCAGTCAAACCGCCGAGATAATGATTGTGCAGCGTGACGGCAGCGACGTGGTGAATCTGAACGACCTGCGCGACCGGCCCGGCACAGCGCTCCGGGTGCGCGTTCCCTTGACCCGGACAAATACGTTGGCGGTTCTGGCCGTGCTGGGCCAGGAAGGGATTGTACAAAGCGTTGACTATCGCGGCGTGAAGACGATCTCGGCCATCAGGCATATCCCCGATTCGCCGTGGTTCGTGGTGGCCAAGATGGACTCGCCGGAAGCTTTTGCGAGATGGCGCTTTGAATCTCTTGCCATTCTGGGTTTGCTGGGGTCGCTGTTGGTTTTGGCAGGCACGATCGTTTTGGTCATCTGGCAGCGGAATCAGAAAGCCCACTACCGCGCGCTCTATCAAGCCGAAACGGCACGGTTGTTGAGCGAAAAACTTTATGGCGTCACCCTTAAAAGCATCGGCGATGCGGTCATCACCACCGATGTCAATGGCCGGGTGGAATTGCTCAATCCGATAGCCGAAACGCTCACCGGCTGGCGAAATGAAGAAGCCCGCGGCAAACCGTTGGAAGAAATTTTCCGCATCGTCAACGAAACCACACACCAGCCGGTGGAAAATCCGGTGGGGCGCATCCTGCGCGAGGGCATGGTGATAGGACTGGCCAACCATACGGCATTGATCGCCCGTGATGGCACCGAGCGCGCCATTGCTGACTCCGGCGCGCCCATCCGGGATGAGAAGAATAAGCTCATCGGGGTGGTGCTGGTATTTCGCGAGAAGACCGAAGAACGCCGGATGCAATTGGCCTTGCGCGAGAGCGAAAAGCGCTTCCGACTGCTGGCCGAGTCCTCGCTCGCCGGCATTTATTTGTTTCGGGAGGGTCGCTTTCTCTACGTCAATCAGGCGATGGCCGCCATCTTCGGCTATGAGCCGGAAGAAATCATTGGCCGCCTGGGGCCGTTGGATTTGGTTCACCCGGACGACCGCTCCCGCGTTACCGGGAACATCCGCCGCCGTATTGCCGGCGAGGTCGAGGCGCTCCGTTTTCAATTTCGTGGCCGGCGCAAGGACGGGTCGGAGATTCAGGTGGAGGCGCATGGCCGGAGGATTGAATACGAGGACAAGCCCGCCGTCCTGGGCATGTTGTTGGACATCACCGAGCGCCAGCGCGCGGAAGCGACGTTGCGGGAAAGCGAGCAACAATATCGTCAGGTGTTCGAGAATTCGCCGGTTTCGATCTGGGAAGAGGATTTTTCCGAAGTAAAAAACTTTTTTGACAACCTGAAAAAGAGCGGAGTCACCGATCTCGAGTCCTACTTCGAGCAACATCCTGAGGCTGTTCGCCACTGCGCGGAACTGACGAAAATTGTTGATGTAAACCAGGCCGCGCTTGCGCTTCACGGGGCGGCAAACAAGGATGAACTCCTTGCCGGCCTGGTCCATTTGTTCACTCCCGAATCATTCGATACCTTCCGTCACGAACTGGTTTATCTATGGAAGGGTGAAACCGAAATGACCGGAGATGCCGTCGTCAAAACCCTCACGGGCGATTTGCGGCATGTAACCGTCTATTTCTCCATTTGTCCCGGTTATGAGCAGACGCTTTCCAAAGTCCTGGTTTCGCTCGTCGATATCACCGAACGCAAGCAGGCGGAGGCAGCGTTACATCGATTGAACCGGGAACTGCGTGCCATCACCAACTGCAATCAAATCCTGGTGCGCGCCGAAGATGAAAACAAATTGCTCCAGGACGTTTGCAACGTCGTGTGTCAAGAAGCCGGTTATCTCATGGCCTGGGTGGGTTACGCTGAACCAGACGAAGCGAAGACGATACACCCGGTCGTCTGGGCAGGAGCGGAGAACGGGTATCTCAAAAATCTTCAAATCTCCTGGGCCGATACCGAACGCGGACGCGGCCCAACCGGGACCGCCATTCGCACCGGCCAGACTGTCTATATTCAGGATTTCGCAACCGACCCGCGCGTAACTGCCTGGCGCGACGAAGCCTTGAAGCGCGGGTTCCATTCCAGCGTCGCTCTGCCGCTCAAGGACGAAAAAGCAAAAACATTTGGCGCGCTGATGATGTATTCCGCCGAGCCGAACGCCTTCACCCCGAAAGAGGTCGCCTTGCTGGAGGAACTGGCCGGTGATCTGGCGTTTGGCATCAACGTGTTGCACATCCGTAACGAGCGCAAGCAGATGGAAGAGAAGCTTAAGGAGTCCCAGGGAAGGCTCAAGGCCGTTTTCGACAGTGCCGCCGACGGGATTCTGGTTGCTGATCTGAAGGACAAGAAATTTCTCATGTGCAATTCCGCGATCTGCCAAATGCTGGGGTATGGCCGGGACGAGATGCTCTCCCTCGGTGTTATGGATATTCATCCCCAGGAAGATTTGCCGTATGTCCTGGCTCAGTTTGAGAAGCAAGTCCGCAAAGAGCGAGAGCTGGCAAAAAATATTCCCTTAAAACGAAAAGATGGCAGCGTCTTTTATGCGGATGTCAATTCGTTTCACCTCACCCTGGAAGGCAGGGAATGCTTGGCCGGCTTCTTCCGTGACATCACCGACCGCCGGCGGACGGAGGAGGCGCTGCGCGAGAGCGAGGACAAACTCACACGCGCCCAGGCAATGGCTCACGTCGGCCATTGGAGCCGGGACCTGATTGCCAACACGGTTGAATGGTCGGACGAGAACTTCCGCATATTCGGACTGACGCCGCAAGCCGGGCCGGTGGATGCGAGGATTTTCTTCGAGACCATTCATCCGGAGGACCGTGAGCGGGTAAGGCGGTCAAACGAGGACGCGCTGGCCGGCCTTAAGGAACACGACATTGATTACCGGATTGTCCGACCGGATGGGACGATTCGATTTTTGCATGCCATTGGCGAAGTCTTCCGCGATTCCTCCGGCAAGCCGCTACGGTTGTTCGGCTGCACGGTGGATATTACCGAGCGCAAGCTGGCGGAGAAACGCATCCGGGAACAGGCGGCCTTGCTGGATGCCGCCAGTGACGCCATCTATGTCCGCACGCTGGATCACACGATCACCTATTGGAATGACGGGGCCGAACGGCTTTACGGTCTGTCACGGGCCGAGGCGCTGGGCCACAAAATCACCGATTTGCTGGGACCTTTGGGTCGTGAAGCTTTTGAAGTGGCGCAGACGACGCTGCTGGCGCAAGGCCATTGGTCCGGCGAATTGAAATTAGTCAACAAGGCAGGCAAGGAACGCGTCGTCTTTTGCCGTTGGACCATGTTGCGGGACGAAAAAGGAAATCCCACCGAAATTCTGGCCATCAATACCGACATCACCGAGCGCAAGCAATTGGAAGCCAACTTTCTCCGGGCCCAGCGCATGGAAGGCATCGGTGCGTTGGCCGGCGGTATCGCCCATGACCTGAACAATATCCTCCAGCCCATCCTGATCACCGCGCCGCTCCTGCGCGAAACGATCAGCGATCCGGAAAGCCGTTCCCTGCTGGACACCATGGAAAACAGCGCCCAGCGCGGAGCGGACATCATCAAGCAACTGCTCACCTTTGCCCGGGGCACCCCCGATGTGCGCGTACCGCTGCCGGTCCGCCACCTGATGAACGACATGGACAAGATCATCCGCGAAACCTTCCCGCGGAACATCAAACTAAAAGTCGATGCGCCGAAAGACCTTTGGCCGGTACTGGGCGATGCCACCCAAATCCACCAGGTGCTCATGAACCTTTGCGTCAATGCTCGGGACGCCATGCCCAACGGCGGCATGCTCACCCTGACGGCAAAAAATCTGACCCTCGATGAGACCTTCACCGCCGTCATGGCCGACGCCCAACCCGGCACTTATATTTGCGTGAGCGTGAGTGACACCGGCACGGGCATCCCCCCCGAACATCTGGACCGCATTTTCGACCCGTTCTTCACCACCAAGGAAATCGGCAAGGGCACCGGCTTGGGGCTGGCCACGGTGCTGGGCATCGTACGCGGCCACGGCGGTTTCATCCGGGTGAACAGCCACGTGGGCCGCGGTACGGCCTTCGAGCTTTATCTCCCCGCCACACCGAAAGAAAAAGCCATTGAAAAATCCGATCGCGAAATCCTGCCGCCGGAAATGCATGGCGAATTGGTGCTGGTCGTGGATGACGAAGCACCCGTACGCAATGTGATTCAGCGCACGCTGGAAAAGCACGGTTACCGGGTGGCGACCGCTGCTGAAGGCAGCGAAGCCATGGCGTTCTTCGCCCAGCACCGCGCCGAAGTCAAAGCCGTTGTCACCGACCTGATGATGCCGGGAATGGACGGAGCAGCGTTGATTCGCGCGTTACGGCATTTGGAACCGCGCCTGCCCATCCTCAGCATGACCGGCATCGGTGAACAGGCCGACATCAAAGGCATCCAAGGCCTCGGCCTGCCCGTACTGCTGAAACCCTTCGTCCGGGCCGAACTTCTCGCCACCCTGCACCGGATAATTGCCGCCGCCGAACCGGGCCCGGCGGCAAAATAACTGCCGCTACCTTTCAAACTTGTCACCCGGCTTCAACGCATGGCCGGCCAGAAATTCCGCGGCGCTCATCCGCCGTCCGCCCTCGCGCTGTAATTCCAGAATCCGCAACGCGCCCTCTCCGCAACCAACCACCACGCCGGTTTTGTCCGCCGATAAAATTTCGCCCGGCGAACCGGATTTCTCAACCACTTCGGCCTTCCAGATTTTCAGCAATTGCGCTTTCGGCAGGCCGGGTAAAAATGTGAATCCGCCCGGCCAGGGCGTGAAAGCGCGCAACCGGTTCCGGATTTCCCGCGCCGGCCGGTTCCAATCAATGCGACCGTCCTCCTTTTTAATTTTCACCGCGTAACTCATGCCCGCCGCCGGTTGCGGCAGCGGCTGGATCCTTCCGGCAATGTAATCCGGAATGGTCTGCGCGAGCAGTCCCGCGCCGAGTTGCGCCAAACGGTCGTGCAGCACCGCCGCGTCGTCTTCGGAACGAATGGAGAGGCGGCGCTGGGCCACCAGCGGACCGGTATCAAGGCCGGCGTCCATTTTCATGATGGTGACGCCGGTTTCCGTGTCACCGTTGGCCAGAGCCTGTTGAATCGGCGCTGCGCCGCGGTACTTCGGCAGCAGTGAAGTGTGGACATTCAAGCAGCCGTACCGCGGCAAATCCAGAATGGCCGGCGGCAAAATCTGTCCGTAAGCCACCACGACAATGAGGTCCGGCTGCAAAGCGCGAAGTTCGGCGATGAATTTTTCGTCCCGGGCACGTTCGGGTTGCAGCACGGGCAGGCCCAACTGCCGCGCCAGCGTTTTGACCGGCGACGGTTGCGGTTTGAGGTCGCGCCCCCGGGGCCGGTCGGGCTGGGTGACGACGGCGGCAATCTGAAATTTGGCATCACCCGCCAGGGTCTGAAGGCTGGCGCAGGCCAGATCCGCGGTACCCAGAAAGATGATGCGCAATGCCGTCATGCAGACAGCCAAAGGGAAATTGCGTTCCGGTGAAAGGAAAAACTGCAAGCGACGGGCGCTGGCCGGCGCCGACTTCAGCCGTTTTTGGGCTGGAGTTGAACCTCCACAATTTCGGCAAACGGCACCATGATCTCCTTTTTTAGCGGGCCCTGGCCGATTTCCACGTGCATTTCATTGGCCGAGATGCGCGTGATGCGCTCGACCACATGTGTCGCCCGCCCCGTTTTCACGGTCAGCACCAGGTTCTTTTCCGCTTCGCGCCGGATCAGGCTGAAGAAACCGGAAAACTTTGTTTCAAAAAAGCGGCGATTGAACGTGAACTGGCCGCGCTGAAAAACCTGCCCCGCGGATTGTCCTGCCGCCGCTCCTTCCTTCTGCCAGGAAGCCTCGACGATGTGAATACCCGCCGCCACGGGAGCGGCGGCGCTCGGCACGGCAAAGCTGTGGGCGGCGGCGTCGGGCCGCACTGCCGCCGGCGCGGCAGACTCAACCCGCGCCGGCATCACCAGAAAAATCAGGGGCCCCAGAATCGGCAGTACCACGACCGCCCCCATCACCAGCAGGATGGGTTGCGCTCGCACCACGGCAATTTCATAACCCGCAAAAACATTCGCCGCGTAAATCAACATCAGCGCCACCAGCCCGACCGATGACGAAAACAAGGTGCCGAACAGGGATTGTCTGGGCGGCAATTCCAGGCGCGACACTTCATGCAGCTTCACCTGCGCCTTCTCTGTCTGCTTTTCTGTCGGCGGCGCTTCAATGAACGGATCGGCCAGCGGTTTGATTTTCGGATTCTCCGCCAGTTTCTGCAGTGCCTCCTGCGAAAATTTCGTCCAGGGAATGCGCTGGGTGTATTTGTCCCCCTCGGTCAGATGGAAAAGCACCCCGTTGTCACTATACGAAACCACGTCACCGGTCAGCGCTGTGCCGTCGGTCAGGGGATACGTTTCCGTAGCGGCGGCGACAAACAGTCCGCCAAGCCAGAGCCCGGCAATTATCCAGAAAATTCTGCGCACAAAAAGTTGTTAGCAAATTCCCGCACGGCACGAAAGCAAAATCAGCGCGCGCGGCCAATTTCACCCAGCAAGTCCTCGACGACCCAGTTGGCGCGGACTGCTTGCAGCGCGTCCGCTGCCGCTCCGTGCTGCCAGACGGCGTAGCGAATCAATTTTCCAACGTCAGCCTGCAGATTCGGTTGTGCCACCAGTCCCGCAAGGTAACCCGCCAGCACGTCGCCGCTGCCGCCCTGCGCCAGATGCGGATTGCCCGACGAGTTCACGAAAATATCCCCGCCATTCCGGCCCACCAGCGTCTGCTGCCCCTTCAGCACCACCCAGCAATTGCCGTATCGCCGTGAAATTTCCCGCAACGCCTGCGGACGGTTCAACTGCACCTGCTGTTTGGTGGAGTTCAACAGCCGCGCCGCCTCGCCGGGATGCGGCGTGACAATGCGAACGGCGTTTTTGGCACAAGGTCCCATCAGCAACCAGTCCAGGGCGCTGGCGTCCGCGATAATCGGCAACAGCGAGTCCCGCCACAGGCGCCGCACGTTCTGGGACATGATTTCTCCCAGTCCCGGCGCCGCCAATCCGGGTCCCATCAGGATGGCGCTCACCGAGTCGGGCAGTTTCAGGTCCGGCGTCCACAAATTCACCATGGCCGCCTGCAGTTGCGCCGCCGCGGCATGATAAACGGATTCCTGGGTGAACAGAGTGATCAAACCCGGCTGAGCCCGCTGGCCGCCGCGCGCGGCCAAAACCGCCGCGCCATGAAAACCCAGACTGCCCGCGATGATTCCCAAATGCCCGAAAGTGCCCTTGTGACCGGCGGCGGGTCGGCGCGGGGGATAATTTTGAAAATCCTCCGGCATCGTCCAGTTTAATTCACTGGTGTGCGGACATGGAATCAGGCCGACGGCGGCGGCGACTTCGAGCCGGCCAACGAACGGCGCGGCGTTGGGTGCCAGCAGACCGGTTTTGGGCGCGCCGATGGTCACTGTCACCGCCGCTTCCACCGCCACGCCCGGCGACGCGGGTTCGCCGGTGTCCGCGTTCAGGCCCGATGGCACATCCACCGCCAGAACCGGAATTCCCGATTGATTGACTGCCGTGATGATTTTTTTCCAGTCATCGGTCAGCGGCCGGTCCAGCCCGATGCCAAACAGGCCGTCAATGATCAGCGCCGGCTTCTGGAATAATAACTGTTCGAGTTCCGGCAACACGGTTTCGGGTACGGTGATATCGAGGACGGCGGCGCGGCGTCCGGCCAGAAATTCCCGCGCCGCGCGGGCGTCGTCGCCGTTATGGCCCTTGCCGGCCAGGATTAAAATCGCCTCATCAGCGCGGGTGAGTTGCAGCGCGCGTTGCGCAATTTCCCCGCCCACGCGGCGGATGACTTCGGCCTCGGTCCGGCCGGCGGCCCAGGTGGCCTGTTCCCATTCGCGCATTTGGGCGATGCTGATGACCGGAAGTGACATGGGTCGAGCCTAGCAAAATTTCGCGGCCGGGCGAAAGTGGAAAACAGCGGCGGACCATGAACCGGGGACGCCGGCCTCCGGCCGGCACATTGGAATCGCATTGAACGGACCTGCCGCCGGTTGACGATTCAGAGTTCGCCGTTGTCAGGGCGGAAAAAATATTTCTTGCCCCGGCCGCGGCGATGTGCGACATATATTTCGTCATTTGGCGAAATATAAATTTATGCGCGACTTGCTGGCCATCACCAACGCATTGTCCGACCCCACCCGCGTGCGGATTCTCCTCGCCCTGCGGCGCGGCGAACTGTGCGTGTGTCAAATTACCGAATTGTTCGGCTTCGCACCGTCCACGATTTCCAAACACCTCGCCCTGCTCCACCACGCCGGACTGATCCACTCGCGCAAATCGGAGCGATGGGTGTATTACCGCCTGCCGGCCCCATCCGCCTCCACCGTTGTTCGCGAAGCCCTGGATTGGGTTAAGAAATCCCTCGGCAAATCCGCCGAAGCCGCGGCCGACGCGAAACGTCTGGAAAAGATTTTGAAAATGGATTTGCGGGAAATCTGCCGCCGCCAATGCCGTTGCCGAATGGCCTGAACTTTTATGAAAACACCCCCCACTGATACACAACAAACTGTCCATGAAATGGTGCGGCAAGGTTATGCCGCCATTGCCAGCCGCGAAACTTCCAGTAAATCCCGCTCGTGCGGCTGCGGCGGTTCAAAAAAAACGATGACCGCCAACGAGCTTGCCCGGCAAATTGGCTATTCCGCCGAGGAATTGGCCGCGCTGCCGGAAGGCGCAAATATGGGTCTCTCCTGCGGCAATCCCGCCGCGCTCGCCGCGCTCAAGCCGGGCGAAGTCGTCCTCGACCTCGGCAGCGGCGGCGGATTCGACGTGTTCATCGCCGGACGCAAGGTCGGCGCCACTGGCCAGGCCATCGGCGTGGACATGACGCCGGAGATGCTGGCCAAGGCCCGCCATAACACCGAGAGTTATCACCGGCAAACCGGCCTGGACAACGTCGAGTTCCGCCTCGGCGAAATCGAGCATCTGCCCGTGGCCGACAACAGCGTGGATGCCATCATTTCCAATTGCGTCATCAATCTGTCGCCGGACAAAGCGCAGGTCTGGCGCGAAATGGTGCGCGTGCTCAAGCCGGGCGGACGCGTAGCGGTTTCCGATCTGGCGTTGTTGCGTCCCCTGCCCCCGGCCGTGCGCGAGATGGTGGAGGCCGTGGTCGGTTGCATCGCCGGCGCCGTGTTGGTGGAGGAGATGGAACGTCTGGCGCGCGAAGCCGGATTGACCGACATCGTGCTCACCAAAAAATCGGATTACCTCAAGGCCAAGGCCGATTGGAACGACCCGCTTTACCGGAAAATTGCGGAACACTTGCCACCGGGCATGGACGTTGGAGATTTCATAACCAGCCTCGAAATCAAGGCGCGAAAGCCGGGTGCCAGCTAAATCCAATTAACTCCCCGTACTACGCATCATGAACAACGCTGCTGATTTTGAAATCGGTAATCGGCAATCGGCAATCGGCAATCCGAAGCGCCTGGAATTTTTTGAGCGGTACCTGACCGTTTGGGTTTTTCTATGCATGATCGCCGGCGTCGCGCTGGGAAAGCTCCTGCCGGATTTAACGGCAACGTTGAGCAAAATGGAATTCGGCCAGGGCTCGCAGGTGAACATTCCCATCGGCATCCTGCTCTGGCTGATGATTTATCCGATGATGCTCAAGGTGGATTTCAGCGCCATCGGCGGCATTGCGCGCAGGCCAAAGGGCCTGGCTGTCACGTTGTTTGTAAACTGGCTCATCAAACCGTTCAGCATGGCGCTGCTGGCGTGGATTTTCATGCAGCACGTCTTCGCCGCGTGGATTGAACCGGAAACGGCGAAGAATTACACCGCCGGCCTCATCATCCTCGCCGCCGCACCCTGTACCGCAATGGTCTTTGTCTGGTCGTACCTGACCGACGGCGATCCCGCCTACACGCTCGTTCAGGTGGCGGTGAACGACCTCATCATGCTGGTGGCCTTTGCGCCGATTGTCATGTTCCTCTGCGGCGTGGCGCACGTCGTGGTACCGGCAAAAGTTCTCATTACATCGGTCGTCGTGTTCATTGTGATTCCGCTGGCGGCAGGCTGGCTGACGCGCACAACGCTGTTGAAATCGCACGGCCAGGATTGGTTTGAGAAAAATTTCCTGCCGAAATTTCATCCGGTGATGATTGGGGCGTTGTTGCTGACACTGGTTTTGATTTTCGCATTTCAATCCAAAAACCTGACCAGCCGTTGGTTCGCCGTGTTGCTCATCGCCGTGCCGATTGTCATCCAGGTTTATTTCAATTCCGGTCTGACCTATTTGCTCATGCGGCGGCTGCGCGTGCAGCATAACGTCGCCGCGCCCGGCTCGCTCATCGGCGCGAGCAACTTTTTCGAGCTGGCGGTAGCCGTGGCCATCACGTTGTTTGGCGCAGATTCCCCTGCTGCGCTGGCGACCGTCGTCGGCGTGCTGGTGGAAGTGCCCGTCATGCTTTCCGTCTGCAATCTCTGCAACCGGACCCGCGGCTGGTATGGTCTAAAACCACAATTCGCACCATGAAAAAGAAAAACGTCCTGTTTGTCTGCATTCACAACAGCGCCCGCAGCCAGATGGCCGAGGCGTTCCTGAATCAAATCTGCGGCGACACCTTTGCCACGCACAGCGCCGGACTCGAACCCGGAAAATTAAATCCGCTGGTCGTCGAGGTAATGCGGGAAATCGGCATGGACATCTCCGGCAACCGGACCAAATCCGTTTTCGACATGGTCAAATCCGGCAAATTATTTGCCTACGTCATCACCGTTTGCGACGAGGCGAGCGCCGAACGTTGCCCGATTTTTCCCGGCGTCGCCACCCGGCTGCACTGGGGCTTTCCCGACCCGTCACAATTTCAAGGGACGCCGGCGGAAAAATTGGCGAAGACCCGCGAGGTCCGCAACGCCATCAAGTCGAAAATCGAGCAGTGGTGCGCCGAAGTCTGTCCGGCGGCGGGTTGAGCGGATTTGGGCAACCGAAATTGCTTTTTTAGCGCCCGGGGAATTTTTATCATCCGCGCATGGTCCATGTTGGCATTGGCTATGACGTTCACGCGCTGGTCGGCGGACGCAAACTCATCCTCGGCGGCGTCGAGATCCCGCATACGAAGGGCCTCGACGGCCATTCGGACGCCGACGCGCTCATGCATGCGATTTGCGACGCGGTCCTCGGCGCGCTCGGCGAGGAGGACATTGGCCATTTCTTCCCGAACACCGACCCGCGCTGGAAGGGCGTGCCGAGCCGGATTTTTCTGGAAGAAGCGGCAAAACAGGTGGCCAAACGCAAAGGCAGAATCGTGAACGTGGACGCCACCGTCATCGCCCAGGCGCCCAAGATTTATCCTCACATCCGCGAGATGAAAAAACGCATTGCCGAAGCGCTGGGCGTTTCCGAAAAACAAATCGGCGTGAAAGCCACCACGAACGAAAAAATGGGGTTCATCGGGCGGGAGGAAGGCATCGCCGCCATGGCCGTGGCCAGCGTGGATTTGTGAGCGGAGTTAAATCAGTTATTGGTTAAATGAGTTAAACAAGTTCAACCAGCCGCCACATCCGACCAATTCAACCAATCACTTGTTTAACCAGTTACTCATTTAACTAACCCCATGCCCAAGGCTGAAATCAGTTGGAAACGGGTGACCGATGACGGGGTGAAGTTGCAGGTCTATGCCCGGCGCGTGAGCCGTGACTGGCGGTTTTTCCAGCGCGAGAAGCGTTTCGACCAGTGGCAACCCGTGCCCGAACCGCCGCTGGAGGACTGGCTGGAATTGCTGGACGCCGTGCAACGGCTCGTCACCCGACGGCGTTATCAGCCGGACGATGAAGAACGTCTTCGGCGCCGTATTCGTGAACGGTTTCCGGAAGTGAAGGTTTAGCACGGGTGAAAGGCCGGAAAATTCAGGCCGCCGGTTTGTTTTACCGGCACCCGCTTTAAAAATGACAGGCTACCGTCCTGCAGTTATTGCACCCAACCCAAAACGAACCGCACCAGAGAGACAACTCCCAGAAGCAGGCCAACTACAATCACGGAACCAAAAGCGTCAATCTCGGCCTTCAATGCATGATTGATAGGGGTTACGGTGTTGATCAGATAGTAAACGCCACTTCGATGCACTTTACCCATATCCAGTTTCATGCCTGACCTTGAGCACGAACCAAGCCAGCCCTCGACGCCCCCGGTTCGCCCGCCATTGAATCCATGTGTCTCGGGACACCAGTACCAATCTGGAACAATTTTTCCCCCTCCGGCGGGACGAACAAAATCTGACACCATCGAAACGTAAAAAATTGATTTTCTCCTGACAAAATTGTCCTGTCTCTTTACATTGCGCGCGGATGGTTAAATCACCTTTGATTGTCGTTTCGCCAAGCATCGAAAAGCGGGGTGTCGAATTTCATGATCTCTCCGTCAGCCTTTCGGTCAAATACGAATATGCCGTGCTTCAGGCCGGCGGTATTCCCGTCACCGCGCCCACCACCACCGATCGGCAGATGCTCGCTGAAATTATCCGTCGCGCCGACGGCGTGATGTTGACCGGTGGCGATGATATTAATCCTGATCTTTACGACAAACACCTGCCGCCGGCCATCCGCCGGACCGTTGGTTCCATGCCGGATGGCGGGGCGCGGGATTGGCGCGAGTTGGTTTTGATTGACGAGACGTTTCGCCAGCGCAAACCCCTGCTGGCCATCTGCCGGGGGCATCAATTGCTGAACATCGCGCTCGGCGGCGGTTTAATTGCGGACATTCGCCGCCAAGTGCCTGATGCGCTGAATCATTGTCGGATGGACAAAGCCGGCGAATTAGTGCATGAAGTGCCATTGACATCGGGTTCATTACTGGCCAAAATGGTGGGGAAGCGGATTTTAGGTGTAAATAGTTCGCATCATCAGGCCGTATTGAAGCCGGCGGAACCGTTGCTGGCCGTGGGGCGAACGCAGGATGGCATAGTGGAAGCGATGGAATTGAAACCGGACATGGCGCGGTCAATGCCATTTTTATTGAGTGTGCAGTTTCATCCTGAAAGATTGAGTGAAAGGTATGCTGAACACCGGGTGATTTTCCACCGGTTTGTCGAGGCATGCAGGCGGAGACCTTAAACATGAAAGCCAAAATACTAATCGTGGACGACGAGGCGGACTTGAGGAATTTACTCGCCTCGGTGCTCGAAGACCTTTATGACGTCGCCCAGGCCAGTAACGGCGCGGCTCTCCAGAAAGCTTTGGCCCAGCCCCCACCCGACGTGGTGCTGCTCGACGTGAAATTGCCGGACGCCGACGGTCTGGAATTGCTGCCGCAAATCAAAAAACGCTGGCCCGAAACTGAGGTCATCGTTCTCACCGGCCACGGCACCATCGCCATGGCGGTGGAAGCTGGACGCGGTGGCGCTTACAACTTCCTTTCCAAGCCGTTTGAAAACGAGAAGCTGATGGCTGACGTCAAGTGCGCCATCGAACGCAAGGAGCAGAATCAGGAAAACAGCTCCCTCCGGCGCGCGCTCGAAACCATGAGCGGCACGGCGTCGCCCATTTTCCGGAGCGCCGCCATGCAGGAAGTCGTCCGCACCATCGAACGCATCGCTCCCAGCGACGTCACCGTGCTCATCACTGGTGAGAGCGGCACCGGCAAGGAAGTCATCGCCGACCTCCTCCACGCGCTCAGTCCGCGCAGCAAGAACAAGATTATCAAAATCAATTGCGCCGCCCTGCCCCGCGAATTGATCGAAAGCGAATTGTTCGGCTCGGTCAAGGGCGCGTTCACCGGCGCGCACACCGACCGCGAAGGGCTGTTCCGCCAGTCGGAAGGCGGCACGCTGTTGCTCGACGAAATTTCCGAAATGCCCATTGACACGCAAAGCAAGCTGCTGCGCGTGCTGCAGGACAACGAAGTCCGTCCCGTCGGCGGCAAGGTCAGCTACAAAACCAACTGCCGCGTCATTGCCTCCACCAACCGCAAGCCGGAGGACGCCATCAAGGACGGCAAACTGCGTGAAGACCTTTATTACCGCATCAGCGCCATTTCGGTGCATCTGCCGCCGCTGCGCGAACGCCGCGAAGACATCATGCCGCTGGCCAACGCTTTCCTGAAACGGTTCGCCGCGCAGGCCAATCACGTCATCAGTGGTTTCACGGCGGCCGCTGTTGAGCGGCTTACCGCGTTTGACTGGCCGGGCAACGTCCGGCAACTGCAAAACGAAGTCCAGCGCGCCGTGCTCCTGAACGAAGGCAATGAGGTGGACGTGGCGGACCTTTCCGTCACCAACGCCAAGACCGGCACGACCGACGGCACCGACACCAGCTTCACTCTGCTCGAAGGCGTGGAACGCAACGCCATCATCCAGACCCTCAAGGAAACCGGCGGGAACAAACTGGAAACCGCCAAGCGCCTCGGCATCGGCCGCCAGACCCTCTACAACAAAATCAAGGCCTACGGGATTGAAGTGTAGCGTAGCGGCGACTCGGCAGAGCGCCGCGGTTTATAGCTTGAATGGCGGCGTTCTTCCGAAACGCCGCTACGATGTCTATGAAAAAGGATAGGCTGCAAAACCGGTCGTCTAGTAACTGTTAGGCGACGTTCGCACACGCCATGCAAAAAACAACGCCCAAAGTATTCTTGTTGCTCATAGCTTTGGCAGCGGTGGGTGTTGAATTGTTTTGGGCAGTTCGCAGCGCGTTGGACCGGCATACCGGCACCAAATTTCCAAATCCATTACCCGTTCTTGCCGCGCTGCCCACATCCGTCACAGGCACAGAATACCATTTTCATCCCGAAAACGGGCGCTACTCCACGGCCAATCCTTCGGCTCGCGCACCAGCAATGCCTTCACGGGATTATTTTCAATGTAACGCCGCGTTTTCAATTGGTGTTGCGCGTCCCGTATATAAGTGTCGAAGTAATCTTCGCACCAAAATGCGCCTGTACGTCGTAAAATCTTATTTGCCTCACGGGACGTATAGCGTTTCAATTCCTTGACAATTTTGGAAAGCGGCGTCTTTCCGATTTCGACCAGGAAATGCAGATGGTTGGGCATAACCACCCAAGCCCGCAGGCCATACCATTGCGAATGATGGAAGCGGAGTGCGTCTTCCACCAGTGCTCCGATATTCGGCCGACGTAAATGGCAGTCGCCTCGACCTTGATCCAAATACATTTCGATTTGCAGCCGGCGCTCGTGGTCGTCCTCAACCATGAGTAACGCTTCCCATTCGGAACGTAATGCTCTCGGGAAGGAATCAGCCAAATGAAAGGTAACGAATTGTGTGAGCCCGGGTTCGTCGCGGTGTGGCAAATAACCGCGTTCATTCCAACCACGAAAACCGCGTGCCGCATCTTCACGGCTCACCGGTTTTGACCATTGCCGCTTGCCAGAGACCAGTTCGCGCACAAATGGATTACGTGGCGGACCAACGCGGCGCGTCTTGAATGTTTCAGACACGCCTGAATTAAAACAAAAAAACGGAACGTTGCAATGATTCGACGCGCTGCGAGTTGGGACAACTCGCGCTCCAGACGAATATCGCTCCACCCCAACGGACCGCAGTTTGTCCCAAACCGCAGCATCCCAATCCGCATCCTGGTTTCTAACTTCAAACCCGCTTTCCCCTCTCACCGCTGCGAGTTGGGACAACTCGCGCTCCGGACTAATCAAAGTTTCTTCAATTCTTCCCGTGCCAGTTGCACCAGCGGCCGGATGGCGGCCGCATCAAATTGAAATTTGCACCCCGCTGCCGCGAACAATTCCGGCAGCGACCGCGAACCGCCCAGCACCAGCGACTTTTTGTAGTCGTTCAGCGCCTTCGCCCTGTCGCGCTTTGAATTGGCCCAGACCTGCAATGCGCCGAGCTGCGCGATGCCGTATTCGATGTAGTAAAACGGATGCAGGAAAATGTGCAGTTGCCGGTGCCAGAGATTGGCCCGCGCGGCTTCGTAGCCGTCCCAGTCCACGTCACCGCCAAACCGGTCCATCAATTCCAGCCACGCGGCGGCGCGTTCGGCGCGGCTGTGGCCCGGATGGGTGTAAATCCAGTGCTGAAACGCATCCACCGTGGCAATCCACGGAAAAATGCCGATGATGCCCTCCAGATGGACCCGCCTTGCGCGGTTGGCATCGGCGGCGGAATAAAATTCCTCGATAAACTCATTGCCGAGCAGTTCCATGCTCATCGAAGCGACCTCGCAGAATTCAATTGGTGCGCTACGGTAGGCGTACAGGTCCTCGTCCTTGACCGCCAGCGCGTGGAAAGCGTGACCCGCCTCGTGCAAAATGGTTTCCACATCGCGTTGCTGGCCGACGGCATTCATGAAGATGAACGGCACGCGCGCCTCGGCGAGATTTTGCTGGTAACCGCCCGGCGCCTTGCCCTTGCGATTGTCCAGGTCGAGCAGGCGCAACTCCTGCATTTGGCGGAAGCCGCCGGCGAGTTCGCCGTCCAGCCGGTCGAAAATTTTCTGTGTGTGCGAAACCATTTCGCCCACTTCGGCGAACGGTTTCAACGGCGTCCGGTTCTGCGGATCCACGGCCAAATCCCACGGCCGTAAATGGCCCGGGTGCAATTTGTCGAGGCCTAGTTGGTGGCGGCGGTCAGCCTGGAGTTCGCGCACGACGGGCATGACTTCCCGGGCGACCGCACCATGGAAGCGCGTACAATCCTGCGGCGTGTAATCGAACCGGCCCAGCCGGTGGAAGGCATAGTCGCGGTAATTTTTGAATCCGGCATTGTGGGCCACCTGCTGGCGAAGCCGGATAAGCTGGTCAAAAATGTCGTCGAATTTGTCCACCTCCTGCAATCGCCGCCGGGCCACCAGTTCCCAGGCCTCCTGACGCAATGTCCGGTCCGGCTCTTCGAGATAACGGCCCATTTGGACCAGCGTTTTTTCCCCGCCGCGAAAGTTCACCGTGAGCGAGCCGGCCAGTTTCTGGTATTGCTGGCAAAGTTTGGCGTCCTCGGTTTCGAGCGGCACGTTTTCCGATCGGAACAATTCGACATGGTTTTTCACGTCACGGTCAAAGACAAAATATCTGGATTCGGAGGGGCGAGCTCCGCGAGTCCCTGTATTTTCCGTTGCCGATGAAGTTTGGGGCTCGTGTAACTCACCTCTCCGATGAATATAAATTTTTTCGAGCGCGAACTGGCGTGGCTTGAGTTGCGGCTCAACTTTTTCCACGAAGTGCAGGTAAGCCTTTTCCGCATCCGCGTTGTCCGTGTGGCAGGTCATGGCGATGTAACGCTGGGCCGATTCCTCGTCGAGTGCGGCGGACAATTCGCTCCAATCGAGCAGCCAGTGTTCGAGGTCGGCGGCGGACTGGCATTGGGCGGCGCGGGTTTCAAGCTGATCGAACAGCGGCGCGATTTGCGTCCAGTCGCCCAGGTCGATGGCCGGCGGGACAAACGCGCGCGGTTTATACGCAGGTAATTTTCCGAAAGGCAGCAAATTCATGTGCGCCTAGAATACGGAAAGCCGGCGCGAGGGAAATAAATTTTACGTCTCAGACCTTGGTTTTTAGGCCGCACGCGCGCACAAGACACCAGCGGGTCACGGCCTCGAAAATGGCGAACAATCCCGCCCCCACGAAGATCAGCCCCAACCACAGCCGGTAGTCCACCAGGATAATGCCGGCAATGAGGCAAAGCGTCCCGATGACGCCGCGCGCCATGCGACCCCGGTGATTGATATTGGGCTTAAAGAACCCACTCACGGGGAAAATTTAGCATGTCGCGTGCCCAAAGCCAAGAGTTGCTTGCGCTGGAAGGTGAAGGCACATTGCAGGACAAATGCCGGACGTTCTTAATCATCTCGGCGCTCTGAACGAGCATTATATCTGGGCGTCGTGCATCTGGGGCGCCGTCGCCAGCGGCTACCTGATTTACGGCTGGCGCCAGCACGCCACGATTCCGTTTCTCGGCGGAGTGCTGATGACGGCCGTGTCCTTTTTTATCACCAGCGCGTTGCTGATGTCGCTGGCCTGCATCGTGTTGATGTTCACCGTCTGGTGGCTGTTGAAACAGGGATATTAAAAACCCGGAAGCCAGTTTTCTGACTTCCGGGGTTGGATTCTTTGGTGGGGACGCCTCGCTGAGGCGTTCGCCGTCGGCTCGTCGAGCCGACCCTACCTTTGCTACCGTCCCTTCGGCAACGCGCTCGTGCCGGCATAGACGGCATTCTTGCCGAGCAATTGTTCGATACGCAGGAGCTGATTGTATTTCGCCAGCCGGTCGGTGCGGCTCAGGCTGCCGGTCTTGATCTGACCGCAATTCGTCGCCACGGCGATGTCCGCAATGGTCGAATCCTCGGTCTCGCCGGAACGATGTGAGAGGACGGCGGTGTAGGCGTGGGTTTTGGCCAGCTCGACGCAATCCAAAGTTTCCGTGAGCGAACCGATTTGATTCACTTTGACGAGAATTGAATTGGCCGTACCGGTATCAATTCCCTTTTGCAGGAATTTCGGATTGGTCACGAAAATATCGTCGCCGACGAGTTGAACCTTGTCGCCAATCTTGTCGGTCAGCTTCTTCCAGGTGGCCCAGTCGCTTTCGCCGCAACCGTCTTCGATGCTGACGATAGGATATTTGTTGACCAGCTTGGCGTAAAAACTTACCAGGTCGTCGCCGGTGACCGTTTGGCCGGTGCTCTTCTTGAAGGTGTATTTCGAGTTGCCGACATAAAACTCGGATGCTGCCGGGTCCAGCGTGAGATAGATGTCCTTGCCCGGCTTATAACCCGCGTCTTTGATGGCTTGAATGATGGTTTCGAGCGCCTCTTCAACACTGCCGAGCTTGGGCGCGAACCCGCCTTCGTCGCCGACGGTCGTGGTCAGGCCTTTCTTTTTCAGCACGGCCTTGAGCGCGTGAAACGTCTCGGTGATGGCGCGGAGGCCTTCGCTGAACGTGGTCAGGCCGAGCGGCATGATCATGAATTCCTGGAAATCAATCGGGGCATCGGAATGCGCGCCGCCATTGATGACGTTGGCCATCGGCACGGGCAACACCTTGGCGTTGGGCCCGCCGAGATACTGGAACAACGGCTGGTTGAGCGAGGCGGCGGCGGCTTTGGCGTTGGCCAGCGAGACGGCGAGGATGGCGTTGGCGCCGAGCCTGGACTTGGTTTCGGTGCCATCGAGCTTGAGCATGGTGGCGTCCACCGTCAGTTGATCGCATGCTTCCATGCCGATGAGTTTGGGGGCGATGACGTCGGTGACGTTCTTGACCGCCTTCTGCACGCCCTTGCCACCGAAACGTTTCTTGTCGCCGTCGCGCAGTTCAATGGCTTCATGTTCGCCGGTGCTGGCGCCGCTGGGCACCGCCGCGCGCCCGAACGCGCCGCAGCACAGCGTCACATCAACTTCCACTGTGGGGTTACCGCGCGAGTCGAGGATTTCGCGCGCCTGGATATTTTGAATTTTTGCCATAAAATTGAACGGGCATGATAAGCCCAAACCGCGACGAGTCAAGGAAGCGTTGCCGACAAGTCAATCGTGACACCGTTGGAACCGATGTCCAAGCTTACTCAAACCAGGCGAGTTTGGCCTTGTTGGTGTAGTAAAGCAGCCCCAGCAACCGCATCTCGACGGTGATTCCATAAAGGCTGATGAACGTACTGATGATCGTCGGCAGCATGGGTATTCCGGTCATGTCCAACAAAATTCGGCTGCCGTGCATCAAGGCAATGATCACAAGAAATATTCCACAAACCGTCAGATAAGGCAGCGGGACCTTGCCGATGCCGGAAAAAATGATGATCGGATTCAAACCGGCAATGCCGTCCGCAAGACACACGGTCAAAATGGCCATCGGCAGGCAGAACAATCCCAGCAACAAGGGCGGCACACCCGCCAGCGGAGACACCAACAGCATGACCGCGACGCCGGGCCCCAGACAGAGGAACCAGATGATGCCAAACCGGAAAAAGGGAGCCACCAGATCATCCCCAAAACTCGATATTTCCGGCCAATCAGGCATCTTCTCCTCGCCTTGGGAAGACGCTTGGACAATGTTTTGCATGAATGCAAACAAATAGCCGACACTCATGATGAGACAAAGCCAGTAAGCCAGTCCCATAGTGCCCGCATACCTGAAGTGCGACAAAATCATGCGCCCGCCATCCAAGAAGCTGAAAACAACCGTTCCGCAAACCAGCAAGATCGCGCCGTCCTTCTTAAGCGGATAGGAAAACGCCTCCCGCCAAACAGCAAAAAAATTGTCGGGGGCTGGGGTCATCAGGCGCGTGTATTCGGCAACGCTCACACAACTGCCACCGCACCTTGGGCACGCGCGAAAAAATTGCGCGCCCACCCGCGTGGTTTTCACGCAAGCCGTGCAGAACGCACCGCCGCATTTGACACAACACCACTTGGCGGCCGCCTGGGGGTGTTGGGCACAAATGTTAATGTCACCCGTCGCCGGGGCCGCCTGTGGGACTGCGCCCGGCATCGGCAGCGATTCGGATGAAATCCGGGCCGGTTCTCCAACGGGATCTTCCTGACAGATCATCGGCACCGTTCCCAAGCATAAAACCTGGCCGGGATGAAGCACTGCTTGTTGAACGGGTTGGCCGTCAATGAAAGTCCCGTTGGTGGAGTGCAGGTCACATACGGTGACCATGCCATCCTTGACTTCAATCTGACAATGATGGCTGGAAATGGAATCGTCGTTGATTTGAAAGTCGTTGTCCTCGACCCGGCCCAGCCGGTTCAACCCCGGTTTGAGCAGGATTTCCCGCAACCCCTGCGGACTTCCTTCAATGCGCAGTCGCACCATAAACCCAGTGGATTGAATCTATCTGACAGTTGACCTTCGATTTTCAAATGAAGGCTAAAAAAACGGACGGTGGCGGTCAATTCGTTTTGACAACGGCCGGCTCCTTTGTTAGACGGCTTGCCCGGTGAGCGTGCCGCTGGTCAATTATGACGGATTCGCCTTCCGTGACGGCGAAGAAGAGCAGGCGATTCCCGGCCGTTTCCAGTTCACCCTGGCCAACCTCCACTTCGAATACGCATCCGGTGCTTTGGACCTGCCTTTGCCTCGTCTGAACCTCGACCAGAATTCCGCCGGCAACCTGGTTTTTCACGACGCCGGAACCGGCTGGTGGATCGAATGCGCCGACGAGCGGGTCCTGAAGGACAATTTTCTTGCCCGGCAAACGCACCTTCGCCTCCGGGTGCGTGATTTGCGCCAAATGCGTGAAGGGAATCGCAGCCTCAAATACGCGCTGATATTTTTGATCGGATTCGCGGGGGTTTCTCTCGCCGGCTGGTTGCTGGCAAAAGCAGCGGCCAATTCCCTGGTCAATCACGCCCCAATCGTGTGGGAGGAACACCTGACGGACAAGATCATCGCCGAACATCCGAAACTGTTCATCGCGGACACCAATGACGCGCGGATTACCGTCGTCACCCAGTTGGTGGCGCGCCTGGCCGCCGTCCTGCCGCCGGCGGCGCAGCGTTATCAATTTCGGGTAACGCTGATAGCCCGGCCCGCGGTCAACGCCTTCGCCCTGCCGGGCGGACGAATCTTTGTCTTCACCGGCCTGCTGGACCGCGTTCAAAGACCGGAGGAACTGGCGGGCGTACTCGCGCACGAAATGGCTCACGTCACCCAACGGCACGGCCTGCGAAAATTCATCGCCGGCGGCGGGCCCTATTATGCCCTGCGGCTGTTCGTCAGCAACCGGCAGGGGGTCTTGTCCGCCGTCAGCGCCGGTTCCCAGTTGCTGGTGGGTTTGCAATACTCACGCGGCATGGAAAGCGACGCCGACAAGACCGGCTGGCATTACCTGGTGGCGGCCGGCATTGACCCGCGCGGAATGGCCGATTTCTTCCGTGAGCAGGAAGGAGGCGCAACGGAGGACTACATTCCCGAGTTGTTCCGCAGTCATCCCGCTGCGAGCGAACGCATTGCCGCGCTTGACAAACTTTGGGAAAACAGCCCGCATCAAACCAACTTTGTCGTCCTGCCAGCCATCACCAACGCCGACCGCTAGGTGAATGGCCGGCGGGAACGTTTGTTCCGGGTTTGGCGCCGTGGGGTGGGTGGCAATTGGCATTGCCAATTCGTTGGTTTTGGCCTATACAAACTCCCGGCAATGGAGTTTGCCATTCCCGCGTGGGAAAACCGCCTGACTGTTTCAGCGCTGATGACTCCTACCGGTGCCCGTTGAAATGGCGGTCATTGGCAGGAGTATTTTTATGTTTGCATATCTTTGGGTGGCAATCGGCGGCGCGCTGGGCAGTGTGAGCCGCTTCTGGCTTTCGGGCATCATCGCCCGGCATTTCGGCGAAACTTTTCCGTGGGGCACGCTGGTCATCAATGTCACTGGCTCGCTCATCATCGGTTTCTTCGCGGCGTCCACCGGCACGGAAGGCCGCTGGCTGGTGTCGCCGTCATTCCGCACTTTTTTCATGATTGGCATCTGCGGCGGTTACACCACCTTTTCCTCGTTCAGCCTGCAAACCTTGAACCTGCTCCGTGACCGCGAATGGCTCTATGCCGGCGGCAACGTCATTTTATCCGTCATCCTCTGCCTGGTCGCCGTCTGGCTCGGTTGGATGCTCGGTTCGATGGTCAACTCCATGAAAGGAAATTAAACCGCTGATGAACATAAAATCACACGAATCAAAAATGATTTCCCCTCTCCGGTCGTGCCGACACCCTCTCCCCGTTTGGCGGAGAGAGGGCCAGGGCAAGGGGTACGTGAAAATTCGTGTCCATTCGTGTCCATTCGTGGTTCAACCCCAAAGTTAATATGCAAATTCCAAAAGACGCCGTTCTGTTGCGAATCTTCATTGGCGAAAGCGACCGCTGGGAACACAAGCCGCTCTACGAAGCCATCGTGCTCAAGGCGCGCGAAATGCATCTCGCCGGCGCCACCGTCCTGCGCGGACCGATGAGCTTCGGCAAGACCAGCCACCTGCACACCGCCAAAATCCTCCGGCTTTCCATGGACCTGCCGCTGATCATTGAAATCGTGGACAGCGAGGAAAAAATCAACACCTTTTTGCCCGTGCTGGACGGCATGATGGGCGGCGGCCTGGTGACGCTGGAAAAAGTGAAGGTCGTCCATTACCGCGCCGGATCGGAAACCGCCGTATAAAATATATTTCGAGGGGCGCCCGTCCTCCGCAGTAGCTCTGCTACGGAAGATGGAAGCTCGCAAGCCCCCATTCGCCTGGCAATTCACCTTCGGCCCGGAATTTTTCCATTCTTCTGCCGGGGTATTCCGAAAGTAGGAGACGACGTGAGGAGACTCTGCCCTGGTTTCCCGAAGAAGTTTGAGACTCGTCACCTCGTTTCCTACAAAGAAAAAGATTGTCATGGACCGGTTGGGCCGTCTGGTTTTTCTTTGTTGCTTCGTTTCTTTGTTGTTCAATGGATTTGTGAACGTTCCGGCGACAGACAAACCACTGTCACGCTGGCTCAACCGCACGGTACTGGGCATCGGGCTGGCGTCGCTGCTCAGCGACTGGTCGCATGAAATCGCCACGACGGTTCTGCCCGCGTTCCTCGCCTCCCTGGGCGCGGCGGCGGCGTGGCTCGGCGTGATTGAAGGCGTCGCCGACGGACTGTCGAGCTTCGCCAAAATGGTATCCGGCTTTTACACGGACAAATTTCAGCGCCGCAAACCCATCGCCGTCGTTGGCTATCTCGTCACCGCCTGTGGCACGGCGTCGTTCGGACTGGCCACCGCCGCCTGGCACATCCTGATTTCGCGGTCGCTCGCGTGGCTGGGGCGCGGTGTGCGCACGCCCGTGCGCAAGGCGCTGCTCGCCGCCGCCGTCACCAAGGAAACCTACGGTCGCGCCTTCGGCTTCGAACGCATGATGGATACCGTTGGCGCAATTGTCGGTCCAGCCACGGCGTTTGTATTGCTCGCCGCGTTGCATCACAATTTCCGCCACATTTTCCTGCTGACGCTTATTCCCGGCATTTGCGCTGCGGGCGTGATTGCGTTTCTGGTCCGGGAAAAGGAACGCAAACCCGTGTCGCACGTCTCGTTCGGCGAACGGCTGCGTCTGCTGCCGCGGCCTTACCGGAAATTCCTCGTCGCCGTCGGAATTTTCGGCGCGGGCGATTTCGCTCCCACGCTGCTGATCCTGCTGGCAACGCAAAAACTCACGCCGTTGCTGGTTCCGGTCAGGGCCGCCAGTGTCGCCGTCGGGTTTTACGTATTGCGAAACATTTATTACGCCGGGTTCGCCTACGTGGCGGGCGGGCTCGCGGACCGTTTCAAAAAACAGTACGTGCTCGCGGCCGGTTACGCGCTGGCGGCGGTGATGGCGGTGTTGATTGTGGCTGCGCCGATGACGATCTGGCTGCTCGGCATTATTTTCATTCTCAGCGGCATGCACGTGGCGATTGGGGAAACGTTGGAAGACTCGTTCTGCGCGGAACTGGTGGGCGAGGAACAACATGGCATGGCGTTTGGCGTGCTGGCGACCGTGAACGGCATCGGCGATTTTCTTTCCAGCGTCATCGTCGGCGCTTTGTGGACCGCCTTCGGCACCAGCGTGGCGTTCGGCTACAGCGCTGTTCTGTTTTCACTGGGTGCCGTATTGGTCTTGCGGACAAGACCAGCAACGCCGGTGAATTGACGAAGTAGCGATGACATTGTTTATGTTACTGCGTTCCTCAATCGGGACACATTTCGGAAATTTGCACCTGAAATCGCATGGGAAACAGAGGTTTGGATTGCGGACGCACCGGATCACTTGGTCCATTTTGACGGAGACAAATTTCTTGGTCCTTACAAGAAAAAGTAAGCCCAGTCTCGTCAGCGCGTTCCGCGAGCAGAACACGCCGGGAGATATAACGGCGAGGATGGTGTTCGGTTACCTTAATGCACGTTCAAGGCGGCGAAGAAGGCGAGATTCATTTTTGCGCTCTAATTCGTGCTGCCAAATGCGCAGCACCCGCCAGCCAGTTTGCCGCAACACGCGAGATACGAAGCGGTCGCGGGCCTTATTCCTAATCATTTTCTTCCGCCAGTATGATCTATTGCTCTGTGGTGACTGCGAATGTTTCAGGCAACCGTGCCAGAAACAGCCGTCCACAAACACCGCGAGCCGAAATTTGGGAAAGATAAAATCAGGTTTTCCAAACACCGGCTGATTGCGTCGCCAGCCTGTCATATGATGCTGCCGGAGCAGTTTTACCAGCGCCAGTTCCGTAACCTTGTTCCCGCGTGAACGAATGTGCGACATAACCTCGGAACGCTTGCAGATGGAAAATATATCCGCCATCCGCCCAAGTATAAATCTCATGGCTAATCATTGGCAACGGTTTCAATCCCTGTCCTTCTGTGGTTAAGACAGGTTTTCTTGTGCCTTTTGTGCCTTTTTGCGGCAAATATTTCGCGTGTTTCATGTATTTCGTGGTTTCCGTCTTCGCTGCGCTTCGACGCGACAAGTAAAACTGCCGTTCCTTTTACAGTAATCCACGCCAATTCGTGAAATTCGCGTCAACGTGTTTCCGCCCCCAAAATTGAATTGTCCCCTGCTCTATTTCACGGCAAACTTATGGTTCCTATGCAGCAGGTCAACCTTGGCATGATTGGCGGCGGCACCGTGGGCAGCGGCGTGTTTCACGCGCTCCAGCTCAACGGCGGCCTCATGGCCTCACGCATCGGCGTCAAAGTCGCCGTCCGCAAGGTGGCCGTCAAGGCGTTCAACGAACCGCGGCCATATCCCATCCCGCGCTCGCTCATGACCACTGACTGGCAAAGCGTCATCGCCGATCCGCAGGTGGACATCGTCACTGAACTCGTTGGCGGCACCACCATCGCCCGGACGATGGTTCTCGCCGCGCTCAAGCTTGGCAAACCAGTCGTCACGGCGAACAAGGCGTTGCTGTCCGCGCACGGCGAGGAATTGTTTGCCGCGGCCAAAAAATACGGCACAAATCTTTATTACGAAGCCAGCGTCTGCGGCGGCATCCCCATCATCAAATCCTTGCGCGAAGGGTTTGTCGGCAACCGCATCAACGCGCTGTACGGCATCGTCAACGGCACCTGCAATTACATCCTCACCCGGATGAAACTGGAAGGCGCGGACTTCGCCGCCGTTCTGGCGGACGCGCAAAAGCAAGGCTACGCCGAGACACCGCCGGACCTGGACATTGACGGCCACGACGCCGCGCACAAGATCGGCATTCTGGCGTCGCTCGCGCACGGCTTCTGGGTGAACCCAAAGAAAATTTACGTCGAAGGCATCCGCCATGTTTCCGCATTGGACATCAAATTTGCCGGTGAGCTCGGTTACACCATCAAGCTGTTAGGCATCATCAAGAAAACCGACGGCGGTTGCCGGATTCAGGTTTCGGTTTATCCAACCCTCGTGCCGAACTCGCACGTTTTGGCCAGCGTTAATCACGTGTTCAACGCCGTGTTTGTGCGCGGCGACATCGTCGGCGACACATTGTTTTACGGGCGCGGCGCGGGCAAGGACGCCACGGCCAGCGCGGTGCTCAGCGATCTGGCGGACGCGGCACTGGACTTGAAGTCCGGCAGCAAACAACGCGTGCCGCCGTTTGTGCCGCATGAATGTTCCGGCGCGGTCATCCCCATCGAAGACGCCGTATCGCAGTATTTTGTCCGGCTCAATGTCGTGGACCAGCCGGGTGTGCTGGCGAAAATCTCCGCCATTTTCGGCGCGGCAAAAATCGGCATTTCGTCTGTGATCCAGCCGGAAGGCCACGAAGGTAAGAGCGTCCCGCTGATTTTCATGCTGCACTACGCCAGCAACGGCGCGGTCAGTGGCGCGTTGAAAAAAATCAGCCGTTTGCCGGTTGTCAAAGGCAAACCGGTGATGATTCGCGTCGAGAATTTTGAGTGATAAGATGAGAATTCAGGAGCCAGAATTCAGAATCCAGAATGGCCACCAGCAGCTTTTGCGGTCGCCTGCGAAATGCTTTGAGGATTTGATCGTCTGGCAAAAGGCGCACCAGTTTGTGCTTGGCATTTACCGGTTTATCGAGAGTTTCCCGGGCAAAGAAGTGTACGGTTTAACCAGCCAGCTTCGTCGGGCGGCGGTTTCCATTCCAGCCAACATCGCCGAAGGCTTCAAGAAGCGCGGCAAGCCGGACAAAGTCCGTTTTCTGAACATCGCGCAAGGTTCGCTGGAAGAATGCCGCTATTATTTGATTTTGAGCGCCGACCTTCACTACGGAAACGGCGGCGAATTGATCCAACAACTTGAAGAAGTGAGCAAAATCCTGGAATCTTACGCGCGCTCCATTCTGGATTCTGACTCCTGAATTCTGGATACTGTTTTAACATGGCATTGATCGTTCAAAAATATGGCGGCACTTCGGTGGGCAACCCGGAGCGCATCAAAAACGTCGCGGCCCGCGTGGCCAAATACCGCGCCCAGGGCGACCAGGTCGTCGTCGTGGTTTCCGCGATGAGCGGCGTGACGGATAATCTCATCAAACTGGCCAAGGAAATCATGCCCTTGCCCAGTGAACGTGAAATGGACGTGCTGTTGGCCACCGGCGAACAGCAGACCATCGCGCTCACGGCCATTGCGCTGCATGCGTTGAACGTGCCGGCCGTATCGCTCACCGGCCCGCAGGCGGGCATCGTCACCGACGTGGTCCACACCAAGGCCCGGATCCACAACATCACGCCGAAGAAAGTCCACGAGCTTTTGAAAGCGGGCAATGTCGTCATCGTCGCCGGCTTCCAGGGCGAAACGCCTGAGGGCCAGATCACTACGCTGGGCCGGGGCGGGTCGGATTTGACGGCTATTGCGCTCGCCGCCGCGCTCAAGGCCGACCTGTGCCAGATTTACACGGACGTGGACGGCGTCTATACCGCCGATCCGCGCATTGTGCCGACCGCGAAGAAGCTGCCGGAAATTTCCTATGACGAAATGCTCGAACTGGCGAGCCTCGGCGCGAAAGTGATGCAGAGTCGCTCGGTTGAATTTGCAAAAAAATTCGGAGTGGTCTTTGAAGTCCGCTCCAGCTTGAATGACAACCCCGGAACCATTGTGAAAGAAGAAACCAAAAGCATGGAAGGCATCGTCGTACGCGGTGTCTCGCTCGACAAGAACCAGGCCAAAATCACGCTCGTGGGCGTGCCCGATAAACCCGGCGTGGCCGCGCGCATTTTCAAGGCGCTCGGCGACGCGACGGTGAACGTGGACATGATTGTGCAAAACATCAGCCACGGCACCGGCACGCCCCAGACCGACATTTCGTTCACGGCGGACAAGCCGGATTTGCTCAAGGCGCAGAAGGTCATCAACGGCCTGAAAAAAGAACTCGGCTTTCGCGACGCGATCACCGCCGAAAAAATCGGCAAACTGTCCATCGTCGGCGTCGGCATGAAAAGCCACACGGGCGTGGCGGGCAAATTGTTTGAAACGCTGGCGAAGGAAGGCGTGAACATCGACATGATTTCCACCAGCGAAATCAAAATCTCCGTCGTGATTGACCTGGCCAGAGGCGAAGCCGCCATGAAAGCCGTCCACGCCGTGTTTATCGGCTGACCGATAATTTATGCCAGAATTGAGTCGGTTCTACGGCATCATCATTCGCATGTTTTATGGCGACCATCCACCACCGCATTTTCATGCCGTTTATCAGGGCGAGGAAATCAAGGTAAACATCAATACCCTTGAGGTAATCGAAGGCAACGTGAGCCGGCGCGCCCGGGCGCTCATTCTCGAATGGGCGGAGTTGCATCACGCCGAACTGCGGCAGGCTTGGGACCTGGCCAGCCGTAATCAAGAACCTTCCCAAATTCCGCCTTTGGAGTAGAATAAGAACATGGTTCGGATTGTTTCCGCAAAACCACTGTCGCAATACCGGTTGAAAGTGGCCTTCAACGACGGGGTGAGCGGGATTTTTCCCGTGGAGCCCGAACGCCGCGGCGGCGTGTTTTTGAAATTGCTGGACGCGAAAATTTTTAACGCGGTCACAATCAATCCCGATTTCGGCTGTGTAGAATGGCCCGGCGGAATTGACCTTGCCCCCGATGCAATGCATCGGGCAATGACCGGTTTTGAATCCGAAGTGGACCTCCAAACAGCAGTCTTGCGCGAAGACACGAAAAAGAGTACCAAGCGGCGATAAAAGCCGTTCACGTAGTGTTTATTGGCTGATTGCTTTGTTGATAAACTTGCAAAGACGCTACGTGTACTCCCGAAATTCTCGTGCCGCGCACAGCGTTTTGGACTGCGGCGGCCCTCCGCCGCTTTTCCCAGAGTCAATATCAAACTGCGCCAAGGTTAATTGGAACCGTTATAATGTTCATCGGCTAATTTGGAATCGTCTTTGGTTCTGCTGACTTCAATTGAAAATTTACTGGAATTGAGAATTTGATTCGGCTTGCAGTAATATCGGATGCCTTTGATTGTCCTTGTGAGCCCAACGCAAATGCTCCGGCCAAGACAGCTATTCCACCCTTAGTTCCAGTTTCCTTTTCCACGGTTACAGCAATGTCAAAACCTATATCTTGCATGGTTTTCTCGGCTGTGTATTCGCGAACAGGGTTAATAACAGAATTGGTATTTGCCTTTCGTGCTTCTTCGATACCTTGAATTATTTGCGTGAGGCTTTCCGAAACGAAGGTCTTTATATCCATAATCACTTTCCTTTGAATTTAAGTTATTGTGGCGGATTACACCCCTAAATAAATTCCTCACTTGAATCATTGTTTTGCCTTGTTACATGATACCCTCTGCTGGTCAATGCTCTTATTGCGGCGTGTTCTTGTCCCAACGTGCCGCCGTTCTTTTTAACAAACTCAATTGCCGCATCTCGCACCCGACGGATTTCAGAATGATTGTCCTTTGGTGGAAGTGATTTACTAAAAGTTGCACCGCTGTCAAATCTAAGCACCAATTTGTTATTCCCGACATGTTGAGTCATCCTCACGGTTGCCCGTCGTTCCTTCCAAGCTCTCACCGCAATTGGTTTCTCTTTGGTATTGCCACTTACTTTGAGTAAACGACGTAGCACGTCGTCTGCGGTTTCACCAAATTTCCCGTCTTTAGCAATGACATCCCAAACTTCGTCGCTGATTTTAATCGTTCGCATAATTGTATTGTTTTAGTTAATTAACTAAATATGTCATAATGACATAATGACATACAATAGTCATACTGTCTGATTCCGTTGTCAAGTGGGTTTTGTTGCATATCCATTCTGTCAAATCAGAAGTCAATTATCAGTCACGCCCGCAGTCACAATTCCATGTTCGCGCAGCCCTTGTCGCCAGCCGCTCCAGCCAATATGCCGGCTTTGCTTTGGCCTGCCGGATTGAAGTCAGTTCCGTCAGGCCGTGGATTTGATTGAAAAGTTTTTGTTTTTTTGCGTCCGGGCTGACAAATCCGGCCAGCGCAATGCAGGGAATGCCTCGCTTGCGACAACGCGCGGCAATCTGGCCGACCCCCTTGCCCATGAAAGTGGAGGAATCAATCGCCCCTTCACCGATGATGACGAGGTCCGCCGATTGCAGATGCTGTTCGACCGCCGCCTGGTGGGCAAACAAATCAAATCCCGGTTCCAACTGCGCATCCAGAAACGCCAGCAAGCCAAAACCCAACCCGCCGGCTGCTCCGGCGCCAGGTACCCGCGCCAGTTTGTGTCCGAAATCTTTCTTAATCACCTTCGCCAGTTGACGAAGACAACGTTCGGCGCGTGCAAAATCACCCGGGCACAGGCCTTTTTGCGGTCCGTAAATCCGCGTGGCGCCGCGCGGACCCAGCAACGGATTTTGCACATCCACCGCCACCAGCAGCCGACGCAAACGGCGGCGAGGCGACGGAGCGTGGATTTTTTCGAGCTGGTCCAAACCTGTCCATTGCTCAATCAGGTTGTTGTCGCGATCCAGAAACTTCCAGCCGAGCGAGCGGGCCAAACCGAACCCGGCATCGTTGGTGGCGCTTCCGCCAATGCCCATCAGGCAACGCCGTGCGCCTTTTGCCGCCGCCGCCCGGATGACTGCGCCCAGACCAAAAGTGTCCAGTTCGAACGGATGAAACCGCCCGGGCGGCAACATCGCCAGGCCAATGATCGCAGCCGATTCGATGATGGCGGTTTTCGTCCGCGGCTCCCACCACCATCGGGCGGAGCACGGACGATGCGCCGCATCCACAGTTTTCAATCGTTGGATCCGGGCGCGGAGCAAGCTGCTGATGACTTCGCCAAAGCCGTCGCCCCCGTCGGTCATGGGCAGCAGGTCGAGCGAGTCGTGCGGCCGGGCCTTGTGCCAGCCGGTTGCGATGGCCTGCGCAGCCGCTCCCGCCGACAATGTGCCTTTGAATTTGTCGGGGATAATCAGGACTTTCAGCGGCATGATTCCGTTCAAAGTCCAAAGTCCAAAGTCCAAAGTCAATGGCGGATGGTCAGCACTACCCGATGCTCCTGAGATGATCGTGCATTTGTGCGAGAAAGGTACAGCACCGTAGGTGCGGCATCTTTGTAGAAACCAAACGAAAAAAGATTCCCAAGCTCCGTCAGGAGCGGCATTGACGACATCGCTTCACCAAAGCACACTCCTCTCCACAATGCCAACCGGGTTTGACAAACCTATGCAAACGTTGCGTCAGCCACCACCAGGATTCGGAGAAGAGCGCAGTCAGATGAACCCTGAACCCGTTAATTCCGGCCTGATTCCGTTGCACGGTGGATACCGGAAATTGAAAAGTTTCCAGGTGGCGCAACTAATTTACGATGTCACGGTGCGGTTCTGCGATCGCTACATCGAAAAACGCAGTCGTACCCACGATCAGATGGTGCAGGCAGCGCGGTCGGGCGTGCAGAACATCGCCGAGGGGAGCCAGGCCAGCGGAACATCCAAAAAAACGGAACTCAAGCTCACGAACGTGGCGCGAGCCAGTCTGGAAGAATTGCGGCTGGATTATGAGGATTTTCTGTGGCAGCGCGGACTGAAACAGTGGCCGCCGGAACATCCGGCACTGATGCGTTTCAAAGCAAAACGTTGCGCCACACTGGAACAGGTGCGAGCTTGGGTGGCCGAGGAACGGAGTGAACAAACACCGACTAACACCGACAGACAAGGACGAGACAAAACCAAGAAACTGTCAGTGCCTGCGTCCATGCGAGTCGGTGAGCGTCCGTATGCACCTGGCTCGGCAGAATTGGTGGCCAATGCCGCACTCTCGTTGCTGAACCTTGCGTGCTACTTGCTCGATCGCCAGATAGCCGCGCAGGGAAAGGCTTTCGTGGAAGAGGGCGGTTTTACAGAACGGCTCTACCGCGTTCGGAGTGCGCGGAAAGAATGAACTTTGGTAGCCTTTGCCACACGATTTGAAATATAATTGAAAACATGAAACCGGATTATCTCAAAATATCCAAACCGTTCCGGAGCAAGGCGCTCGTGTCGGGCCCGAATCGCGCCGGCCATCGCGCCCATTTACGGTCGCTGGGATTGGTGGACGAGGATTTCGAGCGGCCGTTTATCGGCATCGCCAATTCCTGGAACGAAATGCATCCGGGCCATTCGCATCTGAAAGCGCTGGCCGAGGAAGTGAAGAAAGGCGTCTGGCAGGCGGGCGGCATTCCCTGGGAATTCAACACCATCGCGCTTTGCGACGGCCTGGTGCACGGGCATCCGGGAATGCGATTTACGCTCCCCAGCCGCGATTTCATCGCCGACAGCGTCGAGATTATGGCGCAGGGACAGCAGTTGGACGGATTTGTCTGCCTTTGCTCGTGCGACAAAATCATCCCCGGCATGATGATGGCGATGACGCGGTTGAACATTCCCGCCATCATGGTCACCGGCGGGCCGATGATGCCCGGCACGTTCAAGGGCAAAGCGGTGGCCATTCCCGACGTGCGCGAAGCGGTCGGCAAATGGGTGAAAGGCGAACTCACGGATGCCGAGGTGATGGAGCTGGAATGTTCTGCCTGTCCGGGGTCCGGTTCGTGCGCCATGGCCGGGACCGCCAACACCATGTCCTGCGTGGCGGAGATTCTGGGCTTGAGCCTGCCGGGCTGCGGCACGGCCCACGCCGTGGGTTCGGCCAAGCGACGCATCGCCAAGCGGAGCGGACAGGAAATCGTCCGGTTGATCCGCGAAGACATCAAGCCCTCCGATTTTCTGACGAAGAAAAGTTTTGAGAATGCGCTGATGCTGACAGCGGCTCTGGGCGGGTCCACCAACGTGGCCATCCATCTCCCCGCCATCGCCAAACAAATGGGTATCCGCGTCACGCTGGACGACGTCGAAATGACGAGCCGGCGGACACCGCACATCACCAGCCTGAAAAGTTCCGGCGATGATACGTTCTGGGACCTGGAACAGGCGGGCGGCGTCCCGGCGCTCATCAAGGAATTGCAGACATTGCTGCACATGACCGAAAAGACCGGTTTCGGCCAAACCCTGAGCCAGATTGCGGAAAAAGCCATCAACAAAAATCCGGACGTCATCCGGCCGGTGTCCAGGCCGGTTCACGCGGAAGGGAGTTTCGCCGTTTTGAAAGGCAACCTCGCTCCACACGGCTGCATCACAAAACAAACGGGCATTGACCCCGCCATGATGGAACACACCGGCCCCGCCCACGTGTTTGATTCCGAAGATGAGGCCGAAAAGGCGATTTACGGCGGTAAAATCAATCCGGGCGATGTGATTGTAATTCGCTACGAAGGCCCCAAAGGCGCGCCCGGCATGCCGGAAATGTTCTCGGCCACGTCTGCGCTCATGGGTGTTGGCCTGGGTAAGACCAGCGCGATTGTCACCGACGGCCGTTTCTCCGGCTCGACTCGTGGACCGTGCATCGGCCATGTGGCTCCGGAAGCTGCTGCCGGCGGTCCGATTGCGTACGTCAAGGATGGTGACCAGATTCAAATCAGCATTCCCAAACGTTCGCTGCAACTCCTCGTCAGCGAAGCAGAACTGGAAAAGCGCAAACGCGAAATGAAGCTCAAGCAACGGGAAGTCACCAGCCCCGTTCTGCGGCGATATTTGAAACTGGTCGGTGATGTGTCGGAAGGTGCGACCTTGGAGTGAGAATTTTGAATTTGATTGAACCCGGCTGCGAAAACGCGCCCCGGTGTACGATAACCCGAAAAATTCTGCCCGAAGCCATATCCGCTATTTGATGCTGGCGATGCTGTTCGTCGCCACCACCGTGACCTTTGCGGACCGCGCCACGCTTTCCATGGCCGCGCCGCTCATGGGCAAAGACCTCGGCCTCGACCCGGTGAAGATGGGCTATGCCTTCTCCGCCTTCGGCTGGTCGTATGCGGCACTGCAAATTCCCGGCGGCTGGATGCTGGACCGTTTCGGCTCGCGGCTGGTGTATGGCATTGGACTTTTCTTTCGGTCGCTCTTTTCGTTCCTGCAAGGCGCGGTGGGATTCTTTTCAGGCACCACCGCCTTTGTCTCGCTCTTCTCCCTTCGTTTCGGGATGGGCATCGGTGAAGCCCCGGCCTTTCCCGCCAACAGCCGGATTACGGCGATGTGGTTCCCAACCCATGAACGCGGTTTTGCCTCGGCCGTTTTCAATTCGGCGCAATATTTCGCCCTGGCATTCTTTTGTCCGCTGATGGGCTGGATCCTGGCCGACTTTGGCTGGCAACGGGCATTTTATGTCATGGGCCTGACGGGCATGTTGCTGGCGTTCGCGTGGTGGAAAGTCATTCGCACCCCGCGAAATCACCCGACGGTGAACCAGGCGGAATTGGAATACATCGAACGCGGCGGCGGTCTGACGGGCATGCAGGCGGGAAAGACCGCCAGCAAATGGTCCCAGGCTGGCGCGCTCATCTCGAACCGGATGATGATTGGCGTTTGCCTCGGCCAGTTCTGCCTCAACACGATTACCTGGTTCTTCCTGACCTGGTTCCCGACTTACCTGGTCCACGAGAAGGGATTGACCATCCTGAAAGTCGGCTTTATTGCCTCCATTCCCGCGCTGGCCGGTTTCGGCGGCGGGCTCCTCGGCGGCTGGGTGTCGGACCTGATGCTCAAACGCGGAATGACGCTGACCGTGGCGCGCAAAACACCCATCATTCTGGGACTGGCGTTCTCGGGCACCATCATCCTGGCCAATTACGTGACCGCGCAGTGGGCCATCGTCGCCATCATGTCGCTGGCGTTTTTCTCCAAAGGCTTTGGCGCGCTTGGCTGGGTGGTCATCAGCGATGCCTCGCCCAAAGAGATGGTCGGCTTGAGCGGCGGCATATTCAATTTCGCCGGCAATCTGGCCAGCATCATCACGCCCATTGTCATCGGCTATATTCTGGAGCAAACCAATTCCTTCAACGACGCGCTGGTCTTTGTCGGCAGCATGGGGCTTTTGGGAGCATTGTCTTATTTGTTCATTGTCGGCAAAATCAAGCGGTTGGAATTGGCGGCCTGATGAAGGGACTTATAAATAATGCTACGCTAAAAATCGCCTTATTTTACAAGGCTTTTAATGGTGCTGGCTCAGATAGTTTTTTAACAATCTACGGACAGGCAGACGCCACGTTGCGTACTTGAAGCTTCAAAAGGTTAAGTGCCTCCTGTGTCTTAACATTTTGAAACTCCAACTCCGCAATGCGTTTACTTTTTTCCGCCATTTTTGCCTTTTGGGCTATATCAGACTTCTCAAGTTCCGCAACTCGCTTACGGAGTTCCGTTATCATTTTTTGGTCTTCATTCATAATTTGACATCAGATGACAAAAACGAAGGGGAGTCAAATACTGAAAAGGTTGACGTGCCGGGTGCGTTTTCAGACCCTTTAAATTCATGTCAGAAACTGGGAAAATTACTTTGTCCGAGTGGTGGCAATACGAAATCCGCACCATCAAGCAGGCATTGTCAGAAATCAGGGCGGCAATTTTTTTCAGGGGAGGGACACTTGCCATAATTACAGCCGTGTTGACCTATTTTGGACTAATTTGGGCTGGTGTTTCAGAGAGGCATGAAACCGCTGTCAGGTGCATTGTTTCGGCGTGCGCTGGACTGGTTGCTTTCCTATTGTTTTTTGGTGTCGAGTTTCTGTTTAAGCTATTGCGAGCACCCGTGAAAATGGCGAAGGAATCGGAAGAAAAATTCGGTTCTGAAAAGCAGCAATTTGAAACAACAATTGATATTTTAAAATCGCAACTTGCACCACCTTTGTCGTCTGCTGCCTCAGAACTACTTATTGAAGCAGCCAAAGGCGGCGGCAGCATTTTCTATTCGGTAGGTTACGGCAGCATTGGTATCAGCGTGAATAAACGTGAATTTATTGAGCCAAACAATCCACGGTCGAGTGCTCAATGGAAAAGTGCACTTGACGAATTGGTAAGTGCAAATTACGTCGAAGTTGGTGAAATGTTCTATCCATTGACAGCGAAAGGCTATGCGGAGGCTGACCGATTAAGCGGAACCCACAAAACAACGTAAATGACTTGAAAACAAAGGTGAAAATGAGTTTCAAAAACCTTAATCTAAGCGCCATGAAAACTTGCATGACAATTGTCTTCACTTCGCTTTTGACTTGCGGGTGCGAACAGCAAAAATTTGAAACCAAGACGATTTCATGGGATACCAAAAGCCTGTTTTACACAAATCAAAACTTGGTAATCTTTGCGAAAGAAGGGCCAATCCAAACCAACGTGGATTCACTCGACCAAGCAGCGAATATCCTTGGACAATATGGCTGGGAATTTGTCAATTCTGATACCGAGAATGGCGAGAAAGTTTATCACATGAAAAGACGGGTGCAAAAAACCGGCGAATTTTACCTCTCGCCAAATGTCCACTTAAATAATTAGGGTAACAATGTAATAAATCCCCTGATGAAAATTTGATATGACTCATACGATGAATACGGAATTCATACACGGCATTGTCACCCCGCTCATCACGCCGGTGGACGCCCGGGAATGCGTGGACGAAACCGGCCTGCGCAACGTGATTGAGCACGTCCTGCGCGGCGGGGTGCACGGCGTCTTCGTCGCCGGCAGTACCGGCGAATTTTACGGCCTCGATTACGACGAGAAAAAACGGGCTGTAGAAATCACCATCCATCAAGTCAAGGGACGGGTTCCGGTCTATGTCGGTGCCAGCGCCATCACCACCCGGGAGTGCATCAAGCTCTCGAAAATGGCCGAGGCATCTGGCGCCCAGGCAGTCACGGTCCTCACGCCGATGTTTATCAGGCCGTCCGAGGAGGAACTGTATCAACATTTCCGGGCCATCGCCGAATCCACCGCCCTGCCCGTCCTGGTTTACAACAACCCCGAGCGGACCGGCATCAACATGTCGGCAAACCTCATCGAGCGGCTGGCGGAAATTCCGAACCTCGTCGGGGCGAAGGAGAGCAGCGGCGATATGACGCTGACGTCACAATACATCAGCCGCACCCGGAGCAAGGGTTTCAAAATCCTCGCCGGACGGGACACGCAAATTCTCGCCACACTGGTGTACGGCGGCGTCGGTTCGGTTGCCGCCACGTCCAATATCGCACCGTCGCTGGTGGTGGAAATTTACACCAAGTTCAAAGCCGGCGACATGCCGGGCGCGTTGGAGGCGCAATACAAACTTGCACCGTTGCGCGTCGCGTTCGCCCTGGGCAGTTTTCCGGTGGTCATGAAGGACGCATTGAATCTGATGGGCATCAACGTCGGCGACCCGATCAAGCCGCTGGTCCATTGCACGCCGGCCAACCTGGCCAAACTCAAGGAAATTCTCGTTCAAATGGGATTGATCCGCTAAATCACCATGCGCGTCGCGCTCTTCATCCCGTGTTTCATCGACCAACTCTACCCGGAGGTCGGGAAAGCCATGGTAACGGTGCTGCGGCGAGTGGGGGTTGAAATTTACTTCCCCACCGCGCAGACGTGCTGCGGTCAACCGGCCTTCAATACCGGCTACTGGGACGACGCACGCCGGCTGGCAAAACGGTATTGCAAAATCTTTGCCGACGCCGAAGCCATCGTCAGTCCGTCCGGCTCCTGCACCGCCATGGTGCGCAATTATTATCCGATGCTGCTCGGCGAAACGCCGCACGCCGCGGCCAACACTTTTGAGTTCGCGGAATTTCTGGTGAAAAAGCTCGGCGTGACGGACGTCGGCGCAACGTTTGCCGCGAATGTGACTTATCACGACGCCTGCCACACGCTGCGCGAGTTGCGGCTCAAAAATGAACCGCGCCAGCTTCTCGCCAAAGTGCGGGGATTGAAGCTGGTGGAAATGGACGAAGCCGAGACCTGTTGCGGCTTTGGCGGCACGTTCGCCGTGAAGTTCCCGATGATTTCCACCGCCATGGACAAGGTCAAGGTCGAGTCCATCCGCAAAACCGGCGCGCCATACGTCGTTTCCACCGACTCAAGCTGCCTCATGCACATTGACGGCTACCTCAAACGCCATCAGATACCCGTCCAGACGCTGCATCTGGCTGAAGTGCTGGCCCGCACCTGACGCCATGACACCGATCCTCCAGCGATTTTGGAACGCCGCGACGGCCAAGTCGGCCGATGTCAAACACCGTACGGTCATCCGGAATAACATGGCCACCTATCACCGGTCCGTCGTGCGCGGCAAGGCGCGGTTCCTCAATTGGGAGGAAGCCCGGGCGCGCGCAGCCCAGGCAAAGTGGGAGGCGGTCAACCATCTCGACCGGTATCTCGAGGAGTTCGAACGGAACGTGACGAACAACGGCGGCCACGTGCATTGGGCCGAGACCGCCGAGGAAGCCCGCGCCATCATTCTCGAACTGGCGCGGAAGCACGGCGTTCGCAAGGTGGTCAAATCGAAATCCATGGTCACCGAGGAAATTCATCTCAACGACGCGTTCGCCGCCGCCGGTATTCAGTCCGTGGAAACCGATCTCGGTGAATTCATCTGCCAGCTTCGCGGCGAGCCGCCTTATCATCTGCTCACGCCGGCCATGCATCTTTCCCGGGCCGACTTCACCCGTGAATTCCACGAAAAGCTCGGCGCGCCGCAGACGGATGACCCGCAGGAATTGACCATGATTGCCCGGCAATGGTTGCGGAAGGATTTTCTGTCGGCAGAAATGGGCATCACCGGCGCCAACTTCGCCGTGGCCGACCTGGGCATGATTGCGCTCACGGAAAACGAGGGAAACATCCGCCTGTGTTTCTCGCTGCCGCGCGTGCACGTGGCGCTCGTCGGCATCGAAAAAATCGTTCCGCACCTCGAAGACCTTGCCGTGCTCTGGCCGGTCCTCGGAACGATGGGCACCGGCCAGGCGCTCACCAGCTACAGCTCGCTCGTCGGCGGCCCGCGCGCCACCACCGAACCGGATGGGCCCGATGAATTTCACGTGGTGCTCCTCGACAACGGCCGCACGCGGCTGCTCGCCGACGTCGAACAGCGCGACGCGCTCCAGTGCATCCGCTGCGGCGCCTGTCTGAATTCCTGTCCCATCTACGAAAGCATCGGCGGCCACGCTTACGGCACGACCTACCAGGGGCCCATCGGCTCGGTCATCACGCCGCATTTGCGCGGCTGGCCGGATTGGTCGCACCTGCCGTATGCCAGTTCGCTGTGCGGCGCGTGCACTTCCGTTTGTCCGGTGCACGTGGACCTCCATCATCACCTTTTCCATAACCGCCGCAACGCCGTGAAGCTGCGGCTCGATCCCTGGCTTCAACGCATCGCCTTCCGCGGGTGGCGATGGTTCATGCAAGGGCGGATCCGGTACGTGCTGGCCGCAAAATTCGGCCGGTTCGCCCTGAGGCGTGGCGTGGCGCGCCCGTTCCTTAGACCGTGGACGAAGACCCGCGAATTTCCACCCGCCCCGGCGCAATCGTTCCGCGATTGGTGGGCCAAATCGCAAAATTCCGGCTCGCGGGTACGCTCGCCCCACCAAAAGCAATCGGAGGACCGAAACACATGAGCGAGTCCCGCGAGAAAATCCTGAACCGCGTTCGTGACGCCATGCGCACACCGGCGCCGCAGCCCGTTGCCCCGACCGGCGCTCCCGTGTTTGCTACCGTCACCAATCCGGAGCAACGGTTCCAAGAGGAATTTGGCGCACTCAAGGGCGAAATGATTGAAACGCCGGAAATATTACGCGGGTTTCTCGCCGGTTTCGGCAAAATTGCCACGGACGGCAGCGACCTCGTCAAGCAGGCGGTCGGAGTCGGCAACAGCCCGTTGCGCGAGGCCGATCTTGGCGTGACGGCTTGCAATTGCCTGATTGCGCAGACGGGCTCCATCGTCGTCTCGCCGAGGTCCGCCGGCGGGCGCGTCCTCTCGGTGCTGCCCGCCGTCCATCTCGTCATCGCCCACCGTAATCAGATTCTGCCCGATCTCGCCGCGGCACTCGCGTTCATCCGCCGGCGTTACGATGGTCAGTGGCCGAGCACACTGTCCATCATCACCGGCCCCAGCCGCACCGGCGACATCGAGAAGGTTTTGGTCCTGGGCGCCCACGGCCCCAAGCGCTTGGCTGTATTTTTTGTGGAATGAATTGGCCGACGCCGTCTGGAAAGCCGCCCGCTCACCCCGGAAACCCGACGGCACCCTCCCGGACCTCGTCATCCGCAGGTAACTGCATCAGGAAATAGCTGCGCAGGGCCGGTGCTTTCAATCCTGAAGCGCGCGCCGAAGCTGATCCAATTTATGAGTATTTGAGACCTCACATTCCCAAATGATAAGCACTTTCCAACCTGCATCGCGCAGCCGGCGTGCATTAAGTAGGTCGCGGCGCTTGTTCTGGCGGATTTTTGGCAGCCAGTAAGCTCGATTCGACTTTGGCTTGCGCCGTCCGTCAGGGCATTTCGAGCAGCCGTGCCAGAAGCAGCCATGAACGAACAAACAAATCCGTCTGCTCGCAAAGACGAGGTCAGGTTTTCCCGGCAATTTTGAATCGTGAAGGCGGTAGCGGCAACCGGCTGCATGCAGGTATTTCCGCACAAGCAGTTCCGGTTGTGTATTCTTGCCGCGGATTCGCGACATTACCTCCGACCGCTTTGCCTTGGTAAAAATGTCAGGCATGTTTCGACACAAACGCCACGCAATAGGGATTGCTGACTTTGGAGCGGAGCCGCAAAAAATTGTTAATTGCCCTGCTTGTCATCCCCTTCTCGCCAATCATTCCGCCAATCAAACTCGGGCAAAACTGCTTCTAAATCTTTCCATAGTGCCAGAACGACTTGAGGCTCTTCAAACCCCTTTGCGATTCCAAGCCGAAATAACTCCACCAGACGCATTCGATCCAGCACCCAACCTGTTTGGCTAAGTCTAACCCAATCGATGTCATCCAAAGTGAGCAAATCTTCCGGTGTTGCTCCCGCTCGAATGCTCGTGGCAAGAAAGAATCCGTTGTTCCAAACACTGGAGAACAAGTTGAATCGTTCAGTCATTTTGCTTTCGAGCCGTTTGACTGGACTGGTAGTGCATTGAAGAAGAACAGACAGACCACCACACCGCGTTCGATCAATAACGGCAGGTGATACTATTACGTCCACACCCAAGTCGTTGTCGTCAGGTTTAATTCTTTCGTCATAAATCGATGTTGGTTCACCAAAAAGGTTTGCAATGTGGGCTAGCGCCGGCTTCAACGATTTTGGAAGTCCCCTCTCCTCGCGTGGCTCGCTGAGGACACACGCTGTAAATCCACCCCTCCTGAACGACCAGCAGACCAAGTCTTCAAAATATCGATCAAAGCGCCGTGCAAGCTTATCGCCGTCTGACACGCTACTGCGTTTCAGTGCGTATCCGAACAACAAAAATAGATAGAGATCAAAATTATCCGTCTGTTTTGGAGCAATGTAGTTCAGTGATGCTTCGAATGGATATCCCTGAGAACAACACTTCGCGCGCATCATCGCAACGCCGAGCGCGTCTTGCACAAGGCTACGCGCTTCGTCCTTGGCAATGCCTTGCATGGCTTGTGCAACGACATCATCAACGGACAAACTTTTCTTGAGTTGGAGGGCTCCAATCTCGATGGCGTCACACAACACAGCAGATTGAGCGCTATGCATGGCGATTAAAGAGCCAGATCCTTCTGAATTGATTCCAGAGCCTTGCTGATTTTTTGAAATTCCACCTTAGCTGAGGCTACGAGTTCGTGGGTTTCTTTTGAATCAACCAGAGGCCCGTCCAAGTAAACTGTCGTGTGCATGTCCTGCAACATGCTGCGCACCTCAGCCAAAATGTTTGCTACATATTCTTCGCGTGACTGCGTGTATGCGTCAGCTCTATCCAGATTGCCAGTTTTCTCGAGTTCTTTTGTCGCGGCAGGGACTGCCAACACCCGATTCAGTCTGTGAATCTGGCGGGATTCCGGAACTACTGGGGAAACTTCGCGTTGCTTGCTGCCGTAAAGCCAAGTCCAAAGCTGTTTAAGCCTTTCGTCATCAACTTCCTTTACAAGGCTCTTCGCTGGGTCTTGGCGCAGTTTGAGCCATTTCTGTGTCGCCGGGGCGTCAGTCGCTGTGAGCAGGTAGGAAAAATGAAAACTCTTTGCCGCGTCTTCCTGTGTGATACCCAATTTGTTCACGCGCAACACCAATGACTGAGTTCTAATCCACCGGTCAACCTGGCGTGTTTTATCCCCAATCAGTTGGGCTATTCGATCAACAGTGTAGCCAGCCGTAACCAAACGATGTGCATACTGTGCTTTTGCCGGTGCTTCCCACTCCTTGATGCCTGTCACGTGGCGAAAGCCTACAAACGGAAGCGTCTCATCACGATTAGTCCGAATCACAACTGGAATCTTTTCCAACCGTTTTCTTGCCGCTTCGCTCGGGTATTCTGCGTGATTGTCTAAAATCGACTTAAGAGCGGCGAGGCGGCGGTTGCCTTCGACAACCACCAACACAGCCTTGGCACCAAATTCCGGCAAAGGTTCGTAAACCGCGACGAGCGGCTCCTCATAAAAGAAAGCATTGCGGTAAAGCGAATCCTTGATCGGCTGCAGATCAAATTCCTTCTCCATCACCTTTTGAATGGATGCTTGGGTCCCGGTGTGCTCTTCCTCCGCTAAACGAGGATTCTTGGGATCAAGGTGGAGATCGTTGACCAGTTTCTCCTGAATTTGTTTTTCCTCTGGGTCGCGCTTGTAAGCCTTCAAATCAATTTGAGGGGGCTTCTTCGTGCGTTTCGTAGCGGGCGCTTTTTTCATAGTGATTCTTCAAGTATGGATTCTGCAATTTTAGATTACCAGAGGTCGTTCAAATTTCCAACGACTGCTTCGAACAGCGGCGGCGGCACCGCATTCCCAATCATCTGAAAACGATCACGGACAGAACCTCGCTTCCAAACGAACCTGCGGGGAAATCCTTGCAGCGAGGCACATTCACGATACGCAAACCGGCGGGCCGGCCCCTTGTGGGAGAAAACCCATTTGTCTGTGTGAATGCGCCGCAGCGGCGGGCTCATCGGGTGAAGTGGCACGTGCCGCCAATGGCCAACGATGCATGAGCTGGGTTCATCCCAATCGTGACGGCGCCTGCGAGACAGATAGTACCAGTGGAACGGTTCGTCGTTGAAGTCACCCGCAGGCCACTCCGGCATCCCGGCGAGCACGTCCTGCTGCGAAACCAATCTCCGGCGCGCGTTCCCGCCAAATTCCGGCTCGGGAAATTCGTATGTGAAATCCAAGCCGGAGCGAATCCCGACGATGAAAACACGTCTCCGGCTCTGTGCGACACCGTAATGCTGCGCGTCCAAGACCTGCCATTTGACTTGGTACCCGGCCAGCCTGTATCTGCGAAGCTGATTATTCAGCAGTTGCCTGTTCTCGCCATAGGCCATTCCGTTCACGTTTTCGACGACGAAAGCCTTCGGACAAACAATGCGCAGAACCCGGTCAAACTGCTGATACAGGAAATTGATTGAATCTTTGGCATCGCGGCGCCCGCCTTGGGTGAATCCTTGGCAAGGATAACAACCGACAAGAAGCTCTGCATCTGGAAACCGGGTAAAATCTGCAATGTCGCCGCACTTAATCACGGCACCAACATTGTCACTGTAAGTTTCACAGGCGACTTTTGAAACGTCGTTAGCCCAAACGACGTTGTAGCCCAGCCTTTGAAGCGCGAGGTCTGAGCCGCCACATCCGCTAAACAGCGAGATGGTTCGAACCGTTTTCATTGATTTTCGCGAGTGCATGTCTGTAACTGGATTGACATGGTGAAAGCGATTCTGCGCTGGCGTGTGATAGGTGGCAAGTGACAAGTGACGGGTGGCAGGATTTGGAAAAAGGGGGGAACATTCAACGCTCAACATTTAACAGGCATACAGCGTTTCAAGGGATGATCCACGGAATGACGTAGGCGAAAATCGTCGTCACGACGCCGATCAGGCAGACGAGCAGGACGCTGTGCCAGAAGGTGAACCGGAAGAGTTGCGATTCCTCCGATGGTTTCATGCCGGTGGCGGCGGCGGCCACGGCGATGCTCTGGACGCTGATCATCTTGCCCATCACGCCGCCGGCAGAATTGGCGGCGGCGGTGAGTACCGGATTCAGACCGACCTGCCGGGCGGCGGTCGTCTGGAGATTGCCGAAGATGAAATTGCAGGAGGCATCCGAGCCGGTCAGAAACACACCCACCCATCCCAGCATCGGGCTGAAAAACGAAAAGCACGCGCCCGTGGCCGCAAATGCCAGACCGAGCGTGGAAGTCGCGCCGGCATAATTCATCAGGCCGCCCAATCCCACGATCGCCGCGATGGTCACCAGCGGCAGGAACATTTGCTTGAGCGTGCTGCCAAACACCTCCACGAAACGGCGCGGCGACAGGCGGGCGAACACCGCGGTCAGCACGCAGGCAATCAGGCACGCTGAGCCGGGACTGGCCAACCAATCGAAACTCCACCGGGCATCGTAGGGCGTTGGCTCCGGCACGACCGGCGGCATCCGCATGACGAGCCGATGAAGCGACGGCCATTCGACGATGATGCTGGTTTTGAGGAGGATTTTGTTGATGGCCGGCGTGCCCCAGGCCAGGACGCAGACGGCCAGCAGACCGTAAGGCAGCCAGGCCCGGACGATGGCCGGCACGTTGTAGCGGGTAACCGGCGCGGCGGAAACAACCGTTTCACCGGCGGGAATATTTTCCTTCGGCTGCCAGAGCCGGAACAAAATAACCAGAGAGACGATGGCCACGATGGCGGCCAGGATGTCGGCCAGTTGCGGCCCGATGAAATTGGAAACGGCCACATGCACGGCGGCAAAGGTCACACCGCAGACCACGGCGGCGGGCAGCACCCCGCGCAGCCCTTTCCAGCCCGCGACCAGCACGACCATGTAAGCGGGCACACACAGCGACAGCGGCGCGGTGATCCGGCCGGTGGCGGCGCTGAGATGCATCAAATCCAGGCCCGTGGATTTCTGGAGCATGATGATGGGCAGGCCGATGGCGCCGAAGGCCACGGGAGCGGTGTTCGCCAGAAGGCAGATTCCCGCGGCTTTAAGCCGGTTGAAACCCATCCCGGCGAGCATGGCGGCGCAGACGGCAACGGGCACACCGGAACCGGCCGCTCCCTCGATGAACGCGCCGAACGCAAAGGCAATCAGCAGGGATTGCAACCGGATGTCGCTGGTCAACATGACCAGGGAATTTTTAATCACCTCGAATTGGCCGGTCGCCAGCGTAAGCCGGTAGAGCAGAAGGGCATTGAACGTGATCCAACCGGTGGGCAGCAGACCGTACGCGATGCCGTAAAGGGCGGCGGAAAAAACTTTTTCCGTCGGCATCCGATAAACCAGCCACGCCACCAGAATGGCCGTGACGAGGCTGGTAATGGCCGATATCCACGCCGGCCTTCGCAAAATGGCCAGCAGGAACAGGAGCACCAGCAACGGAAAAAAGGCGAACAAAGCCGACCAACCGATGCTGTGCGCAACCGGCATGTAATCCTGTTGCCACATGGGAATTTTATCGTTCCGGCGTCAGTAAACGCATCGCTTCGGATTCGATGCGTTCGACGGAAATTCCGTACTTGCGAAGGAGCGCGCCATAATCGCCGGATTCGGTAAATTTGTCTTCGATACCAATCATGGCCATCTTTGCCGGGGCACGTTGTGATAAAACTTCCGCCACCGCGCTGCCCAAACCGCCATGGACAGTGTGTTCCTCGACAGTCAAAACCTTGCCGGTCTTGCGGGCGGATGCAACCAAGGCGTCGGCATCAATCGGTTTGATGGTGGAAATTTCCAGTAAATCCACGGAGACGCCGCGCTTCGCAATCCGGTCGGCGGCTTCAATGGCCATGCTCGTCGGCACACCGCAAACGGCGATGGTGAGATTGTTGCCATCCCTGAGCTTCCGGATTTTTCCGATTTCGAGCGGCGGCGCATCGGCGAAAAGCACCGGCGTGGGATTCCGGCAAATGCGGAGGTACGTCGGGCCATCGCGGCGCAATGCCGCCGCGAGCGCCTGGCGCAATTCAACGCCATCGGCGGGCACGACCACCGTCAAATTCGGCATCGCTCGCATGACCGCCAGGTCGAGTATGGACTGGTGGCTGGCGCCGTCGTAGGAATCCGACAGCCCGGCGTAATTACCGGCGAGAATCACCGGCAGTTTGTTGTAGCAAACGACGTTGCGCACCTGGTCGGCGCCTTTCAGCGTCAGGAACAAGGCAAATGTGCTGACGACCGGCCGCAACCCGCAGGTCGCCATGCCCGCGGCAATGTCCACCATGTTCGCCTCGGCAACGCCGACGTTGAAAAACCGGTCGGGATATTTTTTCCCGAACGCCGCAGTGCGTGTGCTCGTCGCAACGTCGGCATCGAAGACAACCATTCCGGGAAATTCCGTGGCGAGCGCGAGCAGCGCCTCGCCGAACGCATCCCGCATGGTCACCGGCGTGGTCATGGCAATGCCTCCAGCGTTTTGAGCAATTCCTGCCGGGCCTTGGCATGAGTCGCGTCGTCAATCGGCGCGCCGTGCCAATGGGCGTTGTCTTCCATGAACGACACGCCGCGGCCTTTGTGCGTTTTGTAAATCACGGACACCGGCCATTGGCTTTGTTTTTTGATCCAGTCGAAAGATTCCAACACGGCGGCAACGTTGTGGCCGTCGTAAACAATGGGCGCGACGTTCCAGTTGAAGGCGCGCAATTTCTCCGGCAACGGGTCCATCGGCATGATTTGGTCGCTGGGCCCGTCGAGCTGGACCTTGTTGTAATCCACGAGCGCCACCAGCCGTTCCGGTTTGAATTTCGCCGCGGCCATGATGGCTTCCCAGGTCTGGCCTTCGTTCAGGTCGCCGTCGCCCACCAGCACGTAAGTCCAGTATTTCTTTCCGAGCAGCCGCGCGGCGAGCGCCATGCCCAGCGCGACTGATGTGCCGTGACCCAACGCGCCGGTGGACATTTCGACGCCGGGCGTTTTCATCATGCACGGATGTCCTTGCAGCCGGCTGTCTATCTGACGGAACGATTTCAGTTCTTCCACCGGGAAATAACCGCGATGGGCGAGCACGGTGTAAAGCATGCAGGACGCGTGGCCTTTGCTGACCACCAGCCGGTCGCGGTCCGGCCACTTCGGTTCGCCGGGCCGGATGTTCAGCGCGTCGAAATAAAGCGCGGCCAACAGCTCGGCGGCTGACGCCGCCCCGCCCCAATGGCCGGTGCCTTTTTCATGCAGGATGTCCAGCACAGTGACACGAAATTCCTGCGCCAGCCGCTGGAGCATCGCCGCCTTCCGCTTCCGGTCCGGCTCCTGCAACACTGCTTTGAGCTTCGGCGGCGGACTGGCGTCGGTTGGCGACATGAAATCGTTAATTAACGACGTGGATGGGTTTGCCGCCGATGAACGCCGCGACATTTTCGGCGGTGGTTTTCATCAACCGCTGGCGCGCGGCCAGCGCCGCCCAGGCGACGTGCGGCGTGATCGTAAGGTTTGGCGCTTTCAACAGCGGATTGTCCGGGGGAATCGGTTCGGTCGTGACAACGTCAACCGCTGCGCCGGCGATTTTGTGCTGCTGCAACGCCTCGGCAAGGTCGGCGTCTTTTATCAACGGACCGCGCGAGGTGTTGATGAGGTAAGCCGTGGGTTTCATACGCGCCAGCAAAGCTTTGTTCACCATGCCGGTATTCTCGGCGGTCAGATTGCAGTGCAACGTCACCACGTCGGACCCGGCAAATAATTCCGGTATTTCACGCCACTCGAAGGCATACGGCGGCGGATTGGCGTGGACTACGTCGTTGGCGAGAACTTTCATTTTGAAAGCCGAAGCGATTTCACCGACGCGCCGCCCGATGCGACCGAAACCGACGATGCCGATGGTGCGGCCGGCCACTTCGGTGAGCGGCGTGTTCCAGAAACACCATTCGCGCCGCGACCATTCGCCTTGTTTGATGAGGTCGCTGTGCAACTGCGGCTGGCGATAAAAATTCAACAGCAGGGCAAACACGTACTCCGCCACGGCGTCGGTCCCATAAATCGGAACATTGGAAACGGGAATGCCGCGTGCCCGCGCCGCCTTGATGTCCACAACATTGTAACCGGTGGCCAGCACACTGATGAATTTCAGCCTGGGCAATTTGGCAATCGTGTCGGCCATGAGCAGCGTTTTATTGATGAGGAGAATGTCGGCGTCTTTCGCGCGTTCGAGGATGAGGGCGGGTGGCGTGCGGTCGTAGCAGGTGAACTCGCCGAGCCGGGCGACTTCATCCCACGGATTATCGCCGGGGTTCATGGTGTAGCCATCGAGAACGACAATTTTCATACAAGCAATGGAATCTGCAGTGCGATTGAACCGGTTAAATCGTGAGTTTCGCCCACGCCTCAAGCAGTTTGCGTTTGGCGGCGGCAATCATGACGGTGGAATCTTCATCGCCGACGGGTTTGATTTCAAACGACACCGCGCCGCGGCGGGAGCCGTCGGTCTTGAGATAGCCCACGGCGAACAATTCGCGCAGGAACTCGACAATTTCGGGCACGTCGTTGGCGCTGCCGGGATAACCGAAGCGCGGATGCTGGTCGCCCCAGGCCGGGTCCTGCCGGTCCTTGAAATAGGCATTGCCAATGTGAATGTGGGCGATGTGGTCGCGCACCGGTTGGAGGGCCTGGGCGGGCGATTCGCCGAGCAACGGAATATGGCTCAGATCCACCATGAGGCCGAAATTTTTGCAGGAACGTTTGACGCGTTCCGCGATTTCGCGCGCCACGTTTGCCGGCCCAATCAGGCATTTCTTGTCAATGTCACGGTCGAAAACCTCCAGCACGATGTTGCCGTTGAATTTCGCGGCATGGCGGCAGAGTTCGACCAGAGAATTTTCCAGCCGTGCCATTGCGGCGGGTCGTTCCGCCGGGGCGACGTCGCTGCCGCTGAGAAGGCCGACATCTTTGATACCCATCTCGGCGGCTTCCTCGACCGCGCGTTTGATTTCGTCCACGGCACGCCGGCGCATCGTCTCATCGGCGCTGTTCAGGTCGAGTTTTTGCGAGAGCAGCCGGGGCTGGCCGCCGTGTTTGGCTTCGACGGCGGAGTGGGCCAGCATCGCCTTCACTTTGACGTGCGCCGCCGGGTCTTTGATCCAGGATATTTCGATGACCTCAAAAAAATCGTCCGTGAGAATCTGGCGGACGGTTTCAACAATTGGGCCTTCGCCTTTGCCGGTGGCCGGAAAAGCCATGAAATGAACAATGCCGGGCCGGATGACGTGGTGGAGTGGAATATTCATCAGTGATTGGGGGTTAGGTTGAAAATGTGAATGTATGCGTAATTTTTTCGCCAGATTACATACTCAACCGGGAAACGACTCAAGAATTATCTCCGGCGGGAATGGATGCGAAACGCCATCTTTAGTATTGTTCTGATTCGGTTGTAGGGCACGACGTTAGGAGTGCTGGCCCAAACGACTCGTCACCTCGTCGCCTACAAGATGGGCACTGCCCCGACATTCGGCGGGTTGCATACGCGCCGGTGATTTTGTAACCTTGGTTTCCAACCCAAACTTCGGCGCTGCATGGGCCGATAATTGAATGCCTATGAATGCAAATCGAAAACCCGCCGTTCGCCCGATCTCACTGGTTCTCCTGTTCGTAATTGCCGCGTTGGCCGCCAACGCCGCCGACATGTACGTCTATTTCGGCACGCACCGATCCGGACCGGGCATCGGGCTCTCGCTGGCGCATTTCGACACCGAAACCGGTGTGCTGACGAAGCCGCAATTCATCATGGAAGCCGTTGAACCGGCGTATTTCGTCATCCATCCCGACGGCAAACATTTGTACGCCTGCAACTCGGGCAAAACGACCGGCACGGTCAGCGCCTATGAAATCGACCCGAAGACCGGCCGGTTGACCCTGATTAACCAGAAACCGTCCGGTGGCGCCGACCCGAGTTATATCACCCTCGACAATACCAGCCGTTACGCGCTCGTGGCCAATTACCAGGGCGGCAACGTCGCCGTCCTGACCATCAATCCTGATTTTTCGCTGGGCGTAAAGACCGGGTTCGATCAACACACCGGCCACAGCGTGAATCCGGAACGGCAATCGCGCCCGTTCGCCCACTCCATCATCGTGGACCCGAGCAACCGGTATGCGCTCGTCGCCGACCTCGGTCTCGACAAGGTATTTGTGTACCGGTTCAACGACCAGGACGGTTCGCTCACGCCGAACGACCCGCCGTTCGCCACCGTCAAGCCCGGCTCCGGGCCGCGTCACGTCAAATTTCACCCCAACGGCAAATGGGTCTATGTGATTAACGAAATGGGCTGCACCGTCACCGGCTTCAAATGGAACGCCGAGAAGGGATCGCTCAAGGAATTTCAAACCATTTCCACACTGCCTGAAGGATTTACGGGTACGAACACCTGCGCCGAGCTGTTGATTCATCCGAACGGCCGGTTCCTGTACGCCTCAAACCGCGGACACGACAGCATCGCCGTGTTTGCCATCGACCAGAAGAACGGAAAACTCACGCTGGTGGAACGCATTTCGTCGCAGGGCAAATGGCCACGCACGATGACGTTTGACCCGACGGGCAAATGGATTCTTTGCAGCAATCACAACAGCGACAATGCCGTGGTGTTCCGCGTGGATGAAAATACCGGCAAATTGACTCAGGTTGGCCAGCCCATCGCGGTTCCGTTTCCGTTCTGCACACGGTTCCTGCCGGTGAAGTGACTGTCAATTTATTTCGGCTCGATGGCAATCACCCACAGGTCGGTCTTGCCGAGGTTGTGGCCGACGTGGGTGGCGCCGCGCCGCCAGGCAATCTCGCCGGTCTTCAAGCTGGAATCTTCGGTCCGGCCGTCGGGCATCTCGTGCCGCAGTTTCGCGCCGGAGAGACAGATCACGACGCGGTCGTGATGCGTGTGCAGCGGTTCGCTTTTTCCCGCCGCCATTTTGATGTCATAGACCCGGCCGTATTGGTTTTCGAAAATGATTTTGTAATTTGGCGCCAGCCCATTCGTGCCCCACGTTTCCGAGCCGCCCTGGCCGAGATATTCGGTCCAGACGACCCGCAAATCCGCCGAACCGGCGTTTTTCACGGTTCCGGATTGCGGCGGTTGAAACATAGTCACTCCACGCTTGACGGTTTGCGTCCTGGGTTTCTCCTGCGGTGGAGCGATTTCAACCGAGCCGGCGTCGAGATAAACCACGACGCCGGGGTGGTCACCCGGCAAAGACAGCGTTTCGCCCGGCGCGAGCGTTTGCTCGACAACCAGCACCTTGTCGTTACGAACCTTTTCGGTTTGATTGCCGGCCACGGCGCCGGTGACGGTAAGCAGAGTTAGGGCAAATCCGCAAAACCAATATCGGGAAATTGGGGATGTCAATATCATCATGCCGGGAAGTTATTAAATCCGCCCGCTTTCGTCGAGTGTGACCTGTCGGGATGATATCCGGCGGAAGACACATCGGTGCTTTGGTTTAACCCTCTTACCATTAGCTTCGTAGCCGCAAACGTCAGTCTGCGCATTTCAAATCAAATGAAAGTTAGCGCCGACTGACGTCGGCGACTACACCTAAACGGCGTCCCGGCGATCTTGGGCAAAGATTCATCCCGAGTGGGCGGCCGGGCTTGCGTGTTGATTCACGGATAAAAATCATTTGACGCGGCCGCACGCGGTTGTTACGTTGTGGGCGTGAAGCGTAATTTGACTCTGAACCTGTTGCTGAACGCGCTGCTGTTGTGCCGCGCGGCGGTAGGGTTCTGATTCGTTCACCAGATTTATCGAACCCCACTGCCAAACGGCGGTGGGGTTTTTGTTTTGCCCTGTAGCGGCGCTCTGTGAGCGTCGCTGAAAATGTGAAAATAATGACAGAAAAAGATTTCCGGCGGTCACAGACCGCCGCTACAAATTAGGAACAACATGCATAAAAATCCGTCAAAGAAATACCGCCCGTTCCCGCCGGTCAACCTGGCCGACCGGCAGTGGCCGAACCGTGTTCTCAAGCACGCGCCCATCTGGTGCAGCGTCGATTTGCGCGACGGCAACCAGGCGCTCGCCGTGCCGATGAACGTCAGCCAGAAGCTTGAACTGTTCCAGACCCTCGTGAAATGCGGTTTCAAGGAAATTGAAATCGGTTTCCCGTCGGCGTCGAACACGGAATTCGCGTTCAACCGCCGGCTCATTGAGGAAAAACGCGTGCCGGACGACGTGTGGCTCCAGGTGCTCGTGCAGGCGCGGGAAGATTTGATTGAACGCACCGTCGAATCGCTCGCCGGCGCGAAGCGGGCCATCATCCATCTGTACAATTCCACCTCGCCGGCCCAACGCCGCATTGTGTTCGGCATGTCGAAACCGGAGATTGTCAAGGTGGCCGTGCGCGGCGCGCAATGGATCAAGGACCGGTTGCCGCGGCTCAAAGGCACGGAAGTCATGCTCCAGTATTCGCCGGAAAGTTTCAGCGCCACGGAAGTGGAATTTGCGAAGGAAATTTCCGAGGCGGTCATGGACGTCTGGCAACCGACGCCGAAGCGGAAGATGATTTTGAATCTGCCCGACACCGTCGAGGTGGCCATGCCCAACGTGTATGCGGACCAGATTGAATGGATTTGCCGGAACATCAAGAACCGCGAGTCGCTCATCATCAGTTTGCACACGCACAACGACCGCTGCACGGGCGTGGCGGCGACGGAACTCGGCCTGTTGGCGGGTGCGGACCGCGTGGAAGGCACGCTCTTCGGCAACGGCGAGCGAACGGGCAATCTGGACATCGTCACCGTGGCGTTGAACCTTTACCAGCACGGCATCGATCCGAAACTCGATTTCACGGACCTCAACTCCATCATCGAGGTTTACGAACGTTGCACGGGCATGACGGTGCCACCGCGCCAGCCGTATGCGGGCGAACTCGTTTTCACCGCGTTCAGCGGTTCGCACCAGGACGCCATCCGGAAAGGATTGAACGAATGGAAAGCGGACGGCCGCACGCACTGGGACGTACCGTATTTGACGATTGACCCGACGGACATCGGGCGCCAGTACCGCGAAGTCATCCGCGTCAACAGCCAGTCCGGCAAGGGCGGCGTGGCCTATTTACTCGAAAGCCAGTACGGCATCGAGTTGCCCAAGGACATGCAGCGCGAGTTCGGGCCGATTGCCAACGACGAGGTGGACAAGCTCGGCCGGGAAGTAACCGCCGCCGAGTTGAAGCAAATGTTCTGGAAGGAATACATCAAGCGCGACAAACCGTGGCAGCTCAAGCGTTTTGAAACCGAGAGCAAAAACGGTATTGTCCGTTGCCGCGCAAAATTGTTGCGCGACGGTAAGCCGGTGGAACTCGCCGGCGAAGGCAACGGCCCGCTCGCCGCGCTGGTTCATGGATTCGGCAAGGCCGGGTTGCCGCGATTCGAAATCGCCAATTACAGCGAGCACGCCCTGAGTTCCGGCGAAGAAGCAGCGGCCATCGCCTACATTCAAATCAAGCACGCCAACGGGCGGGCGCGCTGGGGCGCGGGCGTGGACACCAACATCGAGCTGGCCTCCGTGCGGGCCGTGCTCAGTGCGCTGAACCGGTCGTAATTGATTTGCCCGGGCCATTTCCGGCTCGTCAAACCGGAGCGGATGGTTTAGTTTCCGGCCATTATGAAATTGCGGCTTGGCTTGATTTACGGAATCGCCGGCATGCTCCTTGCCGGCGCGAGGCTTTGGGCGGCGGACAACAATCCCACCAACGCGGTCACCGCCACCCCGGCGGTTTATGTGCCGGACACCCGGCACCAGAACGAACCATTGCCGGACGGCGTGCTGGCATGGAACGGCCTGATTCAGGAAACCACCGTGGCGGAAAACGCCGGCAAAGCCGAATTTACTGTCTGTTTTACGAACCTTTCTCCCGATAACGTGACCATTCTGGATGTTCATCCATCCTGCGGCTGCACAACGGCCCACTTGCCGCCGCTGCCCTGGATCATTCCGCCCGGCACCAACGGCCAATTCGGCCTCACCGTCAATCTGGCGGGAAGAGCCGGGCCGCAGGTCAAGACGGTCCAGGTCAAGACCGACAAGGGCCTCAAACAACTCGTTCTTAAAATCAACATTCTGCCGCCGGTACTCCCCATGCAGTCCGAAGCCGAGCGCGCCCACGCCGTCGAGGTGGCCAAGGCCGACCGGCAGGCGGTTTTTCACGGGGACTGCGCCACCTGCCACGTCAAACCCGGCGAGGGCAAATACGGCCGACCGCTCTACGACGCCGTTTGCGGCATCTGCCACGACTCCAAAAACCGCGCCAGCGTGGTGCCGGATTTGCACAACCTGAAAACGCCGACCGGTGTGGAGTACTGGAAAACCTGGATTTCCCACGGCAGGCCCGGCACCCTGATGCCCGCCTTTTCCACCGCCGACGGCGGCCCGCTTTCGGAAATGCAAATCGTTTCCATGGTCGGGTATCTGAACGGATCGTTTTCAGCGCACCCGGCGCCCGCGCCGGCCCATTGATGTCCGCTTGCGGAATTAGCCCCGTCCGGTATGCTGTCAACCATGACGGCACAATTGCTTGACGCAAACGCTCACACGCGCATCGCGGAACTGGGACGACGCGTTTTGGATGGCGGCCAAATCACCCGCGACGAGGCGCTGGGGCTCTTCCACTTCGAAAACCGTTCCGACATTTTTGACCTGCTCGCGTGGGCAAATCGCATTCGGGAAAAATTCAAGGGCAACAAAATCCACCTCTGTTCCATCGTCAACATCAAGGCCGGCGGCTGCTCGGAAAACTGCCGGTTCTGCGCGCAATCGGCGCTGTATCAGACGGAATCGCCCCGCTACAGCCTGGTCGAAACCGAAGCCGTGCTCGCCGCGGCCGCGGAAGGCCGGAAAAACGGCGTTGTTGGGCTGGGTCTCGTGGCCGCCTGGCGCGGACTGGAGGAAGGTCCCGTGCTGGACGAGTTGTGCCGGCAATTCGAAACGCTGAAGCAAAGCGGGCTGACCCGCGCCGATGCCTCGCTCGGCATCATCAAAAGCCAGCGGGTGGCCGACCGCCTCAAAACCGCCGGGGTGGAGTGTTACAACCACAATCTCGAAACCTCCCGGCGCTTTTACTCGCAGGTTTGCACCACACACACCTATGAAGAGCGGGTGCAGACCCTCCGCCATTTGAAACAGGCCGGCATCGGCATCTGTTCCGGCGGCATCATCGGCATGGGCGAAACGCGCGAAGACCGCTGCGACCTCGCGTTATCGCTCCGGGAAATCGGCGCGAATGTCGTGCCCCTCAACATCCTCAATCCCATCAAAGGCACGCCGTTTGAAAACAATCCGCCCCTGCCGGTGCTGGAAATTCTGAAAACCATCGCCTGTTTCCGGTTCATTCTGCCGCGGCAGGAAATCATGATTGCCGGCGGGCGCACGGTGAATCTGCGCGACGCGCAAAGCATGATTTTCATGGCCGGCGCCAGCGCGCTCATGGTCGGCAACTACCTCACCACGCTGAACCAATCCGTCGAGAAGGATTTGCAGATGCTCAAGGACCTCGGCCTCGACCCGAGCTGGGACAAACATGGATTCAGCGATCAGGAAGAAAGCGGCTGCGGCTGCGGAAAAGAAAGTTGCGAGACGGAAGCGGCTATGGCGTAATTCATTTTAAGTGAGTTACGAATCCGAAAACAAACTGTCAGCGGACACGAGCCTCGCAAAGCTTTATTCGATTCTAAATATTTTGGGCTACCACGTTTACGGATAAAGAACTGAAACGTGCAATGGACGATGTGGAAACCTCTGTGATTCGCTGCTACAAACAAATTACAAAATTTTACGGCTGGCCGTTGGAAAAGAATTGGGGACGAGGAAAAAGAACACATTGATGATTGTTTGCCCAGCACCGTAGGCGCGACATCTTTGTAGAAACCCAAACCAAAAATTCCCCCGCCCCGTCGGGGCGGCATCTTCCGTCGTGTGCCAGAAGATTTCGCTCCTACGGAGCTTTGGCCGTTTTTGATTGTCCAACTACAAAGATGCCAGCCCTACGGGCTTTGAAAAATCGAATTCGTGTTAATTCGTGCAATGGACTCGCTCGCACCCGCTCGCTCGGCCTTCCGGCCTTCGGTTTCACCGAATTCCTTTCGCCGCTTCCCCAGCGGCTCAAGTCGTGTCAAAAACTTCTTTGCGTCTTGGCGACTTTGCGTGAAATTCCCCGCGTGGAAAGGTTAGCAAAAAATCACGGCGGTTATCACGGCGAGACCATCGACATTCGCGCCGTCCTGCGCGACATCGAGGCTGCCGCGCGCCAACACGGCTGGATCGCCGAGACGTTCGGCCAACAAGGAGAGTTCAACCTCCTCGCCCTCCATCGCCCGCCTGTTTCAATCCGCAACTCCGATAAATCGCGAGCACGCGACGAAAGTCGGTGTCCGCAATCCGCAATTCGCATTTACTTGAGCACCGGCATCCACGGCGATGAACCGGCCGGGCCGCTGGCCGCGTTACGTTTGCTGCGGGAAAACAAATGGCCGGAAAATGCCGAACTGCGATTTTGTCCGTGCCTGAACCCGATGGGTTTCGTTTTGAATCGCCGCGAGAACGACAAGGGAATTGATCTCAACCGGCAATACCGGCATTTGGAGGCAACGGAAACGCGCGCACACATCGCCTGGCTGGAGCGCCAGCCGCGGTTCGACCTCTGCCTCTGCTTGCACGAAGACTGGGAATCGCACGGCTTTTATCTTTACGAATTGAATCCCGAAAACCGCCCGTCGCTGGCTGAAACGATGATCAAGCGCATCGCGGAAGTCTGTCCCATCGACCAATCGGAAATCATCGAAGACCGGCCGGCCAAAGGCGGCATTATCCGGCCTCATCTCGATCCCGCCACGCGCCCGCAATGGGCCGAGGCGTTTTATTTGATCGTGAACAAGACACGCTTGTCGTACACCCTCGAAGCGCCCTCGGATTTTCCGTTGATCACGCGCGTCAACGCGCTCGTCACGGGCGTGAACGCTGCTTTATCCGCGTAGGACAGCCATCCTGGCTGTCTCTGTTTTCAGATTCCGCCTGAGCGGTATTGGGGAGATTCCAATCAGGGAACCAGCCGGCCACCACGGTGGTTTTCGGCTTCAAACCGATTCCGCGTCCCGCTGTTTCATCCAAATCTTGCCCAGCTCGGTCAGCGTTTCGCCTTTCATCACGCGTTCGGCGAGCGGGAAGACGATGCGTTCCTCGCGGTCAAAGTGTTTGCGTGAAGCGGTCACGGCCTGCTGCATCAACTTTCGCGCGTCGGGCAGTCGCTTGGCGGATTTCACCCGCAGCAAACTCTTGTCGATCTCCTCATGCTCGTGTTCAAAACTGTCGCGTTGGCCGAGTTGTTCCAGGTAATGATTCAGCGGAGCGAACACCAGGTCCTCCTCGGCCTTGCCGTGGGCGAGCAGCAATCCTTCCATCAAGTTTGCCCAACCCTTCACCTCCGCCAGCGTTTTCAGTTGCGGCAGCACGTGTTCGATATGGTCGAAAATATTGTGGAAGACAACGTGTTCCGCCAGGAGCGCTTCGGTGATTTTCATGTCCCTAAAAGTTTACATCAAGAAACGCAAGTGTCCATACCCGCACGCATGAAATCAGCCACAAACGCGCAGAATTTAGCCACAAATGGATACAAACGAAACGCAGATTCGGAGGGGCGAGTTCCACGAGCCCTCAACTATTCATCCGCAGTTACGCTGATGAACGCAGAATTTCTCCTGACTTCTGGCTCCTGAATTCTCCGCGCCTCTGCGGTTAAGAATAATTCTCCATACCGGCGCAGGAGCAGACGGGGTTGCGGTCGCCGAAGACGTTGTCCACGCGGCCGACGGCGGGCCAGAATTTGTATTCGCGCACCGATTTGACCGGGAACGCCGCCGCTTCGCGCAGGTAAGGCCGGTCCCAATTGTCCGCCGCAACCACATCCGCCGGGTGCGGCGCGTTTTTCAGCAGATTGTTCTGCTTGTCCGCCGCGCCGGATTCGATGGCTGTCATCTCGGCGTGGATGGCAATCATCGCGTCACAAAAACGGTCGAGTTCAGACTTCGGTTCGCTCTCCGTCGGCTCGACCATCAACGTACCGGCCACCGGCCAGGACAACGTCGGCGCATGGAAGCCGTAATCCATCAGCCGCTTGGCCACGTCCTCGGCGGTGACGCTCTTGAACCGGCGCAAATCCAGGATGCACTCGTGCGCCACCAGGCCGCCGTGGCCGCGATAGAGCGTCGGGAAATAATTCTCCAGTCGTTTGGCGATGTAGTTGGCGTTCAGGATGGCAAACTTGGTGGCTTCGGTCAGGCCGTCCGCGCCCATCATGGCGATGTACATCCATGAAATCGGCAGCACGCCCGCGCTGCCCCACGGCGCGGCAGCCACCGGGCCGATGTGTTGCTTTGAATTCTTTTCGTCGAGCCTCGACGTGAAAACCGGGTGGCTCGGCAGAAATTTGACCAGATGTTTCGCCACGCCAATCGGCCCGACCCCCGGCCCGCCGCCGCCATGCGGAATGGCGAACGTCTTGTGCAGATTCAAATGGCACACGTCCGCGCCGATGTCCGCCGGCCGGCACAGGCCCACCTGCGCGTTCAGATTCGCTCCGTCCATATAGACCTGTCCGCCGTTGGCGTGGATGATTTTGCAAATCTCCTTGATCGTCTCCTCGAACACGCCGTGCGTGGACGGATAGGTGACCATCAGGCAGGCGAGGTTCGCCCGGTTCGCCTCAGCTTTGGCGCGCAAATCGGCCACGTCGATGTTGCCGTCTTGGTCGCAGGCCACAGCCACGACTTTCAGTCCGGCCATGACGGCGCTGGCGGGGTTTGTGCCGTGCGCGGAAGTGGGGATGAGACAGACGTTGCGGTGATTTTCGCCGCGGCTTTCGTGATAAGCGCGGATGACCAGCAGGCCGGTGTATTCGCCCTGGGATCCGGCGTTGGGTTGCAGCGAGACGCCGTCAAAGCCGGTGATTTCCGCGAGCCAATCTTCGAGATGATGGAACAGGATTTGATAACCGCGCGCCTGTTTCAACGGCGCGAACGGATGAATTTTTGCAAACTCCGGCCACGAAACCGGCAACATCTCCGCCGCGGCGTTCAGCTTCATCGTGCAGGAACCGAGCGGAATCATCGAGGCGGTCAGCGACAGATCGCGCGATTCCAGCCGCTTGAGGTAGCGCAACATTTCGGTTTCGGAGTGGTAACGGTTGAAAACGGGGTGTTTAAGAAAAGTTGAGGTGCGAACGAAGCGTGACGTGATTCCACTTTCATTAGCACCGGGCTTCAGCCTGGTGTTTGTCCCGTCGGAAATTGAAACCGTTTTAACGGTTTCGCGCGCGGACGAGGAAGCCGTTGAAACGGCTGATTTGCCGGCGTTTTTTTTCACACCGGGCTGAAGCCCGGTGCTAATGAAATCTGTGGCAATTTCATCAAACGTAAACCCAATGGCTTTGTTGCCTTTGAACACCTGCCAGATTTCAACCACGTCGCTTTCGCTCGTTGTCTCGTCGAGTGAGATGCCCAGCGTGTGGCCGTCAATTTCGCGGAAATTCATCCGATGCGCCTCGGCCAGCTTCAAAATGTCGGCGGATTGCTTGTCGCCAAGCGCAACGGTGAGCGTATCGAAGCAGGACAGGCTTCCAGTCTGTCTCTGATTTTTTTCAGATGGAGACAGGCGAGACGCCTGTCCTACAGTAAAACCAAGCTTTTGCAAACCCGCCGCCAGCGTGCAGGTCAGGGCGTGAACCCGTTGCGCAATTTTTTTCAGCCCTTCCGGCCCGTGATAGACGGCGTACGTCGACGCCATGCTGGCGAGCAGAGCCTGCGCGGTGCAGATGTTGCTGGTGGCCTTTTCGCGGCGGATGTGTTGCTCGCGCGTGCCGAGCGCCAGGCGCAACGCAGGCTTGCCGCGCGAATCTTTGGAGACGCCGACGAGCCGGCCGGGCATCTGGCGTTTGAATTCATCGCGCGTGGCGAAAAATGCCGCGTGCGGGCCGCCGTAACCCAGCGGCACGCCGAAACGTTGCGCGCTGCCCACGGCGATGTCCGCGCCGAATTCACCCGGCGGCCGAATGAGCGTGAGCGCCAGGAGATCCGTAGCCACGGCCAAGAGCGCGCCGGCAGCGTGGGCTTTTTCCGCGAAAGCGGAGTAATCGTGAATGGCGCCGAACGTGTCGGGATATTGCACGAGCGCACCGAAAACTTTGTCGCTGAACGAAAATTGTTCGTGGTTGCCGACGACAACTTCAATGCCGAGCGCCCTGGCGCGGGTCCGGACCACTCCGATGTTTTGCGGATGGCAGTTTTCGGAGACGAAAAAAACATTCCGCTCATTCTTGAGCCGATGGCACATCGTCATCGCCTCGGCGCAGGCGGTGGCTTCGTCGAGCAGCGAGGCGTTCGCGATGTCGAGCGCGGTGAGGTCGGCAACCATCGTCTGGAAATTCAGGAGCGCTTCGAGGCGGCCCTGGGAAATCTCGGCCTGATAGGGCGTGTATTGCGTGTACCAGCCGGGATTTTCCAGGACGTTGCGCTGGATGACGGCGGGCGTGTTGCAATCGTAATAACCCATGCCGATGAACGAACGACAGACCTGGTTTTGCGCCGCAATATCCTTCAACGCGGCGAGGGCCTCATGTTCGCTGCGGGCGGCGGGTAGTTGCAGCGACCGGGCGAGCCGGATCGGTTTCGGCACGGCGGCGTCAATCATCGCATCGAGGTTCGCGTAGCCGAGTTGCCGGAGCATCTCGCCGGTATCGGCGGAATTCGGGCCGATGTGGCGGCGGACAAATGGGTCGGGATTTTGAGTCAAAGCCATCCGGGGAAATTACGGTTCGCAGGCGCCAAAGCAAGGGTATTTCCATTTGATGTTTGCATTACAGCCGGAATTTGGGGAAATACAACAGGTTTGGCTGGCAAAGAAAAAATGCCACAACTAATGGTGTTTTTTTGCAAAAAATCGCGATTTAATCGTTGTGCGAAAACGGCATTTTTTCTATAATTTCGGCACCTGAAATTTGACGCCCGGCAACGGGCTTTTTCACGAAATTTATGTCGAAAAAAAACGAGCCGGCAGAGACGAAAAATCAAGCGGCAGCCACCAGTTCGGCGGAAAAATATGACGCTTCCAAAATTGACAAACTGGAGGGTTTGGAGGCGGTTCGCAAGCGGCCCGGCATGTACATCGGCGACCCGGACGAGCGCGGTTTGCATCACAGCGTATTCGAAGTGCTCGACAATTCGATCGACGAACATCTGGCCGGTTTCTGCAACAAGATTGACGTGACCATCAACATGGACGGCTCGGTGTCCATCCGCGACGACGGCCGTGGCATTCCGGTGGACATGCATCCGAAGTGGAAGATGCCCGCCGTCGAACTGGTGCTGACCAATCTGCACGCGGGCGGCAAGTTCGGCCAGGGCGCCTACAAATATTCCGGCGGCCTCCACGGCGTCGGCGCCAAGTGCGTCAACGCCCTCGCCGAGTGGTTCCGCGTCGAAGTCTCGCGCGACGGGAAGGTGTATTCGATGGAATTTGAACGCGGCAAGACGACGCAGAAACTCGAGGTCATCGGCAAATCCAAAAGCACCGGCACGCTCATCACCTTCAAGCCCGACCCGGAAATTTTCACGATCACCACCGAGTTCAAGTTCGACATTCTGGCCAACCGCCTGCGCGAGCTGGCGTTTTTGAATCCGGGCATCGAAATTGCGCTCAAGGACGAACGCGACGAGAAGACGGAGACGTTTTTCTACCGCGACGGCATCGAACAGTTCGTCCGGCAGCTCGGGCGCAACAAACAACCGTTGCATCCGAAACCCGTCGTGTTGTCGGGCAAGCGCCTGACCAAGATGGAAGGCGGCAAGGACGAGGACGTGTTCGTGGATTGCGTGCTGCAATACACGGAAAGTTACGCCGACCAGCTCCTGTGCTTTGCCAATTCCATCCCCAATCCCGACGGCGGCACGCACTTGACCGGTTTCCGCAGCGCGTTGACCCGCGCCATCAACCAGTACGCCAAACAGAACAATCTGCTCAAGGAAAAGGACCCGACGATTTCCGGCGACGACGTGCGCGAAGGTCTGGTTTGCGTGCTGAGCGTGAAATTGCCGAACCCGCGTTTCGAATCGCAGACGAAGGTCAAGCTGGTGAACACGGAGATTGACGGCATCGTGTCGTCCATCGTCTATGACGGATTGATGACGCACTTTGACGCGAACCCCGGCGTGGCCAAACGGATTGTCGAGAAGGGCCTGTTGGCGGCGCGGGCGCGCGAGGCGGCGCGGAAGGCGCGTGAAACGGTGCGCAAGGGCGCGCTCACCGGCGGCGGACTGCCAGGCAAACTGGCTGATTGCTCGGACCGCGACCCGGCCAACACCGAATTGTTCATCGTCGAGGGTGATTCCGCCGGTGGCTCGGCCAAACAGGGCCGCGACCGGAAATTCCAGGCCATCCTGCCTATTCGCGGCAAATTGATTAACGTCGAAAAGGCGCGGCTGGACAAGGTGCTGCAAAACAATGAAATCCGCACCATGATCACCGCCGTGGGCACGGGCATCGGCGACGGCGAGGGCGAAGGCGCGTTCAATCTGGAAAAGCTCCGCTACCACAAGGTCATCATCATGACCGATGCCGACGTGGACGGTTCGCACATTCGCACGCTATTGCTGACGTTTTTCTATCGGCAAATGCCCGCGCTGATTAAAAACGGCTTTGTCTATATCGCCCAGCCGCCGCTGTACCAGATTGCCCGCAAAAAACGTGTGGAATACATCGACGACGACGCGCGGTTGAACAAAATCCTGCTCGAACTCGGCACCGAAGAAGTGCGCTTGAAAAATCTGTCGGACAAAAAGGAGCTTTCCCAGAAGCAACTCGCCGAAATCCTGGAACTGCTGGAATCACTCGACAAATACGCCAACGCCCTGAAACGGCACGGCGGCGATTTCGCCGATTATGTCGAGCACCGCCAGAAACGAACCGGCGACCTGCCCAAACATCTGGTCAAGGTGCGCGAAGGCAACGATGAAACCGTTCATTACTTCCACACCGAGGAGGAACTGGCGCAGTTTGGCGCGAAGAACCCCGACTTGAAACTGTTCGGCGAAGAGGAAGGCGACACCACGACCATCGAGAAAAAGAACGGGGCGACCCGGCGCGCTTCCCACATCGAATTGCACGAAAGCAAAGCCATTGTCGAATTGCTCGGCAAGCTGGCGAAAAAGGGGTTCAGCGTCGAACATTACGCCGGTCAGGACCAGCCGCTGTTTGAATTGCTTGAAGGCGAAGGCGAGCGCGAGACGGTCAAGCCGCTGTTTTCCATCCCGGAAATTCTGGCGGCGGTGAAGGAAGTCGGTCGGCGCGGCCTGCAAATCAAACGGTTCAAAGGCCTCGGCGAAATGAATCCCAGGGAATTGTTTGAAACCACCATGGACCCGACACGGCGCAAATTGCTGCGCATCGACCTGACCAACGCGGTGGACGCCGAGGAAATGTTCACGAAGCTCATGGGCGAAGAAGTCGAACCGCGCCGCCAGTTCATCGAGGACAACGCCCTCAACGTGCGGAACCTGGATATTTAACCATTTTTGTCTGCGGAAATTATTATGGCCGACGATTCAAAATCCAAACCTGCCAATGACTTGCCGGTAATCAACACGCCGCTGTTTGCCGCCGGCGAGAAGATTGCCAAGATCAACGTCGCCGAAGAAATCAAGAACTCGTTTCTCGATTACTCGATGTCGGTGATCATTTCCCGCGCGCTGCCCGACGCGCGCGACGGGCTCAAGCCCTCGCAACGCCGCATCCTTTACGCGATGCATGAGCTGGGACTTTATCCGCCCAAAAAGCACATGAAGTGCGCCAAAATCTGCGGCGATACCTCCGGCAATTACCATCCGCACGGCGAAGCGGTGATTTATCCGACGCTCGTCCATATGGCGCAGCCGTGGGCCATGCGCGAACGGCTGGTGGACTCGCAGGGCAACTTCGGCTCCGTCGAAGGCGACCCGCCGGCCGCCATGCGTTACACCGAGGCGCGGTTGACCCACCTCGGCGGCACGCTGATGCAGGACATGGACCAGGACACGGTGGATTTCGTTCCGAACTACGACGAACGCCTTACCGAACCGACCGTCTTCCCCGCCGCGTTCCCGAATCTGCTCGTTAACGGCGGCACCGGCATCGCCGTCGGCATGGCCACCAACATCCCGCCGCACAACCTGGGCGAAATCATCGACGGCATTTGCGCGCAGATTGACGACCCGGCCATTACGCTGAAAGGCCTGATGAAACTGGTTAAAGGCCCGGACTTCCCGACCGGTTGCATGATTTGCGGCCTGGAAGGCATCAAGAATTATTTTGAAAGCGGCCGCGGCAGTCTCAAGGTGCGCGGCAAGGTCGGCATTGAACAAATCAAAGGCGGCAAGGAACAAATCGTCGTCACGGAAATTCCTTATGGCGTAAACCGCGCCCTGCTCGTCGAGCGCATTGCCGAACTGGTGAACGAAAAGGAACAGGGCTTCGGCGACATCACCGCCATCCGCGATGAATCGGACGAAAACACACGTGTCGTCATCGAGCTCAAGCGCGACGCCATTCCGAAGGTCGTCATCAACAATCTGTTCAAGCAGACGTCGCTGGAATCGAGCTTTGCCGTCAACATGCTGGCGATTGACCACGGCCGGCCCAAGACGCTCGGCTTGAAGGAACTCATCAATTGCTACATCGAACACCGCCGCGAAGTGATCCTGCGCCGCACGCGTCATCAGTTGAAGAAGGCCGAGGAACGCGCGGAAATTCTGGAAGGCTACCTCTGCGCGCTGGCGAACCTCGACGATTTCATCAAAATCATCCGCGGCAGCAAGACGCGCGACGAAGCCCGCGTGAAATTGCTCGCGTTTGAGTGGACGCAAAAGCAGGTCGAACGCTGGGGTATTTTGATTCGCAGCGAGGAGCGCCTGACCAAGGGCCGCTATGCGCTGACCGAGCGGCAGGTGGACGCGATTCTGGAATTGCGCCTCTATCAGTTGACCGGCCTGGAAATTGACAAGGTCGAGACCGAATACAAGGAACTGCTCGAACGCATCAAGGATTTGCTGGACATCCTCGCCAAGGAAGCGCGCGTGATGGCCATCATCAAGGCCGAGCTCAAGGCCATCAGGGAAAAATACGCCACGCCGCGCCTGACCGACCTCGTGCCCGATGAAGGCGAAATCAATATCGAAGACCTCATCGCCAACGAAGGCGTCATCATCACGCTCACGCACAACGGCCTCATCAAGCGCACGAACATTTCCAGCTACCGCGCCCAGCGCCGCGGCGGCAAGGGCGTCATCGGCATGACCACACGCGAGGGTGCCACGGACGAGGACAAGGATTTCATCGAGCACCTGTTCACCGCCAGTACGCACGATTATCTGATGTTCTTCACGAACACCGGGCGAGTGTACGTGGAGCGGGTGCATGAAATTCCCGACATGGGCCGCGCCGCCAAGGGCCGGAGCATCGCCAATCTGCTCGAATTAAAACAGGGCGAAACCATCGCCGCGCTCATCCGTGTGTTGTCCAAAACCAACGCGAACAAGGAAGACGTGACGTGGGAGCAGGAAGGATTTGTCTTCTTCGCCACCAAACACGGCACGGTCAAGAAAACTGAACTCAAGGATTTCGCCAACGTCCGCAAAGGCGGTATCATCGCCATCGGCATCGATCCCGGCGACAACCTGATTGAAGTAAAACTCACGACCGGCCACAACGAAGTCGTGCTCATCTCCCGCGATGGCATGAGCATCCGGTTCAATGAAGAGGACGCCCGCCCGATGGGCCGGCCGGCCACTGGCGTGCGGGGCATCAATTTGTCGAAAGGCGACGAGGTCGTGGCGCTGGCCATCGTCGTACCGGACGCCAAACTGCTGGTGGCCGGCGAGAACGGCATCGGCAAGCGCACCAACTTCGAGGAGTACCGGAGCCAATCCCGCGGCGGCAAAGGCATCATCACCATGAAAACCACCGAAAAGACCGGCGGGGTGGTGGGCTCGCTGACCGTGCGGGACGCGGACGAAATCATGCTCATCACCGTGAAAGGCCAGATGGTGCGAACGTTCGTGAAGGACATTCGCGAGGCCGGCCGCAATACCCAGGGCGTGAAACTCATCGAACTGGAATCCGGTGACAAATTGCAAGCCATCGCCCCGGTCATCGGCGAGGACAAGGAAGATTCCGCCGGTGAGGAAGAAGCGGCGAAGTAATTTCTGCCGGTCGGGCCAAAAATGACGGTATGAAGCTTGTCGTCGGCTTGGTTCATAATGTCTAGCCTCATTCTTTCTCCCTCTCCGCCAACAGGGTTGGGGGACTTGAGCCGTTTGGGAAACGGCGAAAGGAATTCGGCAGAGCCGAAGGCCCGCGAGGGCCGAGCGAGCGGGCAGCGAGCGAGTCATTGGGCCGGGGTGAGGTGGCGCGTGAATGGTTTCAAATTCAAATCCCCCCGCCCCAACCCTCTCCCCGCTTGGGCGGGGCGAGGGAGTCAATCAGGTCGGCAGTATGCCACCTCGACATCTATCATCCGGAATTGGTTTGACAAAGGATTGGTCTGGACCAACTTTTCTGTGGCTGAAGCGTTTTTGTTAGAACCAAAACCGCGTCGGGGAAAATTGCTGGTATGTCCAAGCTTGTAGTCATCACTCCGGGATTGACCGGCTTGTCGCATGAGCTGGAAACGCGCTGGGTCACCATCGGGCGCGGCGAAAAGAACGCGTTTCAAATCGTCGAAACCTCGATCTCCGGCCAGCATTGCGAGGTGTTGTTGCGCGGCAACGAGCTCGTCGTCCGCGACCTGCGTTCGACCAACGGGACGTTCATCGAAGGCAAGACTGTTACCGAGGGCGTCCTGCGTCCGGGACAAACCCTGCGGCTGGGCGACGTGGAATTGCATCTCGAAATCTCCCCGCCCGGTTCCGCCCCGCCTCCCGTCGCGGCGAAAAAATCCGCCGGCACCGCCATAAAACAATATCGCGTGCTCTTTGTGGACGACAGCATGGCTTTCCTGGAAATGATCACCGGCCTGTTCGGCGCCCGCGAGGACATCACGTGGGAAATCCTCACCGCCACTTCGCCGGACAAGGCGCTGGCCATCCTGCAACAAAAGCTGGTTGACCTGATTGTGCTGGACATCGGCATGCCGCTGCTCGACGGCATCCAGTTGCTTGGCCTCATCCATCAGCGTTATCCCAACATCAAAAAAGTGGTGCTCACCGGCGAGAGCGATGACCGTCACCGCTCTGCCTGCCTGGCCGCCGGCGCGGAACTTTTCCTTTTGAAACCAGCCGACGAGGACGGCTGGAAACTCATCTTCAACCTGCTGAGCAGTCTCCTGCGCTGGGAGCAAAGCACCGATTTTGTCAGCACCTTGAGCGACAACGGATTGTACAACGTCATCCAACTGGAATGTCTCGGCGGCAATTCGTCGGTCATTGAAGTCCGGAACCCGCAAACCGCCGGTGAGATTTACATCGAAGCCGGGGCCATCGTTCATGTGGCGGCCGGAAAACTGGTCGGCGAAAAAGCTTTTTATCAATTGCTGTCTTTGACCGACGGGGAATTCCGCGTGATTGCCTTCCGGGCGCCGCCGGCGCGCACCGTGAAACGCTCGTGGGACGCGCTGCTCGCCGACCTCTCGCGTGCGGCGGAGGAGGTAAAAACTTCCGGCAGCGACGACGAAACCATCCTGATTACCAAAAAGTCGGCGGCGGCCAAACCGGCGGCACCCCTCTCGCCTGTGCCTCCACCCGCGGCGCCAGAACCGCCGCCCCAACCAGCCCCGACCGAACCACCCAAACCCTTGCCCGCGCAACCCAAATCGGGCATGAATGTCATCACGATGGAAGAAATGGTCGAAGCAGACACCACCGTCCTGCCCAAACCGGGCGGAAACGAAAATCCGCCAGCCGACCGGAAGAAATAACGTGTCTTTGTAGCCGCGGACGTCAGTCCGCGCACTTTGAGTTCTGTAAAATCAGCGCCGACTCACGTCGGCGGCTTCGATTGAAAGGATCGTCACGGCGAGACTCGTTCCAGTTTCCAGGAACCATCCGGCTGCTTCGTGTATTGAAACCGGTCGTGCAACCGGTTCAACCGGCCCTGCCAGAATTCAATCCGCCCCGGCTTCAAAATGTAACCGCCCCAGTTCGGCGGCAGCGGCACGTCGCCGGGAAATTTCGCCGCCATTTCGTTCCACTTCGCGTCGAGCACCGACCGGTCGGCCACCACGTCCCGCTGGTTGGATGCCCAGGTTGACAACCGGCTGCCGCGCGGACGGCTTTTGAAGTACGCCTCCGATTCCTCCCGCGATAATTTGCTCATCGTGCCCGCCACGCAAACTTGCCGTTCCAGGTCAGTCCAGTAAAACGTCAGGGCCGCGTTGGGATTTTCGGCCAGCTCCAGCCCTTTGCGGCTGTCGTAATTCGTGTAAAAAATGAAACCGCGCTCGTCCACGCCCTTGAGCAGGACATGGCGCGTGGAAGGCCGGCCGGCCTTGTCCACCGTCGCCAGCACCATTGTGTTCACGTCAATCGGCGTGTGTCCGAGCACGGCATGCCAGAGTTTGTAAAGCGCAATGCCGATCTTGCGCCACCGGTTGCCGCCCGACGCTTGGGCAAACCACCGCTTGAACTGCGACACCGGATTCGTATCCAAATCCGCGCGCCGGAGTTCACCCTGCACGTATTCCCGTCTGATGTCCGCGAGTGCCATGATGGCCCGAACCTTACAACGCCCGCGCCGTCCTGTCCACGATTACAGCGCGACGGTGAGAGGATAACCTGGTGGGGCGAGCGTACCCGCGAGCCGGTAAGTTGAACCGCCGAGACGCAAAGGCGCGGAGATTTTTAACCACGGATGGACACGGGTAGACACGGATTTACCAAAGGCTGAAGGCTGAAGGGCAGATCAGAGCCTCCTCACCGGTCTTCGCCAACTGCTTCGCCCCGGCAGGCGTCGGCTCCTACAGAAAAGACACCCCGGGCTATTATCTTTCGCCCCGATGGGGCTTGGATTGGCTCCGCAAATTTTTTTGTGCAAATCAGCGTCAATCAGCGGTTAAAATTCTCTGCGCCTTGGCGCCTTGGCGGTTAATCGCATTGCCAGAATTGGATGGACTTTTGGTGCGGTTTTCAGACCCTGTTCCAACCATGTTTTCACTCCAAATGCTCTTCGGAAAGGCCGACCGCTTTTATCAACTGCTGGAAGATGCGGCAACGGAAGCCCATGAAAGCGTCCGATTGGTCATCGAAATGTTCAAGGCGTCGGATCCGGCCAAAAATCTCGACGACCTCGCGCTGACCCGCCGGAAGGAGAAAAAAATCGGCGAACAAATCACCGCTGAATTGGTGAAAACGTTCGTGACCGGCCTGGAACGTGAGGACATCGAGGCGCTGGCACTGGCGTTGCGCAAAATTCCCAAAACGGTCGAGAAGCTGGCCGAACGTATCAAGCTGGGCCATCAGCATCTCACCGGGGTGGATTTCACCCGGCAGATCGAAATCCTGGAACAATCCACCGACGTGGTGCTGGCCATGGTCAAGCAATTGCGCGACATGCGGCATCTGGAAAAAATCCACGAGCTGAACGGCAAGCTGCAATATCTCGAAAACGAGGCGGACCAGCTGATGACGGACCTGCTCAAGGAGCTTTACAGCGGACGCTACGACGCCATCAAAGCCATGGTCATCCGCGATCTTTACGAATTGATGGAAAAGGCGATTGACCGCTGCCGCGACGCCGGCAACGTGGTCATGCACATCGTGCTGAAAAATTCCTGACCGCGCGCGCGATGACCCTCATCTTCCTCGTCATCCTGGCGGCGTTGGTGTTCACCTACATCAACGGTTTTCACGACACGGCCAATTCCATCGCCACGGTCGTCGCCACCAAGGTGTTGACGCCGCGCCAGGCTGTGATGCTGGCGGCCGTCACCAACCTGGTCGGCGCGTTCACGGGCACCGCCGTCGCCACCACCATCGCCTCGGGCCTCGTTGACCCGAAAGTCGCGACGTCCGAAGTGCTGATTTGCGCGATGATCGCGGCCATTTTCTGGAATCTGTTGACGTGGTGGTTTGGCATGCCGTCGAGTTCGTCGCACGCGCTCATCGGCGGTTTGTGCGGCGCGTGCCTGGCCGCCGCGCACAACAACTGGAGCGTCATGGTCTGGTCGGTGCCCAATCCGGAGCATTGGTGGAAGAGTGCCGGACTGATTTGGAAAGTGATTGTTCCGATGATTCTGTCACCGGTATTGGGCCTGCTCGTTGGTTTTCTGGTGATGGGCACGCTTTATTTCCTTTTGCGCAACTGGCGGCCGGCCACCGTCAACAAAGCCTTCGGCAAACTGCAACTGCTCAGTTCGGCGTACATGGGATTCAGCCACGGCACCAACGACGCCCAGAAAACCATGGGTATCATCGCGCTGGTGTTGCTGACCGGCACGAGCGGCGGCTTGTTCGAGCATCTGCCCGGCTGGCTGTTTTTTTTGCGCACCGCGCCGCCGGTAGCCGGACAGCCGCTGGAAATTGCGGCGTGGATAAAAGTGCTCTGCGCCCTGACCATGTGCGCCGGCACCGCCGTCGGCGGCTGGCGCATCATCAAAACCCTCGGCCACAAAATGGTGCGGCTGCATCCGGTCCACGGTTTCGCGGCCGAAACCACCGCCGCCACCGTGCTGGTGACCGCCGCCCATTTCGGCATGCCGGTGTCCACCACGCATGCCGTCACGACTTCCATCATGGGCGTCGGCTGCGCGAAAGGATTCAATCATCTCAAGCTCGACGTGGTGGAACGCATCATCTGGGCGTGGATCATGACGTTGCCGGCCAGCGGCATCGTGGCTTACCTGCTGGTCAAGCTGGCGCAAGCCACCGGCTGGATTCCGTGAAGTAAACCCGGTAGGGCGGCGTTGCTGCGCCGCCAAACGTGGCTGACCGGCAGGTCAGCCCTACCGAATTTTGCATTCGATCGAGCGGCGCGCTTGAAAAGCGTGCCCTACCTTTGCCCCCAATCAGAATTTCTTTCGCCCTAAACGCGGGTCGGGAATGCCGAGTTTCTTTTTGATCTTGAGCAGGTCCTGGAGTTGTGCGGGCGAAATGGTGTTCGGCGTCGGGTTTAATTGCGACGCGACAAGGACGGTGCGGCAGTAGGACTCAAGAATTTCCATCTTGAAGTAGGCGTCCTCCACGTTGTTGTGGCTCCATGAGACGACGCCGTGATTGGCCATGAGGATGACGTTGTGTTTGTCCACCCGCCGGGCGATTTGCCGGCCCAGCTCGGGTGTGCCGGGCGTGCGATACGGCGCGAGGGCAACGGATACGAACACTTCAAATTCCGGAATCAGGCAAGCGGGTGGCAGAATTCCCGCCACCGCAAAGCCCGTGGCGTGCGGCGGATGACAATGCACCGTGGCCACCGCGCGCGGCTGGCGTTGCATGATTTGCAGGTGCATGAGAATTTCGCTGGTGAGCCGCTTCGCGCCCAAAAGCTGGTTGCCCCGGAAATCCACCAGGCACAGGTCCTCGGGTTTCATGAAGCCCTTGCTCGCGAGCGTGGGCGTGCAAAGCGCCATGTCCTTGCCGACGCGGATGGCGATGTTGCCGCCGTTGCCGTCCACATAAGCCCGCTGCCAGAGACGGCGGCCGATGTCGCAGATCTGCAGTTTCAATCCGTGGATTTGCGGCGAATTGAAAAAGGCTTCGAGGTCCGGTTTTGAGCGACGTCTTGGTGGATGATTGGCACCCATGCTACCGGTAGCTTAGTTGGGGAATTGACGGAAAATCAATGCAAAATCACGCGAGGGTTGTCCGCGAGGCGCAACTTGGCTAGCCGCCGACTCCCTCGCCCCGCCCGGCGGGGAGAGGGTTGGGGCGAGGGGATTTGAATTTAAAACTATTCACGTGCCACCTCACCCCGGCCCAATGACTCGCTCGCTGCCCGCTCGCTCGGCCCTCGCGGGCCTTCGGCTCTGCCGAATTCCTTTCGCCGTTTCCCAAACGGCTCAAGTCCCCCAACTCTGTTGGCGGAGAGGGAGAAAACAAGGCATTGGTGTCAAGCAGTACCCCTCCTACCGCCCCTCATCAGCTTGCGCAATTCGGCCATCACTTTTTCCACGCTGATGGTGTGAACGCCGGTGATTTCCTTCAAGACAACTAATTGCTCGCCCTGCGGCCGCCAAACCTCCTCCAGCGTGTCCGCCCATAGGACGACGCACGGCACGCCCACGGCCGCCGCCAGGTGCGTGATACCGGAGTCATGACCCACAAATGCCGCGGCGGATTGGATGCGCTGGGCCAGTTCGGCGAGCGGCAGGCTTTGAGCAACGGAACAGCGCGCCGACAGCAATGTGGCTTTCAACCGTTGCAGGCGTTCGCCTTCCGCCTCGCCACCGACCAGCAGCAGGTTCCAACCGGTCGTCGTCATGATTTGCTGAATCAAGGCCGCCCATTTCGTTTCCGGCCAGTTTTTCTTTTCGCTGCCGCTGCCGGGGTGAAGGGCAAGCTGGTTGAGGGTTGAGGGTTGAGAATTGAGAGAAAGACGCGGCACGGGATCGGCGTCGAAAATGGCGAGTCGTTCCAGCGGCTTGAGATAAACCCGAGTGGCGTGGATTCCGGCCGTATCATCCGGCCGGTGCGGACCGGCGATGAATTGTCCGTGCAAAGAACGGCCCACGTTGGTCTTGAAAATTTCGTCCGGATCGAACAGGTACGAAACAATCAGATCAAACTCGGAAAAATAATCCATCAGCGACGGTTCGAGGACACCGTTGCGGGCGAAGAATCCTGCCAACCCGCGCGCTTCAATCGGTTGCACGCGGTCCACGAGCCCGCTGGCCAGCGCGAGTTGGGCGATGTGCGGATAGCCGAGCACTTCGAGGTGCGCCTGGGGAAACTGGCGGCGCAAGGCGGCAATGGCCGGCAACGTGAGAATGAAATCACCAATGGCTCCGCCGCGAATGACCAGAATCTTGGGTTTGGTGACGCTCACATCGACCGAAAAGCAGTCAGGCCGAGCAGCAGCACGAACACCGCGAAGGCCAGTCGGATGCGACAACCGATGCGGATGCGGTCTTCGGTGGCCGTCGCCCAGTTCAGCAGGTCGCGCAGCCGCCACGGCGTGACGGTGAACCATACGCCCGCGATGACAAGCAGATAGGCCCAGACTTGAATCACCAGCACAAAAGGCGATTCGCCCAGATGCGGCCGGCCGGTATCCACCATCAGTTTTGCCAGCAGCAACATCAGGATGGCCAGGCCGCGCACGGCCAGAAAATCCTGCACATAAATGCACGCCAGAATTCCCACGGCGATGAATCCGCCGAGCAGGTAGGGTTTGAACGCCGAGAAATCGGCGACGGGTTCGATGTTGACGTTCCAGGCAAACCACGCCGTGCCCAGCAACATGAGGATGACGCCGACGGGCAGGTTGCGCGGGAACTTACGCGCGGCGGCGGCGAACTGCGTCGGCTTGGTCAGGCCGTAAATCTGCGGCACGCTCATGCCAAGCCCGAGCAGGATGGACAACAACGACAATCTCATTTACGGAAATTAAACCACGAATGGACACGAATGGACACGAAGAAAATCAATCTATTCATTCTCGACAGCAGATTGCGCCGCGAATAACGTGAATTTAATGAAATCGGATTAGTTCCGGGTTCCAGCGACGATGAAAAAAAAACATCTGTCGGTATTCCTTGCGACAATTACGTTCGTAACCGGGTGTTCCACCGATTCCACTTCCCACAAACTGGCTGACAGTGGCGTCCTTGATGTTTCAGCTTTAATAGTGGCACTGCCTCTGACACCTCTAATTCCTTTTACGACCGGGTATCGAGCGATTGAGGATAGCAACGAAAGGAAGAGAGACGAGTCTCTCTATGAAAAACTCGACCCGGTGTATCAAAAACGAATTGAGATGATAAAGGCGCGTTCTCCAAAGGCAGATGCAGAGGAGACATGGAAAGAAGGGGCAACAGCATTCCTGCCGTCAATGCCCAATGGAAGTTGGTATCCCGGTCTGGAATCAACAGAATACCATTTGAAAAATAGAGAAGAAAACTGGCAACAAATTACCACAAACAAATTTCTCACTTATCTCCAAACCCTTTTAAGTGACGATCCTCTCCAGCGACAGGTTCACAATCACTATAGTGAAAAATATAGGGAATTCCTTCATGTTCGCTGGGATTACAAAAAAGCATTCAACCTCGAAGTTTATCAGAAAATTCAAAACTCAAAGGTGTCCAATACAATTAGACCGTCGTCATCTCCATCGGTGATTTTACCAGCTCACTCCAAAATCGCCGGAGCGCCGTAGAGGGTGAACAAGCCGGAGCGGGTGATTTTTACGTCGAGCAGTTGGCCGTGATGGCGTTTTGAGCCTTCAAACAGCACAATCCTGTTGCAGCGCGTCCGGCCGGTCAGCCGCGCCGGATTTTTCCGGCTCGGTCCTTCGACCAGAATCTGCACTTGCCGCCCGATGAACGCGTCGTATTTGCGTTTACCGATGGCGTTGACGGTTTCGAGCAGGCGATGATTGCGTTCCTCGCGGATTTTCAGCGGCACCTGGCCGGGCATTTCCGCGGCAGGCGTGTCGCGGCGCGGCGAGTATTTGAAAATGTAGGCGTTGTCGAACTCCACCTCGCGCGCAAGCGAAAGGGTTTGCTCGAAGTCCTCCTCGGTCTCACCGGGAAACCCGACGATGATGTCCGTGGTGATGCCGATGTCCGGTCGCACGCGGCGCAATTTTTTGACGATGCCGAGGAAACGTTCGCGCGTATAACCGCGGTGCATCAATTTCAGGACGCGGTCGCTGCCGCTCTGGACGGGCAGATGCGCGCTTTCGACGAGCTTGGGAAGCCGCGCGTAGGCTTCAATCAAATCGTCGCCGTAGCCCTTCGGATGCGGCGCGGTGAAACGGATGCGTTCCAGTCCGTCGATTTCGTGGACGGCGTCGAGCAATTGGACGAAGGGAGATTTACCGTTGACGGTAGGGACGCGCTGCTGCGCGTCCTGGCCGAGCGGCAGCTCGGCCCTACCAATTTCCCGCTTCCCATAGCTGGTGATGATCTGGCCGAGCAAGGTGATTTCCTTCACCCCTTGCGCCACGAGCTGGCGGCATTCGGCCACGATGTCGGGAATGCTGCGGCTGCGTTCCTCGCCGCGCGTGTACGGCACGATGCAGAAGGTGCAATACTGGTTGCAGCCCTGCATGACGCTGACGAACGCGGTGACGGATTTTTTCCCGCTGCCGTTCAGCAGATGCTCGCGAATGGTCGCCTCGCTCCCCTGCTCTTCCGCCACGTCCACGATTTTGTCGCGGCGACCGGCCAGGATTTCGTCGAGGTAATCCGCCGCGTGATGAAATTTCTGCGTGCCGAGGACGAGGTCAATGTCCGGCAGTAGGTCGAGGAGTTCCGGTCCGCGGCTTTGCGCCATGCAACCCAGGAAACCGAGCACAACGTCCGGACGATGCTTGCGCACATCGGCGGCAAGGTTTTGCATTTTGCCGATGGCTTTTTTCTCCGCAAAATCGCGCACGCTGCACGTGTTCAGCAAAATCACGTCGGCGGCCGCTTCGGACGGCGCGAGGGTGTAACCCCTGGCCACGAGCTGGGCGGCGACGGCTTCGCTGTCGCGTTCGTTCATCTGGCAGCCGTAGGTTTTGATGAAAACACTGGGCATGATGTTTCAGATAAGCAGGATAGTTCGGGATGCCGGGGTTGGAAAGTGGATTTCGGGTGCATTGACGACGAGATGAGCGTGCTTTGACAAGCGTATCAAAAAAACAACCCCCTCGCCCCGCCCAGCGGGGAGAGGGTTGGGGCGAGGGGATTTGAATTTGAAAAATAAGCGCCACCTTACCCCGCCCCTCTCCCCCAACTTCGTTGGCGGAGAGGGAGAAAGATGGCGGTAGGGCCGAGCTGCCGCTCGGCCAGGCGGCGCAGCAGCGCCGCTCTACCTTGAACTGTCGTCTATTCCGACAAAATCTTGATGGCCCGGGTTTTCTCGGACCGCTTGCGGGCCGTGCCGTCCAGAATCTTCTTGCGCAGCCGCAGATTTTTCGGCGTGGCCTCCACGTATTCGTCCACGTCAATGTATTCCAACGCGCGTTCGAGCGAGAGTTTGAGCGGCGCGGTGAGTTGGATGCCCTTGCCATCACCCACCGAGCGCATGTTGGTCAATTTCTTCGCCTTGCACGGATTCACCGGGATGTCGTTCTCGCGCGCGTTTTCGCCCACGATCATGCCAACATAAATGGCGTCGCCCGGTTCCACCATCAGGCGGCCGCGTTCCTGAATCATGTTCAGCGCGTAGGCCATGGCCGGGCCGTTTTCCATGCTGACGAGCGAGCCGTTCTTGCGCGCGTCGATTTCGCCGCGGTCGGGACCGTATTCGTGGAAAAGATGGCTCATCACCCCGAGGCCGCGCGTCTGGTTCACCAGGTCGGTCTCGAATCCAATCAAACCGCGCATGGGAATCAACGCCTCGATGGTCACCTGATCGCCGTGATGGTTCATGCTGGTAATTTCGGCTTTGCGGTTGGAAAGATTTTCCATGACGGCACCCATGAATTCCTGCGGGATTTCGAGGAACAATTTTTCAATCGGCTCCAACAAATTGCCGTTGGCGTCCTTTTTGTAGAGCACTTCGGGACGCGACACCAGAACCTCGTAGCCTTCGCGCCGCATCTGTTCGACGAGGATGGCGATCTGCATTTCGCCGCGGCCTTCAACCTCGAAAATCTTCGGGTCGTTGGTCTGCTTGATGCGCAGGGCGACGTTGGTGCGGATTTCCTTTTGCAGTCGCTCCCAGATGTGGCGCGCAGTGACGAGTTTGCCGTCCTGACCGGCCAGCGGGCCGTCGTTCACGGCAAATTCCATCTGGATGGTCGGCGGATCAATCGGAATGTATGGCAGGGCGCCGCGCTCCGGTTTGTCGGCGATGGTTTCGCCGATGAACACATCCTCGAAACCGGTGATGCCCACGATGTCACCGGCGTGCGCTTGTTCCACTTCGATGCGTTTGAGGCCCTCGAAGTGATAAATCATCGTGACTTTGCCCGGTGTAATCTGACCGTGGCCGTGCAAACAAACCGCCGGTTCGCCGGCTTTCACCTTGCCGGCCATGATTTTGCCGAAGGCGATGCGGCCCAGATAGTCGGAGTAATCCAGGTTGGCGACGAGCACCTGGAAACCGTCGCCGGCTTTGGCCCGCGGCGGCGGGATGAACTTCACGATGGCGTCGAACAGCGGCACCATGTTGTCGCTGGAATCCTTGAGATCGAGCTTCGCATAACCGGCCTTGGCCGAACAATAAACGAACGGAAAATCCAGTTGTTCATCCGTGGCGTTGAGCGAAATGAACAGTTCGAACACCTCGTCGAGCACCTTTTTCGGGTTGGCGTTCTCGCGGTCAATTTTATTGATGACGACAATCGGCTTGGCGCCGGCTTCGAGCGCCTTGCGGAGGACGAACCGGGTTTGCGCCTGCGGACCTTCGGCGGCGTCCACGACCAGCAGCACGCCGTCAATCATGTTCATGATGCGCTCGACTTCGCCGCCGAAATCGGCGTGGCCGGGAGTATCGACGATGTTAATGTGATATTCCTTGTATTGGAACGCGGCGTTTTTGGCGCGGATGGTGATGCCCTTTTCCTTCTCCAAATCCATCGAATCCATCAGGCGCTCTTCCGAGGACTCGTGCTGGTTGGCGCGGAAGGTGCCGGACTGCTTGAGCAGGCAGTCCACGAGCGTCGTCTTGCCGTGGTCAACGTGCGCGATGATGGCGATGTTTCGAATATGTTGCATGAATTATTATCCGTGACAGATAAGTATAGCAAAGCGGCGGCGGTTGAACAGCGGGAAAATGAAACACACACGAAAATAATCTGACGCGAATTGCACGAATTTACACGAATTTACAATCCGGCTGGACTTTAATCTGCGTCAATCCGCGCCATCTGCGGTCAAACCAGCTTCTTCAGCTTCGCGTCTTCGCCGAGTTTGCGGACCAGTTCCTTGACCTTTTGCGCCTGGGATTTGTGCGCCAGCAATACCGCGTCGTCGGTCTGCACCAGAATTGAATCGCGCAAGCCCACCACGGCAATCGGTGTTTTGTTTTTCGTCCGCGCGTCATAGATGATGTTCCGCGCCGCGTCCACGTGGATGAAATCCGCCACGGCGCAGTTGCCTTCCGGGTCGGCTTTGAGATGCCGCGCCAACGCCGTCCACGAGCCGAGATCGTCCCATTCGAACGCACCGTCGGCCACGACAACATTTTGCGCGTGCTCCATCAAAGCGTAATCAATCGAGATTTTTTTGATACCGGGATATTCCTTCGCCAGTACCTTCGCCAGTTTGGCCGGCTGGTTAGCCACTTTGAACCAGCGCTGGCAGGCGGCGTACATTTCCGGCTGATGTTTCTGCAAACCTTCCGTGATGGTCACAAACGACCAGACGAACATGCCGGCGTTCCAGCGGTACTGGCCACTGTTGACATATTCGAGCGCGCGGTCAAAATGCGGCTTCTCGACGAACCGTTCCGCCCGATAAAACGTGGTCTTCGTTTTTTTTGCGCCCTGCGCCGGCGGCAATTCCGGGCCGACCTGGATGTAACCGTAACCCGTTGCCGGCTCGGCCGGTTTGATGCCGATGGTCACAATTGCCTGGCCGCGCGACGCGAGGTCGAAGGAATCGTTCAGCACCTGCCGGAATTTTTTGGCGTCGGGAATCACGTGGTCGGCGGGCAACACGGCCATGACGCCGGTGGTGGAACGGGCGCCGACGAGTGCAGCGCCGAGGGTGACAGCGGCACAGGTATCGCGGCCGACGGGTTCGGCGATGAGATTGGTTTTGGGAATTTTCGGCAATTGTCTGCGGACCTCGGCCAGTTGCGCCTCGTTGGTGATGACGAAAATGTTCTTGGCCGGCACGAGCGGCAGCACGCGGTCCACGGCCTCCTGTAGAAACGAGCGATGGCCGAGTAACGTGAGCAATTGTTTGGGCATTTGCTCGCGGCTGACGGGCCAGAACCGCTCGCCGCGCCCGCCCGCCATGATGATGACGAAGCGGTTTTTAGTGTCGGTTTTGACTTTCATCAGAGTTTAATTTTTTATTTCGTTAATTCCCCATTCAAAAAAATCAAAGAATCATGCCATTCCCCGATGATAACCGGCACATTCCCCACGCGGCAGGGCAGTCGTATTGCACGGCCATTGGACCGGCGATGCAGCAGTGCCGTCCCACCTTGGCATCGATTGTCTCCAGGAATTGGGGTCAGTCATTCAGGACCATTTTTTGGCGGGCGGGGAAAGAAAGCGAGCGTTTTGTGCGGTCATTATCCGCATTGGGACAATAAAAAAACCGGGACAGGCAAGCCTGACCCGGTTGAAACATCTGACCACTCGTTAATCATCATTAGGATTGGCATATCCGCTGCCGCTGGCGGTGCCTGTGCCCTGCGTAACAGCTGCATAAGGATAGTCATCTTGATCAGCACTCAAATAATAACATCCACCACCGGAACCGGTGATGCTGCCGCTTTTGGACACTCTCTGTAAACCAGCGTATTGACCAGTAGTATACACTGCAGAATAAGTCCCGGAATTCTTGGTTAAACCGCTGATCACTATCACGTTTTCGGGGTTTCCATCAACATCCACTGTTCCATCTGTGATCATCATCGTCTCCGTGGCGTCGATATGCTTTTCAGTTCCCGCTTTGGTGGTGGTATTATGTGTTCCTGACTGAGCCTCGGCGTCGCCGGCATTTTTATTAAAAGCAGTAAGAAAAGAGGATTGACTCATAGAGACGTAGTAAATTGGGCTGTCACCATCTTCAGCATAGATGCCAGAAACATTAGTATAACCATAATAATCAACAACCAAAGTGCTAAGGTTTAGACTAAGCTTGGTGGTCTTGTTAGTGACAATAACATTACCCGTGGAATCATCCATAATCAAATATGACTTGGCGGGAATGCTTGTTGCAGTATAACCTTGGGCAGCCAGATCAGTTTGAAATTGCGTCGAGGCATTCAACATGGCGATGAGCTTTGCAGTGTTGAATGACATGGTGGCTGTCTTTTTAGTTTCTATACCACTGGCAGTGGTGTAGTTAGTAGCCACGTAAGTGATCGTTCCACTGATATTCAGTGTCGTGAGCAAAGACGGTCCACCATCAGCCGAGGCTTTGCCGGCGGCGAAAAGCATCGCCCCGACCGCCAGTGAACACGCCAACATTTGAGTAGTTTTCATAATTTTTAACTTATTTTTACTTTATTCCACTTCTGGTTTATTGTCGCAATCCTTACGACTATCTTAGTTCTCCATCAGGGCCAATGAATGTCAACACATTTTTGTGGCTATTTTCAAGCGGCGCGGGCCAGGCCGGAGGCGACGAATGTTCCGAAACGGATTTGGAGTTGATCCTTCTGAATAATTATTTAACCTGACCGGCAGGTATGAGGCCAAAATTCATCATCACGCTGGGCCTGCTGACATTCCTGATTCTGTGTGCGGCCTTCTTATTGAAGCGGCAATTGGGCAGCGCGTCCGCGCCGCCCGCCCGGGCTGAAATCGCAACCCCTGCTACTGCCGCCGCAACGAGCGTGGCTCCGCCGCCGGCACCCATTACCATCCCGGCCACCAATGTCCTGACGGAGGAGCAGCGGCTGGCAGCTATTGACGCCGAGAGGGATCGCCTCCAGGAATGGTCCATGAACAGTGATGATCCGGCCTCCCTGTCCCACATCCTGGCCGACCTGACCAGTCCGGAAAAAGAAATCCGGGACGCCGCCATCGAGGCCACCAAGCAGTACGGCAGCAGCAATGCCATCCCCACCCTGAAGGCCGTGGCCGCGAACACGGCGGACACCGAGGAACAGATTGCCCTGCTGGAAGCCGCCTATTTCCTTTCCTTGCCCGGCATGGAGATCAACCCGACAACTTTGGAGCAGGCAGCCAAACTTCGAGCCGACCGGGATGCCCGCCGGCAGGCGCAAATGCAAAAAACCGCCGGGAACCCGGCCGCCTCCGGCCCGAATCCACCGGCCGGACCGAATCAATAATCAGAACCCAGAACCCCGAAACCCGGCTCGGATTCGCCAATCGTCCGTTTAAAAAGCGGCCGCCGGCGCGAAACGGCCCCAAGAAACGACAAGGAAATTTGAGCCGGCTCACGCCGACTGCCACAAAATGAAGGATTTTTTGCTGAAGCCAAACTTTCATCGGCTGTACCAGCATCTTGTTGATGATGACGTAGCGGTTTTTGTGGCGGAATTTATTTTCACTTAAGACAAATTCAACCGAATAGGGGTACGGAAGGCAGCATTAAATTTTTCGCGGTCATGGAACAAATGGAAAATGTTTTGGTGCGAATTCCTGCCTGGAGCCTCGTTTTTACCCCTACCGCAAAGGTCTGAAAGCAGGCTTTAATCCCCAAAATAAGTGTTTGACAACATTAGAAACGGCGATAAAATTGTTCTTGCTTCATCGGACAGGCAGTAAATAGGACTGTTTAACTTGAAAATAAAAGGAAGAAACATGAAACTAATAAAAATCCATCTATGCGCGGCGGTTTTAGGAGCCGTTGCGCTTCTTTCGGCAAACAGCGCGGCGGGGGTGCCGGTCGCTTATTTCCCCAGGCCGACGTTGAACCTCAGCGGCACGGTCATGGTTCCTGGGCCAGCTTTTGGCTTTGGCTCCCTGCAGAAGTTAAGCTTCAACAACAAAACCCTCATCAGACTGTTGAACGCCTCGCCTAGCGTTCAACGTTACATCACGAACAACGTTACCCACTCGACCGTCTCCAACACCATTCCGGCCGGGTCATACTTCGTTTGGGATATGGATCAAGAAGAAGTATGGGTGACGAATAAAAACGGTTTTTCGTTTGATGTCGATGACCCTGTCGATTTTTACATTGATTATGATGAGGATGTCCTGATTGGCAGCTTTTCATTGAACAAGAGCACGTGGGCCGGAACGGAAAAGGACGTGACGGGCGTCGAACTTTATTTTTATGACGGCAACTACAACGAACTCGAAGGTTATTACGGTTTGGGAACTTTCAACTGGAAGTACGGCGCAATCGCCAGCGGCACCCAAACGAACCAAACGAAGAGTGTGAGCGTTTCAATGTCTCCGGGCTCTTATTACGCCGAAGTCAGCGACGTCAGCGGCATCACCACCGCCTTCACTGTCAGCGGCAGCGGCTCGGCCGCCGGCCTTACTCCTTTCTACGAACCGTTCTATATGTGGTGGTAAAATTGAACAATTAACCGGAGATCTACATAATTGAACTTTAATAATTCAACGGAAAAAAATATGAAACCTACAAATATTATTTTGTGCGGAGCGATGGTCGGCGCCGTAGTCCTTCTGGCAGCTAGCACAGTCAAGGCGGCCCCGACATATTTCCCCACGGTCGCATTGAACCTCAGCGGCACAGTTACCGTCCCGGTCGCTGACACCAATGACAACCAGATAATCACCACCAATGGCAACATTGTAACCGGCAAACTCAAGACGGTGAGCTTTAACAACAAGTATCTTATCAAGTTGTTGAATGCTTCGCCCACTGTTCAGAGTTACATCACCAACAACGTTACTCACTCGGCGGCCTCCAATTCAATCCCCGCCGGGTCATACTTCGTTTGGGCTATGGGCCTTTCGGATACGAATTATTTCTATGATTATTACGGAGATATATGGGTAACGAATAAAAATGGTTTCACGTTCGATGTCGAGGTCCCCGTCTCTTTTTACATTTATTGGGATGAGGACGAAGTGGTCGGCACCGCTTCGCTGAACCAGTACACGGGGGCCGGAACGGAAAAGGACGTGACGGGCGTTGAAGTCTATTTTTCTGACTATAACGGCAACGAGCTCGAACCTGAATACGGCCAGGGTAATTTCAATTGGACCTACGGCGCGGTGTCCGGCGGCCTCCAGACAAAGAGCATAAGTCTTACCATGTCTCCTGCCGCTTATTACGCGGAAGTCAATGACGTTGAAGGTATCACCACGGCCTTCAGCGTCAGCGGCGGCGGCTCAGCCACATGCCTCGCTGTGCTTCCGGGTGGATGGTTTGGCGAGCCATACTGGTGGTATATGTGGTACTAATCCGATTCAAGCAATACCATCCAAGACAGGCATTGCCTGTCTTGGATTTTTTGTTTAGGCTCAACCCATTCTAGAATAATTATGAGACCGAAAGTTGTTATCGCGTTACTGGTACCGATATTCCTGTTATTGGGTACCGTCATCCTGTTGAAACAGCACGCCGCGAACCACTCAAAACCTGCCGGGGTTTTGCCCACACCCGCGGTAACGAGCGTCGCCCCCACGCCAGCGCCCCCACCGGCGCCCGCTCCCGCACCGCTCGTGGTTAAAAAGACCCTGACGCCGGAAGAACGCGAGGTCGCTGTCAATGCCGAAAAGGAACGGCTCTTTGAATGGGAGAGGAATGACGATCCGCAATCCCTTTCCAACATCCTGGCCGACCTGACCAATCCGGAAAAAGAAATCCGGATGGCCGCCATTGAAGCCACCAAACAATTCGGCAGCAGCAGCGCCATTCCCACCTTGCAGCAGCTGGCCCAAAACACCGCCGATGCCGGGGAACAAACCGCCCTGCTCGAAGCCGCCGACTTTCTTTCGTTGACTCCCATTAGCGACAGCAGCGTACAACTGCCCAAAACGCCCGCACAAGTTCAAGCGGAACAGCAAAAAATCGCCCAAATGGAAGCCCAAAAGCAGACCCGGAAACAACAACAATCCGCCCAACAACAGGCGCCACCACCGCCAACCCAGGCCGGTCCGAATAATTGAACCAAAAGCAATCAGCCAACCGGAACGAACAACATGAAACTGACCCAAACATTACTTTGGGCTACGGTGGTGGCAACCATGGTTTTTGCCACGGACAAAGCTTCAGCCTTCCCTTTGAAACTGACGTCTTTAAGCGGCACCATTTCCGCCACCCCAAGCTATAGCGCCATCGAATCCACGAACAAAGCACACTATATCACCAAATCCTTTAACCTGAAGCAGGTGACGCTGTTGATTTCGAACTCGATCGTCCAGCTCGGGATGACAAACATTCCGCCGGCGAACGCCTACTTCGCGTACAATCCCTACAACGATAACACCTATCTGACAAACAGTTCGGGTTACTATCAGTCTACGACAAATCTGAACGCGCTCAACTTTCTTTCAATGCACATTGAAGACACGACGGCAGCGTTTACCACTGGAACCAGTAGTGTGAACGAGAATGACAAAATCGTTTTTGAATTTTTCTTCAGGGCTACCGGCACTAACGGTAACGTTTATTATGCCGGCGCCGACTACGGTTCGGGGACGCTGCACTATGGCGAAACCAGCAGCAAAGTCAGCATGACCGTCAGCGGCAAGGGCGTTGACTATGGCGAATACGCCAGCAGCGATGATGGTGTGAGCAGCCTCAGTTTTGTCTTTTCCGGCTCGGCCGCACAGGCAGAATGGAGCGGGCCGTTCTGTCTGTGGTGGGAAGAGAATTTTCAATAATTTTTAATCCTCTTGGCATCAACCCGGGACAGGCATTGCCTGTCCCGGGTTTTTTGTTTAACTCCAAGACCTGTATGCGCCTGAAATTTGTTTTGACCCTGTTCGCGCTCGCGTTTCTGGTCCTGGGCGCCGCTTTGCTGTTGAAACCGCACATGGGTGGCAGCCCTGCGATTTCGACCTATTCCACAACGGCGGCTTCAGGTCCGGCGTTACCGACGGCTTCGAACGTCGAGGTCACGACTGCGGCTCCCGCCGAATCCCAGACGGTGCCGGTCGCGGTTTCGGCTTCCGTCACCAATCCCATTCCCGCCGAACAAAACCCGGACGCGGTTGATGCCGAGGTCAACCGGTTGTATGAACTGGCCATGAATAACGACCCGGCGTCCCTTTCCAACATTCTGACCGACCTGCGCAACCCCCATCCGGAAATACGGGAGGCCGCCATCGAAGCCACCAAAGAGTTCGGCAGCACCAACGCCATCCCCGCCCTGCTGGCGGCCGCTGAATCCACGGACGATCTCCAGGAAAAGATCGCTTATCTGGAAGCCGCCCATTTTCTAACCTTACCGCCGATTGATTTTGGCACGCCGGCTCAACCGTCAGCCACCCCGGAACAAATTCAACAGGACCAGCAAAGAAGAGCCGCCCGGGACGCCCGGCGCCAGGCGCAAATGCAAATCCGCGCCGGCAACCAGGGCTCACCAACCGGAGCACAAAATCCCTCCGGCCAGACCCCGCCGACCGACTCTAATCCCTGAGTGAACCGGTGACGTCCCGCGCCTGGCCATGGCTTAACACAAAAAGATTGGCGCATTGGATGGTAGCGCGGTGCTGCTGCGCCGCCGCATCAGGCTGACCGGCAGGTCAGTCAACATTTGGGCCAATAACAATATGAACTGCTGGATGATTCATCGTTGACAAAGTCAACCGCCACCGTAAGTTCTTCTCAAATTTATTCGTCAAATTGAAGTCTGGAAGCAAATGAGGATGAAACAATCGAACAAAGGACCAGCAGCCTGAAGGAAAGAACAACATGAAACCGACCAAATTGACCATTCTGGCCGCGGCGGTAATTTTTGCTTTGGCTTGCACCGCCAAAGCCCAGGCCATCTTTCCGCTGGTAAAACTGACCATCAGCGGCACGGTGAGCTGTAATACCAACAGCCCCACGGACAACGGCACGACCACAAAGTCGGCGCTGACCAAGGTGAGCATCACCACCAAGTCGCTGATTAACCTGCTGAACAAGTCGTCCGCCGTGACCAACACCCTGGTTGACGTCACGGGCACCAACCAGATTCCGACGGGATCCTATTTTCTTTTTGACCTGTACAACCAAAACCTGATCATCACAAACAAGAGCAGCTTCAGCTTCACGCTTAGCGGCACCGACCCGATTACCACCATCGGCTATGACTACGGTTATCTCCTGATCGACCGACAAAATATCATCGGCAGTTTCAGCCAAAAAGATGCCACCGGCGCCGGCAGTGAATCGGACCTGACCGGCACTGAATTTTCTTTCAACGATGCCAATGGTAATTCGTTGGACGATTACGGGAACGGCACCTTGAAATGGAGTTTTGGCAACGTTTTGTCCAATGATGTTCAGAAAACAACCTTGAGCGTCAGTTTTCCCCTTCCCGACGGCTATGGTGACATGGTGAATTATAACGGTGCCATCGCGCAGAACGTCAAAGCCTCCGGCAGCGGCACGGGTTACGTTGAGTCCGGCATTTTCCCATTCTACATTTGGTGAGTGGAGCCTTGAGCCGGCTTTGACAGCAAAAACCAGGACGGCCATTGCCAGTCCTGGTTTTTTATTTATGATGCAACTGCGTAGAAATGGTTATGGCAGATCATAATGACTTTGGCACATTAGCGTGGTAGGGCGGTGCTGTGGACGTTCTCACCACATAGGTAACACTTGTTCTCACGACATGGGTTGCACTTTTGTTGGGTGGCAGAGTGCAACAACCCAGGACACCCGAACAAATCCAGGCGGCGGAGCAAAAGCGGGCCCAACGGTCAGGGCGCAACCCGGGAACCAACCCTCCCTCCACGCCGCCGGCAACTTCCGGCGGCGCACCGCCGAACAATTAAGTAAACTCAAACGGCTTTCACCGCCGAAGCCAGCGATTTCACAAACGCGCCCACGCGTTTGACCAGTTCCGGCGAGCGGCCATGCCGGGCAACCTGATTCACTACCGCGCTGCCGACGACTACCGCATCTGCGCTTTGCGCGACGATTTTCGCCTGTTTCGGATTGGAAACGCCAAAACCGACGGCCACCGGCAACGGCGTGTGCGCGCGAATCCGCGCCACCTGTGACGCCAGATTGGCCGCCACCTTTGACTGCATACCCGTCACGCCTTCGCGCGAAATGCAGTAAATGAACCCCGCGCCGCGGCGCACGATGAATTTGACACGTGCGGCCGGCGTCGTTGGCGCCACCAGATAAATGTGGCACAAGCCGGCCTTTTTCATCAGCGACTCGTAGCGGGCGCCTTCTTCCGGCGGCAAATCCAGCACCAGCAACCCGTCCACGCCCGCCCGCGCCGCCTGCCTGACGAATCGTTCCAGGCCGATGTGGTGAATGAGATTGAAATAAATGTAGAGAACGATTGGAATTTGCGAATCGCGCCGGATGACTTTCACGGTTTGCAGCACCTTCGATGGCGTGGTGCCGGACTCCAGACCGCGTTGCGCGGCGAACTGGTTCACCAGGCCATCGGCGAGCGGATCGCTGAACGGCACGCCCAATTCCAGCACATCCACGACGGCCCGGTCGAACGCAAGCGCGAGCCGGCGCGTGGCGACCAAATCCGGGTCGCCCGCCCCGATATAGACGATGAAGCCCTTTTTGCCTTCGCGTTTCAGACGCGCAAAACGTTCCACAATGCGGTTCATGCAACGCCGAGTTTCAAGTTTCAGGTTTCAAGTTTCAAGCGGATTGTAGGAGACGACGTGAGGAGTCTCTGTTTTTTTGGTTTGAGCCTCGTTACCTCGGCTCCTACAATCGAAGCATGGCCAGTACTTTCGGGCAACTGTTCCGCATCACGACTTGGGGTGAATCCCATGGCGGCGGCGTGGGTGTGGTCGTGGACGGCTGCCCGCCGCGACTCAAGCTGACGGAAGCGGATATCCAGCCCGATTTGGACCGGCGCCGGCCCGGCCAATCCAAAATTGTCTCGCCGCGCCGGGAATCCGACACGGTGCAGATTCTTTCCGGCACGTTTGGCGGGAAAACTCTCGGGACGCCGATTTGCCTGTGGGTCAAAAACGAAGACGCCCGGCCTGAAGCCTATGCCGAAATGAAGACGAAGTTCCGCCCGTCGCACGCGGATTTCACCTATTTTGCCAAATACGGCATCCGCAACTGGCAGGGCGGCGGGCGCGCCAGCGCGCGGGAAACCATCGGCCGTGTCGCCGCCGGCGCCATCGCGAAGAAAATTTTACGCGAACGGTTCGGCGTCGAAACCCTGGCCTATGTCAAACAGGTCCAGCGGCTCGTCGCCGAGGTGAATCCGGACAAGGTTAAATTCAAGGACGTCGAGGCGAATATCATCCGTTGTCCCGACCAAAAAGCCGCGGCAAAAATGATCCGGCTGATTGAAAAAATGCGGCGCGCGGGCGACACCGTGGGTGGCATTGTCGAAGGCGTTGCGCGCGGCGTGCCGGCGGGCTGGGGTGAACCGGTGTTTGACAAACTGGAGGCGGACCTGGCCAAGGCGATGTTGAGCCTGCCGGCTTCAAAGGCGTTTGAAATCGGCTCCGGCTTCGGCGGCATCCTGCTGACCGGCCGCGAGCACAACGACCCGTTCCGCGCCCGGCAGGGAAAAGTTTTCACGACGACAAATTTCTCCGGCGGCGTTCAGGGTGGCATTTCGAACGGGCAGACGATTTTCTTTCGTGTCGCATTCAAGCCCGTGGCCACGGTCATGCACGAGCAGGACACGGTGGACGAGCAATTCCACAACACGACGCTGAAGGGTCGCGGTCGGCATGATCCGTGCGTGTTGCCCCGGGCGGTGCCGATGGTGGAAGCGATGACCGCGCTGGTGCTGGTGGACCACGCGCTCCGGCACAAGGCGCAATGCGGCTGATTCCGCAAGTCTTCAGAGTTGATTTTTTACGGCGGCAGAAGCAATTTTAATCAATCAAGCTAACCATATGGCAGAGAAAACCATCAACGAAATTCCCCGTGAACCGCGCCTCCTGTTTGTCAAGGCCAGCGAGGCCGCGCAACGGGAAAATCTGGATTACGCCATCGCCCTGTTCAACCAGGTGCTGGAAAAAGAACCGGCCTTTTTCGAGTGCCGCAAGGCATTGCGCGCCGCTCAATTTCAGAAAGCCGGCAACAAGGGCGGCGGATTTTTCAAAAAAATGCTGAGTGGCGCCGGTTCCTCGCCGCAGATTGCCAAAGCCAAAATGGCCTTGGGCAAAAATCCCGCCGAGGCGATGGCCATTGCCGAGCAGGTTTTGAACGGCGACCCGAACAGTTCCGCCGCCCACCGGATCATCGTGGACGCGGCGAACGCGCTGGAGCTGCCGCAAACCGCCGTCATGTCGCTCGAAACCATGGTGATGAATTCGCCCAAGGACAAAAACCTGGCGATTGAATACGCCTATGCGGTGGGCACGACCGGCGGCGATACCAGCGGGCCGGAAAGAATTCTCGCCGAACTGGTGCGCCAGTCGCCCGCCGACGGCGAGTTGAACCAGGCGCTCAAGGATTTGTCCGCGCGCAAGACGCTGGACCAGGGCGGCTACAACGCCCTCGAAGGCGGCCAGGGTTCTTTCCGCGATATTTTGAAGGACAAACAGCAGTCCATTTCGCTGGAGCAGGAAAAACGCGTGGTAAAGACCGAGGACGTGACCGAACGACTTATCGGCGAATACGAAGCGCGGCTGAAAACCGAGCCGAACAATCTCAAGCTGGTACGCCAGCTCGCGGAACTTTACGCCCAAAAAAAACAATTCGACCGCTCGCTGGCACTTTATGACCGCGTCAAGAACTCCGACATGGGCAACGACCCGTCACTCGAGCGCGCCGTTGCCGACACGCATGTGCGCCGGTACGATTATCAATTGGAGCAACTGGACCCCACCGCGCCCGATTACAACGAACAGTCGGCAAAGCTTCAGGCGGAGAAGCTGAATTTCCAGGTGACTGATTGCCAGAAGCGCGTGGAAAAATATCCGACCGACCTCGCTATCCGGTTTGAGATGGGGCAGTTGTATTTTCAAACCGGCAAAATCGGCGAAGCGATCCAGGAATTCCAGAAGGCGCAGGGCAATCCGCACAAGCGCATCGCGTCGATGAGCTATCTCGCCCAATGTTTTGCCAAGCGCAAGATGTACGACCTGGCCGCGCGCCGGCTTCAGGATGCCATCAAAGAAAAGCCCGTTTTTGACGACGAGAAAAAGGACCTCACCTATAATCTGGGCTCCGTGTTCGAAAGCATGAACAAGAAAGAGGAAGCCATCGAGCAGTTCAAGCTGATTTACGAGACGGACGCCGGCTACAAGGACGTCACCGCCAAGGTGGAAGCCTACTACGCCGGCCAGTGACACAATCACTTGCAGCTTTTTGTCAGCGCGTTACGACCGGTAAAAACTGATTCAACAGCTTATCGGTTAAAAACTTGAAGATGAAATGCTATCCAGCCACGAAAAAGGATAGGCTGCACAATACGCCGTCCATTCACTGTTAGGCATATATTATGGGCAATATTATATTTGATATTGCACGCTTGATTGGCGGCGAGAAGGCAACACCAGAGACACGACGTCGAGGAGCCAGCATCCTTTTTGTCATTCCGGTATTTCTTTGGCTTTTTGCACACTTTGGAAAGGACATTCTGAACAAGGCTGGAGTTGCAATGCTCTGCCTATTATTCGCAGCTTCCGGGATTGTTATATTTTTAGTGACAGCCTTTTGTGCAAAGGTCATTCCCACAAAGATTTTGTTCGTTTTGGCCGCCATCGCATGGTTGGCATTGATATGGGCGATAGGGTTGCATGACTATCGCTAGATATTTCGATATGCCTAATATCAGGATAGGGCGTAATTTTTCTGTTTCTCCGACTTAAATCCGCTTTTCGTCGGCGTCGATGTAATCCACAAATGTTTTGATGTCGTCGCGCTGGGCCATGCCGCCCTGTTCCTTGCGCATTTTGAGCCGCGCCACGGCTTCGGCATCTCCGGCCGGCGGGCGGCTTAACATATCCTTCGCGTGCGCGGCTTTTTCGGCTGGGGATTTTTTTACATTTTGGCGGACCCAGTCGCAAACCTCGCCGTCGGTGACAGATTTTTTCACCACGTCAATCATTTGTTCGTGGGTGACGCCGGCGTATTTGAGCCACAGGCCGTCGAACCCCTTGCCGAAATTGTCCAGGTAATCGGCGGGCAGTTTGCCGGCGAGGTGCAGGCGGATTTTGTCAATGTACCGCGGCAGGTAACTCCAGCCGTCCATCGTTTCGCGCGGGCTGCGCGGATAAATGATGTCGCTCATAATTCGTAAATTGGTTGAATGGTTAATTCGTTAAATGAGGTTGTCAAATTTGAAATGCCGCGCATCTTTTCCCAATTGCATTTTGACATCGCACGAAGCCGAGTCCCTCCCTCGCCCCGCCCAGCGGGGAGAGGGCCGGGGCGAGGGGATTTGAGTCCGAAATAAACGGCCTCCTCACCCCGCCCCTCTCCTCCTTTGGTGGAGGAGAGGGAGAACAATGGCGCGGGCGTTAAGATTTGCACGCTTTTTTACCATATGAACGAATTTGATTATGACGTGGCCGTTCTGGGCGGCGGTAGCGCCGGTTACGCCGCAGCGCGCACCGCGGCGGGCGCGGGCCTGAAAACGGTGGTCATCGAGGGTGGAAAAGAAGTCGGCGGCTTGTGCATCCTGCGCGGTTGCATGCCCACCAAGGCGCTGCTCTACGCCGCCGAAGTCCTGCATCTGGCCGGCCATGTCCGGCCCTGGGGAATTCATGCCGGAAAAGTCGGTTTTGACTTCAAAAAAGTCATGGCGCGCAAGAATGCGCTCATCAAGGATTTCGCGGATTACCGGCGGCAGCAGCTCGGCGGTGGCAAATTCAAATTCATTCGCGCCAACGCCAAATTTGTGGATGAGCATACGCTGGAGTTGTGTAGCGTTCGGCCTGTGGCCGAATCGAGTCGAGCCACAGGCTCGACGCTACAACGAGGCGGGTTGAAGATTGTCACTGCCGCCAATTTTATTATCGCCACCGGTTCGACTGTGGCGCCACCGCCTATGCCCTCGCTGGCAAAGATCGGCTACATCACCAGCGACGACGCGCTGGCACTTAAGCGATTGCCGAAGTCGCTCATCGTGCTCGGGGGCGGGTTAATTGCGTGCGAATTCGCCCAGTTTTTCGCGCGATTCGGCGTCAAGGTCACGCTTATCCAGCGCAGCGGCCATATCCTGCGCGAGTTTGACGAGGACGCAGGAATCGAATTGGAGAAGGTATTCCGGCGCGAAGGCATTCAGGTCTTCACCGGCACGAAGCTGATTGACGCGCGGCGCAGAGGAAAATTAAAGACGGTTGTCTTTGCGCATGACGGCCGGACGGTTTCCGTTTCCGCCGAGAAAATCCTGTTTGCCCTGGGCCGCGTTCCGAACACGGCAACACTGAATCTGGAAAATGCCGGCGCGAAAACCGACCGGGGACGAATTGTGGCCGATGAATTCATGCGAACGAGCGCGCCGCACATTTACGCGGCGGGTGATTGCACCGGGCCGCATGAAATCGTCCACTTGGCCGTCCAGCAGGGCGAAATCACGGCTTACAACATCGCTCATGCAACTACGCCGCGGCGGATGGATTACCGGCTGCTGATTTCCGTAGTATTCACCGAACCGCAGGTGGCGTTTGTCGGCCTGACCGAAAAGGAAGCCAAGACACGAGGCATTTCATATCTGGCGGCAAGCTACCCGTTCAACGACCACGGCAAATCGCTCATCATGGAGGCGAAAGACGGTTTCGTAAAATTGTTGGCGGAGCCGAAGTCAGGTGAAATCCTCGGCGGCGCGTGTGTCGGTCCGGTGGGCGGGGAATTGATTCACGAAATAACCGCAGCGATGGCCAAACGCATGACGGTGCGGGAACTGGCCGCCATGCCGCATTATCATCCGACATTGGCGGAAATCTGGACTTATCCGGCGGAGGAACTGGCAGACCGGATTTCTGCAGGACCGGTCAGTTGAAGCGGTAGTCGGAGGACTGCTTAAAATATTTCCCGACCAGCTCAGGTTGAATGACCGGCCAAAACGGGAGCGGGAGCAGGAGCAGTAGCCGTTGCGGGCGTTGACGCAGGCGCAGCGGCAGGAGCGGGAGCAGGCGGTTGCCCGTCCGTGGGAGAACCATCCAGAGTACTTCGAATCAGTTTGGCCACCTGGTTCGGTTGATAAGGTTTCGCCAGGAAGACGTTGTTGCCTTGCGTAAATTCCTTCCCCGTCAGCGCCGAACTATAACCGCTGGCATAAATGACTTTGAGCTCGGGTTTTCGCTTTTTCAATTCCGCGGCGAGGTCGGTGCCCGTCATGCCGCCGGGCATGATCATGTCGGTCAAAAGCAGATCAACCTTGCCGTTGCTCTCATCCCAAACCCGCAGCGCCTCGACGCCCGAGGAGGCAATCAAGACGCGATATTGATATTGCTGAAGAATCTCCCGCACCAGTTCCAGCAGGCCGATTTCGTCTTCGACAAGCAAAATGGTCTCCTTGCCACCCCGGACGTGTTCGGATTTGACGGATGTTTCGGCGGTCGCTTCGCCGGCTTTACCGGCCACGGGAATGAAGATCTTGAAGGTGGTCCCAACGCCAACCTCGCTTTGGACTTCAATCCAGCCGTGATGTTGTTTGACGACACCATAAACGGTGGCCAATCCCAAGCCGGTGCCTTTGCCGACTTCCTTGGTGGTGAAAAACGGCTCAAAAATCCGCTGCAACACCTTGCGGTCCATGCCACAACCGGTATCCGTGACGGTGAGGCAGACAAAGGACCCGGCACGCGCTTCGGGATGTTGTTTTACATAGGCGGCGTCAATCTCGACGGCCGAGGTGGTAATGGTAAGCTTGCCGCCTTTGGGCATCGCGTCACGCGCATTGACCGCCAGGTTCATTACGATTTGTTCCACCATGCCGGTGTCGGCCTGGATGCACGGCAGTTCCGGCTGGTATTGGGTTTCTAGCGTGATATCTTCGCCAATCAGCCGTGGCAGCATCCCCTTCAGGTTCTGCAGCACCGTGTTCAAATCAAGAATCTTCGACCGGAAAATCTGCTTGCGGCTGAAGGTGAGCAATTGTCGGATGAAACTGGCGGCGCGCTCCGCCGCCGCGGAAATCTGCTTGATGGAGCGGGTCGAGTCGGTGCCCGGCGGAACGGCGTTGAGCAACAGGCCGGCATGCCCCTGGATGACGGTCAGAATGTTATTAATATCGTGCGCCACGCCGGCGGCCAACTGGCCCACCGACTCCATCTTTTGGGACTGCCGCAGTTGCGCTTCGAGCATCAGCCGTTCAGTAATGTCTTCCACCGTAATCACCATGCCATTGATGGCGCCGGCGGCGTCGAAGAACGGCGTGGCATTGGTTGAGAGTAATGTGCGATGTCCGTCGGGACGGTCAATGGCATGATGAACATCCTGCACCGGTTTGCCGGATTCCAGGACCCGTTTCAGCGGCAATGACTGGCCCGGAAGCGGGTGGCCGTCGGGATCAGCCATGTGCCAGTCCAGGACGCAGCAATTGCCGCTGGCGATGGCGTCTTTGGACAGGCCGAGAACCTCTTCCGCGCGGTGGTTGGCAAAGGTGATCTTCCCCGCCTGGTTGGCGACGACGATACCCACGGGGCTGGTCTCCATGATGCGGCTGATGAGGTCGCGGTCGCGGCGGAGGTTTTCCTCAGCGTGTTTGTTTTTGATAGCGTAACGGATAGCCCGGTCGAGGATATCGGCATTGAGCTGGCCTTTGACCAGATAATCGGCCGCGCCAGCCTTCATGGCCTGCATGTCCACCTCCTGGTCGCCCTGGCCGGTCAACAAAATCATCGGCGAGCGGCCGTTGAACTGCTGCGCTTCGCACAACAGTTCCAGTCCGGTCCGTTCGCCGAGGCGATAGTCCAGCAGATAGATGTCGTGTTCGCGCTTCTGAATGGCTTCCAGGGCGCCGTTATAATTGTTGACCCAATCAAGACGATAGCGACCCGCATTGCGTAAAATCAGATCACGCGTGATGATATAATCATCCTCATCATCGTCCACCAGGAGGACCTTGACCGGGGCATCGGGCATAAAGGGCCAAGGGTTAATTTTCGCCCGGCGGAAGTTCGACCACTTCGAACCAATAGCGGCCGAGAACTTTGATCAACTCGACCAGCGACTTGAAAGTCACGGGCTTGGTGACGTAGGAATTCACGCCCAGATCGTAGGTGCGCAAAATATCTTCCTCCGCCTTGGAAGTGGTGAGAACGACGATGGGAATGCGGCGCAGTTCCGGGTCCGCCTTGATTTCCTTGAGCGCTTCGCGTCCGTCTTTGCGCGGCATGTTCAGGTCCAGCAGAATCAGCCCGGGAAGGGGCGCATCTTTCTGGTCGGCGTAACGGCCCTGACGGCGCAAATATTCCATCAATTCTTCCCCGTCTTCCACACAGTGCAATACATTAACCAGGCGGTTTTCAACAAACGCATCCTGGGTCAGTTTGCGGTCATCCGGATCATCATCTGCCAGTAGGATAGTAATCATTTTTCCTTCATTTTTCATGGTTGGTTTTCCTTTTTCTTGGTGGTTTCCGTGTTATCTTCGCGTGCTTCTTTGGGATGATCCACAGGCAACGTCAAGATAAATGTGGACCCCACTCCCGGTTTGCTCCTGGCGGTGATGTCGCCACCGTGATACAGGGCAATCTTGCGGACAATGGCGAGTCCCATGCCCGTGCCCTCGTATTCATTTCGCGTATGCAACCGCTGGAACACATTGAATATCCGGTCCAGATATTTCTCGTCAAAACCGATGCAATTGTCTGCAACGGTCAACCGGCAAAGTTTCTTCACAGGATCGTCGGGGGCGGGAATGATTTCCGCCTCGACTTTCACCACGGGAGGTTCTTCCGGACGGCGGAACTTGAGCGCGTTGCCAATCAAATTTTGCAGCACCTGGCGCATCTGCAACGCTTCGGCGTCGATGATCGGAAGCGACCCCAATTCGACGCGGCCCTTGACCAGTTCGATCCGACCCTCCAAATCATTCACCACTTCCTTGGCCACTTCGGCCAGATCAACCCGCGCGAACGGATGCGCCTTGGTCGTAACGCGGGAGAAGGTCAGCAGATCGGTGATGAGCGTCTGCATCCGCGCAGCCGCCTTCTGCATTCGGTCCAGATAATCGAGCGCTTCCGGCGCCATGGAGCCGGCGGTCTTCTCCTTGAGCCGTTCACCGAAGACCACGATTTTTCGCAGGGGTTCCTGCAAGTCGTGCGAGGCCACATAAGCAAAATCCTGCAACTCGCGATTGCTGCGTTCCAGTTGCAAGGTGAACTGCCGCAACTTATCCTCGCTGGAGCGCAATGCACTTTCGGTCTCCTTCAAGTCGGTGATGTCGGTGGTGATGCCGAAGAGCTGCCACTTGTTTTCCGCCACCTTGTTGATGGTCACAAACTGCTGCATCCAGTGCTCGACACCATGCTTGTCTTTGCAGCGAAATTGATTGCGATAGAACGGGGCATCGTGGAGGAACGCCTCGCCGGAGACCCGGTTCATTAGTTTGAAATCTTCGGGATGGCGGCTGCCGGTCCAGGCCTGTTGGTATGGCTGGTCCGGCGCCAGCTCCAGCGGAAATACGTCCTGTGCCGCCTCCACATTGACCACGGGGAAATTCCAGCGGAATGGCGAAACCTCGTCCACGGCGTGTTCTCGCCATCCTTCCGGCGCTTCCACCTCGCCAAAATTCAGGATGCAACGCGTCCGCCGCATGACTTCGCGTAATCGTTCCTCGCTTTGCCGCAGGGCCTCCTGCGCCAGTTTCATCTCATGCACATTGCGGGTGATGCCCACCGTACCCATGACCGCGCCCCGATCGTCACGCCAGAGCACTTTGGTGCTGACCGACCAGCGTTTGATGCCCGTCTTGTCGCCGGGACTGCATTTGAATTGTTCCTGATTGATGACCGGCTGGCCGGTTTCGATAATTTTCTGTTCGTCGGCGTAGAATTGTTTGGCCAATTCGGGCGGGTGGAAGTCGAAGTCGGATTTTCCCAGCAATTCCCGGGGCGAGCAGCCGAATGACTTGGCGTGCGCCTGGTTGTTCAACACGAAACGTCCTTGCGCGTCTTTTGCGTAAATGTAGTCCGGCAGGTTGTCAATTACTGTGCGCAACAGGAGGCGTTCCCGATCCAGCGTTTCTTCCGCCTGCTTGAGCTGCGTCACGTTCTGGGAAACACCAAAGACGCCGATAATGTTTCCCTCCCGGTCGCGCCAGGGCATTTTGGTCGAAAGCAACCAGCAAATTTCGCCGTCAGCCAGCGTGACCTTCTGGAGCTTGCCAATCATCGGTTTGCCCGTGCGGATGATTTCCTGTTCATCCTCGTAGGCTACGCGAGCGTGTTCGGCCGTGTAAGTGTCGAAATCGGTCTTGCCGATCAGCCATTCGCCGAACGCTTTGACATCCGCCATGTGGGCCGGCCAGGTATCCGGAGCATCGGCCGGATGGGCGGCGCAATAGTTCTTGCGGGCGGTTAACAGGGTCGATTCCACCTTCGACCGGCTCACCCTGACAAAACGGGACTCGCGATCCTTGAAATAGATGGCGTCCGGTATGGTCTCCAGCAGCGTCTGAAACAGTTGTTGTTCATACGCCAGTCTGGTTTCCGCCCGCTTCTGGTCCGTGGTGTCCCGGGTAATGCCCACGGTGCCCAAAACCTTGCCGTCGGCATCATGCCACAACACCTTGGTGCTGACCGACCAGTATTTTTTGCCGGATTTGTCGCCGGGTTTGCTCTGGTAATGTTCCTGATTGAGCACCGGCTTGCCGGTTTCAATTATTTTCTTCTCATCCGCATAAAATTGCGCCGCCAACTCGGGAGGGAAGAAATCGAAATCACTTTTGCCCTTCACTGCCTGTGGCGATTTTGCCCCGAGTTCCTGAGCGTGGGCGAGATTGTTCAAAATGAACCGCCCCTGCTTGTCCTTGGCGTAAATGTAGTCCGGTAGATTATCAATCACCATCCGCAACAAATCACGCTCCTGCATCAATTCCGCATTCTCCTGGGCGAGCTTGGCGTTCTCCTGCACGAGTTGCGCGTTGAGTTCGGCGCCTTTGGTACCCGTCGCACCATTGGTCGGCTGGCCGTTTTGTGGGGACGGAACCGCTTCGGGCGCTGGCATTTCGACTTCGTGATTGGTCATATTCATGGATAAAATTATTATCCCCATGAAAAGCAGTTTAGGTGCCCTGCGTCCCCCTCTCGCCAGTTATTTGTTTAATCCTTATTCAGTTCCGAGGCCTCGGCGTTTGTCTTTAAATGGGACAATTTGATTGCGAAAACAATACATTCCTCGAATGGACGCCGGGGCATTGAGGAAAGTAATGCCGCATTTTCATCCAACATTTGTGGAATTTGGACGTAACGGGCAGAAAAATTGAACGTACGGATTAACCGAGCTTTTGCAGAACTTCCTCGCAGGTAAAACCGTGAAGCTTGACGATCTTGTGCCGCGATTTGTGGCCGCGAATCAATTCCACCCGACCGCGAGCGCAATCCAGCCGATCAGCCAACAACTCGACCAACGCCTCATTGGCCGCCGCCTCCACCGGCGGCGCGGTCACCTTGATCCGCAATTCCGTTCCCAGGGGCCCGCAAATTTCATTGGCCGACGCCCGGGGTTGCAGTTTCACGGAAAGCAGCGTGCCGTCAACCTGTGGGTGAATATAACCGGGAATTGCCATGGGTTTCGGATTGCGGCAATCGTAAAATATTTATTTTCGGGGCTTATGAGTCTGAAAGCAACAGAGAATTGAAAGCGCCGCCAGAGATGCTGCCCGGCACAAATGTCAGGGTTGTCACCGTGAAACTTGCGGAAATGCCCAGCCGATTGCGGCGTCGCAGCGATGCCCCGTACGCCTGTAGCTGGGCCACGACTTTAACGCGGCCAAAAATCGCGGCGTCATGCCGCCGCCGGGGCGCGGCGAGAGAGAATCACGCCGTGCAAACCAGCCGCCTGCCAGCTTCCTTCATCGGAGCGGCCGGCAAGCAGACCATGGCCCGATTGACAAGAAACCAGCGTTTACGCGAGGTCGAAGCGGTCCAGGTTCATCACCTTGTTCCAGGCGGCGACAAAGTCGTGAACAAATTTCTCCTGCGCGTCCGAGCTTCCGTAAACTTCCGCCAACGCGCGGAGAATGGAGTTTGAACCAAAGACGAGATCAACCCGCGTGCCGGTCCACTTGACTTTGCCCGTTTTGCGATCGCGGCCTTCAAACACATCTGCGTCTTTCGATACCGGCTTCCACTCCGTGCCCATGTCGAGCAGGTTCACGAAGAAGTCGTTGGTCAGCGCCTCCGGTCGCTTGGTGAAGACCCCGTGCTTCGTTCCGCCAAAGTTGGTCTTCAGGACACGCAAGCCGCCCACGATCACCGTCATCTCGGGCGCGGTCAGGGTCAGCAATTGGGCCTTATCCACCAGCAGCGCTTCAGCCGATAGGGTGTATTTGCCCTTGAGGTAATTGCGAAAGCCGTCCGCGATGGGCTCGAGCACGGCGAAGGATTCGACGTCGGTCTGTTCCGCCGAGGCATCCATGCGTCCCGGCTTGAAGGGAACCGTTACCTTGTGGCCGGCGTTCTTTGCGGCCTGCTCGATGCCAGCGCAACCGCCCAGCACAATCAGGTCGGCCAGCGAGACCTTCTTGCCTCCTTTCGCCGTTTTGTTGAATGCGCTCTGGATGCCTTCCAACGCCTTGAGCACCTTGGCAAGTTGGGCCGGCTGGTTGACTTCCCAATCTTTTTGCGGCGCGAGGCGAATGCGCGCGCCATTCGCGCCGCCACGCTTGTCGGAGCCGCGGAAGGTGGACGCCGACGCCCAAGCGGTCGAAACTAGTTGCGAAACGGACAACCCGGACGCCAAAATTTTGGCCTTCAGCAAGGCGATTTCACTGGCGCCGATCAATTTGTGATTCACCGCGGGAATGGGGTCCTGCCAGATAAGCTCCTCGGCGGGAACCTCGGGGCCGAGATAACGCGCGCGCGGACCCATGTCGCGATGCGTCAGCTTGAACCACGCGTGGGCAAAGGCGTCGGCAAACTGGTCGGGATTCTGGTAGAAGCGCCGCGAAATCTTTTCGTAAGCCGGGTCGAAGCGCAACGAGAGGTCCGTGGTCAGCATGGTCGGCAGACGCTTCTTCGACGGGTCGTGCGCGTCCGGAACCGTTGCGTCGGCTCCCTTTGCCACCCACTGATATGCGCCGGCCGGGCTCTTGGTCAGTTCCCATTCGTAATTGAACAGGTTTTCGAAGAAGTAGTTGCTCCACTTCGTCGGCGTCTGGGTCCAGGTGACTTCCAGGCCGCTGGTGATGGCGTCACCGCCTTTGCCGGTGCCGAAGCTGCTCTTCCAGCCCAGGCCCTGCTGCTCAAGGCCGGCCGCTTCCGGTTCAGGCCCCACATGGGTCGCCGGTCCGGCGCCGTGGGTCTTGCCGAAGGTATGGCCGCCGGCGATGAGCGCCACCGTCTCCTCGTCGTTCATCGCCATGCGAGCGAAGGTTTCACGAATATCCCGCGCCGCGGCAACCGGATCCGGTTTGCCGTTGGGGCCTTCCGGGTTGACGTAAATCAGTCCCATCTGCACGGCGGCGAGCGGATTTTCGAGATCCCGGTCACCGGAGTAGCGCTTGTCCCCCAGCCAGGTTTTCTCGGTGCCCCAATAGACGTCGTGATCCGGCTCCCAGACATCTTCGCGGCCACCTCCGAAACCGAACGTCTTGAAGCCCATCGTTTCAAGCGCGACGTTGCCCGTGAGGACAATCAGGTCGGCCCAGGAAATTTTCCGGCCATATTTCTGCTTGATTGGCCAGAGCAGGCGACGCGCCTTGTCGAGGCTCACATTGTCCGGCCAACTGTTGAGCGGCGCGAAACGCTGCTGGCCGCGACCAGCACCGCCGCGGCCGTCACCGGTGCGATAAGTGCCGGCGCTGTGCCACGCCATGCGAATGAACAGACCGCCGTAGTGACCAAAATCCGCCGGCCACCAGTCCTGCGAGTCGGTCATCAGCGCGGCGAGATCTTTCTTCACCGCCGCCAGGTCGAGGCTCTTGAACTCCTTGGCGTAGTCAAAGTCCTCGCCCATGGGATTGGACTTGGCGGAATGCTGGTGCAGCAGCTCGAGCTTCAACTGGTTCGGCCACCAGTCCTGGTTCGTGGTGCCGCCGACAGCGGCGCCGTGGTGGAAAGGGCATTTGGCTTCGTTTGACATATGCTTTCTCCTTAGATCGCTTGAATTGAATTTTTGTTGCTCATAAATCAACTCGACTCGTCTGGAGGAATTCTAGCCAAACGGCAGCCATTGTTGAAATACTTATTTCCTTTTGTTATTATAGGCATTGCCTATGGAAATGCATCAGCTTCGTTATGCGGTCGCCGTGGCGCGGTCCGGAAATTTTTCCCGGGCCGCCGAGCAATGCCACGTTTCCCAGCCTTCCTTGAGCCAGCAGATATTGAAACTGGAAGACGAACTGGGCGAGCGGCTGTTCGACCGGATGAAACGCGAGGCGAGGTTGACGCCGCACGGCGAGGCGTTCCTGCGCCGCGCGGTCCGCATTCTCGAAGAAGTGGACGCGGCCAGACGCGAGATGACCGACGCGCAGGACTTGTTGCGCGGGACCTTGACGATCGGCGTGCTGCCCACCATCGCGCCGTATCTGCTCCCGGAGGTGATGGCACAGTTTATGGAAAAATTTTCCGGCGTGGAAACCGTCGTGGAGGAAGACACCACGGCGCGGCTGCTCAAGCTCGCGCACGGGTATGAAATTGACTTCGCCCTGGCCAGTCAGCCGATTCGGGATGAGCGTCTGGAGGTAAAGGACTTGTTTTCCGAAGAGCTGCTGCTGGCACTGCCGCCGGGCCATCCGCTCACGCGCAAACGCACCGTGGCGGTCGCCGACCTGGACGGCGAACGGTTGATCGTGATGAAAGAAGGCCATTGCCTCGGCAACCAGGTGCTGGGCTTCTGCGACCGCCGGGACGTGAAGCCCAAAATCAGCTTTCGCAGCGCCCAACTCGAAACAATTCAGGCGCTCGTCTTTTCGGGGTTGGGCATTTCGCTGATTCCGGCGATGGCGGCGCGGAGTGAGCGCGAAGATTTGCCGCAGTATCGCTCGCTCCGGCCACCCAGACCGGAGCGTAAGATCGTCGCCGTCTGGCCGAAGCAACGTCCACCTGGTCGTGCTGCCAACGAGTTCCTGAAAATGGTTTCAGCACGATTCGGCAGATCCAGGTCTGACATTTCAAAACAGGCTGCGCCCCGGTTCGATGACCGGCGCCAATGATGCGGCGATGAACCCACTGATGATTCGCGGCATGCTGCCGGGGGTGTATCCGCGTTGTTGAACCAGGGATTGTCTCAATCGTTTCCGGCCGACGAAACAGGCGCGCGGCGTTTCAGAATTTGCAGCTCAAAAAAGGGCCGCCCGGCGGGCGCGGACTTTCCGTTCGTATCCGGCGCGGGATAAACCCGGTCGTAATGCTCGTTGACCCACTGTATGAGATTCATCCCAAAACGCGGGTCGTAGCCGAAAAATCCCACCCCGAATTCAGAGGCGCTCCGGGCGACAATCAGGACATAGTCGGGGCTGTTTTTTTCGAAAGCAGCGTCCATGTTGGTCTGGCCATACACCGCTATCAACGGCGGGACCCAGACCAGGATGGTTGTCGGATTTACCCGCCGGCTCAGATAATTGATCATGGCCCCTTCAGGAAGAACGGCAACCGTCGCGCCCGGAGACGTGTTCTTTTCGATCCAGGACAGGGCCTGATTTACCGTGCCGTGAAACGGGTCCACGTTCAGATTGTAAGCCATAATTTCATCCCCGCCGCTGCCCACCGGCAGCTGCTTATGGAGATAATACGACTCCGAGAGCACAAACAGGCGAACAAACCCGGCGGTCAGGACCACGCAAACGGCCATACGAAACCAATGAGCTGGCACGCGGTACTCTCGTTCCAGCCGCAATGGCAACAGCCAGACCAGCAGGTACACCGCGCCGCCAAATGCCGGCATGGCCAGCGCAAATCCGTACTGCCATATCCGCGGAAAAAGCCCCAGCTTGGCCAGCAACGCCAGGCCAAACACACACCAAAGCAACGGAAAGATTGTCGCCGGCTCAACCGCGGTTCTTTTGCCGTTCAGACCCAGCAATATACAAGTTGACAACATCAGCAACGGCAATGAACGGCCGCTATCAATCCAATTCCACACCCCGGCCCATATCAATAGCGGCGCAATCAACCACAACCAGACCAACCACGACGGCTTCGGCCATTTGAACCTTGACTCCAGGCAATATCGGAAGACCAGGGAGTAGATGACGACCGCCGCCACGGTGATCGCGAAGTGCGTCACCATTATTTCGAAATTGTGGAACGGCACGTCCAACCCCAGACACCACTGGTAGAATGGGTCGTCGGTAATGGAGGTGTGCCACAATGGCGACCACGCCGAAACCACCGCCCGTACGCTGGCCCGCCAATCTTCCCCGCGAAGGAAAAGCATGAAAAAGACAGCCAACGGAACCAGACCGGACAGCGAGAATGCCGCCAGCGATTTGACCGCGCAGCCGATCCGCCGGTGCAGGAAAACGACAACACAAAACGCTGCCACTGCGCAGACGGCCAAGGCCAGGAACACATCCGGTTTGGTCAGAAAAACCAGGCCGGAGCCAAGGCCAGCGGCGACCGCAAACCGAATTTGCCTCTTTTCAACCCAATCCGACAACCACATCACCACGACGAGGGAAAGCACGAGTCCGTGAAATATTTCGTGGCAGTAGGGCGTGATGAAATTGTAGTTGCCGACCGGTACGTACTGCTGGAAGGCAAACACCAGCACGATGGCCAGACAAATCATGGTTGCTGTCAGCCGATCCGCTGCTGCCAGAAACCGGCGGTAAACCAGAACCAGCAGACCGGCCGTAATGGCCAGATTGGCAAAAATCAACGTCCGAAACGAAACGCCAAAAACCTTAAAGAGCAGCGCGTTGAAGTACTGCGACAGCGGACCACCGGTTAGATACATCATGTCGCGATAAAGCACGTCTCCCTGAGAAATCCGCCACGGCAGGTACAGTTGTATCCCGAAATCAACCAAGATATCGGGCCACCGGCGCCAGGAAAGGGCCGCCGCCAGCACAAACACACATCCGACCAGCACCAAACCCGCCCATTTTGAGCGGCTCCATTCCCGGATTTGCACCCGCCTGCCCGTCGAACTGTTCATTCAGAAATGTTCTGTGGCGGAAATGCCCCGGTCAATCTTCAAGCATTTGCCCCCAGTTGCAGCCGGGGATCCGATTCCAGTATGCTTTTGAGATTGGCCCAGTTGGCCTCATTCATGTCGTTGAACGCATTCAGATAAACCGCCACCGCTTCGGGTGGATATTTTGCCAGTAGCATTTCAATCGCGGACTTCAATTTCGCGTCGTCCATGCTCCCCGGCAGATTGTCCACTACCCCTTCCTCGTTTTTGATTCCCAGCGCGTTCAAAAAATCCACGAGCATCGCCTTGTGCTTTTTCAGCAACCAGGAGCGAATCAGGCCGCCGGCCACCAGATCCAGCGCGGGCCGGGCCAGCGTGGCGATCATGACCCCGTGCCGTTGGGCTTTGGGCTGGCGCTCAAGAAAAACCGGGCGCAGGTGTCGTGCTTCGGCCACGGCATTGAGCGCGGTACGGTAAACCGGTTTGTCCGATTCGAGGGTGAAGGCAACAATTTCGCCGGCCAGGGCAGGCGACATGAAGCCAAAAAGTTCGTGGGAAGTGAGCATGAAAATCAGGAAATTTCGTCAATGGTTGTTACGGAGATTTTATTTTGTTTCACCAGCCGCCCGCAAGCCTCCTGTTCCAACAGCAAGGCTTTTCCGGCTTCCAGGGCCAGCACGGAAATTCCCGCCCGGACGCAAGTTTCCAGGGTTTGCAGGCCGATACAGGGAATGTCGAAGCGCATGTCATGCCTGGCTTTGGCTACTTTGACCGCCACGGCGCCGTGCGCCGGGCCGGCGAGTTCCCCGCCGCGCGCCAGACATTTGTCCGTACCTTCAAAACCTTCCACGGCCAGGACGGTGCCGTTTTTGACCACGACGGTCTGGCCGATTTCCAGGCGGGATACTTCCTTGGCCAGGCGGAAACCAAATCCCACGTCCGCGCGTTGTTCCTTTGATAATTCCCGGCCGAGATGGAAACCCGCCTGCGGCATGAGTGGTTTCAACCACGGCGTGGCTTCGATCAATTCAATACCGTCTTTTTTCAGCTCGTCGGCCACCGCGCCAAAAATCGTGTGGGCGTTCTTTTCCTTCAGCCGTAACAACACGCCCATCGCCCGCAAATCGGGGCGTAAATCAAAAAGGTGCTTTGGGGCAATCTGGCCGACCATAACGCATTGTTTCACCCCCCGATCGGCGAAGGCGGAAATCATTTTTGAAAGCTGGCCGACTTTGAGCCAAACGATGTCGTCCACGAGAGGGACGAGCGCCGGGTCGGTTTCATTTTCCACCGCCACGGCGACGAGCCGTTTGACGCCGGCGGCGCGCGCCTGCCGGGCAAACTCCACCGGCAGGGAACGGTTGCCGGCAATCAGTCCGAGGACGTCGGAAGCGGTGTTCATCGTCAGGGCAGAATGAAGAATTTGACATGAAGAAACAAGACGTAACCGAAGACGGAACCGGGTGCGTTTTATGTCTGCTCTCATTTTTCAGCCGCTGCCGCTGTCTTGCTTCGGAACAGGATGTCTCATTGAACCAACCGGCATTGGGCGCAACGCAACTCCCCGACGTAACGCCCTTAAAATCAGTAAAATCAGGCTTCCCCACTACCAAAACTTGTGGCGCGCAAGGTGCTGTGCATAACGCGATGTCATCACTGGAAAATATCTATAAAAAAATGGCGGAGGCAGCGGGTGCGGATGGCCTGCGCGAATCCGCTCGCAAATCAGACCCGACCCCGTACGTCTCGCCGGCCGTGGCGCACGAACTGAACAATATCATCGCCATTATCCGCGGCTATGCCGACCGTTTACTGTTCAAGCATGGCGAAAATCCCGCGCTTGAACCGCACCTCAAGCTTATCTCCGAAGCGGCCAAACGCGCGGCCATCATTATTCACGACGCGTTGCCGCCAGCTCCCAGCCCCGGCACCCGACAAAATCCGCCGCCGTCGCAGCCGACCACCTCGTAACCACGGTTATTCTCCTCCGCCGGAACATCGGTAAAATATCGGCGATTCGTTTTGACGCTTTGCGTTTCATCGCGTAGCGTTCTATTTCAATTTTCAACCGATAATTTGGGTTTACTGTGAATTTTTTGAAATGGATTATTCCGTCGCGGAATGACCGCGAACTGAAGAAAATTTGGCCGCTCGTCCACCGGATCAACGAGATCGAGACCGGGCTCCAAAAGCTTTCTGACGACGAGTTGCGCCAAAAAACCGCTGATTGGAAGACGCAACTCTCGCAGATCCAGGACAAGACGGAGTTGGCCAGAAAACTCAACGAAATCCTGCCCGACGCGTTTGCCGTCGTCAAAAACGCCTGCCGCCGGCTCACCGAACGTAAAATGGAAATCATCGTGCGCGAGCATCCGTTGCTCTGGGAGATGATCCCGTTCGACGTGCAGCTCATCGGCGGTTACGCGCTGCACAGCGGGCGCATCGCCGAAATGGCCACCGGCGAAGGCAAAACCCTGGTTGCCACCCTGCCCGTCTATCTGAACGCACTCACCGGCCGCGGCGTCCACGTCGTCACCGTCAACGACTACCTGGCCGCGCGCGATTCCGAATGGATGGGCGCTATTTACAAATTCCTTGGCCTGACCGTCGGCTGCATTTTGCACGACCAGCCGCCGCGCGTCCGCCGCGAACAGTACAATTGCGACATCACTTACGGCACCAACGCCGAGTTCGGTTTTGATTACCTCCGCGACAACGGCATGGCCGTGCGCAAGGAAGAACAGGTCCAACGCGGACATTATTTCGCCATCGTGGACGAAGTGGACTCCATTCTCATTGACGAAGCCCGCACACCGCTCATCATCAGCGGCCCGTCCGTCCACACCTACGACGAGCAATACGGCCAGTGGAAACCGCTCGTCGAATCGCTGGTCCGCGCCCAGCAGCGTTTGTGCGCCCGGTTCCTGTCCGATGCCGAGGCGCTGATTAAAAAGCTGCATCCGACCGATGGTTCAAATCCGCAAAATCCCCAAGCCCTCGAACATGAAATCGGCCTGCTCCTGTTCCGCGTCAAAACCGGCCAGCCCAGATCCGAAGACCTGATGAAACTGCTCGAAGATCCGGAAAATCTCCGGCTCATGAACCAGGCCGAACTGGAATTGCACAAGGACCAGAAGAAGGTCGATCTCTACCGGGAGAAAGAGGAGCTGCTGTTTGCCATTGACGAAAAGGGGTTCGAGGCCGATTTGACCGAAAAAGGCCGCAACTTCATCAGTCCGAAAGACCCGGAAGCCTTTGTGCTGCCCGACCTCACCACGGCGCTGCATGAAATTGACGCCGGGCCGGAGCCCGACGCGCGCAAGCGCATGGAAGCGAAGACCAAGGTGCAGCAGGACTTCGAGACCAAGGCGCAAAAGATCCACGCCATTTCCCAATTGCTCAAGGCTTACAGCCTGTACCAGCTCGATGTGGAATACGTCATCCAGGACAACAAGGTCATCATCGTGGACCAGCACACAGGCCGCCTTATGCCCGGCCGCCGCTGGAGCGACGGCTTGCATCAGGCCGTTGAAGCCAAGGAAGGCGTTGAAATCGAGCACGAAACCCAGACGCTTGCCACCATTACCATCCAAAATTATTTCCGTCTCTACAAAAAGCTCGCCGGCATGACCGGCACGGCCGAAACGGAAGCCTCCGAATTTTTTGACATCTACAAACTCGGCGTCCTGGTCATCCCCACGAATGAACCCTGCATCCGCAGGGACGCCAATGACGCGGTCTATAAAACCCGGCGCGAAAAATTCAACACCGTCCTCAGCGAGATCAAGCAGATCCACGCCCAGGGCCGGCCAATTCTTGTCGGCACCATTTCCGTGGAAGTCAGCGAACAGCTTTCCCGCATGCTCAAGCGCGAAGGCATCATCCATTCCGTCCTCAACGCGAAATATCACCAGCAGGAGGCCGAAATCATCGCGCGCGCCGGCCAGCGCAGCGCGGTGACCATCGCCACCAACATGGCCGGTCGTGGCACCGACATCAAACTCGGCCCCGGCGTGGCTGAACTTGGCGGATTGCACGTCATGGGCACGGAACGCCATGAGGCACGTCGCATCGACCGTCAGTTGCGCGGACGCTGCGCCCGCCAGGGTGACCCCGGTTCGTCCCACTTTTTCATCTCGCTCGAAGACGATTTGATGCGGCTGTTCGGTTCTGACCGCATCGGAAAATGGATGGAAAAACTGGGGCTGGAAGAGGGCCAGGAATTGACACACCCGTGGCTCAACCGCTCCATCCAGCAGGCGCAAAAGCGCGTCGAGCAGCACAATTTCCAGATCCGCAAACGCACGCTCGAATTCGACGACGTGATGAATAAACAGCGTGAGGTCATTTACGGCTTCCGCAATGAAATCATTCACGGCGAAGACGTGCGCGACCGGCTCATGGACATCATGGAGGAGGTCGTCGTGGACAAGGTGGCGCAATTCACGACTGCGGACTCCGACACGCACGACTGGAAGGTCCGCCAGCTGGCCGACTGGGTGAACCTGAATTTTCCCCTTGGCCTGCCGGAAGCGGAAATTCTCAAGGCCGCCGACTCCGGCAAGGAACAACCGGTGCCCGGTTCGCTGTTCGACGGACTCAACCCGGCGCAATTCGCCGTCTGTAACTTCATTTCTGAAGCCGTCCGCAAGGCTTACGACATCAAAATCAGCTTTGAAAATCCCGACGCACTGAAGGAAGTAGAGCGTTTCACCATTCTCAGCGCCATCGACCGCCTGTGGCAGGAACATCTCTACGAAATGGACAGCCTGCGCTACAGCATCGGCCTGCGGGGTTACGGCCAGCGCGACCCGCTCATCGAATACAAGGCCGAGGCGTTCAAGATTTTCGACGAGCTGATGGTCAACGTGAAGACCCAGATTTGTAATAACATCTTCCGCAGCGCGTCCAGCATGCTGGCGTTTGAAAATTTCCTGAAGAACGTCCCGCAACAAACCCTGCACCAATCCACCAGCGCTTTCGGCGGCACGAGCACGGCCAGCTCCGGCGGCGCGCAACCCAAGCCCAGCGACGTCGTGAGCGAAGCCGCGGCGGCGGTGGCGGAAAAAGCCAAGCCGGTCCGCACCGGCCCGAAAGTCGGGCGCAATGACCCCTGCCCTTGCGGCAGCGGCAAGAAATACAAGCACTGCTGCGGACGGTGATTTAATCCGTGTCACCCGAAATCACTTGCCAGCGGCATGGCCTTTGCTATATTGCAAACAGTTTGCAATTTACAAGGAAACATTTTTACCGGTTTGGCAGGCTGTCTGTTGCCCTCCTGCTGGCAGGACTGGTTTTGTTCATGGACGCCATGGCCTCCGACGAGGCCCTGCACAAACTGATCCATCACGACGCGGACGAACCCGGACACGAATGCGCGGTCACCCTGTTTGCCCATGGACAGGTCGAATCGGTGTCTTGCGAAGTTCCCGTTATTGCACCGGCAACAGTGGTTGAACCGGCTCCCCGCATCGAATTTTCTGTTGTCAGTCCGACCATTAAGAATCTCCCTCCCGGCCGAGCTCCTCCCGCGCTCCGCGTTGTTGCTTAATTCCTGTCGGTTTCAGGCGGCGAGCAGACTCTCCGTCCCGAAACGTTTCCAATAAAACAAATCTTTGTGAATGCTGTGGAGCATTTCACAAAGCGTGAACTCTCAAAGTTCGCGGAAATATTTTGAGCGGGGGAGGTTTATGAAAACATTTGGGGAGATAAAATATGAAAATCGCAGATTATATTGGGCGGTAATCTCGTTGGTAGCGTTCTCCTGTGGCGGAGCGGCGCTGGCCCAGACGAACAATATGGTGAAGACGGGTACCGTGTCTCCCGGGGGTTCAACCAATGCGGTTGCGGCGGAAAACCTCACCAATGCGGTGGTCTCGGCAAGTTCAACCAATGGAACAGCGACGGGTGGTCCAACCAATTCGACGGTTTCGGAAAATGTCGCTAATCCGGTGGTGCCGGCAAGTCCAGTCCTGGCGGAGATTCCAACCAATTCGGCGATTTTGGCCGTTTTAACCAACACGCCGGTTTTGGAAATTTCCACCAATGCCGTGGTTCTGGAAACCTCCACCAACGCCGTGGCCCCGGAAAGTCCGACGAATGCGGTGACTTCGGGAGGTTCAACCAACGTCACCGAGTTGGGCAACGTCACCGTCATTGGCAAGCTCAATCAGGCGCGGAGCGCAATTCTGCCGGACCTGGGCGCGACGGCTTACACGCAGACCAGCGAACAGATCATGGCCCAACCACAAGGCGAAAACGCGCCGTTCAACCAGGTGATTTTGCATTCGCCGGGAGTGGCGCAGGATTCGTCGGTGAACGGTGACCTGCATGTCCGCGGCGAGCACGGGAACTTGCAGTACCGCATCAACGGCGTGCTGCTGCCGGAAGGCATTACGGGAGGATTCGGACTGGAATTGGACCCACGCTTCGTGGAGTCCATGCAACTCATCACCGGCTCGTTGCCGGCGCAGTACGGCTTCCGCACGGCCGGGGTGGTGGACATCACGACCAAGAGCGGCGTTTACCAGACCGGCGGTGACATGTCCCTGTACGGCGGCAGTTACAGTACGTTTCGGCCCAGCTTTGATTACGGCGGGACGCAGGGGAAATGGGATTATTTTGTCACCGGCAGTTATGATCAAAACAGCCTCGGTATCGAAAATCCCACACCGGGCACGAGCGCCATTCACGACCAGACCTATCAATACAAATCGTTCATCGATGCGGCGCGCCTAGTGAGCGATACCAGCCGCGTCACCCTGATGGGCGGCGCGTCTTACAGTTCTTACCAGATTCCCAACACGCCGGGTCTGCCGCCGGGCAATTCGCCCACGACCGACAATCCGGGCGCCGTACCGTGGTACAATTACCTGTACCCGACGAATTTCAATTCAGCGGTCCTGAACGAGAATCAACTCGAGCAGAATTATTACGGCGTCGCGGCCTACCAGAGATCGGCGGGCGATCTGAACTATCAGGCTGCCGCCTACGGCCGGATGAGCGGTGTGCATTTCACGCCTGATCCGTTCGGCGACCTGTTTCTCGACGGGGTGGCCAGCGATGTAAACCGGAAATTATACTCCGGTGGTTTTCAGTTCGATGCCAGCTATCAACTCGGCGACCAGCATACCGTCCGCGGCGGGGTGATGTTCTTGCAGGAATACCTGACCGCCGACACCACCACCACGGTGTTTCCCGTGGACAGCAACGGAAACCCGACGGGGCCGGCATTTCCCATTGTCCAGGACAGCGTTTCGCACGCCTTGTATGCCGGCGTCTATCTGCAGGATGAATGGAAAATCCTGCCCCAAGTCACGATTAATTACGGGGCGCGCTTTGACATGTATGCCAGCACCTTCGACCATGAAAACCAGCCCAGCCCGCGGGTGAACCTGGTCTGGAAACCCACGGATTCGACCGCGTTGCACGCCGGCTATGCGCGTTACTTCACACCGCCGCCGCTGGAAAATGTGCCGCAGGGCGACGTGGCGGTTTTCAACGGGACCTCCAATCAATCCGCCGTACAACAGGATGATCCGGTCAAGGCGGAGCGCGCGAATTATTTTGACGCGGGCATTTCGCAAAAAATCACCACACACCTGCAGGCGGGGGTGGACGGCTACTACAAGTACGCCAAGGAACAACTGGATGACGGATTGTTCGGCCAAACCCAGATTCTTTCGGCATTCAATTATACCCGCGGTCGTATTTACGGCGTGGAATTCACCAGCTCCTACAATCTGGGCGGCTTTTCCGCTTACGCCAATGTGGCTTATTCGGTCGCCCAGGGCGAAAACTGGAGTTCCTCCCAGTTCCTGTTCGATCCGACTGCACTGGCATATGTACAGAACCATTGGATTTATCTGGACCATGACCAGCGTGTCACCGGCACCTTCGGCACTTCCTATCTTTGGAAGGAATCGAACAAGACCAGCACGCAAGTCTCGGTGGACGCGCTTTACGGCAGCGGCTTGCGGCAGGACGGCGGCGGAACAATCGATGCCGCGGGTGACCCGATTCCCAACGGCTCCACCGTGCCCGCCTACTACTCGGTTAACTTCGGCGTGGCGCAGAGTTTTAAACTTGCTCACGACCGCAAATTGACCGCGCGGATTGATGTCGTAAACCTCACGGACGACATCTACCAGCTCCGCAGCGGCAGCGGCGTCGGCGTCAATGCCGCCCAGTACGGCGAACGCCTGGGCTTTTTCGGCTCGTTGGGCCTCTCGTTCTGAACGAAGCCGCCGCGAATTCTCATGGACGCAAATCGAACAACGATTGGTTACGAACTGAAGGACGAACTGGCCCGGCTGTGCCTGGCCACGGCCCGGCGCGAGCCGGAACGCAAACTCGCCTGGGTGAATTCGATTTGCATCCTTTTTCTTCTGATTGGAATTTTTGGCGCGCGGCAGGGCGTCATCGCCATCAAACCGGTTCCACCCCTCCGGCAGGAGATTCCAATTGTCGTTCAGCCGACGGTGTTGCCGCCGCAGGCCATTGTCCAAAAGGCGGAGCAGCCTGAACCCATCAATCAACCGCGCGTCCTGGTTGCCTTGCCGAACGCGCCAAACATCAACTTCGGCATCCCCACTGCCGGCACGCTCATTGTGCCGGCCGCGCTCGCCGTCCCGGCGCAACTGGCGCCGGTGCAAATCAGTCCGCTCCTCAACACCGGCACCGGCGGGGAGCGACCTGAACCGCCGTATCCTCCCATCGCCCTGCAAACCGGCGAGCAAGGCACGGTGGTGCTCATGTTGAGCGGTGATGACGCGGGCAATGTCGTTTCTGCGGACGTGAAGGAATCATCCGGTTTTCCCGTCCTTGACCACGCCACAGTGGATTTCATCAAGCGCCATTGGCGGCTTCCAGTTGGAACCGACACGCGGCTTTTTCAAACCAGCATCACCTACAAACTGCAACTGAACTGAAACCAAACCAAAATTATGCTCGCAAACATTGCTCTCCAATTCTTCCTCAAAGGCGGCCCGGTCATGTGGCCGATTCTTGTCTCCGCCCTCGTCGCCGTCGCCGTCGTGGGCGAACGCGCCTTCTGGTGGTGGCGCGAAAGCCGGAAACGCGACCCGCAAAAAGTGGAGCAACTGCTGGCCGCGCTCGAACATGCCGATGTGCCCGCCGCCAAACAAATCGCCGCCGGCTCGGATGACCCGATCATCCGTGTGGTTCGCCACGGCCTCGACCACGTTGGCCACGCGCACGGTTCGTTGCTCGGCGCGTTGCAACTGGCGGCCGGCATCGAACTGAAACGCGCCGGGCGCTTTCTCACCGTCATGGACACGCTGGTGACTCTCGCGCCGCTGCTTGGCCTGCTCGGCACCGTCACCGGCTTGATGCGCGCCTTTCTCAGTATCGGCAGCGCGGAATTGTCCGTCGTGGGCGTCACCGGCGGCATCGGTGAGGCGCTGATTGCCACGGCTTGCGGACTGGGCATCGCCATTTTTTCGCTGGTGCCGTTCAACTATTTCTCCGCCCGGGTGACCCAGTTGCAATTCGATCTGGAAACGGCGGCGACGAACGTCGAAGTCCTCGTTGGCGGCGGAAAAACCGGCGATACCGTTCATTTACACAAACCGGAAACACCGGGCCAGGCCACGAGCCACTGAAATTGTTGTCCATGAGAATCCCTTCGCCTATTCCGAAACGCCGCTCGCGGATTGTCATCATTCCGCTGATTGACATCATGTTTTTCCTGCTGGCGTCGTTCATGATGGTGGCCCTGGAGATGAGCAGGACGGAGAACCTCAAGGTCAACCTGCCGCCTGCGTCGCAATCCAGGCAGGATTATCGGCCGGATATGATTAACATCACCGTGGACAAATCCGGCGCGGTGTGGCTGGAGAAAAAACGGGTTTCGCCGGTCGAACTCGCTTCCGTCTTGAAGGCCCGCTTTCACGCCAATCCAGACTTGCCGGTTTATATCAGCGGCGACCGCGACACGTTGCACGGCGACATGGTGAAAGTGTATCAAATCGTCCGCGCAACCGGCATCCAGGCGGTTGCCTTTATGACTGACGGCCCGCAAACCCCGGCAACGCCATGAAAGTTCGCACCCCCATCCCGGAAAAGAAGTCGCGGCTGGAAATCATTCCGCTGATTGACATCATGTTTTTCCTGCTCGCCTCGTTCATGATGGTCAGCTTGCAGATGCAGACTGTCCGTACGCTCAAATCCAATCTGCCCACCGCCACCCTCGCCGCGCCCTCGAAAAAGCCCGATATCGTGAACCTGACGGTGAACCGGGACGGCCAGGTTTCCGCCGACGGCAAACCCATCGCTTTCCCCGCATTGTTCACGATGCTCACGAACCGTTACTGTCTGAACACCAACCTGCCGGTTTATATTACCGGCGCATCGGACGCCACGCACGGTTCGGTGGTGTTTGTGCTCGACCTGGTGAAACACGCCGGCATCCAGCGCGTTGCTATCGCCGTCAACACCGCCCCTGATTCCTTGACTCCATGAAAAACTTCCAAGTAAACCTGTTCCTCGTCCTCGCCCTCGGCCTTTGCGGTCTCTGCACCTGGCAATGGTACGAGCAAACCGTCCAGCGCACCAAAATCCAGACGCTCAACCGGATGGTCTATGACCGCGACGCCGCCATTCAGGGCGACACCAACTCCATCGCCACCTTGAATCATCAGGTGAACCAGATGGATGCGAGCATCACCGAAATGAAAGCGGTCGCGGCGACCAATGAACAATTGATCCTTTCGCAAAAAGCTCAAATCGCGCAATTACAGTTCGCCAACGAAATTGCCACCAACGAAATCGCGCAATATAAAGCCGGCGTGGACGCCCTGGAAGCGAAACTAAAGGAAGCCTATGCGGGTATTGACAGGCAGAACGCCGCCATCTCCAACCTCGTCGCCCAGCGCAACGACCTCGTGCAAAAATACAACGATGAAGTGAAAGACCGGAACAACATTGTGACCAAATACAACGATTTGGTGAAGCAACTGAAAAAGCAATCGGAAAGTTCGGAGCAGTGATTGTCTTCAACCCAGTACCGTGAGCACAATACCCACGAGAATGCCGATCACGGCGGGAAGTTTTTGCCATCCGTTTTTTTCACCAAAAAACAACAGGCCGCCGGCAAAACCCACCAGCGTACTGCCACGGCGCAGACTCATCACCACCGAGACGAGCGAATCGGGATCGCGCAGGGCGCTGAAATAGATGTAATCGGCCGCCAGCAACGAGAAGGCGATGAGCGGAATGCTCCAACGCCAGTGAAATACGTTGCGTTCCCACCAGCGCCGCTGCCAGCCGATGGCGAACGGTGTGAAAAGCACCGCCAGGTAAATCGAGAACCACGCCTGCACCGTCGGCACCGAGAAATGCGCCCGGCCCAGCAGGTATTTGTCATAGAGCGAACTCACCGCGCCGAGCAGCGTCCCGGCAATCAGGAACCAGACCCATGTGTTGCGACGGAAATGCACCCCTTCCAGCCGCCCGGCAAACGAAAGCCCTACAAATGACACCAGTGTCGTCAGAACGCCAACGGTTTCCAGCCAGGTCGGACGCTCGCCCAAAATCAAGATTGCGCCAAACAACGTCCACAGCGGGCTGGTCGCGCGAATGGGCGAGCCGAGCGACAGCGGCAGATGTTTGATGGCAAAATAGGTGAACACCCACGAAGCCGCGACGATGGCCGACTTCAGCACCAGTTGCAGATGCTGCACCAGCGTGAGCGGATCGGTGACCAGCGATGCCGGCAAAAGCCCCGGCTGGACCACCTGCCCGATCAACAGGACAATCCACACTATCGCGCCAGCCAACGTACTGAAAAACAGGACCGGCACGACGGCGTTGTCCCGGACGGCGTGCTTGGTGCAAAGTTCATAAACGCCGAGGAACAACGCCGACAACAGACTGGCAATTATCCAATGCATAAAAAGCCGGACAGGCTGCCTGCCTGTCCGTGTGTTCATCCGATGCTTTGTAGCAGCCGACGTCAGTCGGCTCAAACTTCTTTCGCTGGGATCAGAGCCGACTGACGTCGGCTGCTACGTCCACGAGGCGAATTTACATGTGCGAGATGATGTTATTGCCGAACTCGCTGCACTTGATTTCCGTTGCGCCGTCCATCTGGCGGGCGAAGTCGTAGGTGACGCGCTTGCTGCCAATCGCGCCGTTCAAGCCTTTCAAGATCAAATCAGCAGCCTCGACCCAGCCCAGGTAACGCAACATCATCTCACCGCTCAACACCACGGAGCCGGGATTGACCACGTCTTTATTCGCGTATTTCGGCGCCGTGCCGTGTGTGGCCTCGAAAATGGCGTGGCCGCTGATGTAATTTATGTTCCCGCCGGGCGCAATGCCGATGCCGCCCACCTGCGCCGCCAGCGCGTCGCTCAGGTAATCGCCATTGAGGTTTAGCGTGGCGATGACGTCGAAATCCGTCGGACGGGTGAGCACCTGCTGGAGCGTGATATCGGCGATGGCATCCTTGATAACGATGCCCGCGCCGGGTTTGCCCTCGGGAATTTTGCACCAGGGGCCGCCATCAATTTCCACCGCACCAAATTCTTTTTTGGCCAGCGCATAGGCCCAGTCACGGAACGCGCCTTCGGTAAATTTCATGATGTTGCCCTTGTGGACAATCGTCACGCTCTTGCGTTTGTTGGCGATGGCGTATTGGATGGCGGAACGAACCAGCCGTTCGGTGCCGGTTTTCGACACGGGCTTGATGCCGATACCGACCAGCTCCGGCGCTTCCGCACCAAAACGGATTTTTTTGAAATCCTTCGGGAAGTTCACCTTGAGAAATTCAATCGTCTTGAGCGCCTGTTCCTTGCCCGCTTCGAAGTCAATGCCCGCGTAAATGTCCTCCGTATTCTCGCGGAAAATGACCATGTTCACCTTTTCCGGATGCTTCACGGGCGACGGCACACCGGTGAACCATTGCACCGGGCGCAGGCAGACGTAAAGGTCGAGCATCTGGCGCAGGGCGACGTTGAGCGAGCGGATGCCGCCGCCGACCGGCGTGGTAAGCGGGCCTTTGATGCCCACGAGATATTCCTTGAAGGCTTCGACCGTGTCATCCGGCAACCAGTTGTCGAATTTGTTTTTGGCAGCTTCGCCGGCAAACACTTCGAACCAGGCAATTTTTCGCCGGCCGCCGTAAGTTTTTTGCACCGCGGCATCAAACACGCGCACGCTGGCGGCCCAGATGTCCGGCCCGGTGCCGTCGCCGCGAATGAACGGGAGGATGGGATTGTCCGGCACGCTGAGTTTGCCGTTTTGGATGGAAATTTTTCCGCCCGCAGGCGGCGTCACGTCCTTATAGGCCATATTGCGATTTACGATTGATGATTTACGATTTTCAAAATTTCAACACGATCAGGGTCAGGTTCGAAGCCGCGAAAATCAAGAAAAGAAAACGGACGACACCGGGCTGGTTCCAAGCTGATGCGGGGTTTTGCTTTTGTCGAACACGGATTTCAACTAGGTTTTGGCTGTCGCCCACGGTTCGAGAGATGGAGACGTTAACACAATCGCCCCGGCATAATCGGCAGTTCTTAAGCGGGCTTCTCAACCTGCCCGCCAGTCCCTTTTGGATGAGTCTGCTGCTGGCGGTTGCCACGGCAGCCGTTTACTGGCCGGTTGTCGGCTTCGACTTCGTCAATTACGACGATCCGCAGTTTATCACCGCCAACCCGCACGTCCTGGGCGGATTCACCTGGGAAAATGTCCGGTGGGCCCTGGGCACGAGACTGGACGGCAATTGGATTCCACTGACCTGGCTGTCGTACATACTGGACGTTGAGTTGTTTGGCCGAGCGGCGGCGGGGTTGCACCTGACGAATCTTTTGTTACACGCGGCCAACACGGTTTTGGTCTTCCTGCTTTTCCGTCGGCTCACGGGAGCGCATTGGCCAAGCGCCGTCCTTGCCGGCCTATTCGGATTGCATCCCTTGCACGTGGAATCCGTCGCCTGGGTGGCGGAACGGAAGGATGTATTGAGCATGTTTTTCGGATTGTTCTCGTTCTTGTTTTATGTGCGCTATGTGGAAAAGTCCGCAGTCCACGGTCGAGAATCCACAGTTTCTTACGGCCTGGCGTTTTCCCTTTTCGCTCTCGGCTTGATGAGTAAGCCGATACTGGTAACGCTGCCATTTGTTTTCTTGTTGCTGGACTACTGGCCGCTCAATCGATTCACGATTCACGATTCACGATTCACGATTTGGCCTTTGCTCCGTGAGAAGCTGCCATTCTTCGTGCTTGCCGCCGCGGCGGCGGCATTGACCTTCTTCAATCAGCTTCATAGCGGAGCGGTGGAACCACTCGCCAGCCGCCCGGTCGGCTTCAGAATCGCAAATACCCTGATATCCTATGTTCGCTACCTGGCAAAAACCTTCTGGCCGGTTGACCTCGTCAATCCTTATCCACTGGTCAGGCATTGGGCGGCGGGGGCGGTCTGGGCAGCTGGCACATTGCTGCTGGCATTGTCCTTTGCGGCAATCCTGACGGCGCGGAAACGGCCCTACGGTCTGACCGGATGGTTGTGGTTTTTAGGAACGATGATTCCCGTGATCGGGCTGGTCCAGGCCGGAGCCCAATCCATGGCGGACCGCTACACCTATATTCCTTTGCTAGGCATATTCTGGATTATCGTATGGGCGGGTACCGAACTGAGTGCGAATTGGCAACTGTCCGGCATGGCCCCTGCGTCTGCCGTTTTACTGGTGCTGGGAACCTGCGCAGCTCAGACTCGCGAGCAACTGAATTACTGGCGGGACGGTGAATCGCTTTTCCGTCATGCCATCGCCCTGACGGAAAACAATTTCATCGCTTTCGACGGTCTCGGCCGGGCCTTGTTCAACAAAGGGCAGTTGGATGAAGCGGTGTTGTATGAACTCAAAGCTCTTGAAATCCGGCCACGCTATGCAACAGCTCTCGATCACCTGAATGACACGCTGGTCCGCATCGAAGCGGCCAAAGCATCATCCAACCATTCCCTGTCGCAACTGACATCGACCGATTATGCCAGCGCTTACAACGCATTGGGATTGGGACTGGCTATGAATGGAAATCTGGATGAGGCGGTTTCGCGCTTTCAAAAGGCCCTTATTTACACGCCAGCTGACGTGAAGATTCGCAGCAACCTGGCCTATGCCCTGGCTTTGCAGGGCAGACTGGAGGATGCCATCGGACAATGTGAACAAATCCTGCAAGCTTCGCCCGACCTGCCGGAAGCGCACAACATCTTTGGCCTGGCGCTCTTGAAACAGGGAAAATTGGACCAGGCGGTGACGCAACTGCGCGTGGCGTTGCAATATCAACCGGATTACGCGGAAGCTCATTTTTATCTCGGACAGGCACTCGCCGCACTGGGCCATCGCGATGAGGCCATCGCGCACTGCAAAGAAGCGCTACAGCTCAATCCAAACTACGAGGACGCCGGGAAGCTGTTGTATCAACTGGAACATTCCTCCAAATAACAATGGCACAAGCTTTGGATATTCGACGGAGGCTTCAAACCACTTCAATCAGCTTTACTGCCGTGGTCGGGGTTTCGGCAAACTGCGCCTTCACCTTGGTCACGGTATTTTCGACGGTCAGGCCGTATTTCTGGCGGAGCTCGTCCTGGGTGGTGGCGTGTTCGATGAATTGATCCGGCCAGCCAATGCGCACCACCGGCGTGGTCACGCCCTTTTCGCTGAACAATTCCAGCACGGCCGAACCGTAGCCCCCCATCAGCACGTGGTCTTCCAGGGTCACGATGACGTCGGCCGCCTTGCCGAAAAACTCATGCGTGCCGGTGTCCAGCGGCTTGGTGAAACGCGGGTTGATGACGGCGCAATCGAATCCTTCCGCCACCAGTTGTGTCGCCGCCTGGCGCGCGATGGTGTTCATCGGGCCGAGGCCAAACAGCGCCACCTTGCGTTTACCGTGATTGGAAAAGTTCTGGACGACCTCCGCCTTGCCGATTTCGAGCAACTGCGGCTGTTCCTTGATCGGCACACCTTCCGCCGTGCCACGCGGATACCGGATGAACACCGGATGCGGTTGTTGCGTGGCGGTGAACATCATATCCACGAGCTCGTCCTCATCTTTCGGCGCCAGGGCGATGACATTCGGCAGGCAACGCAGATAGGCAATGTCGAACAGGCCGTGATGGGTCGGGCCGTCATTGGCTGACAACCCGGCTCGGTCCATGCAGAAAATCACCGGCAAATCCTGCAAACAAACGTCGTGATGAATGCAATCGTAGGCGCGTTGCAGAAAGGTGGAGTAAATCGCCACCACCGGACGAAAACCCATGGTCGCCATGCCGGCGGCAAAAATCACGGCGTGCTCCTCGGCGATGCCCACGTCGTAGTACCGGTCGGGCATGGCCTTTTCGAGATACTTCATACCCGTGCCGCTGGGCATGGCGGCGGTGATGCCAACGATCGTATTGTCCTTCGAGCAAAGTTTCACCATTGTCTGGCCCATTACGTCCTGATAATTCGGCGGCGTGCCCGCCTTGACCGGCAGCGAATCGCCGGTTTTCACGTCGAACGGCCCGGTGCCGTGGAATTTTTCCGGCGACTTGAGCGCCGCCTCGAAACCTTTGCCCTTCTGGGTGAGCAGGTGGATGACGATGGGATGATCGCACGTTTTGGCAAATTCCAGCGTGCTGATCACCAAGGGCAGATCGTGCCCGTCAATCGGACCGAGATAACGCAAACCCATTTCCTCGAAGAAAATCGGACTGCCATAACCGCCGCGACCGTCGGCATCCACCAGGCTGCCCGTCTGCCGCAACCCCACGTCGGTGATGGCACCCTTGAATCCTTCCTCGGCTTTGCGCGCGAGTTTCAAGGCCACCTGCCCCTGGGGCCACCGGCTCAGGAAATTCTGAAAATCCTTCGCGAGTTTGTTGTAGCGCGGGTGGGTGATGAGTTTATTGAGATAATTGGAAACCGCCCCCACGTTTTTGGCAATACTCCATTCGTTGTCGTTGAGGATGCCGATGAACCGGCGGGTCGTGTGGCCGATGTTGTTGAGCGCCTCGAACGAGATGCCGTTGGTCAATGCCGCGTCGCCAAAAATGCAGACGATGTTTTCATCCGTGCCCTTTCTGTCGCGCGCCGCCGCCATGCCCAGCGCGGCGGAGAGCGCCGTCCCTGCGTGGCCGGCGCCATAGCAATCGTGCGGACTTTCCGCGCGCAGTGCAAAGCCGTTCAGGCCGTCCGTCTGCCGGATGGTACGGAAGCGGTTTTTGCGGTCGGTGAGGATTTTGTGGACATAGACCTGATGGCTCACGTCCCAGACAAATTTATCCCGCGGGGTGTTGAAAACGCGATGCAGCGCGATGGTCAGCTCCACCACTCCCAGATTCGGACCGAGGTGTCCGCCGCTCTTGGCCAGCCCGGCAATCAATTCTTCCCGAATTTCCCCGGCCAATTCCTGGAGCTGCGGCAACGTGAGTTTTTTCACGTGCGCCGGTCCATCCACCATGTCGAGATAACGGCTCATTATTTTGGATTTTGCGGCTGGATTTGGAGTCGGGACAATCAGTCTTCGGCTTTTTCCGTGTCAAACGGCTTCAGTTTCATTTCGCCCGCCGCATTTTTCTCCAATTGTTGAATCTTCAATTCCGCTTCGGCCAGTTTTTCCTGGCAGATTTTCACCAGCCGGGTTCCTTCCTCGTAACGGGCCAGCAACGTTTCCAGCGACAGGTCGCCGGATTCCATAGCCCCAACCACGCCTTCGAGTTTTTTCAAGGCGTCTTCAAACGGCAGGTTTTTGGCGGGGTGATTCTGACCCGCGCTTTTTGACGGATTTGGCACGGGAAGAGATTAGAATGAAATCGGGTAGTCGTCCAGTTTGGAGTCGGACAAGGCAAAGTTCATTTAAAAGGCCCGAATTTACGAAAAACTACTGCCCCACCCGGCTGGTAATCTCGCCTTCCTGCACCCGCGTTCGCAGATGTTGGCCGGATTTCACGTCTCGGGCGCGGCGAACGACTTTCCCCGTCGTCGCGTCCCGCGTAATCGAATAGCCGCGCGCCAGGACCTGTTCCGGCCCCAGTAAACGCAGCCGCGCTTCCACCGCTGCAAAACGGTTTTTTCCGTCGCGCAGGCAGAGATGCGCCAGTTCGCGCAAACGCCTTCGATCCGCCGCCAGTGACTCCCGTCGCTGCTTCAACCATTGCGCCGGTCGAACGCGCACCAGCCGCTCCGCCAGATTCTCCCAAACTGCCCGCCGGTCTTTGGCCCCTTGCTTCGTACAGCGCAGCAGGCCGGTCTGCAAATCGTCGAGCTGCTGCACCAGTTCGTTCAGACGCCGGCGCGGATGCGCCCGCGCCATGCGCCCCGCCAAATCCACCACCAACTGCCGGCTGGCAAATACGCCTTCGGTGATGATTTCCGCCGCCGCGCTGGGAGTGGCGGCGCGCACGTCGGCGACAAAATCGCTGATGGTGAAGTCAATTTCGTGGCCGACTGCCGACACGATGGGAATGGCCGATTCAAAAATCGCCCGCGCCACGACTTCTTCGTTGAACGCCCACAGATCCTCCAGACTGCCGCCGCCGCGGGTAACGAGAATCAAATCAATTGCGGATTGCGGAATGCGGATTGCGGTATTGAATTCATTCAGCAACCGGATCGCCGCCGCAATTTCTTCCGCGGCGCCTTCGCCCTGTACCCGGCACGGCGCCAGGATGATTTCCAGTCCTGGATTCCGCCGCTGGACGACGTGCAACACATCGCGGATGGCTGCGCCGGTGGGCGACGTGACCAGACCAATGCGCTGCGGATATTTCGGGAGCAGCCGTTTCCGCTCCGGCGCGAACAGCCCTTCCGCCGCAAGTTTTTGTTTGAGCTTCTCGAAAGCGATTTGCAGCGCGCCGACGCCCTGCAACTCCACCGCCCGCACGATGAGCTGATATTGCCCACGCGCCTCATAAACCGTCACGTCGCCTTGTAGCAGCACTTTCTGGCCATCCGCCAGCAATTCGCGATGCGAAACCTTTTCGCGGCTGAACAAAACGCAACTCAACTGCGACGCCGCATCCTTGAGTGTGAAATACATGTGGCCGGAGGATTGGGCCCGCAGGTTGGTCACTTCGCCCGTCACCCAGACCGAGCCGACCGATTCCTCCAGCAACCGCTTGACCTGCGCCGTCAGTTCGCTGACCGACAACACGCGCCGCCCGGTGTCCGCCGGACTTGTCGCGCCGAAGCTTGCCGGCGAAGGCGGAAACAGTTCACCGAAATCCCATTGTGATTTGGTTGGCTTGCTCATCAAGATTTTAATTCAATTAAGCCATGCCTGCCGTGCCGAAGCAAGCGAAGGCGAGGATTAGCAGTGTCCTGATTTGTAGGCGACGAGGTGACGAGTCGTTTGGGCCAGCACTCCTGACGTCGTGCCCTACAACCAAATTAGGACACCACTCGAGGATTGACTTAAAGAATCTCGATCCACGTGGGGCAATGGTCGGTGACCATCACCGTTTGCGGGAGTCGGGCGTCCGCAGCGAGTTGGCCACGCGGCGGAAGTGGTAGCCGAGAATAGCGAGTTCGATGGCGTGCGGAAACTGGCGCGGACGCCGGATGAGCGTGCCCCAGAACAGCCGCCAATATCCCACCCGCCCCCGATGCCACACGCCCAGCACCCAGAAGGACTTCAGAAACGCAATGAAATCAGCGCGGGAGAGCCGCAGGCGCGGACCCTTCGGACGATGGCTCTTGAGGAATGTCCGGACGCGTTGGTAGTAGTTCCCCGGCTCGTAAAGCTTCTTCACGAGTTCGCGATAGCTGGATTGCAGGAATTCGCGGTTTAATTTGGGTTTGAAATTCAGGGCCGCATCGGTGTTGTTGCCGGTGCTTTCGGCTTCCAGCCGCCCTTCGCGTTTCAGCCGCTGCCACAATCGCGTCTGCGGCAGCGCGGTCAACAGGCCCACCATCGCCGTCGCCACGCCGGAGCGCTGGATGAATTCAAATTGCCGCTTGAAGATGTCGCTCTTGTCGCTGTCGAAACCCACGATGAATCCGCCCATGACTTCCAGTCCGGCGCGTTGCAGTGTTTGCACGGCGGCCACGAGGTCGCGGTTCCGGTTCTGGAGCTTGTGACATTCGTCCAGCGCCTCGACTGAGGGGGTCTCGATGCCCACAAAAACCTTCTTGAAACCTGCTTTCACCATCAGCGCACACAGTTCCGGATCGTCGGCAAGATTCATGGACGCCTCGGTGAGAAAACCGATGCCGGGCCGCGTGCGCTCCCGCCACTCAATCAACGCGTGCAGCAGCGCCCGGGTCCGCTGCCGGTTGCCGATGAAATTGTCGTCCACGATGAACACCATGTCCTGCCAGCCGCGCCGGCAAAGCGCGTCCAGCTCGGCGATCAATTGCGCCGGCGTTTTGGTGCGGGGCACCCGCCCGTTCATCACGATGATGTCACAAAATTCACAATCAAACGGACAGCCGCGCGAGAATTGCACGGACATGGTCACATAATGCCGGAGGTTGATAAGGTCCCAGCGCGGCGGCGGCGTCCGCGTAATGTCCGGCCGGTTGGTGCAGCGATAAACGGGCTGCAAGCGGCCGCTCTGCAGGTCGGCCACGACCTGGGGCATCAGTTCCTCGGCTTCGCCCAGGACAAAGTGTTGAATCTCCGGGAACGCTTCATGCCCGGTGGTGAACAACGGCCCGCCCGCAATGACGGTTTTATTCAGCGCCGCGCATCGGGCCACAATTTCGCGGACGGATTCCTTTTGCACAATCATGGCGCCCAGCAACACGTAATCCGCCCAATGCAGGTCTTCATCCTTGAGCCGCCTCACGTTCAGGTCCACCAGCTTGAGCTCCCACTCCGGCGGCAGCATCGCGGCCACCGTCAGCAGGCCGAGCGGCGCCATGGACGCCTTTCGGGAAACGAAACGCACGGCATGTTTGAAACTCCAAAACGTGTCGGGCGTTTGCGGGCTGACGAGAAGTATTTTCATCAAGGACACAGACGGTGCATGCTCAGTATAGGCCCGGTCGTACGTGAATACGAACGAAATTGTTTTATTTTTTCACTCCAGTTCGATGCCGACCGGGCAATGATCGGAACCTTCCACGTCCGGCCGGATGAAGGCGCGTTGGAGGCGCGGACGCAGGGATTTGGAGATGAGAAAATAATCGATGCGCCAGCCGATGTTCCGGGACCGCGCCCTGCCCATCTGGCTCCACCAGGTGTAATGTCCCCCGCCCGGTTCAAATTCGCGGAAGGTATCGAGGAATCCGGCCTTCACGAAGGCGCTGAACCCGGCGCGTTCCTCGGGCGTGAAGCCGTGGTTGTGGACATTGGCCTTGGGATTGGCGAGGTCAATCTCCGTGTGCGCCACGTTGAGGTCGCCGCAGAAAACGACCGGTTTTTTCTGTTCCAGTTTTTTCAGGTAACGCAAAAAATCGGCGTCCCATTTCTGCCGGTAGGTAAGCCGGGAGAGGTCGCGCTTGGCATTAGGCACATAGACGTTCACGAGGAAGAAATCGGGGTATTCGGCAGCCAGCACGCGGCCTTCGTGGTCATGCTCGGCAATGCCCAGGTGCGGCGTCACTTTCAGCGGGCGGGTTTTCGAGAAAATGGCCGTCCCGGAGTAGCCTTTCTTTTCCGCGCCATTCCAATACGTCGTGAACTTCGCCGGCCAGAGCTGTTCGACGTCGTCGGGACCGCACTTGATTTCCTGGAGGCACAGCACGTCGGGCTTCTCGGTGTCGAGAAATTCCAGGAAATTTTTCTTCAGCACGGCGCGCAGGCCGTTGACGTTCCAGGAAATCAGCTTCATCACGGGGAGCATATGGCAAAGCGGTCGTTACGCAAAGTCACAGTTTGGATACCCGGCAGAAATATTGTATGCTCGTGCCAACGACATGGTTGAAACCAAACTGCCGGTTCCGGCGTCCAATGCATTAATGAAAACAGCATCCGTGAGTCTGGCGATCCTGCTTTCACTGGCGTGGCCGGCGCCGGGGCAAACCAATGAAGCCGTGGTGCCCGACGCGAAGCCGCTGCCGTCAATGGATTTCCTGCTGCAAAAGGTCATCGAACGGGCGGTCAAACAGGAGGACAAAAACGACAACCTGTTTAACATGAACTATCAATACACCCGCACGCGGACCTGGGAATACCGCAACAGCCAGGGCGAATTGAAGCACCGCGACGAAAAAAGCAGCCGGGAAAACCGGCCGCAACATCTGGCCGATCTGGCCGCCCGGTCGCCCGCTCAAAAAAAGCCGGCCCCACTACCGCCGCCGCCGAAGGACGAACCGCTCTCGGAAACGCATTCCAACATCCGCGGCAAGGCGCTGAAAGTGAATGATTATTCCATCCCGAATCTGGTGAAGCGGTTCCAATTGACGCTGGTTGGACGGGAAATGTTGAACGGCCGGCCGGCGATCGTGGTGGATTTCAAACCGGCCAGTGTCAATCTCCCGGTACACAGCCTCGCGGACAAATTCATCAACAAGGCCGCCGGCCGCGCCTGGATAGACGAAGAGGATTATGCCATCGCCCAGGGGAAATTATATCTCACCCAGCAGGTCAGTGTATTGGGCGGTCTCGTCGGCGCGGTGTGGAAGTTCACTTACGAGTTCACCCGGCAACGGACGCCGGAAGGCTATTGGTTCGCGCCCTGTCTGGACTGGCATCTCGAAGGCCGGGAAGTGGTGTTCAACCGCATCGTGGATTATCACGAGCGCAGGCTGAACGTGCAGAAAATCGTCGCGCCGCCCAAGGCGCATTGAAATTGGCGGAACCGGTTTTTCAAGCGGGCCGGAAAACCACCGCGCTCAACGGCGGCAGATAAAATTCGGCGGAATGCGGCTGGCTGTGGCAGGGAACGGTCTCAGCCGTGACGCCTCCTAAATTTCCCTTGTTGCTGCCGCCATAGATGCCGGCGTCGCTGTTCAAGACTTCCTGCCATTGGCCGGCACGCGGCAGGCCGACGCGATATTTTTCACGCGGCACCGGCGTGAGGTTCAGAATCACCGCCAGTTGATTCGCGCCGCCGGCGATCTGGCGGACAAAGGACAGCACGCTGTTTTCGCGGTCGGCGCAGTCAATCCAGTAAAACCCGCCGTGGTCGTAATCGCCCTGCCACAATCCCGGCGAAGCGGTGTAAAGTTTGTTTAAATCCTCGACGAATTTCTGCAAGCCGCAATGGAACGGCCCGGCGTCGAGCAACCACCAGTCCAACTGGCCGTTTTCGTTCCATTCGGCGCGCTGGCCGAATTCGCCGCCCATGAACAGCAGTTTTTTGCCGGGGAACATCCATTGATATGCCAGCAGCGCCCGGAGATTGGCGAATTTCTGCCAGTCATCACCGGGCATCCGGCCGAGAAGCGACGCCTTGCCGTGAACGACTTCGTCGTGGGACAGCGGCAGGATGAAATTTTCGCTGTGTTGATAGAGCGTCGCAAAGGTGAGGTCGTTTTGATGGAACTTGCGATGCACTGGATCCCGCTTGAAATAATCGAGCGTGTCGTGCATCCAGCCCATGTTCCATTTGAACGAAAAGCCCAGGCCACCAAGGTGTGGCGGCCGCGTCACCTGCGGCCAGGCGGTGGATTCCTCGGCGATGGTGATGATGCCGGGAAATTCCGTATGGGCGGTGTAATTGAACTTTCTGAGAAATTCGATGGCCTCCAGGTTTTCGCGGCCGCCGTATTGGTTGGGAATCCATTCGCCCTCCTTGCGGGAATAATCGAGGTAAAGCATTGAGGCGACGGCATCCACGCGCAGGCCGTCGATGTGGAAGCGGTCGAGCCAGAACAGCGCGTTGGCCACGAGGAAATTATTCACCTCGTGGCGGCCATAGTTGAAAATCAACGTGCCCCAGTCCTGGTGCGCTCCTTTGCGCGGGTCTTCATGCTCGTAAAGCGCGGTGCCATCGAAACGCGCCAGTGCCCAGTCGTCGCGCGGAAAGTGCGCGGGCACCCAGTCCACAATCACGCCGATACCCGCTTCGTGGAGGGCGTTGACGAGAAACTGGAAATCCTCCGGCGTGCCGTACCGGCTGGTGGGCGCGTAAAAACCGGTGACCTGATAGCCCCAGGACGGATAAAACGCGTGTTCGGCGACGGGCAGGAATTCGACGTGCGTGAATCCCATGCGTTTGACGTAAAGCACGAGCGGTTCGGCCAGTTGGCGGTAGCTCCACGATTCGTTGGCCGATTTTTTCTGCCAGGAACCGACGTGGACCTCGTAAACGCTCATCGGCGAGCGCAGCGTTTCGCGGTCGCGGCGGCTGTCGAGCCAGGCGCGATCATTCCATTGGAACCGGCGCGTGTCCCAGACGATGGCGGCATTTTTGGGCGGCACCTCGAAGAAAAAGCTGAAGGGATCGGTGTTCAACTTGATGCGACCGTGCGCGTCGCGGATTTCAAACTTGTAATGCGCGCCGACGCCGACGCCCGGGATGAAAATTTCCCAGACGCCGGACGCGCCCAGCAACCGCAGGGGATGAAACCGCCCGTCCCACCGGTTGAAATCACCGACGACGCTGACGCGCTGCGCATTGGGCGCCCAGACGGCGAAGCTGGTGCCGGGCACGCCGTCAATCACGCGCAATTGCGCGCCCAGTTTTTCGTAAATGCGGCGTTCGTCGCCCTTGCCGAACAAAAATAAATCCGCTTCGCCCAGCGTCGGGAGAAAGGAATAGGCATCCCGCTGGCGGCGGGTGCGGCCCTGATGGTCGGTAACCACCAGATCGTACGCGTAAACCCGGTTGATCGATTTAACAACGCCTTCAAACAATCCGCCGGCATGAATACGCCGGAGCGCAAAGCCGGGTTTATCTTTCTCGTGAACCGGTTGAATTTCGACTTTGGCGGCGTCGGGCAGAAACGCGCGGACGACCAGTCCCGAACCGTCGCCCAACGGATGCATACCCAGCAGCGTGTGCGGCGACTGATGCATCAGCTCAACCAGGCTGTGCAGTTCATCTTTAGTCAGCAACATGGCGACAAAAGGTTAGCAGGGTTCTTCGGTTAAAGCACGGCAAAGAAAACACTTTCGTAACGGGGATAAACTGGTTTTGGAACACGCGCCGGCTCGTTGTGAACAACTTCGCTGTTGTTAATAAGATAATTTTGTATTCGGGGGTAACGGCCATATAATTCCCTCCTCAGTTACAAATGCCGGCAACCGGAAATCGTGGATGGCGAATTTTGGTGGTGGACGACGAACCCGCCGTCTGCGATGCCATCAAAATGATGCTTCAGTTTGACGGACACGAGGTCCAGACCGTCCGGGGCGGCAAAGAGGCGCTGGCGCTGCTGGAACGGGACCAGTTCGACCTGATTACCGTGGACTATGCGATGGTGGGAATGAAAGGAGATGAGCTGGCAACTGCCATCAAGCAGCGCCTGCCCAACCAGCCGGTCATCATGATTACCGCCTACGCCGAAATGTTGAAATCCTCCGGCAATCCGCTGACCGGAGTGGACGGTCTGGTCAGCAAACCGTTTATGCTGGATGACCTGCGCCGGGCCATTGCCCGGATCCTGCCGCGGAATTGAACGAAAGGCGGTTTCCTGCCGGCCAGCGCCGCAGCGTTCTGCCGGTTCAAAGCCTGGTGAAAATCCGGTCGAGCTGCTGCGCGTGGACCTCCGGCGCGCCATCAGTCCACACCACGAAATCGGCGCGGAAAATTTTCTGTTCCACCGGCCATTGCGCGGCCAGGCGCTGCTGAATCTGCTCCGGGGTCCACCCGCGCGCGCACAGCCGCTCGCGCTGGGTCGCGGCGGAACAAGCCACACAGATGATCCGGTCGAATGACTTTTCGGCGCCGGTCTCGAAGAGCAGCGGAATGACGACGACGGCGAGCGCGCGATTCTCCCGGCGCCAGGTTTCAACCTGGGCGTGCCAGCGTTCGCGAATGCGGGGATGGAGGATGGCTTCCAGTTTTTTGCGCGCGGCGGCATCGGCAAAAACGATTTTTGCCAGTTCCGCCCGGCGCAATTGTCCGGAGGGGACGATGATATTCCTGCCGAATTCCGCCTGAATTTCCGCGAGGGCTGGCTGGCCGGGCTCGACGAAACGCCGGGCGAGTTCGTCGGTATCCACCACCTGTGCGCCACGGACGCGGAGAAGCTCGGCGGCGGTGGATTTGCCCATGCCCACGCCGCCGGTCAGTCCGCAAACTTTCATGGAAGAGGAGCCGGCGGCTTACGGCCCGGACACAGCGCGGTAGAAGCGACAGCGACAACTCGGCGTGTTTGAATCGGTAAATGTGAAGGAAGACGTGTAGTTGGTATAAATGGGCACCCAGTTGATCAGATTGGTAGAGGCTTGGATGATGGTTGAATTGGCCGGGCTGGTCACGGTGAGCCAGAACATGCCGTTGGAACGCCCATAGCTCCCCAATGTCAGCGGTAGCGGCGTATAGTTTGGCAGATTGACATCATCAATAAAGGCGGCATCAAGCCCGTCACTGAAGCTGGGATCTTTGACATAGCTCCATTCCAAAGTATGTGTTCCAGCAGTCAATGGAAACGCAAAGTTGGCCCAGCCTACCTCTCCTGACCATTGCTGCATCAAAACGCCGTCCACGTAAAAATTGAGAAAGTCCCAATACTCTTCGGAACTGACGAGGTAATCAAAAGAACCGGTCCCCGCCCCGAAAGTGCCAATGAGAACCAAAGAACTGCTTTCGCTGTCGGTGATAACGCCCGATCGGGCCGCGTACCGGCCGGCGCAGACGATGTTGGTTTGCACAAACCAATTTGTGGCGTTCCCCGGAACATTCACCTGCCACGGCAGATGGGTAAAATCTCCCGACTCGAAGCCATCGGAGAATGCTATCTGGCCGAAGGTTCCGGTGATGTTCATGTCGGCGGCCATGACAAATGACAGCGGATTAAGCGACGAATTTCCGCCATTGGTGGTCCAACCATTGAACGTATAATACGAGTTGGGATACGCCGTCAAAGTAACCGTGGTGTTGTTGGCAAAATTGCCCGACGTACCTGCCATCATTGCGGTACCGCCTGCGGAATTAACGGTGGATACCTGCACGGTACCGCCGGTGCTGCTGGCGATTGTCAAATGATGCAAGGTGGCTGGAACAAAAGAGTAATTCAGTACCACCGTCCCGGAGTCGCCATCAAAGCCATCCACGGCAATGTAATACTGCTGACCGGATTTAACCGCCTGATTAATCAGGCTGAAACCGCCCGGAGCGCCAACATAGGCATCATCATTGGCGGCAATGGTGGTAAGATTGGCGACATTCGGCCCCGTGTACAGTCCCAAAAGCGTGTCGAAGGTGGAGTTGGACGTGCTGAGGGTGAGAACTCCGTCCACATTGGTGCTGAACGACCACCAGAGGGACTTGCCGCCGACGTTCCCAGCGTGGTCGGGTTCTCCGAGTTCTTTTGTGGCGGCAGTATTGGTAGCGATAACCTGGCCCTGGTTACCGGTCAAGGCAACTGCATTGGCAAAAAAGTCATTAGGCGGATTCTGGACAATGTAAACGACCTGGATGGAAGCCGACGCGGAAATATTACCCGCGAAATCTTCAGCAAAGACGCTGATGTTGTTCAGGCCTGGCGCCAGGCCGAAAGTGTCTGACCAATTGGTGGTGCCCGTGGCGACGTACGTGCAGGTGTCGTTGAGAGTGATGAACACCTGACTGATGCCTGAGGCATTCGGTTCCGGATCATTGGCCGTGCCAGAGACTGTAATCAAAAAGTTCGTCGTTCCCAAACCATTCGTCGGACTGGTAATAAAAACCACCGGCGCATTGGTGTCGGGCTGCCCGCCGGGGGCCAGGCGGAATCGAAGCGAGCCCACCGAATTTGTATAGGCGCTGGCCACCGCAATCTGATACGTCGTGTTTGATGCGGCATTAAATGTGAGCCAGGCAGAATTTCCTGTACCCGTGTTATTCGTGGCGATTACGGACTGCAAATTGGTCAACGCGCTGCCGGTATAAACGGCCAGGACGAGGTTGATGGCACTGCCGGTCGTATCAATCAGAACATTCGTGTTGACGGTCGGCGTCCAACTCCACCAAAGCGAAGCTCCCGCGTTGACGTCTCCATCATGATGTGGTTCACCCGATTCGGTTGTGGCAAACCGATTGTTCGACAGATAGGCTGCGCCACCGGCGGGGACTTTTATCGCATTGGTAAAATTGTTATTACCGGGAATTGGCGCAACGCAATAAACAATCACATTGGTGCTGCCGGTTTTGCCGGGAGCGGTGATATGGAAAGTCAAAGTTAAATTATTTGTGCTGGCCGGTACGTACAGGTTGGTGGTGTAAATGTCATCGTTGGCCGTCACGTCGGGGGCAACGCCATTGTTTACGAAGACGAGATTGGTGGTTACGCCAGCGACGGAGGCAACCACGGTGGCATTCGTCACCGGCAGGCCATCGGTCACCTGCACATAGATTGTTTGCGACGTGCCTTCGAGCAGGACCGAAGCATTGGCGGGCGTGACACTCGCTTGCAGTATGCCATCCGGATTACAGATGGGCACGAGGGCATCAATCAGATTTTGTCCATTCGGCGTACCCCAGCCGGTACAGAGGTCGTAGCCATAAACAGCATAGAATTTGCTGGGGCTGTCCGACCATGTATTATTGCCGGTCATGGTATCGTGGAAACAAGAGGTGTAGTTGGCCCCTTTACCAATTGCATAAATAGCAGGGTTGATAAAACCGACTGCTGGCTGGCCGACAGATACAGCATATTGGTTGACCAACGAGGCAAAGGCCGCCCATAGGGGTGCCGCAACACTGGTACCACCAACCCAGCCGGATTGGCCATTGTCGGCGATGATCCAGACATGATTAGCCGTTAAAGCCACGTCGGGAATGTTGCGCATGGAGGTAGAACCTTGATTGGCGGACATGCTGACCCCCCGTTGCCAGGTAGGAATTGAATAGTATGTGCTGATTCCCCCGCTGCCGCCGACTCCATCTTCTATCGAACCATATTCGTTGCCCCAGTTCCAAACCGTCTCGGACAGGTAAGCCGCCCCCGACCCGGTGGTCAACGTTGTTCCACCAACTATCGTGATGTAGGGATTGTCCGACGGAAAGGGTATATCCCCCGTGTACGCATCAGAATCGCCGGCAGAATTGAAATAAGATTGTCCTTGGGCCGCCATCTGCAAGAAAATCGCATCCGAAGCCGGGTCGGGGTTATTATTGCCACCACCCCACGAGGCACTGATTTGACTGGCCAAGTCGTCATCAGCGATACGGCTGAGCATGCTGATCCAAGGGGTTCCATTAGTCGCCTGATAAACAATGATTTTGGACAATCCCGGTGCCATGGCGTTGACCACTTCAATGTCCAACGCCACTTCGCTATTATTAGCCCCGGGAGAAAACGAAGAGCCGTTCACATACACATTCTGCAAGGGAACGCTTTGCAGTCCAGCCTGGCTAATATAGGTCGCTATATCACTTGAGTAATAGCTGTCAAACTCAACCAACGCGACTGACTGACCGGAACCATTTAGTGTTACTCCCGGGGCATAGGCATTCCGGAAGTCATTTCCCCAATAATTTCCGCCAGGGCCAGTTCCGCTGGCGGGCACCGCATTCATTGCCTGACTTGCCGGTTTTTTAACCAAGCAAGGATGCGGCAGACTGTAATTGTTGAGACCGCTGATACTCAGAATGGAGAGCGTTGACGGAACAGACGGGTCAACGTCCGGCGCAAAAAAGTTTCGGTTCTCCGTCGGATGCCGATAAAGTCGCAAGGCAAGTTGGAAGGCCTTCTCAACATCAGTTACTGCCCCATTGACATCGAGCACGAGGCGATTGGGATGGGTAGCCGTCACGGTCAGGCCATGGCCTTTGGCAAAGGCAATGACCGCCTGATAATCCTGTTCCGTCGGCCCGAATTGTTCCGTGAACCGGGCCGGAGTCAAATAGCGGTGGTAGTTGGTGCTGGAGGGGTCGTAAATTTGCTGGAGGAGGTTGGTCAGTACTTCCCGGTTGCGCAAGGGCAGTCCGATGGCCAAGTTCAGATGATTGGTGCCCGGCAATTGTCCGAGGGGCGACAAATGCGACACGGCTGCCGGCACATGTCCGTGCAGGACTTGCATCGCCGCGCGGGCTGGCATTGTCAATGACAGGGACATGGCCACACCGGCCATGACAACAAGTTTTCCGACCCATGGCCGTCCGGCGATTAAGAATTGAATCTTCATGAATTACTTTCTTCGGTGTAAAGGCCTCAAAGCATGACTGCCATCTTCTGCAATTTGCTCACGCAATCATCGTTTCTGCGTTGTGTTTCGAACTGCAATCCCCCAAGTTGCCGTCACGGACCGTAATTCACGCGGTAGAATCGCTGAGTAGTGATTGCCGGTGCATTCGTGTCATAAACGGTGACCACCTGGTTGGTGGCTGCGTTATTGGTGCAGGTTAACAACGACTGCCAATTCGCTGGCGCCAGATTCGTGGTGAACTGAACGTTATAAGCGGTATTGGGAACCGCCAGCCAGGAAAGCGCCACCGTCGAAGGCGATGATTGTCCTCCAACCTTGGGCGACAACTGACCTCCCAGCGACACCAGGAAGGCCTTCAACACCAGTTGCGGCGTGCTGCCAGGAGGCGGCGAGTTGAACGGATTCACGTCGGCATAATTGGGGATCCCGTTTGAATTCGAATCAATGGTCGTGGCAAAGCGCAATGCCTTGTTGACGAGGTACGACTGACCATTGATTAATACCGCCACGGAACTGTTCGGGCCGGCGAACGTCTGAACCCAGCGCAGGTGCCCGCCGAACTGGCCATCCAGAAACTCTTCCGGTTCTTGCGGGGGCAATCCGGGTGCCGCCGGCGGCGGAGTAAAGCCGAGCTTCGCGGCGGCGTAATAAATCACCAGGCTCGGGTCAATTTGCAGCAGGTTCTGCTGGATGTTATTCCAATCGCTTCCCAAGGCACTGAGGTCAAGCAAATCCACGTAGAGGCCATTGGTCGCGAGCGGGGTGGCGGAATTGCCGTAATAGTCGTAATAGTTGGTGCCGGCAAAGAAAAACGTTGGCGGATACGTGGTTAACGATCCCTGGGGAGACAACACCAACTGGCCGAGCGCCACATTGTTGGAATACCCGGCGTTGGCTGGACCATAGTTTGCACCCGCCCAGATATGATAAATCTCAGCGCCGCTGCCGGCCGGCGCCACCGTGTTCATGGTGGTCCCCAGCAAATTGCCCGTCAGCGGCTTGGTCCACAAATTGAACCCGTAGTTGCACGTGAAAAAATTGCCCGAACTGCCGCCGGCATCGGTCAGCGAATTGGCGACATTAAAGTCCAGCTCGCCGCCGTTGGCCGAGTTCGTGCTTTGATAAAATTTCAAATTGTTGGCGGTGAATTGAATGTCGGACCCCGAAATAATCTGGCCATTCTGAATCTTGCCGGACGCGGCGGTGATGTAACAACCCACCCCGGCATTCAGAACTCCATAATTTTCAAAGTCGTAACTATTAAAGCTCAAGGCACCGGCGTTGACAGTTCCGTTGTTGACAAAAGCCATGTAATTGGTCGGCCCATCGTCCCCGAAATGGGCGCTATTGGGAACCGTGAAGGAACCGTTGTTGGTGAAATAGCGAAGTGTCGGAGCGTTGTTCCAGGTCCAGTTTTGCACCGCATTGCCCACTCCGACACTGTTCTGGATCACCAAGGCCGGCCCGTCTATGAAAATCGAATTGGTGACGGAGACAGGATCGGCTATGACGATAATATTATTCACGCCATTGACCGCATTAGTGGCATGCAGACGCAGGTCCAAGATATTCACCGGAACTGGCTCTCCCAATTGACTGGCATCCAATACCATAACATACAGATTGGCCTGGGCTAAAGCTGTCGCATTGGTCGGACCAACGTAACTACCGCCGGACGAATTGGTAACAAAGTACCAGGTTTGATACGTCACGGTAAACAGATTGGTCCACGTGGCGCTCCAAGCGTTGATGTCGCCGCGGAAGCGATTGACCAAGGAAGGCGCCAGGTTGGTGAAAAGCAAGGGGCCGTTGGTCGAGCCCAGATCAAAACTCAGGTTCGGGCAATCGACGACGGCGCCCGCACTGTCCAGCAAATTTTTGCTCTGAATATTAACCCAGCTTTCACCACTAATCCGCGTCCGACTGAGGTTTAAATTCGCGGAGTATATCTGCACCTTCCCACCGCCCTGGCTGACGCTGGCACCCGGCGATGCCGGCATGGCAATACTGTTAATTGTGGCACCCAGACCGGCAAACGCGTCGGAAACAGTGGTATTCGTCCATGCGGTGTCGTATAAAAAATTAGTGGGTGGCAACCCGGTCACGCCGGGAAGGCCATCGGCATACGCATAACCATTTCCCAGGTTGACATAGTATGGCGCATATACCAACGCCAAATTCACATCAGCCCGGGAGAGAATGTAATTTACCGGTTGGAGAGTCTGGGATGAACAATTGTCGTTAGGATTTGGCGGGGTTTGGAAAAACCCCCCGTTGGTCGTGGATGCCAGCACATCCACCAGATAGATCGTGTTGTTTTGCAACGACAACGTGACCGGATTGGTAACGGTTTGTGATAATTGCACAGCCACAGTGTAGAAAGGATTGGTTACGTTCAAGCTGGGCGTGAACCGAACCCCTTCGCTGAGGTTGGCGGTCGAACTGGGAGGAATGACAAACACCACTTCATGGACATAGTTGGTTGTGATGCCGGTGTTAATCGGGCTTCCCCCAACATTGGTGGCAATTATAAAACCAGTTTGTTGATTGTAGTAGAAGGTAGAGCTGCTGTTGGCATAATAATTGACCCCTCCATATACATTCGTGGCGCAAGGCACCCCTATGCCGAAGGCGGGAACGTGAATTTTTGATCCATCCCACAGGGTTGGGCTGTTTAAAGTACTTAAATTGGTTTGCGCCCAATAATTATAAAAGACACCCTCGGCCGGGACAAGATTCGTCGGACTGGTAAGATAAGGAGTCGAACCGGATGACGAGGGCGTAATGGGAAGGATTTCCACCACGCTGCGCGTGAGGTTGACCGTGCCATTGGTACCGTTCAACAGAATCTGACCGCTCGACCCCGCCTCAAGAGTGCCCAGGTTGACAACGTTCGTGGCGGACACCCACAAATAACTCACATAATCCTCGCCATAAATACCAAAGAGGTTGAGATCCACCGACTGGATGACCCCCCTGCTGGCATTGTAAAAACTGCCCGATGCCTGTCGCATGGACAAAGAGCTGCCGCTATTGGCGGGACCCAGATCAAACGCCCAGCCAACGGATGAAACCATCTGCCCCGTGTTGGTGTAATTATAAGTGTCTGATGTCCGATAGGGATAGGGGGCGACATAGATATTCCATGTAGCGCTGTTGACAAAATTGGTCGCATCAATCTGCGGCGGGGTTCCTGAATAAGAGCTCTGGGTGTTGGTCCAAGTGGTTTGCGCCGCCCCGCCAGCAAATGGCATAAAGACAAAACCGGACAAAAACAGCAACCCCAGCACTCCCGCCATCCGTTGCCGGGTTGGTTTGCTAAAAAATGATTTCATACAATAACCTTCGCTCACTTTATGGTAATTGAATAGTCCAGATTCAGCGTATTGGTGGACGACAGATTGGAGTCGTTCATCTGGATGGTGAAATAATAGGTTCCACGCCGGGTAGGCGTACCGGTAATCACGCCGTTGACCAGGCTCAAGCCGTCTGGCAACTGTCCTTCCGGCAGCAATGACCAGTGGTAAGGCGGCGAGCCACCGGTTGCCGAGAACGTCGCGGTGTAAACCACATTGGATGTGCCATTGGGCAGTCCGCCGGGAGACGGGGGAGAAACCTGAATTAACACCGCGGCGCTCAGTTTCGCGATGCTGGTGGCATCCGGGTAAACAACCGGTGTGTTGGTGGTGCCATCAAAAGAACCGTAGAGGAACCAATTACCGTAATTCGTGCCCTTCGAAAAAGCGAGGTTTTGCGAAGCCGGACCGACCTTGTCGAAAGTAATGGAGACGCTGTTGTTGGCAGCCCCAAGGGGATTGATGACGCCCGGCCCCGCCAATCCCGGATAATTGGCATCCATAGAGAAAGGAGGTATGGTGCGTGCAAATTCTGGAACATCGTAGCCGTTGCCGCTAGCGGTGGCCAAATCCTGAGCGGAAAAAACAAAATCCGGGGCCGTCACGACGCGCTGGAAAGTTTGCGCGACCGCCTGGTAGTTGGTTATATAAACCATATTGTATGTGTTCGTAACAGGATTGAAATACTGGCCGAGGAGCGAGTCGAAATTGGCCTGCACAAACTGGAGCTTCCCCAAGCCCTGATACAGACCCGTAAAGTTGGTCACTCCCACCGTACCTCCGCCGGCGCACAGAAATGGCGCCGCCCAGTAGGCGTGGTTGGTGGAATAGATCACGAGATTTTGGTCATAGAAAAAGCCCTCCGAGTTGCTGTACATCAAAATCAAGTTGGTCATGGCCACTACATTGGTATAAGGCAACTGGTAGAGGATGTCGTTCCCGCAGCCATTGGTGGCAATGTAATAATCCCCCGTCGGCAAATTGCTCACGGTGACCGTCTGGTAGGTGGTATTGGTCACCGGCGGATTGCCCAAAACCAGGCTGGGCTTGATCGTGTAAGTGACCAACCGGGCACTGGTATTGGCAGAGTAACCATTGGTGAAGACAACGAGATTGGCATACGTGTTCGTGTAAAACGTCAGGACAACGGAGGAAAAACCATTGGTGGCGATTACCGGTGCCGGCGGATTGCCGACCACGCCGGAATTGGTGAAGTAGGCGACCAGATTGGGCACTTGAATGGTGTACGGGCCGTACGTGGTGCTGAGGATGATCAATCCGGGGTATAAATTGGTCAAGGCCGACGGGGGATTGGTCAACGCATTCTCGGCAAAAGCAGTGTAATTGGAGGTATAGAGCACGAACGGCAGTCCCAAGCCTCCTGTCCCACCGCCCGTGGAACTGAACAGGACGCTCCCGGCAGCCGTTGTGTCAAAGTTGACGTTGTTCGTGCTGTAAAGATAGCGCAGCCCCTGCACGTCATCGCGGGTCAGACCGGTATAAAATCCGCCCTGCAACAAGTGTCCCCAAGCGCCATTAATGCCCGTAAAAAGCGTGGTCCCGACGGCGGCTATGCCGGTGCCGGACGCCACGGGGCTGTTAAAAGCTTCCTCCGACCCATCCACATTTTGCGGCAACGCCGCCGACGTGAGCGAACCCAAGTTGGGGTTGGGAGGAGGAGGGCAGTATTCCAGAACGGTAAAGGTGTAAAGCGTGTCATTGACATAGGGCGAGTAATATTGAGCGCTTCCGGCGGGCATACTGGTAAGCAAATCAAAGTTCCTCGACACCACCATATAGAGGTATTGATCGGGGCATGGGGCGCCGTCGCCGGTATTGTACCGATCATGTATTACCCACGTGTAACGGATGGGATCGGCCAGGCCGATTTGTTCCATCATCAGCGCCAGCGTCAATGACTTCAAATCGTACAGCCCCCAGGATTGGGCCGTATAATTGATGCCTTCCGATTGCAACGGGAATTCCGACAGATCGCTGCTGTAGCTGTCCACATTGGTCAGGTTGTTCAGTATGGCAAACGCCGCCTCCACGTTCGTCATTCCGTCCAGGCCGAAATAGTCGAGGAAGTTTGCGTCGCAGGCATAATACAACACCGGGGCGTTCAAGCGGTATTCCTCGCCTAGATTTTTAGGCCCCATCAGAGAATTAACGCGGTCGTTGTCCAGAATGCCATAAGGGACGGCAATAGACGGTGTCGGATTAAAGCCGATGGACGGTATTTGCCACGCGTCGCCACCATTGGCCGCTGGTCCCAGCAACGAAAACGCAAACGACGGAGACAGGGGAGTCGCCAGCAGGACCAGCCACAAAAAACGATTAATCATTTGCCGCATATACATTTTATTGGCGCAGGAGGACGATGCGGTAGTAACCCACCGAACTGCCACCCACGTAAATTGAATCACTGGTGCCCGCCGCAAACCGCGGCGCACCTACGTTGCTCCAGGAAGTGAAATTTGTGGACACCTGCACCTGGTAGGTGAATCCCGGTTGGGTATTCCAACTGAGGAACAGTCCCTCTGTCGTCTGGGCCAACATCGACTTCAGCCACGTGCCGGGTTCCAACGGGTCGCCACCGCTCAAAAACACCTGATAAAGCGTCGGACCGCCCGCAACCAGGGGCGCATTCACATTGGACGGCCAGTTGGCGGCAGTCGTGCCGTAGTATTGCTCCACCCATTCCAGCGGCAGACCATAATAATTAGCCCCACTCCAGGTCGTGCCACTGGTGGCCGGCGACAGAGCCGGCGGACTGGCGCCGGTTGTGGTCACATAAGTCAGTTGGAACAAATGGGTACTGTTGGTGGTCAAGCCATTTGCCGCCGTCATCGTCCAACAATTGCTGGTCGTCGAAGTTGTGTTTGTGCCATCCACATAAACTTCGTAGTTGGAAATGGAAATTCCCAGGACCGGCGGCCAAGAGACGCATAATTGCGGCTGATAGACATTGTTGCTCAGAGTGAAAGGCGCATACACGAAAGGCGCATCCATCGCCGACAAGTCCGCGTTGACGTTGATGTACTGTTGCGCATACAAATCAAAATTATATACGGCGGCATTGTAGCCCGTCCAAACCGCCAGGAAACGGTTGGCCCCGTCGGACGCCACCGCCGGCTGCATCTGCCGACTGAGAGTGGTGGTGTTTACCAGGAATTCGCCGTTCAACGGTGTGCCGTCTTCATGCACAAATTGTCCGTACACACCTTCCAGCGAGCCGTCCTGTCCCATGCTGGTCCACACAATCAAATAATCCAGGCCAATCACATTGATTTTCGGATTGTACTGGTCCCCGACAACCGTCGTATTTACCCGGAACAGCACACCCCCCACACCCGTGCTGGAAAACGGCCGCGCATAAATATCCCAACCGTTGGACGGATTCACCAGGTCGCGCGCACACCACGCCACCATGAAAGTGCCGTCGGACGCGGCCGCCACGGCGGGGCTGGCGCAGATATTGAAATTTGAGTTCACCAGAAATTCATTACCCACCGCGACGCTTTTGCTGTCGTAAAGCCGCGCGTAAACGTCCACGCTGGGCGTCGGGACGGAATTATAACCGACATAATAATTTGTATTCTGACCGGTTCCAATGGCGTTCTCATTCGTGGACACATAACCCGCGCCCCCCGAACCATAAAATGAATTATCAATGCTGGATACAGCCACCCGTTCCTGCTCGGAAATCCAGGCGACAACAAATCCGCCGTTGGCCAGTGCCGCCACCGCCGGCTTGCGCTGGTTGAAGTTGGTGAACTGATTGACCAAAAATTCGCCGCCAATCTTCTGGCCGCTCGGCGAGAAAATTTGCCCGTACACATCCTGCATGGTGCCCGGACCGGCTTCGTTGAAGCTGGCCCAAACGACGACCACATTGCTGTTGGCCAGTGTTGCCACGGCCGGATTGACCCGGAAGCTTCCGCTGGGAGTCATGTTGGTGGTAATGGTCGTGGTGACAGTCGCGGTGGTGTTGGTGGTGTAAGTGACTTTCCCGTGAATTACGTTTGTGGTAATCGTTGAAGTATAAGTAGTGTTGGTGAAATAGCTGTAGGTCACGTTTGTGGTTTCTGGCGAGCTGACCAGCACGTCGTTGGTCGTAAGCCAGGTATTGGCAGGAGAGAGAAATCGCGTATAGACCTGCTGAAATCCTTTTAGTCCGCCTTGCCAGACAAAGGCCGCCCCGCCGTTTTTCAACATGGCCACGCGCGCATTTTCCTGGTCGTTCGCTCCCTGGACATTTACCCGGAAGGAACTGCCTGAGCCGGAGAGCGTGCTGTCTAAGTGTTCCTCGCTGATGCCCCAGCCGCTGCCGTCGGTAATATTGTCCTGCCAGACGATAAAGCCGCCCGTGGAGTTCAACGCCACATCCGGAAAGACCTGATCCCCCGGCAGGGAACCAACAATCAAGTATTCCGAGCCGCTGGTTTTATAGTAATTGGTCTGGGCCAAAGCCACCGCCGGGCCTACGAGGGCCATCCCCCAGCAAAGGCAAAGGGCGGCTCGGCGGCTGAAAAATCCCGATTGAATGGCCATGCTCATAGCGTAACTCCAGTAACTGTAAAATCTATTGCGGTCGGGCAGCATTTGTCTGTCAGTTGGGATACGACTCTTGGTGTAGTGTTTGACACTACAAAAGCCGTCTTGGCGCCCGAACCGCATCGGCAGGAAGGGTTTTCCCTTTCCAAACTCATCCGGCGGTTGGTCCCCAAACGCGCGCGCCGCGGTTGGAAAAACCGCCGCGTTCCGCGTTCGACCACCGACCAAATTTTGTGTTCCAGATACATTTTCTAAATCAAAATCGCCTGCTGTTCGCGACCCGCTTCCCCGAGCGCCGCGACCATTCCCTTGAATCCCCACCGCTGATACAACTCCCGCAACCGGACGACATCCGGCGCCTGCCCGGCCAGCGCCGCCGGCGAAAATTCACACGGCAGGTCATCGCGCAACCGCACCAATTCGCGATTGCGCCGCACCACGTCCGCCGCGTCACGCACCGCCGCTCGCAATTTTTCCGGCTTCACTTCATCCAGCCGCCCGTACAGTGCGACCGCCGAGCCGAATTGCATCAACAAGCCGGCGGCGGTTTTCGGCCCTACCCCGGCCACCCCTGGAATATTGTCCACGGTGTCGCCGGTCAAACTCAACCAATCCACAATTTGCGAAGGCGCAACGCCGGTTTTGGTCCGCACCTGTTCGTCCGTCCAGACCGTTCCGTTCTTGTCGTTCGGGTTCAACAACCCGACCTGTGCCGACACCAACTGCATAAAATCCTTGTCGGAACTGGCGATGACCACGGTCATCCCCGCCTCCGATGCGTGCCGCGCCAGACACGCGATATAATCGTCCGCTTCCACGCCTTCGCGGCAAAACGAGGCGACTCCCGCCGCCTTCAAATAGCTGACGATTTCGTCCAGCTGCGGCTTCAAATCGGCCGGCATCGGCGGACGCTGCGCCTTGTATTCCGGCAGCCGGACGGTGCGTTCGGCACTCAGGCCCCCGTCCCATACGACAATTAAATGCGACGGTTTGATGGCCGCCCGCATTTTGGCCAGCATCTTGACGAAGCCATAAATCGCATTCGTTGGCCGGCCCTCCGGCGAACGCAAACCGCGGATTGCATGAAATGCGCGATAAGCGTAAGCGTGTCCATCAACAATCAGCAACCGATCCACAAATTCATTGGACGCGAGCGCCTCAATTTCAGCATTTCAAACGGATCCGCGGCACTCACAACCTGGTTACGTTCCTGACCTTACTTGTTCGCCGCGCTGACCGGCGACATTCCAGCGGTCCCCGGTCGCACTTCCACACCCGGCGGCTGCGGCGGAATGGTGTTTTGCAAAAATGGCAGTTCGTCGTCCGAATGCACCCGGTTGCCGGCCGGATCAACAATCGTGGCTGTCACAAAAATCATCAGGTTCTTCTTCACCGAGGTCTTTGACTGGCTTTGAAAGAGCGTTCCCATCAACGGCAGGTCGCCCAGCATGGGCACCTTGTCCTTGGTGGTCGTGATCTGCGAAGAAATCAACCCGCCCAGGACAACGGTCTGGTTATCCCAGATGTTGACGGTGGTAATAACCTGGCGCACGGTAAACCGTGGCAGAATGGTAGGCACCACCACAACGTTGGCCACATTGACTCCGGGAATGGTCGGCGGCGTATCGTAGCCGCTGAATTCGGTCAACGACGGGATTAAGGTGAGGTTGATGGTATAGCCGTCGGACAAAACGTAAGGCATCACGTCCAGGATCGGACCGACTTCCACCTGCTGTTGATTGGGTGTGATGGCAGAGGTTTGCACGGCCTGGTTGACCACTTGGGCCACCCCCGAAGAAATGACGCCCAAGAAAGCAACGGCCACACACCGACCGAGGTTCTTTGCCGCTTTTCCTGATTTTCGACTGGTTTTCATGGTGCTGGTTGGGAGAAATAGGGAAATGATTAAGTTATTATGGAGTGGTCGTCGTGCCCGTGGTCGTGGTCGTTCCCGTAGTGGCCTGTTGGAAGCTGAAACTCGTAATGATGGTAACGACATCCGTCGCCCGCATCTGGGTTTGACGACCGCTGGTGGTGGTGGCTTCCGGTTCGGCAAGATTTTCAAATCCGCTGCGCTGTTCCAACGCATGAATCACAACCCGGAAATTGGGATCGGTCAAAATGCCCGTAATCGTCCCCACCGCCGGGGCGGTGTTGCGCAATCCGCCGGTGATCAATTGATCGGTCGATGAACCCGCAATCTGGTTGGCCGTCGTTTGGCCGGGGAAGTATCCCGATGAGGACGGCAACCCGTTGTAAGTGGGGTTTCCATTGTTCAGCGACGCCGAAGTGCCGCCCTGTCCCACCACGTTGCCCATGTTGACCTGGCCCAAATACCAGTCAAAGCCCAGCGCCGTATTATCATCCTGTTCCACTTCGATGAATCGGGCTTTGATATGTACCTGCGGTGCCGTCATGTTCAGTACTTGAATGGCTTTTTCGATGGTGTCCAAATCCTGCGAAGTGGCGCGGACGAACAATACGCCCAACCGGTCGTTAAAAAACACGCTCTTGGGCGGGTCCAGATTCACGCCCAGGGTCGTGAAAAAGCCTTTGGCGGCAAGGCTGATGTTCGCCATCGCATTGGTGGTAGTCACAAACGACAACCCGCCGTTACCCTGACCGGCGCCACCGCCACCACCACCCGTGCCGCCGCCCGTGGTACCACCCGATTGGCGGGCAGAGGAGGCTCCCGGGAAAGCGTTAACGATGGCTACCGCCGCGGCAGTCTGGTTTTGGCCGCTGCTGCTGCTGCCGCCGCCGCCGCCGCTGGAGCCACCGCTGGAACTATTATTAGCCGAACCAAAACTTTCAGCCCCCACACTTTCCAGGCCTTGATAGAAAGTGTTGGGATCCACCTTGAATGTGCGCGTTTCCAATGGCACCGGCTCCGCTCCCCGGGATGAAAATACAATGGCATAATCTTCCACGGAATATTTGATGGGATGATCGGCCACCAACACAATGGCATCCAGCACATCCGCCAACCGCACATCGCTCAATGTTAATTTGACATTGATGGAACTGGCATCCACCGCCTCACCGGCGGCGGCGGGAGCCGCTACCGGCAATCCGGTAGTCGGGTCAATGGTTGTCGCAGCACCCGCGGCCGAGGTGGGCGTAGGAGCAGCCTGTGCGTTAGGATTGAATACAAAATTAATTCCCTTTTTGTCCGGATCACGCAATTTGGTCTGTTCGCTTAAATTCCGGAGAACTTCGCTTAACGGCAGGCCTTCAGGCCAGGAAACGGAATCCAGCCGGATGCGGTCGAGCTTGCTATAAATGGCCTCGCGGCCGGGACCGGTATGAACCAGATTGGTCAGGGCATACGGATTGGGTCCGGGAAGCAACCCGCGGTTAATCGGTTTCTCGTAGGCTTTTTCCACCTGCACCATGCGGTCCTGCGTATCGACCGTGTGGACGCGCGCCTCGCGCTCGTACCGGGCCTGTTTAACCAGGTTCATATAGTAGAATGCGCCCTCATTGTCCGGGTCAAGGCGGCTGGCCTCTTTCAGTTTGACTTCCGCTTCATCGAACTTGCCCATCTCATAGAGCAATTTGCCATCCCGTACGAGGGTCCCGGCTTCCGTCTTGTCTTTGGCGATGTAAGGCACCTGTTGCAGGGTCGCGTCATCGGGCATTTTACCACGCATGGACGTCAACAGCGCGTCGTTTTTCTTCTTGAAATTCAGCGCTTCGGCATTTCGGGGATCCACCTTCAATACCCGATCAACCTCCACGGCGGCTTCGTGCAAATCACCGTTACTTTGGGCCTGACGGGCCAGCGTGAGCCGAGTGGAAGCAAGGCCGGAGATGGCTTGCGCTTTTTCGTCGGGGATGCCGGAGCCGATTTGTTCGACCAGCGTGTAGGCATCTTCGTAAAGTTTGGCCGCGCCGGGCAAATCTCCGCGCTCGGCGGCGCTCCTGGCCTCCATGAGCTTTTGCCGCAGGATGATGGTATTGGCCTGGCGAAGCACCGCTTCGTTGACGGCCTCATCCACAGGACTGGTTTGCGCCGGCAATTGAACCGTGCCGGCCAGCAATAACATAAAGCCGAGTGAGAAGAACGCTGCTTTTATCATGATTCGTTTCGGGTTCGTCGTAAATTAAATCAGCGCCACTCGGGCGCCGTTATTCTCGCGATCAAGTGTCTTTTAGAATTTCAAGGACTGGGGGTGTATGTCAATGGTGTTTTTTTCTGGTTCGACCGGGCCAACAATATCACCTCGTCCTGGTTGATGGCAACGATTATGTTGTCATCGCCGGCAAATCTTAAGTCCGCGCCAACCCGTTGTCCCTGCCACTTTTTCCCCTCGGGATCATATTTCAAATCCGCCGAGTATCCGTCGACCCGGCGAAAGGGCTTGTCCTCGGACACCGTCGCCCGCTCGCCGGTATCCGTCAGTTGTAAAATTAACTTCAATTGCGCCGGATTATCCGGCGATCCTTTTACATCGATTACCGTAAGATTATCAATTTTATCCCCCACCGAAACATAATGTTGCCGCTTGCTGCGCTGGTAAGGCAGGGGCGCCGCCTGGTGTTCCACACTGATTACATAGCGGGTGCCGAATTCATTGGTCTCGGCCGAATCCAGTGTGACAATCAAACACAACGGGGTGATTTTGGTCACCACCGCCGCCTCCGGCCCGATGAGGCCCTGCTTGACCGGCACCAACGTTCCATCAACTCTCTTTTGCCACGGAAGGGGATTGAATAATTTGTTCGTCGTGGAAAAATCCAGTTTGTAGGGTGATTGCAACCGGTCCGACACATTTGTCTCTGTCTCCAGATTCAGCGGATCCAGAAGTTTGACCGAAGGGCTGATGATGGTGCGGCGGATGTCGGCCAACTGTTCCGCGTCGTGGGGTATCAAGTACAACATGAACACCAACACCCCCATCAAACCCAGCAGCACGATGCTGAGCAGGATTTTCTCGTAATGTTTTTTTACGAAATTCATGAATTTGCTTTTCTCGGCAGCAATTTCACCACATCGACCACCAACGTGACGCGCAACAGTTGCTCATTCAACACCGTCTGCAATCCACCCCTGCCCGGCAGCATCGCCGGTGCCGAGGCCGGCGGCGGTGGCGGCGTTGAGTCGGATGAGGCGGCGGTGGTGGCACCCGCCGGCTGAACGTTGATGCTCCTGACGATGAACCCGTGCGGAGAAGAGGCGAAACCGGCGAGCACTTCGGCGATCTCCGGGCTGAACGAACGGAAGGTGATCTGGTATGGCGTCATCACCGCCAGATTGTTGGTCACGGCCCGAGCGTCAAAATAATCAGCCTGCGGCCCGTTGGCATCGTCTTCCGAAACCCGGACGCGCTGGATTCCGTCCAGTGAATTGACCCGTGCCGCAAAAAGAATTTCGGAAATGGTTTTGACCTCGCCAAATTGCGCCGCCAGCGCCCCCAGACTGCCGGGTGCGAATTTAACCAGCGAGCGTTCCGCCTCAAAGGAAAAGTTGTATTTGGGCGGCAGGGTCACACTCTGCGCATCGGCTTCGTGTTGCAACTGATCGATGGTCCGGCGGAGCGCCGCGGCGAACGCCTCGCTCGAAACGGTATTGGTGCCTGTGTTGGGAATCGGTGCGATCGGCTGAAAATAATCCGCCGCCTGCCGGATCCAATCCCGAACCTGGTGTTCCTGGTCCCTGGCTGCCGTGATGTTGTCCACGCGTTCGTTGCCCGGCGACGGTTTCTGGCTGGTCAGGTTCCGCAAGGTGGTGTAAATTTGGTTCAATTTGTTAAACGTCTCCGAATTGTGGCTCCACCCCTGGTAATTATAAAATCCCGCCGCCCCCAGCAGCACCAGGGACAACAGGCCGCCAATCACAAAAAACAAGTTTCGCTTGATCCAGGACATATTATGGGTTGAGCGGTTTCTTTAGCCCGATATTGAGACCAAAGGTAAACGTGCCGGTGGCATCATCCGGTGTGATTTGACCGGAAAGCGCCGTCGTCTTGGGATCGAAAAGCGGACTGGCCCTCATTTCGCTCTCGACGGCATAGGCGATTTCACTGATGGCCGAAGGATCAACATTGGACAGGTTCACGGCGCGGCAAACCAGGTTAATGGAATTGCCCGGGGTGTTACCCGCAGCCGGAGCGGGATTTTCCTCGCCGGAGGGGTTGGGCGAGGGATTCGGATTGGGATTATCTTCATTCGGAGCCGCACCCTGAGCCGGCGCGGGAGCTCCGTGCCCCGCAACAGAAGTTTGCGCGACATTCATCGTCATCTGCTCAATCCAGACACCCGCTTCGACGCCGGGCTTTTGCGCGGACAATTTTTTCTTGATGTCCTCCTCGGAACGAATCAGGACGCGCCGCAATTCCGACAGCACATCGCCCCAATAGTACCGATCCCCCATCCAGTCCGCAATTTGCGCCGCATCTTTCTTGGCGTCCCCGAGTTGCGCATAGGCGCGTTTGAATTGATCGACCTTGAGCTGGATTTTTTGAACCTGCGGCTCCAAATCCCGGATTTCCTTTTCCTTCGATTCCGCCAGCTTTTGAAACAGGAACCCGACCGAGCCCGCCACCGCAACCAGACTCAACAGGGTAAAGATGAAATACGGCTTCTTTTCGTTGAATGTCCGCCAGCGCAACGTGCTGCTCGGCATCAAATTCATTTCCACCGGGCAGTTCGCCAGATTCCGCAGCCCCAAACCGACCACTTCACCCAGCGAGTGCGCCACCCGCGCCAGTTCCTCCAGATTCACCGCCGGATCAATCTGCACGTTGCGGAACGGATTGAAGTATTCGACCGGCACGTTCAGTTTCTCGGCAAAAAATTGCGCCGTGTAAGGCATGATGGACGCGCCGCCGGACAAAAACAGGCGCACCGGTTCCGAACCGCCCTGCTGCCCGCGATAAAATTGTTTCGTCTGATTGACCTGGATGTGCAGCTTGGTCATGAACTGGCGCGCAATTTTGGCGATGGCCGCCTGGTGCTCGCTTTCCGGTTCCTCGTACGCGCCGCCGAGACTGACGAAGCCCTCGGCAATTTTTTTCTGTTCGGCCACCTCAAACTTTAATTTCGCCTCGGTCGCAAAATCCTGGGTGATGGTGTTGGCGCCCAGACCGATGCCGCGGGAAAAGACTTTGCCGTTTTCGAAGAAGAGGAGGTTGCTGGTCTTGGCGCCGATGTCCAGCAGCATCGTGCAATCCTGCAAATCGCCATAGTTGTAGCGAAAGGCGTTGCACAACGCGGCGGGCGAGACATCGCACAGTTGTAATCGCAATTTCGCCTCTTCCGCCATGCGAAACAAACCTTCGACGACTTCGGACTTGATCGCCACCAGCAGCACTTCCAGTTCGCCACCGGCGCTGGAACCCAGAATCTGGTAATCCCACACCACCTCCGCCAGTGGGAAGGGCACGTTTTGCTGCGCCTCGTACTGGATGATCTGGGTCACCTTGCCTGCGTCAACCGGCGGGAGTTTGACGAATTTGGAAAACACCTGAAACCCCGGGGCGCACACGTTGATGCTCCGCGCCCGGGTGCCGGTTTCCGCCAGTACTTCGCGCAAGGCCTTGAGCACGACCGTTTCGCGGGAGGATTCCTGAGCGCCCTCCAGACCGAGTGGTTTGATGGAATAATTTCTAAGACGCAAACCACCGGCTTCGTTTATTTCAAACTCCGCCAGCTTGAGGCTGCCCGCCCCAAAATCCACCGCCAGGAATGATTTTGTGTTCAGCATTTCGTTCGCGCCGCTTGCCAATGCCATCGCCACCAGATTCTCTGGTTTGGCGTTTGAGCTAGCCCATGCTGATTACGTGAAATTTTCCAATTGGTCAAACAGATTTCGCAAAAAAATGGATGCCTCGATCCAACACTAATTTTAAAATATTGCATCCGGTGCCCGGCTTTGGCTTTATCCTGCCGTGCCGGAACAGCCGCTGGCTGTCTCGTCCACCATGAATCGCTGTCGCATGCAAATTTTTTATTCAGGTTGTGTGCAGGGTGTCGGGTTTCGCTACACCGCGAAAACCGTCGCCGCCGGCTTTGAAGTCACCGGCGTCGTCCGCAATTTGCCGGATGGCCGGGTGGAACTGATTGCCGAAGGCCACCGGGAGGAACTGGCGGCGTTTCAGGCCGCCATCCGTGGCGCAGGACTTGCTGGCTTTATCCGTGACGAACGTGTAACTTGGGGGGAAGCAAAAAATGTATTCCACGGTTTTGAAATCGCCCGCTAAACGCAATGAGATACGCCATTATCGCTGACATCCACGGCAACTGGGAAGCGTTCCAAACCGTTTTGGCCGACATCAAAACCCAAAACGCCACCCACATCATCTGCCTCGGCGACATCGTCGGGTACAACGCCAACCCCAAGGAATGCCTCCAGGTGGTCCGGGACATGAACATTCCCTGCGTCAAGGGCAACCACGACGAATATTGTTCCTCCAACGATCCGCTTGAAGGCTTTAACCCCCACGCTGCCGACGCGGTGCATTGGACGCGCGAACAGCTTTCCGACGATGAGCGGGCCTGGCTGCGCGACCTGAAATACACCCGCATGGCCGCCAATTTTACCATGGTGCACGCCACGCTCGACGCGCCGCAACGCTGGGGTTATGTCTTCGACAAGCTTGCCGCCGCCGCCAGTTTTCCCTACCAGAACACGCAAGTCTGTTTCTTCGGCCATACCCACGTGCCGGTCGCCTTCATGCGCGACACCGTCGTCCGCGGCGGCACCTATTCCAAATTCAAGATTGATCCTTCCAAAAAATATTTCATCAACGTGGGCGCCGTTGGCCAGCCGCGCGACAACAATCCCCGGGCCGCCTATGTCGTCTATGACATGGACGCCGGCACGATTGAACTCCGGCGGCTGGATTACGACATCGCCAGCGCCCAGAAAAAAATCCGCGACGCCGGCCTGCCCGAACGCCTCGCCGAACGGCTCGAATTTGGAAGGTAGAAGGAAGAATGCAGAATGCAGACAAAGATTTGGCTGCACGCACAAAAGATTTTGCCCGTCGGATAATCCGACTCTTCGTTGCTTTACCCCGGGAAACTGTGGCGCAGGTGCTGGGCAAACAAGCGTTACGGTCTGGAACCTCAATCGGGGCAAATTACCGCGAGGCTGACCGTGCGCGATCCAAGGCTGAATTTATTTCTAAAATCGGTGATTGCCTGAAAGAAGCGGCAGAAACCTCCTATTGGCTTGAACTTTTGGCCGATGAAGGAATTGTTTCCAAGAAACGTCTCGATCCACTATTGCAAGAAACCAATGAACTCATCGCTATTCCGGTTACCCTTTCAAAACGAGCGCGCGGCGATTGATTTCTGCATTTTTCATTCTGCCTTCTGCCTTTGAAAATTCTCATTCTCAAACCCAGTTCGCTCGGCGACGTGGTCCAGGCGTTGCCCGTGCTGCGTTTGCTGATGCTTCATTTTCGCGATGCGGAAATTTACTGGTGGATCGACTCCGCGCTGGCGCCGCTGCTCGAAGGCGACCCCGACCTGGCCGGTATCGTCCGGTTCGAACGCCGCCGCTGGGCCACGCCGCAACACTGGCCGGAAATGCTCCGGAGCGTCCGCTGGATGCGCGCGCAGAATTTTGACTGGGTCATCGATCTCCAGTGCCTCGCCCGCAGCGGCGCGTTTGCCTGGCTCGCCAACGGACAACTTCTCGTCGGTCTCGACGAAGTCCGGGAAGGCGCGCGGGGCTTCTACGACATCGCCGTCCGCCGTGAGTCGTTTCACACCCACGCCGTGGACTGGTATCTTGCCGTCCTGCTAAAACTCGGCGTGCCCGTGCATAATCATTTCCAATGGCTGCCGGAACGCCCCGCCGTCGTCGCCGAAGTAAAACGTAAATGGCCGGATGGCGGTGCCCGCTGGATTGCGCTTCAGCCCGGCGCCCGCTGGGAAAATAAACGCTGGCCGGCGGAATCTTTTGCCGAACTCGTCCGCCAGCTTGCCGGTAAATTTTCCCATGCCCGCTTTGCCGTTCTCGGCGACGCCGGAGATGCACCCCTCGGCGAAATCATCACCGGCGCCGAACCGCAACGCTGTCTGAATCTGTGCGGCCGGATTTCGCTTCTGGAAATGGTGGAATGGCTGCGGCGGTGCGACCTGATGGTCACCAACGACACCGGCCCCATGCACGTGGCCTCCGCGCTCGGCAAACCGCTGGTGGCGCTCTTCGGCCCCACCGAACCGCGCCGGACCGGACCCTATGGCCATCTTGAAAGCGTGCTGCGTCTTGACCTCCCCTGCTCTCCCTGCCTGAAATCGCATTGCAACTGGAAAAACCCGGAGGAATGTTTGAAGGCCATTTCACCCGGCATGGTTTTCGAACGCGTCTGCCGGCAACTCCGCCCGGGCTGAGCGCGGTCTTGCGCTTTTGCCGCGCAGGTTTAATCTGCCCGCGTGAGTATTTCCCCACCGACCCCCGGGACGGGAACAACCCCGCCCGACGATCAGGTATCCCGGCAACCTGTTTTCGCCACAACTCACTGGTCGTTGGTGCTGACGGCGGGCCGCAACGACACCACTGGTGCCCAGAACGCACTCGCCAAACTTTGCTCAATCTACTGGTATCCCCTCTATGCCTACGTGCGGCGGCGCGGCCATTCGCCGGAAGATGCCCAGGATTTGACGCAGGAATTTTTCGCGCGTTTGCTCGAACGCAACTGGCTCGGACGCGCCGACCAGCAACGGGGCCGTTTCCGCTCCTTCCTGCTATCAGCCATGAACCATTTTCTCGCCGATGAATGGGACAAGGCGCGCGCCCAAAAACGCGGCGGCGGCCAGGTACACCTGCCGCTGCAATTCGACACGGCGGAAACCCGTTACGGTTACGAACCCGCCGACCGCGTCACGCCCGAACAAAATTTCGAGCGGCGCTGGGCGTTGACTTTGCTCGACGAAGTCCTGCGCCGATTGCGTTTGGAGTACGAACAGGATGGTCGGGCGGAATGGTTTGCCGCGCTGCATCCTTGCCTCATCGGCGACCGCACCGCCCAACCCTATGCCGAACTGGCCGCCAAACTCGGCGTCAACGAAGGCACGGTAAAGGCCACCGTGCACCGTCTGCGCCAGCGCTACCGCCAGTTGTTGCGCGAGGAAATCGCCCAGACGGTGGCCGAGCCGGGCGAAGTGGACGAGGAATTGCACCACCTGTTTGCCGTGCTGGCCGGGTGATTTCGCAGCAAAGATGGAGAAGGAAGAATGGATGATGGCCAATGTGACGTTCCATCCTCAATCCTCCATCATCTATTTTCGTTTGATAATTCGTGAAACCTTTCGCTGCCGTTTCCTAAGTATGGAATGGAAGAACCGGTTGTTGGCACAGTTTGAACACATTAACCATTTAAACAGGAAAAAACATGAATAGACTGCTCGTTTCCCTGCTGGCCAGCCTTTCGGCCATGACGCTCCAAATGCGATTTATTGTAATTCTCTTCCTCTCTGCCCTGACCGCGTTCGCGCAAACTGCCCAGGAGCAGCAGAACATAGACCGGCATCTGAGTTATGATCAGGCGGTGCGCGACACCCGGACATTTATCAACCTGCTGGAAGACACGCACCCCGACCCCTATACAGCCTTCGGGGGACGCATCGAGTTCTACCGCAAGGCCCAGGCGATTCTCTCGGGCCTTCCGAACGAGGGCCTCACCGTGGGGGACCTCGCGATGCGCCTCAACGAACTCATTCTTCCTCTTCCGGGCCACACCTCTCTGGCTCTGGTCGGCAGAATCTTGTCGGATAACCACCCTCCGCTGCCGATCCAATTCAGCGTGACCGCCGATGCCCTTGTTCTCACCGCCACAGACCTCAAGGAGTTTGACGGCCTCATCGGGTACCGTCTGGCGGGTGTCAACGGCCACACGGTGGAGCAGATCATACAGGCAATGCATCGCGACATAAGGATGGAGAACCGCTCGGGCGACCTACAAATGGTAAGTCATGTGGTCCTAAGCCGGAAGTTCGTGTTGGACTGCTTCCCCGGTGACGACCCGGACCGGATCACCTTCCAACTGCAAGCGCCGTCCGACGCAATCGTCGAACGCAGCGTCTCTTGGAAGGAGTGCCGACGGTTCGATCCGGAAAAGTGCCTCTTTCCGCAACCTCCACGCTGGCCGTCACTTCCGGCGTCGGACGATCCGTACTTCACCAAGATATTCGACCAGCCAAAAGCCGCGTATCTGCGGGTAGCGGACATTATGGGACGCGAAGCGTACGAGGTGGCCTGGCGCTCCAAGGATGACAATGCGCGGGACATGCTCGAGCGCTACTACAAGCAGCGGCACAAGACCGCACCGGAAGACATCGCCGCGGCGCTCCAAGGCGTCCCTTCCTTTTTTGAAGCCGCGACGCGCTTGCTGACCGAGATGAAGCAGCGGCAGATTCCCACCCTCATCATCGACCTCCGCGGCAACGGTGGCGGCTGGACCCCGAGTGTCTATCCTGTCCTGGCTCTTCTCTATGGCGACGCGTTTTACCGCAAGGACTTCCCGGGCCAGTACATTACCCGGCAATCCGCTCTGTTTCTTCAAAAGCACAATTCGACCGTGGACGAGTGGCGGCTGAAGAATGGGAACGCCCTGTTTGAGCCCGGCGACTATAACTTTGAAACCGCGAACGATTTCGATCCTGGCCCGCCGGCGGGCCGCCTCGCCAAGGCCCTGGCCGAGTACAAGCAAGCGGGCTACTCCTTTGCCGCCGCGCTGGAGGCTCTGAATGGCCAGCCGCTCTACCAACCCAGGAACATCGTCGTGTTGACCGACCAGGGAACCTACAGCGCCGCCTTCCACTTTTTGTATTACCTGCACCACATGGGCGCGAAGTCGGTCGGCGTTCCTCCCATGCAACCCCCGAACGCCTTCATGGAGGTGACCCACTTCACCCTGCCGGAGTCCAAGCTGGACGGCTCGATTGCCAACTCGCTACAGCTGTATATGCCGGAAGATCCGAAAGCTGACACCTTTCCCGTGACGCATCCACTGACCTACGAAGTGTTCCGGCGCTATGTACTCGACAGAGAGACCGCGCTGCGCTACGCCTTGGACTTGGTCGCCGCCGGCACGCTGTGAGGTGGACCCAAGGAGTCGGATAGCTTCTGGCTTCCGCTCAAGTGGGTCATCGGCGATTTTTGGGGCAACCTTTCGGCGCCGTTTCCTAAGTATAGAGTGGAAGAACGAATTATATGGAAACAATCAAGATTTGTCCGAACTGTCGCAAGCCGCTCCCGCCGGATGTGCCGCTCGGGCTGTGCCCCGAGTGTCTCATCAAGTCCGGGTTCCCCACCGAGGGCGGAGGTGGCGTTAGTGGCGAGGCCGCCGGGGCGCGGTTCGTGCCGCCGCCGGTTGAGGAAATTGCCCGGCTTTTTCCGCAACTTGAAATTCTCGGCCTCATTGGCAAAGGCGGCATGGGCGCGGTTTACAAGGCGCGCCAGCCGGCCCTCGACCGCTTTGTCGCCCTGAAGGTCCTGCCGCCGGCGGTGGCCAGCGATCCCGGTTTTGCCGAACGGTTCAACCGCGAAGCGCGTGCGCTCGCCCGGCTGAATCACCCGAACATTGTGGCCGTTCACGACTTCGGCAAGACCGGCCCGTTGCATTATCTCATCATGGAGTTTGTGGACGGAACCAACCTGCGCGAGGTCGAACACGCCGGGAGATTGTCGCCGGAACAGGCGCTGGCCATCGTCCCGCAAATCTGTGAAGCGCTCCAGTTCGCCCACAACGAAGGCATCGTTCACCGCGACATCAAACCCGAGAATCTCCTGCTCGACAAACGGGGCCGGGTGAAAATCACCGACTTTGGCATCGCCAAAATTGTCGGCGCCGCTCCCGGCAAAATTTCCCTGACGGGTGTCAAGGATGTGGTGGGCACGCCGCATTACATGGCGCCGGAACAGATTGAAAAGCCGCAGGAAGTTGACCATCGCGCGGACATTTATTCACTCGGCGTGGTTTTCTACGAAATGCTGACCGGCGAACTGCCGCTGGGCAAATTTGCGCCGCCGTCGAAAAAAGTTCAAATTGACGTGCGCCTCGACGAAGTGGTGATGCACACGCTGGAGAAGGAACCGGAGCGCCGCTATCAGCAGGTGAACCAGCTTAAATCGGACGTGGAAACGATTGCGGGAACGCCACCGCCGATGGCGGGGTTCGCCGCCAAAGGCGGCACCGTTCCTCCGGCGGTGGTCTCCCCCGCCAAAATGACGAGCGATAAAATCCTCTTGCCGACATTATTGCTGGCCTTCCCCTTCGGCATCTTCGGCGCCCACCGGTTCTACGTCGGAAAAATCGGGACTGCATTCTTGCAATTGGGCGCTTTTGTAGCATGCATCCTCTTGACCATTGCCTGTGCGACCTTGGGCCGGCACGGAGAACCTGTCACCGGGATTCTGCTGGGGGTTGTATTTTTCGGCTGCGTCATCTGGGCCATGATTGATTGGATCTTGATTGTCTGCAAAGGATTCACCGACGGCCAGGGAAAGCGAATGATCCACTGGCTGCACCCGCAAAACGGCGTCAGTTCCATGCCCGGTTCGCCGGCGGGTTTACGGCCAGGTGGCGGAGCACCAGCAGCCGGCACCGGCATCATTGTGGCGCCCGCTGTGGGACTCATGGTTGCCGCCTTGTGGAAATTATTATCTGCCATGACCGCCTTGACCTTTCTAAACGTTTCCAACCCCTGGCAGGAACAGATGTTGAAGATGTTTGGAATCGGTTCCATTTCCGGTATGGCCAGCGTCAGTCTTGTCCTCTTCAAGGTCATTCCGGGACTGTTGATAATGTTCGGCGCCTTTCAAATGTTGCGCCTCCGCAGCTATCCGTGGTCCGTAGCCGCCGGCATCCTGGCCATCCTATCCTGCAGCCTGATCAGTTTGCCCTTTGGCGTCTGGGCGCTGGTTGTCTTGGCGCGTCCGGATGTGCGAGAGACGTTTGCGCGTCAACACGAACTGCCGCCGACCTCGAAAAAATTCTGGCCGTGGGCGGTAGGAATCGCATTGATCGGAGTTGCGATTGTCATCGCCATGTTTGTCATCAACGGTCTGATTACCTCGGTGGCCCTCATGCATCACCGCCAGACCGGCGGAATGCCTGAGGTAACCGGCGTTAACACTGCCATCACCAGTGTTGTTCCCGGCAATGCTTCGGTCCCCAATCGAGGCTCTACCAACGGAATTGTTATGCCCACGCCGGCGACGGTGCCGCCGCCGGTCCGCATCAAGGCCGGCTCATCCGAGTCGTTCACGGACTCCGACGGAAATCTCTGGCTGCCCGACCAGGGTTTTGTGGGTGGCAATACGGTGGAACGCTCCCCGGACCTGGCCATTGTTAACACCAGGGATCCGGAGCTTTATCGCTCCGAACGATATGACATGAGATCCTTCTCGTACCCCGTACCCAACGGAAAATACATTGTAAAATTACATTTCGCCGAATCGAACGGACACATCGCCGGACCGGGCAATCGGGTATTTACATTTGTTGTCGGAAGTCAAGAGTTCAAAGATTTCGATGTTTGGACCGAAGCCGGCGGCGTCCAGCGCGCGCTTATCAAAACGGTCAATGTGGAGGTGACCGACGACAGGCTTAATATCTATTTCATCCGCCAACAGGAACACCCCGAGATCAATGGAATTGAAATCCTTCCGGTTCCATCTGCTGCCGACGCCGTCACGCCGGCGCTGCCAAAGCCGACCAATATTCCGGCAACAGCGCAAAGCCAACCCGCCGCGCACCCCGAAAAAGTTATTGGCAATCTTTCGACGTCAGATCCCTTTCAGCAGGATTACCACCAGACGCTGCCGCTCTCCGCCAATGGTCGGCTGCGCCTCGATAATGTCAATGGCCAGACTGAAATTGTCGGCTGGAACCGGAATGAAGTATCCATCAAAGCCCTCAAGCACGGCAAAACTCAGGAGAGCATTGAAACCACCAAAATCGTGGTTGATTCGGCCCCGGATGAAATTTCCATCCATACGAAACAGCCGGACAGCCAGAGCGGATTTTTGAGGCTTTTGTCCTGGCTTATAAACGGCGGAACTAAAAATGTGACGGTGGATTATGCCATCCAGGTTCCGCGAAATACGTGTCTCAAGGAAATTGCCAGCGTCAATGGCCAGGTTGTAATTGAGGACGTCAGCAGCGACATCAATGTATCCACCGTTAATGGTGCCTTGCAGGTCGCGGGAGCAGAGGGCGATTTGAAACTTTCCACCGTCAACGGCCGGATTACTGCCGAATTGGTTTCTCTCGACCGCGGTCAATCCGTTTCGCTCAATAGTGTCAATGGCAGAATCGAAGTCTTTTTACCCGCTGATGCGAACGCCGAAGTCAAAGCCGACACCGTCAACGGGAGCATCACCAGCGACTTTTCGTCATTGATGGTCAAAAAGGAATTTCCGGTGAACGAAAATTTAAAGGGCACCCTCGGCAACGGCGGCGCCAGCGTCAAAGCCAGCACCGTCAACGGCAAAATCAGCGTCCGGCGGGGCGAGGATGCGCAAACGCCCGGCACGAACCAGACTGAAAGGGAAGACGACGGGCAAACTGTGGCAGGATTGCCTCCGGTTGTGGTTGAGACATGGCCGGTTTCCGGCATGCGTGACGTGGAACCGGGCGTGGCTGAAATCCGGGTGCGATTCAGCAAGGAAATGGCCGATGGCTCGTGGAGTTGGAGCACCGCCTGGGAAAATTCCACGCCGGAATTCATCGGCCCGCCGCGTTATGAATCCGATGGTCGGACCTGTACGGTGAAAGTGAAACTGGAACCGGGGCGAACTTACGGTTGGTGGTTGAACAGCGACAAATTCAGGAATTTCACCGACCAGGCCGGCCGGCCGGCAGTTCCTTATTTGCTGATTTTTCAAACGAAACAAAACTGAAAACCAAGAGAGAAAAATATGAAAATGAAAACATTGTTCACCACACTCATCATCGGCACGATTTGCCAATTCGCGCCGCAGTTCTGCCGCGCGCAGGACATTGATTCCATGGCGCCCGTGGTCGTGAAAACGATCCCAGAAGCCGGATCCAAGGACGTTGCGCCCGGCATCGTTGAAATCAAAATCACCTTCAGCAAGGAAATGATGGACGGTTCCTGGAGTTGGGCGTCAGCCTGGAAGGATTCCACGCCGGAAGGCATGGGAAAACCGCATTACGAAGCCGACCACAGAACCTGCGTGCTGAAGGTTAAACTGGAGCCAAATAAAACTTACGGCTATTGGATAAACAGCCAGAATTTTCATAACTTCAAAGACACGCAAGGCCATCCAGCGGTGCCCTATCTGCTGGTATTTCAGACGAAAGGAAATTAACTCCAACCAAACCGGGACACCTGCTGTCTGTCGTGCTTGATTTGCGGCAATGGCAGCGCCAGCGTCAAAGCCAGCACGGTCAACGGCCACATCAGCTTCCGGCGAGGCGAAGCCGGGAAGTGATTCGCTGGCGGAAGACATTTCTCAATTTCATGAACCAATGTGAATTGCCCCACCGCTTGGGACTTAATCAATAACTCAACTATGAAAAAAATCCTGACATGGCTCCTCCTCAGCCTGGTTCTGCCCCGCGTGGCAATGGCGGGCGATGATAATACTCATCTCAGCAATACAAATTCCGACAATCGCGAGGACAAACCTGGCGCGCCAACCGAGGTCATCATCATTGGCAGTCTCCACGAGCGTCATCGTGACAATACCAATTACAGCACCAAGGCCCTGACGGAGATCATTGTCGGGCTTAAGCCGACAGCCATCCTGATTGAGCTTCCGCCCACCATTAACGGAAAGCCCACGATCAAGGAACATCGTATTGCTCCCTGGTTCTTACCCTTTCCCGAATTCGACGCAGGTAACGCCGCGTCCGAAGTCTTGAAAGTCCCGATTATTTGCTACGACCGGCCCGGACGCAACGAGTTCTACCGCGAAACGCACTATTTCGACCGGCAGAAGCGGGCCAACGAGGCGCTTCAAGTCTGGTGCCGGACGTTGATGGAAACAAATCCTGAGTCGGTCGATTTGCAGGTAGCGCAGGACTGGTCCGACGCTTGCGGCGCCCAAAACTGGTTTAGTTACTGGGCAGACCCTCATATTATCAATTCCGAAGGTTTTGATCGGATCATCTGGATAAAACACAACATTTATTATCGAGTCTTACCCAAGCTTCTGAAGAAGTATCCGGACCAGCAGCAGTTGATTGAGGATCTTGAATTTGCTGACAAAGTATGGACTGAACGGAACCGGATTATGGCCGAAAACATCTCCACCATCGCAAAACAATTCGGCGGACGCCGCCTGGCGGTGGTAACCGGCTGCGAACACAGGGTTATCCTGCGCGACTTGCTCGAAAACCAGCCGAATATCGTGCTGAAAGAGTTCTGGGAGGTGTCACCCCCGGATTCCAAGATGGCAGACGACAACCATGCATATCTGGCACGCTGGGTCAAAAACCATGGCCGGCCCGCCGACGAGTATTTTCTGAGTCTGTTTGGAGGACAAGGCACGGACACAAAGTAAGCTGCAACCTGCCTCGCGCTTGACTTGAGGCCGGGACATCACGATTCTCGCGCGCATGAAATTCACGTTTATTTTGCTTTGTCTCGCACTGGCACCTGCTGCCACCACCAGCGCCCAGGACGTCATCACCCCGACAAATCACATCGAGCTTTTCAATGGCAAGGATTTCACCGGCTGGACCTTTTGCATGCGGTCGAACACTGACCCCGCGTTGACGTGGACCGTCACCAACGGCGTGATTCATTGCACCGGCCAACCGTTCGGTTACCTGCGCACGAAACAAACCTACAGCAATTTTGTCGTCACCGTCGAATGGCGTTACCGCCGCGTCGCCCCCAAGGCCGATAATTCCGGCGTTCTCGTTTACATGCAGTTGCCGGACAAGGTCTGGCCGATGTGTGTCCAGAACCAGGGCAAGTCCGGCCGGCAAGGCGACCTGTTCGTCATGGCCGGCGCGGAATGCAAGGAACATCTGGCCCTAGGCAAGGACGCCAATACGCCGGTTCCCATGCGCGGCTCATCGGCTGAAAAACCCGTCGGTGAATGGGACACCAACGTGACCGTGTGCGCCGGCAACAATGTCAAAGCCTACATCAATGGCCGGTTTATGAATGAAATCACCGAATGCACAATTTCGTCCGGTTTCGTCGGCATCCAAAGCGAAGGCGGCGATATTGAAATCCGGAAAATATTCCTGGAACCGCTGAAGTAACACTCTGGTTCGAAAACTTATTATTTCTCAAAGAGAGGAATGACATTCTCGCCTCCTTCGATGTCATACCAGACGTACTCAAGACCATTTGTCGTTTCACGAATCGTGTAATTACCGGGTGAATCCTCCTCCCGCCACAATTGGCCGGAGAATAAATTTGTCTGGCAACGTTCCCCCAATCCCTGCCGCCACGCCGACGTTTCCGCAAGCTGCTGTCGCACCCAGGTTGCGTCAGGCTTTAAAGTGCTACTGACCTTGGCAATTTCGTTGGTATGAAAATCAGCCAACATAAACGGAATATATTTGTGAAGACTGTACATCCTCATTCCAGGAAACCGGGACACGACCACGTTGATTTTCGGCAAACAGAGATAAATGCTTCCCCCGCACAAAATCGCCGCTAGAATTACTATTCCACTGACGCGGCGTAATTGTTTTGCCACGACTGGTTTCTGCTCGCAGGACCAACGACTGTACAACAATCCTAGGAAACCAATGATCAGCATCGGAACAGCAAAATTGGCTGCTAATACAGCAGCTCCATGGTCACTGTATCGCGTAAGCCGTTTCTCTTGGAATGGCAACCAAGTGATATAAGCGTCATTTTGCATTTGGCGGTTGTTTAACTTCCCGACCAGCTTGGTCGCTGCCGAGCTACCATCCACCAACTTGCGCAATAGTGGATGACGAATCTGCAAATTTTCTGAGCGTCTAAGCACAAGGCCATCTTCCCTAACTGGGTAGGATGGTTTCGCACAACGCTCGACTTCAAAGTCCGGTATTTGCGCCCGGCCCGGCCCGAAAACATATAGTTCGATGCGACAGGAGTCGTTGCCGATGCCTGTCAACCGCAGCGGGTAAACCGGGTGTTCCGTCTTGAACGTCAGCGCCAGTGGATGGGGCTTTGCCGCTTCCGCCAGCGACGCATCCAGTCGGATTTTACTGGCAACAAAACACCAGCCTTTCTTGGCGTAAGTGCGTATAGCGGGAACGAAATTGGTGGGTGCTACAAAACCGTTTTGATTCAGCCAGTTAAACACCGCCTGGCCATCATGCGAGGAAAGTGTAGCCGTTTCATAAATCCCGACCGTTTTTCGCTCAATCACATTTACTTGATCGCCAGACGCACTCACCGACGCAGTACTGAGCGCCGGCAGCAGCAGACCGGCCAGGATGGATATCAAAGCCACAAGAACCAGCACTTCAATCGGCGACTCTCCCCGGCGAATTTTCCACGCCACATAGGCAAAAAAGATGCCGAAAAAAATCACGAATTTGTAGAAGCCAAAGACGTCATGAATAATTTTCGGCTGAAACAGAATTTGCAGAGTAGAGAAAAGCCCTGTCGTGGCCGGCTCGACCGTGGGCACGGCCGGCACAGGAATAATCCAGGCAAAATTGGTTCCACTGCCTTTAAACGCTGTGTCAATTACCAACGTCTCCTTGCCATCGGCGAAATGGATGAGCGCCCGCTGATCCGGAATCTGGACCCGCTCGAAAGCCGTCGAAGGAATGAATCCCCCATCGCCAAACGCACACACAGGAAACAGCAGCAGCCAAACCAAGCACATTCCCAGAGCCATGCTTTTCATTTTGCCATGTTGTAGCTCCATCCTGCTGGCTGCGCCATTCTTTTCATCACCTGCCAGCAAACCGGTTTCGCGTCACAATTTCCGCAGTTGTACAAGTGTCGCGCCCCAGCCGCCGAACTGCGGATGGTCCAGTGTGTACGACACCACCGCCGGATGTTTGGCCAGAATGGCATGCACCGTTCGCCGCAGGTTGCCAATGCCTTTGCCGTGGATGATGCGCACCTGCAAAATGCCCCGCTCCCGGCACGCCGCCAGATAATCCGGCACGAGGTCCTTCACTTCGCGCGGATTGAACGTGTGCAAATCCAGCACGCCATCAATCGGCAGTTCAATCGGTTCATCAGCCATAGTTTATCCAGCAACTGCCTGTTAAGTTGTAGGGTCGGCGCTCTGTGCCGATTTGATCGAGCCATCCGCCTTCGTGGCGCGCCATAGCGCCGCTTCGGCGCGATGGCGGCAGGCTCGACGCTACATAAAATCAGGAGTTGCTCAATTTTTCCTTCACCCACGCCCTGGCCTGGCGTGGGGTTTTCAATTCGTCCGACAATTGTTTGTCGCGGATTTCCGCCAGCAACGCGCCCAGCGCCGGGCCGGGTTTCACGCCCAGGGCAATCAAATCGTCGCCGGTGAGTAACGGTGGCCGGATCGCCGGTTTTTTTTCCAGTTCCGCCGCCTGCTGCACCAGGAATTCGTAATGATCCAGATTGCCGTGCGAGCCGAGGCAATCCAGCCGGTGCAACTCCAGTTCCAGCGGAAATGTTTTGCGCATGAGCAATCGCCGCAGCGTGGCCTTGCGCATCTGTTTCACGTCTTTGAATTGCATGTGTTGCCGCACGTACGCCACGATTTCCTGGATTTGCTTTTTGGGAAAACGCAGCCGCGTCAAAATCCGTTCCGCCAGCGCCGCGCCGACTTTTTCGTGGCCGTAAAAATGGATTTTACCCGTGGCCGGGTCGCGCTCGGCCGTGGCGGGCTTGGCGATATCATGCAGAATCACCGCCCAAGGCAATGATGGATGTGCATTCGGCGGCAATTTGTCCAGCATCAGCCGGATATGTTCGAACACCGTGCCTTCGGGATGAAAATCCGGCGTTTGTTCGCATGCAATGGTAGGGACGACTTCAGGTAAAACGCCGGGCAACAAGCCGCTTTGGAGCAACAAGACCAGCCCACGCGCAGCAGGCGTGCTTTTGTAGCCGCCGACGTGAGGAGGCGGATGAACTGCGTACGTTGCAGTCCGCCTCGTTACCTCGGCGGCTACAAAAATCTGCGCCGGACTGAATAATTTAATCAACTCATCTCGAATCCGTTCAGCGCTGATGAGCCGGATTTTGGGCGCCAGCGCCCGGACGGCGGCAAAGGTTTGCGGCTCGATTTCAAAACCCAGTTGCGCGGCGAACCGCACCGCGCGCAGCAGCCGCAAATGGTCCTCGTTGAACCGTTCTGCCGGCGAGCCGATGGTGCGGATTATTTTTGCGCGCAAATCCTTCTCGCCGCCGACCCAATCGTGAATTTTTTCCGTAACCGGATCGTAGAAAAGCCCGTTCACGGTGAAATCGCGCCGTTGCGCGTCGGCCCGAGCGTCGCCGAACGTGACCTGTTCCGGATGCCGCCCGTCCTGGTAATCCGCCTCGGCGCGAAACGTGGCCACCTGGAACTGATGTCCACCTTCAACGACCACCATCACGCCGAATTTTTTGCCGACGGCAATGGTGCGTTTGAACAATTTCTCGACCTGCTCCGGCCGGGCGGACGTGGCGACATCGTAATCCTGCGGTTCGCGTCCGAGCAAAAAATCGCGCACGCAACCGCCCACCCAGAACGCGCTGAAGCCGGCCGTCTGAAGGCGACGAACGATTTCAACGGCGTTGGCACGCAGCGGCTGGTCAGTCATTGGCGATTTACGACACACGACGCTTGTCGCGTGCTCGCGATTTATCGGAGTTTACGGATTTACGCGGCGGTTTGGCAAAGCAGAAGATTCAGCGGCTTCAAACTTCTGTTGATTGTAGGCGCCGAGGTAACGAGGCGGGAGCGATTCGCCCTGCCATCCGCCTCCTTACGTCGGCGGCTACGGAGCCGGCCTACTTTGGCACGGTGCGAGAATGGCCTCGCTCATGCCGTGGACGATCTTTTTGTCGGCAGGGACAATGGTGGCCAGCACGCCGCCCAGTTGCGGACGCACCGCGTCGCCGTCACCAGCTACAAAATAATACGGGCACAACCGCACGCGCCCTTTCATCGGCACCAGCTCATTCTTCGCAAAATCGAACCATTGTGTCTCGACCAGCACCGGTTTGTGATAACGCTGAAGCACGCGCGGCGATTGTTCGAAATGCCGGATGGCGGCGTCCACGGCATTGGCCCAATCTTCGTGCGATAAATCGCTCCCGAGGAAAACCCCGCGCGCCCCCCACGCGTGCTCGGAGAAGCCTGAAACTTTCACAATCAACTCGCGCTCCTTTTGCGACAGCGTTTTGAGCTGCTGCCAATCGGTGAGATTCAACTCCGGAATCGCCGCTTGCGGCGGCAGCGGTGTCGGATCCACGACCCAGGTGTAGGGAATCAGCTTTTTCAGGCGTGCCAGGAAACCCTCGCCGAGTTCCTGCCGCCAGAAACTTTGCAGGTTCCGGTTCCACAAAAGCGCGAACAGCATTTTCTCCTCGAACACCGGCTTGGGCGGCGGCGTCAGGCGGATTTTCTTTTCCACCGCCAGCTCAAAAATCCTTTTTGAACTCGGCACGTTCGGCAAATCGAACAGTTCGAAAAAGCGATAAACGGCATCGCCTTCCGCGAAATCGGAGAACTCCGAACCTTGAACCTTGAACCTTGAACCTTGAACCTGCTTTACAAGCCATTCCATTTCCGGCCGGTACGTCGCCGCCTCCTCCGAAACGATGATATGAACCCGTTTCGCCTCGCCGAAAATGGATTCAAACCCGCGCAACATTCCGTCCGCACCGCCAATGATTTCCGTTTTTCGGAGGGGCGAGCTCTGCGAGCCCCCATCTTGATTGGGGCGTCGTGGAACTCCGCCCTCCGAAAGAATTGAATATGTTTTCCCCAGCCACGCCGTCAACCCGATGCCGCCGGGCACGGAATCCAGTTCCGTGATGCTGACCCCCTGTTCCGTCAGCAAAATGTCTGGCCGGATGACGCGCGGCACGTCGTTTTTGAAAGCGGGCGAACGCTGGAGCGCGACGAGTTCCGCCGGTTTGCCGAGGTCAAGCCAGCGCGCAATCCAGTCCGGCTGCTTGCCTTCGGCGCTTTTGCGGTAAAGCAGATTGACCGCGCGATAAAATTGCAACAGCACGCGGCCCAGGGACTCAATCTCCCCGGCCAGTTTGTCGTCGAGCGGGAACGGCGCCGGCGAGATGCGCCATTCCAGTCCCGCAAACAAGCCGCCCGGCGGGAGCGAGTCGCGGATGAATTTTGCTTGTTCGCCAGCGTTCACAGACATTCAACCTTTGCCCATGAAGTTCGCAATTAAACCGGTGCCTGACAAGTAGTGAAGAGTTTTACCTGGGAATTCGGTTGATCCTGTCAGGATGTTCGCGCGGGAACCGGGCAAACCTTTAATCACTTGCCATTTTTCCTGGCCGGTTTGTCGTGAAGAACCATCGGAGACGCGGATTCCAAGCCGTCCAGCACCACCTCACGCATTTGTCCGACGACCTTGGAGGCGCCAAGCACTTCAAAGCCGACCACGCTGCCATCATGGCCGAAATCGGCGATGACCCCGGGGCGCACCTCATCGCTCTCCTTGATGCGGGCTTCACGGAACGTAATCGTGAGCGCGTCGGTTTCTTTGTCGTATTCGATTCTCATCGGCTTTGTTCTCCAAGATACTTCTTCAATTTTGATGTTTTGTAAAGCGTCACAATGACGATTTCCGATGAGCTTTCCTCTGCCACCACACGCAAAAGCATTTCCGCTTGCAGAACCCCATCGAAATAACGGCGCATGAAGATTTGGCGCGGTGGCGGATTTCCCGGCGCCACCAAATCAGGTTTGGCCACGGTCTTTTCCGCCTCGTCAGCGTTGATCTCGCGCCGGGCGATTTCCCTTCGGGCATGAGTGGTCCAGCGAACCGGTTTCATTCTTTCAAACTTTCCAACGCGGCCTTTTCGTCCTGCTCGACGGCAATTTCCACGGCGCGCCTGGCCCGGTCCAGCAGCTCGCGGGCGCGGGTGCGGGCGGTGAGGATGTTTTCAAAAAGCGCGTCAATTTGTGGCGAGACGGCGCAAACGGCGTTGGGCACGGGGATTGAAAGCAAATCTTCATCGCCGAAACGCGGGTGGTGCGAACCGTCCTGCGACCATTTCAAAATCGTTTGCACCGGCAATGAGCGAAGAAAAACGAGCAACGCAGCGCGGCTCAATCGCGGACGCGCGGTTTCGCGCGGTCGCAGGACGATAAACTCCGATGAACCGACGGCACGCACTCCGGGCGAAGTTCGGACGAGCGCGATTTCGCGGAGATAGGCGCGCAGGCGGGAAATGACCACGTCGCCGGCGGTGAAGATTTTCTTTGTGCTGCCGACTTCGCGTGCGGGCATCGGCTCGCGCGTGTCGTCGAGCACTGGCTGGAGCGCGTCGGTCAGATCGAAGTTGCGCACGAGTTCGCTGCCGGATGCGATGAAGGGATCGAACATTTCGCGCACAGCGTCGTAATGTGTGGCGAGTGGTTGGCTTGGCATTGCGCGTAGCTTTTCCAGATATGCACGTTTGGCGGGATGAAAATACTCCGCGTCAACCCGATTGGCGGCGAACGCTTCCGAGGCGGGGCGCGTGTAGGTCAGCGGTTCGGGCGGCTGCCAGTTGCCGAGGCCGAGCGCGGCGGTGAGCGTTGCTTCGGCTTCACTAACTTTCTTGTGGGATTCCTCCAGCGCCGCGATGTAGGAAAGCATCGTTCGCTCGATTGCGTTTTGAAGTTTGGGTGCGGCGCGATAAACTAGGACATCGCGCACACGCTCCAACGTGAGTTGAAACTGAATTGTCTGCTCGCGCTGGCGAAAGAGCTGATTAAAACCAAACCGGCAGCGAAGGAACGCAGTGAGATAGTATGGGTTGATGTCATGGATGCGCGCCAGACCAAGCACCGTGCGGGAAAGTGCGATGTGGTCATAGTCATGGACGATGCTGGCAAAGCAGGGCGAGCCAACTTTCGTAATGATAATATCGCCGCGCGTCACGCAATCAATCTGCTTGCTCTTTTCAACGAACCACGAAGGAACGCGAACGAATTCAGCATCCTGTAGTTGCGTAATCACCGGGTGCTCGATGCAATCAACGCAACGCGCGAACGGCACGTCACCTTCTTCGTAAAGGTCGGTAGCGGCTGGATAGAAGGCGCTGCCAACGAGCGTTCCGAGGTCCCGAAGCGGAATTGCATCGTGTTCACGAAGCGCCCGTTCAATGGCGCGATTTTCTTTTGAGAAATATTCGGCGTCAGCACGATCGCCGAGGTTTACTTCCCGAAACGGCATGATGCTGATTTCGAGCCCCTTCAATATTCGCGCGTATCGCGCGCCGTCGAAGGGGCAGGTCAGAAAAAACTTAGTTTTTCTTTTGCCGCGAATTCGGCGAACGCCTCGGCGATGCCGTCCGTGGTCAGGCCGTCGTGGTTGAAAAGGTCGTGCTGGACGACATAGTGGCCGTGCGCGTCGCGCAGCAATTTTCCGCCGCCGTTGCGCGCGTAGATCTTGTCGCCGCTGGTGTCCTTCGATTCCTTGCGCTGCGTGGCGAAGAAGATGTTGTAGTCCTCCGCCTTCGGACAGAGCGGGCCGGCGTCCGGGTCGTTATTCCATTTTTGCACGAAGAGCACGCTGGTTTTGGTGCCGGTGTGCGGCTTGAACGTGTTCGGGTGCAGGCCGACCACGGCGAGGATGCGGCAGCGCTCGGCGATGAATTCGCGCACGCGCTGGTCGCTGGCGTTGTTGAAACGGCCCTGCGGCAACACCACGGCCATGCGCCCGCCGGGACGCAGAAAATCCAGATTGCGCTCGATGAACAGCAGATCGCGTCCAACGGCGGATTCGAGTTTGCCGCTGGTTTTGTGGGCGAGATCGTAGGGCGAGAGCATGTCGCTTTGCTTGATGTCGCCGGCGAAGGGCGGATTGGCCATGAGCAGGTCGAATTTGAACGCTCGATTGTCGCCGTTCTGCGCGCGCAGGCGGCGCATCCGCTGCCAGCCCGGTCCGTAGGTGGCCTGCCAGTCATCGTCCTTGACGGTCTCGTCCCACTTTTTCCAGTCGAGCGTGTTCAGATGCAGGACGTTGGTCTGGCCGTCGCCGGCGATGAGGTTCAGGCAGCGCGCGACGCGGACGCTTTTTTCGTCGAAATCTATCGCAAAGACCTTTTTGTTGACGTAATCGGCGCAGCGTTGCGGTTTTTCTTCCATCGTGAACAAGTGGCTCTGGTCCTTGCCCATGTCGGCCAGGATGGCTTTCCAGACATGGAAGATGGCGTGGACGGTGAAGCCCGCCGAACCGGCGGCGGTGTCAATGAGCGTCTCGTCCTCCTTGGGATTGAGCATTTTCACACACAGGTCAATCACCCAGCGCGGCGTGAAATACTGGCCTTTCTCGCCTTTGGAGGATTGGTTGACGAGGTATTCGAAGGCGTCGTCAATGATGTCGAGGTTTGAATTAAAGAGCTTCCAATCTTCGATGTAGCCGACGCAGACCTGGAGATGTTCCGGCGTGAGGCGGATTTTGTCGCCTTCGGCGAAGACGCCGGGCCATTCCTCTTTGGCGTCGTCGAAGAGTTTTTGGATGTTGGTTTTGAGTTGCGCGGCCGTGTTCGAGTTGCGGAAACGCAGATGCGGGTAACGTTCACGGTAGCAGGCAAGCTCGTCGTAGAGTTTGGTAAATATCAGCTTGAAGACTTCTTCAAAAACGTCCACGCCGGCGTTGGCGAGCACTTCGTCTTCCATGCCTTCAATGAGGTCGCGCAGTGTGCGGGCGAGGCGGCCTTCGCGGCTGCGTTCGTTTTCTTTTTCAATGAGCGTGTCAACTGTCCACGGCTGGCCGGCGATGTCCTCGATGGTTTGCGTGGCCGTCGGGAGGTCGGGAATGGGAACAAAGTAATTCGGATTTTTACGGTGCCAGACGACGGGCGTCGCGCCGTTGCTCCACAATGCGAGCGGCGCGCCGGTGGCGTGGCAGTAGGATTTGAGCTGGTCTTTGCCGGCCTTCAACGTCGGCGCTTTTACTTCGACCATGCAGTAAGCAACGTTCTCGCGGTCGGCATCCCAGATGACGATGTCGGCGCGTTTGGAAGTGTCACGGCCAAAGGTGATGGGCACTTCGACGGCCAGACGGCGCACGTCATATTTGTAAGCGCGGACCAGGTGTTCGAGCCAAAGTTGACGGACGAGTTCCTCCGGCTTGGCGGTAACCTGTTTGTCGCGAACCAGACAACGAATGACGGTTTTCCCATCTTTATCGGACAAACGCTTTTCGACGTTGGCGATAACGGTGGGCGGAAAGAAATCGAGCGTGTGGGTTTTGGAACCAGCGAGCAAGTCGGCAAGTTTCATGGCGGAGAGAATAACCGGAACGATGCGTCTGAAACAAGAGCGCGGATTTCTGCCGCCCTTTCAGGGCTTGGGGAAATTATGGCGGAAATTCACGCCCTTCACATCGAACATCCGTGTTCAATCCATGGCAAATTAAGTCCGCAACTGGCCGTTGCCGATGCCCAGCCACTTGTAACTGGTCAGTTCTTCCAGGCCCATCGGACCACGCGCGCCGATCTTGTCGGTGCTGATGCCGATCTCCGCGCCCATGCCGAATTCGCCGCCGTCGGTAAACCGCGTCGAGGCGTTCCAATACACCGCCGCCGAATCCACCTCGGCGAGGAATTGCTTCGCGTGCGCCTCGTTCCTGGTGACAATGCTGTCCGAATGGGCCGAGCCGTACTGGTTGATGTGGTCGATCGCCGCCTGCACGCCGTCCACGACCCGTACGTTCAGGATGTAATCGTTGTATTCGGTGTACCAGTCCTGCTCGGCCGCAGGCCGGATTGCGGATTGCGGATTGCGGATTGCGGATTGAAGAATGGCGCGGGATTGCTCATCGCAGCGCAATTCAACCTTTTTCTCGCCCAGCCGCGTTCCAATAACCGGCAGAAATTTTTCCGCGATGGATTTGTCCACCAGCAGCGTTTCCATGGCGTTGCACACGGCGGGACGCTGGACCTTGGCGTTCAGCGCAATTTCGCCGGCCATTTTCAAATCGGCGTCGGCATCCACAAAAACGTGGCAGACGCCCTTGTAATGTTTGATGACCGGCACTTTGGAGCAATCAGCCACAGCGCGGATCAATCCCTCGCCGCCGCGGGGCATGCAGAGGTCAATGTATTGCGTAAGTGACAGTAAAATGGGAATCGCCTCGCGGTCGGCCACCGGCACAACCTGGATGGCATGCACGGGAAACTGCCGGCACGCAATTTTGCCCGCATCAATCATCGTTTGGGCGATGAGTTGATTGGAATGCAGCGCCTCCCGGCCGCCCCGCAGAATCGTGGCGTTGCCGGACTTGAAACACAGGCCCGCCGCGTCCGCCGTCACGTTGGGGCGCGATTCATAAATGATGACCACGACGCCGATGGGTGTGGAAATTTTTTGGAGTTTCAGCCCGTTGGGCCGGACGCGTTCGTCCAGGATCCGGCCGACGGGATCGGGCAGCGCCACAACCTCCCGCAGCCCTTTGGCCATGGCGGCGATGCGTTTGTCGTCGAGACGGAGCCGGTCGAGCATGGCGGAGGACAGCCCGGCCTTCACGGCGCCATCCAGGTCGAGCGCGTTGGCCTCCTTGAGCGCGCCGGCATTTTGTTCCAGCGCCGTGGCCATCGCCAGCAGACAGGCGTTCTTTTCCGCCGTCGTCAATCTGGCGAGTTCACGCGACGCGGCCCTGGCCTGACGGGCCAGTTGCGTCATCTGCTCATTCAGCATCATGGCCAAAGAAGGTAAGCCAAAATGCCAAAGTGAAAAGGGTGAAGTTGCCGTGATTTTCCGCCATTCCCGGCTTTTTTCTCTCGATAATCCGTCAAACGGCCCCACAGAAACCGACAAGTGTTGCTAAGTTGTTGCCAAGAAATGTGCAGCGCTTTTCAACCGAACGTGGATAGTTGTAACATGATTGTTGACAGCAAATTAGCCGGGCGTAACGCGGGAGAAAGGATGTCGCCGGCATGTGTCAGCAAGTTGCGGTTTGTGAGGCATGAGGTCAATTTCCCGGCCCGAATCGTCGGGAAATTGCGCGCTATGATCGAGGCCCGGGTGCCGGTGGGTTACGAGGATGAAACCGGTTTTCATTACAGCCTGAAAGCGTCCGATTGGCTCTTTTCAATTTAAGGGTCGCTGTGCAAACGGCGTTTGACGCGCAGCAGGGTTGATTGTGATTTTGGGATATTGGTTCGGGCGGACAGTCGTTTTTTCCGCGGGATTCCCCATCCCCACCTCCTTGGCGACTGTCGCCCGGACCGGTTTGCCAGTATGATTGAAAACGCCATTTCAGAACCGTCCATGTAACCGGCTGGTCTAAAACATATAGCTCAGGCTCACCTTGAACATCGCTGGCGCGGCAAGTTGGTTGCCGGTGAAATTCTGAAAAACCGGAAATTCGGCGTCGGCATAGATTTTCACCGGATGAATATGAAATTCGATTCCCGGCGAGAGCATGATGCGCTGATAACCGGTGTTGTCGGAATCGGCCGCGGCACCACTGTCGTCGGTCCGTTCGGAAAAAATCACCTGCGCCAGCGGAGAAATCTTCACTCGTCCCAGCGAGAAACCCCGATAATCAATTCCCGCTGCCGTATCCAATTCAACCCCGGGACGATATTGCGCCTGGATCAAGGTCGGCACATCCAGTTGCAGTTGCGCAAACCAGTCCCACCACTGGTTCCGGCCCAAATTGCCACGGTAATAACCACCCAGCAACAGGTCCGTACTGCCCGTGCCGATTTGAGTGTCGCGGTCCACCAACGCTGGATCTTCCGTGTAACTACCCGTCGGCAATTTCAGGCCAAACGACACGCCGGCGGATAAATCCGGAAAAAATCCCGTGTAAAGCCCTTCGATGCGGATATCGCCAAGCTGGTTCCAGTTATGTGACGCGATGTTGTTGCTGTCATCCGTCCCCTTGAAATATCGGAAATCGTAAGGTATTTCGATCTGCGCACCCCAACTGCTATTGAACATATATTGCAAGCCCGCCGTCAGGAAGGATGTCTGAATTTTCTTGTCATCGTTGTTCGCCGCCGGCGCCTCCGAAGAGCCGTTCCAATTCCGGTCCTGATCCTGGAAGTCATATTGCAGGTAAGCCATGCCGCCCGGGCCATTGGGGAACATCGAACTCGTTGCCACATCGAACACGCCGCAGCCGCACGCGCAGGCGTGGACCACGCCCGGCACCAAAACACCGGCCAATATACCGCCGCTCATTTTCATCATCTGCGAATCAATTTTCTTCATCTGTATCTTTCAGAGTTGCGAGACACCGCGACATCGCGGGCTCAAGGTTAAAAGGAAAATTCAATGCCTCCGCCACCCGGCGAGGCAATCGAACGGTGATGATCAGACGAAGACGCCGCGTGGCGGCGGCGTGGGCGGCTGGAGCGGAACGGCTTCGGCAAAACAATCGCTGGCCAGCGGCAGCAATGTAAAATGATCCGGCGCCATCAGGACAATCCGGTTCGGCGTTGGCAGGAATTCAAATTTTGACATCGGCAGCAGGATTTCTGCTTTTTGCTCGGATTTTTTGCCCGCGGCAATGGCTTTGCACAAACAGCAGGGATGTTTTCCATCAAACGTGCGGGACACCGCCTCGGCAACCGGGTACGTGCGCAAATTGCCCGCCAGCATGGCCGTCCACGCCACCGTCTGCAACGCGCCCCAATGCGCGCCGGTCGAAACCACCAGCGCCAGAATCACCAGAATTTTGCCACACCGGACAAACACGACGACAAATTACAACATCTTCATCAAATTACAAGCATCGGTAATGAATAGTGACACCGAAAGAAAAGTTTTACGATTTGGAAATCCAAACCAGCGTGCCGCATGGCAGTTTGTCGAAAAGTGGAATCAAATCCGCGTCGGCCAGATGAATGCAACCGCAGGAAGTCGGTTTGCCGATGCTCGTCTGGTCGCCGGTGCCGTGAATATAAATGTAACGGGTGTGGGAATCCACATTGCCGCCGCGGTTGAAACCGGGCTCCAGTCCCTCCAGCCACAAAATGCGCGTGGTGATTTTGGCGTCGGGCATCCCCTGCCAGGTATAGCCTATTGGCTTTCGTCCCTTGAAAACCGTTCCTGCCGGCCAGCCGCCGCCGATTTTCTCCACCACCCGGTGCAATCCGAGCGGCGTGCCGTTCGAGCCTTCGATCTGGCTGATGCCAAAGCGCGAGGTGGAACAGTGAATTTTCTTAACGCCAAGACGCCAAGACGCAAAGTTTCTTTCAAAAAGTGAAACGGTCTGGTTGGCAACGCTGACAACAAGAACAAAGCGTGTTGGAACGATGCCGTGTTTTTTGCAAGCTGAAACAAAATCAACCCAGGATCGCGAAGGCACAGACAAACTCATGGAATCAATTGGTTGCTGGTTTCATTCTCTCCGCGCCTCCGCGTCTCTGCGTTAAATTTCGCAGCGCGCTTTATTTCAATTTTTTCACGAGCACTTTGGAATTTCTGCCGCTCTGGTCGTATTTTTCCCGGCGTCCAGGCGGCAAATCGTCGGGTGAGCCCTCGGCAAAACCGCCCTTGGATTGAAAATACGTGAACGCCTGCGTCGAGAGCGTGAGGAGGACGTCGAGGTCCATTTCCCGCGCCTTGCTTTCCACAAATTGAATCAGTTTCCGCCCGATGCCCTGGTTTTCATACGACGCGTTGACGTACAGGCACGCCAGTTCGCCCTTCTTGTGCTCGGGATAGACATGCAACGCCACGCACGCGACCGGGTTTTTATCAATTTCAAAAATGAAATAGTCGCCCAGGCTTTTCTCAATCACCGGCCGGGTGCGCTTGACCAGTTCATCCGCCTCGACCGCTGCCTTGGTCAGCAACTGAATCGCCCGCACGTCCTTTTTCTTCGCCGGCCGGATTTGCTGGTATTCGTTCGCGTAAATCAACGTGCCGATGCCGTCGTTGGAGAATACTTCCGCGAGCAGGCCTTCGTCCACCCGGCCGTTGATGATGTGCACGCGCGGGATGCCGGCCTTGCAGGCCAGGACCGCATGCTGGGCTTTGGACAAAACCTCCGGCGCGAAGCCGGCGCTGTTTTGCTGCAACAGTTTTTCCAGTTCCGCCACCAGCATCTGCCGGATGAGCTGGCCGTTGTAAATCAAGCCGTCCTGCGCGGTGATGAAAATCAATTTTACCGCCTTGAGCGCATCCGCCACCGCGAACGCCACGCCGTCCGAATTCACCCGGTACGTTTTGCCATCGCCGTCAAACCCCAGCGGCGGAATGACGGGAACGACGTCCTGCGCCAGCAAGGTTTGCAACAGCGCGGTGTCCACCCGCTCGACCTTGCCGGTGAACAGATGGTCCACGCCCTGGATGATGCCCATGGGGTGCGCGATAATGACGTTGGTGCTCGCGGCGCGGAGATCGTTGGCCGAAAGGCCTTCAAGAATTTCGTGCGTGAGCCGGTTCGCGGCGGTGAGCGCCAGATTGAGCGTGGCCGCGTCGGTGACCCCGCCGCCGGCAAGGTCGGATGCCTTGACGTTTTGCTCCTCGGCCAGCGTTTTGATCTGCGCCGACGCGCCGTGGACGAGCACCACGCGGATGCTCAACGACCGCAGCACCGCCACGTCCAGCAGCAACGTGGCGAAGTTGTCGTCGGTGACGATGGCGCCGTCAATCGCAAGAACGAACGTCTTCTCGCGGAATTGCGGAATGTATTGCAGGATGCCCCGCAGGTCGGTCAGTTTCACTTTGGCTCGTTATGGTGTTTCAACGCAGGGATATGTATTCGGTTTTCGGTTGGATTCAAATAATAATTTTGGGCGAACTCCCGACAAGGCCGACAATTTATTGCCGCGCACAAGTAATGCCACGCAACCACGAACCCTAATCCGGTCGCAACGCCTGCGGAAAATCCATCGCACCGTGTTTGATGCGAAGCACTTCCAATCGCATCTCCGCATAGCGGTAGAAAATCAGATAATTTTCAAAATCATCCACGCGCCACGAACGGATGTTCTTCAAATCCCGGCCGCGAAATTTTCGCAGCCGGCCCTTCAGCGGTTGCAACGCCAGCTTTTCAACCGTGCCGTCAATCGCCTTGAGAAAATGAAGCGCGGCTTCAGGATTGTTTTCACGGATGTATTGGAAGTAGCCGAAGGCGTCGAGTTCGGCGTCGTGGCGGACGAAGATTTCAACCCGGTTCAAGCAGCAAGGGCGGCAAAATGGCCGGGCTTGTATTTTTTCAACGGACTGCGGAGCGAGTGACGCAAGGCCGCTTCCAGTTGCGGATCGTTGTCCTCCTGCTCAACCAGTTCATACACCCGCAACGCCTCGCGGATGACCTCGCCCTGCGACAAGTAGCCGCCGCCCTTCATTTTCCGGCCGACGAATTTTTCCTGGTGCGGCGTGAGCAAAACTTTCATGGCTGAAAACTAAATGCTGACCCCGACGTTGTCAAAAAGTTTTAAGAACGCGCCGGCAACGGAACGCAGCATTCATGCGGCATTTGGCAGTAGCTCGCGGTGTAGGACAGGCGTCGCGTCTGTCTCCATCTTCAAGAACGCCACTCACTTTTCGGCATTCCTCATCCTCTTCTCGAAACCACACGCCAGAAACCGGTAATCCAAAGTCAGAGACAGGCGCGACGCCTGTCCTAGGGCATGGTTCCGGTTTAACTGGCGGCCTGGTTTTACCCCAGCACGGTTTTCAATGCCTCCAGGCACCGCGCGTTCTCCTTGGGCGTGCCGATGGAAATGCGCACCCATTCGGGCAACTGGTAGCCGCCCATCGGACGTACAATCACGCCCAGCTTTTGCAATTCCACAAACACCCGCTGGCCGTCGCCGACCTTGACGAGGATGAAATTTGCCTGCGACGGAATGAATTCCAGTCCGAGCTTGCGGAACGATTTCGCGTAAAGTTTCAACCCGCGCGAATTGATCTTGCGCGTCTTCTCAACGTGTTTGGCGTCGTCCAGCGCCGCGAGCGCGCCTGCCTGCGCCACCATGTTGATGTTGAACGGCTGCCGGATTTTTTCGAGCGCGGCAACGAAGTCAGGATGCCCGATGCCGTAGCCAATCCGCAAACCGGCCAGGCCGTAAATCTTCGAGAATGTCCGCATCAAAAGCAGGTTCGGTTTGCTGCCGTTCCGGATGTCCGGCAACAGGTCGAGCGGTTTGTCCATGAACTCAATGTAGGCTTCATCCAACGCCAGCAGGACATCCGGCGGCACAGCTTTGACGAAGCGCGCTAGGTCTTCCGGGCTGGCGGTGGTCCCGGTGGGATTGTTCGGATTGGCCACAAAAACAATCCGCGTGTTCGATGTGATGGCCGCCAGCATCGCGTCGAGGTCGTGCGCGTAATTTTTTGCCGGCACGACGACGAGTTTCGCGCCGAACAGGGCGGTCACGATGGGATAAACCGCGAAGCAATATTGCGACACGACTACCTCCGCGCCGGGCTCGAGCAGCGCGTGCCCGATCATTTCGATGACTTCGTTGGAGCCGTTGCCGAGGATGAGATTTGCCGGCGTCACGCCGAGTTTGGCGGCCAGTTTTTGTTTCAGGTAAAACGCGTTGCCGTCGGGGTAAAGGTTCACCTGTTTGATTGCCTGGCGCATGGCGGCCAGACCCAGCGGCGATGGGCCGAGTGGATTTTCATTCGACGCCAGCTTGATGATGCCGCCGGGGTCCAGACCGAGTTCGCGCGCGACGTCTTCAATCGGGCGGCCAGGCTGATACACCGGCAAGTTGACAAGAGCGGGATTGGTTTTCATGAATTCATTTTTTGGCCGGCGGGCGGGCTTTTTGACCTTGCGCGGCGTCATCGCCGGGCAGACGTGTGTCGGCACCCGGATACAGCTTCTGATAATCCGTCGCCTGCACGCCGAGGATGGCGGCCACGCCAAGAATATCGTGCGCATTCGAGCCGCGCGAGACGTCGGCGGCGGGCCGGTTGAGGCCGATGAAAATGTGGCCGTAGGCGTTCGCGCGGCCGACAAGCCGGACGAGCTTGCTGGCAATGTTGCCGGAATTCAGTTCGGGGAAAATCAGCACGTTTGCACTCCCGGCCACCTTGCTGTCGTGCAATTTGCGTTCGGCGATTTCCGGTACCAGCGCGGCGTCCACTTGCAATTCGCCGTCGAAGTCGGCTTCCAGAAGCAACTGCGCCGCCTTGCGTTTGGCCATCGCGGTTGCGGCCTGCACTTTGTCCACGGACGGATGCGACGCGCTGCCTTTGGTGGAAAACGACAGCAACGCCACGCGCGGACGCACGGCCAGCATGTGATGCGCCAGCCGCGCGGTCGTCACCGCAATATCCGTGAGCTGGTCCACGGTCGGATCGGGCACGACGCCGCAATCGGCCATGAACAACACGCCGTTTTCACCGATGCGCGAATCCTCCACTTCCATGATCATGCAGCTCGACACGGTAGGAATGTCCGACGCGGCCCGCACGATTTGCAGTAGCGGCCGCAGCACGCTGCCGGTACTATGCACCGTGCCGGAAACCATGGCGTCCGCCTGGTGCATCGCCACCATCATCGCGCCGAAATAATTCGGTTGCAGCAGCGCCTCGCGCGCTTCCGTGGCGCGAATCCCCTGGTTGCGGCGCAGCGAATGGAACCGCTTGGCGAAATTTTCCAGGTCCTCGCTGTCGATGGGGTCAATGATGCGGATGCCTTCCAGCGACGTGTTCAGGTCCGCGGCAATCTCCTTCACATTGGCCGGATTGCCCAGCACGATGGGCGCACCGAGCCGCAGCGCATAGAACTGCCGGGCTGCCTGCAGGATGCGCGGCTCCGTGCCTTCGGGAAACACCACCCGCTTCGGATGCCGCTGCAATTTTTCAATGACATTGCCGATGAAACGCATGAGCCCAGTTTCTAGTTTCAAGTTCCAAGTTTCAAGTTCAGAAAATTTTATCCCGGCTGACACTTCCGAGGTGGCGGAAACTGAACACTTAAACTTGAAATTCATCCCCGCGCATTGACTTGCACGCGGTCAATCTCTAATCTTTGTGATTCAATGCTGGAAACAATTGAGAAACTTTTGATTTTACAGGACCGCGATCACAAAATTAACCGTGTCCAGCAGGAGCTGGCCCATATCGGACCCGAACGCGAATCCCTCCGCGCCAAGGCCAGCGCCACCCAGGCGCAACTCGAAGCCGCCAAAAATCGCGTCAAACAAATCGAGTCCGACCGCAAACGGCTCGAACTCGACGTGGAAGAGAAAAAATCGCAAATCGAGAAATACGCCAACCAGCAGTTGCAGACGCGCAAGAACGAGGAATATCGCGCGCTCACCCAGGAAATCGAAACCTGCAAGGCCGAGATCACGAAGATTGAGGATCAGGAGATTGTTTTGATGGAACAGACCGAGGCGGTGCAAAAGGAAGTGAGCCGCCTGGCGCGCGAAGCCGACGAAATCAAAAAGCTGGCCGAGGGCCAGATTGCGCAGCTCAATCAGCGCGAAGAAAATTTGAAGAAGGAACTCGCGGAATTGCAGCATGGCCGCGCGGAACTGGCGGCGGCCGTGGAACCAGTCGCCCTCAACCGCTACGAACGACTGTTCAAGAGCAAGGGCGAAAATGTGGTCGTGGGTGTGCATCACGGCGTTTGCGGCGGCTGCCACATGAAACTGCCCCCGCAGCTTCTCGTCACCTGCCAGGGGCAAAAGGAAATTGTGGCCTGCTCGAACTGCGGCCGGATTCTGTATTACACCCGCGACATGGCGCTGGCCGCGGCAGAGTGAATCAAATGACTAATTTCTAAACCATAATGACGAAAGAAGCCCTAAGTCCGAATCAGCAACCCGGCTGGCGCATTGGTCATTTGAGCATTTTTTAGTCATTAGGGTTTAGGGCTTAGGGTTTTTACCTGGGAATTAGCCATTTTCCCACCACCCGAATTTCTCTTGTCACTTGCCATCGGGCACCCGTCACTTTATAGTGATATTGGTTTTGGAAGGGCGGAGAATCGCTTTCGGCGCGAGCCGGGAGAGGAAAGTCCGAACACCAAAGGGCGCGATGCCGCGTAACTCCGGATTTTTTCGGGGATACACGCGGGCGGAAAGTTGAAAGACTTTTCGACGGACAGTGCCACAGAAAATTAAACCGCCCGCCTTCGCTCTCACGAGCTACGGCGTGGCAAGGGTGAAAAGGTGCGGTAAGAGCGCACCGCGCGAAGCGCAAGCGACGCGGCACGGAAAACCCCATCGGGTGCAAGGCCAAATAGGGAATCCCGGAGCGGCCCGCTCCAGTTCCGCGAAAGCGGACGGATTCCGGGTATCGGCTGCCCAGACAAATGATTCTCTCCCCCGAAGAAATTCGGGGCAGACAGAATTCGGCTTACAGCCCTTCCAAAACCAATTTCCCATAATGGTGGCCGTGCCGCCGAGTGATGGCCGCGCAGCAGCGCGGTCCTCCCGCTTCAAATCAATTCAAAATCATCACGTTTTTTCCGCTGCGGATTTGCTGGGGTTGGAATTTCTTGATCGCCGCGGATGCACTCGCATTGCCCGCCCGGTCCACGGCGCTGACGGCCACCAGATCCGGCCGGGAATTTTCAAATGTCCGCGTTGTCTGGCCGGGCGGCAGAATTTCCGTCGTCCAGACTTCACCGGTGCGATACTGAAAAATCCACTCCCACGCCGGGGCACCGTTCGTTTCCCAACGCACACTCAAACCGGACCGGTTGTTTTCAACCACGGTGAGCTTCGGCTTCTCCGGCGGCATGGAAGCCAGCCACGGCGACGCCGGCACGAGTGCGGCCTGGGGGTAGGCGGCGCGAATGACGGCGGTCAAGGCCGGATTGTCCGTGATATTTCGCAGGTGATAAAAAATTTCGCCGCGCGCGGAAGGCTGATTGCGCACCGCGTTGATTTGACGCGCAATTTCATCGGGCCGCCATTTTTCACCGACATTGGCGGCGCTGAGCCCCGGCCAGAGGTGCCGGCCCTTGGGATTCTGTTGCGCCCACCAGTTGAGCAGCGCGGGGAAACTTTGTTCTCTGGGTTCCATCGCCCAGTACAGTTGCGGCGCGAAATAATCCAGCCAGCCGTTGGCCAGCCACAAGCGCGAGTCGGCGTAAAGTTGCAGGTAAGCGTCCATGCCCCGGATTTGCGGCGGATTCATCGGCCGCCAGATGCCGAACGGGCTGATGCCAAATTTCACCCATGGCTTCACCGCCTTGATGGACTGGTAAACGCTCTGGATGAACTGGTTTACGTTTGCGCGCCGCCACTCGTCGCGGTTGGCGTAACCCGCCGTCAGACCGAATCGCTGCCAGGTTGTGTTATCGGGAAATTCCAGCTCCCGGCCCGAGGCGTCTTTTTCCGGGTAAGGATAAAAATAATCGTCAAATTGCACGCCATCCACGTCGTAACGCCGCACCACGTCCATGACCACGCGCAACACGTAGGCCCGCACGGCCGGGTCGCCGGGGTCCAGCCAGGATTGGGCACCGTAGCGGCGAATGAATTCCGGGTGCGTCCGCGCAATATGATTCGGCGCTATCGGTGATTTGCCCAGCGGATGCAGCGCGCGGAACGGATTAAACCACGCATGCAATTCGAGTCCGCGCTTGTGCGCCTCCTCGATGGCGAAGGCCAGCGGGTCGTAAAACGGCTGCGGCGCGCGGCCCATCGTGCCGGTGAGATATTCCGACCACGGCTCGAAAGCCGAGGCATACACCGCGTCGGACGACGGCCGCACCTGGAAAATAATCGCGTTGAGCTTGAGCTGTACCGCCCGGTCCAGCAACGCAACCAATTCGGCCTTTTGTTCCGCCACGGTCAGGCCAGGTTTGGACGGCCAGTCTTTGTTGGCGACGGTCACGAGCCACGCGCCGCGGAATTCGCGCGGTGGGACGGGCGGCGTCACGGCCACGGGACGATAAACCTCGCCCGCCGCAAACAACATCGTCGGCAGCAACCCGATGAAAACGGCCAAAAATCGCATTCGCACCATAAGCGGTTGAGAAATAAGACGCTTTGGCCCGCCCGTTGGCAAAGTTTTTTTTGGAAAAATCGCTTCTTAACACATTCTTAACGCCTATCGCCCCGGTCTTGATTAGCCGTTTTGCGGGGATTGCGCCAAAGTGCCGGCATGAACGAAAACAATTTTATCGGACGGGCGGCCGGCTCCGGCACGCCTTGCCGACAACCTGAAATCAAAGCCCATGCTTGATCTGATTTTTATCGCCGTCATCGCGCTCGCGTTCCTCGGAGGCGAACTTTACGCCCACTGGTGCGGAAAATTGTAAGGAAATATATGGAAAACCTTTTCGTCGGTCTGATTGCCCTCGCGTTGTTCGTGTATTTGTTCATTGCGATGGTCCGTCCCGAAAAATTTTAACCCAACCCTATGCAAGCTTCCGGCTGGTTACAACTCGCGCTCTACGTGGCCGCCCTCGCGGCGATCACCAAACCAATGGGCCTCTATCTTACCCAGGTGCTCGACGCCCGGGGACGGACCTGGTTCGATCCGGTGCTTCGTCCGCTGGAGCGGCTGACCTACCGTCTCATGGGCGTGCGCGCGGACGAGGAACAAAACTGGCGGCAATACACCTGGGCCATGCTGCTGTTCAGCCTGGTGAGCTGCCTGTTCACCTATGCCATTTTGCGCCTGCAGGACCATCTGCCGTTGAACCCGCAGGGTTTCGCCGCGCTCACCCCGCACCTGGCGTTCAACACCGCCGTCAGTTTCACCACCAACACCAATTGGCAGAGTTATGGCGGCGAATCCACCCTGTCCTGTTTCTCGCAGATGGTCGCGCTGGTGATCCACAACTTCGGCTCGGCGGCCACCGGCATCGCCATCGCAGCGGCGCTCGTGCGCGGCATCGCGCGGCATTCCACGAAATTGCTCGGCAATTTCTGGGTGGATTTCGTGCGCATCACCTACTACCTGCTGCTGCCCATCTGTCTCGTGTTCGCCGTCTTCCTCGTGTCGCAGGGCATCATCCAGAATTTCAAGCCTTACACGAAGGCCAAGCTGCTCGAGCCGATGAAAATTTCAGTCGCCAAGGTGGACGCGAAGGGGGCACCGGCCCTTGACAAGGATGGCAAACAGGTCATGGAGGAACAAACCGTTACCGAACAAATCATCGTTCAAGGGCCGGTCGCTTCGCAAATCGCCATCAAAATGCTCGGCACCAACGGCGGCGGTTACGTGAACGCCAACGCCGCGCATCCGTTTGAAAATCCCACGCCGCTATCCAATTTCATCCAGATGTTGTCCATCTTCGCCATTGGCAGCGGCCTCACTTATTACCTCGGCCGCATGACCAAAAACCAGGCGCACGGGTGGTCGGTCTGGAGCGCGATGATGGTTTTGTTCCTCGCCGGTGTGCTGCTTTGCTGGTGGGCGGAGGCGAAGGGCAATCCCATTCACCAGCAACTCGGCGTCGCCGCCGCGGACGGCAACCTGGAAGGCAAGGAGGTTCGGTTCGGCATCTTCAATTCCGCCCTGTTCGCCACCATCACCACCGACGCCTCGTGTGGCGCGGTCAATTCCATGCATGATTCCTTCACGCCGCTCGGCGGATTTGTGCCATTATTCAACATCCAGCTCGGCGAAATCATCATCGGCGGCGTCGGCGCGGGCCTTTACGGCATGCTGGTGTTCGTTGTGCTGGCGGTGTTCATCGCCGGCCTGATGGTCGGGCGCACGCCGGAATATCTCGGCAAAAAAATCCAGTCCTTCGAGGTGAAGATGGCCATGCTGGCGTTGCTCATCCTGGCGGTTGACATTCTGGCGTTCTCGGCCTGGGCCATTGTCAGTCCGTGGGGCCTGGCCGGTTTGAACAACAACGGGCCGCACGGTTTGAGCGAAATTCTCTACGCCTACAGTTCCGCCACGGGCAACAACGGCAGCGCCTTCGCCGGCCTGAACGCCAATACGCCGTGGTACGACACCACGCTGGGCCTTGCCATGTTCATCGGACGTTTTCTGATGATTGTGCCGATCATGGCCATGGCTGGCTCGCTCGCGCAAAAGAAACTCGTCCCGGTCAGCACCGGCACCTTCCCGGTGTCCGGCCGCACCTTCGTCGTGCTGCTGCTCGGCACGGTGCTGCTGGTCGGCGCCCTGAACTTCCTGCCCGCGCTGACCCTCGGCCCGGTCGTGGAACATTTTCTGATGCTCCAAGGAAAGGTGTTTTAATCCCCATCGGCATATGCGCTGCGACCATACTTCCCAGACCCGAGACGCCAGATTCCAGACCCAGGATTTATGACCCACAAAGCTCCATCTCTTTTTGACTGGAACATTGCCGGCCCGGCGGTGGGCGACGCCTTCAAAAAGCTCGACCCGCGCCTGATGATCAAAAATCCCGTCATGTTTGTGACGATGGTCGGCGCGGCGCTGACCACCGTCGGGATTTTCACCTCGCCGACGGACCGTGGCTTCATCGCGCAGCTCGCCGTCTGGCTCTGGTTCACCGTGTTGTTCGCCAATTTTGCCGAAGCGGTGGCTGAAGGCCGCGGCAAGGCGCAGGCCAAGGCCTTGCGCGGCACCCGCGTGAAAACTGTCGCGCATCGTCTCACCCGGAGCGGCCAGATTGAAGACGTGAACGCCAACGACCTGCGCAAAGGCGACGTCGTGGTGGCGCGCGCCGGGGAAGTCATTCCCGCCGACGGCGACGTGATTGAAGGCGCGGCCACCGTGGACGAATCGGCCATCACCGGCGAATCCGCCCCCGTCATCCGCGAAAGCGGCGGCGACCGCAGCGCCGTCACCGGCGGCACCCGCGTGCTGTCAGATGAAATCCGAGTCCGCGTTTCCATCAATCCCGGCGAAGGCTTCCTCGACCGCATGATTTCGCTCGTCGAAGGCGCCAAACGCCAGAAAACGCCCAATGAAATCGCGCTCACCATCCTGCTCTCGGCGCTGACGCTGATATTCCTGCTCGTCTGCGTGACGTTGAAACCGTTCGGCCTTTATTCCGCCACGGTGTTCTCCGTGCCGGTGCTGATTGCGCTGCTGGTGTGTTTGATTCCCACCACCATCGGCGGATTGTTGAGCGCCATCGGCATCGCCGGCATGGACCGCCTGCTCCAGCACAACGTCCTGGCCATGAGCGGACGCGCGGTGGAAGCCTCCGGCGACGTGGACGTCCTGCTGCTCGACAAGACCGGCACCATCACGCTCGGCAACCGCCAAGCGACAGACTTCCTCCCCGCGCCGCTGGTCACCGTCGAACGTCTTGCCGATGCCGCACAACTCGCGTCACTCGCCGACGAAACTCCCGAAGGCCGCAGCATTGCCGTGCTGGCCAAACAGAAATTCAATTTGCGCGGACGCGACGTCACCGAAACACACGCCCAATTCATTCCGTTCACGGCGCAGACGCGGATGAGCGGCGTGGATTTTGCCGCCGTTGACGGCCAGCCGGCGCGCTGTATCCGCAAGGGCGCGGCGGAAGCCATGCGCGTTTTTGTGGACCAACAGGGCGGGCTGTTTCCCAAAGCCGTGACTGACACCGTGGACAACGTCTCCCGTTCGGGCGGTACGCCGCTGGTGGTTGCCGACGGCAAGGAAGTGCTCGGCGTGGTCCAGCTCAAGGACATCGTCAAGGGCGGCATCAAGGAGCGGTTCGCCCAGCTTCGCAAACTGGGCATCCGCACCGTGATGATTACCGGTGACAACAAGCTCACCGCTGCCGCCATTGCCGCCGAGGCGGGCGTGGACGATTTTCTGGCCGAAGCCAAGCCCGAGGACAAGCTGGCGCTCATCCGCCGGGAACAGACCGGCGGACGGATGGTGGCGATGATTGGCGACGGCACCAACGACGCCCCGGCGCTTGCGCAAGCCGACGTGGGCGTGGCCATGAACACCGGCACGCAGGCCGCCAAAGAAGCCGGCAACATGGTGGACCTCGATTCGAACCCGACGAAACTCATCGAGATCATCGAAATCGGGAAGCAACTGCTCATTACCCGCGGTTCGCTCACCACCTTCAGCATCGCCAACGATGTGGCGAAGTATTTTGCCATCATCCCGGCCATGCTCATGGCGAAATTCCCGGTCATCGCGCCGCTCAACGTCATGCAGCTGCACAGTCCCACGAGCGCAATCCTCAGTGCCATCATTTTCAACGCGCTCATCATCATTGCGCTGATTCCGCTGGCGTTGCGCGGCGTGAAATTCAAACCCATCGGCGCGCTGGCCATCCTGCAACGTAACCTGCTCATCTACGGCCTGGGCGGCGTCATCATCCCGTTCGTCGGCATCAAAGCCATCGACGTCCTAATAAACAGCCTGCACCTCGTTTAATATGAAACCGGTCTGTTCACCGCCAAGGCGCCAAGGCAGCCAAGAAAGAATAGTTCCCTCTTTGAGTTTTCTGCGCTCTTTGCGGTTAAGAGTTTTTGGAAAAGAATTAACGAAAAATCCATTTTACCTTGGCGTACTTTGCGCCTTGGCGGTTAACCCCTTTTACCTATGAAAAATCATTTGATGGAACTTCGCGGCGCCGTGATGGTGACACTCATCATGGCCGTGGTCTGTTGCGGGATTTATCCGCTCATTGTCTTCGGCATCTCGCAAGTCTTGTTCCGCGACCAGGCCAACGGCAGCTTGATGGTGGACGCCAACGGCACGGTGCGCGGCTCGAAACTTCTCGGCCAGCAGTTCACCGCCGACAAGTATTTTCAGTCGCGCCCGTCGGCGGCGGGCAACGGATACGACGCCACCAGTTCCAGCGGCAGCAATCTCGGCCCGACGTCGTCGAACCTGGTCACCACCATCACGCAGCGCATCGCCGATTACCGCACGCAAAACGGCCTAGCGACGAACACGCCGGTTCCCGCCGACGCCGTGACCGCGTCCGGCAGCGGCCTCGACCCGCACATCAGCCTGCCCAACGCCGAATTGCAGGCGCCCCGCGTCGCCAAAGCCCGTAATCTCGGCGAGGAAAAGGTTCTGGAGCTGATTCGCGCCAACACCGATCCGGCCAGTCTGGGATTTCTGGGCGAACCGGGCGTGAACGTTTTGGAATTAAATCTGGCTCTGGACCGGCTGGGTACCAAACAGTGAGTCAAGGTGCCGGGCAAAGCAGATGACGATGACGATGAAAAGGAACGCGAATTTATGAACGGCAAACGCATTTTGATTCCGGTCAAATTGCCGGATGGGCCGCTCGACGCATTGCAGTTCGCCCAGGGCCTGGCCGGGGAAGTTCCGATCCACCTGACGCTGCTCAACGTGGTGGACTTGAACATCGTCAGGCTGGAAAATCGCGTTTACCGCGGGGTCTGCACCGAGAACGAGGCGGCGCTGAAAAAACTGGCGAAAGATTTTTTCGGCGACGACCCGTTGGTGAGCGTCAACGTGCGGGTGGGCCGGCCGCCCGAGGAAATTGTTGCCGAAGCGGAAGCGGAATTATCCGAGCTCATCATCATGGTCAGTCCGCAACCTTCGCGGTGGAAGCAGTTATTTGGTCTGGATACGGTGGAGCGCGTGGTTCGTAACGCGCGTTGCCCGACGCTGGTGCTGCCCCGAATCTTGAAAATCACACCCGAACAGTATCGACAGGCCATGCGGGCACGGAACAATGTCCAATCCGCCGTAGCCTGGCAGCCAGACGCAGCTTTGTTGCGCTTATAAATGCCGGAGTCAGACTCCTGTGAAGTATTTTCCGCCGGGCTGGCGTAAGGGAAATTGATGTCCTCTCTGGATGTCTAATCAGTCATAAAATCTTATTTTGAGACAGCGCCGCATCGGATTTCGGAGATTACAAATCACCGTCAACTGGCATTGGAATAGCTGCCAAACCCGGTTGCCAAGACCATGAAAAACATTCGTTCAAAAATCTGCCGAAGCATTCAGAACCTTCGAGAGCACGCCATTTCTCCGACGCCTGCCTGGAATGATCATTTCCTGAGAATTACAACCTTTGTCGGTTTTTGCGCCGCCCTCTGCGCGAGTCTCATCTCCGTCCGCGCGGACGACACCGCGGCCCAGGCCGCCACCCGCGCGGCTTTGGAGCAACAAATGAAAGAGCCGGAAGCCACGCCAACCCCGCCGCCAGCAGCAACGAACGCACCGACTGGAGCTTTGGTGACGCAAACCGACAATTCGTCAACCAACGCGACCGGGGTGGTTGCCGAAAAAACGGCAACTCCGCAAACCACCCCGGCGGCGGAGGCACCTGTAGTTGCTGCTTCCGCTGATGCTGCACCGGCGGACACCCTTCCCGCCGCCAAAGCATCGGCGTCGACCACGTCGGCGGTCGAAACTCCCGCGGCCGCTCCGGCGACTGTGGTCGAAGCGTCCGCTCAACAATTTCCGTTTGTCGAATCCCTGGCCATCGAAGCTTTGACGGTTGAAGTTCCTTCGGCTCCGACGGCTGAGGTTCAACCGGTGGTGACGCCAGCGGCGACAACTCCGGCGCCCACCCCTGCCACTGAAGCCCCGGCGGCCACTCCCGCTGCGGCTGAAACAGCACCTGCGACCGCGGCTCCAGCGGTTGTTGCTCCGCCGACTGAAACTCCGGCGACAACAACTCCGGCGGTTGCGCCTTCCGTCACCGAAACTCCAACGGTTGCCACTCCAACTGCCGAATCATCGGCGGCCACCGTTCCCGCGGCCGAAGCGCCCGCCACGCCCGCGACTGAAGTACCGGCGGCTGCTCCACCTTCCGAAGCTCCTGCGGCGGCCACCCCTGCTGCAGTCGAAACAACACCTGCGGCCGCGGCTCCAGCGGTCGTCGCTCCGACGACTGAAACTCCGGCAACAACAACTCCGGCGGTTGCCCCGAGTGTCGAAGTTCCCGCCGTTACCGCCCCGCCGGCTGAGGCGCCGGCACCAACCAAGCCTTCTGAGACCGTGGTGGAACAACCCGCTCAATCCGCAACCAACTTGACTGAAACCGTTCCGGCAAAAGAAGCGACTCCACAAACTGTTCCGGTAGTCGAAACTCCGGCACCAACGATGCCGGCGGCCGCATCCGCTGTTGAAGCGCCGGCGGCCAGCACATCCACAATCACCGCTCCTGCCGCTGAAACGCCGACGGCCGTCTCTCCGTCTGCCGAAGTCCCCGCTGCTGTGCCGGCGAAAGAAGCGCCGGTTGTTCAAACACCAACGGTCGTTCCCGCCGCCACTCCCGCTGTTGAAACTCCGGCGGCTGCCGCTCCCCAGACGGAAGTTTCCCTGGCTACTGCACCGGCGACTCCCGTTACGGCGACAACGACTCCGGCCATCGCACCTGCGGCCGCGGCTCCCGCCGTTGAAGCTCCGGCTGCTCCCCCAGCCGCGATGGTAGCACCAGCCGTTGTAACTCCAACTACTGAAGTCCCGGTGACGAAAGCGCCGGCCGTTACGCCCGCAGTTGCGGTGCCAGCGGCAATTGTGCCGGCGGTTGCAACGCCCGCGGCCAAAGTGCCGACAGCGACAGCCCCGACTGTTGTCACCAAACCCGTAACGACATCCGTCGCGGCCAAGCCGGTCGTGGCATTGGTCAAGCCGCAATCGACCGCGGCACCGGCGTCGGTCAAACCGGTAAACGCCCCGACTGTCGCTCCCGCCGCGCCCGCGCGGGCAGTCACGGCCCCGGCGGTTTCCAAACCAGTTCCGGCACCACTCGCACCCAAACCGGCAAAACCTCCGGTTAAGCCGAAACCGTCCAATGTAATTACGACCCTTAGCGGAGCCACCTACGAAAATGTGTTTGTGGAAAAAGTGGATTCGGACGGAATCGTTGTCAGTTACACGCCGGCCCAGGGCGGGATGGGAATGACCAAGATTTTATTCAGCGATCTTCCCGCCGAATTGCGGCAGCACTACGAGAAGAAGAAGCCTCTCGAAAATCAATAGAAGCCGCTTTCACTCGAACATCGCAAAACCGGCCGGCCGGCCGGATCCGTCCGCAGCCCGGTCAAGAAACCGTGGCAGGGCGGAATTGCTCCCCAGGATTCCAGGCCGGATATTTTGATGCTGATTCCAGCGCAGGATTCATTAAGATGAATTCGTGACCGACGGCGACCGACCCAATCCTGATGTATTGTTGAGTTCGCTACAGCGCGAGGAAGCCGCGAAAAAACGCGGCCGACTCAAGGTTTTTCTCGGCATGGCGCCAGGCGTCGGCAAAACCTATGCCATGCTCGAAGCCGCGCGACGCGAACTCGCCGCCGGGCGCGACGTGGTCATCGGCTACGTCGAAACGCACGGACGCAAGGAAACGGATGCGCTCACCGAAGGCCTGCCGCAAATCCCCCGCCGCCAACTCGAACATCGCGGTATCGCGCTGACTGAATTTGATCTCGATGCCACCCTGGCGCGGCACCCGCAACTGGTCCTCGTGGATGAACTCGCGCACACCAACGCCCCGGGCTCACGCCACCCGAAGCGCTGGCAGGACGTGGCGGAATTGCTCGACGCCGGCATGGACGTCATCACCGCGCTCAACGTCCAACACGTCGAAAGCCGCGCTGATACCGTCCACCAGGTTACCGGCGCGGAAATTCGCGAGACGGTCCCCGACAGCGTGCTCGACGACGCGGTGTTCGAGCTGGTGGACCTTCCCCCCGCCGAGCTCATCCAGCGGTTACAGGAAGGCAAGGTGTATGTGCCCGATCGCGCCGCCGCCGCCGTGCAAAACTTTTTTCGCGAAGCCAATCTGACCGCGTTGCGCGAACTGGCCCTGCGGCTCGTGGCGGACCACGTGGGCGTAGATACGCTGGAGTTCCGCCGGCGGCAAACCAGCGCCGGTGCCTGGAAGACGGGGCATTGCCTGCTGGTGGCGGTGGGTCCCGGGCCGTTTTCCGAACCGCTCATCCGCTGGACCCGCCGCATGGCCGACGGCCTCCGCTGCCGGTGGCTGGCCGTTCACGTCGAGGATCCGCGTCCGCTCACCGAAGCCGCCCAGGCGCAGCTTGAAAAAAACCTGGCCGCCGCCCGCGACCTTGGCGCGGAAGTCGTCACCACCACGGACGACGACCTCGTACGTGGATTGTTGCGCGTGGCGCGCGCCCAGAACGCCACGCAAATCATCGTCGGCAAACCGGCCGGCACCGGCTGGCTGGAATGGCTGCACGGCGACCGCCTGTTGCGGCGGCTGGCACGGGAAAGCGACGACATTGATCTGCATGTTGTCCGCGCCGAAAAAACCAGCAACGCACCTGTTGTGCGAATCTGGCACCGGGCGTTCGCCTCTAATTTCCAGCAGTACCTGTTCGCCGTCGGCGCGGTGGCAGCCACCGGTATCCTGAACCTCGCGCTCATGCATTTCACCGGCCCGCGCGTGCCGGGAATGGTCTTCCTGCTCGTCGTGGTGCTGCTGGCGCTGAAGGTGGGCCGCGGCCCGGTGCTGGTGGCCGGCGCGCTGAGCGCGCTGGCCTGGAATTATTTTTTCCTGCCGCCCCGCTTCACGTTCATCATCGCCAACGTCGAGGATGGCATTCTGTTCGGGCTCTATTTTGTCGTGGCAATTGTGCTCGGCCAGTTGGTGGCGCGCATCCGGCTACAGGAAGAGGCCGAGCGCCGGCGTGAGGAACGCGCCACGGCACTCTACGAGATGTCGCGCGACCTGGCTGAAGCGGGTTCGCGCGACGAAGTCGTCTGGCAACTCGTGGCGCAAATCAGCCGCAGTTTCAATGCGCCCGTCGCCGTCGCGCTGGTTGAAAACGACCGGCTCTTCGCCCATCCCGACAGTTCCCTGGCCCTGTCGGACAAGGAATTGAGCGTGGCTGACTGGGCGTTCCGCCAGCGGAAGGCCGCCGGGCGGTTCACCGACAATCTCCCCGGCGCGGCGGCCTTGCATCTGCCGCTGGCCACCGAGCGGAAGGCGTTCGGCGTTCTGGCGGTGGGCTTTTCCGACAAGCGCCTGACGCTCGCACAACGGGACTTGCTCGAGACGTTCGCGCGCCAGGCCGCGTTGGTGCTCGACCGCGTGGAGCTCCGCGCCGCCGCCCAGCAGGCGCGCCTGCTGGCCGAATCAGAAAAATTCAGCCGGACGCTGCTGAACTCCATCTCGCACGAATTGCGCACGCCGCTGGCAGCCAGCACCAGCGCCGCCAGCGCGCTCGCTGCTGCCGCCGGCGCTGCCACGCCGGAACAGCAGCGCGCGTTGATCGGCGAAATCCAGGAGGCCAACGCCCGGCTCAATCGCGTCGTGGGCAATCTGCTCGACGTGGCACGGCTGGAATCGGGCCAGGTCCGCCCGCGCCTCGACTGGCACGACGCGCGCGACCTGGTGCAGACGACGCTGCGTGAATTGCAGCGCGAACTGGCGGCGCACCCGGTGAAACTGGACCTGCCGTCCGCGCCCCTGCTGGTCCGGCTCGACTTTTCCCTCGCGCAACACGCTCTCGCCAATCTGCTGCTCAATGCCGCCAACCACACTCCCGCCGGCACACCGATCGAAGTGTCGGCGCAAATGGCGAACGACCAGTTGGTCTTGAGCGTTGCGGATCGCGGCCCGGGCATCCCGCCCGAATGGCTGCCGCGCATCTTCGACAAATTTTTCCGCGCCCCCACCGCGCCCACCGGCGGCAGCGGACTCGGACTCACCATCGTCAAGGGATTCGTCGAGGCGCACGGCGGAACCATCACCGCCACCAACCGTCCGGGCGGCGGCGTGATGTTCACCCTAAATTTTCCACAACCCGAAAAACCACCGGCCGTCGAGCCGGGATGATGAACACCGAACCTGCCAAAACCGCGCCGGTCGCCCTCGTCATTGACGACGAGCCGCAAATCCGCCGGCTCCTGCGCGTCACGCTGGAGGCGAACGGCTATCGCGTCTTCGACGCCGGGACGGGAGCGGACGGTATTGCCCAGGCCGCCCAGCGGCGGCCCGACGCGGTGTTGCTCGACCTCGGCCTGCCCGACCTCGAAGGCATGGAGGTGTTGAAGCGCCTGCGCGAATGGAGCCGCGTGCCGGTCATCATCCTGAGCGTGCGCGACCGCGAGGACGACAAGGTGGCCGCGCTCGACGCGGGCGCGGACGATTACGTGACCAAGCCGTTCAACAGCGCCGAACTGCTCGCGCGTCTCCGCGCCGTGTTACGGCACGCCCAGCCGCAGGGCGCGGACGCGATTTTCCGCACCGGCGAACTGGAGGTGGATTTGTCCGCGCGCGTCGTTCGCAAACACGGCCAGGAAATCAAGCTAACGCCGATTGAGTATTCGCTGCTGCGGTTGTTCGTGACCCACGCCGGCAAGGTTTTGACGCACCGCCAGTTGCTGACAGAAGTCTGGGGGCCGAAGGCGGTGGAGCAAACGCATTACCTGCGCGTCCATATCGCGCATTTGCGCGAAAAGATTGAAGAAAAACCATCCCATCCCGAACTGATCATCACCGAATCCGCCGTGGGCTACCGGTTGCTGGAACTGGAATAAAATAGATTCGTCAGGCCCGGAACCGCGTCAGAAGCAGTCTCCGCCACAAGCCCGGAAATAAAATCACCCGCCACGTTTCCGCGGCGGGCGCGTTGTGTAAAGTCGGGCTTTACGCCGGTTCGGCGGTTTCGAGGAAACCTTGCAGATGGCGCACGCGCGTCGGGTGACGCAATTTGCGCAGCGCCTTCGCCTCGATCTGGCGGATGCGTTCGCGCGTGACGTTGTACATCTTGCCGATTTCCTCAAGCGTCCGTTCGTAGCCGTCGAGCAGACCGAAACGCATTTCGAGAATCTTGCGCTCCCGCTCGGTCAACGTCGTCAGCACGTCACTCAACTTCTCGCGGAGCAGGCTGTAACTGGTCACTTCGGACGGATTTTCGGCCGTCTTGTCCTCGATGAAATCCCCGACGCTCACGTCGCCGTCGTCGCCGACGGGCGCGTGAAGCGACACCGGCTGCTGCGCCATCTTGAGCAGCGCGTGGATACGGGACACGGGCATGTGCATTTCATCGGCCAGTTCCTCCGGCGTCGGCTCGCGGCCCAGTTCCTGAGTGAGCTGCTTTTGCGCGCGCCAGAGCTTGTTCATGATTTCAATCATGTGCACCGGGATGCGGATGGTGCGCGCCTGGTCGGCGATGCTGCGCGTGATGGCCTGGCGGATCCACCAGATGGCGTAGGTGGAAAACTTATAGCCGCGACGATACTCGAATTTCTCGACGCCCTTCATCAGGCCGATGTTGCCTTCCTGGATCAAGTCGAGGAACGACTGGCCGCGGTTGGTGTATTTTTTGGCGACGGACACGACGAGGCGCAGGTTGGCCTCGGCCATGTGCGTCTTGGCCTTCAACCCGCGCTCGGCGGCGGCCCGCAAATCGCTGAACGTTTTGAAAAAGATTTCGCGCGGCATCCGGACGAATTGTTCGAGGGTCTGGATTTTGGCGCGTTCGGCCTCGATCGCCGCCCGGCGTTCGGCAGTCGAGCGTTGCGCCTCAAGTTCCTGGATGTGGCGCAGGCTGGCCTGGAATTTTTCGTGGACATTACCGGCCACGACGATCATTTCTTCGACAACCTTTTGTTTGTAATAGAATTTCGTGAACAAATCCTGCAGCTTGAAGTTGAGCTTTTTCAATTCGCGCTGCAATTTTTCCTTGCGGCTCTTTTGCTGGGCCTTCTGCCACAGGAAATACCTGGCGTCCACTTTTTGATCGAAGGCGCGGATTTTTTTGATGAGCTTGCGCAATTCGCGCAAATGGCCCTCGCGATTGGCAATCTTCTTGTCCACGATCACGCGGTCAAAGCGTTCCTTGGGCGGTTCGGACAACAATTTTTCCGCGATGGCGATGTGTTCCTTGGCGGTGAAGCCGAGGCTGTACACAATACGTTTCATTTCCAGCTCGGCTTCCTCGATACGCTTGCAAATCTCGACTTCCTGTTCCCGCGTGAGCAGGGGCACCTTGCCCATCTGGTTCATGTACATCCGGACCGGATCATCGAGAATCTCGAGGCGCGCGTCCTCGTCTTCTTCCGCCTGCTGGGTCGCTTCAGCGGGCTTGGCCGCGCGTTCGGCCTCGGCCTGGTCCATGACGATTTCCACGTCAAGGCTCCGCAGCTTGGTCAGCAGGGCGTCGAGATCCTCGGGGCTGAGATTGTCCGGCAGAACGTCATTGACGTCATCGTAGGTGATATAGCCGTGCTCCTGCGCCAGATGGAGCAGCGTCCGGACCGTCTCGGTCAGGTCCACGGCCGACGGGGCAGCCGACGGCGTCGCACCGTTGGGATGGCCGTTCTGCGGCGTTTTCGACGGCGATTTTACCGCGGCAATGATTGCCCCCGCGACATGCGGCTTGGCTTTGTGCGGCTTGGCGGCTTCTCTGCGGACGCTGGAAATGACAAAACGCCGGCGCACCGGCGCCAGTTTGACTTTGGCGCTTCGTCGGCTGCCACTTCGATTTTTGCGCACCCCGCCGCCTCGCGCCGTTCTTTTTCGCTTCAACATAAATTATAATTAGACCTGCTGCGGCTCATTTCGGTTCAGCCAACTCACCGAATCCCTTGCTACCGAGCCACGCCGTTTCTGGATACAAATATGCCCTCACCCATTGAACTTCGGGAGAGCGCCCACACCAGAAGACCGACGCGGCTTTAGATTAGCCTTTTTGAGCCAAAATTCAAGAAGAAACCGTTCCGGCGACAAAGTTACAACACTTTGATAATATGCGACTTATAATAATTAGCCGTTCTGATTACCAATCTTTTAGTGGTTTTTGCGGGCTTTCGGGCGGTTTTTGGGGCTTTAATTGGAGAAATTGCTCGTCTCCCTTCTGGGCGTCCAACAGCCGTTTCGCTTGTTCCGGCGACATTTCTTGGGCAGCGGAAGGCTGCTCCTGCTGCTTTTTCGCCTCAGATTGTTGGTTTTGCTGTTTCTGGGATGATGACGTTTGATCTTTCTGCTGTTCCTGTTGGTTTTGTTGGTTCTGGCCCGGCTTTTGGTTTTGCTGTTGCTGATTTTGCTGATTTTTTTGATTTTTCTGGTTTTGTTGTTGCTGCTGTTGCTGTTGTTGTTGTTGCTGTTGTTTCAACAACTCTTCGAGCTTTTTCAACTTCACGTCGGCGGGATATAGTTTCAACCCGTTTTCCACCTTTTCCAGCGCCGATGGAATGTTATTGGAAATATAAAATTGAGCGCCACCGTTGAAAAATTCTTCAGCGGTCTGCGCCGGTGTGGTCAAGGCGGCCAGCAGCAACAGTTCAAGGCTGATGAGGAGTCGCAATGTCATCGATGTTCTTCAATTTCCTGGTAAAATCTTCAAATTGTTTCGCCGCGATGGTTTTTTGCAGCGGCAACATGATTTCCAACGCCCGATGAAATTCCGCGCGCCGCACGGCTGCATCCGCCTCGCTCTTCGCCCGGCGGAGCGCCTCGCGAAACTGCTTGATCTGTTCCACGGCGTTCTTCGTGAACGCCAGGTTGAAGACAGCGTCCACGTCGTTGGTGTTGAGCGTCACCGCCCGTTCGTAAGCTTTCTCCGCCGTTTCCAAACCTTCCTGCAAGCCGTCCAGATTCTTCGCCTCCCTGGCCAATTGAAATTGCGTGTTGCCGAGATTGTAAAATGCCCTTTGCTGGAGCGGCAAATCCGGCGACAGCGTCACCGGCTGGAAAAGTTTCTGCGCCAGATCAAAATTTGTCGCGCGATACGCCGCGTCGCCCGCGTTGAAAAGAAACCGCAAATCATTGGTCTTCACTTCCGCCAGCCGGGTGAACTCCACGAGAGCGTTGGTGAAATTACCACACCGGTAATCGCGCCAGGCACTCGCCGGCGAGGCGTTCGCGGCCGCTGGCAGCAGCAAAACTGCAATTAACCCCGTCAGCGCCGCGGCTTCGACTTTGGATCGGGAATGGGGAACGGTGGACTGTTTCCTTTCCGGCAAAAACATTTCCGCCAGCAACAGCAGCATCACCGCCGCCAGCGGCCAGTGGAATTGCTCGTGATAACGCCGCACCAGCCGTTCCTTACCCTCCGATTTCGGCAACGGCGCCAAACCGCGCTCGTAAAGCGTGTCCATCGCGTTGGCCCCGCGCAAGGGCAGATAAAATCCACCCGTCGCGCCGGCAATTTGCTGGAGCAACGCCTCGTTGAGGTGCGATTTCACGACGTTGCCCTGCTCGTCGCGGACGTAATCGGAATTGCCGTTGGCGTCCGGCACGCGGATCAAATCGCCCGCCGTGGTGCCGATGCCGATGGTGAAAATTTTCAGGTCGGCCTGTGCTGCGTTTTGCGCGGCCTTCAGCGCGTCGGCTTCGCTGACATTGTCCTCGCCGTCGGTCAGGAGCACGAGCACCTTGTGGCGGCTGTCCTCCTTGAACGCCGTCAACGCCGTGTTGATAGGCGAGGCAAGGTCCGTGCCGCCCTCGGGAATTGAATTCACGTCCAGCGCCTGCACACATTGCTGAAACGCCGTGTTGTCAACCGTCAGCGGACATTCCAGAAACGCGTCGCCGGCAAACGCCACCAGCCCCAGCCGGTCGGTCCCGGCTGTTTGCATTAATTCCAGTGCGGCGAGTTTGGCGCGCTCCAGCCGGTTGGGCGCGATGTCGGTTGCCAGCATGCTCTTGGAGGTGTCTATTGCCACTACGACGTCCAGTCCGCGCTGCTCGACTTCCTGCAGATCAAACCCGTGTTGCGGCCGGGCCAGAGCCACAATCGAAAGCCCGACCGCTGCAAGTAAAAGCGCAAACCGGATTTTTCGTCGGGCCGGGGAAATTCCCACCGTCAGCGACGACAACAATCGCGCTTCAATGAACTGCGTCAGCAATTTCTGCCGTGCCCGCTCGCGCCACCAGAAAAACAAAGCCAGAGCCGGTAGAACCACCAACACCAACCATAAAAGTTGTGGATGCTCGAACCTCATTTTCAAATCGTAAATCGTAAATCGTAAATCACAAATGTCATGGCAGCCTCCGAAACACGGTTTGCCCCAACGCCAGTTCCACCAACAAAATCACCAATCCCAGCGAAACGAACCACGGGAACAATTCGCTGAATTGGGCGAATTTGTTGATGACCGCCTCGGTTTTTTCCAGCTTGTCAATCTCCGCATAAATCTGCCGGAGTTTCTCGTAATTGTCCGCCCGATAAAATTTTCCGCCGGTGATCTGCGAAATCTGTTGCAGCAAGTCTTCATCCGGCAAAAAGCCCGGCGGCAATCCCATGCGTTCGGTAATTTCACGGTTGCCGAGACCGATGGTATAAACTTTCACGCCCAGCGCCGCCGCCGCGTTCGCGGCCATGAGCGGATCAATTTTCCCGGAATTATTTCCACCGTCGGTCATCAGCACGATGATTTTGCTTTTGGACTTCAAATCGCGCAGCCGGTTCAGCGATGTGGTAAGCCCGTCACCGATGGCCGTCGCGTCGGAATTAATTGTGCCGATGCCCAACCGGTCGATGTTTTCGAGTAAAAAATCGTGATCCAGGGTTAAGGGCGAGGCAATGAAGGCTTGGGCGGCAAAAACCACCAGACCGAGGCGGTCGTTGGGCCGCTCCTCGACGAACTTTTTCAGGACTGATTTTGCAACGTTGAACCGGCTGATGCCCTGGCCATTTACCACATAGTCAGGAGTATTCATGCTGCCGGACAAATCCAGCGCGACTACAATGTCCACGCCGCTGGCCTTGACCGTGGTGGCGCTTTTCATCAAACGCGGCTGGGCCAGGGCCACGATGAACAACGCCAGCACCAGCCAGCGCAACGCCGCCAGGAATGCGCCGGCGCGCGAACGCCGCGCCTGCGTCAACCCTTCCACCAATCGTACCGCCGAATAAAGAAACGCGGGGGGTCGGCCGCGCCAGCCCTTCAGCCACGCCGCCAGCGGCAGCAGCAGCAACAGCAGCAGAAAATATGGATGCGCAAAGGTCATCGGCGATTTACGATTTACGATTTACGATTTCCCCAGCCATTTGCAGGTTGTTTCCGCTTTCCCGATTTTCGCTTTCCGCTTTTATTCCTACCGGTTCGGTTTCCTCGACCAGGCGCAAGGCTGAGTTGTGCAAGTCGCGTAACTCCGGTTCGCGCGGCTCATATTTGGCAAATTTCACGAGATCGCAGCTTTCCAGAAATTTTTCGAGGCTTTCCTTTTGCTCGGGTACCAGTAAATTCGTGGCTTGCAATTCATGGAGAAATTCCTCGGTGGTGCGTTCGGGCGCGTGGAAATCAAATCGTTCCTCGAGATAAGTGCGAACTGTGTCGGAAACCAGGATGCAAAACGGTTTGGGCTGGCCGATAAGTTCGAGCGCCTCGGCCAGCTTTTGCTTTGCGCGCACGTGCGCCGGCACGGGCTGCTCGATCGGGATCTGCGACCGCTGTCGCTGCCACCAGCGCCATGCCGCGAACAACAACGCCGCCACGGCCAGCACAACCAGCGTCCACCAAAACCATTCCCAGCCGTTCGGAATTTCTACCGGCGGCTTGATGTCGCGGATGTCGTTGACAGCTTGTGGCGTTGCGTTTGTCATTTCTTAATTTCCGTAGCAGCCGACGTGAGTCGGCTCTGGTTTTTTCATGGATAAATGAGCCGATTGACATCGGCTGCTACAAAGAATTGCTTTCATCCGCGCAATCTCCGTTTCTCGCGGTTCTCGAAAAATTTACCCAGCGCCGCCGGGTACGACTCGTTCGTGCGCAATTGAATGGTGTCGATGCCCGACGACCGGAATTGCCGCGCCAGTTCTTCGTTCTGTTTCTGCTGGCGCAAGGCAAAGGCATCGCGACTTTCGGCACGACCGGTGTTGAGCTCCAGAATTTCCCCGGTTTCCGCGTCCTCCAGAATCAGTCGGCCCAACGCTGGTAATTCGAGTTCGTAACGGTCGGCAATGTGCACCGCCACCACATCGTGCCGGCGGTTCGCCATGCGCAAAGCAGTTTGGACGGATTGCGGCAATACGCCGGCGTAGGGTCGCGCGTCTCCGCGCGAAGGCCGGCCGGGAACAACCGACGCTCCCGCCGGGCTGATAAAATCCGAAATGACCACGACGATGGCTTTGTGCGGCAAAACGTGGCCCATGAATTCCAACGCATTGACCAAATCCGTTCCGCGCCGCTTCGGCTCGAAGAACAGGACTTCGCGGATGACACGCAGTACATGGCCGCGGCCTTTGCGCGGCGGAATGAACTTCTCCACTTCGTCGGTGAACAGCAGCAGGCCGACCTTATCGTTGTTGCGAATGGCGGAGAAGGCGAGCACCGACGCAATTTCAGCGGCAAGTTCGCGTTTGGACTGGCCGCGCGAACCGAACAACCCAGAGCCGCTCACATCCACTACCAGCATCACCGTCAGCTCGCGTTCCTCGACAAATTTCTTGATGAACGGATGGTTCATCCGCGCAGTGACGTTCCAATCAATCGTCCGCACGTCGTCGCCGGGCTGGTATTCGCGCACCTCGTCGAAGTTCATCCCCTGCCCTTTGAAGACGGAATGGTACTGGCCCGCGAGCGTTTCGGTCACGAGCCGGTTTGTGCGAATCTCGATCTGCCGGATTTTCTTGAGGATTTCGCGGGGAATCATGGAAAAAGGATGAAGGAAGAATGCAGAATGCAGAATTGTTTCTTCATTCTTCCTTCTAAATTCTTCATTTGCTCAAGGTACCGGCAGTTCGTCGAAAATTTTCTGGACGACCGTTTCGCTGGTCTTTTCCTCGGCCTCGGCTTCGTAAGTGATGGCCACGCGGTGGCGCAGCACGTCCATGCCGATGCTCTTCACGTCCTGCGGCGTCACATAGCCGCGGCCTTTCAGAAACGCATAGGCCTTGGCGGCCAGCGTCAGGTTGATGGTCGCGCGCGGCGACGCGCCGAGCTGGATGAAATCCTTCACCGCAATCTTGTAATGGTCGGGGTCGCGCGTGGCGCAGACGAGGTCCACGATGTATTCCTTCACCTTGTCGTCAATGTAGATTTCATTGATGACTTCGCGGGCCTTGAAAATGTCCTTCGGGTCCACCACCGCGCTCGCGGCGGGTGTGCCGGAGGTTTTGGCCATCAGGTCAAGAATCTGCCGTTCCTCGGCACGCGAAGGGTAACCGATCTTCAATTTCAACATGAACCGGTCCACCTGCGCTTCGGGCAGCGGATAGGTGCCTTCCTGCTCGATGGGATTTTGCGTGGCCAGCACCAGGAACGGTTCCTCAAGCTTGAAGGTTTGTTCGCCGATGGTGACCTGTTTTTCCTGCATCGCTTCGAGCAATGCGCTCTGCACCTTCGCCGGCGCGCGGTTGATTTCGTCGGCGAGGATGAGATTGGCGAAGACCGGGCCTTTGCGCGTGCTGAAGCCGCCGGACTGCGGATTGTAAATCTGCGTGCCGATGACGTCGGCGGGCAGCATGTCGGGTGTGAATTGCAGCCGGGAAAACTTCACGTTGATGGTGGCGGCGAGGGATTTGACAGCGAGCGTTTTGGCCAGGCCGGGCACGCCTTCGAGCAGGACGTGACCGTTGGCGAGCAGGCCGATGACCAGCCGTTCGGTCAGGTAATTCTGGCCGACGATGACCTTGCCGAGTTCGTTAAACAGCGGGCGCGTAAAGGCGCTCGCTTCCTTGACTGCCTCATTGATGGCACTAATTCCAGTGTTCATTTTTCCATGAAAATTTGGTGTTCGTACGCGAAATGGACATATAAATCCGCAAAAATGTTCAAGCGAAATTTTCTGGCGGGAGAGCAAAATCTAGCATATAATGTGCTATCATTCGCTTGTGACCCCCATTATGAAAACGTTATGGGCGCATCTGAGGCGGATGCGGGCCGCCTATTTTGTTCTGTTCATCACCCTGGCGGCCACTTTTTTCACGTTTCTCCACCTGCGGCACAACAGCCTGCTCAGCGACCAAAGCCGGTTCGAGCGCATGGTGGCCCGCGCCCAAAACGGGATCGAACGCCGGATCGAACGTTGCACGGACCAGATGTACAACCTCCGCGCCTTGTTTGCGGCCAGTGAAAATGTCGAACTCAACGAGTGGAAACAATTCATCAACACGTTGCCCGTCCGGCATGAGGACCTGGGAATCCGTTCGCTGGGTTACCTTGAGATCGTGCCCCGCGCCAGCAAAGACGAATTCCTGGAGCATCAGCGCGCCGACACCGACGTCGGTTTCACCATCATTCCGGAGGGCGATCGGCCGGTCTATTACCCGACCGTCTACATCACTCTTTTTGGCGGACCCGGCCAGAAAAATGTCGGATTAGACCACGGGATCCAGCCCGAACGCCTGGAAACCATCCAACGGGCCATTGATGAAAACAAACCGACGGTCACCCGAAAGGTGAATTTTCTGGCTCCGGACGGAATGCATACCAATTCCGGCGTCGTCCTGTATTTGCCGGTTTATCGCAACGGCGCCGCGATCAAAACGGTCGTGGAGCGGCGCGAAGCCGCCCAGGGTTTGATCTGCGTGGTTATCAAACCCAGCGTCGCCTTTGCCAAATTACTCGGCGGCCTTTCCGTGGAGGCGGATCTGGAAATTTATGACGCCAACGAACCGGATCCCAACCTGTTGCTCTACAGTGAAAATGACCACACCAGCAACCCTAAGCTGCAACCGGTTCCTTACCTGTCAGCGCAAACCAATGTCACGGTTCTGGACCATCAGTGGACGCTGTGCATGTCAACCCTTCCACCGTTCCGGGTTGACGCCACCCATCATTTGCAGTGGATGTTGCAATGGCTGGCTTTGTTCGGCGGATTAGTGGCCAGCCTGCTGCTGTTTGGCATTACGTGGGTGCAGGTCAACGCCCGCCTGCGCGCAGAACATGATTCGGCGGAATTACAGCGCTCCGGAGCGGCCCTGGCCGCGGAAAAGGAATTGCTGGCGGTCACACTCAATTCCATTGCCGACGGCGTCATTACCACGGACATCGCCGGAAAAATCATTTCCACCAATCGGGCCGTGCAATCGCTGATCGGCTGGCCGCCGGACGAGGCGGAAGGTAAAAATTTGAACGAAGTCTTCCACCTCATTCATGACCAGACGCAGGAGCCTTGCGCCAATCCGGTCGAAAAAGCCCTTCAGACCTGCGCCATCGTCGAAATGGAAAATCACACCCTCCTGGTCACTCGCGACGGAACCAAACGCACCATCGCCAGCAGTGCCGCGCCCATCCGCGACAACGCCGGCAAGGTGGTCGGCGCCGTGCTGGTATTCCGGGACGTGACCGAAAAACAAAAGGCCGAAGCCCAGATGCTCACCGAAAGCAAGCTGCAATCCGTCGGCCTGCTCGCCGGCGGCATCGCGCACGATTTCAACAACATGCTCACGACCATCATCGGCAACCTCTCGCTGGCGCGCCTGCCGGATTCGTCCCGTGCGGAAATGTCCCAGTTGCTGGCGGATGCCGAAAAGGCCGCTTTCGAGGCGAAGGATTTGACCCAGCAGTTGCTCACCTTTGCCAAAGGCGGGGCGCCCATCCGGACGCCGACACTGCTCCATGAATTGATCCACGAAACGTGCCAGTTCGCCCTCCGGGGATCCAATGTGCAATGCACCTATTCGCTCGCCGATAACGCCTGGCCGGTTGAAGTGGATAAAGGCCAAATCCGGCAAATCCTGAACAATTTGATAATCAACGCCCGGCAGGCCATGCCGCAAGGCGGCAAAATCGAAGTGAGCATGGAAAACACCGAACTGTCCGCCAGTTTCATGCCTTCGCTGCCGGCCGGCCGGTATTTGAAAATCTCTATCAAAGACTACGGACCAGGCATCGCTCCCGAACATCTGCCCCGTATTTTTGAACCTTATTTCACCACGAAACAGGCGGGTACCGGCCTCGGACTCGCGACGGTTTATTCGGTGATACGAAGACACGATGGCCAGATCAAGGTCCTCTCCGAGCCGGGCAAGGGAACAACCTTCGAACTCTATCTGCCAGCTTCACAAAAGCCCGTGCTCCCGGTTGCCGCCGAGCCGAAGCCTGAAAAAATTTCCGGCCGCGGCCGGATTCTGGTGGTGGACGACGAAGCCCCCATCCGGAAATTCTTGAGTTTGATGCTGCAAAAATTCGGCTACGAAGCGGAAACCGCCAATGACGGCGGCGAAGCCATCGAATGCTACAAGACCGCCAAATCCGGCGGAAAACCGTTCGACGTCGTCATCATGGATCTGACCATCCCGAACGGCATGGGTGGATGCGAGGCCGTCCGCCGCCTCCATGAATTGGATCCCAAGGTCCGCGCGATTGCGTCCAGCGGCTATTCGCTTGATCCGATCATGGCCAATTTCCGCGATTACGGCTTCTGTGGTGTCATTCCCAAACCCTACCGCGCCGAAGACCTGAATCACGTTCTCAAAGAAGTCATCGGCAACGGACACCAGGCCAATTAAACCGGCGGCGTGCGTTTCCCCAGCTCAGGGTTGCCCGGCGCCACGAACCATTGCGATGTCACGCTGGATCTGTTCGCGTAACTCTTCCGCGGAAGCGAATTTCCTTTCGTCACGCAGCTGCGCGCCGACTTCAACCTCCAGTTCCCGGCCGTAAAGATCGCCGCTGAAATCAAGCAGATGCGCTTCCACGCGGAGCTGGGGCGCGGCGGATGCCATCGTCGGGCGAAGGCCGATGTTGAGTGCCACGCGGTAAACTTTGTTATTCACACTGGCCCGCCCGGCATAAACGCCGTTCGGCGGCAACACCCGGCCGGACACGTCGAGATTGGCGGTGGGAAAACCGAGTTGTTGACCAATGCGGTCCCCGGCGATCACCTGCCCGGCAATCGCATAAGGCCGTCCGAGCCTCTGACTCGCGGCATCGAGCCTGCCGGCGCGGATGGCCTCGCGAATGCGCGTGCTGCTGACCGTTTGACGGTCGAGCGACACGGCAGCCAGTCCGTGGACGGTGAATCCGAGTTCCGCGCCAAGTTTTTTGAGCAGCGCCACGTTACCGCCCCGCTGGTAACCAAAAACAAACTCCGCACCGACACAAACACTCTGGACCTTTCCAAGGTCGCCCGCCAGACCGCGGATGAAATTCTCGCCCGGCTGCCGGCTGAATTGTTCGTCGAAATGAATCAACAACAAAACGTCTGCACCCAACGATTCAATCGCGCGCAATTTCTGCGGCAGCGAATAAATCAACGGCGGCACCCGGTCCGGCGCGACAACGGTGTTGGGATGCCGGTCGAAAGTGAGTACCAGCGCAACGGCGTCATGCGGGCGCGCGTCGGCGATGGTCTGGCGGATGATCTGCTGGTGGCCGAGGTGGACGCCGTCAAAAAAGCCGATGGCCAGGCAGACTTTTTTGCTGCCGGGCCTCAACTCATTTGCAGCGTGGATGAGTTTCACAAGCACAGAGGTTAAATTGGTAACCAGTTAAATGAGTTAAATGAGCAGCTCGCTTCGTCGTTGAACCTCGACTCATTTAACCAATTACTCATTTAACTTGTTTAACCAGCCAACTTCAAAAACGGAATTACTTTCTTTTCCAGTTCCGCCGTCGTCAATTGCAACACGTCGTCCAGCTTTGTTGCGTCAGCCAAGTCGAATTTCCCGGAAACGCTGCGCCGCAAGGTTGCCAGATGCGCGCCGCACCCGAGTTTTTGACCGAGGTCCTGGGCGATACTGCGAACGTAAGTACCTTTGGTACAGGCAATTCGGAATTGACCAAGTGGCGGTTCATAACTCGTGAACCGGAAATTGTAAATGTGAATCAGCCGCGGTTCGCGCTCCACCTCCATGCCTTTGCGGGCGAGCTTGTAAAGCGGCACACCTTTGATTTTTACCGCCGAAACCATCGGCGGCGTTTGCATCTGGTCACCGACGAACGCGGCGGCGGCTTCGTTCAACTGGTCGAGTGTCAACGGCGGCACCGGTCTGGTTTCGAGAATTTCCCCGTCCGCATCATAACTGTTCGTCGTCTCGCCAAATTTGACCGTGCCTTCGTAAACCTTGTCGTCGCCCATCAATTTTTCGGACAGCTTCGTGCCAAGGCCGAGCACGATGATGAGCAGGCCGGTGGCGTTAGGGTCGAGCGTGCCGCAATGGCCGACTTTTTTGATGCCGAATTTGCGGCGGATGGCGTCCACCACGTCGTGCGACGTCGGGCCAGCGGGTTTGTCAATCAGGATGGCGCCGTCGAGCGCGGAAAATTCTTGCATATTAAAGTCTGCTGTTTTCCCAAGACCAACCAGGTCTTCTAAAATTTCTTAACAGGACAATGGTATATCCGCGAATATCTTCGGTTGGAAGACCCGTATCTGTGGCAAATTCCCGCAACTGGCGTTCTACTTTCTGAAAAGTTGACCAAAACGGATTTTGATCAAGATGACCTCCTATCCAATCCGTTTCGAGTTTCGCTCGAAAATTTTCTTCAAGTGGTTTCCAATCATGAACCAAGGATAAACCATTTTGAAGCAATTGATCAGAACGCAATTCTTCCGCCGAACGGGAGAAAAAATCCATTGCATGAAGTCGTAAATCACCTGAAATTTCGGCCAAAACAATCTGCAATTCAGTTTTTAAATTTTTATAAATATACCAATTGCGTTCCGCTTCTATCCAGCCACTCCTTCCAAATTTCAAGTAAGCAAGTCCCGTATTTCTTCCGATGGGACGCGTCCCCGCTCCTGCCCAGCAAGGATCATAGGTTGTTGCAACTTCTACCGCCAAAGCACCGGTTTTTCCGTCTCGTTGAAAAAAAATAAAGTCATACAACCCATCACTGTGAGTTCGCTGGAAATTGTAAAAAAAAGATTTTGCCCAAACAAATTTGAAATCGGGATGGTTTGCCTCCATGTGTGAAAGCAGATCTTTTTTTATCTGCATACCAAAAATTTATTTCGCGGCGTTCAGCGCGCGCTTGATGGCGGCGATAACTTTGCGCTGGACGGACAGCGGTTTGCCGGCGATACGCGCACCTGCCGCCGCGGGATGGCCGCCGCCGCCGAATTGCGCGGCGATTTCGTTCACGTTCACCTTGTCGCTCTTGGACCGGAGGCTGATGCGGGTCAGTTCCGGCTCCAGTTCCTCGAACACACACGCCACCACCACCGGTTCAATCGCCCGGATATGGTCAATCAAACCTTCCGTGTCGTTGCTTTCCGCGCCCGTACGGGCGAAATCCGCCTGCTTCAGCCAGAACCACGCAATCCGGTCGGCGGCGGTGAGTCGGAACTTGCTGTAAACGTGCCGGAGCAATCGCATGCGGGAAAGCGGGTAGGATTGATAAACCTCGTCGCAAATTTTCGCGAGGTTGGCACCGCGGGTAACAAGTTCCGCCGCGGCATGAAAAGTGCCGGGCCGGGTCGTGGCGTATTGAAACGAACCGGTATCGGTGGAAATAGCGGCGAACAGACAGTCGGCAATCGGTCCGGTAATCGGCCAGCGCGCGACCTTAAGCAGCCGGAAAACCAACTCGCCGGTGGAAGGTTCACGCGGCGACACCCAGTTGACATCGCCGTAACGCGTGTTGCTTTCGTGATGGTCAATGTTGATGAAAACTTTTCGGCGCGCGATATGTTTGCCGGCTTTGCCCAGACGCTCGAAACTTGCGCAATCCAGGGCGATGACGCAATCGAACTTCATCCCGGCCTTTGGTTTCTGGAACAACCCGTCGGGGTCGAGAAATCTGTATTTCTGCGGCACGCCGTCCTCGTTCCAACAGACGACCTTTTTGCCTTCGTTCCGGAGCGTCAGGGTGAGGCCGAGCTGGGAACCCACGCAATCGCCGTCGGGCCGGATGTGGCCGACAATGCAAAAGGTTTTGCTTTCGCGTACCGTGTCCAGAATGCGATCAATGATTTTGGGATAACTTTTCACAGTTTGGTTTCACCCGCATCGGCCAACTGGTCCTTTTCCAGCTCCTCAATGATTTGCAACACGCGGTTGCCGCGCACGACGGAATCGTCGAAGGCAAATTTCAACTTCGGCGTATATTTCAGGATGACGGCCTTGGCAATGAAGCCCTGAATGCGCACGCGATGTTCGTTGAGCAGTTGAAAACCGCGCTTCTGCTGGTCGGGGTTGCCGAGAATGCTGACGTACACCGTCGCCGACTTGAGGTCGCCGGCCACATCCACGTCATTAACCGTGATGAGGCCGACCTCGTTGACGTGAAATTCGCGGCGGACAGCTTCGCCGATTTCACGCTTCAGAAGTTCGCGCACGCGTTGGAGTCGTAGAGAGGGCATTTCGATTAAGATAAAGATTACGATTATGATTACGATGGTGGTTTGAATTCTTATTCTTGCTCCTGATCGTAATCTTAATCGGCAATTTTCATTTCAATTCATAATTTGGCCGCCACCTTCTCAATCGTGTAACATTCAATGGTGTCGCCCACCTGGAACTCGCTGTAACCCTCGATACGGATGCCGCATTCCATGCCGGCGCGGACCTCGTTGACCTCGTCCTGAAACCGGTGCAGCGATTGCAAGATGCCTTCGTAAATAACGTCCTTGCGGCGACGCACGCGCACCTTGCCTTTGACAACGCGGCCGCTGGACACCATGCAACCGGCCACCGGCACGCCTTTGGACAATTCGAAAATCTGCCGCACTTCCGCCGCGCCAACGATGCTTTCCTTAGCGTCCGGTTCCAGCAAGCCGGCCATGGCCTCCTTCACCTGGTCAATCAATTCGTAAATGATGGCGTAAAGCTTGATCTGTACACCTTCCCGCTTCGCCTTTTCGGCGGCGGTACTGTCCAATCGCGCGTGGAAACCGAGAATGACCGCGGAGGACGCGGACGCCAGCGCCACGTCGTTTTCGGTAATCGTGCCGACATCGCTGTGCAGAATTTCGAGCGTGACCTTGTCGGACTCGATTTTCTTGAGCGCCTCGACGATGGCTTCGACCGAACCCTGGGTGTCAGCCTTGACGACGACTTTGAGCACCTTGCTCTGCGCTGCTGCCAGCGAGGCGAACAAATTTTCCAGCGTGACCTTGGAGCGGTTCTCCAAATCCTGCGCTTTCATTTCGTTGGCGCGTTGTTCGGCCAGTTCGCGCGCGGCTTTTTCATCCTCCACCACGCTGAATTCCAGGCCCGCGTCCGGCACGCCATTCAAGCCCAGCACCTTCACCGCCACCGACGGCCCGGCTTCCTTGAGCCGCTGGCCCTCTTCATTGATCAACGCGCGGACGCGTCCGTAAAACTCGCCGCACAGGATGATATCGCCGACGCGCAACGTGCCTTTACGCACGAGCACCGTGGCCGTCGGGCCGCCCGGCTCGACGCCGGATTCAATGACGTTGCCCTTGGCGCGGCGGTCCGGATTCGCCTTGAGTTCAAGCAATTCGGCCTGGAGCAAAATCATTTCCAACAGCTTGTCCACGCCCTGCTTGGTGAGCGCGGAAACATCCACAAAAATCGTGTCGCCGCCCCAATCGTCGGGCACCAGCCCCTTGTCCTGCAACTGCTGGCGAACCTTCATCGGGTTCGCGTTGGGGTGGTCAATCTTGTTGACCGCCACCAGGATCGGGACCTTGGCGGCCCTGGCGTGGTTCAACGCCTCGAGCGTTTGCGGCATGACGCCGTCGTTCGCGGCCACGACAAGCACAACGATGTCCGTGACGTTCGCCCCGCGCGCGCGCATGGAGCTGAACGCCGCGTGACCGGGCGTGTCCAGGAACGTGATTTGGGCCATTTCCTTTTTGCGTTCCGGGTGCGGCACGGAAATGGTGTAGGCGCCGATGTGCTGTGTGATGCCGCCGGCTTCGCCCGCGGCGACGTTCGCCTTGCGAATCACGTCCAGCAACGTCGTTTTGCCGTGGTCAACGTGGCCCATGATGGTGACCACCGGCGCGCGCGGCTTGAGCTGTTCCGGTTTGTCCTCGACGTCGAGTTCGACTTTTTTGACCGGAGCGTGGACCGTGCCGCCGCCGCGTTCACGCTTTTCGACTTCAAACCGGAAACCGTATTTGGCGCAAAGCTGCTGGGCGATTTTTTCTTCAATCGCCTGGTTCACGTTGGCAAAAACGCCCAGTTCCATCAAATCAGCGATGATTTTGAACGGCCTTTGCTTGAGCTGCGCGGCGAGTTCGCGCACGACGATCGGCGGCTTGATGACGATGACTTCGCCGGTGGCGGGCGCGACAAATTTGGGCGGTGACGTGGCGGGTTTGGCGGCCGGTTCGCGGGCCGGGGCCGTGGACTGGCGGCCGGCAGGCTGACGTGCCGCTTTGGGCTCCTGTCTTCCGGCAGCACCGGGACGCGACGGCGGGAGCTTGACCGTACCGGCCTTTTCGCTCGGACGTTGCGGACGTGACGGCAATTGAATAAACCCGACTTTTTCGCCGAGTTTCGGTCCGGCCGGTTTGGGCGGCGGCAGTGGGGGCGGCAGTTTGGGCGGTTCAACCACCGGCGGCGGGGCCAATTCAACTTTGGGCGGCTCGGGTTTGACCTCCGGCTTGGGCGGCTCCGGCGGCGGCGGTTTGATGACGACGATGGGTTCGCTCGGCGCGGCTTTCGGTGGCGGTGGGGGCGGTGGAGCGAGTTTGGCCGCAATCTCCGGGTGCTCTTTACAAAGCTCTTCTTCGAGATATTCGGCGCTGATTTTATCGAGCGAACTGGACGGGACCTTGGCGGCGGCAATGCCCAGCGACTTGGCCTTGGTGAGAATCACCTTGTTCTCCAGGCCAAGCTTCTTCGAAATGTCGTAAATCCGAACGGGCATATGTTTCTTTCTTCACCAAACCGCGCCGGTCAACCAACCGGCCAAAAATTTTCCGGACGGCATTCATCAGGCCACCGCCGCAGCGGATTCATTTCCGCTCAACTGAATTTTCCGGTTTTCGGCTTCGGCACGCGCGGCTTTCAAAATATCCGCCGCCTTTTCACCGATTTGCGGAATGCTGCTCAAATCACTTTCATCCGCCGACAACAAATCCTCGATCCGCGTCAACCCGGCATGCACCAGCGCATCGGCCTGCTCGGGTGAAATTCCCGGAATGGCGGCCAGCAACCCGACCGCTTCGGCGACCTTCTCTTCAAAGCCCTTGGTCACGACGACTTCGGCGTCGATGTTCACTTCCCAGCCGGTCAGCTTGGCCGTCAGGCGCGCGTTTTGTCCGCGCTTGCCGATGGCCAGCGACAATTGATCTTCCGCCACCAGGATGTGCACGCGCCTGTTGGCTTCATCGATTTCAAAACTCTTGAGCTTCGCCGGCGAAAGGGCGTTGGTGATAAAGGTCCTGATGTCCGGCGACCACGGAATAACGTCCACTTTCTCGTTGTTCAACTCGCGGACGATGTTTTTGACGCGCTGGCCGCGCATGCCCACGCACGCGCCGACGGGGTCCACTTTGTTGTCGCGCGAATAGACGGCCATCTTCGTGCGAAAACCCGGTTCGCGCGCGACGCCTTTGATTTCAATCGTGCCGTCGTTGATTTCCGAAACTTCGAGCTGGAACAGTTTGACCACGAATCGCGGGTCGGCGCGGGACAGGATGATTTCCGGTCCGTGCGCGCCTTCTTCCACTGCCTTCACAAAGCAACGGATGCGTTCACCGACCTGATATTCCTCCGTGGGCACGCGCTCGCGATTTGGCAGCAACGCCTCGTATTTGCCCAAATCCAGAATCACGTCCGATCGTTCGAACCGCCGTACGGTGCCGCTGACAATGTCGCCGACCCGATCCTTGAACTCGGTGAAAATCAGCGCCTTTTCCGCCTGCCGGATTTTCTGCATGAGCGCCTGTTTGGCGTATTGCGACGCGATGCGGCCGAAGCCGGTCGGCGTCACTTCCTTTTCAATTTCGTCGCCCACCTGCGCGTCGGGTTTGAGGCGGCGGGCATCGAACACGGAGATCTGGTCGTGTTTGGAAATGACCTTTTCCGAAACGATGAGTTTGGCAAACGCCTTGATGTCGCCGTTTTTCTGGTCAATCTCGACACGCAGTTCACGCGCCGGGCCGACCGCCTTTTTGGCGGCAGACAACAACGCCTCCTGGACGGCGCCGACGAGGACATCACGGTTGATGCCCTTTTCGCGCTCCCAGAATTCCAGAACTGCCAGAAAATCAGCATTCATATGCTCGACGCTGCGTTCGTATCCGGCGAATAAAAAAGTCGGCAGATATGCATCTTCCGACTTTCGCACGCTGGCTGAACCAGCAAACTTAACCATCTTAAGCCAACAGTGTAAATTCTTGACCGGAACCCGTCAAGCGCAAACAAACCCAAGTCAATACTGGGCAAAATTGATGTTTAACCTGGAAAACCATGAGTGAAAGCGCACTTTTAAGTCGCCCCATCCCGAATTGCCGCTTAACTTTGCTTCCAGAAGCCATGCTCGAACGAATCTTTCGGCTGTCGGAAAATCAAACCTCGGCCCGCACGGAATTGCTGGCCGGCGTCACCACGTTTCTCACGATGGCTTACATCATCGTCGTGCAACCGGCCGTCCTGTCCGGCGTGATGTTCGGCCAAACCACGGGCATGGATTTCGGCTCCATCATGACTGCCACGTGCCTCTCGGCGGCATTGGCCACCGCCATCATGGCATTGTACGCGCGGTATCCCATTGCCCAGGCGCCCGGCATGGGCGAGAATTTTTTCTTCGTCTTTTCGGCCATCCCCGCGGCGACGGCGGCGGGTTTCGCCAACGGCTGGCAGGTCGCGCTCGGCGCGGTGTTTGTTTCCGGCGTGCTGTTTTTGATTCTCTCGCTCGTCGGTTTGCGCGAACTCATTTTCAACGCCGTCAGCCCCAGCCTCAAGAACGGCATCGCCGCCGGCATCGGCCTGTTCATTGCGTTTATCGGGTTGCAAGACGCCGGCCTGATCGTCAAAGACCCCGGCACGGCGGTGAAATTGAACGCGCATTTCACGTCGCCGGACCTGATTATATTTTTTGCCGGCCTGCTGGTTACGGCAGTTTTATTTGTCCGGAAAGTGCGTGGTTCAATCCTCTGGGGCATCGTTGCGGCAACCGCACTTACCGTTGCGCTGAAGCTCGTTTTGCCACTGCTGCCCGCAACGATCTCCGCGTCGCCGGTGGTGACTGGCTCGCTGCTCGTGCAGCGGTTTGAATTTGCCAAAGGCCTGGTGTCCGCACCGCCGTCGCTGGCGCCGACGTTTCTGAAAATGGAACTTGTTCACGCGCTGTCGCCCGCGATGCTGCCGTTCGTGTTCGTGTTCCTGTTCATGCTCACCTTCGATGCCATCGGCACGCTGATTGGCGTGTGCGAACAGGCGGGGTTCATGCGCGACAACAAACTGCCGCGCGCGAAGCAGGCGATGGTGTCCGACGCCATCGGCACGGTGGCGGGCGCCGGCTTGGGCACCAGCACGGTAACGAGTTTCATTGAAAGCGCCGCCGGCGTGGAACAGGGCGGGCGCACGGGATTGACCGGGCTGGTGGTGGCCGCGCTGTTCCTGCTGGCGCTGTTTTTCAGCCCGCTGGTGGCGATGGTCGGCAGCTACCCGCCCATCACCGCGCCCGCGCTGGTGATGGTGGGCGCCATGATGCTCCGGAACGTGATCAAGATTGACTGGAACGACACCACGGAATCTGTGCCCGCGTTTCTGACGCTGATTGGCATTCCGCTGTCGTATTCCATCGCCGACGGTCTGGCGTTGGGTTTCATCAGCTATCCGGTTATCAAGCTGCTGGCCGGCCGTGGCCGTGAAGTCGGCTGGTTGACCTGTCTCCTGGCGGTAGTGCTGGTGCTGTATTTTGTCTTCGTCCGCAGCCGGATGGGATAACCCGAAAATTATGATTTACGATGTACGATTTACGCGATGCCTGGGGTTGAGGAAAGACTCGTAAATCGTAAACCGCATATCGTAAATTCAGCCAGAGACTCGTCACCTCGTCTCCTACGCGAAAATGAATCGCGTCTGCCGTTGCTTTAACTCACGGTCATGCCGAGCAGGAACTCGATGTTGGTCTTAGTCTTCTTCAGTTTGCCCAACAGCAGTTCCATCGCCTCGACCGGCGGCACGCCGGTGAGCGCGCGGCGCAACATGACAATCCGGTCCAGCTCGTCCGGATGGTAGAGCAGTTCCTCTTTGCGCGTGCCGGAGTGTTCGATGTTGATGGACGGGAAAATGCGGCGGTCCACCAGCGCGCGGTCCAGGTGCACCTCCATGTTACCGGTGCCTTTGAACTCTTCAAAAATCACTTCGTCCATGCGGCTGCCGGTGTCCACCAGCGCGGTGGCCATGATGGTGAGCGAACCGCCTTCCTCGATGTTGCGCGCCGCGCCGAAGAACCGCTTCGGCTTGTGCAGCGCGTTGGCGTCCACGCCGCCGGACAGGATTTTGCCCGAGTGCGGCTGGATGGTATTGTAGGCGCGCGCCAGGCGGGTGATGGAATCGAGCAGAATCACCACGTCGCGCCTTTGTTCAATCATGCGCCGCGCTTTTTCAATGACCATTTCAGCCACCTGCACGTGACGCTCCGGCGGTTCGTCGAACGTGGAGCTGATGACTTCCGCGCCTTTGCAGGTGCGTTCCATGTCGGTGACTTCCTCCGGCCGTTCGTCGATGAGCAGGATAAAGAGATAGGTCTCCGGATTGTTTTTGAGAATGGCGTTGGCGATTTTCTGCATGAGCACGGTTTTGCCCGTGCGCGGGGGCGCGACGATGAGGCCGCGGGTACCCTTGCCGATAGGGCAAACGAGATCGAGCACCCGGGTGCTCAATTCCTCGGGAGCGGTTTCCAGGATGAACCGCTTGTTCGGAAACAGCGGCGTGAGGTTGTCGAAATGGGTTTTCTCCTTCGCCTTGTCCGGGTCTTCGCCGTCCACCGCCTCGACCTTGAGCAGCGCGAAGAATTTTTCCTTCTCCTTGGGCGGCCGGATCTGGCCGGCGATGAGATTGCCGGTCTGCAAATCGAACCGGCGGATTTGCGACGGCGACACGTAAATGTCCTCCGGGCAGGGCAGATAATTGAAGCTCTGCGACCGCAGAAAACCGAAACCTTCCGGCAGCACTTCGAGCACGCCCTCGGAAAACAGCACGCCCGCGCGCTCGGCATTTTTCTGAAGAATGTGGAAAATGACCTCGTGCTTGCGCATCGTGCCGAAATTCTCCACGCCCAGGTCCTTGGCCATGTGATTCAACTCGCTCATCTGCATCGCCTGCAACTTGGCGATATTGAGCGAGGTGACAATTTTGTCGCGTTGCGGGCCGCGGCGTTCGACCGGCCTGGGTTCCTCCACCTTGGGCACTTCGGTCGGTTCGACCGGTGTGGATGGCGGCTGCAAATCGACGGAACCGGACGGTTCCACGGCGGCGGGAACTTCCGCGACCGGGCTGCCGTTGGTGGGTGATTCCGGTACTTCCACAGCCGGAACATCCGCCGGTGCTTCCGGCGCTGGTTTCACTTTGGGTTTTCTGGTTGAAACTCTTGGCATAGTTAAAATTGATTGGATTGGCTGGATTTCGATTCCCGGATTTGCAAGTCCTTGCACGTTGGACGACCGGCAACCGGAAAAGTTCAAAATGGATTATGTCAACCGAGCGTTCGAGGCAACTGTCACCTCAATACGGCAAGGGAAATTTCGCAGTCAACTCGCCCATAGGTTGGCGCATCTTGGCCATCCTGTCAAGTCGCCAAACCGGATTTTTCTTGTGCGATTCTCGCCGCGCGCGGTCATCGCCAGCGGGTGGAGTTTTGCGACGCTCGGTTTTGACTGCAATAACGCGCGTGATGAAGCATTGGCCATACTGTCAAAACCAGGAAAAGTACAGCTGTCGGCGACGGGAACATGGCAACTTATGGCTACGACCAAACTCAAACTCGGCATCACCGCGTTGGTGATTGCCGGCGCAACAACGGCGTGGGTGATTCAACACCAGGCTCAAATCAAACTACGCGAGGAGAATCAATCCTTGCGGCAGCAAATGGCCAAACTGCAAACCGAAAACGAGCGGCTTTCAAAACACCCGCCCACTCCACACCTGCCCGCACCGCCATTGCACGTCACCGCTTCAACGAACGCCCCGGCGGAAGATATGCAACCGACCAATCTGTATGCCCGGTTCAAAGACAATGCACCGAAGTTGACCGCCGAACAAGTGGAGGCTTACCTCAAGGCAAATGGGCGCAAAGCCTCAAGCCTCCTCGCCGCCTATCGCACCAGCGGTGACCCGGCGCTGTTGAAGGAAGCGATGGAGAAATATCCCAACGACCCGCAAGTGGCTTTCGAGGCGGTTTTTGACAAGGACTTGTCTCCCGAAGAACAGCGCCAATGGTTGAATACGTTCGAGCAGTCTGCTCCCAACAATGCGCTGGCGAATTACCTTTCGGCGTTCAATTACTTCAACTCCGGCCAGATAGACCAGGGGATTCAGGAACTCGCCGCCGCATCCGGCAAACAACTCGACGATTACACGGTGGAACGCGCTCAAGATGATGAAGAAGCCTACCTCTCGGCGGGGTATTCGGCGGCAGAAGCCGAAAGAATCGCCTTGCCGTGGCTGGAACTGCCTCAGCTTCGGCCGGTGAAACAAATGGGGCAGGACTTGGTTGAACTCGCGAACGCTTATAAGCAATCGGGTGACCCCGCATCCGCACAGGCCGCTTTGCAAATGGCATTGAACCTGGGCCAGGGTTACATGGACGCATCAGCAAACGGGCCCATTATCAGTCAACTTGTCGGCATTGCCATTGAACGCATGGCTCTCAACGCAATGGATCCCAACGGTCCTTACGGCGACAACGGCCAGACTGTCCAGGATCAGCTCAACCAAATCGCTCAACAAAGGGTGGCGATTAAAGAATTGGTGCAACAAGCCGAACCGTTGCTGCCAATGATGTCGGAGCAGGATTTGCTGAATTTTGAGAACCGCAAGATGCTCTTCGGCGAAGTGGCCGCGTTGCAGTGGGTCGTAAGCAAATACGGGCAGCAATGATGCCCACCAAGTCAATTTGAAAAAGCTGATTCCAACGGCTCAATAAAGCAGCGGGAATTTTGCCGTCAATTCACGCACGCGTTCGCGGACTTTATGCGCCGCCTCGACGTTTTTTATGTCCAACAACACCTCGGAAATCATGTCCGCAATCGCCGCCATCTCCGCTTCCTTCATACCGCGCGTGGTCACCGCCGGTGTGCCCAGCCGGATGCCGCTGGCCTGGAACGGTGAGCGGGTCTCGAACGGAATGGTGTTTTTGTTGACGGTGATGCCGGCTTCATCGAGCACGGCCTGACATTCCTTGCCGGTTACGTTCTTCGCGCCCACGTCCACCAGCATCAGGTGATTGTCCGTGCCGCCGCTGACGAGTCGGTAGCCGTTGCGTTTCATGCCTTCAGCCAGCGCTTTGGCGTTCTTTACAATCTGTTCCTGGTACGACTTGAACACCGGTTGCAGGGCTTCGTGGAAACAAACCGCTTTGCCGGCGATGACGTGTTCCAGCGGCCCGCCCTGGATGCCGGGGAAAACGGTCGAATCAATTTCCTTCGCGTTTTTCTCGCGGCACAAAATCAATCCGCCGCGTGGCCCGCGTAAAGTCTTGTGCGTCGTCGTCGTCACAAAATCCGCGTGCGGAATCGGGCTGGGATGAATGCCCACCGCCACCAGTCCGGCGATGTGCGCGATGTCGGCGAGCAGATACGCGCCGACTTCGCGGGCGATTTCGCCCATGCGTTTGAAGTCAATGATGCGCGGGTAGGCGCTGGCGCCCACGGTAATCATCTTCGGCTTGTGTTCGCGCGCCATCGCAGCGAGCTGGTCGTAATCAATCCGCTCGTCGTCCTTGCGCACACCATAATGGACGATTTCGAAAAATTTGCCGGAGAAATTTGCCTTGTTGCCGTGCGTCAGATGGCCGCCGTGGCTCAAATCCATCGTCAGCATCTTGTCGCCGGGCTTCAGCACGGCAAAATAAACAGCCATGTTCGCCTGGCTGCCGGAATGCGGCTGGACGTTGGCGTGTTCGGCGCCAAAAAGCTTTTTCGCACGGTCAATCGCCAGTTGTTCGACGGTGTCCACGTTCTCACAACCGCCGTACCAGCGTTTTTTCGGCAGGCCCTCGGCATATTTGTTGGTGAGCACCGAGCCCTGGGCTTCCATGACGGCCGGGCTGGTGAAATTTTCTGACGCAATCAACTCGATGTTTTCCTGCTGACGCAGCCGCTCGTGCTCGATGGATTCGGCCACGGCGGAATCCACGTTGCGCAAACGGAGCGATGCCGGGGCGAGCCGGATATCCATTTTGTTGACGCGGCGTTCGTGGCGCCCGCCTTCAAATTTGGCGCTGATGAACGCGTCGAGAATTTTCCGGCCCAATTCCGGCGGATGTTTCCCATCAAGGCAAAGAACATTGGCATCATTATGCTGGCGGGCCAGCGTTGCGGTTTGTTCGTCGGCCACGAGCGCGGCGCGCACGCCCGGCACCTTGTTGGCGACCATGCACACGCCAATACCGCTGGTGCAGATGACGAGGCCGAATTCCGCCTGGCCCGCCGCCACGGCCTGGGCCGCCGGCCGGGCAAAATCCGGATAATCGTCGGCCGGGTCTTTCGATTTCGCGCCGAAATCGGTGACGGTCAATCCGCGCTGCCGCAGGTGTTGCTTCAGCGCTTCCTTTAATTCAAAACCGCCGTGGTCCGCGCCGAGCGCGAAGTTGGTGACCGCCACGGGTTTGGCCGCGTGCGGGGCCGATAAGATTTCGTGTTGTTCCATAAATTTCAATAGTGACGCGATGCCCTGTTCAATCTGGTCGCGGCAATCCTTGTACACTTCATAATTGCCGCCGATGGGGTCGCTGATGTCTTTTTCAAATTCGTCCAACGTGTCGTCGAATTCACGCAGCAAAAAAGTTTTTTCCGCCGCCGGCGGATACAGCAGCGCAATCGCATCCACGTGGCTGTGCGTCATGCCAAAAATGTAATCCGCCTCCCGCACCAGGTCCGTCGTGAGCATCCGGCTGCGCTGGCCGGAAATGTCCATGCCGAGTTCCCGCATGGCGGTCACCGAATGCTCCGTCGGCGACTGGCCGTCCACCGCGCCGAGTCCCGCCGACAGGACGCGGAATTCCCCGCGCCCGGCCGCCGTCCGCCGAAACAGGGCTTCGGCCATCGGGCTGCGGCAGACGTTGCCGGTGCAAATGAACAAAACGGTTTTCATCCCGCGTAAAAGTTTACGATGAGTTGCCAGACGCGCATCGTCAATCCGAAATCAATGGTGCGACTGGCGCACGACGGCCAGGCCTTTGATTAAATCCACGGCGCGTGCCAATGCCGGGTCGCGCATCACCGGCTTTTGCGGTTCTGTCGCCCGCACCGGGGTGGAATCTTCCTCATCGGCTTCTTCACCGCCAGGCACCGGTTCGGGCGATCCCATGTCCTGTCCGCGATTCGCGCCGGGGTGTTTGTTTTCGCGCTGCTTCTGCAATACCAAATCCGCCTCGCTGGTATGATCCACAAACGGCAGCAAATTGTTGGTGGCGACGGTATTCTTGTCCGGCGCCGGCGGAGCGTAGGGATTATCCCAAAACGCGCGCTCGTCGGCCGCACTTACAGCCACGGCGATATCCGGCTGCAAACTGCCGGACACAACCGTTTGTCCATTCATTGATTTGATTGGCGTCGTCGCAATGCGCAGCCGCTCGCCATTGCGCAAAGGAAATTCCTTGAACGTCACCTCACCCGCCGTCGGCGAGCCGATAATCAGCCCCACGTCCGCGTGGCGCAAAGCCGCCGCCAGCGTTTCCGCCGCGCCGCGGGTTTCGCCGTTCACCAGCACCGCCAGCGGTCCGGCAATCTTCCTGGACGTGAATAAATTCGCCGCGGCTTGCGCCGACGCCGCGTCATCGCCATCGGCGAAGCGTAAATCCAGAACGAGACCGGCCACCTTGTTGGTGGCGGTCAACGCCCGATAGGCCGTACGCAATTCGTCCGCGAGATTTCCCGCGACCTGGCCGACACGCAGATAAGCGACATTGCTTTCAACCACGATGGATTTGCTCATTGCCGGTCCGCCGGACGAAGTCGCCGTTCCGCCCGTTTCGCCGCCAACCAAGGAAACCTTGCCGGGAAACCGGGACAGCAAGCCTTCGACCGCCGCGCGGTTCAAACTGTCGTCCGTTGCGCCCGGCAGATTCGTGCGCAGCAGACCATAGACTTCCTTGAAGTCCGGCGCCGGGTTTGTGGCCTCCGCGCACCGGGCGCAGGTTGTTGCCAGCCAGCCGGCCAGAGCCAGAACAAATAGTCTCAAACAACGTCGTGTCATGTTGCCTTCAAAATGCGGGACAAAACCACGAAAGTAAAGGTGCGAGACATTTATGATTAACCGGCACAACTCACCCGTGACCTTTCGCACCCGCTCCGCCGCTGGATGTTTTCATTCCCGCGTGCTATCCTTAACTCACACGATGAGCGGAAGAAAAATGTATTTCACCCTGCCCGCAGGGCGTCCATGAAGCGGCGAGACAGCCAAAATCAATACTCATCATTCAAGCCGTGATCCATTCCACCAAATATCTGTCTGCCGGTCTGGCGTGCGGGATTGTTCTGGCGCTTGTCTGCGTGGCCCAGGCGGGCACTGTCATTTGGAGCGGCGCCAGCGGGACGGATACGAACTGGTCCAACGGAAATAACTGGGCCGGATCGGTATCCCCCGCCGCCAGTGACGACGTGAAGTTCTTCGATGCCGGCGCCGGCGCCACGGTTTCCAACATCGACAACGTGGTGGATGGCGCCTTCAGCGGCACCATCGGCTCGTTGCAATACGGCAACACGAACAATTTTCACACCACGTTCATCGCCGCCGGCCAGACGTTGAACCTCACGGGCACCAACGGGCTTTCGGTGTTCATGCCCGTCCAGGATACGGCCGCCGGCCCGGCAAAATCCGTGTTCGCCACGATCACGGGCGCGGGCGCGGCGCTGAATCTGAACAACACGAACGCCAATCTGGTAATCAACCAGAGCCACACCAACAGCCCCGGCGGACGCGCAACGCTGGATTTGTCCGGTCTGGATGTTTTCACCGGCAATCTTAACCGGCTCGGCATCGGCACCGTCAGTTTGCCGAACACGCTGAACCCGGGCGGTGGGGCGGGCAATAATCGCTGTCTCGGCACGTTGTTCCTCGCGAAAACGAACGTCATCCGGCTGAACTATGCCGTCCCGCTCGCGACCTATCTGGCGGCCAACGCGACCAATGCGCTCGAAATTAGTCGCAATCCCGCCAACAATTCGGGTGCAGTTAGTTACCTTTATCTGGGGCGGTCCAACGCGTTTTACCTCGACAGCCTGGGCGTGGGCCGGGACAAGGCTTCGGCCTCGGCCGCCGGCTGGCTGGGTTTCAACCCCGCAGTCACCAATAACAACCCCATCGCTTATTTTCGCGGAACCGGCGGGGATACAAGCCGGATCACCTGGTGGGGCATCGGAGACATGAACGCCAGTTCTTCGTCGGCGCAGTGTTCCGTCGGTACCTGTGACTTCAGCAACGGCAAGGTGGATGCCCTCGTGAACGTGATGTCGCTCGCGCGGGACGGCAGTCCGCCGACCACCGCGAGCGCCAACAATCAGGGCACGCTCACTTTTACGGCCGGGTCGGTGAACATCAACACGCTCTACGTCGGCAATCAATCACTCGGCGGCATCGTCAGCGGCAATAATTATAATGCGTGCCTCGGCATCGTGAATGTCAACGGCGCGAATGCCACGCTGGTGGTCAACAGCAATCTCGTGCTCGGCCGGACGGTTACCAACAACGTCACGGCCCAGCGCACGTCCGGCACCCTCAACATTTACCAGGGCGTCGTCCAGGCGAACACGATTACCGCCGGCGCCTTCAGCACGAACAACGCCATCAATCTCATGGATGGCACCCTCATCGTCACCAACACCGCGGGCACCGTTGGCCAACCGCTCACTGTCCTGACGCTGTCCAATACGACCCTTTGGTTGAGCGTGAGCAGCAATGCCGTGCCCGGCGTGGCCGTCTCTTCTCTGCAAACCGGCGGAACGTCCAACAGCATCGGTTTGGCTTCGGTCCCGATTTTTCCGTCCTATCCGACGCAGGTCGTGCTCATCAAATACACCGCGTTGGATTCGTTTAATTTTGGCCTGGCCAATTCGCTCGCGTCTGCGCCCGGCGCTTACCTTGTAAACGATGCTGCCAACCAGTCCGTTGACCTGTTGCTGACCAGCGGCCCGACGCCAACGGTCGGCGGATTATCGTTTTTGCAGCAACCCGGCGATACCGTCGCGGGCTCGTCCATCTCGCCGGCGGTGAAAGTGGCGGTGACGAATTTCGATGGTACGTTCGCCACCAACGTGCCGGTGTTCATCTCGCTCTTCAGCGGCGCGGGAATTCTCAACGGCACTTTGAGCCGGACGACCGACGCCAATGGCGTTGCCACTTTCACCGATTTGAATTTGACCGTAGCCGGGCCAAAAATTTTGCGCGCGGCAGCGGGCGGAAAAACGGTCAACAGCACCGGGTTCAATATTCTGGCCGCGGCACCGGCGGGCCTCGCGTTTGTCCAGCAACCCAGTGACACCGTCGCCGGCCAGGTCATCACGCCGAACGTCACCGTGCAATTGGTTGACTGTTACGGCAACAATTCCCCGACCAGCGGAATCACCGTTTATCTCTCCATGAGCAGCGGCAGCGGAACGTTGGATGGAATCAACGCCGTCGATACCGATGCCAGCGGACTGGCCACGTTCACCGACCTCTCCATCGACCAGACGGGCACCAAACAACTGACTGCCAGCGCCACTGGTTTGCCGGCCACGACCAGCCGGCTGCTGGTCATCTTGCCGTCCATTCCCCTGCCGATGATTCCCAACCAGACGTTTTATGTCACCAATTACGGCGCGACGGGCGACGGTGTGGCGACCAATACCCTGGCGATTCAAAACGCCATCAATGCCGCCGCAATTGCCGGTGGCGGAACGGTGGAAATTACTCCCGGCGCTTATTTGTCCGGCCCGCTCAATCTCAGCAACAACATCAACCTGCAACTTGACGCCGGCGCGATGTTGCAGATGCTGCCCTACGGGAGTTACCCGACGAACGTCCCCAATTTCATCACCGGCACGCGCCTGCATGATGTCGAGATCAGTGGCGCGGGAATAATTGACGGCCAGGGCGCTCCCTGGTGGGCGTTGTTCAACGCCAACAACGCGGCGCTGCGACCGCACGACATGATTCTGATGTATGTCTGCACCAACGTGCTGGTTCAAAACGTCACCCTCCAGAATCCGCCGAACTTTCATCTCGACCTCAACAATCTCTGTCAGAACGTGAACGTCTCGCATGTCACCGTTAACACGCAGACCCCGTCACCCAATACCGACGGCACGGACATTTCCGCCAACAACTGCCTCATCCAATATTGCTCCTACAACGATGGCGACGACGACCCGGTGCTCAAAGGCCCGGCATATAATGTGACCATTGCCGATTGTAACATCGGCCTCAGTTACGGCGTTGCCGTCGGCAGCACGCTCGCCAATGGCGGCGCCACGAATCTCTACGTCGTCAATTGTCTGCTGACCAACACTATTTATGCGATTGACCTCAAGAGCGACCGCGATCGGGGTAATCTGATGCAGAATTTTACCTTCGCCAACCTCAACCTGAGCAACGTACAAAGGGCTTTCATCATTTACGATTACTATACCAACACACTTTACGGCTCCTTCAACACCGTAACGCCCGCCAGCGCCGCGCTCGACCCGGGACAGCCCGTCACCGCCACGACGCCCATCTGGCGCGACATCACGTTCAGCAACATCACGGTTACGGCTACCGGTTTGGCCGGGACGATTTGGGGCGTGCCGGAAATGCTGGTGTCCAACGTGACTTACATCAAAGTTCCCATCTCGGCTGGCAAGTCGTTCAACGTCTTGAACGCGCGGGGCATCCGGTTCATTGATTCGCCCGTCAGCACACCGTTTGGTGTCAATAATTTTGAGCTCTACAATGCCGAATTGATTATCAGCAATTCCGCGCCGGTATCCATACTCGTCACCCTGGATGGGTTTTCCACCAACGGCATCGGCAACACCCTGTCGCTCTACAACGCCCAGGCTATCGTGCAAAATACAAACCTCTTTTCGCCCAACCCGGTCATCACCCTCGGCGGCAGCACACTCACCGTCAGCAACAACTTGAACCTCGGCGGGGGTTCAGTGTTGAACTTTGTTCTCGGCACCAACCCCACCTGCCTGGCCGTGGCCGGCAATCTGGTTCTGAACGGCACCATCAACGTCAGCATGGGCGGCGGTTTTACCCCCACCAACTACACCCTGTTCACTTATACCGGCACGCTGGGCGGCACGCCCGTGCTCGGATCAACGCCGACAATTTATTCGTACAGTTACATCCTCGATACGAGCGTGCCCGGACAGGTCAGACTGATTGTCACCGCGCCCCCGCCGCCAGTTTTTGAAAACATCTACGTTGTTCCGGGCTCCGGCAGCAATGCGATGGTCATGAGCGGCAGCGGCGGGGTGACGAACGGCTCTTTCGGAGTGCTGGCTTCGACGAATCTGACCTTGCCACTGGCGCAATGGCCGTTCATGACAACCAATCCGTTTGATGCAACGGGCCGCTTCCTCTTCACGAACGCTCCCGGTTCAAATACCCCGCAGATGTTTTACCGGTTGCAAGTGCGTTGACGCCGGTGAAAGGAAATTTTGCGCGACCGGGAGTCAGACCTGGGCTTTGGCTGCCGGGCGGTTCCGCAACTCCACCCGCCGGGTTTTGCCGCTGATGGTCTGGGGCAGCTCCTTCACAAACTCGATTTCCCGCGGATATTTGTAGGGCGCGGCGGTCTGCTTGCAGTGTTGTTGGAGCGTGCGCTTCAAATCGTCTCCAGCCACGGCTTCCGGACGCGGGATGACAAATGCCTTCACAATCTGCCCGCGCACCTCGTCCGGCTTGCCCACCACCGCCACGTCCAGCACCGCCGGATGTTCGAGTAACACGCTTTCCACCTCAAATGGCCCGATGCGATAGCCCGAACTCTTGATGACGTCGTCTCTGCGTCCTACGAACCAGAAATAACCGTCCGCATCCCGCACGGCACGGTCACCGGTGAGATACCAGTCGCCGTGAAACTGCCTGGCCATCTCCGCCGGATTCAACCAGTATTCACGGAACAAGGCCACCGGCCGAATCGGTTTCACCCGCACGGCAATCTCCCCTTCCAGTCCGGCGGGCACTTCGTTCAAATTTTCATCCAGCAACGCCACCGTGAATCCGGGCGTGGGTTTGCCCATCGAACCCGGGTGGACTTCAAGGCCCAGCGAACGGAAGTTGCCGATTAACGCCACGGTTTCCGTCTGGCCATAGGCCTCATGGAGCATCAAGCCGGTGGCGTCCTGCCAGAGCTTGAACACCTCGGGATTCAGCGGTTCGCCGGCGGTCACGCAATGGCGCAGATGCGGAAATTTCCAGCGCGCCAGGTCCTGTCGCACGATTAATCGCAACGCCGTCGGCGGCGCGCACCAGGTATTGATGGGAAAATTCGCCAGCGTGTCCAGGGTCTGACCGGCATCAAATTTGCCCCGGACATCCAGCGCGAACACGCAGGCGCCCATCTGCCACGGACCATAGAAACTCGACCATGCCGCCTTGCCCCAGCCGAGGTCGGAAATGTTCCAATGCACCTCGCCGGGTTTGCAATCCAGCCATAGCCCGCCCGTGAGCCGGTGACCGAGGGCGTAACTGGCCTGCGTATGCAACACCATCTTCGGGTCGCCCGCCGTGGCGCTGGTGAAATAAATGATGCCCGGGTCATCGCTGCGCGTCGGCTCGGCTTGAAACTTCGTGTCCGCCGCGCGCAGTTGGACATCGAAATCAATCCAGCCCGACGGCGCGTCGCCCACGGCCAGCCGGATGCCGTCAAATCCATCCACTTTGGCGATGCCTTCCGCATTGGTGATGACAGCGTGGATACGCGCGGTCTCCAGCCGGTAGGCCACATCGCGCGGGGTGAGCAGCAATGTGCCCGGCACCGGCACCGCGCCCAACCGGATGAGTCCCAGCATGGCAATCCACCATTGCGGCACCCGCGGCAGCATGATGAGCACGCGGTCGCCGCGGCGCACCCCGGCCGAGCGGAAGACATTGGCTGCTTGGGCGCTCAGCCCGGAAAGTTGTTGAAAAGTGAACTTCTGTTCCGCGCCGGTCACGGCATCCACGCACCACAAACCCGGTGTGTCCGGCTGTGTTTTCGCCCAGCGGTCCATGACATCGGTCGCAAAATTATAATATTCCGGGACTTTCAAGTCCCAGGAAGACGCCGGAGAAGTTTGGGCGCGGTCAGCCGCAAGATGGGTGCTCATTTAAAACGTGAGCGTTAATATCCCGAGGCGAGCGCGCGTCGTCAAACCGGAATTTTTTATTCTTCCGTAGCGGGGGCTTCCCGCTTGTCACTACAACGCCTTCGCCGCGATGTCGCGGCGGAACAGTGCGCCGTCAAAATGAATTTTTTCCACGGCGGCATACGCAGCGGCTTGCGCGGATTTCAAATCCTTGCCCAGCGCCGTCACGCCGAGAACACGCCCGCCGTTAGTCACGATCTGGCCATCCTTCAATGCCGTGCCGGCATGAAAGACTTTTGTTCCCGTTAATGTGTCGGCCGCGTCGAGGCCGGTGATGGCTTTGCCCTTGGAATAACTGCCGGGATAGCCGCCGCTGGCCATCACCACACAAACGGCAGCGAGCGGACTCCACTTCAATTCCTCCTTGCCCAACTTTCCGCCCGCGCTGGCGGCGAGCAGTTCGACCAAATCGTTTTCCAATCGCGTCAGATAAACCTGCGTTTCCGGGTCACCGAAACGCGCGTTGAATTCCAGCACTTTCGGACCGGACTTCGTGAGCATGAGGCCGGGATATAAAATGCCGCGGTAATCAATGCCCTCCGCCGCACAACCGCGCAGGAAGGGGTCGAGAATCTGCCCGCCGATCTTTTTCAATTCGGCGTCGCTCAAAAACGGCGTCGGTGAATACGTCCCCATGCCGCCGGTGTTCAGGCCTTTGTCGCCGTCCAGCGCGCGCTTATGGTCCTGCGAGGTGGGGAACAGCTTCGCCGTTTTGCCGTCGCAGAGCGCGTGCAGCGAAATCTCCATGCCTTCCAGAAATTCCTGAATGACGACGCGCGATCCGGCCGCGCCAAACGCTTTGCCGACCATGATTTCGTCCACAGCCTTTTCCGCTTCAGCGGCATTCGCGCAAATCAAGACGCCCTTGCCCAGTGCCAGACCGTCCGCTTTGACCACGCATTTGCCGAGGGACGCGGCGAAATGCTTCGCCCGGGCGACGTCGTCAAACATTCCGCCGGCAGCGGTCGGGATGCCGTATTTCTCCATGAATTGTTGCGAGAAGACCTTTGACGATTCAAACTGCGCGGCTTTCTGATTCACGCCCCAAATCTTCAAACCGTTTTTCTGGAACAAATCCACGATGCCCAGCGCCAGCGGATTGTCCGGGCCGACTATGGTGAGGTCGATCTGCTTTTCCTGCGCGAAGGCGAGCAGCTTCGGCAAATCTTCCGCGCCGAGGTTGATGCATTCGACCGGCGATTCATTTTGAGCGAGCCGTTCCTGAGCGATGCCGGCGTTGCCCGGCGCGCACCACATTTGGGTCAAATGCGGCGATTCCGCCAGTTTCCACACCAGCGCGTGTTCGCGTCCACCCGAACCGATGACCAATAGTTTCATTAAGATTTTAACCGCAGATTACGCTGCCTGCCGCGGCGAAGCAATGCGAAGCCGGGATAAGCGCAGATTTTAAAACAAAGAAAAATCAAATCCGCATCGTTGTGATCTGACCAACGTTTGCCCGTAGCCGCCGACGTGAGGAGGCGGATTTCCCAGCGAACCATCCGAAACGGTCCGCCTCGTTACCTCGGCGGCTACGATTCTCAGCCGCCTATTGACCCCGACCGCTCAAAACGGTATCAAAAGGGCATGGACGTTTTGATGCTATCCCGCATCCAGTTCGGTGCTACCGTCGCGTTTCATTACCTGTATCCGCCGTTGAGCATCGGCCTCGGCATCCTGCTCGTGGTCATGGAAGGTTTGTGGCTTAAAACCAAAAACCCGGTCTATCACCAGATGGCGCGGTTCTGGACCAAGGTGTTCGCCCTCACCTTTGCCATCGGCGTGGCCACCGGCATCGTCATGGAATTCGAATTCGGCACGAACTGGGCGACCTACTCGCGTTACGTCGGCGACGTGTTCGGCAGCGCGCTGGCCGCCGAAGGCATCTTCGCGTTCTTCCTCGAATCCGGCTTTCTCGCCGTGCTGCTGTTCGGCTGGGACAAGGTCGGCCGCAAACTGCATTTCTTCTCCACCTGCATGGTCTGCCTCGGTGCGCATTTCAGCGCCATCTGGATTGTCGTCGCCAATTCCTGGATGCAAACGCCCGCCGGTTATCACATCGTCGGTGAAGGCCTCAAGGCGCGCGCGGAGGTCACCAACTTCTGGGAGGTGGTGTTCAATCCGTCCATGGTGGACCGGTTGTTCCACACGTTGTGCGGCGCGTGGCAGGCTGGCGCATTTCTCGTCGTCAGCGTCAGCGCCTGGTATTTGTTGAAGAAACGGCACGAGGATTTTGCCCGGGCATCGCTAAAAGTCGGTTTGACCGTGGCGTTGATTGCATCACTGCTCCAACTCGTCAGCGGCGATTCGAGTGCGCGCAGTGTGGCGAAGAACCAGCCGGAAAAACTCGCGGCGTTTGAAGGTCTTTACAATACCGAATCAAACGCGCCGCTGACGCTGGTCGGTTATGTGGACGAACAAAATCAAAAAGTCGTGGGCATCCAATGGCCGGGCCTGTTGAGCTGGCTGGTCGCCCACAACACCCAGGCAACAGTGACAGGGCTGGATACCTTCGCGCCGGAAGACCGCCCGCCGGTGCAGGCATCGTTTATGTTTTTCCACGGCATGGTGGGAATTGGTTTTGCATTGATTGCGATTGCCGCGCTGGGTTTCCTTTACTTCCGCAACGGGACGTTGCACGAACGGCGCTGGCTGCTGTGGATTCTCGTGTTCTCCGTACTCGGCCCGCAAATCGCCAACCAGCTCGGCTGGTTCGCCGCGGAGGTCGGGCGCCAGCCGTGGATTGTCTATCACGAATTGCGCACGTCGGCGGCATTGTCGGCCGTCGTGCAGGCGAACATGGTGCTCGCCTCGCTGATTTTATTCACGGTGATTTATTTCCTGCTGTTCGCCGTTTTCATTTACCTGCTCAACGACAAAATCCAGCACGGCCCCGATGATGCCGACCTGACACCGTCGGGCAAACTGGCTTTGCCCACAAAAAATGACTAATGACTAAATCCGAATGACTAAAGAATGTCCAAATATTCAAATGCCCAATGACTTTAGCTTGGCCATTCGTTCATTCGTCATTATTTCGTCATTTGCCTTACAAAAATTCCATTTCACGCTATGAATTTCGACCTGAACACCATCTGGTTCATCCTCGTCGGCGTGCTGTTCACCGGTTACGCGATGCTCGACGGCTTCGACCTTGGCATCGGCGCGCTGCACCTGTTCACGAAGGACGACGGCGAGCGTCGCGTGATGCTCAATTCCATCGGGCCGGTCTGGGACGGCAATGAAGTCTGGCTCGTCACCGGCGGCGGCGCGTTGTTCGCCGCGTTCCCGAATGTTTATGCCACGGTGTTCTCCGGTTTTTATCTCGCGCTGATGCTGCTGCTGGCGTCGCTGATTTTTCGTGCCGTGGCCATTGAATTTCGCAGCAAACAGCCGATGCGCTGGTGGCGGCAGATATGGGACGTCGGATTTTCCGCCGGCAGCCTGCTGTCCGCCCTGCTCCTGGGCGTGGCGCTGGGCAACATTGCGTGGGGCGTGCCGATTGACGGTCGCGGCGAATTTGCCGGGACGTTTCTCGGCCTGCTGAAGCCGTATCCGGTGCTGGTCGGCGTCACGACCGTGGCGCTGTTCATGATGCACGGCGCGATTTACGGCGTGATGAAAACCGAGGGCGCGTTGCACGACAAACTGCGCGTCTGGGCCATGCGCTGCATCATTTTCTTCGTGATTTGCGCCGTGACGCTCACCATGGCCACGTTGCTTTACGTGCCGCACCTGTCGGCGCACGTGCGGGAATGCCCCTGGCTGTTCAGCATTGCACTGCTAAACATGCTGGCCATCGCCAACATCCCGCGCGAATTCCACCACGGCCGCGACTGGCGGGCGTTCCTGTCGTCGTGCGGCGCCATCATCACGCTGATGCTGTTGTTCGCCGTGAACAGCTATCCGTACCTGGTTTACAGCCAGCCGAATCCGGAGAACAGCCTGGACATTTACAACGCCGCGTCGTCGCCAAAAACGCTGGGCATTATGCTCATCATCGCGGTCATCGGCGTGCCGCTGGTGCTGGCCTACACCGTCTGCATCTACTGGATTTTCCGCGGGAAAGTAAAACTGGACCGCATGAGCTACTAAAAAGTAGGTGACGACGTAAGGAGCCTCTAAATTTGAGTCTCGTTACCTCGACTCCTACAAAATCAATTAAACCACCCGCGCTTCGCCTTTACCTTTGCTGACTTCGCCGATGAGCCACGCTTTGTGCTTCTGGGTGCGGATGAATTTCAGGACCGCGTCCGCCTTTTCCGCCGACACAATGGCGACCATGCCGATACCCATATTGAACACCTGGTAAAGCTCCGCGTCCGGCACGCCGCTCTGCTGCTCGATGATTTTAAAGATCGGCAGCATGTCCCACGAACCTTTGCGAATGACCACGTCGCAGTTCTTCGGCAGCACGCGCGGGATGTTGTCCACGAAGCCGCCGCCGGTGATGTGGGCGAAAGCTTTGACCATATTTTCGGAGGGGCGAGTTATACGAGCCCCTGATCTTTTTGCGGTTGAAGTTTGGGGCTCGCAGAGCTCGCCCCTCCGATTGAAACGCTTCAACAACCTCTGCACCAGCGGACCGTAGCTGATGTGCTCTTTCAACAATTCATCGCCAATCGCGCCTTTCAATCCGGCCACTCGACTCTTCGGTTTGAGCTTCAATTGTTCGAAGAAGATTTTCCGCGCCAGCGAATAACCGTTCGTGTGCAGACCGCTCGACGCGATACCGATGACCGCATCCCCTGCCCTGACGGTTTTCTGGCCGTTGAGCATTTTGGATTTTTCGACCACGCCGACAATCGTGCCGCTCACGTCGTATTCGCCCTTCTGGTAAAAGCCGGGCATCTGGGCCGTCTCGCCGCCGATGAGCGCGCAGTGGTTTTCCGCGCAGGCGCGCGCGAAGCCCTTGATGATGTCGGTGAAAATATGCGGCTCCAGCTTGCCGGTGCCGAGATAATCGAGGAAGAACAGCGGCTCGGCGCCGAGCACGGCGATGTCATTGACGCAATGATTCACGAGATCGGCGCCAATGGTGTCGTGCCGGTCCATGGCGAAGGCGATTTTGAGCTTGGTGCCGACGCCGTCCACGGACGACACGAGCACTGGCTCATTGTATTTTTTGAGGTCGAGCGCGAACAACCCGCCGAAGCCGCCGACCTTGCCGAGCACCTCGCGGCGATGCGTGGCGGCGAGCAATTGCGGCAAGGTGGCTTTGACTTTGTTGCCGAGATCGATATCAACTCCGGCAGCAGCGTAGGCTTTTTGTTTCATCCGTCGAAGATTAAATCCGCAAAAGGACAGCCGGGCGAGAAAATTTCGCGCAAATGACTTTCAAGGCGAATCCAACTGAACTGAAATTGTTTTAAATTCATGGTTCCAGAAATCCACATATTTAACCCGGTCAATTACGCTTACTTTGGCAAGTCCGCCTAAATTTTGAAAAGATGTTGAAAGCCGTTCTACAGTGGAACGAATGGCAACCCTACTCCCCTTTTCTCCATAATCATTCCACATTTTTTCGGTTTCTTGATTTCCAAGAAACCAGCAATTAACCGCAAACATATCTCGGCCGGGAGCCATACCTCTATTTGTCATGTTTTTGATTCGCGCCAACATCTCTGGAGAATCCGCGAATTGTTCGGCGTATTGACGATGCCGTACCAGTAAACATTCACGAGCTTTCCGTGGGAGTGTTCCCTCCAACGCATCAATTAATGCTAAATCTACAAGGCGCGAAAACCACATGGCCTCTAATTCGATCAGTGAAACAAATTTTCTAAACGTCAGAAAGCGCAACACAACCGCTTTTCGCTGATCTTCCTGTGTGGGAAAGCCACGGACTGTCAGGCCAGAATTTGTATTTGGAATTATTTCCGTCACAAATGCTGGGTAAATTGAAACGCCACTTTACCCACATCGTCCATAACAAAATGATTTCATTCAGGGCGTCGTGTAACTCCACCCTCCGAAAATTACTCCTGACGGGCTTTTGGGTTGTAGCGTCGAGCTTCCGGCTCGAACAATCGGCGCAGAGCGCCGACTCTACAGCAAATCGGAATCGAATTGCGCTTGGGCGGGTTTGCGGCAAAATAGTCAGATGAATTTGGACGAACTTTATTCCGAACTGACACTGAAACCGACCGTCAAACTCGCGCTCGTCGTCCTCGACGGCCTTGGCGACATCGCCACGAAGGAACAAAATTATCTCACACCGCTCGAAGCCGCCACGACGCCGAACCTCGACAAGCTGGCCAAGGACGCCGCTCAAGGCCGCATGATTCCCGCCGCGCCCGGCATCACGCCCGGCAGCGGACCCGGCCACCTCGGCCTGTTCGGCTACGACCCGTTGGAATACCAGGTGGGCCGCGGCGTCATCGAAGCACTCGGTCTGGGCATGGAACTCAAGCATGGCGACGTCTGCGCCCGCGCCAACTTTGCCACGCTCAATCCCAAGGGCATCGTCACCGACCGCCGCGCCGGCCGCATCCCGACCGAGACCTGCGAAAAACTGTGCGCAATGCTCGCCGCCAAAATCAAAAAAATCGGCGACACGGACATCCTCATCAAGGCGGGCAAGGAACATCGCTTCGTCGTCGTGTTCCGTGGCAAGGGGCTGGAAGGCCCGCTGACGGACGCCGACCCGAACCGGGAAGGTTTTGCCATTCCCACCGTTCATCCGCGCGATGAAAACAATGCCGGCCAGAAAAAGATGGCCGCGCTCATTGCCGATTTTTACAAGGCGGCGCTGCCGGTCCTCGCGAAGGAAAAGCCGGCGAACGGTTTTCTCATGCGCGGCATTGCACATCAGCCGCATATTCCGCTGTTCGAAGAGCGCTACAAATTGAAGCCGGCGTGTCTGGCGGTTTATCCGATGTATAAGGGCCTGGCGCAACTCGTGGGCATGAAAAAAATCGAAGGCCCGGCGACCATCAAGGAGCAATTCGAGCGTTACCTGAAGGAATACGACAACTTCGACTTCTTTTTCATCCATTACAAATACACGGACAAGTACGGCGAGGACGGCAACTTCGTGGCGAAGATGAAGGCCATCGAGGAATTCGACACCGCGCTGCCGATTTTGCTGACGAAAAAGCCGGACGTGCTGGCCATCACCGGCGACCATTCGACGCCGTGCGCGGTCAAGGGCCATTCGTGGCATCCGCAGCCGGTGCTGTTGACCTCGGCGTTCAGCGGCTCGGACAAGCTGCAACGGTTCACCGAAACCGGCGCAAACCAGGGTTCGCTCGGCGTATTCGCAGCGAAATATCTCATCCGCCTGATGCAGGCCAACGCGCGGATGTTTGACAAATTTGGGGCGTAAATTGAATTTCGTCCTCGTCGTCGTCCTCGTTCTCGTAATCGAAAACATCCGACGACGAAGGACGAGAACGAGAACGAGGACGATTAAAAATAAATGAACCTGCCGAACAAGCTGACGGTCTCGCGCTTCGTGTTGACGGGGCTTTTCCTGTGGGCATTGTTCTCGCCGCTTCAGTTCAACGACACGCTGGCGCTGATATTTTTCTGCGTGGCGAGCTTCACCGATTATCTGGACGGCAGCATCTCGCGTCGGCGCGGGCTGGTGACCAACTTCGGCATCCTGATGGACCCGCTGGCGGACAAGGTACTGGTTTGCTCGGCGTTCATTGCGTTCGTCGAGAGCACGCACCTGAATCCGGGCGCGCCGGTCAAGGTTGCCGCGTGGATGGTCATCATCATCGTCGCGCGCGAACTGGCCATTACGGGCATGCGGCTGCTGGCGGCGTCAAAACGAATTGTTCTGGCGGCGGACAACTTCGGCAAACTCAAGACTGTCCTCCAGATCGCCACCGTCATTGCGCTGCTCATCACCGATGCCGCTTCGGAATGGAATCCGCCACTGCAAAACTTTTTCAAGCCGTGGGTGGCCGAATTTGCGCGGATTGCGCTGTGGCTGACGGTGGCGCTGACGGCCATCTCCGGCCTGATTTACCTCTGGCGCAACCGGGAAGTTTATTTGAGCGACGCCTGATGCTTGAATCGGAGGGGCGAGTTACCTGAGCCCCTGATTTCAGGCAATGAAGTTTGGGACTCGCAGAGCCCGCCCCTCCGAAAAATTTTCAACGGTGTGGCGCGAGTGGCAGGGTCTGGCCGGCGTCCGCGGTTTGATAAACCGCCGGTGGCAAACCCGCCAGCGGGTCGCTGTGTCTATGATGTCGCCAGGCAAAACTGACGAAGAAAATCAGCAGGACAATTCCCAAGACGGCCGAGCCCGCCACGCCGAATTTCCAGTTCAACTTTGAAAGCAGAAACATCACATGGTCGAGCGGCGTTTTGGTCGCTTCCGTCAACGGCGGTGGTTCACTGAATTTTTCCGTGCGGCCTAGTTCCTCGGTGAGCGTGGCCATGATTTGCGACAAATCGAGCTTGAGCAGCGTGGCGTAATTTTTCACCGAGCCGCGGATGTAAATCGGCGCGGAAAACACATTGAAGTTTCCCTCCTCCAGCGCGCGGATGTGGTCGGTGCGGATTTTGGTGGCGTCGGCGACCTGCTGGATGGTCAGTTTCCGGGATTCGCGCGCGGCGCGGAGTTGTTCGGCGACGGTTGACATGGCCATATAATTCAAAGGTTTCAAACAATTAAGCAACCCAATTAGCACGAAACAAGCCATTTTTGCCGGTTCCCCAAACCGGCCATAAATGCACTCAGATGGGCACAGATTTTTTATCCGTGCTTCATCCGTGAAAATCTGTGGCTTTAACCATTTGTTGCCTGCCGCCAGCAGTGCCACCGCCATCGAGATCAATCAAATTTTTCAACCAGGTTTGACGGGCGCCCGGCAATTAGGGTAAATGAAAGGGCATGGCCCTGATCTCCAAAAGCATTGCACGAAAAATGCTTGTCATTCTGGGTGGGGTGATTTTTCTGGTTGCACTTTTCTACGCCGAGGAAGACTGGCGCGGAAAACGCGCCTGGGAAAACTGCAAACGCGAACTCGAAGCCAAAGGCATGGTGCTGGATTGGGAGAAATTTATCCCGCCGCGCGTGCCCGATGATCAGAATATATTCAAGGCGCCGAGGATGCTGGGATGGTTTGTCGGCAGAGGAGCAACGGACCTGTCAAAACGCCTGTTGAGCACAACCGAAGCCGTAACGGCTTCGGTCAGTCTGGCAACCAATTCAATCACCACCCCATCCGCTGCCACAGATTATCTGGCCTGGAGCGATCAATTTATTCCGGACTTTGATTTGATACGGGCTGCCCTCAAACGCCCGTACGCGTGGATGGACGGGGACTACTCAGAGCCTTTTGGAATGTTGATTCCGAATTTTGTAACTGCCAGGGCTTGTGCCCAAATGCTTGCACAACGGGCACATTGTTACTTGCTGCTTGGCCAGCCGGAAAAGGCTCTGAACGAATTGTCGTTGCTCAACGATTCACGTCACATCGAGGAACGCGAGCCAACCGGACAACCGATGACCCTGGTCGAAGCCATGATCAACGTAGCCATTACCGGACTTTATGTGAACACAATTGCCGATGGCTTTCGATTACACGCCTGGCAGGAGCCACAACTCGTCGCATTACAGGAACAGCTTGCGCGAATTGACCTTCCACCGTTCGTAGCCCAATCCTTTAAATGCGAATCGGCAGCGGTGTGCCGTGCTTTTGAAACTACCATGGTTAGGAAAATCATATCCATGACCGATACTCCCTCCGGTGGCCGGTCGTTCTGGCAAACGATCAAGGATTGGAGAATCCACGTGTTTGATTTGGTCCCGCGTGGCTGGGTTTATCAAAACATGGCCACACTCGCCAAGTTGGATGCCAGACAACTTGACGGTTTTTATTTTGAGAATGGAACGATTCTGCCGGGCAAAGTCGGGGAGTTGAGAAAAGAGCTTGAAGCAATTATGAGCCACCCTTCGCCTTACACGTACATTGCAGTCATCGGTGTTCCCAACACTACCAAGGCCATGCAAACCTTGGCCTACAATCAAACGCTGGTGAACGAAGCGCATATCGTCTGTGCGCTGGAGCGTTACCGGCTCGCGCATGGCGCATATCCCGAAACGCTCGACGCGCTCGTGCCGCAGTTCATCGAAAAGCTGCCGCACGACATCATTGGCGGCCAGCCGTTGCATTATCGCCGCACCGATGGTGGAAAATTTCTGCTCTACTCCGTCGGCTGGAATGAAACGGATGACGGAGGACAAGTCGCGCCAATGAAGGATGGCCGCACAGACATGGAAAATGGCGACTGGGTCTGGAAAAATTGATTCCGGAAACATCGAACATCCAACATCGAACGCTGAACATCGAATTGGTTGTCACCATCCGCCGTAGTTCATTCGGCGTTCGATGTTCGGCGTTCAGTGTTCGATGTTTCCCAAAAAACTCTTCCCGACTACGGCCCCGATGACCGAGCCGATGATCGCCCCGGCCACGAAATCCGAGAACCAATGGATGGTCATGGAAACGCCCACGCCGACGTAAAACGCGTAGAGAATTGCTGTCACCCTCAGCCAGCGTTGTTTTGGAAACAGCATGAACACCGTCACCGCCATGGCAAAGGCGATGGTGGTGTGCGACGACGGCCAACCCCAAAAAACGCCGCCGCGCATCCAGCCGAAGCGGAAAACCTGGCTGATGTCTTCGCCAACCTGACGCGCCGGATGGGCGCGGCCCGTAAACGCTTTGTAGGCGGAAGAAATCAACGAGCCGAAGAGCGCTGCTTGACCGACCGCCCAGCCAGTCAGACGGGTCCGGGCACTTTGAATAATGAAGCCGACAATAATCAGGAACAGCGGCAGGCAAACGGGCAGGAACATACCAACCACGACGGCAGGCCACAGCCAGTACCGCAGCGCCGGCTTGTGAGTGGCGAGGTAATACTGCCAGTCGAAACCGGACAAAACGAGGACGGCGGTGAGCGCGATGGCGACGAGATGCCAGACGATCATCCGGCCTTTGAAGCAGCCGACGAAGTTGCCGGGAATCATCACCCAAAATTGTTTCATGCGGAGAAGATACAGAAAAATCAGCCACAGATGAACACAGACTGGCACAGATGATTTTAACCGGGTTTGACGAGTGCCCGGCAATTGAGGTAAAGAAAATGGCGTGGCTCTGATCTCAAAATGCAACGCACGAAAAATGCTTGTCGTCCTGGGCGGAGTGATTCTTCTGGTTGCACTTTTCTACGCCGAGGAGGATTGGCGCGGCAGACGTGCAAGGGAAAACTACAAACACAAATGGGAAGCGAAAGGCGACCATTTCGATTTCGCCAGTTTCATTCCCCCAGCGGTTCCCGATGACCAGAATTTCGCGCTCACGCCCATCGTCGCCAGTTGTTACGGCAATGTTTTGGACAAAAATGGGAAGCGCATCAGGCCGCCAAAGACAAACGTTGTGAACCGGCTTGAGATGAGCATTATTTCCCACTGCAAAGCGTGGCCGACCAATCACGACTGGCGTGCCAATGGCTGGCAGCGGGGAATGAAAACCGATTTGGCGGGCTGGCAGGAATACTATCGTGCTCCGGCCAAAACCAATTTTTGGTGTCCAGTGGCCACGAACGAGTTCCCAACGACCACTCAACCGCAATCGCCGGCCGACGACGTTTTGTTAGCTCTGAGCAAATACGACGACGCCATTGAAGAACTGCGGCAGGCAAGCCGCCTTCCGTATTCGCGGTTTCCGTTGAATTATAACACGCAATTGCCGCCAGAAATATTGGTTCCTCAATGGGGTGCATTCAAACCCTCTATTTCGGTTCTGGCGTTGCGCGCTGTCGCCGAAATTTCCAACGATCAAAACCAGAAAGCGTTGGATGACATCAAACTCATGCTGTATCTAATGAATTCCTTCCGCGATGACCCGTGGTTCTTCGCTCACAAATCTGTGCGCATCCCAATGCTGATCAGTGCGTTTCAGCCGATTTGGGAGGGCTTGGTGGAACACAAGTGGTCGGACGACCAACTGGCAACCATCGAGCAGGAACTGGCACGGTTTGATTTTCTTGCGGACTACTGCCACACTGTCCGAGGTGAGCGGGCAATGCATCTGAAAACGATAGATTTTATACGTGACAATCGTTCTTCAAATTCAATCACCTGCTTGTGTGATAATCCGCCGTATTGGCCGACATTGGTTTACCGTCTTTCGCCCCGAGGCTGGTTTGATATCAACGAACTCGGAATTGCGCGCATCTGTCAGCAATCACTCCCGACGGAAGACGAAATCAACCGACGGGTCATGTCTCCATCTTTGGCAAAACGTTTTGCCAACGCTTATGGAAGAGAAGTCGGCAGGCGATTTTTGCCTTTCCATTTTTGCATTGGAATACTTTGCGGTTTCTATGGTAGCGACGCCAAACAATTTGCTTTTATCCAAGCCTCAGTGGATATGGCCAGAGTCGCCTGCGCATTGGAGCGTTATCATCTCGCCCACGGCGATTATCCCGAAACGCTTGACACCCTCGTACCGCAATTCATCGAAAAACTGCCGCACGACATCATCGGCGGCCAGCCGTTGCATTATCGGCGCGCCGATGGTGGAAAATTTCTTCTCTACTCCGTCGGCTGGAACGAAACGGATGACTGCGGACAGGTCGTGTTAAAGGAAGATGGCTCGGAAGATTGGACAAAAGGCGATTGGGTCTGGAAAGATTAGCCACAGATGAACACAGATTGGCACAGATAAATTTTCAATCTGTGTTTCATCTGTCCCGCTCTGCGGGATCTGTGGCTCAAACCGCGCTTTGCCCGCCGCCGTCGGCGCCGGTGCCGTCCAGGTCAATCAGGATGTCGCGTGGCTCGGCGCCTTTGCTGGGGCCAACGATGCCGCGGTTTTCCAGTTCGTCCATGATGCGCGCGGCACGCGTATAGCCGAGGCGCAGGCGTCGTTGCATCAATGACACGCTCGCCTTCTGTTCGCTGCGGATGACCTCAATGCACTGCTGAATTAGTTCCTCGTCCTCGTCAATGCCGGTTTCGTTCTCGAAGGTGCTCGCCGGCTGGGAAAGTTGCCGGTGAATTTCCAAGTCGTAGTTCGGTTTGCCCTGCTTGGCGATGAACCCGACGATGTCGTTGATTTCCTGGTCGGTAATCAATGCGCCCTGCGCACGAATCAGCTTCGCCGAGCCGGGCGGCAGATACAACATGTCGCCCTTGCCGAGCAATTTGTCGGCGCCCATCGCGTCGAGAATCGTCCGCGAATCCACCCGCGACGCGCACTGGAACGCAATGCGGGCGGTGATGTTGGCCTTGATGACGCCGGTGATGACGTCCACGCTCGGCCGCTGGGTGGCGACGATGCAATGAATGCCCGCCGCGCGCGCCATCTGCGTGATGCGCGCGATGGCCATTTCCACGTCCGCCGGCGCCACCAGCATCAGGTCCGCCAGTTCGTCGATGATGACAACGATGTAGCTCAACCGTTCGGGAATGACGATGTCCTCCTCGCGCGGCACGACGATTTCCTCGTCCACTTCCACGGCAAATCCTTCCGCGCCCGGCTCGACCTTTTCCTTCTTGGCCATGAGCGGCAGTTCTGGCTCCTGCGGAATCAGTTTTTTATTCGGCCGGGAATTGAACGAGCCGATGTTGCGGACGCCGACGCGCGCGAAAATCTGGTAGCGCTTTTCCATTTCATTCACGACCCACCGCAACGCGAGGATGACCTTCTTCGGATCGGTCACGACGGGCACGACGAGGTGCGGCAGGACGTTGTATTGCTGCAACTCGACCACCTTGGGATCGATCATCACGAACCGGAGCTGGTCGGGCGAAAATTTGTAGAGCAGCGAGGTGATGATGGAATTGATGCAGACGGATTTGCCCGAGCCGGTGCTGCCGGCGATAAGAATGTGCGGCATTTCGGATAGGTCGGCCACGATGGGATGCCCGTAAACGTCCTTGCCCAGCGCGATGGGAATCTTCGCCTTGCTGTTGCGCCATTCCTCGGACTCGAACATGTCGCGCACGATGACTTTGGATTTGACCGGATTGGGCACCTCAACGCCGACGGAGCTTTTGCCGGGAACGGGCGCGAGGATGTGGATGCGCTCGGCCTTGACCGCGGCGGCGATGTTGTTGGACAGCGCGGTGATTTTCTCCAGCTTCACACCCGGCGCGGGATGAAATTCGTAGCGCGTGATGGTCGGGCCTTTGGTAATGTCGCCGAGTGAGACTTCAATCTCGAACTGCGCGAGCGTCTGCTGCATGAGCCGCGCGTTGGCCATCAATTCCTCCTTGGACTCGGTGGGCTTGACGGTCAGGTCCGGATGCGCAAGGAAATCGAGCGGCGGCAACTGGTAATTGCCGATGATGGGCGTGGCGGCGACGGCGAGCGGTTTCCGCTTTTTCGGCGCGGGTTTCGGTTTGGCGGCGGGCATGGAACCGTCGGCAATGTGAACCACCGGTTCAGGCTTGGCTTCGCTGGCGGGCTTCTCCGTTTCGGCTTTTTCCGCGCTCGGAGTTTCGGCTTTGGTTTCCGCCGATTTTTCCGCAGTTTCGGACTTTCGACCTAGAACTTCCTCGGTTGTGGCAGCGGTGGCCGGTTCGCGCGCGGGCGCCGGCTCAGCCGTTTTGGCCGGTTCAGCCTCCCGGGGCGGCTCAGTCACAGTGGTCTTGCGCGCACGCCCGGATGCTGGTTTGGCTTCGGGCACGCTCAAATCGCGGACGGTCGGTTCCGGTACCGGTTGCAGGTCCGCGCCCAAGCCGGACCGGCTGACTTCCTCCTGTAATTTTTTGGCCTGCCGCTCCAGGTCGCGCGCGCGGCGTTCCAATGCCGTTTCTTCGGCGGATTTAGGTTCGGCGTCGGCGATTTCTTCTTTTTGGAGGGCGTGGCGGATCCAGTTGCCGAGTTGAAAATTGGTCAGGAACAGGAGACTGATGAGGCACAGCGTGGAATAGACAATGACGGCGCCGAACCGGCCCAGCAACGACAAACCGAATTGGTAATGGGGGGTCTGCCCGTAAGTCACGAATCCCAGCCAGCCGCCGGCGCTTTGGGAGCCGATGGACTCGCGGACATTTCCCAGCCAGCCGGCGTTATCCATCAAATAAAGCAGGCCGGTGAGCGACACCAACAACACGGCCGACCACAGCACCGACCAGCGCAAACGCTCGCGCAGGTACCCGAGAAAATTCAGCAGATACGCCGTGCCGAATAACGCAAACAACACCGGCAAAAGATATCCCACCACCCCGAACGGCAGAAATGAGGCCCAGGCCAGATACGCGCCAAAGACGTTAATCCAGTTGTGAATCGGATCATTGTGCGGATTTTTGAAAAAAGAAAGGTCGTAACGGTCGAACGACCATTGCGCGACCAGCAACAACACCGCGGCGGCCAGCAGCGCGACGCCGATGACATCGTTGAATCCGCGGCCCGAATCCGGCGACTTGCGTGACATGACCGGAGAATATCAATTTGGCGCGCCGACTTCAAAGCGGGAAATTGCACTGCCCGCAGGGTAGGCCCTGATTTGTAGGCGACGAGGTGACGAGTCGTTTGGACCAGCACTCCTTACGTCGTGCCCTACAACCAAATCAGGACAATACCGCCGCAGCATCGCCTTGACATGGGGAAAATCACCAGCTTGAATTCAGCATGCTTTCTCCTACGAGACGAATTATCTGCCCATTATCAACTGTGCTGCCCGTGGCAGCGGGAGCTTTGGCCATTTTGATTCTGATTTCCGGTTGCCGGTCGGCAGCGCCCGACACCTCGGCGGTCAAACCCATCAACATCGTCGTCGCCGCCGATGGCAGCGGCCAGTTCACCAACCTGCAAACGGCCATCATGTCCGTACCTTCGGGCAGCCGCACCAGTCCGGTAGTCATCCACCTCAAACCGGGTACTTACAAGGAACTGATTTATATCCAGCGCGAGAAACGCTACTTCCGATTGGTGGGCGAAGACCCCGCCACCACCGTGGTCACCTTCGATTTGTACGCCGGGCTGACCAATTTCGACGGCAAAATCATCACCACGTTCCGCACGCCCTCGACGGTCATTGACGCGGACGATTTCGTCGCGGAGAACATCACGTTCGAAAATTCCGCCGGCACTGTCGGACAGGCGCTGGCCATCCGCGTGGACGGCGACCGCGCGGTGTTCCGCAACTGCCGTTTTCTCGGCTGGCAGGACACGATTCTGCTGAACCGCGGGCGCCAGTACTTTGAAAATTGTTACATCTGCGGCCATGTGGATTTCATTTTCGGCGCAGCCACGGCCTGGTTCGAGAAATGCCACATTCAATGCCTGGGCGATGGCTATATCACCGCCGCTTCCACGCCGGTGGACCAGCCGTACGGATTTGTTTTCTCCCATTGCAAAATCACCGGGGATCAGCCTGATACGCGAACTTATCTGGGCCGGCCCTGGCGGATTTACGCGAGCACGATTTTCCTGAACACCGAAATGTCCGATGTCGTCCGCCCGGCAGGCTGGAACGACTGGAAAAAACCCGAGACCCACCATACGGCGCGCTACGCCGAATTCAACAGCACCGGCCCGGGCGGCAATCCCAAAGGGCGCGTCGACTGGGCCAGGCAATTGACCAAATCCGAAGCCGCAGCCATTACGCCCGAAAAGGTCCTCGGCGGCACGGACGGCTGGAATCCCACGAAACCGCAGGGATAAGCACCGGGTCGATTCGCTGGCGATGTCGATCAGGAAATCGGTGCTCCAATTTGATTGTAGGGCACGACGTAAGGAGTGCTGGTCCAAACGACTCGTTACCTCGTCGCCCACAAATCAAGACAGCAGCTCCCAATCTGCATAGTTGCATCCTTCGTCTCGCATCGCGTAAGTTGTTCAACCTGTGACGAAAGCAAGTAACAGCCAGCGACCATTGCGCGTGGGCCTGATTTCACTCGGGTGCGCCAAGAATCTGGTGGACGCCGAAATCATGCTCGGCGCGCTGCTCAAGGACGGTGTGGAAATCACCAACGACGCTGCGACGGCCGATGCCGTCATCGTCAACACCTGCTCGTTCATTGACGCCGCGCAAGAAGAGAGCGTGGACACCATTTTGGAATCCGCCGAAGTCCGCGCCGCCCAAAATCGCGGCCAGAGCCTCATCGTGTCCGGCTGTTTGCCCCAGCGGTTCCGCGAGGAATTGCCGAAGCTGCTGCCCGAGGTGGATGCGTTCATGGGCATCGACCAGGTCGCGCAGGTGGCGGAGATCGTGCGGGCGACGGTGGCGCGGCGCGCGGAACGGATGGGGAAACATCGAACATCGAACGCCGAACGCCGAACATCGAAGGGAAAAATTACCGGCCGATTTGCCAAATTGGAAAAGAACGAAATCATCCGTGGGAAAAGTTCGCGCACAGATAGTCACGAACCCCTCACCCGGGCGGTGGCCACCCTCTCCCCGCCCGGCGGGGAGAGGGCCGGGGCGAGGGGCGCGTTTCTGGAAGTAAATCCGCGCCCCACCTTCATTCCCGATTTCGGCACGCCGCGGTTCCGCCTGACGCCGCGCCACTTTGCCTACGTCAAAATCGCCGAGGGCTGCAATCATCCGTGCAACTTCTGCATCATCCCGCGCATGCGCGGCTCACACCGCAGCCGGCCGCAGGCGGACATCGTCGCCGAAGCCAAGGCGCTGATTGCCGACGGCGTGAAGGAATTGAACCTGATATCGCAGGACTCGACCTACTACGGCCTCGATTTGCGCCCCGGTCACAGTCGGGCAATTTCATCACCGGAAAAGTTTTTCGCAGCGACAAAATCGCTTTCCGCAGGTGCCACGACCATTTACACGCTGCTGCGCGAGTTGAATGCGCTCAAGGGCGATTTCTGGATCCGCCTGCTTTACACGCACCCGGCGCATTGGACAGATGAACTCATTCGCACCATCGCCGATTGCCCGAAAGTGGCACGGTACGTGGACATTCCGCTCCAGCATATTCACGAAAACATGCTCGAACGGATGCGACGCGAGACCTCGCAGCAATACATTGTGGACCTGCTCCGGAAAATCCGCGCCGGGGTGCCGGGGATTGCGCTGCGGACGACGTTCATCGTCGGCTTTCCCGGCGAAACCGAATCCAGCTTCAACACGCTGCTCGATTTCATCCGCGAAACCAGGTTCGAGCGGCTTGGCGTGTTCGCGTATTCGAGGGAAGACGGCACGCGCGCCGGCACGATGAGCGGGCAGATTCCCGACAAGGTGAAGCAACAGCGCCGCCAGCGGGCGATGGCCGAACAACACAAAATCGCCCGGCAAATTTCTGAATCCTTCGTCGGCCGTGAAATCAAGGTGCTCGTCGAAGGAAAAGCAAACGAGGAGCAACTTCGCCAGGCCAACGTCAGTTCATGGGAACATGGATTACTGCGGGAACGCGACGGGGTGAAAATCGGAAATCGGAAATCGGAAATCGGAAATTATATGGTTGGTCGAGGCGAGGCTGACGCTCCGGACATTGACGGCCGGGTTTACGTGCGTGGTAAGGTGCCCATTGGCGAATTCTCCCGGGTCAAAATCGTCGGCCACACCGATTACGATTTGATGGCCGAGCCGGTTTGAACCGCCAAGGCGCCAAGTTCGCCAGGATTCTCAGAAACAAATCTGGAAAATTTTCTTGGCGTCCTTGGCGTCTTGACGGTTAATTCCCACGTGGCCACCATTGTTTTCGACATCGAGACGTCCGCGCTGCCGCTGGAGACGTTTGACGAGGCGCAGCAGGAATACCTGTTTCGTGAATTGGAAAAGCTGGCCGAAGGACCGGAACGCGAAACCAAGCGCGCCGAAATCCAGCGGCAGTTCAATCTCTGGCCGTTTACCGCCCAGGTCGTTTGCGTCGCCATGCTCAACGCGGACACACAGCGCGGTCAGGTGCTGTTTTTGTCTGACGATTTTGAAGACGGCATTGACGCGGACAAGGTTGTCGCGGCACAGCGAAGCGAAGACAAGGTGGAATTCATGCCCTGCGCCGACGAGGCCGAACTGCTCACGGCGTTCTGGGACGTGGCCAAACATTACGACAATGTGGTCACCTTCAACGGCCGCGGCTTCGATGTGCCGTTTATTTATCTGCGGTCGGCGCTGCTGAACGTACCCATCTCGAAAAAGAACTGGCTCGGCTACCGGTTCGCCACCGATGAAAGAATGCGTGATTTAGCGTTGTGCCAAAACGAAGCTGCCGCCTATGGTAAGAGTTCGTTTATGCAAGGGGAACAAAAGGTGTCATGGGCAATTATTGACTCAATGGCAGAAAGTGCGAGGGAGAATAAAATTATTGAAACCTGCATGATTGCAAAAGGCTATTCTCTTGTTGATAAAAACTCGCCATTGTTGACTAATAGCCAACCGACGCTGCTCTTTAACGATTCACCGGAACTTACTGCGAAAATAATTGGTCATTGGGAAAGCACTTCATTCAAAGCTAAACAAATGGAACAAGGAGTTGAAATAATGGCTTTTGATTTCTTTCCTAAGAATCGTCTTCTTCAAACGACAATTGAAAAGGGTAAGTCCTATCCGTCTCTTAATTACTACACTATCAGAGGCGATAAAATAGCAATTTGGGAACCCATGATAGACGCTGGCCCCAAGCAAAATGACTATGCTAATTTCTCCCTAGTCGACGACCAAATGGTAATATCATTGAGCGATTTTCAGATGGTTTTGCAGAGAGGGTCAACAAACCACCAACAAACAGCCCAATCGCCGGAGACTTCAATCGAGATTTCTGGCAGACACTGGTCATCTGTTTTAAAAGCAACAAACGGCGTAATTGCTGCGACTATTGATTATTATTTTTTACCGCAACATCGTTACAGCGTGGATATAGACAACAAACTCCGAAACATCGAACAGCATGAAGAAGGACTTTATTATTATGATGGTAAAAAGCTGGTTACTTGGTGCGACAAAGATGCAAAGCCGGAAGTATTCGGCTGCTCGATTTCGGAAGATAGCATGAAATATTCGCCTGACGGACGAATAATTTTTCACTTCACAAAATTGCCTGAATAATTTCGAGACAATTGATAAACTGTTTAATTATGAAAAACGGTAAATTTTCAATGTTTAAGAATATTCCGAAAGTTGGAACCAAATATGTAAAGAACATCGAAACTGGTGATATAGCTGAATGGAAAACATTCGATAATAAAACCCAAGAATATGAAATTGAATCCGCAAGGGGAAAGATTTCTAAAATTCATGAAAGTAAAATTTCAAAGGAAGTCACGCCGGACGAGGAGTTGAAATTTCTTCGTTTGAAGAACAAAACTTTAAATTAGGAAGTGGTAACCGCGCTGCTAAATGACCACGCTGATTTGCTTCGCGCTGAAAGAAGAAGCCGCGCTGTTTCGGAAATTCGCGGCGGGCGGCTTGCGCCGCGGCCACCAGGTCTCCATTCTCATCACCGGCATCGGGAGGAAGAATGCCGAGAAATCCCTGCGTGAATTTCTGGCCACGAATTCGCCGGATTTGGTGCTGACCTGCGGTTTTGCCGGCGGGTTGAATCCGGATTTGAAGCTGGGCGATGTGGTGTTTGAAATTCCAGATCTCAATCCTCCAGCTTCCATCCTCGGTCTTCAAGCGGAACTCACCGTCGTTGGCGCGAAACCGGCGAAATTTTTCTGCGCCGAACGGATTGCCATCACCGTTGCCGAAAAGAAAAAATTGCGCGCGGACACTGCCGCCGACGCGGTGGAGATGGAATCCTGGGCGATTTACACCGTCTGCCGCGAGCGGAAAATTCCCTACGCGACGGTGCGCGTGATTTCGGACACGGCCGACGAGGATTTGCCGCTGGATTTCAACCAACTGTCCAAATCGGACATGCACCTGCATTACGGCAAACTGGCCAAAGCCCTTCTTTTGTCGCCGTGGAAAATCGCCGGCCTGCTGCAACTACAGAAGAAAACCCGGTTCGCCGCGCAACAACTGACGGACGTGCTGGAAAAAATCATCGCGTAGGACAGGCGTCACGCCTGTCTCTGATTTTTCCGCAAATTCCCCAAAATGGAGACAGGCAGGATGCCTGTCCTACTGTGCCGTTTGATTTCCGGAGGCGTTTTGTGGCTGCACTACCGCCGGTGGATTTTTTTCCTTTTGATGTTCGCTGTAACTGATGAACGCGGCGCCGATGACGATGAGCGCCACACCGCTCCAGCGCACGGCGTCCACGCGTTCGTGCAGGATGAATTGCGCCGCGAGCGTCGTCAGGATGAAGCTGATGGCCGTCAACGGCCAGACGAAGCTCACGTCGCGTTGCCCGATGAGGTATTGCAGCAGGATGAAGAAAATCGTCTCGAGCAGCAGGCCAAACAGCACGTCCTTGTTCGTAAACCAGTTGCCGACCAAGGTGACGACGTTTTTCCAGACCGGCATCGTGTCCTTGCGCGCCGTATATTGCGCGCCGATCTGGTTGAGACCCTCTTTCAGGGCGATGACACCGAACGCCTCGAAGGTAAAGGCGATGACGAGAATAATCAGAATTTTTGTCATAAAATTTCTTTTGGTTTACCACGAAACACACGAAAGACACGAAAATGAACAGTCCTCAATTTTTCGAGTGGTCCGTGCATTTCGTGGTTTCAATCATAAATCCTGGTAGCGAATCAGCTCGATGCCAAGCCGGTTGATTTCTGCCTTGACGCGCGGGCTGACCAGCGCGTCGAACTCGTGTTTAAATTCATCCAGCGACGGGTGCGAGTAAAGCTCGGAATCGCCCGCCGGCAGCTCCGGCAACAGTTTCAAAACGTAATCCTCGTCCACGCGCGCATTTTGCAGCAGGCCGAAGGTGATTTGGGCGTGCCGGATGCCGCGCCGCCGCAACGGTTCGCGGGCGCGGGCGGAAAGCCAGGCGTAAATCGCCGCGTGCGAAATGCGATAGAGCCAGCGCCCATGCGTCATCCGCCGGCTGTGCGCGAGGCAATCACGGGTGAAACGCATCCGCCAGATGCCGAGTTGCTCGGCATCGTCCATCAAAATATCGAACACGACCGGATGGAGGTGCAGGTGCAAATGGCCGTTGACATGGTCAAGCGGCAGACCGGTGGCGCGGAATTTTTCAAACTGCGCGTGAATTTCCGCGCGCAATTGTTCGCGCAGGCCGCCGTTGAAAAAGTAGCGGAAGCCGGCGCCGACCGGGTTGTTGGAAAATTCACCGTGCGTGTTGACCAGGCTGGGAATTTTCTCCCGCGGGAGCGTGGCATGCCCCATCAGCAAAGTCAGATGCAGGCCGACACCGAGTTTGGGATTTTGCCGGGCCAGCGCGACGGCTTCGTCGAAACCGGGTTCGTTCACCATCAAACTCGTGCTGGTCAGGATGCCTTCGCGATGCGCCCGGACGACGGCCTCGTTGACGGAAGGTGAACGGCCGAAATCATCCGCGTTGATAATCAAGCGGCGAAGAGATTGCCGATTGCCGATTGCCGATTGCCGATTGTCAGGGCGGTCCATAGTTTGAGGCCGTGGCGCTGAGGGCGAAGCGCAGCCAGCTTTGGAGAATGAGCAGCAATTTATGCGCGCCGCTGAGCCGCACCGGCTGCGGGCCGAAGACGTTGAACCGCTGCTGCTCCAGTTTTTGCAGCAACCGCCAGTAAACCGCCCCCATCAATTCGGCCGCCACCATCGGGCGCCGGTCTTCGGCAGGCAGGGTCTGCCGGGCGAGGCGATAAAAATTCCTGGCGCGGCCGGCGAGGTCGGCGGCCAGCAGCGCGAAACGTTCGGAGTATCCGGATTGCAGGATTTCCTCTTCGCGGACATCGAATTTCTTCAAGTCGGACAACGGTAGATAAATCCGGCCGCGCTCGGCGTCGGTCCGGACGTCGCGCAAAATATTGGTCAATTGCAGCGCCTTGCCGAGATAAACGGCGTAGTCGCGGCAGGCGGGATTCCGGTAACCGAAGATTTCAATGCTCAGCAGGCCGACGACCGACGCGACGCGATAACAATAAAGCTCGAGCTGCTCGAAATTGTCATAACGCTGGATATCCAGGTCCATTTCGCAGCCTTTGATCAATTCGTCGAAGAGCGTGAACGGCAGATGATATTGGCAGATGATGGGCTGGAACTCCTGATTGACGGTGAATTGCGGAGATTGATTTTCACACGCGCGGCGGATGTCGGCGCGCCAGGCGGCCAATTGTTCGCGGCGCCGGGCAACGGGCGTGGCTTCATTGTCCGCCGCGTCATCCACCTCGCGGCAAAAGGCGTAGAGGGCGGACATGGCGTCGCGTTTGGCCTGCGGCAACATCACGAAGGCCAGCGCCAGATTGGAAGCGCTTTTGCTGGTGATGGCACGGCTGTGGTGCATTCAAGGTTGGGGCGTTGGCGGCGGCCGGGAAAATGGTTTTTCCTCCCGGCGAACCGGCGGCAACCCGCCGCTCTCGGCGAGAGTGGGATTGGGCGCACGATGCTCGTGATGATGGCGACGTTTGCGCTTTCGTTTTCCCGTCTTGCGAAAGAGCAAAAGCCAGACTATCGCGCCAATTGCCACCAAACTAAAGGCGCCGAGCATGATGAAAAAATCCACCCACTCCGGTGACATTTTGCCTATGGCTGGTAGTCCTTCGTCCATATGTCAAAATATAATCAGCTTTCAATCATTGCCGGTGGAAAGTTACGGGCTTTCCTCCGGCACCCCGTCGCCAAAGTCCATGTTCAGCCGCTGCATCCGGTAACGGAGCGCGTGGCGGCTCAACTTGAGCTGTTCGGCGGTGTGCGTCGGATTAAAATTATTTTGCTCCAGCACGCTGGTAATCAATTCCCGCTCCAGCCGCGCCAGCGCGTCATCGAGCGATTCATTGGGCGCGGCCTGCACGGCCGCGGCAGTGGTGGATTTTTGCAACCGCGTTTCCACCTGAAAATCCGGCAGGCTCGAGGCCTGGATTTCCTGCGTCGTTTCCAAAATCAGCGCACGTTCGATGACGTTGCGCAATTCTCGGACATTGCCGGGCCAGGTATGTGAAAGCAATTTCTGGCGCGCCGCGGCGGAGATGGCGTTGACGTTTTTGTTCATCGTCGCGCGGAACATCTTCAAAAAATGCCCGGCCAGCAACAGGATGTCTCCGTCCCGGTCGCGCAGCAACGGCAGCCGGAACTGCACGACATTGAGGCGGTGAAACAGGTCTTCGCGAAACTGGCCGCCGGCGATGGCCTGCACAATATCGCGGTTGGTGGCAGCGATGAGGCGGACGTTGACGCGCAATTCGTGCGTGCCGCCGACGCGCGTGAATGTGCCATCCTCCAAAAATCGCAGCAGCTTGGCCTGGAGCGGCTTGCTCATGTCCGCGATTTCATCGAGAAAAATCGTGCCGCCATCGGCTTCCTCCACCCGGCCGGGTTTTTGTTTCAGCGCCCCGGTGAACGCCCCCTTTTCGTGGCCGAACAATTCGCTTTCGAGCAGGGTGTCGGGAATGGCGGCGCAATTGATGCGGATGTAATTCCCTTCGCGCCGCTGGCTCAACCCATGCAGGGCGCCGGCCACCAGTTCCTTGCCCGTGCCGCTTTCACCCAGAATGAGCACGCGCGCGTCGGTGGGCGCGACGGTTTGGATGAGTTTCCGCACCTCGCGCATCGGCGCGGATTCGCCCACCATCTGGTCGAGGTTGACGGTTTCGTTGGCGCGCGAGCGCAACGCGGCGTTTTCCCGCAACAGCCGGTAACGCTCGGCACAACGGGTGACGGCGTGGAGCAGCTCCTCCGGCGCGAACGGTTTGGACACGTAATCAATCGCCCCGGCCTTGATCGCTTCCACGGCGAGTTTGGGCGTGGCGTAGGCGGTGAGCATGAGCACCGGCAGCTCGGGCCATTGGTTGTGAACCCGGGCGAGAAATTCATAACCGCTCATCCCGCCGAGCCGGGCGTCGGTGATGATCATGAAAAATTCCTCGTGCGCCAGGAGGCTCAACGCTTCTTCGGCAGATTCCACGGTGCGAACGGGATAGTCCTCGTCCTTCAGCACGGTCTGCAAGGACACGCGCATGTTCTTCTCGTCGTCCACGACGAGCACGGGCGGCAATGGCATGCTCATTTGGCCGGGTTCATCACTGCTTTCGCGGGAAAGATTACCGTGAATTTCGCGCCTTTTCCAAGCTCGGATTCAACACGTACATTCCCGCCGTAAAGTTCGACATTATGTTTGACGATGGCGAGGCCCAGCCCCGAGCCGTGTTCCCTGGTGGTGTAATAGGCCTCGAAAATCCGCCCGATTTTGTCGGGCGCAATGCCCGGGCCGTTGTCGCGTACGGCAATTTCAATCGAATGATCGCGCCGACCAACCGCCGTGATCCACACATTGCCTTTGTCGGCCAGCGCTTCGCGGGCGTTTTTCAACAGGTTGACCAGAATTTCAGATAAATGGCCGCGTTGCATCAGCAGGGGCGGAAAACCGTGGCCGTATTCGCGTTGGATTCGAATGTCTGTCGGCACAGCCGGCGGGAACACCTGCGCAATGGCGCGGTCGAGTTCCTCGGTAACGTTGAGTTTTTCGACGCGCCCTTCGCTCAATTGCGCGTAGCCCATGATTTGGGTGATGACTCGGTCGGCGCGCGCAACTTCCTCCTGAATGATTCCGATTTGTTGCGTGACGTCGGTACCGGCTCCCCGCAGGGAACGTTGCAGCGAAAAGGCCGTATTGTTAATGATGGCCAGCGGATTTTTGATTTGATGCGCAAACTCGGCGGCCAGCCGGCCGGCGGAACGCAGTTGCCCCTCCCGCGCGGCAGATTCCTCCGCTTCCTCCATCGCCAGCCGCTGGCGTTCCCACAGCGCTCCCGCGCCGTAGCCACAACCCGTGGCCAGCAGCAGCACCGTCAGCCGCAGGACAAACGGTTCGACCCAATTGTCACGGGACGCCACGTCCAGCGCGCGTTGGGTGAATTCATCCAGACTTTGGGAGACCGAAATGTCCAGCGAGGCCACCAGGACGAAGCAGAGGCAGATGGCGAAATTCAGAAAAAGTTGCGCAAACCCCAGCGGCACACTTACGGCGTTGCGAATAATCAGGACGACGAACAGCCAGAATAAAGAACTGTCCAGACCCCCCGTAATCAGCATCATCCCGGCGACAAACAGTCCGTCCACCAGGCTGCTGGTGACCACCGTCCATTGCACGACGGCCAGCGGCAACCGCCGCAGGTTCAGCAGCAACGCGGCCAGGACTATGTTGGCGAGGACGTAAAACCAGAAAATGTACTGAACCGTTTCCACCGTCACATCCATCGTGCTCAACGTCAGGCTGAACCACGGCGTCGAAGCAAACGAATAAAAAATGACCCCGACGGCGACTGCCTTCACCGGCAGCGCAACGTTCCGCTCCATGATTTCGATGCGATACAGCAGGCGGGGCGGGTCCGGCGCCGGAATTTCCAGCAACGCGAACACCCGCTTCAACCACTGCCAGGGGCCTGGTTTCATAAATTCGCGGCCGGGGGAAATATTTTAACGCAGCAGTTTCAGCGCGCGCTGGGCAATCGCCTCCACCGGCCACATCCGGCCGATTCCCTCATAACCGCAGGAAAGCATGCCTTCGTCCGGACCGACGAATTCCGCGCCGCGCGCCTTCAGCGTTTCCACGTTCCGCTGCGTGGCCGGGTGCAGCCACATTTTGCCGTTCATTGCCGGCGCAATCAAAATTTTCGCCTTGGGATTCAACGCCAGCGCGATGCACGTCAGGGCATCGTCCGCCAGCCCGTTGGCCAGTTTGGCAATGATGTTCGCCGTTGCCGGCGCGATCAGCAACAGGCCGGCCTCATCCGCCATTTCGATGTGCGTCGGTTTCCAGCCTTCCTCTTCGGCAAAGAGATCGGTTACGACCGGGTTACGCGAAAGCACTTTGAACGGCAGCGGCGTGATGAATCGCTGGGCGTCGGCGGTCATCACCACCCGGACATTGCATTTTTGCTTGGTCAGCAGGCTCGTCAGATCCACGGCCTTGTGCGCGGCAATCGAGCCGGTCACGCCCAAAATGATGTTTTTGTTCATATCCAACCGTGTCGCGTGTTGCGTCTTGCGTCAAGTAATCGCTGCGAACGCGGCTTGACACAGGACGGAATACGAAACCCACCCGCTCAGAACTCCGGCGCTGGCGACCGCGCCACGCGCATTTTCTCCGCCTCGACAATCGCCAGCATTCGCCGCAAATCCTCCGGGATGGTAGTGCTGTTCAGAAGATAATCGAAATGGTTCCACTGCGCGATTTCCTTCCGGGCGATGCCCAGCCGTTTTTGGATTTCCTCCGGGGCATCGGCGGCACGCTTCTTCAACCGTTCGGTCAACACGGCCAGCGACGGCGGCGTCAGAAACACCGTCACCAGCGCGTTCTTCAACTCGGGCTCCTTCTGTGCCTGCGCCCGGATGGTTGCCGCGCCCTGGACGTCCACGTTCAGCAGCACGTCCTTGCCCCGCCGCAATTTGTCCAGCAATTCAGAGCGTAGCAATCCGTAGCTCCAGCCAAACACCGTCGCGTGTTCGATGAATTCCCCGGCCTGCACGCGCCGCTGAAAATCCGACGGGTCGAGAAAATAATAATCCACATCATTTTTCTCGCCCGGTCGCGGCGCGCGGGTGGTACAGGTGATGGCGCGGGTCATGTCCGGACGTGCGGCCAGCAACTGATTGCACAACGTGGTCTTGCCGCCGCCTGACGGTGCGGATATCAGGACCAGCAGCGGATTGGAATTGGCTTTGTCCATCACAGGTAAAATGACTGATGACTAAGTCCTGATGCCTAAATAATGGCGAAATCCGAATGGCAATTTTTTAAAACGCACGCGGTGGAACCATTCGTCATTCGTCATTGGAAATTCTTTAGTCATTATGGTTTAGAAATTCGTCATTCCACATTCTGCGCCTGTTCGCGGAATTTCTCCAGTTCCGCCTTGAGCGTTACCACCTCGCGCGAAATCAGCGCGTCATTGGCCTTGGAGCCGATGGTGTTGATTTCCCGGTTCATTTCCTGCGCGAGAAAGTCCAGCGTCCGCCCGACCGGCTCCTTCGATTTCCGGCAGTCCTCAAACTGCTGGAAATGGCTTTGCAATCGGGTCAATTCCTCAGAAATATCCGAGCGGTCGGCAAACAAAACAACTTCTTTCAACAGCCGTTCATCATCCGGCGCGATGTTTTCCAGACCGGCGCTTTTGATGCGCTCGATGAGTTGCCGGCGGTAATTCTCCGCCGTCTGCGGCGCCTGTTTCCGGATGCAGGCGGCACATTTGCGCAGGATGCCGACGCGGGCAGCCAGGTCTTCCGCCAGATGCGCGCCCTCGCGTTCGCGCATTTTCACCAGCGCGGCCAGCGCCTGTCGCAAAGCCTTTTCCACAATCGGCCAGATGGTTTCGGCTTCGACCAGTTGCTCGTCCGTCTGGAAAACCCCCGGGGCGCGGACGATTTGATCCAGTGTTACGCCGTCTGACAGTTTCAATTGTTTGGCCAGGCGGTTGAGCTCGGTCGCGTAAGCTTTGGCGAGCGGCAGATTGAGATGCATGCGCGCCGACAATTTGCCTTCGGCGGCATGGATGGAAATGCGCGCCGTGACCCGCCCGCGGGCGACCCGGGCGTTGATGGCGTCGCGCACCGGCGCTTCGAGCGTTTCCAGTTCGCGCGGCAGGTTCACGGAAATTTCCGATTGCCGGCGGTTCACCGCGCTGAGTTCCACGGTGATTTTGAAGCCATCGCGCGCACACTCGCCGCGACCGTAACCCGTCATGGATTTCATCGGGTTGGAATATGCAAAAACCCTGCGTGTCAGGCGAACAAAATTTACGGAGCTGTTTTCTGCACTTGCGGCGCTATGTCTGGCCCAAAAACCTCAATGCTTCGCGAAAATCCTCCGGCAACGGTGCTTCAAACGTCAGTTCCTCTTCCGTGCGCGGATGCACAAACGACAGCTCGCGCGCGTGCAGCATCACGCGCGGCGGCTCGTACTTCGTCAATTCCGCAAGCCGCTTGTTCTGTCGTGAGCCATAGACGGTGTCCCCTACCAGGGGATGGCCGAGGAACTGGAAATGCACGCGGACCTGGTGGGTGCGGCCCGTGTGTAATTGCGCCTCGACGAACGTGGCCATGTTCAATCTTTCCAGCACGCGGTAACTCGTGTGTGCCGCCCGGCCGGTTTCGTCGTCGCGCGCCACCATGCGTTTGCGGTGCGACGCGTGCCGGGTGATGGCGGCGTGGATTTCGCCGGATTCATCGGCGAGCTCGCCGCACACGATCGCGTTGTAAATCTTTTCCACCTGCCGTCCGGCAAATTGCGCGGACAGCGCGATGTGCGTCTCGTCATTTTTGGCCACCACCAGGCAGCCGCTGGTGTCCTTGTCCAGCCGGTGCACGATGCCGGGCCGGGCCACGCCGCCAATGCCGCTGAGCGAGCCGTGGCAATGATGCAGCAGGGCGTTCACCAGCGTATGATCCTCGTGTCCGGCACCGGGATGCACGACCAGCCCGGCAGGCTTGTTCAGGACGAGCAACGATTGGTCTTCAAAAATGATGTCCAGCGGAATTTTTTCCGGCCGGGCTTCGGCGGGTTTTGCCTCCGGCCAATGAATTTCAATTTGTTCGCCGGCACGGGGCGAGTGGGTGGGTTTGACCGTCTGGCCGTTGACGAGAACGCAGCCCTGTTCAATCAGCCGCTGCAACGCGCCGCGTGACGCCGCGGGGAATTTTTCGCGCAAGAAGGTGTCCAGCCGCCCCCCGGGGATAGATTGTTCAACAATAAATTTTTCCGCGCGCATCTTAAGGTGTCACTTGCCTGCCGCGCCGTAGCGCAGCGAAGGCGGGTCACGCGTCACGCGTCACGTTTTTCGGCGCATGCTCGGTTTTCCAGGTGATGAGAAAAATCAGTCCCACGCCGGTGCAGATGGCGGTGTCGGCAACGTTGAAGGCGGGAAAATCGAAGATCCGCCCGCCGCGCTGTTGCAGGTAGAAGTAAAGAAAATCCACCACGGCGTGCCGCGCGGGCAGCAGGCGGTCGGCAAGATTGCCGGCGATGCCGCCGAAAATCAGACCGAAGGCAATCTGGCCGCCCAGGGTATGGGAACTGAAGTGGTGGCGGGTGAGATAGAGCGCAACGAGCGCGAACAGGGCGACCAGGGCGAGCGCGGCGTTGTTGCCACTGAAGAGGCTCCACGCCGCCCCGGTGTTGCCCCAGTGGACCAGTTTGAAAAAACCGGGCACCACGGTCTTTTCGTCGCCCAACTCGAGATGAGTCAACACCAGCCATTTGGTAATCTGGTCGAGCGCGAAGATGATCAGCGCGAGCGCGGCGATACCGCGGTTGGATTTTTGAAAAATGGCCATTTAAATCCACAGTCCACAGTCCGCCGTTTAAAGTCAAGCAAACCGCGAGTTTGGTAGTGTCTTGATTTGTAGGCGACGAGGTGACGAGTCGTTTGGGCCAGCACTCCTTACGTCGTGCCCTACAACCAAATCAGGACATAACCGCGACTTTGGACTTTGGACTTCGGGCGGTTTTGACTATTCTTGGTCCATGGCCTTGGTACGAATTCTCGTGGACGGGTACAGCCTGCTGCACAACTGGCCCGAACTGGCTCCGGGCCGACCGCGGCATTCGGCCCGCGCGCGTGAGGAATTGGTCTATGTGCTCACACGTTACCAGGATGCGACGGGCACGCCCGTCACGATTTTTTTTGACGGTGCCGGTGCCCCGGCGGGAACGCCGCCGCCGGAATCGAACCCGGCGGTCGAGGTGTTGTTTTCGCGCGCCGGGCAAACCGCCGATGATATGATTGAGCGCGCGGCGCACCGGTTCAGCGCCTACGGCGAAGTGCTGGCCGTCACGGACGATGTTGCCGAGCGCGACACGGTCACTGGTTTCGGCGGGCTGGCATCGAGTTGTGCGAACTTCATTCGTACGGTTGAAAATGCGCTGACGGAATTGCAGGATGAATTGCGGGATTACAACCGGACGGAGCGAAACCGTTTTAACCGAAGTCATCAGCGCGATTTGAAATGAAAACACCAATGTATCAAAATCAAAGGGTCCGTCATGCCTTGCTTGCCGCGGTGCTGCTCGCTGGAATTTTTTTGGTTCCGGCGGCGCGGGCGCAATCGCCGGCGCCGAATGTGAGCGGCCGTTTTCTGCTCGTGTTTGACACGTCATCGGACATGAAGCGCTGCCTGCCAGCGGTGGAAAAGGTACTCAATGAAATATTGATGGTCGGCACGAACACGCAGGAGCATACCGGTGACAGCATCGGCGTATGGACATTCGACGAGGGGGGAGTGCGGGCCGGGCAGTATCCACTGCAACGCTGGCAGCCGGACAGCGCGGAAATAATCGCCGCCGGCGTCATCGCATTTGTCGGCAAACAGCATTACACCAAGACAACGAAATTCGACGAATTGGTGCCGATGCTGAACGAGGTCGTGCGGAGATCTGAACGACTGACCGTGCTGATTTTTTGCGACGGCTATGGAGAAATCCATGGGACGCCGTATGACATTGGAATCAATAAAATTTTCAATGAACGGCAATGGGAACGGCATCGGGCGCGGTTACCCATCGTCATCGGATTGCGTTCGCAACGCGGTCAATACACCGGCTGCGTGGTGAGTTTTCCGCCCCAACGGGTCAGTCTGCCGGAATTCCCTCCCCCACCCGAAGCCAACGCCGTACCAACCCAGGTCACGAATACGCCCGCCCCACCGGAGCCGCCGCCGGCCACCGGCAAACCGCTTATCATCGTCGGCACCACGGTCACCAATCAGGTGCCGCTGCCGGCGCCCAAACCGCCGCCGATGCCGAAACCGGTGCTGGCCAATCCGCCGCCGTCAACGGTTGTCACTTCAGTGCCCCACCCCGCGGCCACCAACGAGGTGAAGCCGCCGGAAGAAACGTTGTTGATGCAAACCAACACCGCTCCGGTGCAACCTGAAATTGCCGCTCAGCCAATGACAACGACAAATACTGTCGTCGCCCCGCCGCCAGTGGGTTCCCCGACTGGTCACCATGGAATTTTAACGCTGGGGGTGGCCTTTCTGGCGGGCGGTCTGGCGGCCTTTGTGCTGCTCCGTTTCCGCAAGCCCGGCGGCGGCGGCTCCGGCAATGGTTCAATGAAAAAGGATTGATTCCGCCCGTGACTTTTGGCCGCCGGTCTGGAAAATTTCTGTTATGAAAGCATGGATTAATATTTATGCCATCGTTCTGGCCGCCGGAACGTTGACGGCCCTGACTCAAGAAACCAAAACCAACACGCCCGTCGCCGCTACCCCGGCTGTTGCCGCCAGTACCAACCTGATCGCCAGCCCGGCAGCAACAACGGCAATTTCGGCGCCCGCCGCCGTGGTGCATAAGGTGAAATCACCGCCGGCCGCACCATCGACGCCCACCAACGCCGTTCCCGCTCAAACCAATGTCACCGCTGTCTCCGCGACCGTGTCAACGTCCGCACCGCCAGTCACCGGCGAAACGCCAGCCCCGGAGGAAGAATCATTGACGCCGACCAATGCCACGCCGGCTGAAAACGACATCACCGCCGCCCCGCCGCCGGAAAATTCCGGGCGCTTTCGGAACAATGTTTTAGGCATCAGTGTGGCGATTGTGGTGGTGGTGGGTGGCCTCATCGCGGTCCTGTTCCGGCGCCGGACGGCAAGCGATCACGCCAGCCTGATCACCCGCGCGATGAGCGAGGTCAAGGAAGAGGACAAGCATGAGGAAAGGCACGAGGGAAAACCCGAGGGAAAACAAGGAGACACAACCGTGACCAGGAAATTCCTGCCGCCGATGACTTGAAAGGTCCAAATCCGCACGTGACTTTTGGCCGCGGGTGTGGAAGATTTTGCGTCCATGAAAACAATTCATTTACTGTGCGCCCTCGGCCTGTTCGCCGCCGTGGTCGCTACCAAAGCTGAAGACGTCAAAAAGGAACAGGAAAAATCCGCGCCCGCCGCACCCGGTTTCACCGATCCCGCCAGCCTTACCGAGAAGGCACCCGACACTTTCAAAGCGCAGTTCGACACGACCAAGGGGAAATTCGTCATCGAAGTCACCAAGTCGCTTTCACCCAACGGTGCGGACCGATTCTACAACCTCGTTCGTTCCGGTTATTTCAAGGACATCGCCTTCTTCCGCGTGGTGCCCGGTTTTATGTGCCAGTTCGGCATTCACGGCGATCCCGCTGTCTCCGCCAAATGGCGTGAGGCGAACATCGCCGACGACCCGGTGAAGGGCAGCAACACGCGCGGCACCATCACTTTTGCCACCGCCGGCCCCAATACCCGCACCACGCAGTTGTTTATCAATTTCCGCGACAATATCGCCCTTGACGAACATGGCTTTTCGCCTTTTGGCAAAGTCGTTTCCGGGATGGATGTAGTGGACAAGATCAATGGTGAATATGGCGATGCTCCGCAATTTGGCGGTCGCGGACCGGATCAGGGGCGTATTCAAAGGGAAGGCAATTCCTACTTGAAAAAAGAATTCCCGAACCTCGACTACATCAAGTCGGCGACCATCCTCCCTGCTGAAAGCAATAAAGCTGAACCGAAAAAGTAATTTACCCGTATTTTATGAGTGAAGCAGCCATCATCAACACCACGGAAGGCGAAATGGTCGTCGAACTCTGGCCCGAGGTCGCGCCCAAAACCGTCGAAAATTTCAAGACCCTCGCCAACAAGGGATTCTATGACGGCACCTGTTTTCACCGCGTCATCAAGGATTTCATGATTCAAGGCGGCGACCCGCTCACGAAAGATGCGAGCAAGGAAGGCTTGTGGGGCACCGGCGGGCCCGGCTACCAGATCAAGGCCGAGTTTAACGAACGTTCGCACGTCCGCGGCGTCATTTCCATGGCGCGCTCGAACCATCCGGATTCCGCCGGCAGCCAGTTTTTCATCTGCCACGGCGATCCGACGTTTCTCGACCGCCAGTACACCACCTTCGGCAAGCTGATTAAAGGCGACGACGTTCTGGAAAAAATCGCCGCCACGCCCACGCATCCGCAGGACCGGCCCGACAAGCGCATGGGCATCCTCAGCATCAAAATCGTTCCCCGCGAGTCGGTGAAATGATTGAAGTGATTTGCGCCGGGCGCGCAGTGGCATGACCCGGCCATTTTTGTCGGCAGCGCCGGACCGGCTTCGGAGAGCTGATCCAATTTCCCGCAACCTTTTTTCAATAAACTCTTGTCGCGCAAAAAATTTTCAGACAAAGTGCCGCGCTAAAACAGAGTCATCATGCTGGAATTTAAGAATAAAATTCTGTTTGTCGGTTACGGAGCCGTAGCGCAGTGTGCCCTGCCCATCCTCGCCAAACACCTCAAGACACCGTACGCCAACATCACGGTCATGGATTTCGAAGACCGCCGCGGCGTGCTGTCGCCTTGGATCAAGCGCGGCGTGAAGTTCGCCCGCCAGCGCGTGACGCGCGACAACATGGGCGCGCTGCTGGGCAAATATCTGGGTGCGGGCGACGTGCTGATTGACCTGGCGTGGAACATCGATTGTTGTGAAATCCTCCAGTGGTGCCACGACCGCGGCGTGTTGTACGTGAACACGTCGGTTGAATTGTGGGATCCCTATGAAAATTCCAAAGGCGCCCCGCCGCAGAAGATGACGCTCTACTGGCGGCACATGAACATCCGCCGCATGATTTCAAAGTGGGCCAAGCCCGGCCCCACCGCCGTGCTCGAACACGGCGCCAATCCCGGCCTCATCTCCCATTTCACCAAGCAGGGCCTCATCGACATCGGCAATCGCGCTCTCAAGGACAAAAAAATCACCGGCGCGGCCGCCGACGAAATCCGCCGGCTCATCGCGGAACAACAATTCAATCTGCTGGCGATGAAACTCGGCGTGAAAGTGATTCATTGCAGCGAACGCGACACGCAAATCACCAATAAACCGAAGCAGGTGGACGAATTCGTCAATACCTGGAGCGTCGAGGGATTCCGCGAGGAAGGCACCACCACCGCCGAGATGGGCTGGGGCACGCACGAGCAGAAATTGCCGGCGCTGGCCTTCGAGCACGCCGACGGCCCGCGCAACCAGATTTGTCTCGCCCGCATGGGCATCAACACCTGGGTGCGCTCCTGGGTGCCGGATTATTGCATCCACGGCATGGTCGTGCGCCACGGCGAAGCGTTCACCATTTCCGACCGCCTGACGGTCTGGCAAAACGGCAAGGCCATCTACCGGCCCACCGTGCATTACGCGTATTGCCCGGCGGACGTCGCCATCGCGTCGCTGAACGAATTGCGCGGGTATGATTACCGGCTTGTGGAGAACCAGCGCATCCTCAACGACGAAATCATCAGCGGCTCGGACATCCTCGGCGCGCTTTTGATGGGCCATGCCTACAATTCGTGGTGGATCGGCAGCGACCTCAGCATCGGGGAATCACGCCGCCTGGTGCCGCACCAGAACGCCACCACCATGCAGGTGGCCATTTCCGTCGTCGCGGCCGCCATGTGGATGATTGAGAACCCGGCCCGGGGCGTCTGCGTGCCGGACGACCTGCCGCACGAATCTGTCCTGAAAATTTCCAAGCCGTACCTCGGTAAATGGATTTCCAAGCCGTCGGACTGGACGCCGTTGAAGCATTACACCAACGCGTTCAACGGGCATAACGATCCGCAGATTGACCGGAACGACCTCTGGCAGTTCAAAAACTTCCTGATTACCGACGGAGACTGACGCAACAGTCTTGCCTGACGCCGGGATTGAAAAATCCAGGTAGTGTCCAAATTTGGTTGTAGGGCACGACGTAAGGAGTGCTGGCCTGAACGACTCGTCACCTCGTCGCCTACAAATCAGGACACTGCCAAAAATCCCGGCTCTTTATTTTCAATTGATGACGTAAGTCCTTGCAGAGAGCCGGCAAATTTATTTTCATTGGCTGCTGGAACGGAAAATCGTTCCGGATGTTTAAATGATTCCCAAAAGAACGCTCAAAAAACTGGCCGAAGAACACGGCACGCCGCTGTTCGTGGTGGACCATGACGAATTGCGACGCAACTACGCCATGTTCAAAAAATACCTGCCGCGCGTCCAGGCGTACTACGCCGTCAAGGCCAACCCCGATCCCGCCATCGTCAAGACCCTGTACGAGACCGGCGCCAGCTTTGACGTGGCGTCCATGCCCGAGTTCCGCATCGTCTATGAATTCATCAAGGACATGCCCGACAAACAGCGGCAGGATTGGATCTGGGACAAAATCATCTACGCCAATCCCATCAAGGCCAACAAAACGTTGCAGGAATTGAACCCGTACAAGCCGCTGGTCACGTACGATAATTACGAGGAAATCCGCAAAATCAAGAAACACGCGCCGCAGGCCGGCCTGGCGTTGCGGCTCAAGGTCACCAACACCGGCGCCATGGTCGAGCTGTCGTCCAAGTTCGGCGCCGCGCCCGGCGAAGCCGTGGACATGATCCTCGCCGCAGACAAAGCTGGCCTCACGGTCGAAGGCCTCAGCTTCCATGTCGGCAGCCAGACAACCAATTTCGGCAATTATGTCGCTGCCATCAATCTGGCCGCCAACATTTTCAAGGAAGCCAAAGACCGCGGTTACACCAAGATGAACCTGCTCGACATCGGCGGCGGGTTCCCGGCGCCCTACGACGCCACCGTAAAACCGTTCCGCGAACTGGCGAGCATCATCAATCGCGAACTCAAGCGGCTGTTCCCGAAAAACATCCAGATTCTGGCCGAGCCGGGCCGGTTCCTCTGCGCCACCGCCGCCACCGCCGTCTCCAAAATCATCGGCAAGGCCGTGCGCGATGGCAAACTCTGCTACTACATCGACGACGGGGTTTATCACACCTTCTCCGGCGTCATTTTCGACCATTGCCATTACCACCTGAAATCGTTCAAGCGCGGCCCGACGCAGATTTGTTCCGTGTTCGGCCCCACGTGCGACGCGCTGGACGTGGTTTCGATGGCGGAGGAACTGCCGGGCGATTTGCAGTTGGGCGATTTGTTGTACAGCGAACAAATCGGCGCCTACAGCCACGCCTCCTCGACGTATTTCAACGGCTTCCCCCCCGCGACCGTGGTGCATCTGAATCAATGAATTAAAAAGTGGGACAGGCATCCTGCCTGTCTCCGAATTCTGTCTTGGATCACTCAACTGTTTCGCATGACCGTCCGGAGTTGAAACTTAGAAGTTTCTTCCAGTCAATGGCGCAGTCTGATTGACAGAATTCGTCTGTAAACTCCTTCGTGAATCGGGTGAAAACCTTACCGTATTCCTGCTGAAAAGCTTCATTGCGTTCTTTGGCCTTGTGGCCGAGAGGTTCGATGATTGTGGTGTAGAGGTCCTCGTCACCCGAAATAAAAGCCCAAAAGCTCTGACCACATTTCTTGAGATAGTCGCCCTTATCTTCGACGTTCTCGATGCCATAACAACACCCGTTCACCGCGACGACATTCTTCTTGGCCGCGTTGGTTCCAAGGATTTGTTTCGCCTTCTTGAAGTTTTGCACCATTTTTTGGATTTGGCTACTGTTGCCCCAATTAGGTCCGGACTTGATAGACACGATGTAGTAGATGCCTCGGCGTTCAAACTCCATATCAACGCCTTCGGCAGAAGATTTCCGGCCATTAAACGCTTTCTGGCAGATGAAGACAGCCAACTCTTCAAGAAATCCACCAAAGATTGTTTCCTCCTGCGATGACAGGTGAGCATCCAAGATTCCTTTTACCAACTCCGGCGCTGAGGTGATATTCTTGGCCTTGAAGAGGTAAGGATTTTTCCGTTTGAGCACCTTCTGAAGTTTCAGGTCGGCGAGGCTCTCCAATCTGCGTTTGTGGAACGACGGGATGTGCACTTCGATGTAAGAAGTGATTTCTTCAGTGTTTACCTTTTTCATTTCGCCTCCGTTTGTCCAACAACTGATAGTCGGTGCTTTGCACATCTTCCTTGGCCAAATCCACATATTCTTGGAGGAACTGTCGTTAGAGCATCCGCGCTACGGGTATCGGCGGATCGCAGCATTGTTACGCCAGGAAGGCTGGCGAGTCGGCAAACGGCACATTCAACGACTGCGCCGAGCGGAGGGATTGCGCGTCCCACCCACCAAGCGAAAGGTAATTCGGCGCGGGCTATCCACGGGTTTGCCGACTACGGCCACGCATCGGAACCACGTATGGACCTGGGACTTCATTGCCGACGCCACAGTACGTGGCGGGGCCTTGCGGATCCTAACGATCTTGGACGAACACACGCGGGAGTGTCATGTACTGCGGGTGGAC